>Ga0326597_10000023_pt1 | contig 237830 bp, 225 predicted proteins | sample RVTome_12_FD_203789 | JGI IMG/M metagenome (GOLD analysis project Ga0326597, IMG submission 203789) | Soil microbial communities from uranium-contaminated site in the Upper Colorado River Basin, Wyoming, United States - RVT100D185 | ecosystem: Environmental > Terrestrial > Soil > Contaminated...
CTTCGTCCTGATCGAGGCGATGCAGATACTCCGTCACAGACAAGGGCGGTCGGGCCACTTCGGCTCGAGGGGCCAGGGAGTCCACCGAAGCATGGGCCCGCACGAGGGTGCTGTCGACGTAGACCGGCCCCTCTTCCATGAGGCCCGCCTGCCGGCAGAGCTCGACCGACTGGCGGAAGAATTCCTCGAACACGTCGTTGCCGAAGCGCGCCCGCGCCTTCGAGAGCACGCTGTGATCCGGCGTCGATGCGTCGATGTCGTAGCCCAGGAACCAGCGGTAGCCCAGGTGCAGACGCACCTCTTCGGCCAGGCGTCGTTCGGACGTGATGCCGTAGAGGTAGCCCAGCAAGAGCATCTTGAAGATCACGACCGGATCGACGGACGGCTGACCCGTATGGCTGTAGTACGGGCGGCAGAGGGGCCGGACGAAGGAGAAGTCGACGGCTTCGGCGATGCGCCGCAGCAAATGATCCTGGGGTACAAGCTCGTCGATCGACAGCTGGTAGTAGAGCTTGGTCCCGAAGTCCTGCTGGCCCATCATCGGCGGCCTCCTCTTCACTGGGAGGCCACGCGCCCATGTCGATCATATCACCGCTCCCGACGCCAACGCGATCCGTTCGGCAACAACCCCTTCTCATCGTGCTGCATGTCACGCTACCGGGCTGCGGGTTAGCGGACGATGCCTTACAGGCGGGGCCGTCTTGCGAAACGCGCGCCAGCGAATTCGGAGGCGGGGCGACATGGGTGCGGAACGCAGCGCTGTTGACGCCGCGCAGGAGGACCAAGCGCCGGATAGGATGATCTTCACGCTCGCCTGCGGCGTTCGGCCAACACGCCGAAAGCGGCAATCGTGGCCAACCCACCGATGATGGCCACGAGCACCACGATCGCCGGTGCGAATGATTCGGGTCCTTCGGGGATCTTCTCGCCGGAGATTTCCAGGTCGACGAACTGGGACACCGACTTCATGCCGTCGCGCTGGCCGTCGCTGCCGTCCCAGACGGCGAAGGCCGCGTTCGTCTTGCCGCCGGGCGCGAACGCCGGGGAACCTTCGTCGCTCTCAAGCGACCGGACAAAGAGTACGCGCCAGCGGCCGTCCTTCCAGCGGCCGATGCCGCCAACATCCTGTAAATCGGCGTGTGTCAACGTGCCGTACTGGGCGGCGACGAGGTTCTCGACCGGCGACTCGTGCTCGAGCGCGGAAAGAGGATTGCCGGCGGCGAGCCCCGTTTGGAACAAGGGATCGCCCTCCTGGGGATACTGATCCACCTGCATGTTGGCGTATCCGATGCGGCCAGGGTCAACGCCGGCGTCGATCTCCTGTTGCCAGTCGGCCTTCCAGTGCCAGATGTTGACGCCTGCTCCCGGGTCGCCCATGCAGAACGACGGGAGCCGGCTGGCCCCGGCCGACGGGAACTCGACCGCGGCGGCGTCGGTGAAGGAGGTGGTTGTGTCGACGGCAACGTCCTGCGTGTCGTCGGACCATTCGCTGAGGATGTATAGCCGCTTGCCGTCGTGCACGGCGCGCAGTTGGATGGCGGCGACGGTGCCGCCGCCCATGGGGCGCGTGAGGTTCTGCGTCGAAAGCGCCACCTCCACGGGTGGAATGTCGTTCCAGAATGTGGCGAAGGGGTCATCGCGCGGGATAGAAGCGGCGGCCCGGACTTGCACGATCTGGGCCTGCGACGAGGCGGGCATGATGCCGAGCAGTCCCGACGCGACCGCGACGAGCGCTGCCGCGAGGACGATCGCTACGCCGGTGGCGAACCCGCGCGCGCGGGCGTTACGTCGGATCATCATATTCCGGCTCCAGTTCGCTCTCCCGCCATGCACGGCGGCTCATCACCCATCGATTCGTCCGGCCTGTACGGCTCGTCCGGCAGAGCCCGGGGCGCCCCGGTCCGCAGGTGGCGCCGTTCTGACGCCAAGAAGGCCTTTAAGAGCGCACCGGCGGCGCCGATGACCCCGGAGGGATCGGCGGCCATCATGCGGTCCCCTACGGCGTAGCCCCAGCGCCCGACGTGGTCGCGAACGAACGCGCGTTCAGCATTCCTGCAGACGGCGACCTGCGCCCGGCCGTGATGTTCGAGCGCGTACGCCTCCTTGAGTGCGAGCAGGTACGCGAACTCCAGTTCCATGGCCAGCGTGTCGGGCCGTTCGCCGTGTGGCTCCACGCCGAATGCGCGGTAGAACCCCGCGACATCCGCCATCTGCTCCGAGACCTGGAACAGGTGTTTGGCGGTGTACGCCGTCTCGTACCCGGGGCAGACGGGGGATGTGGTCATCGTGAACACGGCGGTGTGCGCGCGCTCCAGTGCTTCGTCGTCGTACGCTTCGAGGCAGGCACGCAGGTGCTGGACCTGGTTTGCGATGTCCGAGCCGATGACACCGGCCGCAACACCGGCGGTTTCGGCGACACCACGTAGCGCCGCACAGGTATCAGGCGTCGGGTAGTCGCAGGCGAGCGAGAGCAGCCGGTAGAGGATGGCCCGGCTCAGTGTCAGTTCGTCGGCGGCGATGGTGGACTTCATGAGGCTCGTCCTCCTAGATGGTGTTCAGGTACTTCGGCCCGCGGTCGTGCAGCGGCTCCATCACGCTCTGCCGCACGACCTCCTTCCCGTTCCGGTCGAAGCCGACGACGGTGTCGTTGAACAGCTCCATCGTCTTCTCGGCGACGTTCATCTCGCCGATCTTTTCGCCGTCAATGACTTCGAAGCGGTAGACGATGCGCTGCGCCGTGCGGAAGAGCTGGAGTACTGCCTGAAGCCGCCTTGAGGGCGCGCCATAACGCTCGATGGCGAGATCGACGCCCGGGCCGAACATCTGGTGCAGATAGGGCCGCGGCACCCACCGCGGCGGAATGTAGTAGATGTTGGGTTCGGTGCCGAATTGCGGGTAGAGCGGCAGCGCCACCTGCTCCTCGCGCACCATGTAGTACAGCGGGTTATCCGCGTTGGCCACCCACTTGCCATCCGCGCCCACTTCGACCAATCCCTGCAGCCGGATCTTACCGACGCAGGCGGACATGCAGCGCGTCTCCATCGGTTCGCCGCCCGAGAGCGGGTCTGTCCCTTCGATGCGCGGGTAGCAGGCGATGCACTTCTCCGAGACACGCGTAGTGCTGCGGAACATGGGCTTCTTGTACGGGCACTGCTCGGCGCACTTGCGGTATCCGCGGCAACGCTGTTCGTCGATGAGGACGATGCCATCTTCAGGGCGCTTGTAGATGGCGTTGCGGGGGCAGGCCGCCAGGCACGCCGGGTAGGTGCAGTGGTTGCAGATGCGCTGGAGATAGAAGAACCACGTCCTGTGCTCGGGGAGGCTTGTCGCCTGCAGATCGCTCTCGCGGCAGTTGCGCGGCGTGTCCTCGAAGATATTGGGGGCGGTCCACTCGTCGTCGGTCGGGAGGTAGCCGATCGCCTCGTTGGTCTTGCCGATTGCGGCGGCGGCCTCGAAGATCGTCTTGCCGGTGAACTGGCCGTAGGGGGCCTCGGGCGCCGCGGACGCGGCATCCCACTTCTGGCCGCCGGGATCCGCTTCGTCGAGGAGCCTGAGGGTGTTGACGTCCCAGTGATGCGGATAGCCGCCATAGGGCTTTGTCTCCACGTTGTTCCACCACATGTACTCCTGACCCTCGGAGAAGGTCCAGGTGGACTTGCACGCCATGGTGCAGGTCTGACAGGCGATGCAGCGGTTGATGTTGAACACGGCCGCGAACTGCCAGTTTGGGTGAGCTTCCGGGAGGCGGTAGGTCATCGGGCGGCCGAGCTGCCAGTTGTAGACGTCAGGCATGGCGAACCTCTTGCGCCGGAGCGACGCACAGGACGTCGTCGAGCAGGTTGTGGACGAACGATTCGCCGCGCTGGTGGTAGACGGCGTGAGTCCCGGCGTATCGCGGGTCCTGGAACAGCCGCAGGATGCGTTCGCGGCTCCAGCCCATCAGGGCGTACTCCTCGATGAAGGCGCGCGCCATGGCGGCGACGCCGTCGTACCCGGGCGGTCCGTCGACGAACACAGCGGTGGCCTCGAACGGATCTTCGGCTTCGGCCCCTTTGTGAAACTCCGCCATCATCAACTCCTCACCAGGTTCACGATTCCGCCCTCCAGATAGCGCTCCATGAAGTCGTCCTCGCTGCCCGGAGACATGCCGGTGGCGCCGGGGGTCCAGACGCCCTGGCCGCCCATTCCACCGGGCTCCGCCTTCGTGATGCGCACGAGCGTCTCCTTGGGGACGGTGTTAATCGCGTGGTTGTCGGCCTCGCCGCCGAACATGAACGAGGTTGCGATCTTCTTCTTGTGGAAGAGGGTGTCGGTCTGGTGCATCGGCATCGCCCAGTCGCGGGTGATGCTCTGCTGCGATCCGTAGCGGAAGCTGGCCTGGTAGCCGGTGTCCTCGGACACGGCGCGTCCGTCCGCGCGCGTCTCGCTCGCCTTGACGGTCTTCTCGGTCGCGATGAACGAGCCGTGCTTGGTCATGACGGTGTGGTACGGATACGCCGGGTTGTACTTGACCCTGAGCATGAGGCGCGCCACGCGGTAGAACGGGTCCTCCGGGTTGTCTTCATAGCCAACGTAAGGCCGGTCTGCGGGATTGGCGTCGACGTAGACGTAGTCGCCGTCGGCAAGGCCCAGGTCCTGCGCGGCCTGCGGGTTCATATGCAACTGCTGATCGCCGACGCCGGGCTGCCGCGTATCGACGCGGCGCGGATCGCCGAAGTTGCTGGCCCAGATCACGTTCCAGTCGGTGACGGCCCAGCTCGAGTGCACGGTGTGGCGGGTCTTGGGGGTCAGGCAGTAGAACTGGAAGCCCTGCTCCCAGAGGGGGTTCGTGGTGTTCTTCACCTCGCTCCAGGGGAGCCGGATGTTGCGCACGGTGCGCTTCTCGCCGTCCAGCTCGTCGCGCGCGATGCCGTAGTCCTCCGGCCGGATGAGATTGTTCGAGCTCACGATCACGTTCGGCAGATACGGAGTGGCCTCCGGCCCCTCGCGGTGGACGATGAAGTTCTCGCCGTACTCGATCGCCTCCGGGATGTCGCAGTAGGAGTTCATGCGGCCGGTATCGGTCCAGAACGGCTCGTTGTCATGAATCTGGTCCCGGAAGGGGATGCGCGGGTAGGTGCGGAACATCATCAGCGCCGCGCCAGGTTCGCCGTAACGGCCGTCGAGGATGTCCTGCACGTTGTAGCCCTTGGTCGTCGCCGAGGCGTCCAGCAGCCGCTGGAGGTAGACGCGGCCCTTTCCCTCCAGGGCGAACTTCCAGTAGTCGGCAATGCGCTGCTCGCCGGTCTCCTCGGCCAGCTTCTGCGCGACCTCGGCCATGATCCGCAGGTCATCCTTCGTATCGTGAAGCGGCTTGAGGCCGTTCTGGCCCCAGATCTGCAGGAACGGGTTGGAGCACGACGCGGTGACCTCCAGCTCCTGGAACTCGGGCCACGAGTTCGCCGGGAGGATGACGTCGGAGTATTCGCAGGAGGCCGTCATCTCGATGTCCTGCGTGACGATCAGGTCGACCTTGGGGTTCACGTTGCGGAGGACGTTGTACGCCCACTTGGCGTTGTTGATGATGTTGACGTTGGTTGTCCAGATCACCTTGGTGGGCGCCGGCATGTGGGTCTTGCCGGTGAACACCTTGCGACCGGTCTTGGGCGTGTCGACGATCAGCGCCTGGTCGCCGTGGCTCCAGTACGCCGGCTCTTCGTCCTTGGTGTAGGCGTGGGCCTTGATGTCGGATCCAGAGGCATCCTCGTCGAGGTTCATGTCGAACGGGTCCTCGGCGATCCAACCCTTGAAGCCGGGGCCTGACTCCGGCGTGGACTGGAACAGGGCGGCCTTGTAGTTGCCGGCCCAGCTATGACTGCCCGCACCGGGAAGGCCGATATTGCCCGTGAGCATGAGTGGCAGGTAGGTCGCGCGGTTGTGCAGCGTGGCGTGGAAGTAGTGGTTCACGCCCTCGCCCGTGTGGATGGAGACGGGCTTCATTGTCGCAATGTCGTCCGCCAGCCGCTGGATCAGTTCCTTTGGCGCGCCGGTGATCTCCGCCGTCGTATCGAGGTCGTAGTCGCGCAGGTGGTCGCGGTACGCCTCCCACAGCGTCAGGACGGCCACGCTGGTTCCACCCGCTAACTGGATGGTGGCACGATAGTCGAGCGCGGGGTCGATGTTCGCCGCCTTCATGCGCTCGCCCAGGTCGTCCCGGGTGATGGCGCGGAGCTGGCCGCTCGCGGCGTCGAACACGACGTAGTCGCCCAGTTGCGCATACTGCTCCGCCGTCAGACCCTGACTCGTGAAGCTCGGGCCGTTGGCCGGCAGGCCTGGCCGGTAGCCGGGGAAGACATCGGCCGCGGACAGCCGCTTCAGCGTGTCGGTGCGGATGAGGAGCGGCAGGTCGGTGTACAGCTTGACGAAATCCGCATCGTACTTGTTCTCGTCCATGAGGATCCGCGTGATAGCAAGAAAGATGGAGGTGTCCGAGAGGCCTGGCCGCACAGGGATCCAGTAATCGGACTTCGTCGCCGGCGGGCTGTACTCCGGGCAGATCGTCACGATCTTCCCGCCGCGCTCGAGCGCGTCATGCAGGAAGTGCGAATCGGGCATCTTGTTCTCGACCAGGTTCTTGCCCACCTGGATGAGCAGCTTGCTGTAGCGCAAGTCGTTGAAGTCGACGTCCGAGTTCTGCACGCCGTGGACGAAAGGATGCCCCGGCGCCTGGTCTCCGTGCCACGTGTAGTTGGACCAGTTCCGCCCACCCTTTGCCTGATCGTGGTCGACGCCGCGCACATGCACATCGAGTAGCGCCAGCGTGTTGGACATGCGGTACATGCCGTACTTGCCGATGACCCCGGTCAGGCCCATACCGCCGCGGAGCTTCATGGTTTGCGTCCCGGCGCCCGCCATGTCGTCGATCATCTCCGGCTGGTAGCCCTCGCCGGCGAGGAGCCTGGCGCCTTCCTCTCCACTGTAGGTGCGGGCGATGCTCACGAGACCCCGGGCGACGTACGACGTCGCTTCGTCCCAGCTGGCGCGCACGAACGTGTCGGTGCCGCGGGACGCGAACTTGTACCTGGCGCGGTTCTGCGGCGTCAGTTCCGGGAAGCCGTCGTCGGCCCAGCGCTTCCAGCCGTGGCGGACCATCGGGAACTTCAGCCGGTAAGGGCCGTACAGGCGGCGCGTGAACGTGAAGCCTTTGGAGCAGCCGCGCGGGTTCCAGGCGGCCGTGGCGGCGTTGCCAAGCTGGTCCTGGTAACGCTGGGCATCGTAGTTCTGCTCGATCCGCATGAGCACGCCGTTGCGCGTGAACGCCCGGAGGCGGCAGTTGTGCGTATCGTTGGGGGCGCAGACGTAGGTGAAGGTGTCGTCATAACGATACTGATCGCGATAGACCTTCTCCCAGTCACGATTTGGGTACGACTCCAGCGGATTGACGACGTTGACGGGCACCTGCAGGTTACGCAGGTAGGGAAACGCCGCGGCGCCGACGGCCAGCACGGCGCCGCCCTTCAGGAAATCTCTTCGTGAAACTTGTTTCATCGTACTTCTTCCGCTAGCGCACCAGACTGCCGGCTGATGTGAGGGTCCCTCGTGATTCGGGCGTTGCCGCCCCAAGTTCCGCGCGCTTCGTGCCGGCGGGAACTACCGCGCGCGATGACTCCGGCCCAAGCACCAGGATGGTCATCCCGAGAATGGCCGCGAGGTTGTACTGCGTAACCGTCGGCTGGACGCCTGCCACCAGGAGCAGCGCCATGGCGATCGCGAGGTGCCTGGCGCCAGGTTGGGCGGCAAATGCGACTGTGGCCGCGACCGCCGTTCCCACGGCGGCGACATACAGCGGTGGCGGAAACGACATGGTCACGCCGGCGCCCCAGAGCGACAGGATCGCGATGGTCGAAGGAGCGCGCACCCAGGCCGCGCCGACAGCGAGCGCTACGGCCGCGCCGACGAGCAGCGCCGGACGACGGGCCCGACTCCGCCAGGGGCGTGCGCCGATGAACAGTATGATCGGCGTCACCACAACCGCCGCTTCGGCGATGGTCAGTGACGTTGCGACGCCAGGCAGGGCGCTCTGGCTGAGGCCGCCCACGCGCGCCGCTATCAGGGGGTACTGTCCAGAGAGCAGCGCGATGCCCGCCGAGAGCGCCGCCAGGCGGAACGGCCACGGACTGGCGCCGGCCGCGGCGAGGCCCAGCAGGAGAGCGAGGATCGCTCCGTACACGGCGTTGACCGCCAGGCCCAGGCCGGGATCATCCCAACGGATGGTCAGGGTGTCGATGACAACCAGCGCGAGGAGTCCAGCGCCCAGCAACTGCCGCCCCGGGTTCCGCGACGAGACGAGGTGAATCCCAGCGGCGATTGCGGCGAAGGCCGCGAGCACCATCACGTACCGAAAGGCGCCATCGCCGACGGCGGTGGCGCCCCGGTAGGCCGACATCACTGACTCGTCTTTGGGGACGTGGATGCCGATCCGGTAGACGATGCGCTCGAACAAGAGGTCGACGAGGCCGGCGAGCGAGAGGGCGATCGCGGGAACCGCGACCGCGAGAGGATATGTGGCCTGCCGGGGGCCCTCGCCGCTTTCGAGTGAAGGTCTCTTTGCGTCCGCCGGGGCAAATGGACCGTGCTGCATTTCCCTCGACCTCGGGTGATGAAGTCTTGCGGCGTGCGCCCCTCGCGTCGTGGCAGAGCTTAGGCGGGGCTGGAAGAGTGGGCACAGGGCCACAGGGGGGCAGAGGGTACGGGCCGTTCGGCATGTTTGTGCGGTTTCGCACAAGCCGGGTCGACGCCGATGCCGTTCGGTTCTACCTGTGATTGGAACATGACACTATGTGTACCGATGGTGTGTAGCCGGCTGTAGCGTCGGCACGCGCGATGTCTAGGCGCGCGGCGGCACAATGCCGAGGCGGTCGAGCCACGCGCGCCCGAGCGCACCCGTCTTGCTCTGGCCCAGCAGGCGCTTGATCCCCGCCGGGTCGTGCTGGAACGCCTCGATGCGCGTCAGCCACTTCACGCTCTTGTACCCCTGCAGAAACGGCACCACGAGCCGCAGCGGGCCGCCATACTCGTGCGGCAGCGCCTCGCCGTCCAGGCCAAACGCGAGCATGGTGCGCCGGTCGAGCGCCTCGTGCAGCGCCAGGGTCTCGAAGTACTCGCCGTCGCCGGAATGGAACGACAGATAGCCGTCCCGCGGCACGTCCAGCCCGGCGCGCTCGATGAAGTCGCACAGCAAGACGCCACCCCACCGCGCGACCTCGTACCAGTTGAAGATCTGGCACACGAGCGGCGCCACCTGCTCGTACACGTGCAGCCCCTCGATGTCGCGCCAGCGAACCTGCCGGGTGCGCAGATCCTGCCCGCGCACGGCGACGGCGACGTCGTCGAGCGAGAGCGGCGCCGGCGGCGCGAACATCGAGATGACCGGAAACGGGTCCGCCTCAAAGTCCAGCAGCGCGAACTTGTCGGCGAACTTGGGCGGCCGGATGTCCGGCCGTTTCGCGCTGCCCCGCTTCGGCGCAGTGAGGGGCGTCGCGATCGTCATGTGCGCGCACCCGCTGCCACGAAGTCACGCCTGACGTCCGAAGCTCGTTGCGCCGCGCCTTCGGTCAGCAGCGCCAGCAGCCGGTCCTTCAGCTCCAGGAACCGGTCTGTGCGCACGACCGCCCGCCGCTCGCGTGGCCGCAGCAGCCCCACCTCCACAATGTCGCGGATCGTCGCCGCGGGGCCGTCTGTCATCACCACCACGCGGTCCGAAAGCAACACCGCCTCGTCGATATCGTGTGTCACCATCAGAACCGTCTCGCACTGCCGGTCGGCGCTCCAGAGGTCGATCAGCTCGTCCTGCAGCGAGCCTCGCGTGAGGGCGTCAAGCGCCCCGAACGGCTCGTCGAGCAGGAGGAGCTGCGGTTCCACGCCGAACGCCCGCGCGATGGCGGTGCGCTGCCGCATGCCGCCGGAGATCTGGCTGGGCTTCTTGTGCCGGTGCTCCCACAGCCCCACGCCGCGCAGCACCCGCTCGACGGTCGTCGAACGACGCGGAAGCTGGCCCGCCAGCGAGCCGGCGAAGACGACGCCGACTGCCACGTCGACGTTGTCGTATACCGACAGCCACGGGAGCAGCCCGTGGTGCTGGAACACCATCACGCGATCGGGCCCGGGCTCGCTAATCGGGCGACCCTCCAGCGACAGCGTCCCGGTCGACGGCGCGCTCAGCCCGGCGACGAGGTTGAGCAGCGTCGACTTGCCGCACCCGGAGTGCCCGATCAACGTAACGAATTCGCCGCGCTGCACATGCAGGTTGATGTCGGTGACCGCATCGTACGCCGATCGGCCTGTACCGAAACGCTTGGAGACGTGTTCGATTCGCAAGTAGTCCATGTCACACCATCTCGTAGGCTGTGCGGTCCGCGATCCATGTGATGGCCCGGTCCAGGATGAGCCCGACGGCACCGATCAGCAGCAACGCGGAGATCACACGCTCCAGGCTGAGCGCGTTCCAGCTATCCCAGACGAAGAAGCCGATGCCGGTACCGCCCGATAGCATCTCCCCCGCAACGATCACCAGCCACGCAATGCCGATGCTCAGCCGGAGGCCGGTGAGCACGTACGGCAGGCTGAACGGCATCACGACGCGCGTCAGGTACGTCCAGCGCGAGAACTGGAACACACGCGCCACTTGCCGGTGCGACTCGGGGATGCTGCTGACGCCGAGCGCCGTGTTGAGCACGGTCGGCCACAGCGACGTGATGAAGATGATGAAGATCGTGGCGTCGCTGGTCGACTGGAACGTCGCGAGGCCGATCGGGAACCACGCCAGAGGGGACACCGGCCGCAGCACCTGGACCACCGGATCGATGATCCGCCGCGCAATGCCGCTGACGCCCAGCAGTACTCCAAGCGGCACCGCCACGCACGTCCCCAGCGTGAAGCCGATGGCCACGCGCTTCAGCGACGCGATGAGCTGGAAGCCGATGCCCTTGTCGTTCGGCCCGTTGTCGTAGAACGGATTGCTGACCAGATCCCAGAACACGGGCATCGTCCTTGCCGGCCCGGGCAGATCCTCTGACCAGAGCGATGCGGCCCACCACAAAGCGCCGAGGAGGGCCGCCGCGGCGGCAAGTGACGCCGCCGTCGCCGCCGCCGAAAGCACCGTACGGCCGAGAAGGGGTGCTACGCGCGGCGAACGGAGGCGTCGCGTCACGCCGCCGGCGCCGATTGAGATAGCAGTCAAGAGATGCCTCCGTAGGTGCTCAGGTACTTCTGTGGGTCCGCCGGGTCGAAGGTGGCGCCGTCGAGCGCCAGCGTGAAGGGCGCCATGTCGTCGTCGGGGACGGTGATGCCCATATCGCGCGCCACCTCGCCGTACAGGTCGGACAGGATGAGCTTCTTCGCGATCACCTGCGTGTCCGGCAGCTCGCTGAGGTAGCCGAAGCGGACGTACTGGGCCATGAACCAGGCTGCGTGACCGATGCGGGGCGCGTTGACAAAGCCGTTGTTGTAGAAGAACATCGTGTCGTCGGTGTAGACGTGTTCGCCCAGCCCGCCACCGAGGTCGTACTTACCTTCGAGCCGCCCGGCGATGACGTCGTCGCTGGCGTTCACGTATGCGGATCCGCCGATCGTGCTCGCTACCTGCGCCTTGTTGGCCGGATCGTCGATGAACTGGGACGCCTCCAGGATCGCCCGCATCACCAGCTTCAGGTCGTCGCGCCGCTTCCCCGCGAAGCCGGTGTTGACGCCCAGCGCTTTCTCCGGGTGATTCTTCCATATGTCCTGTGAGGCGATCGTCGTAAAGCCGATGCCGTCTCTGACGCCGATCCCATTCCAAGGCTCGCCGACCGAGTAGCCGTCCATCGCGTTGGACTTCATGTTCGCGACCATCTGCGGCGGCGGGATGGTGATGATCTTCACCGTGTCCTGGTCGACGCCGGCTGCGGCCAGCCAGTAGCGCAGCCAGATGTCGTGCGTCCCGCCCGGGAGGGTCATCGCGAACGTCACTTCCTTCTCGGCCCTGAGCGCGTCGACCGCGGTCTTGACCTCGCCCAGGTTCCTGAAGCCGACTTTGCCGCCGAACTTGTCTTGAGACAGGGTGATACCTTGCCCGTTGTTGTCCAGCATCATCGCGATGTGTATCTCTTTGCCCGCGGGGCCACCTACGCCCGTGTACACCGAGAACGGCATGCCGAACAACATGTGCGCCGCGTGCAGGTCGCCCGTGAGCAGTCCGTCGCGCAAGCTTGCCCACGACGCCTGCTTCAGCACGTCGACATTGAGCCCGTACTTCTCGAACAGCCCCAGCTCGTGCGCCATCACCACGGAGGCGCAGTCGGTCAGCGCGATGAAGCCGATCTTGATCTTCTCGTCGCTCGACGCCCGCAGCGATGTTGCGGGAGCCGCCGTCGCGCCCGCCTGGGGCGAACTGGCCGACGGCGTTTCCGACGCCGCATCATCGTCGCTGCCGCACGCCGAAAGGATCGGCGTGGCAGCGACCGCTGCCGCCGTGACGCCCGCCATCTTCAAGAAATCTCGCCTGTTGACCCTCACTCCGTTCCCTTCCTGTGAAACCCTCGCCCGATTCGCACACTCAGCTCGCTTCGTCGACCGCGTCCCGCAGCAGGAGGCGTTCGACGACGTCCGGCAGGTCCTGCATGCGGACCTTGTCCGCCACCTTCGACGCCAGGCGCCCGTTCGGGCCCAGTTCGCCGTCCGCGTAGATGTCGGCCGCCTCCTCGACGATGTCGCCCACGCGCACGTTCGCGCCCTGCAGCCCGATGTCCGCGATGTGATGTTTGCCGCAGGCGTGGACGCAGCCAGAGACGTGGATGCGTGTACCCTCCGGCACGTACACGCCTCGTTGCTCCAGCTCCGTCGCCAGTTCGATCGCCCTCGACTTCGTGTCGATAAGCGAGTAGTGGCAGTAGTCGATGCCGGTGCAGGCCACGAGGTTCCGCCAGACCGGTGCCGGGATCGGCCGCAACTCGCGCAGCAGCGGTTCCGCCAACAGGCGCTTCAGGTTGTCTTCCCGCACATTCGGGATGATGACGTTTTGCCCGATGGTGAGGCGAAGCTCGCCGTTCCCGTCGCGCGCGGCCAGCCGGGCCAGCCGATGGAGCTGGCTGGCTCCTAGCCGTCCCACGGGCACGTGCAACCCGACGTAGTGCAATCCGGGCTCGCGCTGGCGGTGTACGCCCAGGTGGTCGCCGTCGAAGCGCCGCCGCGCATCGTCGCCCGGGCCGAGTAGCCGTCCGCCCATCTCGGCTTCTACGGCCTCGCGGAAGCGTGTCTCTCCCCATTGGGTGATGAGCCACTTGAGTCGCGCCTTGGTGCGCTGCTCGCGCGGGCCGTGGTCGCGAAACACCCGCAGCACAGCCTGGAACAGCGGGACCACCTCGCGCGGGCGGACGAAGGCTTCGAGCGGCGTGGCAAGCCGCGGGCTCGTCCCGCCCAGCGCGCCGCCGACGAGGACGTTGAATCCCACGCTGGGCCTGCCGGCCACGTTGCGCGTTGCCGGCACGAAGGCGAGGTCCTGCGATTGTGCTTGGCCGCAGTCCTCCCGGCAGCCCGTGATCGAGACGTTGAACTTGCGCGGCAGGTTGCTGAACTCCCGGTTTCCCAGGTGCGCTCGTCCCAGCGCCGCCACGATCGGCCGCGTGTCGATGATCTCGTCCGTGTCCAGGCCGGCCAGCGGACAGGACACATAGTTGCGGACGTTGTCCATGCCCGACTGCAGCGACGTCATACCGGCGGCCTCCAGGCGGCGCCAGACTTCGGGAATGATGTCGAGCGTCAACCAACGTAGCTGCACGTTCTGCCGGGTCGTGACGTCGACCATGTCGCGCCCGAACTCGTGCGCGATGCCGGCGATCGTGGTGGCCTGATCCCCGGTCAGCCGGCCGCCGGGCGTGCGCAAGCGCATCATGAAGTGGCCCGGGGTCTGCTGGCGGTGGAACACGCCATACCATTTCATGCGGACCAGATCATCGTCCGGGATCTCGTTAACGGGCGTGCGTTCGGCCGCGTGGCGCCGGATATCCGGCAGCACGTCAAGGCCGTCCTTCGCCTGTTTCAGCAGTTCGATCTTGTTCACGCCGCGCAACTCCTCGATGCGCTCCCAGCCTACGAGCGCACCGAGAAGGCACAGGTGATCGCGAGATGAACTCAGCGTTACCTACAGGTTTCGTGCGGAGCCGCCACTGCTTGACGACTCCTCTCCAGGAGGCCGGCACATGATGTCGTCCAACACTAAGCCAATATGAAGCGGCTCTCGTGGATCGGCCTATGAGTAACCGTCCGGCTAGATCCACTCGGGCACGACCCCGCCTCGTCGCGCGGGTCAACCGTCGGTGTAGATCCGGAAGCCGTAGTCGTTGTAGCGGAATGACGGGTCGATGCTCGACCGTGCGCTGCTGCGCGTGAATTTGATTGCGTGACGCCAGCTGCCGCCGCGGCTCGCGCGCCGCCGCCCACTCGCCGGCCCGCAGGGGCACACGCGCGGCGACGAGGCGTAGTATCGCTCGTCGTACCAGTCGCTGCACCACTCGTGCACGTTCTCGCCCATGCACCACAGTCCGAGAGCGTTGGCGCACGCTGCGGATGGCCCATGCGGCCGGTCGAGTCTGGCGATGGCTTCGTAGCGCGGGTGGGCATCGGGACGCTCACCGGCCCACGGCCAGTTACCGCTGCTGCCGCCGCGCGCCGCACACTCCCGCTCGGCTTCTGTCGGTAGTCGATACCGCATCCCGATCAGGGGTGTCAGCCAGTCGCAGTACGCCACCGCCTCGAACCAACTGACACCGACGACCGGCTGCTCCGCCGCGCTGAAGCGGGCGTCGCCGGCGAAAGGTGGCGGCGCAGCGCCCGTTGCACGCACGAAGCGCGAGTACTCGACGTTGGTCACCGGCGCGACCGCAGCGCGAAACGCCGGCAGGGACACGCGATGAGCCGGGCGCTCGTCGGCGCGGCCGCCGTCGTTGCCCAACGTGAACTCGCCCGCAGGGATCACCAACATATCCGGCGCGGTCACGCCGTCAGCGATGGCGGCATATTCGGTTTGCGGCTCCATGGCGTGTAGGATAGCGGCAGCTGCCACCTTACCCTCAGATAGCGTGAGGGTTCGAGGGACATCGCCACCGGAGTGGCGCAGGGGCGCCAAAAGGCGGCCGCCCCTCGTTCACGTCGCGAGCTGTGCAAGCTGGCAGCAGTTGCCGTCGGGGTCGGCAAACGTGGCGAACACGCCGACACCGGCCTCGGTGTAGGCCGGACGCGTGAAGTGGACACCCTGAGACTCGAGCCGCTGCTGCTCGGCGATGACGTCGTCTACAACGAAGTTCAGCAGCACCCGGGCGGGCTCTCGAGTGCTGCCCTTCACCTCGTTGTGTCCTTCAACAATCAGTGCCACAAAAGATGATGACCCGACCATGAAGGCTCCCGGCGTGATGTCGAACCGGGGAGTGAGTCCGACGATGTCCTTGTAGAACGATGTCAGCCGCTCGGGCTGCTCACTGTTCACGTTGATGACGAACTGCTCGACATTCATCTTGTTACCTTCCGGCCGTTTGCCGTGCGATCCCGGTTCATTGCAGATCAGAAGAGAGGTGCAAGTGGGTCCATGCCCATCAGGGCCCGGCCAGCGTCTTCCCATACCTGCGGCGACTGCGTGAAGTGGTGGGTAATGACGTCAGTATCTCGAGCGTGCCTCTGGAGCGCCGAGGTGTTGTACACCGACGTGCCACCCGCGAGCGTACTCGCCGTCCGCGCCACCTGCGCCGCCGTCTCGGTCGCGTGGTTGGATGCTGCACGGCAGAGTGCACGCTGGCGCATCGATGGCTGCTGACCGCTCATTACCGTCTGCCAGAGGTCGTCCACGGCGTCGTAGAGGAACGAGCGCGCCCCTCCCAGCGCTGCCTCTGCGCGCGCCACTTCGATATGGGTCACGGGCTTTTCGGAGAGGCGCGACATGCTCATCGAGGGCAGCTTCGCAGGCGCCATCTCTGACAGCTCGTCGATCGCTGCCCGGGCGATGCCGAGCGCGACGACGGCTACCGCCGGGGCTACCATTGAGAGCACAGGCATCTGATACAGCGGTTCCGGCCTGAAGCCCGCAGGATCGAAAAGCGAGAGCACGCGTGTCTGTGGGACGAGCACATCGGAACAAGTCAGGTCGTGGCTGCCTGTGCCGCACAGCCCGCTGACATACCACGTGTCATGCACCTCGAGTTGGCTGGCTGGCACGAACGCGTGCACAATCTCCGGCCCGTGCGGTGTCATATTCGGCTGGCCATCCTTCATCATGACGCAACCGAGGACGGCCCAGTCCGAGTGCGTGATGCCGCTCGCGAACCGCCACCGACCGTTCACTCGCACGGCTTGGCCCTCACGCACGGCAGCGCCGGCTGGCTCGGCGACGAGGGCCTTCGGGGAATCGGGCGTCGAGAACACTTCGCGCGCACCATCCTCTCGCATGTAGCCCCCGACGGCGCCGCTCCCAATCCCGAGCATCGTGCACCAGCCGGTGGAGCCATCTGCCGATGACACGAGCTCGATGACCCGCATCATGTCGAGCGGGTCCACCTCGGCGCCGCCGAGCGCCTTCGGCAGGGCAAGGCGGAAGATCCCCGTTGCCGCAAGGTCATCGACGAGATCTCGCGGGAGCTGGCGTACCTGCTCGATCTCCGCCCGCCTCTCGCGCACGCGGGGGAGCACGTCGTGTATCGCCTGAGAGAAGCCATTCGCGCTCACGGGGTTCGCCTCCTCTATCTCACTCGCCAGTAATGAGATTTTGAACGAGGCGCGCGGGACGGTCATCGGGCAAAGTGCTCAAAGTTGGCTCGCTTCATCGATGGGTAATTCTGTGCAGCCTTTAGATGAGCTGATGGTCGTAGGCGTACGCGGTGGCTGCAGAGCGCGTTGACACACCAAGCTTCACGAAGATATTGCTCACGTGGCGCGCGACGGTCTTCTCGCTGATGATCAGGTCATCTCCAATGGCGCGGTTGGTCTTGCCGCGGGCGACAAGGCGCAGGACTTCGAGTTCGCGGGCGGAGAGACGGGCGATGTCGTTGGGCGTCCTTTCGTCCCAAAGATTCGCCAGTCGCTCCGCGTCGGGCTTCGCGCCTAACGCGGCGAACGCCTGGCGCGCCGTCTCGAATTGCAGCGCGGCACCGTCTTCATCGCCGAGCTCGCGACAGCATTGGCCGAGGGCCACCCGCGCGCGGGCGGCATCGTGAGGCATGTCCAGGGCGCGCCAGGCGTCATGCGCACGACGAAGCGTGTTCAGTGCGGCCCCCGCATCACCGTCCGCCAAGAGCACAAGACCAGTCGCGTACCTGGACATCGCGTCCAGACAACGAGAACCAGACCCAACGGCGATGCGGGCCAGGTCCTCGGCGCGGGCACGCGCGGCCGCGAGATCCCCCACCGCCAGGAGAATTTCCACGGCCGGTAGGAGCAGTCGGGACCGTGTCACGACGTCTGGCGCCTCCTGGAGCACCCGCCTGATGCCCGCAGCAGCCGCCGCCGCCTGCCCCTCGGCAAGCCGAAGGAGCGCCAACCCGGGCTGCGGATCGCGGCCGGCCTGGTCAGATTGGCGGTAGGCGCGCTCAGCCTGGGCGAACTCACCCCGTAACCGATGGATCTCCGCGCACTGGTAGAAGGCCGCGCCGACAGCGGGGTGGGGCACCGGATCTACCAACCGCCTGCACGCTCCGATGGCTTCTCCCAGCGCGACCGACCACGCGCCGCGCGCCTGGAAGACGATGGAACGGTAGACGAGGCACTGCCCCCGGTAAGGGACAAGGTCCGGCTGTGATTCGCACCAGCGGTTCAGCGCGTCGGTCCATTCGGCCGCCCGCGGGACGTCGAGGACCTCCTGGCACGCCTCAATCGCGCCACAGTAGACGTCACCTGTCACGATCGGCGACAGTTCTCCTGCGGTGACCGCGACGAGAACCTCATCGAGCAACGCCATGCCGCGTGCTGGCTCGCCAAGGCGGATGAGCGCGCGGCCCTGACCGTGCCGCGCCAGAGCGATGAGGTCACGGTCAGCGAAGCGTTCGCCGATTTCCATAGCCACGACGAACGTTGCGAGGGAGTCTGCCGGATCACGGTCACAGCCCTCAATCGCGGCCGGCAGAAGCAGATAGCCGCGCTCTGCGCATGGAACGCCCGCTTCTTCGACGCCCCGTTGGGCGCGCCCAAACCAGCCGCCAGCGAGCGCCATCTCGCCCGCGTTGATGAACCCGAAGCCCAGCCAGAACGCGCATCGCGCTGCTCGGACCTGGTCACCGACCTCTACGAAGCCCCTGTGGGCTCGCGCCCAGGCATCCTTCCAGACCGAATCCCGCCCGACGAGATAGGCGACGGTGGCGAGGCAGTCGAGTTCGTTGGGCTCCAGCGAACCTTCGCCGTCGGCAGCAGTCAGCAGCTCGAACGCCTGGATCCAGTGCTGCTCGGAGAACGCGAGACGCCCATCTGCGCGCAAATCCGCTCCGGCCATGACGGCACTATACGACTGTCTGCGGCGGTCGGGCTGATGGGAACCCCCTCGCAGGCTTGACGGCGCCCATCGTGGCGCCCTCGCGCACTGCGCCCGGAGATGATCTGCCGGATCCTGCAAGAGGTTACGCCCGCGGGCGCGTGCTCGAGCGCTTCAAGGGGATCCGCAAGACAGGAACCGACAAACAGGCCGTCCGGGTGAATCCCGAGGCGAACATCGCTGTCTTTGTTTCAGGGCGTGCCATCGAAGGTGCCGTCGAATCCCTGGCCGCCGCGGACGCACCACTTTCTGAGCGAAGTGTTCTTGTCCAGGGCGGAAAGCTCGCCGATGCCGGTGGAGAACCTGAGGGCGTAGGCGGACTCCGGGAAGTAGGCGGCCGACTGGGTCGAGCTCCAGTAGAAGACTGCGGTATCGACGCCGAGGAACGGGTGACCCGTCGGGAGGGTGGGGTTCTGTCCGGGCGTGGAGAGCGAGGCAAGCTCTTCGGCGGTGGGAAGCCGCCATCCGCGGCGGCCACCCGTCGACTCGAACAGGCAGCCCTGGTAGGCGCCCCAGTACCATGCGGTGTCTGCCGAGGGAGTGCGCTGCCACACCAGGCCAGTCTCGCGGTCGAGCACGGCTTCGTCGTTCATGACGCAGCGGAAGCGCGGCGTGTTGCAGTTCAGCGTCCCGACTGAGCTGAGCTTCTGGTCCCAAGTACCGCCGTCATCGTACGGGCGGATCGGGCCCACGTCGTCGTCGGTGATGGATCCCTCGAAGTAGGTCGTGACGCTGTCGAAGGTGTTTCCGTACACCCTGCTGTTCGATGCGCTCCCGCCGAACTTCAGGCCGAACTCCACGCCCGAGATCTGGTTTCCGGTGATGACATTCGCCGGTCCCTCGATGTAGATCCCCATGTCCATAAACGAAGAGTTGAGCACGGTGTTGATCGCGTTGTCCTTGATGAGCGAGGGGCCCTGGACGTACATCCCGTACTTGGAGCCGGTACCGGCGTTGACGCCGACATTGTTCACGCGGCAGTTCGTCACGGTTGAACCCGGACTCGCGAAGATGCCGTTGAGATCGGGCCAGTTCGCCACACAGTCGCGCAGCAGTCCGCCGCCGTTGAGCGCGAAGCCGGTGCCGTAGCCCTCCACCACGCAGTTCGAGATCTGCGCCGCGCCAGCCGCGCGGATGCCGACGGTGCCGGTGTCCGGACCGGCGGCCGTGCAGTCGCTCACGGAGCCGGACCCGATCTCGATGCCGCTGCCGCCACTGTAGCCGATGGTGATGCGGGAGACGCGCACGTTGACGGACGTCTGCAGGTCGATGCCGTCGTCGACGAAGCCGCGGATGGTGCCGTTGGCGACGGTGATGTTGGGATAGCCGATGCCGCTGTCGGAGATTCCGTCGTTGCCGCCGGCTTCGCCGTCGATCATGAAGCCGTTGAGATCGATGGAGATGTCGCCGTTGTTGATGACGATGCCGTCGTTGCCGCCGGTGGGCGCGAGGTTCTGGGTCAGGAAGTATGAGCCGGAGGCGCTGAGGATGATGGGGTAGGTGCCGGCCCAGCCGACGGGAGGAATGGGGTTGCGCGGCTCGACCTGCGGCTGCGTGGCACCGGGAGGACCCGGCGGGTCGAGCGGGCCACCGCTCACCACGCCCGTGACCGCAGCGACGATCATCAGCCCGAGCACTCCGGCCGCAGCCCAGGCAACACGCTCGCGAATGGACAAGGGAGCACCTCCGCCCTGCAAATCGGGGTGATCCTACTGCCGGGCGGTGAGCGGATTCAACGGCCCTTTGTCACTCGTTCGTCAAGATAGCGACAAGTTCGACAAGCTGATGCGGCGCGTTCTTCGCCCCTAGCGGTTCATGGCGGCCTGGTAGCCCTTCACGAAGCCGTTGTCCAGCCAGGCAACCACATCAGGATCGGCTGCACGCTCGGGCAGGGCACGGAGCATGTCGGCGAGGTGGATGGGGTCGTGCCACGCCCAGCCGGCGAGGAAGAGCCCGAAGGGGATGTTGCCCGCCTTCCGTTTGGCGTCGCCGCCAAACCACATCATGTGCCGGGTCTGCTCGTCGGTGATCTGCCGGAGCGCCTGGACGAGCTGGACGCGGTTCTCCGCCGCCTCTTCGAACACGCGCGACAGCGGCCAATCGCGGCGTGCGGTAACCAGCGGCTCGTTGAAGGCATCGACGTCGAACTCGCCGCCGTCGGGAGCGGTGAGCTTCTCGTTGCGGGCGGTGGCCTCGAAGAGACGCTGCATCGCCGGATCGAGGGTGTCGAGATGGGCGGCGAAGTCGCGGACGATCCAGGTGCTCTGAGGCACAGGGCGGTCGAGCTGCTCGTCGGTGAGGGACTCGCAGAAGGCCTTGAACTTTGTCCGGTTCTCGATGATCTGGTCGATGACCTTGTCGGTGGCTGTGCCCACGGTGATCTCTCTTTCTTGTTTTGGATGCAATAAGGGCACGTCGGCGCCGTGCCCCTACAGGGGTACTTCTACGGTATCGCCAACGGCGATGTCTCCTTCTTGTTCGACGGTGGCGTAGACGCCGAAGTTCACTTCGTTCGGCTGGTCCGTCCGGTATCCGGCGATCATGGTGAGCGTGCTGAAGTCGCGGATGCCGGTGTCCGGGTTCAACGTCGTCACCATACAGCGTTCGTCGCGCATGCGGACACGGATCACCGCCCCGCCGATCCGGACGCTGCGGTCGATCCAGCTGTCCTCCTCGTGGGGGACGGTTGCACCGGCCACATAGATGTTCGGGCGGAAGCGGCGCTCGTCGATTGAGGGCTCGCCGCTGACGCGGCGCAGCTCGTCGACCGAGGCTTCGGTCAGCACCGAGACCGGCAGCGCATCGACGGCGGCGCGCTTCGGGGCGGCGCGGACGAGGCGAACGGACATCCCGATGAACTTCGCGAAGGCTTCGTTCCAGGGGCCGGGCGTCTCGAACGCCTCGACGTCGTACTCACCGAAGAAGCGCGCGCTCAGCGGATCGGCGGGCTCGGGTGCGCCGTCAGATACGGCGCCGTCCGGGAACTCGATGCGGAGGCATTCGGGGTCGAGGGCGTAGGTCGCGCGGACGGTGGCGAGGGGGCCGTACTCGCGCATCGTGAACAGGCGATTGCGATCCGTGACGAGAAAGAACTGGCGGTCGCCCCGGAGGCCGGTCTTCACGACGGACGCGCGGTCAACCCGCTGGAGGGCCAGCGACTTGACGGGGGAGATGTAGATGCCCTCTACCTTTATCGTCATCCTCCAGGGCTGGCCGGGCCCACGACGCCCGGCGGGAATACACCTTATCGGATGGGCAGGCGGGTGGCTCGAAGCTACGGCGGGGGCGTGGCATGATCGGGGGCGCACATGATGCGCGGACGTACAGGAGGCACGGACATGGGTAAGCTCGACGGGAAGGTCTGCATCGTCACCGGAACCAGCCGCGGGATCGGCGCGGAGATCGCACGGCTGTTCGCGGCCGAGGGCGGCAAGGTGGCCTGCGCCGCGCGGACGATGCGGGAGGGAGAGCACCCGTTGGAGGGATCGCTGGAGAAGACGGTAGCGGACATCAAGGCGGCCGGCGGCGAGGCGACGCCCGTCGCGGTGGACCTCTCCATCGAGGAGGACTGCCTGCGGCTGGTGAAAACGGCGCGCGACACGTACGGACCGATCGACGTGCTGGTGAACAACGCCGCCCTGACGTACTTCATCCCGATCAAGGACTACCCTACCAACCGCTGGATGCGGTCGTGGGCGGTGAACTTCCACGCGCCGTTCATCCTTTCGCGCGAAGTGCTGCAGGACATGGTCCCACGGGGCGGCGGCAGCATCGTCAACGTTTCGTCGGGCGCGGCGATCGGGCCGGGCCGCGGGCCGTACGGCGAGGGCAACATGCGGCGCGGCGCCGGCGGCACGTGCTACGGCGCGGAGAAGGCGGCGCTGGAGCGGTTCACGCAGGGGCTGGCCGCGGAGGTGTACGACAACGGCGTATCCGTGACGTGCTTCTCGCCATCGCAGGTGGTGCCGACGCCGGGGACGGTGCACCACCACCTGGTGTCCGGCCTCGACGACCCCCGCGGCGAGCCGACGTCGATCATGGCGCAGGCGGCGCTGTTGCTGGCGACGGAGCCGCTGGACAAGGTGACGGGTCGGGTGACGTACAGCCAGCAGATCCTGAAGGAGTTCGGATGGATCGAGGGCGGGGTGGGCATCGGGGTGGATTCTCCGGGGTCGGGGTACAGCCAAGTGTAGGCCGCTGCCCGCACTCGAACGCGCCGAGGCACGAAAGCGGTCCACGCATGAGCGACGCATTGAGGACCTACTACGACAAGGTTGCGAGGTCCGCGTGCTTCGTGTGCCGGATCGTCGAAGGACGTCCGTTGTTTCCCGGTCCGCGCATTGTGTACGAAGACGATGGCGTGGTCGCCTTCTTGAACCAGTTCCCCAGCCAGGAGGGCTACACAATCGTCTGTCCGAAGCGCCACGCAGAACGATTCGAGGCAGACCTCTCTCCGGACGAATGGACCTATCTTCAGGGAGTCGTCCGTGACGTTGCGCGAGCCGTCGCCGAAGTCACCGGCGCCATGCGCATGTACGTCGCATCGCTCGGCAGCCCGGAACGAAACGCCCACATACATATTCACGTGTGCCCCTGTCCACCCGGCACGCCCTTCGAGGAACAGCAGTTCGCGGCAATGGATCTGCGGGGCGGGGACGCACTATTGGGTTTGAGTGACGCGCGACTTGACGAATTGGCCCAATCGATCACGGCGGCGATTCGCCGACCTGACTCGGTCTAGGGCGGCGGTGAAGGTCCGCACAGGTTCCGCACAGGACTCGGCTTCTGCAGCTCCTACTGCGCGCAGACCCGGGCGCAGTCTTCTCAGCGTGGCGTGAGCGGATACACCGTGACGCCGACGTACGTCCGCGGTTCCCCAACAGCGTAGGCGCCCGAAACCTCGCGCAGGATCGCCTGCTCCTCATCGGGCGCGTGGTGGCTGAGCACGAGGGCTGCCGGAACGCCGGGCGCGGTTGGGGGTGAGCCGCCCTGCGGTGAGATCGCGGTGAACGTGCGGTCGGTGTAGTAGCGGAGCGGCTCGTCGATGTAGCCGCGCCAGATGTACACCGGACCGGCGACGCCATCGACTTCGGCGGCGGCGGCGCGCCAGTCCTCGCGGGGGCTGCGGTCGTACCAGTCGGCGCAGGCGACGAGCATGAGGAGCGCCAGCGCCGCACATGCCGCGGCTGATACCGGCGCGCCGATGCGTTTCTGCGCCAGCGTGTCGGCGGCGTAGTCGCCCAGCTCGAGCAGGCCGAGCGCGAGGAGGAAGGCGAAGCCGGGGATGTAGGGCGACGCCTGCCGGACATCGAACACGGGCGCCCGCGCGATGGAATACGCGAGCTGGATGCAGGGGACGAGCGCGATCGCGCCGACAGCGACGGTATACGGATCGCTTCGGCGCTTGTACACGCCCCACAGCCCCAGGCCCACCACCGGCAGCGCGATGGCGAGCCAGAAGTCGGAAGCACGCTGCAGTCCAAGCATCGCGCTGAAGACGAGGTCGGCGAGCTGCCAGCTCGGCTCGGGCAGGTGGCCGACGCCCTCTCGCGCGCTGTCGAACAGGTGGGAGTACCAGGGGGCGTACCCGGCGGCGACCATCGCAAGCGCTATCCCGCCCGCGGCCGCGACGCGTACGTCCCCATCGGCGCGAAACCGGCTGACTGCGTACCCGGCGATCAGTAGCGCGTGCACGCCCAGGAGCATGAACCCGCTGTAGTGGGTGTACACGTCCGCAAGTGCGAGCGCGGCGTACACCCCGACGCGCGGGGCCGACGGGCGGTCGATCAGCGCGGCGAGGGCAATCGTCGAAGCGAGCGAGAGCAGGCCCTCGAGCGGGTACATCCGCGCTTCCTGCGCAAACTCGACGGACGTGGGGTGCACGGCGAGGAGTGCGCCCGCGAGTACGCCCAGACGGGGACCCGCCGGCGCGCCAACCGACGGCCGCGAGCAGCACCGCGGTGAGGGCGGCCGTGATCGCGGAGGGCATGCGCAGCGTGGTCTCGCCATTGCCGAACGCGGCCGTCCAGAAGTGAAGGACGCCGTAGTAGAGCGGCGGGTGTTTGTCCTGCGCGGTCCAGTCGACCATCGCCGAGAGCGAGAGCCGCGCGGCGCGCCACGACCACGCCTCGTCGAGCCAGATGCTCTTGCCGCCGATGTCCCACGCGCGCAGCCCAAGGGCGACGGCGCCCACAGCGAGGATCGTCACGGCGAACGCGCCACGGGACTGCGGGGGCACGGAAGGCGGGGAATGCATCCAGAGATGGTACCGGGGGTGGGACTCGAACCCACAAGGCCTTGCGGCCGGCGGATTTTAAGTCCGCTGCGTATGCCAGTTCCGCCACCCCGGCACGTGCTGACATCGCAACGCAGTACGGACAGCGGGACTATATCACGGTGCCGCAGACTGCCCGTCCACGGGCTGCTACGATGGCCGCATGAGCAAGCTTGCTGTGATCGCCGTGCCTGACCTGATGTTCCAGCCGCGGATCGAGGCGGCGGCGCGGACGCTGGGGTTCGAGACAGAGGTGGCGGATACGCCGGTTTCGGCCCGGGACGCGCTCGCCCGGCGGCCGGCCATCGTCATCGTAGACCTGCATGCCATCGGCCTCGATGCCGAGACGGTGATCCGAGGGGCGAAGGTCGTCGGCTCGGTGGTGCTCGCGTTCGGGCGCCACACCGAGGCCGCAACGCTCAAGGCGGCGCGCCAGGCGGGGGCGGATCTGGCGGTCCCTCGCTCCCAGCTTGTCGAGGAGCTGCCGGAGCTCATCAGCCAACTCACAGGTGTCCCAACCGAATCGCAACCCGAATAGACATCCGTTCTACGAAACGCAGATCCGATTGTTGCGCGATCACGCCGCTGCTATAGTTGCCACACAGGGCACGCGCCGAATCTTATGACCACAACCACCCCCGCACTCCGCTACGAGACCGTCATCGGTCTGGAGACGCACGTCCAACTCCTGACCGCGCGGAAGATGTTCTGCGACTGCAGCGCGTCCTACGCGGACGCTCCACCGAACACGCACGTCTGCCCGGTGTGCATGGCGCTGCCGGGCGTGCTGCCGGTGATGAACCGCAAGGCCGTTGAGTTCACGGTGATGACGGGGCTGGCGCTGAACTGCGAGATCCCGGCCTTCGCGAAGTTCGACCGGAAGAACTACCCCTACCCGGACCTGCTGAAGGGGTACCAGATCTCGCAGTACGATCTGCCCTTCACCCAGAACGGCTGGATCGAGGTCCAGGTGGAGGGCGAGGAGCCCCGCCGCGTCGGCATCACGCGCGCCCACCTCGAGGAGGACACGGCGCGCCTGACGCACAAGGACGACGGCACCGGCGATGGCTACTCCCTCATCGACATGAACCGCGCGGGCGTGCCGCTGATGGAGGTGGTCAGCGAGCCTGACATGCGGTCGCCGGAGGAGGCGCGCGAGTATCTGCTGAAGCTGCGCCAGATCCTCCGCTACATCGGCGTGAGCAACGCGAACATGGAGGAAGGCAACTTCCGCTGCGACGCCAACATCTCCCTCCGGCCGTTCGGCGCACGGGAGTATGGTGCGAAGGTCGAAGTGAAGAACATGAACTCCTTCACGGCGGTGTACAACGCGATTCGATACGAGATCCACCGACAGACCGAGGAGCTCGATGCCGGGCGGACGATCCCACAGGAGACGCGGGGGTGGGTCGAAGGCGCGCAGAGGGACGCTACGGGCGCCGAATACGCCAAAGGCAAGACGGTCAGCCAGCGGTCGAAGGAAGGGGCGCACGACTACCGGTACTTCCCGGAGCCGGATCTGCCGCCAGTGACCGTCGACGACGCCTACATCGCCGAGATACGCGCCCGCCTGCCGGAGCTGCCGGACGCGAAACGGGCACGGTTCCAGTCGGAGTACGGCCTGCCGCTGTACGACGCCAATCTGCTGGTGGAGTCGCGTGCGAAGGCCGACTACTTCGAAGCGGCGATGGCGACGGCGCCCTCCGAGGGCGGCGATGCCCTGCGGCGCACGGCGCGGCTTGTCAACAACTGGGTCAACGTGGAGCTGGCTCGTTTACTTAACGCAACGGATACGGACATCAGTGAGACGAAGGTCTCTCCCGCAAGCCTCTATGCTATGATCTCGCTCATCCAGGGAGGGACGATCACCGGCGCCACGGCGAAGTCGGTGTTCGAGGAGATGTTCCGCACGGGGCGCGAGCCTGCCGCCATCGTCAAGGACCTCGGTCTGGAGCAGATCGGCGGGGCAGACGAGATCAGCAAGATCGTCGACAAGGTAATAGAGGCCAACGCCAAGCCGGTGGCGGACTACCACGCGGGCAAGCAGGAGGCGATCAAGTTCCTGGTGGGCCAAGTGATGCGCGAGAGCAAGGGCCGGGCGAAGGCGGACACGGTCACCGAGATCCTGAAACAGAAGCTGGAAGCGTAGGCCAAGAATTGATCATTGATCTATTCACATTGGACGCGGCTGTGCTAGACTGGCGGGCGATATGCGCCAGCTGATCAGGGATCCCAGCTTCATCAAGTGGTTTTACTTCGGCATGCACATCAAGCGGTGGCTCCTGCTCCTGCTGGTGGGCGTGGCCATCATGGGGCTGGGCTTCGCCTACTTCCTGCGCGAGGTCTACGTCAGCTACACCTTCCCGGACTGGGTCTACTACGCAACGCTGCAGTTCCTCCCCCGGTTCATCCGAGGCGGACTGTTCGTGACTGCGGCGCTGGGCATCATCGGCTTCAGCGTCTGGAAGCTGAACCAGTCGCTGCTCTCGGCCTTCATCAAGCCGGAGCGCAACGAGAGCATCGTCGACATCATCTACAACCACCGCTACCTGCGGCGCGGCCCAAAAATCGTCGTCCTGGGCGGCGGCACCGGCCTCTCGACATTGCTACGCGGCGTCAAGGAGTACACAGGCAACATCACGGCCATCGTCTCCATCGCCGATGACGGCGGGAGCTCCGGCCGGCTGCAGCGGGAGCTGGGCGTCCTGCCGCCCGGCGATATCCGCAAGAACATCGCGGCGCTGGCCGACGCCGAACCCCTCATGTCGCAACTGTTCGAGTACCGCTTCTCCGAGGGCGAGGGGCTCGAAGGGCACAGCTTCGGCAACCTCTTCATCGCCGCCATGACCCATGTCGCCGGCAACTTCGAGGAGGCGGTGCGGGAGACCAGCCGCGTCCTCGCGGTGCGCGGCCAGATCCTGCCGGCGACGTTGCACTCGCTCACGCTGTGCGCGCGCACGGAGGACGGCCAAATCATTCGCGGTGAATCGGCCATCACCGAGCACGGCCATGTGACGGAGATCTTCCTCGACCCGTCGCCATTCCCAGCGGCGCAGGCGAACCCCGACGCGATCCGCGCCATCCTGCAGGCTGACATGATCATCTGCGGGCCCGGCAGTCTGATGACGAGCGTCATGCCGAACCTCCTGGTCGAAGGCATCCGCCGCGCGATCGAAGTTTCGTCGGCCTTGAAGGTGTACGTCTGCAACGTGGCGACGCAGCACGGTGAGACGGACTCGTTCAGCGTGAGCGACCATTTCACGGCGCTGAAGGAGCACCTGCACGGCAACCTCTTCGACTTCGTGCTGGCGAACAGCAACTACAACGGCGGCCTTCCCGAGGAGTGGCACTCCGACCCCGTGCGTATCGACCGCATCAATCTTGATGGTGCTCGCGTCGTGAAGTCCGACGTGGTGGCCGAGGACAACCGGTACCGCCACGACTCGAAGAAGCTCGCGGACGCGCTGGTCCGGTTGTACTACGAACGCAACCAGATGGCAGAACCCGCCGGGATTGAGGCGCCGCCCCTCGAGCCGGAGCGCCAGAAGGCCGGAGTGGGCTGAGGTTTCTAGCTGGTTAGCCGGTTAGCGCGTTAGCCATTTGTGAACAGACCGCCCGCTGAAGCAAGAACGCCCCTCTATTCGAGGGGCGTTTGTTGGTCTTCACGTTGGCGCGGAACCGGCACGACCGAGAGCTGAGTGGCTAACTACTAAGCTAACAGGCTAGCCGACTAACGACTATCCTGCCGCGTTCATGCCTCCGCCGTTTCGTCGGATCAGCGCCTCCAGCCCGGCGACCGCGACGTCCACGAGCTGGTGCGGCAGCTCCCACTCGCCCGGAGACCAGCGGGGGAAGCTGCGGACCGCCTTCAGGTCGATGGTATAGCTGTTCCGGCGTCCTTGCCGTTCGCGGATGACGATGCCCTCGTCTTCGAGCTGGTTCAGGATGGCCACGACGGCACGCTCCGTCACACCCATGCTGACGGCCATCTCGCGCACGGTCGCGCCCGGATCCAGCACGATGGCCAGGAGGAGGAGGGCGTGGTTTGTGAAGAAGCCCCAGTCTCCCGTGCGCGGTTCCAGGGCGCCGGAGTCTAATGGCGCCGGCTTTGCGCCGTTTGTAGTCCCGTGGTAGTCGGACATAGCCAGCAGCACGCCGATGAGGCCGTCCACAAACTCGCGCGGGGTGAGCTGGACGGTACCCTCGCGGCGATAGGCCGCCATCGCTTCGAAGTTCACAGCATAGGTGTTCCGGCGGCCCTCCCGGGTCCGTTCGACGATCTGCTCATCGCAGAGCTGGCGGAGGATCTCCAGGGTGGCCCGCTCGGTCACGCCGACGCCCGTCGCGATCTCGCGCACCGTCGCCCCGGGGTGCCGAACGACATAGATGAGGACGAGCGCGTGGTTCGTCAGGAATCCCCACCTCTGCTGGTGCCGGTTCATGGCCTCATGTCCTTCCCTGGATTCGGCGCCGCTGATTTGAAGCTGGCGAACCATGAAAAAACCTCGAAATTCGTTGGTAAAGGTACTTGACAGTCCCGTTTCACGAACTACAATGCATGTATCTTCAGTCAGGCAACAGCAATCAGGCTTACGTAATCAGGCATAACCAATCAGGGTACTGAAATCACGGTTCATCGTTCATGTGCTGTATTTCACGAAGCGGTACACCTGTTATGACAATCAGTGCTCACACATCATGCATTAGTTTTCATCAGTTGGCAAGTGGGTGAGGTGTCATAAGGCTGCGAATTTCGAAGATTCGCGCCGGATACGAAGTCGGCCCGGCTCGATGGATGCAGGAGACTCGCGGGGGAGCGGGGGAGCCAGGGCAGGCGGACCGAAAGGAGAGGGCCCCGGGTTGGAGCCAGATCCGCGGAAGCTGGGTGCTTTGGTGGCAACAAGGCGGGGGATCCAGCAACAAGGACGAGGTTCCGGGGGCGGCTTGGCCGGCCGCCCTTCCCTGCAAAATCACCAGTAGGGTCGGTAAGTCCTGGGAAGAACGACGAAGAAGCCGGAGCTAGGAGGTCCGGCTTTTTCGTCGCCTCGCGCCAGCGAGTTCCTTTGTTGGCTTGCCGCTATCGATCGAGGCTCTCCGGTCCGCCGGAGGCGGCGAGGACGGTGTTCCAGAGCAGCATCGCCCGCGTCATGGGGCCGACGCCGCCCGGCACTGGCGTGATCGCCGCGGCCTTCTGCGCGACAGCATCGAAATCCACGTCGCCGACGAGCCGCTGGCCGGACTTCTTTGTCGAATCGGGAATCGCGTTCACGCCCACGTCGACGACCACCGCTCCCTCGCGCACCATGTCCGCAGTGATGGTGCGTGGCCGCCCCATCACCGCGATGAGGATGTCGGCCTGTTGGGTGTAGGTCGCGAGATCGGGCGTGCCGGTGTGACAGACGGTCACCGTCGCATTGCCGCCGCGCCGCTTCTGCATCAGCAGGCCGGCCAGCGGCTTCCCCACGAGGTTCGAGCGCCCGCAGACGACCGCGTGTTTGCCCGCCGGGTCATACCCGGACCGCAGCAGCATCTGGATCACTCCGTGGGGTGTGCACGACAGAAACCCGGGCTCGCCACGGAACAGGCGCCCGACGTTCACCGGGTGGAGTCCGTCCACGTCCTTCTCCGGCATCACCGCCTCGGTGATGGACCGCTCGTCGATGTGGTCCGGTAGCGGCAACTGCACCAGGACGCCGTGCCAGCCGGGGTTCTCGTTCAGGTCGTTGACGAGTCGCAGCAGGTCCTCCTGCGTGACGTCGGCGGGGACGCGTATCGTCTCGGAGCGCATGCCAATCGCCGCGGCGTCGCGGGTCTTACCGCGCACGTACGACACCGACGCGGGATGCTCGCCGACAAGCACCACAGCGAGGCCCGGCTCGACGCCGCGCGTGGCGAGCGTCCGCACGCGCTCCGCCACCTCGTCGCGCACCTGCTGCGCAATCGTCGTCCCGTCGATGATCTTCGCTGTCACGGGCGGCAGTCTACCGGCGGCGGCGCTTAGGTTCAGGCCGTGCCCTCCTCGATCGGCGCGCGTACAATCGACGCATGGAGATGGCCGTCGGCATCGATGTGATCGTGATCTCGCGCGTGCGGAAGGTGATGGACAGGCACCCGGAGCGCTTTCTCCAGCGCGTCTACACACCAGAGGAGGTCGCCTGGTGCCGTGGCCGCGTCCACGAGCTGGCCGCCCGATTCGCCGCGAAAGAGGCCGTAATGAAGGCGCTGGGCACGGGTGCGCGCGGCCTTGCCTGGCGGGACATCGAGATCTTGCCGAACCGGCGGGGCAAGCCGCTGGTGTTCCTCCATGGCCTCGCGAAGCAGCGCGGTGAGACGATCGGGCTGCGCGGCATCGACGTGAGCCTCACGCACGAGGGCGACCTGGCGATCGCGGCGGTCGTGGGCATGGCTGACGATGCGCCGCTGGACCGCGCCGCGCATCGCGAGCGCCTGGTCGAGTGGCTGAAGGAGCAGGGACGCCTGTGAAACTCTGCACGTCTGAGCAGATGCGCACGCTGGAACAGGCCGCCGTACAGGCCGGAACGCCGCTAAGCGAGTTGATGGAGCAGGCCGGCCTGGCCGTCGCGCAGGAGGTGTGGCTCAACCTGGGCATTGTCGCCGGGCGCCGGGTTCTTATCCTCGTCGGACCCGGCAACAACGGCGGTGACGGGCTCGTCGCCGCGCGCCACCTGGCGGACTGGGACGCCGACGTGTGCGTGTACATGACGCGACTCCGCGACGGTGACAAGAACCTCGAGCTCGTACGCGAGCGCGGGGTGACGATATTCGACGCCGAACACGATGCCGGCTTCGAAAAGCTGCAGGAGGCGATGGACGGGGCGGAGGTCGTGGTCGACGCCCTGCTGGGGACTGGCGCATCGCGGCCCATCGGGGGCGTGATGGCGGAGATCCTGGGACGATTCCGAGAGCGGACGGAGGGCGGGCGGCCTCCGAAGGTGATCGCGGTGGACGTGCCGACGGGTGTGGACGCGGCCAGCGGGCGTGCGGACCCGCTGGCCGTCACCGCCGAACTCACCGTGACCTTCGGCGTCGCGAAGGTGGGGCTGTACATGCTCCCAGGCTCGCAGCACGCGGGCCGCGTCGAGGTGGTGGACATCGGCCTGCCGAAGGAAGCGGAGCTTGAGCTGCCGGTCGAGCTGCTGACGACCGGGTGGGTGCGCGATCGGCTGCCGAAGCGGCCGAAGTCAGCGAACAAGGGGACGTTCGGGAAGGTGCTGGTGGTCGCGGGATCGCAGAACTACCCAGGGGCAGCACGGCTGTGCGCCGAAGCTTGTTATCGCGCTGGCGCGGGCCTTGTGCAGATTGCGGCCAATGACCGGATCCAGGCCGTTACCGCCCCAGCGCTTCCCGAGGCGACTTACTTCTCCTACGAGGAGAATGTAGGCGGTCTTGAAATCGGCGAGACAAACGAACTCATCGGCGAAGGCATCGGTACATCAGACGTGCTTCTCATCGGCCCAGGCCTGAGTCAGCGCAGCGAGGTTCGCGGCGCCGTGGAGTTCATCCTAGGCTTGGGCTTGCGCGACGATTTGCCGACCGTAGTCGATGCGGATGCTCTCAACGCGCTAGCCAAGTCGCCCGATTGGCCGACATTGCTGAAGAGCCCATGCGTTCTGACGCCGCATCCGGGAGAGATGGCGCGGCTGCTGGGCACGACGGTGGAGGCCGTGCAGGCGGACCGGCTGGGGACAGCGACCTCCGCCGCGAAGACGTGGGGGCAGGTGGTCGTGCTGAAGGGCGCGCATACGATTGTCGCCGCGCCGGACGGGCGGGTGGCGATCAGCCCGCATGCGAACCCGCTGCTCGCCTCGGCTGGTACCGGTGACGTGTTGGCGGGGACAATCGCGGGGCTGCTCGCCCAGGGCATGGAGCCGTTCGAGGCGGCAGCGTGCGCGGTGTTCGTCCATGGCCTTGCATCCGAAGAGCTGAGCGAAGAGCTGGGCGACCGCGGGCTGCTCGCGAGCGAACTGCTGCCGGCGATCCCGCGGGCCATGCGCACGATCTTGCACGGAAAGAAGCCGTCATCGGGCGCTGCTGCCTCGCTATTTGGTGGACTGGGCGACCTGGGTGGGCTCGCCGGTCTTGCTGGCGGCGGCCCTGCGGCAGGCCAGCCCGAGTAAGGGGAGCAAGGGCCCGGAAGGCGCTTTACTTCGTCCACTGCGACCCGCTAGGCTCAGATCGATGCCTCTCGAGCGCCTCGTCTACCTCGATCACGCGGCCACGACACCGCTCGACTCGCGCGTGCTCGAGGCAATGACGCCGTTCCTTACGACGTCTTATGGCAACCCATCGGCGACGTATGCGCTTGGCAAGACGTCGGCGGACGCCGTTGCGAAGGCGCGCAAGACTGTGGCGTCGATCATCGGGTGCAAACCCACGGAGATCATCTTCACGGGCGCGGGTACCGAATCGATCAACACCGCAATCAAAGGCGTGGCGTTCCAACAGAAGAAGGCGCGGGCAGGCAATCACATCGTCACGTCGCAAATCGAACACCACGCGGTGCTGCACGCCTGCCAGTACCTGGAGCGGTTCGGTTTCGAGGTGACATACCTCCCCGTCGACGGCCACGGGCTCGTCGAGCCGGACGACGTTGCGCGCGCCATCACGCCCCAGACGGTGCTTGTCAGCGTCATGACGGCGAACAACGAGATCGGCACGATCGAGCCGGTGTTCGAGATCGCCGCGGCCGTGCGGGAGCGAGCGGCGGCGCTGCGGAAGCGCATCGCGTTTCACACCGATGCGGTGCAGGCGCCGAACACGCTGCGCATGGACTTCGCCGAGCGCGGCGTGGACCTGCTGAGCCTCTCGGCGCACAAGTTCCGGGGTCCGAAGGGCGTCGGCATCATGTACATCCGGCGCGGGGTGCCGTTCCTGGCGCAGCAGAACGGCGGCGGGCAAGAGCGCCAGCGCCGGGCGGGCACGGAGAACGTCGCCGGCATCGTGGGCACGGCAGAAGCGCTGCGGATGACGCAGGAGTCGCTCGAGGCGGACAGTGCGCGGATACGGTCGCTGGCGACGACGCTGCGCGACGGGATTCTGTCGGCGATCTCGCGGACACAGATCAACGGGGACCCGAGCCATCGGTTGGCTAACAACGTGAGCATCAGCTTCGACGGCGCCGACTCGCGCGACCTGGTCGCTGATCTGGACGCCGCGGGGGTCATGGTGAGCGCGGGTGCGGCGTGCAATGCGACGACGATCGAGCCATCGCACGTGTTGATCGCCTGCGGCGTGCCGCTGGAGCAGGCGGCGTCGACGCTGCGCTTCAGCCTGGGCCCGGACACGACAGCGGATGACATCGACTACGTGCTGTCGACCGTACCCTCGATCGTAGAGCGCTCACGCGCGAAGCACGCGGCCGGCGTTGCGGCGGGCTGACGGCACACCGCGCGCGGAACGACTATTATCCCCACGTAATGGATGAGCTTGCACCAGCATACATCGCGCTGATCCGGCACGTGCTTTGCGTGCCACCGGGCGCGGACGCGCTTGTCCAACTGGCATCGCGCCTGCGGCCGGCGGACCCGCGGGAGCGGCCGCCATACAGGGCGCCCGGCATCGTCCGCCTGCGGCGCGCACTCCGGAGGCTCGAGGTAGGCAAGGCGCCCGTTACAGCCCTGGAGGAGTTCAGCGAGGATCTTCGATTCCTGAAGCTGTTCGAGCCGGACAAGCCGTCGATGGCCCGAGAGGCGATGCAGCGGCTGCTCGCCGACGTGATGGGATCTCCAACAGAACCAAGGAACGAGCGGAGGCAGCCTCCACGTGCGGGCGAGACTCCGACGGTCGTCCCGATCAGGCGGCGTTCGTCGAAGAAGAGGGGGGGCTCGTGAGCGGATTCTTGCGGCGGGTCCTCGGCCGTGGCGGCGAGGAGGCCGATGCCGGTGGGGACGAGCGTGACTACGACATCCGGCTGGTGTTCGCGCTGGGGAACCCGGGTCCGGAGTACGCGGGCAACCGGCGCAACGTCGGGTTCTGGGTGATAAACCGGCTGGCGAAGAAGCACCGGCTTGACTTCTCGACGAAGACGGGCACCTTCGCGTTGACGGAGGGCGAGATCGGTGGACGGCGCGTGGCGGTCGCGAGGACGCGCACCTTCAACAACGACAGCGGCAAGGCTGTGTGGGCGCTCGTGAAGAAGCTGAACATCGACCACGCGCGCGAGATCCTCGTCGTGTGCGACCACCTCGACCTGCCGACGGGCAGAGTGCGCATACGGCGCAGGGGCGGCGGCGGCGGACAGAAGGGCATGTCGGACATCATCGGCGTGCTGAAGACCGAGGACTTCCCCCGCGTGCGCGTCGGCATCGGGCGACCGGTGCTGCGCGGTGAGCCGTCGTGGGAACCGGAGGACGTCGCGAGCTGGGTGCTGAGCGACCCGCCGCCGGACGAGAAGGCGGCGCTCGATGCCGGTGTGGAGCGCGCCGTCGAGGCGATCGAGTGTGCGTTGGCGCAAGGGATCGAGGCGGCGATGAATGTGTACAACCGCGATGATGGGGGGAACGGTGAGCAGGCTGGCTCTGCGGGTCTAGGCCAGCCGATCCAGTAGCTCTTCGCTGGCGCGAAAGCCGGCCTCGACGAGAGCGTTGACAAGCGCCTCGCCACCAGCGATCAAGCCATGGTCAATAGCGCGTTCGAGCACACCAACGGTTCCGCTAATCGGGATCCCTGCCACGTTGGCTAAGCGGCGCGCCACAAGGTCGTCGACAATCATCAGATCTGCGCCGAGCTCAGATGCAAGAGCTAAGGCAGCGCGTTCTCCCCTTCCTGGACCTTCCTGAACGTGATCCGGATCCGGAACGATGCGAATCCAACCTGCATCGACGGCGCGGGCGATCGTGGGCGTCTCCGCCGTATCCTTCACCACGGACTCGGCATACACGGTCTGCGGAATCAGGACGGAGCCGAACAGTTCTCTCAGGAGCCTGAGGTAACCAATCTTTGCCAGCACAATGATGACGCTGGCATCACAGATGACGATCACGAGGCCGACTTGCGGCGATCATATTCTTGGAGGCCTGCCTTGTCCTGCTCGCGCTGCTCCGCTCCGTAGTCGAAGACGGGTAGGCCCAACTCCACCAGTTGATCCCAGAACTCACGGTAGGACATGTCAGCGAGATCTGCAGCGGCGCCGAGCGTGACCTGATGCGTCAGGAACAGGTGGATGGCGACGGCGCGCTTCACCTGGTCATCGAGCGACGCACCCTTCATCGCGCCTTCGAGAAGGCGCTCGGCGAGATCCTCGGACAGATGCACATTCAGGGTGGACCCGGCCATCGCGATACCTTTCTGAACCCAAGTGTACTCGGCGGTCGTGCAGGCCGGCCAAATTGCTACACTGACGACGTCCGAAGGGGCTGATCGCGCGATCAGCCCCCGTTTGTGCTGCGCGCGGGAGGCGCATGGACCTTTCGGCGTTGTTGCCGGTCATCGAGGGGGCGGTCGGGCTCGACCGGCTCCGCAGCCGCATGTCCGGAGAGCGGTCGCTCACGCTGGGGGTCAGCGACGGTGCGAAGGCGGCGGTGATCACGGCGTTGGCGCGGACGGCCGAGGCGTCGATCGTCATCATCGCGCCCAAGCCGCAGCACGCGGACGCGCTGGCCGACGAGCTGCGTGCGTGGCTGGGGCCGGCATGGGCCGAGCGCGTGTTGGTATTCCCCGAACGCGACGCGCTGCCGTACGAGCGGCTGGCGCCCGATCCCGATGACGTGACGGCGCGGCTCGCGGTGCTGAAGGCGTTGCAGGCATCGGCCGGCGCGATCGTCGTCGCCTGTGCCGCGGCGGTCGCGCAGCGGACGCTTTCGCCGGCAGAGCTGCGGATCGCGACCGTTGGGGTCACCCGCGGCGGGAAGCTGGAGCAGCTCGAACTCCTGCGCGCGTTGGATGCGGGCGGATATCGCATCGAGCCGCAGGTATCGGCGCCGGGTGAGGCGTCGCGACGCGGCGGCATCATCGATGTGTGGCCACCCGCGGAGGCGTTGCCGCTTCGAATCGAGCTCTTCGGCGACGAGGTCGAGTCGATCCGCGCGTTCGACCCGGCGACGCAGCGGTCGTCGGAGCAGCGGCAGTCGCTGCGTATCGGGCCGGCGCGCGAGCTGGTGCTGGACCCGCTACGCATGCGGCACCTGGCAGAGCGCATGCAGGCGCAGGACCTTCGCGGCGAGCAGCGCGCCCGCGTCGAGCAGGACATCGCCGCGATTCTTGAGGGGGCCGCGTTCGCTGGCGACGAGATCTACACGCCGTTTCTCACGACGTCGACGCTGCTGGATCACGTGTTCGAGGCACCGCGCGGGCTGAAAGCTCGCGCCGCGGAGACGATCGCAGCTACGCTCGTCATCATCGACGAGCCGGCGGATGTCGCGGCGGTGCAGCAGGAACACGACGAGCAGGCGCACGAGGCGCGGCGCGAGCTGGAGCTGCGGGGCGAGCTGCCGCACGGCATGCCGGAGCCACACGCGGCGTGGACGGAGCTGCGCGAGGCGATCGAGGCGCTGCCGCGGCGGCTGAGCCTTTCGCGCTGGGCGGTCGGCGACGAAGAAGCGCTCCCGTCGCCCGATGCGCAGGCGGCGGTGCGGCTGCCCTTCGGGCCTGTGGCGGCGTACGGCGGACGGCTGCGCGTGCTGGCGGAGGAGCTGACGCAGACGCTGCGCGGCGGGCAACAGGTGGTCATCGTGTCGACGCAGTCGAAGCGGTTGGCCGACCTCCTGGAGGAGCACGACGTGTTCGCGCGCCTCGCCGACACGATGACGGAACCACAGCTGGGGCGCGGTGCGCTTACGGTGATGCACGGCTCGTTGCCGCACGGGTGGTCGGTGGGCGAGGAGGGCGCGGGGCTGACGCTGCTGACCGACGCCGAGGTGTTCGGGTTCAGCAAACAGCGGCGGGCGCCGCCGCGGCGCGGCTCGTCGCGCGAGGCGTTCCTCGCCGATCTGGAGGCGGGGAGCTACGTCGTGCACATCGAGCACGGCATCGCGAGGTTCGCCGGCCTGGTGCGCCGCGGCATCGACGGCGCCGAGCGCGAGTACCTCGAGCTCCAGTACGCCGACGGCGACCGCCTGTACGTCCCCGTCGAGCAGGTCGACCGCGTTTCCCGCTACGTCGGACCGAGCGAGCACCGGCCATCGCTGACACGGCTCGGGTCGCAGGAGTGGCCGCGTGCGAAGGCGCGCGTGCGGCGAGCGGTGCAGGAGCTGGCGAAGGAGCTGCTGCAGCTTTACGCGGCGCGAGAGGTGGCGGAGGGCCACACCTTCCCGCCTGACGGCGCGTGGGAGACGGAGCTGTCGGCGTCGTTCCCGTACGTCGAGACGCCCGACCAGCAGGCGGCCATCCGCGACGTGAAGCACGACATGGAGGATGTCCGGCCGATGGACCGCCTCGTCTGCGGCGACGTCGGCTACGGTAAGACCGAGATCGCCGTGCGGGCGGCCTTCAAGGCCGTCGTCGACGGGATGCAGGTGGCGGTGCTGGTGCCGACGACGGTGCTGGCCCAGCAGCACTACAACACCTTCCGCCAGCGGCTGGCGGGCTTCCCCGTGCGGGTCGAGATGCTCTCGCGGTTCCGGAGTGACAAGGACCAGCGTCGGATCGCGGGAGAGCTGGCGGCGGGCAGCGTGGACATCGTAATCGGCACGCACCGGCTGCTGCAGAAGGACATCGCCTTCAAGAACCTGGGGCTGATCATCATCGACGAGGAGCAGCGGTTCGGCGTAACGCACAAGGAGCGGCTGAAGCAGATGCGGAGCGAGGTCGACGTGCTGACGCTGACGGCGACGCCCATCCCGCGCACGCTGAACATGGCGCTGACGGGCATCCGCGACATGTCGACGATAGAGACACCACCGGAGGAGCGGCTGCCGATCAAGACCTACGTCACCGAGTTCGACGACCACCTGGTGCGCGAGGCGATCGTGCGGGAGATGGAACGCGGCGGGCAGGTGTACTTCGTCCACAACCGGGTGCACAACATCGAGCTGGTGGCCCGACACCTTCGGGAGACCGTGCCCGAAGCCGAGATACTCATTGGGCACGGGCAGATGCACGAGGACATCCTCGAACGCGTCATGCTGGAGTTCACGGACGGTAAGGCCGACGTCCTTGTGTGCACGACGATCATCGAGTCGGGGCTGGATATCCCGAACGTGAACACGATCGTCATCAACAACGCCGACCGGTTCGGGCTGGCCCAGCTCTACCAGCTCCGTGGCCGCGTGGGCCGCGGGGCGGCGCGCGCGTACGCCTACCTGCTGTACGAGAAGCACCGCGCGCTGAGCGAGGTCGCCCAGAAGCGGCTGCAGACCATTTTCGAGGCGACCGAGCTTGGCGCGGGGTTCCAGATCGCGCTGCGGGACCTGGAGATCCGCGGCGCCGGCAACCTGCTGGGCGCGGAACAGTCGGGGCAGATCGGGACGGTGGGATTCGACCTGTATGTGAAGCTGCTGGCGGATGCGGTCGAGGGGCTGAAGGCACTTGCGCGCGGCGAGCCGCCACCGCCGCCGAAGCTGCAGCCGCCCATCATCATCGACCTGCCGATCGCGGCGTTCATCCCGGAGAGCTACATCGGCGACCTCAACGTACGGCTGGCGTTGTACCAGCGCATGGCGGCCGCCGAGGGGGACAGCGCGGCCCAAGAGCTTGAGCGCGAGCTGCAGGACCGCTTCGGCCCGCCACCAGCGGTGGTCCGCAACCTGCTGTTCGTCGTCCACCTGCGGACGCTGGCGAAGCGCGCGGGCGTGCAGTCCGTCGCCCGCGAAGACGGCCCCGGCGGCCGGGCGATCATCTCGATGCGTTCGGTCGACAGCCGCGACTTCCAGGCGATGCTGGCGCCGTCAGCCCGCCGCGAGCTGGAGCGCGGAGGAGTCGTGACCGTCGGGCATACGCAGCTGCGCATCGACCTGGAGTCTGCGGGCGAGGGGTGGCGGGAGCTGACGCAGCGCACGCTTGACATGCTGGCGGGGACGCCGCAATTGGCCCCCGCGTAAAGGCGGAGCGAGAGTCGCGTGATTAACCGGACTGCGGGACGCAAGCTAGAATACCGGCAGGAGGATCCCCTTGGCACGAGTTCCGATAACCCGGATGGGGTTCCGGTGCGACGCATGCCAGCACGAATGGCTTCCCCGCAACCACATCGAACCGAAGGCTTGTCCGAAATGCCGATCCAAGGCATGGAACACCACTCCTGCAGAGCCGACATATGAGGATTTCCGACGGCGAATTCTGGCAGTGCTTTCCAAGCAGCGGCGACCAGTTACGTGGACCGAAGTACGAACGCAGGCACGACTTCCCCAAGTTTTCCCGAACAACGGCTGGGTAAGGAAGATGGAGCGGGACTCAGGCCTCGTGCGTTCTCGTGAAGGAGGAATCATGTACTGGCGGGTGGTGCGCCGACCCTGATGCCAAGAGCCAATCAACTTAGCCTGCCCGAACTGAGTGTCTCTGCACAAAAGGCCAGCAAGGCGAAGTGGAACGGACGCCGCCAGCCCGACGAGGCTGACTTCTTCACCATCGGGTATTCGGGCCACTCATTCGACAGCTTCCTATCAAGGCTCCACGATGTCGGGGTCAGAACGGTCGTGGATATTCGCTTCCACGCAGTTAGTCTTTACAAGCCTGACTTCAACGCGCGAGTGCTCGAACAGCGGCTCGCCGTTCACGACATTGACTACCTTCACCTTCCCAACCTAGGGGTGCCTCGGGACATTCGCGCTCGCGCGGTAGGCAAGGCAACTCGCCGTTCGATTTGGGCTTGGTACGAGGACTACGTGGTGAAGAGATACGCCGAACAGAATCTCCATTGGTTCTTCAACGCTGGTGAGCATCCCGTCGCATTCTTGTGTGTCGAACTTGACCCGCTTTCCTGTCACAGGCACGTTTTAGCGGAGGCGCTAGCGCGACAAGGCCTCGAGTACTTCGATCTATGAGCACTTGGACCACGAGGCGCGTGTTCATCACAGTGCGGACATATCCAACGCCTGCACAAAAGGGCGTTGAGGTTTCGTGCACTGCGGGCATCACTGACAGGGGCGACTGGATGCGACTCTTCCCAGTCCCCTATCGCCGCATGCCCTCATCACAGCGGTTCCACAAGTATCAGTGGATTGAGCTCAGGACACAGAAGGCGTCCTCCGACGCACGACCAGAGAGCTACACGCCTGACCTTGGCTCGATCCAACTAGAGGGACAGCCGCTCGGCACCAAGAATGCTTGGCAAGCTAGGAAATCTATCGTTGAGCCGTTGAAGCGACATTGCATGTGCTGCATACAGCGCGAGCAGGAAGAGTCCGGCTCCCCCACCCTGGGCTTCTTTCAGCCTCACCAGATCGAAAGCTTGATTATTGAGTCGGATACTCCAAATTGGAGCCCGCAGCAGTTAGCCCGGCTGCGCCAATTCCCGCTCTGGGAGGAGGTGCCGGAGAGCGAACTAGAGAAGATCCCATACACGTTCAGTTATCGGTACCGGTGCGATGAAAAGGCATGCAATTCGCACACCCAGATGTGCGACGAAGCGCTACGGTTCCAACTGGGAATCTAAGTTTAGAGCTCGCTGGGAGACTGAAATGAAGGAGCGTCACGACACCCACTTCTTCGTTGGAACGGTCGCCAATCACCCGAAGTCATGGATCGTCGTGGGGGTCTGGTATCCACCTCGAACCCTGCAGGGCACCATGTTCTAGCCGGAATAGTCCATACGTACCCCGGAAGTGTTACCTACGCGTCTGCCCCCCGCGGCGGTGAGGGCACATACTGTGGCCGTGGACGACGAGACATACGTCGAGCGGCTGGCCCACGACGTGGCCGTCTGGCAGCGCGAGGGGCTGATCTCGAGCGAGCAGGAGCGGACGATCCTGTCGCGGATCGGCGCGGGCGAGCCGCGGCTGGTCGGCGCGTTGCGGATGGGGTGGCTGGTGACGGCCGTCTCGATCATCGGGGCGCTGGTGCTGGCGGGCGGCGTCGTGCTGCTGTTCGCGTCGCAGTGGCGCAAGATGCCGGACTGGTTCCGTACGGCCGTCGTCTTCGCAGGCATGTTCGCCGCCTATGCCGGGGGCTACCTGCTGACGTACCGCTACGGCATGGACCGCATCGGCGGCGCGCTGCTGCTGCTCGGTGTCCTCCTCTTCGAAGCCGGTCTGTTTCTCTTCGCCGACATCTACGGCCTGCCGCTCACGACGAACGGCGAGCAGCCGGCGCCGCTGTACTTCCTGCTCGCGGCGATCGGCACGCTGCCGCTGGCGTACGCGTTCGGTTCGCGCATCGTGCTGCTGTTCGCCATCGCCAACTTCGTCATCTCCGTGATCTTCTGGCTCATCGCGCGATACGTCGACACGGAGAAGACGGACTCGGTGCTCATCGTGATCGGCGTGCTGGGCGTGGCCCTGTACGCCGTCGGCCACCTGCACGCGATGCGCACTGCGTGGGAGAAGTTCGGAGAGGTGTACCTGTTCGTGGGGACGGTGGTGACGCTGTCCCTGGTCTACGTCTTCACGTTCGACGAGCCGTGGCGATCAATCATAGACGACGGCATCGAGTCGTACGCGGCGCCGCCACTCGTGTACATGTCCATAGCGATCGCGGCGGTGCTGGTGATCGGGCAGTTCGCCGCACGCGCGCGAGACCTCGAGGCCGACATCGAGACGGGGATCCTGGCAGCGCTGCTGGCGGTGGCGGCCGTGGTGGCGACGTGGCCGGCGTGGACGGGGTACGCCATTGTGTTCAACGGGGTGTTCTTCGCCGCGGCCGCGGGCATCGTCGCGCGGGGGTATCTCCGCGGAGATGAGCGCTACGTGAACTTCGGGCTGCTGCTGGTTGCCGTGGGCGTGCTGACGCGCTACGTCGACGTGTTTTGGTCGCTGCTGGCGAACTCGGCGTTCTTCATCATCGGAGGCGTGCTGCTGTTGGCTGTGGCCTTCGGGCTGGAGCGGCTGCGGCGGACGCTGGTGTCGCGGATGGACGAGGGTGTATTGGCCGGCGACGCACAGCCGGGGACGGCTGTGCCACGTGAGCAGATGCCCAGACCGGAAAGCGCGAGGCCATGAACGAGTTGTTCTCCCGGCCGCTGCCAAAGCTCATCGCTGTCGTGGCGTTCCAGATGCTGATCCTGCTTTCCGTGCTCGGGTTCCGCGAGTACACGCTCCTGACGCGCGACACGGTGTTGCTGACGCTGCAGACGACGAACCCGCAGAGCATCGCCGGGAGCGACAGCGGCTTCGTGCGGTTCGAGATCTCGACCGTGGACGTGGCGGCGCTGCCCGGCGACGACGAGTTCATGCACTACATCTACGTCGAGCTGGGCGAGCGCTCCGATGGCACCTGGCAGCCGCTGGCGCTGCACGACCGGCGCGATCGATCGTACGACAACACGGTGCTGATCAAGGGCGAGTATTCCTACTACGGAGGAAGCCCCGGCCGGGCGCGGTACACGCTGGTATACGGCATCGAAGACGTGTACGTGCCCGATGATGCCGCCGCGAGCCTGCCGTCCGGCAGCGGGCACACGATCGCGGTCGAGGTGAAGGTCGACCGGTTCGGGCAGTCGGAGCCGGTGCGGTTCGTGGTCGACGGCCAACCCTTCCCCCTCGAAGAGCGATGACCGCGCCGATCGAGCATCTGCCGGGGTGCGATCTCCAGCACACTTCCCGCCAGCGCTGCAGCACGTGGATCCCTGGACTTCAGCCGGTCGCCGAGTTGCGCGTGGATCGTGTTACCACTGGCACCGCGAGATCGACGGGCCAGACGACGGTTTGGGATCGGCGTCTCACGTGGATCTCGGTGGCTCTGATCCTGATCAATGCATTTTGGACCGGCGGCTGGTTTGCCGTAGAGGTACGACTGGATCGAACTTGCGAAGGCGATGGCTGTTGGGTGCCAGCGCTGGTCGTATTCGTGTTCTGGAGCCTGGGCGAGGCCATCCTCGCGCCCTTGACGCTTTGGGCCATCGCGTTTCTGTTACTTCGACGGGTGTTTGGGCTGAATCGGAGAATGGCCGCGCTCATTTCCGCGATGGTGAGCGCGCCCCTCGCCATAGCCAGCCTTCTTTATGTCAGTTTCTTTTGGTGGTGATCGAAGATAGATCGAAGAACATCGAAGGTCGCCAGAATGTGGCACCGACGCAGCCTCCCGGGAGGTGGTCTTCGCCTAAACCCGCGTCGTCCACCTGATGCCGGGGTGGCGAGGAGAGCTGTTCATTCCCGCCTTAGCGACCATGGCCGGGAGTTAGAATGGAGGGAGAGCCTCGAAGGAGGAGTGCCATTATGTCACTCGAATACTCCAACTTCATCGGCGGGCAGTGGGTCCCCGCCCGCTCCGGAGCGACGTTCTCGCGCGAGAATCCGGCGACCAGCGAGATCACGGGCTCGTATCCGCAGTCGTCAGCAGAGGACGTAGCGGCGGCGGTGTGCGCGGCGGGCGAGGCGGCCCGCGGCTGGCGGCGGACGCCGGCGCCGAAGCGGGCGGAGATCCTGTTTCGCACGGCGGAGCTGTTGGTGCGGCGGAAAGAAGATTTCGCGCGCGAGCTGACGGAGGAGATGGGGAAGGTCATCGCCGAGGCGCGCGGGGACGTGCAGGAAGCGATCGACATGACGTACTACATGGCGGGCGAGGGCCGGCGCCAGTTCGGCCAGACGACACCCGCCGAGCTGCCGGACAAGTTCGCGATGTCTGTGCGCGCGCCGGTCGGTGTCGTCGGCCTCATCACGCCGTGGAACTTCCCGATGGCGATCCCCTCGTGGAAGATCATGCCAGCGTTGATCCTGGGCAACACCGTCGTCTTCAAGCCGTCGCAGTTCTCGCCGAAGAGCGCGCACAACCTCGTGAAGACGCTGGAGGAGGCGGGGCTGCCTGCGGGCGTGCTGAACCTGCTGCACGGCGCTGGCGCGACGACCGGCGCAGCCCTCATCGAGCATCCGGACGTGCGCCTGATCTCGTTCACCGGCTCGAACGCCGTCGGAAAGCAGATCGCGGTGCGCTGCGCGGAGCTGGGGAAGCAGGTGTCGCTGGAGATGGGCGGCAAGAACGCCATCGCCATCCTTGACGACGCCGACCTCGACCTCGCGCTCGAAGGTGTGGTGTGGAGCGCCTTCGGCACGACGGGGCAGCGCTGCACCGCCGCGTCGCGCGTCATCGTGCAGTCGGGCGTGCACGACGCCTTCGCCGAAAAGCTGGTCGCGCGGACGAAGAAGCTGCAGTTGGGCAACGGCCTCGACAAGGCGACGGACGTGGGGCCGGTGGTGAACACGGACCAGCTCGGCAAGGTGGCGTCGTACATCCCGATCGGACGCGGCGAGGGCGCGGCGGTGCTATGCGGCGGCAACGTCGCGACCGGCGACGGGTTGGACGGCGGCTACTTCTTCGAGCCGACGGTGTTCGCCGACGTGAAGCCGACGATGCGCATCGCGCAGGAGGAGATCTTCGGTCCGGTGACGGCGCTGATCAAGGTCGAGTCGCTGGAGGAGGCGGTGGAGGTGAACAACGGCGTGCCGTACGGGCTGTCGTCCTCCATCTACACGCGCGACGTGAACCGCGCCTTCCGGGCGATCGAGTCGCTGGACACGGGCATCGTGTACGTGAACGCGGGGACGATCGGTGCCGAGGTACACCTGCCGTTCGGTGGCACCCGCGGCACCGGCAACGGCCACCGCGAGGCCGGCACGGCGGCGCTGGAGACGTTCTCGGAGTGGAAGTCGGTGTACGTGGACTACAGCGGGCGGCTGCAAAGGGCGCAGATCGACTGACTAAGGGAAATCCCTGAAGTGGAGACGAAGATGGATGCTAGAAGGTAGAAGATGGAAAGGCGTGCGCTCCATCGTCCACCCTCCATCCTCCATCGTCGCGCCCAAATGGACGAACATCTGACATGACAACCGTATTCCGCCGGCCCAGCACCGCCGCCAGCCCCTCGCACAGCGAGGGCGTGGTCAGGCACGGGTTCGCGTCGTTCTTCCGGGCGCCTGTGGTCGAGGACATGGAGACGTGGCGAGCCGACGTGGGCTTCGTGGGCGTGCCGTTCGACGCGGGGACGAACGACCGGCCCGGCGCGCGCTTCGGGCCGGCCGCGATCCGCGACGCATCGACGCGGTACGAGCCCGAGGAGGACTGGCCGGGGTGGGTCGACGCCGAGCGCGGCGTGCGCATCCTCTCCGGCGTGTCGATGGCGGACGTCGGCGACGTGGATGTGCGGACGGTCGACCTGCTCGAGAACTTCGACATCATCACGGAGGCGGCGCGGCTGGTGCGCCGCAGGTGCCGCGTTCCCGTGTTCGTCGGCGGCGACCACGCGATCACGTTCCCGATCGTGCGGGCGTTCGACGACGTGCCGGGCGGGCTGACGCTGGTGCAGTTCGACGCGCACCAGGACTACACCGACGAGAAGTTCGGCGTACGCTACTCCCACGACAACCAGATGCGCCGCTGCAGCGAGCTCCCGTTCGTGCACCAGATCGTGAACATCGGCCTGCGCGGCGTGCTGGAGCGGTTCGAGCCCTGGGAGGCAGCCCAGCGCGACGGCGTGATCATCGTGACCGCGGAGCGGATCGTGCGCGAAGGCGTGCCGTCGGCCCTGCGCGATGTGGGGTCCGATTCCGCAGCGCGGGCTTTCAGCCCGCGCGATGTGGCACAGCCGCCCCTCGATCAGAGTCTCGGGAGACCGGCTGTGCTCGCGGGCGAGGGCGCCCGCGCTCCATCGCGCCCGAAGGCATACGTCACCATCGACATCGATGTGCTCGACCCGGGCGAGGCCCCCGGCACCGGCTACCCCGAGCCCGGCGGCATCACCTACTACCAGCTCAAGGAGGCGTTGCTGCTCGTCGCACAGCGCTTCGACGTGGTCGGCTTCGACGTGTGCGAGGTGGACCCCGTGTACGACGCCGCCGGCGTAACGCCGCGCATCGCGGCGAAGCTGATGCTGGATCTACTCGGCGCGGCGTTCGCGGCGTAGTCGAGGCCACAGGCTGAGCTGCTAACCTTACCTTCGGACGCCTATGCCTATTATCAATCCTGGCTCATCGCCGCAGCATCGCGCCTATGCATTTGTCGACGGGGCCTACATCCGCGAGGAGCTTCGCCGAATCGCCAAGTCGGAGCAGTTCGATCCACACGCGCTCGCACGGGGAACCCTGCTGGATATTGAACTCCTACGCGTGTATTACTACGACGCCGTTGACGATCACCCTGACATTCCTTTAGAGCAGCGCGGGCAGTCCGACATCCTAAACGATTACTTTGCCTGGCTGCGCAGGTTGCCTGATACACATGTGCAGCTTGGTTCCGTTCGACGCGCAAGAAGGCGAGAACAGAAGGGGGTAGACGTTCAACTCGCCGTCGATGCGATGAAAGCTGGATATGCGGGAGTTGCTGACGTGATTGGCATATTCAGCGGAGATGCCGACTTCGTGCCGCTGGTCATGGCACTCCGGGAAATCGTGTCTCGCGTGATCGTAGTGGCGTTTGAGACCTCGGCATCGGCTGCATTGGTCGACGCGGCAGATCGAATCGTCTTCTTGGATCCCGCCGGAGGTGGTGCTTTCAACTTCAGGCCTTAGTCGCTATCGCGGCCAGCGCCCGCTTTATCGCCAATCGCCGCACGTTCGCCATACTGCGCCCAAACACCCGCCGGAGGTGCGGCCGCACTACCGCCGCGAACGCAAGCTCCCCCACCGGCCCCAGCGGCACGCGCACCCGCTCGATCCACGTGAAGTTGGTGCCGTCACCGGCCGGCTCCAGGATGAAGCTGCCGGTGCCCTTGAACTGGCCGCGGTGCTCGACGTCCATGCGCCGCGGCGGGTCCCACACCGTGATCGCCATCACATCCTTCACGATGGGCAGGCCGAAGAGCTCGCTGGTCACGCGCATGACGGCGCCCGCGCCGCGCTTCTGCTCGGTGACGACGTCGAGGCGGCGGACGTCGACCATCCAGTCGCCCTGGTGCTCGAGATCCTCGAGCACGGCCCAGACCGCGTCGGGCGGAGCCGGGATGTGGGTGCGGACCGTGATGGTGGCCATGTGTTCGATGTTGGATGTTCGATGTTGGAGGTTAGAGTCGCTTCTCGCACTATACTCCGCCCATGCGGGAGTTCCGGGCGCGAATGTCGCGGCGTATGCAGACGGTGGTTCGGATCGTGGTGCTGTTCGCCGTACTGCGTGTGGCGTTCGGGGTGGTGGCGATCGCGTTTCTGTCGGATGGCGGGCTGGCGTACAGCTTGCGGGCGACGCTCATCCTCGCCGCGGCGGCTGTCGTGAGTGTGGGGGTGGCGCTGCTGCTGCGCGGTCGCGCGACGGCTGCCCGGCGATAGCAGAACATCGTAGAGGGCGCGGCGAGCGGCCCTGCTGCGGCAGGGGAGACCGCCCCTACGACCGCGCCCGGATCCTCATCGGGGCATGGTGGGAGTATCGCGGCACCGCTTCAGCCGCACGTCGAAACTCCGACCTCTGACCTCCGACCTCGCCCGCCTAGCTGACGACGCCCTCGCGGGAGGCGGGTTCAAGTGGCGGCTTGCTCTCGGGCGGCCCCTCTGCAGAGGGCGTCATCTGTTCGGCGATGTCCCCGGGCGGGGTGCCGCCGACGCGGATCCGGCCCGGTCGAGGCATGTCCGAGTCCGCCGCGGAGCGTTCGGCGGCCTGCTGGATCGCCTCGAAGAGGCCGAACGGCACCGGCAGGACGATGGTGCTGTTCTTCTCCGTCGCGATTTCGGAAAGTGTCTGCAGCAGGCGGAGCTGGAGCGTCGCCGGATCCTGCGACATGATGCGGCCGGCCTCGGCGAGGCGCTCGGACGCCTGCAACTCGCCGTCGGCGTTGATGATCTTGGCCCGACGTTCGCGCTCGGCCTCGGCCTGGCGTGCCATGGCGCGCTGCATGCTTTGCGGCAACTCGACGTCCTTCACCTCGACGACGGAGACCTTCACGCCCCACGGCTCGGTCTGCTCGTCGATGATCTTCTGCAGCTTGTTGTTGATGGCCTCGCGCTCGGAGAGCAGGTCGTCGAGCATCGACTGGCCGAGGACGCTGCGGAGCGTGGTCTGGGAGATCTGGGAGGTGGCGCGGAAGTGATCGAGGACCTTCGTGACGGCGTCCTCGGGCTGCGTGATGCGGAAGTAGATGACGGCATTGACTTTCACGGTGACGTTGTCGCGCGTGATGCACTCCTGGCTGGGGACATCCATCGTGACCGTGCGGAGATCCATCACCACCATGCGGTCAATGATCGGGAGGATCAGGAACAGGCCGGGGCCACGCGCACCCTCGAGACGCCCCAGGCGGAAAATGACGCCGCGCTCGTATTCCGCAACGATCTTCACGGCGAAGAAGAGCACGATGAAGCCCCAGGGCGGTAAGAGGAGGAAGTAGGAGAACAGCGTGAGCAGCACGCGAACGCCCGCCGCCAGTCCGCCTTCGTTCTCCGCGCGTTCGATGCGTGGCCGATCGATCTGAGGTGGGATCTCCGCCGCCATGACAGACTCCTTTCAGGCGCTCCACGACGACTGCTGGCTGAAGTGTACTGGAGCAGGGGGGCTATCAGGTTAGAGGTTAGAGGTTAGAGGCTGTACGCTTCCGTCCACCTGAAGCAATGGAGGATGCCATGCTCGAGCACGTAGACCGGATGCAGCTTGCGGTGCGGGACCGCCACGCGGCGGCGCAGAGCTTCGCGAGCATCTTCGACGCGCAGCCGGTGCGCGACGACGACGTGAAGCACCTGAACGCGAAGCGGCGCGTGGTGCACGCCGGGACATCGGAGTTCGAGCTGCTGGAGCCAGCTGGCGACGGGCCCGTCGCGGAGTACGTCTCGCAGTGGGGCGAAGGGCTGTTCGGCGCGGGATTCTCGACGAACGATGTGCAGGCGCTGGCGCAGCGGCTGTCGTCGAAGGGCGTCGTGTACGCCGAGGAGGGCGGGCAGCTCTTCATCGCACCGGACCAGACGCCGGGGCTGCGGATGGTGATCTCGCAGGAGGTCGCGAGGCCGATGGTGGGGCTGATGCGCTACCTGTACGAGGCGACGAACCTCATCAACGACCACGAGGCGGCAGCCGACTTCTACGCCGACCGCTTCGGGCTGGACCAGTCGAAGTTCTGCCCGATCAAGAGCCACGACTACGGCTACAAAGGCCAGCTCACGATGTTCAACCCCCCGGAGCGCCTCGACCGCATCGAGCTTTCGGAGATCACGGACCCGCAGATGCCGATGGGGCGCTTTTTGACGCGTCGCGGCGGCGAGACGCTGTATATGTGCTACATCGAGTGCGAGAGCGTGGACCCGATCGCGCAGCGGCTGAGTGCGCTCGGGCTGCGGTTCACGCGCGGCGGCGAGAACACGCACAATCCCGACAACATGTTCATCCACCCGACGGCGCTGCACGGCGTCTTGATGGGCTGCAGCCGCACGAACGCCGCGTGGGTCTGGTCGGGCCACCCGGAACTCTTCAAGCGCGGCTAGCGCGTCACTGGCTCAGCGGACTTGTCGATCAGCCGCTGTCATTCTGAGCGAAGCGAAGAATCCTGTGGTGACATCAGCAGCGCACAGCGCAAGCCGCCGTAGTCGCCCGCTACTGACGCACTCATCCCGCCCGCCAGTAGCGCTTGCCGTCGACGCGGACGATGTTGCCGAAGCCGGGGAAGGGGAAGTGGCCGGCGACGAGGCGCATCTTCTCCTCCTCGATGCGCTGCACAACCTTCTCGCGCGTCTTCTGCGCCAGCGGCGGGTCCATGTCGAATACGGGGGACCACAGCTCGGTGACCTGCGCCGGGTGATGGCATACATCGCCACAGATGATGCCGGTCTCGCCCGCGGAGGAGATGATGAACGACTGGTGCGCCGGCGTGTGACCGGGCGTCGGCAGCAGCGTGATCTCGTCTGTCACCCGGTACTCGGCGCCCACGAGGTCGATGTCGGCCTGATCCCGGAGCGGGAGGACCGAGTCGACGATGTGGTTGTTGCCCGGGGCGTTCGCTACTTCGGGGTTGGTGAAGTACTCCCATTCGTCCTTGTTGAACAGGTGCTTCGCCTTCGGGAACGTCGGCACGTAGGCCTCGCCGCGCAGGGTCGTGTGCCAGCCGACGTGGTCGATGTGCATGTGTGTGTTCGCGACGACGTCGATGGCGCCGGGCTCGACGCCGATCTCGGCGAGCGCTTCTGGCAGGCGGCCGTTCGGGAAGAAGGGCCGGTCCTTGGCACCGATGCCCGTGTCGATGATGATCGTCTTGCCGACGCTCCGCACCAGGAACGACGTGATGCTGAGGTTCAACGTCGCGCCATCCGCCCCAAGGTGCTCGCGGTGCGGCTGCCAGGCGGCGGCGGTGATGTTCGGGAACATCACGTTGCACGGCGCGCTGAGCCCCGAGGCGTCGGCGACCGCCGTGATCTCTACGTTGCCGATGCGTATGGTGTTGTCGGACATGCATCCCCCTTCTCAGCCGATGTCGCGGGCCACCGAAGATAGCCATGAAGCGGGCCAGCCGCAACGGGTGGCGCGGCGGGGCGGCCAAGGCCTATACTCACGACATTCCCCAATAGAAAGGACTGCGAAATGCCGAGGCCGTTTTGTTACCTCCAGAAGCGTTTTGTCCCGCTGGAGGAGGCGCGGCTGCCGGTAATGACGCACGCCTTCCTGTACGGCACAGCCGTGTTCGAGGGCGTCCGCGGCAACTGGTCGGACGAGCGGGGCGAGACGCTGATCTTCCGCCCCATCGAGCACTTCCAGCGGCTGAAGCAGTCGGCGCACATCATGCACATCGGGCTCCCACAGTCGGCGGAAGAGCTGAGCGACATCACCGCGCAGGTGGTGGCGAAAGCGGGCTTCCACGAGGACACCTACATCCGGCCTATCGCCTACAAGAGCGGTGAGGTCATCGGGCCGAAGCTGGACGGCGTCGAGGACGACTTCATGTGCTTCGCGATCCCGTTCGGGAACTACCTGGACCCGCACGCGGGGTTGCGGTGCCAAACGTCGACCTGGCGCCGGGTGCCCGACACGTCGATCCCGGCGCGCGCCAAGGTGAACGGGCTGTACGTGAACTCCGCCCTGGCGAAGACCGAGGCCGTCGAGAATGGCTACGACGAAGCGATCATGCTCAACGACGACGGCCACGTGTCGGAGGGATCGGGTGAGAATCTGGTGATGGTTCGTCACGGAAGGCTCATCACGCCGGCGCGCAGCGATAACGTGCTCGAGGGCATCACCCTGGACTCTGTTTTCGAGCTGGCGCGCACCGAGCTGGGGCTCGAGATCATCGAGCGAACCGTCGACCGCTCGGAGCTGTACATCGCGGACGAGGTCTTCCTCACCGGCACGGCGGCGCACATCTCGCCGGTGGGCGAGGTCGACAGGCGCGCGGTTGGCACGGGCAACGTGGGTCCGATCACCAAGAAGCTGCAGGACCTGTTCTTCGACATCATCCGCGGCCGGAACGCGAAGTACGCGCGCTGGGTCCGCGGCGTGAAGCCGGCCGATGAAAACGCGGCAGTCGGAGCAGGGGCGCGGGCCAAGGCCTGATGGAGTTCAAACCACCCCGAGCCCTCGGCACACTCGTCGGCGGAGGCATCGCCGCGTGGTGCTTCGTCGTGACGCTGGCGCTGGTTGTGCGCGGGATGACGTACGACGTGTCGCTGGGGATCATCGCGCTGTATGCCGTGGCGACATTGTTCTTCTTCATCGGCGTGCTGTTCGTGTACTGGACGTACAGCCTAGGCACCCTGCGGTACACGCTGGACCGGAACGCGCTCACGATCACCTGGGGCGACATCCGCCAGCTCGTGCCGATCTCGCAGATCGAGCGGCTGGTGCCGGGACGCGAGCTGTCAAACCCGCACATCGCCGGAGTGAGCTGGCTGGGCCACCACGTTGGCAGGTCCGAGATCGAGGGCGGCATCGGCGACACGCTGTTCTACTCGACGCACCGTTCGCCGGAGGACCTGCTGTACATCGTGACGCCCACGCAGTCGTACGCGATCTCGGTACACGACGAAGTAGCGTTCGCGGAGGCGGTGCAGGCGCAGCAGCGGGCGGGCTCGCTGGTCGCCGTCGCGCAGGCGCCGGACCGGCTCTACCTGGCAGCGCAGCCGTTCTGGGAGGACCGCACGGCGCAGCTTCTGGCGCTGGCGGCGTTCGGCATGTTCTTCGCCATGTTCGGCTACGTGTACCAGCAGTACCCAGACCTGCCGCAGAGCATCGCGCTGTCGTTCCCGCAACTCAACGGCGTCACCCGCGTCGGTGACAAAAGCGAACTGCTGAAGCTGCCGATGGCCGGCATCGGTATCCTGCTGTTGAACCTCGGCCTCGGGTTCGCCGCGCACGCGTGGGAGCGCATGGTTGGCTACGTGCTGCTGCTTGCGGCGATCGGGGCGCAGGGCATGCTGCTGGCGGCGGCGATCATCGCTCTCAACTGAATCCTACCGGCACCCTGTAGCACAACTGAAGTGGATCCCATCCGCCTTCCTTGATCGCGCTACGATCAGATCGATGGAAGCGCTCTTCGAGTCCGTGTACAGGTTCTACCCGGCTGGGGCGCTCCTCCTTATGGGGGCCGGTGTGACAACCGCGGGGCTGAGGCGCTGGGCCACGACGCTCCGGATGCCTGCCGCCGATCCGGCGAAGTCGCTGGCGATGATGCAGGCCTTCCGCGTATGGATCATCGGGCTGGCGATTGCGGCGCTCGCGATCGCGTGGATGGGGCAGATCCTGTGGCTTGCGGTGCTGGCGCTCGCCGTCGGCGGCGAGGAGACGTTCGAATCGACGATGGCCATCGGGGCGCTACGTTACGGCAGGCGGGCGGCCAGGCGGCGGACGGCATAATCCGCCGGCTGCATCGCACCGGGCGCGAAGGGGAGCCGTTTCCTACACTGTCAACGTGACCACGCACTACGACGTCATCGTGGCGGGCGCCGGGCCCGCGGGCAGTACGGCGGCACGGCACCTCGCCCGGGCCGGGGCCCGCGTGCTGATGCTCGACCGCGCGCAGTTCCCGCGGGAGAAGCCGTGCGGGGGCGGGGTGACCTTCCGCGCCGACACCGAGAACGACCTCGACCTGGCGCCAGTGACCGAGCGGGAGATCTACGGCGTGCGGGTCAGCGCCGATATGAGCCGCATGTTCGACCGCAACAGCCCGACCCTGCTGGCGCGTATGACGCAGCGGTCGCGCCTCGACGCATATCTCGCGGAGCAGGCGGCCTGCGCGGGCGCGGATTTCCGCGACGGCTCGACCATCCGCGAGATCACGCTCGACGAGCGCGGCGTGCAGGTGCGCGCGAATGGTGACACGTATGAAAGCCGGGTCCTCATCGGCGCGGACGGCGTCAACGGGCAGACCGCGACGGCGCTGGGCCTGAGTCCGACGGGCGAGCACGCTGTCGCATTCGAGGCGAACTACCCGCTGAACGACGCGCTCGCCGAGCGCTGGGAACGCATGATCGCGCTCGACCTGGGCGGGATTCCGGGCGGGTACGGGTGGGTCTTCCCGAAGGGCAACCACCTGAACATCGGCGTCGGCGGCTGGAAGGCCGTGGGGCCGACGCTGCGCGACCGGCTCGTGCGATACACACGCTATCTCGGGCTCGATGCATCACGGCTGGAGGGGCACCGCGGCTACCAGCTTCCGCTGCGGCGTGACGGGGAGCCCGTCGTGCGCGGCAACGCGATGCTGGCGGGCGACGCTGCCGCGCTCGTGGACCCGCTGTCCGGCGAGGGGATCTGGGCGGCATTCGTCAGCGGGCGGCTGGCGGCGGCCGAGGCCCAGCGCTTCCTCGCAGGCGACGTGCGGGACCTCTCCGGCTATCAAGGCGCGCTGGAAGCGGTGATGCAGGAGGAGATCCTGGCGTCGCGGCGCTTGATGATCGTCCTGCAGCGGCTGCCTGCGTTCTCGGTGTTGATGCTGAAGTACAACAACCTGTTCTGGCGCTACCTGCAGCAGATCATCCGCGGCGAACTAACCTATCCCGACCTGCCGAAGAAGCTGGGCCCGCTGCGCCACCTGCTCTATCGCTGGGCCGACTGGGAGATCGCGCGACACCAGCGCACGCTGGGCGATGATCCGCGAACGCCGGTGTCCTTCTCGCCGGGCCGGGCGGGCTGACCGAGGAACGGGCGGGCTGGAAAGCCCGCCCTACGGTTCTCTTCCGAACATCAACGCTGCTTGCTGCTGCCGGTCACGCGATCACATTTCGCGCCCTCGGGCGTCGGCGTTGGCGACGGGATCGTGGGCGTGGCCGTGGGCGTGATGGTGCTGGTCTCGGTGGGCGTGCTGGTCGGGGACGGCGTCTGGGTCGGGCGCCCAGCCACGGGGAACGGCGTATTCGTGGGCGTGGGTGTCACCGTGCCGGTGGGTGTGATCGTCGGCGTGAATGTGGGCTCGACGACGATGCTCTTGCCGCAGTAGAGCGTCCGCGTGTCGACGATCACCCCCTCCACGCCTGGTTCCGTACCGAAGAAGTCCAGCCCACGATCCGCGGGGCCGGCGATGAGCTCGCCGTCGCGGTTGAAGCGCGCGGCGCCGCATGGGTCGATGTAGAGCCCCGGCCCCTGTGGCCCCTTCAGCGTGTCGATCACAGCGTTGGTGTCCCACACCAGCCTGCAGCCCCGCATGTGGCCGTAGAAGCCCGGCGGGTAGACGTAGTAGGCGTGGAAATCGCCCGCCGCGTCCGCGCCGATATAGAAGTCGTCGACCGGGAAGAAGACTGGGTCGCCGACGTAGTCGCTGTTCACCCGCGTCTGGACGAAGCGGCCGGGCTTCACCTTCTCGTCGCGGATGGTGGACATGAACGCGACGACGGAGAGGCCGACAGCGAGGATGGAGAAGGCCAGGGCGAGCGCGGCGCCGACACGGGAGCTGATCATCGAGCCGGGGGCCTCCGTCGCCCTGGCGGGCACGGCGCTCCGGCCATCATTACGTCAAGATCGAGGGGAGAGCGGGGACGGGAGCTTCCTTGCACCGGGCCAGTATACGCGCGACGGCCCAACGCGCCCGCTGCTTCGAGGCCGAACACGCCAAATACCGGGAGCGTCCGGGAACCAATCGCGGTCGCGCACCGTCTGATTCCCAGCGCCGGTCGATAACTCTGATAGAGGAGCACCCGATGAAGATGTGGACAAGGCTTGGGATCGGAGCGGCGGCGATCGCGCTGGCCATCGCGGCGGGCACGGGGGCGTACGCCATGCGCGGAGGCCGCGACGGGAGCCCCAGGTCAGCGTCGCAGGAGACAGACAGGCAGCAGAAGCGCGCCGCGGACGACACCTCGGGTTCGATGGCCGTGTGTGTCGCGGAGGTGCCGGACTGCAACGATATGGTCGTCCTGCCGGATGGCGACCAGGCCCGGTGCGCGGCGGAAGCTGAGACGTGCATCGATACGCCGTGCGAGGGCGGGCCGGCGGTGGACTGCATCGCGCCCGAGGCCTCTGGTGTCTGCTACACGCTGGAGACAGAGCCGATTGCGACGCAGTGCGTCGATATCGGATGCGCACGGCCGGTGCCGGCCGAGCCCCCGATCGACGTGGTACCGGTGCCCGGCGTGCCCGAGAGCGGTGTCGAACCAGCTCCGGGCGGGGAACGGGGAGCAATCGGCGCGGGCTGTCTGGGTGAGGATCCGTGCACGATCAGCTCCGAGATGAAGTGCCTGCCGCCGGACTGCGCGGTCTCGTCCGACGGGACGATCACCTGCCCGGAGCCGATACCCTGCGAGGTCCCACCGGTGGACGCCACGCCTGTCGTCATCGAGCCGGACGCCACAGCCGTCGTCGAGGGAGGAAGCACGCGGGGAGATGAACCGGCACCGCCCCCGACCGAGCCGTGCGTCATCGACCCCTGCTTCGGCAACGATCCCTACGCAGGCATCCCCGAGAGCTGCCCGCCACTGTGCGAGCCGCCGGACGCGCCGGATGGCTCGACGGAGCCGGCGATGCCGTGCTCGGCGCCGTGCGACGAGCCCGATCCAGAGAGCCTCGTGCATCCGTGCACTCCGATCGACCCCTGCGTCTCGCCCGATCAGCCGGCACCCGCACCGGAAGACGACGTGCAGAAGTGCCCGCCATCGACCGGCGGCGGCGAGGGGGGCTCCTCCGGCTCGTCATCGAGCGGCTCGGGTGTGGTGGAACCTGTGCAGCCGGCCCGGTAGCAGCGTTGTTGCCGCAAGAAAGAGAGCGCCCTCGCGGTGTGCGAGGGCGCTGCTGGTGTGAGCCGGTGTTACGCCGGCCGCCTACTGTCCGAGGCCGGGTATCTCCTGGATTGGGTACGGCGGCTCGAAGTCGGCGTCGCTGACGTCCCCTTCAACGGACTTCGCGACAAGGCTGCCGCTGTCGCCTGACTCGACGGACAACAGCACGCCATCGTCGTTGAAGCACGCGGTGCTGGTCTCATTGGTGTCCTTGTCGAGCACCGTGTAGCAGGTGCCGTCCTCGCCGGCGATCTCCCTGTCCTCTTTGTCCTGGATCTCGACGGTACCGACGTCGATGTCGCCGAACGCGTCGACCAGCGAGCCGACGGGGTTGGTCGGGTCATCGGCGGCGCTCTTCACGCAGATGCCCTCGGCCGCGTCCTCTCCCAGAAGGCCGCCGAGGCTCGCAGCCACTTCGCCCGAGAAGCAAAGGAACGACTCGGCGCCGGTCTGGATGAATGACCCCTCGAAAGGCTCACCCTCGATCTCGCTTTTGATGTCGAAGCGGATCTTATCCTTCCCGTCCTTGGAGATGGTGATCTCGCCGCTCGTGAGGCCACTATCGCCGCCATCGCCGCTGATCTCGTAGACCGCTTTGAAGGTCGCCGCCGCGAACTTGTCGGCCAGCTTCTGCAGCTCCCCAGAGTCGCCACCGCCGTTGTCTCCGTCATCCTTGGTCGGTTCGGCGGCAGCTGTCCTATCGTCGTCGCCGGAGGTCGTCTTCTCCGCGGCCGGGGTCTTTTCCCCACCGCTGCCGTCGTCCTGCTTCTTGTCGTCGTCGCACGCCGCGAAGACGAGCGCGCCCGCGGTCAGCAATGCCGCGAGTGCCATCCATCGAGTACTACGCATTCAGTGTTCCTACTCCTTCTCCACACTACTTCTTCCCGTCCCGTCACCAGCGGGCACTATACACGAGGGATCGATGCCATCGGGCCTTGGCATTTCACCTGATTCATCCGTACCATAGCCCCGATCCAGACAATCGCGACACAAGTACGAGCCCGCACAGTTCGCGCGCCATTCAGTAGACGGAAGAGGCGACCATCAAGCTTGAGACGATGGTCAACACAACGGACCTGCGCCAGGCAGCAGAAGACGCAAAGCGCGCGGAGGCCCTCGGTTAGGGCGTCGGAGTGCTGACGCCGGAGACTGGCCACGATCCTTCTTCCCGCTGGTGATCGCGGGCGAGCACATCACGAAGTTGACGCTCGGCACCGCCGTGGCAATCGCGTTTCCCCGCAGCCCCATGGTGAGGGCGCAGACGGCGTGGGACTTTCAGAGGTTCACGAACGGCCGGTTCCTGCTCGGGTTAGGCACGCAAGTGAAGCGCCACAACATACGCCGCCTGCAGGCAGGGGTGGCAAGGCGGCCGTTGGTAGCCGGGGGAGGCTACCTCGCGGCCGCCTTGCCACGTAGGGCGGTGGTGCCCGTCACTCGTTAGCCGCTGTATTATCTCACGGCTGTCAAGCGCCGGGCGGAGGGTTCGATGACCACAAGCGACCTGGCTGACGTCACGATGCGGCGGGCGGCCCCCGCCGATATCCCACGCATGGTGGAGCTGATCGCCGGGGCTAACCTGCCACCCCTGTTCATCTCGGAGTACCTGGATGGGTTCGCGGTCGGGGAGCAGGGCGGCCAGGTGGTCGGCTGCGGCGGCATCGAGATGTACGGCTCCAGCGCCGTTATCCGCAGCATCGTCGTGGGCGAGCGCATGCGGGGGACGGGGCTGGGGCGGAAGCTCTCGGAGCTGCTCATGTCCGACGCAAAAGCGGCGGGCGCGACGGATCTGTACCTGTTCACGGCGGACGCCCACGACTTCTGGCAGCACCTGGGCTTCGTGGATATCGCTCTTGGCGACTGGAAGGCGGAGGCCCGCGTCAACTGGCAGTACCAGTTCATCTCCCAGAACGCCGACCTCATCGGGGGCGAGATCTACACCATGTGGCGGAAGGCATGACCGCGCGCTTCTCCGTGCGCCTGACGCCCCGGGGCGGCAAGGACGCGACCGAAGGATGGCAGGGCGACGTGCTGAAGGTCCGCGTGTCGGCCGCGCCGGTCGACGGAAAGGCGAACGACGCCGTGCTCCGGTTGCTCGCGAAAGCACTGGGCATGCCACCGTCGCGCCTGACGATCGTGGCCGGCGCGTCGGGAAGGACGAAGGTGATCGAGGTCGAGGGCATCTCGCTCGACGAGGTCCGTGCCCGAATATCGTGACTCAGGCACGGCCCGGCATTTGTCGCTGACCTGCGTCAACGTCGCGGAAGGCGCACGGTGAAGGTGCTGCCCCGGCCGGGATGCGATTCGACGGACACCGTGCCTTCGTGCGCGAGCGCGATGTGCTTCACAATCGCAAGCCCCAGTCCGATGCCCGCGGCGCCACGGCCCCGGTCCGCCTTGTAGAACCGCTCGAAGACTCTGCCCTGCTCCGCCGGGTCGATGCCAACGCCCGTATCGCGGACGCTGATCGAGACCTCGCCGTCCGTTCCTTCCGCGGAGAGCGTGATGCTGCCGCCCGGTGGCGTGAACTTCAGCGCGTTGGCGACGAGGTTGCCCATCGCTCGCTCCAGGCGCTCAGCATCCCCGATGATGGAGAGCGGCGCCACGGGCACTTCCGCTGCGAGGGTGAGTCCCGCGCGCTCCGCCTGCTGGGCGAAGCGGCGCACCGCATCGGTAATCAGCGCGGAGGCGTCGATCTGCGCGAAGTGCATGGGCGCGGCGCCGGACTCGATGCGCGAAAGCTCCAGCAGTTCCTCCACAAGCTGGGTCATGCGGTCGGTCTCGCGCTGGATGTGGCCAAGGAACTCCAGTGCGGGCTCGGGATCGTCCAGCGCGCCCTCCTGCAGGGTCTCGGCGGCGGCGCGAATCCCTGCGAGCGGCGTGCGGAGCTCGTGGGACACGTTGCTGATGAAGTCGCGCCGCATGCCCTCCATGCGTCGCACCTCGGTGAGGTCGTGAAAGACGGACAGCGCCGCCCAGCGTCCCGCCCCTTCGATGGGCACTGCGGTCGCCTGGAGCCAGCGCTGCGCCTGGCCATAGGCGACGACGCGGACGCTCCGTTCGCCGCTGCGCGCGGCGGCGATCACGAGTTCGTTGAGGTCATGATCGCGGACGACCTGGATGAAGGGCCGCCCGGTCGCGTCGTCGCCGACGGTCGGGAAGAGGTGGCGAGCGGCGTCGTTCAGGTACACGACATCGCCTTCTGTGTCGACTGCAACGGTGGCGTCGCTGCTGGCGTTCAGCAGCGCCTCGAGCTGAGCGCGCTCCTGGGTCAGGGCCCCGACTGTGCGGCCGAACGATTCCGCGGCCGCGTTCAGCGCCGATGCGAGCCTGGCGAATTCGTCGTCGCCGACGTCCGTGCGCGCGGCGAAATCGCCCGAGCCGAGCCTGCGCGTAGCCAGCGTGAGGTCGTCGACCCGGCGAAGCCGGGGGGCGAAGAGGAGCACGGTGATCGCGGCGATCAGGGTGCTGGCAACGAAGAACGCGAGCCACGCGGTCCATACGCCGCCGGCCGCCACCCGCACGACGAGAAGAGACGCACCCTCGACGGCGACGTACAGCGCAACCGCCCCGACGACGAAGCCACGCAGCCGGGGGAATCTACTTGACGAACTTGTAGCCAACACCACGCACCGTGAGGATGTGGCGCGGCTGGGCCGGCTTCTCCTCCAGCTTCTCGCGCAACCAGCGGATATGCACATCGACAGTGCGGCTCCCGCCGAAGAAATCGTAGCCCCAGACGTTCTCCAGCAACTGCTCGCGGCTGAAGACCTGGCCTGCATTCTTGGCGATGAAGAACAGCAGGTCGAACTCCTTCGGCTTCAGGAGGAGCTCGCGTCCGTCGCGATGGACCGAGCGGCCCCGAAGGTCAAGCACGATATCGCCGACGCTGATTCTGGACGCGTCGTCGACGGCTTCGCGACCTCCGGAGCGACGGAGCAGGGCGCGGACGCGCGCCATCAGCTCACGCATGCTGAAGGGCTTGGTGAGATAGTCGTCGGCGCCCATCTCCAGCCCGACGACCTTGTCGAACTCCTCGCTCTTGGCAGTGAGCATCAGGATCGGCACGTCGGAGTCGGCGCGTATACGCCGACAGACCTCCAGCCCATCCATCTTCGGCAGCATCAGGTCTAGCACGATGACGTCGGGGCGGTCGCGGCGGGCGACCTGCAGGCCTTCGAGGCCATCAGCGGCGGAGACGACGTTGAAGCCGTTCTTGCGGAGGTTGTACGAGAGCGTGGAGGCCAGGCTAGCCTCGTCCTCGACGACGAGGACGGTCCTTGCCGCGGTCTGCGTCGAAGAGGCCGGTGCGGTCATATGTTCCATCGCCTGGACGGCGTGCGGCTAATATCGCGAGACGTTGATCTCCTCCAGCTCCCCGGTGACCATGAAGATCACGCGCTCGCAGATGTTGGTGACACGATCGGCAATGCGCTCGAGGTTGTGGCAGGCCCAGATGAGATACGTCACCCGCTCGACGTCGTGAGGCGTCTGGAGGACCTCCTGGATCAGCGTGTGATAGGACGAGTCGTACAGCGCGTCGACCTCGTCGTCCTCATCGCAGATGCGGCGCGCCGCTGCATCATCGCGCTCGACGAAGGCGGTGAGGCTTCGTCGCAGCATGTCTATCCCCTTCTCGCCCATCAGCATGATGTCGCCGATCGGCCCGGACAGGGGCACTTCGGCGAGCATGAGGTTGATTCGGGCGATGCCTTCGGCGTGGTCGGCCATGCGCTCCAGTTCATTCGAGATAAAGAGGATGGAGACAATGATGCGCAAGTCCGCTGCCATCGGACCCTGCAGCGCGATCAGGTGGATGCACTTCTCCTCGATTTCGTAGCGCTTCTTGTTGATGGCAACGTCGTCGTTCACGACGCTGTTCGAGAGTGCGGTGTCGCGCGTGCGCAGCGAGTCGATGGAGCGCTGGACCGCCTTCTCGACCATGCTGCCCATGATCAAGACGTCCTCCTGCATCTCGCGCAGCTTTTTCTCGAACAGCTCTCGTGTCATCCTGCCACCTCTATCCGAAGCGCCCGGTGATGTAGTCTTCCGTCCGCTTGTCCTTTGGTTTCGTGAAGAGCGAGTCGGTGTCGCGGAACTCCACCAGCTCGCCGGCGCGGTCCTGGCGCATCATCAGGAACGCGGTGTAGTCGGCGACGCGCGCCGCCTGTTGCATGTTATGCGTGACGATGACGATCGTGTACTCCTTCGCCAGATCCCTCATCAGGTCTTCGATCTTAAGGGTGGCGATCGGATCCAGCGCGCTGCAGGGCTCGTCCATGAGAATAACGTCCGGCTGCACCGCAAGCGCCCGGGCGATGCAGAGGCGCTGCTGCTGCCCGCCGGAGAGAGCGAGCCCGCTCTGCTGGAGCTTATCCTTCACTTCGTCCCATAAGGCGGCCTGGCGCAGCGCGTGCTCGACGATCTCGGCCATGTTGCCCTTGATGCCGTTGACCTTGGGACCGAACGCGACGTTCTCGTAGATCGACTTCGGGAACGGGTTGGGCTTCTGGAACACCATGCCGATGCGCCGGCGCACCTCCACCACATCGACGCCTTTGTCGTAGAGGTCCTGGCCGTGATACGTCAGCCGGCCCTCGGCGCGGAATCCATCGACGAGGTCGTTCATCCGGTTGATGCAGCGGAGCAGGGTGCTCTTTCCGCAGCCGGACGGGCCGATGAGCGCTGTGATCTTCTTCTCGGCGATCTGCATGGATACGCCATCGAGGGCGCGGAAGGCCCCGTAGTACGCGCTGAAGTCCTGGACGCCGACCACCGCCGCACCCGTGATGGGGGCGATGCGTTCGGACAGCGGAATCGTCGGGGTGGAGGTCAGGTCGCGCTCCGTCTGTGTACGGGCAATATCGTCGACTACCATTTTACCTTCCTCTGGTACCGGTTCCGCAGCACGATGGCAACCGAGTTCAGGCTGAGGAGCACCGCCAGCAGCACGATGATTCCGGCGGCGGCGGTCTGCTGGAACGCCTCCTGGGGCCGCGCCGCCCAGGAGTAGATCTGCACCGGCATAACGGTGAAGCGCGACTTCAGCGGGCAGCCATCTGACCATGACGCGCAATCCGGCAGGTCGGCCACCCCGCCGGGGCTGAACGGCACATACTGGAACGCGCCGATCATGATCAGCGGCGCCGTCTCGCCGATAGCACGGGACAGCGCGAGAATGACCCCTGTGAGCATGCCGGGCATGGCCACGGGCAAGATCTGGCCGCGGATCGTCTGCCAGCGCGTCGCGCCGAGGGCGAGGGCGCCGTCTCGCAGCGAGCTGGGCACGGCCCGCAGCGCCTCCTGCGACGCGATGATGACGATCGGCAGCACGAGCAGCGCCATCGTCAGGGCGCCTGCCAGGACGGACCGCTGCAGCTCCATGGCGCGGACGAAGAGCGCGAGGCCGAGGATGCCGTAGATGATCGACGGCACGCCGGCGAGATTCGCGATGTTGATCTGGATGAAGCGAGTGAGCCAGTTCTTCGCGGCGTACAGCTCAAGGTAGATGGCGGCCCCCATGCCGATGGGAATCGTCAGCAGAGCCGTGATCCCCATCACCCATACGCTGCCCCAGATCGCCGGCTCGAAGCCCGCCCTGTCGGCGAAGCGCGACGGCAGCGTCGTCAGGAAGTCCTTGCTGAGGCGCGCGAGGCCTTCGTCCAACACCTGGTACAGCAGGACACTCAGCGCGACAACGCCGGCCAGCGTGCACAGGAACGTGCCGCCCGTAAACGAGCGGCTGATCCAGGCTCTGGTCTGCTGGCGATTCGACGACGTGAGGATCACCGGTTGCGCGCTCACTGGTACACGTCCCGGTATCTGGCAAGCAATAGCTGGCTCACCACGTTCATCGCCAGGGTCATGACGAACAGCGTCATGCCGACGGCGAACAGCGCCTGGTACTCGATGGAGCCGGTCGGCGCGTCGCCGAGAGCGACCTGCACGATGAACGCCGTCATCGTCTGGAAGCTCTGAAACGGATCCAGGCTCAGGTTTGGGGTGGAGCCGGCCGCCAGGACGACCGCCATGGTCTCACCGACAGCGCGGGAGAGGGCGAGGATGAACGAAGCCACGATGCCTGAGAGCGCCGCTGGAATGACCACGCGTGTCGAGACATCGAACTTCGTGCCACCCAGGCCATAGGCGCCTTCACGGAGGCTCTGCGGCACCGCGTGCATGGCGTCCTCGCTGAGGGACGACACCATCGGGATCACCATGACGCCCACCACGATGCCGGCGCTGAGGCCGTTGAAGAATCCGACCCGGTCGCCGAACACGTCCTGCAGATGTGGCGTGATCCAGTTCACGGCGAAGAAGCCGTAGACGATCGTAGGCACGCCCGCCAGGATCTCCAGTGTTGGCTTCAGGATGGAGCGCACGCGCTGGTCGGCGTATTCGCTGAGGTAAACCGCGGCGCCCAGACCGATCGGGATCGCGATGACGCCGGCAATCCCGGCCACCATGATCGTGCCCCACACCAGCGGCAGGATGCCGAAGGAACGAGGCTCGATGAGGGCGGACCACTTCGTACCGGTGACGTATTCGAAGAACGAGACCTTCTGGAAAAAACCGACCGTCTCTTCGAGCAGCACGTAGATGATGGCCAGCGTTGTGATGACAGAAAGAAGCGCGCAGGCCAGGAGCAGGCCATGGATGACCCTCTCCCCGAGGTCGCGGGTCCGATTCCCCGTGAGGGCGTACGGGTCGTGGCCCGGGCGGTTGCGCGCGGCGATTGCCATCGAGTGTGTCCACCGTGTGAAGTCCCGGCGCCCGCGGGTTCGCGGACGCCGGGACAATCGAGTTCAGGCCAGTTGTAACGCGGCCCGCGCGCCCGGGCTAGTTCGCACCGAGCGTGCTCAGGCCCGCGGTGTAGTCGGCATCAGGCAGCTTCACGTAACCGACGTCTGAAACCAGGTCGGAGTTCTCGAGCAGGAACTGCACGTAACCCTTCACCTGCGGCTTGGCCAGCGAGCTCTTGTTGATGTACATGAACAGTGGCCGGGAGAGCGAGTAGCTGTTGTCGAGCACGGTCGAGTCGCCTGGCTGGACGCAGCCCTCGCGCTCGCCCTCGGCGATTGGGGCCGCCTTGCTGTCCTGGTCCTGGTCGATGCCGAGCGCTTTCAGCTTGTCCTCGTTCTCCTGGTAGTAGGCGAACCCGAAGTAGCCGATGCCGCCCTTGTCGCTCTCGACGCCCTGCACGAGGACGTTGTCGTCCTCGCTGAAGGTCACACTGCTATCGTTGCGGAACTGGTCAACCTTGCCGTTGATCTCCTCCGTGAAGAAGTCGAACGTACCGGAGTCAGCGCCGGGGCTGTAGACCTTGAGCGTCCGATCGGGGTAGCTTGGATCGACCTGGTTCCAGTTGGTGATGGCGCTGCCCTGATCGAAGATCGTGCGCATCGTCGACCATGTCAGGCAGTCCACCCAGTCGTTCTCGGGGTTCACGACCACCGACAGCGCGTCGATACCCACCTTAATTTCCACGAACTCGACGCCCGCACCAGCGCACGCTTCCTTTTCGGAGTCCTTGACCGCCCGAGATGCGTCGCTGATGTCCGTCTCACCGCGGCAGAACTTCTCGAAGCCGCCGCCCGTGCCTGAGATGCCGACGGACACCTGGACGTCGCTGACCTTGCCGAACTCCTCGGCCGCGGCCTCCGCGATCGGGCCGACGGTGCTGGAACCATCCACGACCACCTGACCGCTCAGCGACGAGTAGTCGGTGGCGCCATCGGGCCCGGTGGTGGGCGTGGTGCCGTCCCCGTCGTCGCCTCCGCAGGCCGCCAGGGCCAGACTGAACGCGGCCAATCCCGCTGCAGCGGCCAGGAGCTTCTTGCCCCTCCATGTGTTCCTCTTCACGGGTATTCCCACTCCTTCTCCTAACAAGACCCGGCCTCCCGGGCCTTCCGTTGCGCCACCAGAAGACGCCTTCAGGCTAGGACGAGTCCGTTAACCCGAGGTTAACAGCGATTAAGGGAGGGTAAAGGTGCGCATCTCCCGGATTCCGCGTATTAACGAGCGTGCGGACCGCCTCGCTATGTCACGAAGCCGTCTGGCTGCGCGGCGCGTAGTATAGAGCGATGCAGCACTTGCGGCGGACGCCGATACTGATCGCCATCCTCATGCTCGTACTGGCGGCCATCGCGACGATCGCAGGTTGTCCGCAGCCGAACGGCTACACCACGCGCGCAGTCTTTCCCGGGGCGGATTTCGAGTTCATGGACGGCATGCACTGGATCCCGGGCGATCCTTCCCACGCGCTGGTCCTGACCCAGCGGGGCGTGATCTGGCGCGTGAACACGAGCGACCCCACCGAGGAGCCCGGCGTGTTCCTGGATCTGCGCGACCGGTTGATCCCGGAGCCCGCCGGCGAGGAAGGTTTGCTGGGTCTTGCATTCTCTCCCGATTATCAGACCAGCGGCCGCTTCTACGTGCACTACACCGCGCTGGGCGACGCTCCGGTGCGGCCCGACGGGCAGGCGCGAAAGAGCGTCATCAGCCGCTTCACAGGCGGCGGCGCCGCCGCGGATCCGGCCAGCGAGCAGATCCTCTTAGAGCTCCGGCAGCCCTACGCCAACCACAACGGCGGCGCTCTCGTCTTCGGCCCGGATGGATACCTCTACATCGCGTTCGGCGACGGCGGGAGCGGGGGCGACCCGGACGGCAACGGGCAGAACCTGGGCAGTCTGCTGGGCAAGATCCTGCGCATCGACGTCTCCGGAGCCGACTACACGGTGCCGCCCGACAACCCCTTCATCGGCACGCCGGGTGCGCGCACCGAGATCTGGGCCTACGGCCTGCGCAACCCATGGCGTATCGCCTTCGATCCAGCCACCGGGGCGCTGTGGGCCGGTGATGTCGGTCAGGGACAGCTCGAAGAAGTGGACATCATCGTGAAGGGCGGCAACTACGGCTGGAACCGCCTCGAAGGCTCACAGTGCTACAACGCGCCTGGCTGCGATCCAACCGGGACGATCGCGCCCGTCGCCGAATACACGCACGAGTTCGGCTGCGCCGTCACGGGCGGATACGTCTATCGCGGCGCGGAGATGCCGGAGCTGCAGGGCTGGTACATCTTCGGCGACTTCTGCAGCGGACGCGTGTGGGGCGTAAGCGCCGAGGGCCCCGGCGCCATGATCCCGCTGGCGGATACCGGCCTGCAGATCGCGTCGTTCGCGGAGGATCCGGCAGGCGAACTCTACGTTGTGACGTTCGATCACACGATACAGAAGCTCGTCCGGAAGTAATGGGAGGCGGGCCGTGAACGTCCGGGTCCTGGCGGCGGCAGCGATTCTCGTAACGGCTTCCGCATGCGGCGATTCAAGTAACGACGTAATCCAAACCGCGTCGCCCACGGTCACAACAGGGCCGACGAGTACACCCATCCTGCCGGCGACACCCGCGCCGCCCGCGATCGACGTGGAGGCCGACGGCTACACCACCGAGGCCGCATACCCGCAGCTCACCTTCGACCGCATGATCGAGATCGCGATCATACCCGGCGATGACGATCACGCGGTGGTGATCACGCAGAGCGGCACCGCCTGGCGATTCAGTCTGGAGGATCCGTCCGAAGCGCCCGCGGAGTTCCTCGACGTTCGGGACCGCATCATTTCGGACGCGGGGAATGAGGAGGGCCTGCTGGGCATCGCGTTCCCGCCTGATTTCCAGCAGACGCGCCGGTTCTATGTGGCCTACGACAGCGGGCCGCCGCGGCAGAACATCCTGTCGCGTTTCCTGGCGCCCGGCGACGCGGCCGATCCGGCATCCGAGCAGATCCTGATCGCGCAGGATGACCCCTACTCCAACCACAACGGCGGCGGGCTGGAGTTCGGACCGGATGGCTACCTGTATCTCGGCATCGGCGACGGCGGCTCGGGCGGGGACCCACACGACAACGGCCAGAACACGAACACGCTGCTCGGCAAGATCCTGCGCATCGACGTTTCCGGCGAGACCTACACCTCGCCACCAGACAACCCCTTCGCGAGCGGCGGCGGACGACCCGAGGTCTTCGCCTACGGCTTCCGGAACCCATGGCGCATCACCTTCGACCGCGAGACGGGCGACCTCTGGGCCGGAGACGTCGGTCAGGGCGACCGCGAAGAGATCGACCTGGTGACGCGAGGCGGCAATTACGGGTGGAGCATCATGGAGGGAGATCGTTGCTTCAAGCCCGCGACCGGGTGCGACATCAACGGTCTGACACCGCCGCGTGTCGTGTACGAGACGCACGCGGCCGGCGGCTGTGCCGTCACGGGTGGTTACGTGTACCGCGGCGCGGCGATGCCGGAACTGCGCGGCTGGTATCTCTACGGCGATTTTTGCTCGGGCATCGTGTGGGCGCTCGACACCGAGGACGGGGCGGCCGTACCGGTGCGGCTGTCGGAAACCGGCAAGGCGATCGCGTCGTTCGCCGAGGATGAGGCGGGCGAGTTGTACCTGGTGACGTTCAACAACGAGATCGCCAAGCTCGTGCGCTGCTAGAGCCGCGTTGCGCGATGTGGCGGCCCGAAAGCTGGACTGTTACAATTTGGCACGTTCACGCGCGACAGACGCCGAGGTGGCGGAACGGCAGACGCGCTACGTTCAGGGCGTAGTGTCCGCAAGGGCGTGCGGGTTCAAATCCCGCCCTCGGCACCATTCACAACCGCATACGTGATGCGCGTCACGCGCTTGTAGCTCAGTGGATAGAGCGCTACCCTGCGGAGGTAGAGGCCGTGGGTTCGAGTCCCGCCAAGCGCGCCACTCTCTTTCACAGCCCGCAGCGACAGCCCGCAGCAACGTGAAGGAACCCGGCAGCGTAGCTCAGGGGTTAGAGCAACCGGCTCATAATCGGTAGGTCGTTGGTTCGAATCCAACCGCTGCTACCAGCCAAGCAACGAAGCGGCCCATGTGGCCGCTTTTCGCTTTCACAACTTGTCAGGCGGCGCGCAGATCGGCCGGGATGTGCGGGCGTCCCACCAGCGCCGCGAACCGCTCGGCGTAGATCTCGGCGACGGCATCCCACGTCCACTGGCGCAGCGTGTAACGGGCGAAGTCCTCGCCCAGGGCATGGCGCTGGACCGCCGGCAAGGCCATCACCTGGCTCAACGTGTGTACGAAGGCGCGTTCGTCCGCCTCGACGACGAATGCGTTGCGCTCGTGCGCGAGGACCGGGCTGTCCGCCTCGCCGCAGGTCACGACGGGCACGCCGCCCATGGCGAGCGCCAACGCGAAGTCCGTCGGCGAGGCGCCGTCGAGGCCGCCGATGCCGGAGGGCACGACAAACGCATCGACGCAACGCGCGACCGCGGCAATTGTGTCGCCGTCCAGGCGTCCCTGGTACACGCGAAAGTCGGTATCCATGCCGCGCGCGCCGAACAACAGGCGGGCATACCGCCGGCTGGGCGCCCCGAACACCAGGCACAGTGGCCCGCCATCGACCAGCGGCATAATGGCGTCGCGAAACCAGCGCAGATCACGCCGGTCGGCCGGCCACGGCACGCCGATGACGAGGCGGCCCGGCCGGATGCCCTTCAACGCGCGTGCGACGGCAGCCATGCGGTCCTTCCGGGGCCATGGCATCGGCTGCGCCACCGGCGGCACCACGGTCACATCCAGCCGCGGCGTCCGCATGCGAAGGGCGCCGGCGACGCCGGGCTCCGTCACAAACGCGAGATCGAACTGTCCAAAGGCGGCGGCCGTGCGGGGCCATCCTCGCGCAACGCGCACGTCCGCCGATGTCAGCGAGACCGTCGCGGGGAGCCCGGTTTTGAGGCGCATCCAGCGCCCGATGGTGGCATGGCGCGCGTCCATGATGTGCACCAGCTCCGCATCGTGTTCTCGTACTTCGCGCACCACCCGCATCAGCGTGCCCGGGGCGGACCAAGGAGCCTGATTGGTCTCGATGAGCCGCACGTCAGCGTGCTGACGCAGCGCGTCCAGCATGCCGGCACCCGCCAATCCGAGAGGATCGCGGTAGCGGCCCACGGCGACCACACGCGGTCGATTGGCCGGGCGAAACAGCGGGACGGGATCGCTCACGGGCTGAGTATCGGGCCGTGGTGTCAGTGAGGAACAGTAGGTGAATCCCCAAAGGCGCTGCCACAGCTCATGGAAATCGGCGGGCCGGCCGGAGGCCGGGTTACCGCGTGGATGATCGGAAGTGATCCTGGACGATGGCTGCGGCGCCCGCCCGGGCATATCCCTGTGTGAGCTGGCGCTGGAGCTCGTCCACGCTCGTCCAGATACGGCGCTGGCCCAGCGGGCGGTGGTACACGCCCTCCACTTCCCGGACCGCCACGCCGCTCGCGTCAAGCTCATAGCGAATGGACCGGCCGGAGGGGCGGATGCAGAACATGGCGCGGGGCTGCACGCCGCCCAGCTCGCACTCGACGCTGCAGTTCACGTCCTGGGCTTTCGCGAAGTCCGCGACCTCGGCGAACGCAGGCTGGATGACGGTCTGGATCATCCGGCGGAACACCTGTGCCATAGGCGTGCGCACGCCGATGGTGCCGCGACGGAGGTCGTACGTCTGGCGCGCATGCAGGATGCGGGCTTTCCAGTCCTCGGCCACGGGGCCACCCCTACCCTTCTGGATCATCATCGGCATCCCGGGCCAATCTTGGACTCGGCCGCGAACGCGCGCGATTCAACGGTCAGGCCGACCGCTGAGCGTCTGAATGTGCGGCGGCGTCCGGGCGCCATCCCGTGGTCAGGAGCGTAGCGATCTCGGCGGCGTCCTCCGGGTAGGTCAGCAGAGTCGGCAGCCAGCGCACGCCGCACGTGCCCGCGGCCGTCATCCGCTCGAGGATCCGGTCCCGGGCCTGCTCAGCGGATTCGGCGTCCTGGTGCGTGAGCAGAACCGCAACCCGGCCGGGCGCGACGATGCCGCCCATGTCTGTGCTCCGGATCGCGCGCGGGACGGTGGAGCCGGCCTCCTCCAGCTGGCGCAGCGGTTTCCCCGCCGGAGCCTCGACCTGCCCCTCCAACAGGAGGAGCCCGAAGGGCGTGCCGTAGCGGGTAGAGCGGTTGACTTCGTCCAGGACGCGCAGCCAGAAGTACCACGCGACGTGGAGGCCGGTGCCGCCATCGATGAGGATCCACATCTGCTCCATCTGGGGAATTGTCGGCGGCAGATTCGGCCCCGTGCAGGGCGGAAAGGCCCCCGGATTCGTTATGTCCTTACGGCCGTATTCGCGCCGGAATTGCTCGACCCCGGTCGATTCCCTAAGCTCTCCCCGATGGAGTTCACACCGATCAAGGGAAAGCGCGTACCCCTACCGCCCGGCCACGTGGCGGCGAAGCTGCCGCCCGAGCTGTGGCAGCCCTACAAGCGGCTCCACGCCGGGTACGAGGCGTATCTGTCCGGCATGCCCATGCTGGCGGAGCGAGACTTCGATGGGAAGCGCTGGGTGAAGATGACGCCGGAGCAGCTTGGGGCGCTGAATGCCGCCTTCGCGGCGCTCGCCGAATCGGGGCCGTCCGGGCCGGGAACGGTCTTTGAGGCGCAGGAGGATGCGCGGACCCGTCTGTTCAAGCGCCTCCAGTACCTTTCCTAGCACCAAACTGCCCGATTACCGGTTTATGTCTAATAAGGCCGTCGCCTGTAAGATGGGGGGTGCGATACACTACGCCCAATCACTCGGATCCCCGCCGTCGCCGGGAGCAACTACCCCCAGGGGGGCGGTCCCATGCCTGAAACAGTTCCGGGCAAAGTCCTCGCGGCCCTGAAGGGGCGCAAATTCAGCGCGCTGGGCAAGTTGTTCGCGCCCAAGTGCGACTTCCAGGCGTGGACGCCCAGCGGCCGCTGGGTCGCCGAGGACGCCGCGACGATCGCCAAGATCGCCGAGGTCTGGCTGTCGCCGGGGGCCGGCAACTGCACCGTTATGTGGAGCACGGAGACCTCCTCCGCGAAGGCGGCCACCCTCGAATACGAGGTCTGCTGGAAGGCTCCGCCCGATGAGTCCCCCCGGATCCTTCGCGACGCCTGGGTCATGACCCTGAAGGACGGCAAGATCACCGCTGTCCGCATCTACAGCCCAGGCCTCCATATCGAGTTCCCGGAGGTCGACCTGGAGAAGCAGCGCCGCCAGAAGGGCCTTAGCGGCGTCAAGATGTCCAACTCGCCGAAAGTCATCACCTCGAAGGCTTCTTAAAGCCGCTCAGCCCGTCAGCGGTTCAGCCATTCAGCCAGTGGCCAGCGGCGCGGGCGAGTCAGCTACGCGCGCGACGATGCTTCGTTGTAGAGCGCGCTCAGGCGCTCTGTGGGGTCCTCGTTCAGGTCGTCCTTCAGGAGCTGGCGAAAGCGGCGGTAGTGCCGCACCGCGGACGCGCCGTCGTTCATGGCGACGTGGGCGCGCATGATGCCGTAGGCGGCGGCCTCGCTATACGTATCGACGGCCTCCAACGCCCGGAACAGCTGCAGCGCCTCCTCGAAGCGGCCCTCGCGCAGCCGGCGCGCGCCGAGCTCGTTGAGAGCCTCGATGTAGCGGTCCTCAAGCTCGCGGCGCAGGGGCTCCGTCCACTCGCTGTAGGTCGAGGCGAGGAACTGACCCTTGTAGAGGGCGACGGCCTCTTCCAGCTTCGCCGCGCGCGCGTCGTCACTCTTCGCGACCTCGGCCTCCAGCATCGCCTTGTTGAAGCCGTCGACGTCTGTCGTATAGACGCCCTTCGGATTGACGGCGTAGGCGCCGTTGTTGTCGCGGACGACGCATTCGTGGAAGAGCGCCCGGCGCAGGCGGTACAGGCTGGAGTGGAAGTTGCTGTTGCACTTCGACTCCGGCAGGTCGGGCCAGAGTGCGGCGAAGATCTCTTCCTTGCTGACGGACTCCTGGCGATGGAGCAGGTAGAAGAACATCTCCTTGCTCTTCTCGCTGCGCCACTCCAGGTCCGAGACCTGCCGCTCCCCCACGAGCACGCTGCCGCGCCCAAAGGCGAACGCGCGCACGGCGGGGAGCATGTCGGGCGCGGGCGCCTCGGCCTTGCGGCCGGCGGCGCGTGTGGGACGGACCTCCTCCGTGATGGCGGCGATCAGCTCGGACAAGGGGCGAGACTTCGTCGGCTCGGCCGTGTGCCGCACGAGCGCGTAGTCCAGCATCTCCTTTGCGCCGGTGGCGAACGGCCGCAGGAAGCGCCGGTAGCCCAGCTCGTCGCAGATCCGGGCGGCGCGATCCAGCTCCGCCATCGCCCGTCGAGGCTGATGCGAGTCGTAGAGCGCGCGCGAGCGCAGGAACGCCGCAACCGCCATCTGGTGCCGGTTGTTGGCCGACTCGAAGTGCTTCCACGCGTTGTCGAGCGCGCGCAGGGCTGTGGCCGCGTCGCCGCGCGCCAGAGCGATCTGTCCCTCCGCGAGCTGGTGCTGGGCGATGCGCGCGGGAGGTTCGCCGGGCTTCGGCGCCACCTGCTTCAGGAGCTGCGAGGCCTCTTCGCCCTGCCCCATCCCCAGCCGCGTGAGCGCCAGCCCTTCCACCACCTCCGTCGTTAGGTACGGGATCTGCAGGCCATCGACCAGCGGGCGCACCTCTTCGTACGCGGCCAGCGACTCTTCGAAGCGGCCCATGGAGCGGTAGGTCTCCGCAAGGCCGGCGATGATCGCCGCCTCGGCGAATGTGTTGCCGGCGCCCCGCACCAGGCGCAGGCCACGCTCGTACACCTGCAGCGACTGGTCGAACTCGCCCAGTTCGTAGTACACCATGCCGGTGTTGTTGAGGGTGAGGCCCAGGTCGAAGGTGTTGCCGGCGCGCTCGAACGCGGACTGCGCGCGTTGGAGCGCGCCCAGCGCCTGCAGCGACTCCCCGCGCGTCGAGTAGCACTGGGCCAGCGTGCCGCAGGTGTTGCCGATCCCGCGCAGGTCGCCGACCTGCTCGAACAGGCGGCGCGCCTCCTCCAGCTCGTCAATCGCGGCGTCGAAATCGCCCGCGAGCGTGTGCGTCACGCCGATGTTGCGCAGCGCGTCGGCGAGGAGCGCATCGTCGGCGTCCGATGCGGACTCGATGAGACCGCGCGCCTCGTTGAAGGTGGCCAGCGCTTCGTCGTTGTAGCCCTTGAAGCGCTGGGTCTCGCCGCGGACGAAAAGCGCCTCGACGATGCCGGGCGTGTCCTCGATGTTCCGCAGCATCCGGAGTGCCTCTTCGACCAGGCGCAGCGCCTCGTCGAACTCCTCCAGCTTCATCGAGGCACGCGCGCGCCACACCAGCAGGGTGGGCCTCACGGCGGATGCATCGTGCGGCAGGCGATCGATCCACTCCGCGAGCCCGCGGGCCTGGCCCTGCTGGATGAGCCTGGGGGCGATCTCGTCCAGTACCTCCGCCGCCTGCGTCCACTCCTCCAGCTCGAACAGCAGCTCTACGGCCTCGTTCAGCATGCCGAAGCGCGAGAGCGTGTCGGCGGATTCGCGCCCGGCGGCGGCGAAGGCGTCCGGTTCGTCGGCGCGGAACTGCTGCATCAGCAGCGAGCGCAGCAGGGGATGGCAACGATACATGGGGGGCTCGTCGGCGTGCTGTGTCACGAACAGCACGCGCGCGGACGCTTCACGCAGCAGGCGCTCGCTGTCGCGCCGGCCGGTGACGTCGTTGCAGAGCGCGGGCGTCCACACCGGCAACAGCGAGATCCTGCGCAAGAAGGCGCGCAGGTCGTCCGGCACGGTGAGCAGCGCTTCGCCGTGGACGTAGTCCGCCAGCGACATGCCGACATTCGGGCCGGCGATGCTGCCCGCGCCCCCGGCCGCGGCTTCGCCTTCCACCTCGGCGCGGCGTGGCACCGGTCCGGAACCGGCGCCCAGGATCAGGGCGGCGGCCCAGCCCTCCGTGCGCTCGAACAGCGTCTCGGCCTCGTCCTCGGAGACGGCGCGGCCCAGCGAGCCGAGCAGCTCGCGGACCTCGCGCGGCGTGAAGGCGAGGTCGGCGGCGCCCAGCGACGTCACCTCACGCCGGGCCATGAGGCGGGCGAGCGACGGCACCGGCGGCCGCGTGCGCGAGGTCAGTACGATGTGCAGGTTCTCGGGCGCGCGCTCCAGCATGTAGCCGAGCGTCTCCATGATCGCCGCGTCTGATTCGACGAGGTGGACGTCGTCGAGCAGGAGGACGGTGTAGTCGTCCTGGTCGGCGATGGTGTTCACAACGACGGCGGAGATCGTGCGAGGCTGCCAGAAACGCTCGTCGCCCAACTCCACCTCCGCGTCGAAGCGCAGCCGGAGCGCGGCGGCGAGCGAGCGGGCGAAGGCGGGAAGGTCGGCGTCCCAGGTATCGAGGGCGACCCAGACGGGCGCGAAGTCGGTTGTCTCGAGCCAGTCGACGCACAGGGTGCTCTTGCCGTAGCCGGCGGGGGCGGCGATTAGGGTGCCCTTCACCCCGACGGCCATGTCGAGCAGGGCGTTCAGGCGGGGGCGGCGGACGACATCGGGCCGGCGGCGGGGCACGGCGAACTTCGACGTCGCAACGCCCTCGATGTTGCGCGGTCTGCGATCGCCCCCCATTACGTGGGGGATTATAGGGTAGTTCGCAGTCGTCGGTCGTCGGTCGTCAGTTCTCAGTCGTCAGTTGTCGGTTGTCAGTCGTCAGCCCCTTGGAGGAGGCTCGCCGGCAACGGATCGTGTCGCTCGAGCGATTGCGTGCACCGTGGGGGAGGTTTCAACCCCAAGTCCGGGGGCATTTTGTGCCGAAATCGAATCTGGATCTGGAATTCGTTTTGCAGTTTCACCCGTTTCCCCCGTTGAGCTCAAGACGGGCGAGGGGAGCGGCGGCGCCGCGGGCGCGTGCCTGGCGAGCCTCGATCTCGTGAATGCACTGGAAGAAGAGCCGGCTGAGATGAGCTTCGTACCGCATCACGCGATCGAGCTCGTCCGAGTCAGGGATGATGCGGCGGCGGCTCATGGCGTCGCGCCGGGCCGCGTCGCTCCGGATGGACGGGTCGTACTCGACGGCCATGGCGTCGACCTTGCCCGCCATCTCGGTTGTGAGGGAGGCCGGGCTGACGCCACGTTTCTCGGCCTCCTGCATGACAAAGCGGCGGAGGTCAACAGTCGCTCTGATAGAGGCGGCCACGCCCGGCTGGTGCCCGAGTAACGTTACGACGGCCCGGGCATCGATGGGATCGATGGGTTCGCCCGTATCCACGTCGAAGAGCGCGCGGATCAGACTGGCGGACCGCGCGATGCGCTCAGCCACGCTGGCGCTGCCGATCTTCGGCCCCAGGAGCGCGCTCGCGGCATCCGCGAGACGGCGATCGGAGGAAATCCGCTCCTGCCAACTGGCGATGCACTCGAGCTCGTAGCGCTGGACACGGCGCAGGCGCCAGAGGATGGCGGCCGCGCGCTCGGCGAGCGCGTGCTGGACGGCGTCGGACGGGGCGAGGGAGAGCAGCAGCCTGTTTCGATGCTGGTTCCATTCCCGGGCCGACTCCAACCCAGGAATGATGGGAAGGGTTGACGTGATGGCGTGGGTGGTGGCATTGCGACTGGCGGCGGCCTTTCCCGCCGTGGTGTTGGGACCGCGCTTTCCTGACATGTGCTTGCACCTCCTGACCGGATCTAGCTTCGAGCCAGAGGAGCGTAGGGCAGGCGACGCCGGATCTCCAAGCGAGCCGGATCACCGTTGGAAAAATAGATGGGACGTCTACGCGGTCTTGACCCAGCGGGCCAGTGTCACCGCCAGCAGGTCGTCCACTCGCAGCTTCAGGTCGACGCCACGGGCGCCGGCGCTGATGTGGATCCTGTCGAGCGCCCGCGCCGACTCGTCGAGGAAGATCTCGAAGCGGGCGGGCTGCTTCAGGCCGAGCGCGGAGATGCCGCCGGCTTGCATGCCGGTGAGGTCCTCGGCCTCGCGCTGCTTCGCCATGCGCAGCTTCTTCTCGCCGAGGCTGGCGGCGAGCGTCTTGAGGTCGACCTCCGCCTCGACGGGGACCATCACGAGCATCGGCCTGGCCCGGGGGTTGGTCTCGCGGAGGATGACCAGGGTCTTGTACACGGTCGCGGGGTCGGCGCCGAGCAGCGCCGCGGCCTCGGCGCCGGGGTGGAAGGCGCCGGATGCGTCGTAGGTTCTTGCGGTGTAGGGGATGTGCTTTGCGTCGAGGACGCGCATGGCGTGCGTCTTGTCCATGGGGCTAACGGTCGAACACGTAGAACCGCACGATCGCCGGCAGTGCCATCGCACTCATAGCGACGCAGACCACCATAGCCGCGGCCCAAACGAAGCCTGACCAATATAGGCCATCGGTGCCTTCACGTCCGCAGTCCCAGCAGCCGGCAACGAACGCCAGCGAAAGCGCCGAAAGTGCGAAGAAGGCCAGGACGAGACCGGCCCCTACTACGGTCGTGATGTTGGCGACGCGCGTTCCAACCACGCCGACAACAATGAATACTGAGAAGATCCCCAGAACACCAAGCGCCATGTCAGCGTGATCGTCCAGAACCAGCCCAACAACACCTAAGATGGCCAGACCGATCGCGACCACGAACACCAAGTTGAGGATGTGCCGGACGAAAAGCCCCTGAACCCGTGCGCCCTCCATCATTCGTGCCAACCGTCCGAGGGCAAACAAGAAGGCGGGAGGAAGCGCTCCCGCCAGCGCACCAAGAAACGACCACCTGAGGGACACGTCGTCGATCTGGAGAAACACCACGAATCCCGCGACGGCGCCAGCCAGTCCGAACCAGGGAACGCCTTTCACGATCCACGTCGAGAAATCTCGCACGAGCTAATCGTACCAGCACGTGAGAAGTCGGGCTCCATTCGTTTTGAGTTGTGGTGTTATGGGGCGACGCCAAATAAGGGTGGCGGCCGGAACGAACGATAGACGCAGCGAACGATCCTATCTACGACAGATGAGGTCCATCGCCGCGCAGCTTCGCATCTCGAACGAGATTCTTCGCTGCGCTCAGAATGACGAGGGCTGGCTTAAGCGGGGACGTCGGCGGCTTCGTCGCCTTCGTCGGCGGCGGCTTCGCCATCGAGGTCGATGTGCTGGCCGGCGCGCGTGAGCAGGAGCGGGCGCTTGCGGTTGCGGATGGTGTCGCCGCTCACGACGCACTTCTTGATGTCGGGGCGCGACGGCACCTCGTACATCACCTCCATCAGCGTGTCCTCGAGGACGGTGCGCAGGCCGCGGGCGCCGGTCTTGTGCCGGATCGCTTCCTCGGAACAGGCGACGAGGCCGTCCTCCGTGAACTGCAGCTCGACGCCGTCGAGGGAGAAGAAGCGCTGGAACTGGCGCACCAGGGCGTTCTTGGGCTCGGTGAGGATGCGCACGAGCGCGTCTACATCCAGCGACTCGAGCGCGACCACCATCGGCAGGCGGCCGACGAACTCCGGGATGAGGCCGTACTGCAGCAGGTCGTCGTGCGTGACGTGCTTCATCAGCTCGTCGGCCTTCTTCTGGGCATCGAGCTGGTTGTACTCCGCGCCGAAGCCCAGGGAGCGCTTGCCGCGGCCCAGCCGCCTCTCGACGACCTTGTCCAGGCCCTCGAATGCGCCACCGCAGATGAACAGGATGTTGGAGGTGTTGATCTGGATGAAGTCCTGGTGGGGATGCTTGCGCCCACCCTGCGGCGGGACGTTCGCCGTCGTGCCCTCTACGATTTTCAACAGCGCCTGCTGGACACCCTCGCCCGAGACGTCGCGGGTGATCGAGGGGTTGTCGGACTTGCGGGCGATCTTGTCGATCTCGTCGATGTAGACGATGCCGCGCTCGGCGCGCTGGACATCAAAGTCGGCGGCCTGGATCAGGTGCAGGAGGATGTTCTCGACGTCCTCGCCGACGTAGCCGGCCTCGGTGAGCGCCGTGGCGTCGGCGATGGTGAAGGGCACGTCGAGGATCTTGGCCAGCGTGCGGGCGAGCAGGGTCTTGCCAGAGCCGGTGGGGCCGAGGAGCAGGATGTTGCTCTTCTCCAGGTCGACGTCCTGCGTCTGGGTGCTGCCGGCGGCGCCGATGCGCTTGTAGTGGTTGTAGACGGCGACGGAGAGGACCTTCTTGGCCTGCTCCTGGCCGACGACGTACTCGCTGAGGTTGTCGAAGAGCTGGCGCGGGGGGGGGGTGCGCTGGCCGGTGCCGGGCTTCGCCTTCGCGGGTCCCGCCGCCTCTTCGTCGATGATCTCGCGGCAGAGCTCGACGCACTCGTCGCAGATGTAGACGGCGCCGGGGCCGGCGATCAGGCGCTTGACCTGGTCCTGGTTCTTGCCGCAGAAGGAGCAGTGGTACTGAACCCGCGTCGTCCGGCTGTTGGCCATGCCGTTTCCGTCTCCCTCTGGCTGCGCCCCCGGCCGATACGCCCGGTGTTCGATTCTACGCCAGCGCGCCGGATTTGTCAGCTACCTTGCGGTATCCGGCTTGACGCTGGTTCCGCCGCAGATTCGCGACGGCTTCAACGAATTGTCGGGAATCCACGTAGCGGTCTGAAGTCCCCCACGAAGGGACTGCCCCTATATAACGCGCGGCCGGTCGAGTGGTTACCACCCAGATGTCACGCGGACATCTCGGCCGCGGCGTTGCCTTGCCGGATCTACTCCCGGCGGGAGAGGATCTCGTCGATCATGCCGTAGCCCTTGGCCTGCTCCGGGTTCATGTAGAAGTCGCGGTCGAAGTCCTTGCGGATGCGCTCGTCGTCCTGGCCGGTGTGCTTCACGAGGATGCCGCGGATGATGTCGTTCTCGCGCAGGATCTCGCGGGCCTGGATCTCGATATCGGCGGCCTGACCGCGGGCGCCGCCCAGGGCCTGGTGCATGTGGATGGTGCTGTTGGGCATACAGTAGCGCTTGCCGGGGGCGCCGGAGCACAGGAGCACGGTGCCCATGCTGGCGGTCATGCCGACGGCGTAAGTGGCGACGTCGGGGCGGATGAGCTGCATGGTGTCGTAGATGGCGAGGCCGGCGGTGATCTGGCCGCCGGGGCTGTGGAGATACAGGTTGATGTCCTTCTCCGGGTCCTCGCGCTCGAGGTAGAGGAGCTGGGCGATGATCAGGTTCGCGATCTGGTCGTCGATGCCGGTGCCGAGGAAGATGATGCGCTCCCGCAGCAGCAGAGAGTAGATGTCGAAGGCGCGCTCGCCGCGGGCCGACGTCTCGATGACGGAGGGGATGATCATGTTGCGGACGACGTCCGTACGGGACGTGTCCTGGCGGCGGTCGTTCTGGAGGGCGTCGTTCATGTCCATGGCGGGCGTGGTCCTTTGGTCGCTGCTTACTGTTCGGTGGCTTCCTCCGGCGCCGCGGCAGCCGGCTTGTCCTTGCTCTTCTTCGCCTTCTTCGCGGGCTTCTCCAGCTCGGCCGTCAGGTCTCGACCTTCGTGGTCTACGACGGTCGGCTTCGCGGCCCCGCCGTCCTGGGTCGCGATTTCGACGAGGCGGGCAAGCGTCTTCTTCGTCACCAGGTTCCGGCGGACGGTGTCGCGGCCGTTTTCGGAATCGAAGATCTGGCGCAGCTGCGCGGCCTGGGGCCCCGCGGCGGCGGTCATCGTCTCGATCTCGGCACCAACTTCCTCGTCGGTCGCCTCTACGTTTTCGGCTTCGGCGACCTTCGACAGCACCAGTGAACGCCTTAGGCGAAGATCCGCGACCGGCTTGATCTCCTCGCGTATCTCCTCCGCCGTTTTGCCGACGGCGGCCAGGTAGCGGTCGAGATCCTCCTCCTTTTCGAAGTGGCCGACGCGGTCGTGGAAGACCCGGTCGATCTCCGCGTCCAGCATCACCGGCGGGAACTCGATCATCGCGCGGTCGACAAGCTCGCCGAGGACGGCGTCGTGGTAGCGGTTGTCGCGCTGCTCTTCCTCGGCCTTGCGGATATCGGCGAGGATGCGCTCGCGCAGGGCCTCCTCCGACTCGAAGCCCTCGCCCAGCGCCTTCAGGAACTCCTCGTCGATCTCGGGCAGGACTTCGGTCTTGGTCTCCTTGATGGCGACGGTGAAGTGCGCCTTCTTGCCGGTGAACTTCTCGTTCTGGACGGTCTCCGGGACTTCCAGGTCGAACTCGACGGTCTCGCCCTTTCGGTGGCCCAGCAGCTCCTCCTCGAAGCCCGGGAAGAGCACGTCGCGCTCCTCGTCGAACTGCACTTCCACGTCCGGCTGGTCGATCATGGTCTCAGGGCCGGTGGCCTGCAGGTCGGTCAGAGCAGGCGGGACCGCCGCCTTCACGTCCATGGTCACGATGTCGCGCCAGCCGATCTCGCGCTGGTGCGGCTCATGCGTGGCGGCGCGGCGTCGCAGCACGTTGATGGTGTCATCGACACGCGATTCCTCGACCGTGACTTCCTCCGTCGGAATGCGCACTGTGAGGTGATCCGCCAGCTCGACCGTCGGCCGGACGGGGATGGTCGCCTTCACGACGAGCGGCTCGGTGGTTTCGACGACGAGGCGCGGGCGAGCGACGGGGACTATGCTCTCATCGGCCTCCACCGCCTCCTTGTAGACGTCGGGCACGAGGAGATCGAGCGCCTCGTCGAGGACGCGTTCCTCGCCGAAGTAACGGCGGACCATGTTCGCGGGGGCCTTGCCGGGGCGGAAGCCGGGCACCTTCGCCTTCGGGGCGAGCTTGCGGACGGCCTTGTCGCGCGCGGCGTCGAGGCGTTCGGACTCGACCTCGATGGTCATGACGATCTGCGCTTCGGGGATACGTTCGGTGGAGACTTTCACGCTGCGACCCTCGGTAGACGGCGAAGCCCGGACAAGATGGACGGCCGCCCTGAGCGACCGTTCTCGAAGGGTGCTGCCGTTGTTGGTGGAAGTATAGCAGGCAACCGGCCGAACGCCCTTTCTCACCGGCGCCACAGCCGTGCTTATGTCGCTCTAGCGCGGGTCGCCCTAGCGCGGGTCGTCCTAGCGCGGGTCGCCCTAGCGGGCGCGGGAGGTGATGACGTCGTTCACGGCATCGCCGAGGAGGTTGAACGACAGGATAAGCATGGCGACGACGCTGCCCGGGATCAGGAGGAGCTGCGGGTGGTTCTGGAACACTACACGAGGCGCGCCGTCGCTGATGAGGGCGCCGAAGCTGGGGTTCGGCGGCTGTATGCCCACGCCGATAAACGTGAGCCCAATCTCCGTGAGGGCAATCGCACCGAGCGATGCCGATAGCCCAACAACGATGAGCGGCAACACGCCGGGCAGCAGGTGCCGGAACAGGATGCGCCACGTCGAGGCCCCGAAGGACTCCGCCGCAAGCACGTAGTCGGCATTGCGCAGAGTGAACACCTGCGTGCGGATGAGGCGCGCGCCTCCGACCCACCCGAACAGGGACAGCACGAAGAAGATGAGGAAGTAGTCGGCGAATCCCGTGTCGGTGAACCAGTCGGTTCCGACTCTGCGCTCCAGGCTCTCGACCCAATCGACGAAACGCGGCCGCAACGTCACGTTGATGAGCACGAGCATAGGCAACCCGGGCAAGGACGAGAGGATCTCGCCTGAGCGCATGATGATCGAGTCGGTGAAGCCGCGGCGGTAGCCGGAGAGCATCCCCAGCGTGAGAGGAAGGAGGATGCCGCCGGTCGCGATGGTCGCCAGCGTGACGACAACCGTCGTGCGCATAGCGAAGATGCTGCGGCTCATCAGGTCGCGGCCGTTTCGGTCGGTCCCAAAGGGGTGGTCCAACGACGGTCCCTGGAACGAGATGTCGAGGTTCTGCTCCGCGTATCCATACGGAGCGATGAACGGCGCCAGTGCGCCCGCTCCGTACAGGACGACGATAATACTCAGGCAAACGACGGCCAGCTTGCGCCGGAGAAGGCGCCGAAGCGTCCGGCCGCCCGGGCTCCTGCTCTCTTCGACCACGACGTAGTCGTGCTGCAGATCCGCCGCGATGTATGTCATTAGCGCAGCTCCTGCTGGCCGGCACGGACGCGCGGATCGATCACGATGAGCGCCAGGTCGACGAGGAGGTTCGCGAGCACGAACGCGGTGGTCGTGATGAGCACGATGGCGAGCACCACGTTGTAGTCCTGTCCCTTCACTGACTCGAAGATGAAGCTGCCGATCCCCGGGATCCCCAGCAGGATCTCGATGAACAACGCGCCCTCAATGAGGCTGACGAGGTCAAGGCCGATGACGGTGGTCATGATCGGCACCACGGAGTTGCGCACGACGTGACGCATGATGACCGTGTATTCCGAGAGGCCTTTCGCGCGCGCGGTGCGCACGAAATCTTCCTCGATCGCGGTGAGGGTGGCGGTGCGCGCCAGGCGGGCAACCCCGGCGATGCCGGGCAGCGTCAGCGCGATCGTCGGAATGATCATCGAAGTCGAAAGCATGCCATCGAACCCACCGGCGGGCACCAGGTCCAGGTTGACGGCCAGCAACAGGACGAGGATTGGAACGAGGACCAGCACGGGGATGGAGCGAAAGAAGAGAAAGACGCCGATCAGAAACGGGTCGATCCAGGTGCCGCGTTTGACCGCGGCATAGACGCCGATGGGGATCCCGATGAGGAAGGTGAGCACGAAGGCGTATGCGGCGACGCGCATCGATACCCACATCTTGGGGAAGATGATGTCGGGAATGTCGCGGTCGCGGAACCGGAAGCTCGGCCCGAAGTCGCCGTGCAGTGTGACATCCTGCAGCCAGATCCCGTACTGGGCGATGATCGGCTTGTCGAGGCCGTACTGCTCCTTCACACGGGCGATGGCTTCGGGGTCGCTGAAGCCGCCGGCGGTGTACACGCGGATGGGGTCGCCGGGGCCCCATCGCGTGATGTAGAACGTCGCAAAGGAAACGACGAGGAGCGTGACCGGCAGGAAGAGCAGGCGACGCAGGATGTGACCGGCGAGTCCGTCCATGAGGGTGCGAGTGCCTCCGTGCGCTCTATCGGCCGGCCGACACGGTCAGGATATGGGAGATCCGCCTGCTACGCGCGGGTGGCGACCCCCGCGGCGCGGCTGATCTACGCCCGGTCCGGCGGGCGCGGGCTCAGCGGTTGACTTCGATGTCGCGGTAGCGCTCGATCACCATGGGCGGGAAGCTGAACCCGGTGACGTAGGGCTTCACCAGCGCGTGGGTCACATCGTAGAACATCGGCATCCACACCGCGTCCTGGATGAGCTTCTTCTCGACGTCCTGGTAGGCCGCCAGCCGCTTCTCGGTGTCCTGCTCCACGCGGGCGGACTCCAGCAGCGTGTCGATCTCCGGGTTGGTGTAGCGCGTGTTGTTCTGGCGGCTCTTGCTGTAGAAGAGGATGTCCAGGATGTCCTCCGGATCCGGGTAGTCCATGATCCAGCCCAGGTGGAACATCTGGTATCGCCCCTGGTCGATGTCGCTGAAGAAGGTGCCGGCCTCGGCCTGCTGGATCTTCACGTCGATCCCGAGGTTGTCCTTCCAGTACTGCACGATGGCCTCTGTCGTGGGGCCTACCGTGCCGCCGGCACCGGTCTCGGCCAGCGTGATCTCCGGCATGTCATCCGCGTACTTCGACTCGGACAGCAGCGTCTTCGCCTCGTCCGGATCGTACGGGTACGTCTTGTCGTCGGTGGTGTAGCCGGGAAGGCCGGGCATGAGGATCCCGTTCGCGACGGGGATCGCACTCTTCAGGATCACCTCGGCGATCTTGGCGCGGTCGACGGACATCGCGAACGCCTGTCGCACCTTCGGATCGTCGAATGGCGGCGTGTTGGTGTTGAAACCGATGTAGTCCAGTGACTGGCGCGGTGTCTGGCTGTACTCCTTGTTCAGGTCGTTCGAGGCGTCCTGGATGGCCTCCAGGTCGTCGAGGCCAACGCCCGTGATGTCGATGTCGCCGTCCTGGTACGCGACCAAGCCGGACCCGCCGGACAGCTCGAACCGCACCGTCTTGAGCTTCGGCGCGCCGAGGTAGTGCTTGTCGTAGGCCTCCAGCACGATGCGCTCGCCCAGGCGCCACTCCTCCAGGGTGTAGGGGCCGGTGCCGTTGGGCTTCTGGGTCCAGCGCCGGGGGTTCGCCTCGATCTGCCGCTGGTCCACCACGAAGGCCGTGGGGTAGGTGAGCTTGTAGAGGAAGTACGGCTTCGGCGCGTCGATGGTGAACGCGATAGTGCTGTCGTCGATCACAGTCAGGCCGCTGACCTCCGTCGCGCGACCGCGGGAGACGTCTTTCGCGCCCACGATGTCACCGAGGAAGTTCTCGGCCACGACCGACGCCGTCTCCGGCTGCAACGCGCGCTCGATCGAGTACTTCACGTCGCTGGCGAGCACCGGGCGGCCATCGTGGAAGGTGGCGTCGCGCCGGATGGTGAAGGTGTAGGTCAGGCCATCGTCGCTGACCGCCGGCAGCGCTTCGGCGAGGTCGGGCTGGATCTGCAGATCCCTGTCGAGCCGCACGAGTCCCGAGAAGATCTCCACGAGGTAGGCCGCCGAATCCGCGTCCTGGACTACGGCCGGGTCGAGGAACAGCGGATCCGAGCCCCGGATGATCAGTTCGCCGTCGGAGGCCTCTTCCCCGCCGCCGCCGGAGTCCTCGGTAGCTGAGGCGGACGGCGTGTTTCGGTCGTTCGTGGTTTCCTTCTTGTCGCCATCGCCGCCAGCAACGACGAAGAGCAGGACGCCCGCAAGGGCGATGATGAGGACGGCGGCCGCGCCGACGAGGGCGAGTTGAAGCCTGTTGTTCATGGATCCTTCCCTGTCAAACTCGTTCGGCGGCGAATCCCATGTCCTGGCAGGTGCGCCGCGCGAACCGGGGCCGGGCGCCGCCCATCCTTGAGTGCCCGGATCTTATCAGAGGGGCGATCGGCCGGATACGCGGCCGCCGAGCACGCTGCCTCTACCAGATTCTACGAGCGGCGCGCGCCGATGGCGCTAAGGATCTTCCCTGACCTTCACATCGAGAAGGAGCACGCGCCGACGGCACGGAACCTGTTGCAGGGGGACTTCGGCCGCGTTTGATCGGAAAGCCGAGGCGCGGCCACGTTTACATCTCTGATACGTCAAGTTAAGGGGCCTTTGTTATGATTCCGGGCGTGCGCGCCGAATCCACATTGAGCTTGCGGACGAACAACAAAAGGGTATGAGCGAACAGATCTCGCCGCTGCACGACCCGGCCTCCGCAATGGAAGCACCCGCGCCAGCGGTGAGGCTAGCCGTGCCCCGGTGGCGCCCCTCGCTGCGGGTTGACGCGCTGACGGGCGACCGGGCGTGGCTGGTGACCGCAGCGCTGCTGGGATTCATCCTGCTGACCGGCGGGTTCCTGCGCTTCTCCCACGCGGACTGGGACCGCCACATCGGCGCTTCCGACGTGGAGAACCGCAGCTACGACGAGCGGTTCCTGGGGCACCTGCACCCGGACGAGCGCTTCCTGACGCAGATCAGCATGGACACGAAGGCGCCGAGCGGGATCGCGGAGTACTTCGACACCGACAAGTCGCCGCTGAATCCGTACAACATCGAGAAGGGCGACGGGCAGAAGCAGACGACCTTCGTGTACGGGACGCTGCCGCTCTTCGCGAACAAGTTCACGGCCTCACACGCGGCGACACCGTACAAGTGGCTGGAAAAGATCAAGCTCGGTTCGCCGATCAATGGTGCGCTGGACACGCTCAGCGGCGGCCGGGTTGGCCTGCCTGAGCACCAGTTCGACCGGTACGACACGTACGCGCTCTCGGGCCGCTGGCTCTCGGCCCTGGTGGATCTCTTCACGATCTTCTTCATCTTCCTGCTGGCGCGGCAGCTGGCGAACCGATCCGTCGGCGTGCTGGCGGCGGGGTTGTACGCCTTCACGCCGTTCGCGCTGCAGAACGCGCACTACTTCATCGTCGACCCGTACGTGGCGTTCTTCGCGACGTTCACGCTGTACTTCGCGGTGAAGGGGGCGCAACAGGGCGGCTACCGCAACTTCGTGCTGGCGGGGCTGGGCGCGGGCCTGGCGACGGCAAGCAAGACGACGGCCGTGGCGCTGGTGCCGGTGGCGGTGCTGGGCGTGGGGGTGTATGCGTGGCCGGGGCTGATGCCGTTCCTGGCGCCGCTCTGGGCGGGCGACACGCCCGAGTATGCGGCGAAGCGCGACGGCCACAAGCTCGACTCGTCGGTGGTCGTGCTGATCCTCGGGTCGCTGGCGACACTGCTGGCGGCGTTCATCGCCTACCGCATCGCCATGCCATACGCGTTCAAGGCCCCGGCGGTTGGCGACGTTTTCAATCTGAACGTCGGCAAGATCGGCCTGTTCCCGACGGTGTACCCGGACATTATGAACGGGCACTGGCTGCAGGATCAGCTGGACCAGGAGAAGCTGCTGAGCGGCAACGCAGCCTTCCCACCGAACGTGCAGTGGATCGGCCGCTCGAAGTGGCTATGGCCGCTGCAGCAGATGATCAGCTGGGGCATGGGGCCGGCGCTGGGCATCACCGCCTGGGTCGGCGTCGTGTTCGCCGCGATCTACGCCTGGCGCAAGCGTGCGGGTGCGTGGCTGGTGCCGCTGGCGTGGGTGCTGGGCTACTTCGGCTTCATGGGGGCGCAGTACTCGCTGTACATGCGGTACTTCCTGCCGCTGTACCCGGCGCTGACGGTGTTCGCGGCGTTCGTGCTGAACCAGACATGGCAGTGGGCATCGACGGGGGAGCCGTTCGCGTGGATGGGTAAGGCGGGCGAGCGGCTGGCGGCGCTGAAGCCGGCGGTGCCGGTCGCGCTGCGCGCTGGCGTCGTGGTGGTGGCGGTGTTCACCGTGCTGGCGGGGCTGGCGTTCTACAACATCTACCGCTCGCCAGTGACGCGCGCGTCGGCGTCGTGCTGGGCGTACCAGAACATCCCCGACGGGTCGGTCATCGGCCACGAACACTGGGACGACAACGTGCCGTACGGCCAACCGGACCCCGACTGCGGAGGCCGCGCGTACGGCGAGGTCACGTTCGACAACTTCAACCCGGACACGCCGGAGCGCGTCGGCGAACTGCTGGCCGACATCGATGCGATCGACTACTACATCCCGGCCAGCCGGCGGCTGTCCGGGAACATCGTCCGCGTCCCGGCCGTCTGGCCCGTGACGTCTAAGTGGTACGAGACGCTGGAGAACGACCCCGAGTCGCTGGGCTTCCGCAAGGCCGCGGAGTTCACATCGTACCCGCGGTTGTTCGGCCGTGAATTCGACGACACGGGCGCGGAGGAGTCGTGGTCGGTGTACGACCACCCTGAAGTCGTCATCTACGAGAAGACGGACGGCTACTCGGCCGAGAAGGTGCGGCAGGCGCTGGGCGCGGACGCGTACATCCCCGGATGCCAGACGCTGCCCGGCACTGCCGCCCAGAACTGTCTCCTTTACCGTGCGGACGTGCTGGAAAAGCAGCGGCTGAACGGAACGTGGACCGACATCTTCGATCCGGGATCGATCTACAACCAGTTCCCGGCGTTCTTCTTCCTGCTGGTGATGGAGCTGGCGGCGCTCTCGCTGGTGCCGCTGGCGATCGTCGGGTTCCGCGGACTGCCGGACCGCGGCTATTTGCTGACGAAGCCGCTGGGGATCATCGGGCTGGCGTACCTGGTGTACGCGCCGTCGGGCTTCGGGGCGACGGACTTCACGCGCGGCACCATCGCCGGGATGCTGGCGATCATGCTGCTTATCGGCGTGATCACGTTCTACGCATGGAAGGACGAGGTCGTCGGCTGGGTGCGCGAGCACTGGCGCTTCGTGCTGGGGTGCGAGGCGGTCTTCCTGGCGATGTTCCTGTTCTCGTACTGGCTTCGCCTGCAGAACCCCGACCTGTACCACCCGTTCAACGGCGGCGAGAAGCCGATGGACTTCGCCTACTTCAACGGCGTCCTGCGCACGACGGACCTGACACAGGGCGCCGTCGACCCGTGGTACTCGGGCGGCTACCTGAACTACTACTGGTGGGGCTTCTTCGTCGGCGCCACGCCCACGAAGCTGCTGGGCATCGTGCCGGAGGTGGCGTACAACCTCGTCGTCCCGATGTTCTACGCGCTGGCGGCGGCGGCGACGTTCTCCGTCGCGTTCAACCTGGCAGAGGGCACGCGCCAGCTCATGCGGCGCAGGCCTGGTGGGCTGGCAATCCGAGCGCGCGGGCCGATCATCGTGGGGCTGCTGGCGATCTTCTTCGTGCTGATCGCGGGCAACCTGAAGGCCGTGCAGATCCTCTACAACAGCATGGACGCGCTCAGCACCTGGCACGTATCGCTGTTCGGGACGGAGATCCCAGGCCTCAGCCAGGCCGTCACGGTCCTTGGCGGCTTCCGAGAGATCATCTTCGGGGACGCCTCGTGGTCCGGGCTGTTCCGGGAGCACTCCCGCACGCCGTATTACTACGACTGGTGGGCGCCCAGCCGCGCCCTGACCATCGTGCCCGGCCAGGAGAACACCGTCACACCGATCACGGAGTTCCCGTTCTGGACGTTCCTCTTCGCCGACCTGCACGCGCACCTGATGTCGATCCCGTTCGCGATGACGGCGACCGGCGTCGGTCTCGGCGTCGTGATGAACTTCTCTCGCCTGAACCCAACTTTCTCAGACGCCACAAAACAGCGCGCGCGGGAGCTAGCGAGCTGGGGCATGGTGCTGGTGCTGGCGCTGCTCGTCGGCGCGCTCCGCTGGATCAACTCGTGGGACTACCCGCCGTTCCTGCTCATCGGCGCGGCCGCGCTGATCCTGGGCGAGCGGGCGAAGGAGGGGCGCTTCACGATGCGGGCGCTCGCCGTCGGAGTGCTGAAGACGGCGGTGATGGGCGTGCTGTCGTACGCGCTCTTCTCGGTGGTGGCGAAGAACTACAGCCAGTCCTACAGCAATACGCACCGCGCGGACCAGACTACTGATCTCAGCGACTACCTGAGCCACTTCGGCGTATATCTGTTCATCATGTCAGGCTTTGTAGTGTTCCAGTTGAATCGTGCAATAACACGAACGAACTGGATCCGTACGGTGTTCTTCGGAGCAGCCCGGCGGCGAAGTGCCCTTGAAACGATACCTGTGATGCTCGCGCTTGTGCTGGCTTCGGCCCTCTACATCTGGGCGTTCACCCTCGAGCGTTGGGGGGTCATCGGACTCGCAGCAGTTGGACTCATCGCTCTCCTCCTCCTCTCGGCTCACGAGATCCGCAGTCGCGCACCGACGGCCCCTATCATGCTCTTCGTGTATGCGATGATTGCGCTCGGCCTGGGTCTTTCCGGCGGTGTTGAGATTCGAACGCTTGATGGCGACATCGGGCGCATGAACACGGTGTTCAAGTTCTACCTGCACGTCTGGATGATGTGGGGCGTCGTTTCCGCGTTCGCGCTCTGGTACCTGTTCGCCGTCATGCGGCCGCAGGAGGCGTTCCTGCGCCGCATCGGTGAGTACAACGCCGCCTTCGTGCTCGTCCCACGATACGCGTTCGCGGCCGTCGCCACGCTGCTGCTGGTGCTGACGCTGGTGTACCCGTACTTCGGCACGCGTGCGCGCATCCACAGCCGCTTCGACCCCGGCCTCGGCTCCGGCAACAACGGCCTGGCGTGGATGGAGTCCGAGAACATCGTCGAAGCAGGCCACGACAACTTCTACGCCGTCCGGTACGACACCTCGGACGAGGTCTTCGAGCTGGAGATGGCGAACACGCGCGACGCCATCAACTGGCTGCGCATGAACGTCGCCGGCACGCCCACCATCATCGAGGCGGTCACGGTGCGCTACCGCAGCATGTACGCCCGGATGGCGATCAACACGGGTCTGCCCGGCGTGCTGGGCTGGGACTTCCACCAGTCACAGCAGCGCGTGAAGTTCGCCAACACCATCGAGCTGCGGAAGATCGACATCGACGACTTCTACACCACGGAGGAGGCGGGCGCCGCGCGCCGGATCCTGCGAAAGTACGGCGTGGAGTGGGTGATCGTGGGAGACGAAGAGGAGAACAACTACGGCGAGGCCGGCATGAAGAAGTTCGAGAACGGGCTCGACGGCACGCTGGAGCTGGCGTACGAGAACCCCAGCATCCGCATCTTCCACGTCGTCCCGCAGGAAGAGCTCGACGCCAGCGCCGTGACCCGCTGACTAACCTTCCGCCGACCGCCGGAGCCTGGGCTACGGAACTTCCAACTCGAGCCGTTCGATGTGAATCGTCGAAGGAATGCTCTCAGCGATTTCGGCTTCGCTGGCCGTCTCAAACCATCCCTGGACGGCCTCTATGAGCATGGCCCGCGCTTCGTCAACCGAATCCCCATGACTTGCGATATCCAGCTCGGGGCACAGAGCAACGTAAGCGTCATTCTCCCCCCGGATCACCGTCGTGAGGCGCACCGTCTTACTCATGACTGCCTCCCAGACTCGGATCCTACGCGATCTCACAATATCCGAGCGCATCAAGTCTGAAATCACGCTCTGGTAAACTGGCTCGTTGATTCGATAGCCCGGCCCACAGGCCGGACGACGTGGTGACCCACTGATCTCATGCTCGAAGCGCTAACCGACAAGCTGACCGGCGTCTTCTCCAAGCTCGGTTCGCACGGCACGATCACGGAGAAGGACCTCGACGAAGCGATGCGCGAGGTCCGCATCGCGCTGCTCGAGGCTGACGTCAACTTCAAGGTCGTCCGGCAGTTCATCGCCACCGTGCGCGAGCGGGCGCTGGGGCAGGAGGTGCTGCAGTCCATCTCGGGCTCGCAGATGGTGATCGGCATCGTCAACGAGGAGCTGATCAATATCCTGGGCGGGGACCCGTCGAATCTGAAGCTTGCGTCGAAGCCGCCGACCGTCATCATGCTCGTCGGCCTGAAGGGCTCCGGCAAGACCACCACCGCCGCGAAGCTTGCGCTGCACATGCGCAAGCAGGGCCAGAAGCCGCTGCTCGTCGCCGCCGACCCATACCGCGTGGCCGCGGTCGACCAGCTGAAGTCGCTGGCGAAGCAGCTCGGCATGCCGGTCGTCCTGCCGGACGAGGGCGAGGGCGTCGCCGACCTCTGCACCGCCTCGCTGAAGGAAGCCTCGCGCCAGGGGGCCAGCGTCCTCATCGTCGACACCGCCGGTCGCTCGACCATCGACGCCGAGATGATGCAGGAGGTCACCGACGTCCGGAAAGCCCTGAATCCCCACGAGGTCATCCTCGTCCTTGACGCTATGACGGGCCAGGAGGCCGTGAACGTAGCGCAGGAGTTTCACAACCAGCTCGACGTGACCGGCATCATCGTGTCGAAGATGGACGGCGATGCGCGCGGTGGCGCCGTGCTCTCGATCCGCGCGGTGACGGGCCTGCCGGTGAAGTTCATCGGGATGGGCGAGAAGTCGGACGCGCTGGAGCCGTTCTTCCCGGACCGCTTCGCCTCGCGCATCCTGGGCATGGGCGATGTCGTCGGGCTCATCGAGAAGGCGAAGGACACCATCTCGGAGCAGGACGTCGAGTCGCTCGAGAAGAAGATGAAGGCGAAGCAGCTGGACCTGGAGGACTTCATCACACAGTTCCAGCGCATCAAGAAGATGGGCCCGATGAACCAGCTTCTTGACATGCTGCCGGGCATGGGCCAGATCAAGCGCCAGATGAAGGTCGATAGCTTCGACGAGAGCTTCTGGAACAAGGCCGAGGCCGTCGTGTACTCTATGACGCCGGAGGAACGAAAACGCCCGGAGATGATCAACGGCAGCCGCCGCAAGCGGATCGCCCGGGGCAGCGGCACGACGCCGCAGGAAGTGAACCAGTTGTTGAACCAGTGGAAGGAGGCGAAGAAGATTATGCAGCAGTTCGCCACCAACCGCTCGATTTTCAGCAGTATCTTTGGAGGACGGTAACCAGTGCCAGTACGAATTCGATTGCGCCGCGTCGGCAAGAAGAAGCAGCCCAACTACCGGCTGGTCGTGGCCGACTCCCGCGCCCCGCGTGACGGCGCGTTCATCGAGACGCTGGGGACCTACAACCCCCTGACGGAGCCCGCGACCATCACCATCGACGAAGAGCGCGCGAAGGCGTGGCTCGCGAAGGGCGCCATCCCCTCCGAGCGGGCGGAGCGTCTGCTGGCGAGCAAGGGCATCGTCGAGGCCCCGGTCACGCCGCAGCGCGCGAAGAAGGTGACCGAGGAGCCGAAGGCCGATGCCCCGGCCGCGGCCGCCGCGGCGCCGCCACCCGCCCCCGAACCTGCCGCGGCCGCCGACGCGCCCGCAGCGGAGTAGCTTCTCCGGGCGTTTACGCTCGTTTTGCCGTTTGTTGTTTGCCGTTTGTTGTCTGTTGTTGGAGGCGCGCCATGCAGGAGCTGATCGAATACATCGCCAAGAACCTGGTCGATTCCCCGGACGACGTGAAAGTCACCGAGGATAAGCAGCGCGGCCGCATCGTCATCCGGCTGGAGGTTGGCGCGGATGACTACGGCCGCGTCATCGGCCGCAACGGACGCATCGCGCAGGCCATGCGTGCGCTGCTGAAGGTCAGCGCCGTGCGACACCGCGAGTACGCCTCGCTGGAGATCGGCGAATAGGTGCCGGCATGATCCGCAGAGGCGCCAGGAAGAAGGGTCCGGACATCTCCGTCCCCGGCGCCGGCAAGGGAGAAGCGCCCCCAACGGGGCGCTCGTCGTTTGCGACGCGCGTGAAGACACGCCGCCGCAAGGCGCAGGCATCCGGCGCGGCGGCCCCGCCGAGCACGACCGCCCGCAGGCCTCTCGACGCGGCCCCCGGCAAACCGAAGAAGCAGCCGGCGCTACTGACCCGCGAAGAGCGCCTGGCACTCGCCACCGGCAGGACGACCCGCACGCCAGCGGCTCCTGCGCAGACTCCACCACAGGCGCCCGAATCCACGCGGCCGGCATCGAAGCCGGCACCCGCGACAACCGCGCGCGGCAGGGCCGCACAGCGCTCGCGCGACCTCGCCCCGAAGCCGCAGGCGGAGCCAGACGAAGGCTTCGTGGCCGTCGGCCGTGTGCAGGGGCCGTTCGGGCTCAAGGGCGAGCTCAAGGTGCTCTCGCTCACCGACAACCCCGACCGCTTCCTCCCGAAGGCGAAGCTCTGGGCCGGACAGCAGCCCGTGACGATCGCCGCCGCGCGCGAGGCGCAGGGGTACGTGTATCTCACGCTGAAGGGCTTCCACGACCGCACGTCGGTCGAGAAGTTCCGCCACGCGCTGCTGCAGGTGCCCGAGGCCGACCTCCCCGAGCTGGAGGAAGGCGAGTACTACCGCTTCCAGCTCATCGGCCTGACCGTGGTCGACAGCGCGGGCGAGGTGATCGGCACGCTGGCCGAGGTCATCGAGACCGGAGCCACCGACGTCTATCGGGTGCGTACGCCCGAGGGGAAAGACGTCCTGCTGGCCGCCACCGCCGACGTCGTCGTCTCCGTCGATCTCAAAGCGAAGCGCATGGTCGTCGATCCGCCGCCCTGGGGCTGACATCGATGGGGCGGCGTCACCGGCCTGTCGATCTCGCGCGACCCCGTGCGTCGTTTTCCTGACACCGGGCCACGCCAGCACATCAATGGAGGAGCCACGACGAAGATGCGCTACATGTTCTTGATCTACGACGACGAGACGAGCCCAATGGGCGAAGATCCCGCGATCTTCGCCGAGTACGGCAAGTTCTCGGCTCTGGTGCGGGAGAAGGGTGTGTTCCAGGCCGGCGATCCGCTGCAGCCCACGGCAACCTCGACGACGGTGCGCGTCCGCGACGGCAACGCGATCACGACCGACGGCCCCTTCGCCGAGACCAAGGAGCAGCTCGGCGGCTACTACATCCTGGACTGCAAGGACCTGGACGAGGCGCTGCAGCATGCGGCGAAGATCCCGTCGGCCCGGTTCGGGTCGATCGAAGTGCGTCCGATCCTCGAGATGTCCCCTGGCTGAGAGGCGGCGCTACTTCGGGCGGTCGCCGTAGTCCTGGAAGGGGGCGTCGCGGCGGCGCACCGCCTCCCGGAAGCCATCCTTCATCGCCATATCGCGCCAGGCGATGCCCTCGGGCGTGTGGCGGGCGATGCCGTCGAACACGGTGCCCAGGATCTGAGTGCTGCGCAGCCCCATGTTCTCGTACGCCTGGTTCACCAGCAGCTTGCTCATCACAAGCTGGTTCAGCGGGATGGTCGCCAGCTTCCGCGCCATCGCGTCCACCTCGCCAGCGAGCTGCGACACCGGCACAGCCTTCGAGGCCAGCCCCACGCGCGCCGCCTCGACGCCGGTCAGCGATTCACCGGTGAGCATCAGGCGCTTCGCGTGTTCGAGGCCCAGCCTGTACACCCACATCATGGTCGTGGGCTCGCCCCAGACGCGCGCCGGGGGGTAGCCGATCTGCGCGTCCTCCGCCATGAAGATGAGGTCGCTGCACAGCGCCAGGTCCGTCCCGCCGCCGACGCACCAGCCGTGCACCTGCGCGATCACCGGTTTGGGGCTCTCCCACAGGGACATGTAGGCGCGGACGTTCCGCGACATGCCCAGGTAGTCGCGCACGGGATCCCACATGCCGCCCATCGCCCGCTGCGAGGCGTCCTCGCCCTTCGTGCCCCAGTCCAGGTCGTACCCGGCGCAGAACGCCCGCCCGGCGCCGCTGAGCACGATGACGCGCACGGCGCTATCGTCGTTGGCGGCGATGACGGCCGCACGCAGGTCGGCGATGAGCGCCGTGTTGATCGCATTGAGCCGCTCCGGCCGGTTCAGTGTGATGCGCGCGACCGCGCCGTCTGTCGTGTACTCGATGGCTGTGTATGTCATGGAGGCAGAGTATATACGGGGCGCGGCCCGCTCAATCCCGCCCCGAAACGCGTTTGCGGCGGAACCGCGCGCGGCTTCGTGGCGATGCTGGGGAAAACCCCGATTTGCCGGGCGGGGGTCCGAGTCCGTACACTGGGGCATCGATATCCAACCTGGCGTACGCCTGTCGCATCGCACCGCCCCATCAAGGCTTGCCGCAACGGCCGCTATCGCCCCAGCTCCTATCTCGGCGAGGCTTCGTCGAGCCCCTCAACAAGCGAGGGTGTCGGGAGACCTCGTTCAGAGAAGGAGAACAGTTGACCACATTCAGCGAATTTAAGATCAGGCCCTCGAGCCTCAAAGTGCTCGAGGCCATGGAGATCGTCGAACCTACCGACATCCAGGCGCACTCCATCCCACCCCTGCTCGAAGGCCGCGACGTGATCGGCCAGGCCCACACCGGGTCCGGCAAGACGCTCGCGTTCGGGCTGCCGCTCATCGAGAGCATCGTGCCCGAGAACAAGTGGGTCCAGGCGCTGGTACTCACGCCCACGCGCGAGCTGGCGATCCAGGTCGGCGACGTGCTGGAGAAGCTGGCCCGGCCGGCGAAGGTCAAGACCACGCTCATCTACGGCGGCCGCGCGTACGGCCCCCAGAAGGACGCCATCTACGGCGGAGCGCAGGTCGTCGTCGGCACGCCCGGCCGCGTGCTGGACCACCTGAACCAGGGCACCATGCGCGTCGACGGCGTGACCTACCTCGTCCTGGACGAGGCGGACCAGATGCTGGACCGCGGCTTCGCGCCCGACGTCGAGCGGATCCTCGCCCAGACGAACAGGGAGCGGCAGACCGCGCTCTTCTCCGCCACCACGCCCGAGTGGGTGATGAAGGTGATGGACAAGCACCTGCGCAACCCCGTCGTCATCCAATCCGTCGATGACGAGGACGAGTACGAGCCCGACATCCAGCACGTCGTGTACGAGTGCTTCGGCGACGAGAAGATGAGCCTGCTGCTGAAGCTGCTCGACGAGCCGTCCGAAGGGGGCACGACGCTCGTGTTCGGACGCACCAAGCACGGCGTGCGAAACCTCGGCGTAAAGCTGGAGCGCATGGGCTACCAGATCGACGTGCTGCAGGGGAACCTCAGCCAGGGGCAGCGCGAGCGCGTCCTCAGCAAGTTCCGCGCCGGCAAGACGCCGATCCTGCTCGCGACCAACGTCGCCGCCCGCGGCCTCGACGTCCTGCACATCACGCGCGTCATCAACTTCGAGCTGCCGGAGACGGCCGAGCTGTTCACGCACCGCGTGGGCCGCACCGGCCGCATGGGCCGCAGCGGCAAGGCGATCACGCTGATCGGCCCCGCCGACCTGCCGAAGTGGCGCGAGATCGAGCGCGGCCTCGGCAAGACGATGCCACGGCTGGCGCCCGACGGTTCGGAGATCAAGGCTACGGCGCCCAGGCCCGCTGCCTCGCGTCTCGGCTCCGGCGGGTTCGGCTCGCGGCGTCGGCGGCCCGCGTTCGCAGGACGCCGCTAAGGCGCGGTATTGCGCTCAGATCCCGGGACGGTGGAACGTCTTGTAGTGCGCGGGCGTTGCGTAGCCCATGCGCGCATACACGGGCGCACCCATCTCCGATGCCTGCAGGCTCGACATGATGCAGCCCATCGAGGCGCACCGCGTGCCACGTCATCGCCTCGCCGTAGCCCTTGCGCCGGTGCGTCTGCAGGCACCCGACGTTGTACACACCGGCCGTCCGATGCACGGCGAACATCGCCGATGACGCCACCGGCTGTCCATCGACGTATCCGACATAGAGCTCCGCATCGGTGAGGCTCAGCAGCCGGTCCGTGAGCACCTGCTCCGCAAGCTGCACCGGGAAGCCGAACGCGTCCGCGACGACCGCGGCGTGGTCGCGAAGGCCGGCGATGTCCGCCGCCGTCCTGATCTCGAGGCCGGCCGGGACCGGCGGGGGCTCCTTCATCGGCGACAGGATCATGCTGGGCAACAGGCCTCCGGGAACCATCCCCATGCGCTCGGCCGCGGTCTCCGACGCTGAATCGACGCCCTCGCGCACGCGCACCACGAACGGCAGCTTTCGCTCGTCGAAGAACGCCGCGGCGTCGCGCAGGGCGGCGTCCGGGGCGGCCAGCGGGCGCGTGACGAAGGCGATGTTGAAGATGGTCACCGGGAGGCCGGAGCAGGTGATCAGCACGCCGGCGCGCTCCCGAGTCTCGCCGTCCGGCATCGTCGCGACGATGGCGGCCCAGGCGTCGAAGTAGTTGGCGTCGGCGCGCGCGATGAGCCCCTCGTCCATGAGATGCGCTCCTGTGCTACGACCAATGCTCGTTGAGGAGGGCTGCCACCTCGGCCGCGCGCTGGTGCGGCCACCAGTGCCCGCATCCCTCGAACGGCGCGTACTTCGCGCCGGTGCGGTCAGCGAGCCGCTTGCCGAAGTCGACGGGGCAGTACGGATCGTCGACGCCCCACAGCACCAGTCCCGGCGGGCACGGCGCCGACAGCGGCGGCCAGTCCTCGGCGACCTTCGTCGCGGACCGGTACAGCGCCAGGATGCAGGTTTTCATCGGCTCGTCGATCTTCTCCGACACGGCGCGCGCGTATCCCTCGTCCAGCCCCTGGCTCGAGAGCGCGCCCGTCATCGCGTCCGGCGTGAACGCCTGCATGAGCTGCTCGCCGGCGCCCGGCGTCTGCCAGACCTTCGCCGTGTCGTGCCAGACGTACTCGGTGTCCAGGGGACCACCGCCCGCCGCCCACGTGCGCACGACGTCCGGCCGGATCGACACCAGCCGCTGCACCAGAAGCGACCCCCAGTCGTGCCCCACGATGTCGACGGGCTCGCCGACGTCCTCGACGCGCGCGATGAGCCAGTTGACGTAGGCGTCCTTCGTGGCGTCGAAGCCGTCGGGCACCGGCCTGCTGAAGCCGGGTAACGACGGCGCGATCACGTCCTTGCGACGCAGGATCGCGCGGACGTCGTCCCAGAGCATGGCGGTGTCAGGCACGCCGTGTACGAGAAACGCGGGCATGTGAGGTTCCCTTTTTGATGCGTCAGCAAGAGCATGGGGAGACAAGTGAGGCTTTTGGCTTAGGGTGGTATGAAGATACCCGGTCTACTCAACGCGCTCGCGAACTCATCAACCGTTATGTCACCATTCCTAACACCCTCGATGCATTCCAGAAGTCGCCGCGTCGACAACAATGTAATCCCTCTGCCTTGGGCTTCATCGGCCACCTGCCTGCTAAAGAGAGCCTCCTCCGCTCTCTCCTCCGGCGGCCTACGATACAGGCCGTTGAAAACTAGGATCTTGGCCGTCGGTTGACCGTAGGCTTGAGCGATCCTTTCCGCGTGATCGTCCATCGGTTCGAGATCGGTGCCGACGCGAGCGGCTCGGTTGCCAGCCGACCGAACCTCCACAAGAGCACTCCAACCGTTCTTCCTGAGTAGCAAGTCGAGGGTCTTCGGTTCTCCCGGTTTTGTCTTCTCGTCAAGATCCACGACCTCATACCCGAATACGTCAAACATCGCCTTCGCAACCAGCGTCTTCAGCGGTTCATCTGCCAAGAGCGTCAAGGGCGTGTACGCCGCGTAAAGGCCAGCTCTTCATCAATGGAAGCATCGATCTCCTGAACGCGAACTCGCCGATCGACGACCTCTCGTTCACGCAAGTCCTCGAGCTCCACGACCCGCCGTGGACGAAACTGATCAGAAAAGATCTCTGGCCAAAGCTTAGGAACTGGCTGATACAGCAGATACTCAAATGCCTTTTGCCGCGTCTCGTCATCGGCGACGTCGATGAGGATGAGGCGCTTTGACAGTCGGTAGCTCATATCGAGCACTGCCAATGAATGTCGGTAGGAATTCTCGAACAGCGCTACGGGCAGCCTGGACGAATCCACGTAGTTGGTACGGAGGATTTGATTGACGAACGTCGCTTCGAACTCATCGAAAAAGTCGACCAGATGAATCGCGTCGTCAGCGCGAGTCGGGTTGGCCTCGAAAGCATGGTGCCCGGCGGGCGAGGAAACGAACCAACTGTCGTGGTTGCCAGCACCAAACAGCAGACCTCGCGCCCGCGTGGCCTCACTTAGGTAGTCGTCCGAGACAAGCGCATCCGCCTCCCTCGCAGCGATTGCAGAATGCGCGCAGTCATCGATGACAAGATCCCAATTCCGCGGGTCTCCGAGAATAGACTCTGTACCGGACTTACGCTTTTCATGGATCACACGAACAAGGTTCCATCGAGAGTCGCTCTTAAGCTTCTCGTAAAGCGCCTGCGATCCGCCGATTAGAAGAACGTTCGGCATGCCTCGCTATCACTCCACATGATTCTTCGCTAGGGGGGACCATCCGCAGAGCCAGGATTACACAAGAAGCGCGGTGATGTGAGCGGGGGAAGGATCCGAAACCTCGACATCCCGTGGTTTTCACGCGGCTTCGGGCCATTTTAGGCCAGATGCTCGAAACGGTCACTGCGGCCGTCGGCGCGCTCCTGATAGTCCGCAGAAAAGGGAGGAATCCGGCGTACGAGGGCCGCGCACCGTAGCTGAAAGGCGGCCGCGTAGCCGATACCCTGTAGGAGAGAGGAGGGCCCCGTGGCCATCCAGGCGAAGGGGTTGGAGGCGCCGGTCGAGCAGGAGCTGCGGCTCCGGATGTACCGCGACATGCTGGTCGCCCGCGAGCTCAGCGACCGGATGTTCACGCTGAACCGCCAGGGCCGCGCTGCCTTCGCGATCACCGGGCAGGGGCACGAGGCGGTGCAGGTCGCGGCGGCCCATGCCGTGCGCCCCGGTGTGGACTGGATCCTCCCCTACTACCGCGATGTCGCGATGATGATCGCGCTGGGGATGAAGCCGCGGGATATCCTGCTGGGCCTCTTCGCCAAGGCGGACGATCCGAACTCCGGCGGCCACCAGATGCCGTGCCACTGGTCGTGGCCGGAGATGCGCGTGGTCACACGCTCCAGCGTCATCGCCGCAAACCTGCCGCACGCCGCGGGCATCGCCTACGCCTCGAAGCTGCGCGGCCTCGACGAGGTGACGCTGGTGTCGTTCGGCGAGGGCGCGACGAGCGAGGGCGACTTCCACGAGAGCGTGAACTTCGCCGCCATCCACCGTCTTCCGGTGGTCTTCCTTTGCGAGAACAACGGCTACGCGATCTCCGAATCCAGCGAGAAGCAGATGGCGGTGAAGCACGTCGCCGACCGCGCGAAGGGCTACGGGATCATCGGCCAGACGGTCGACGGCAACGACCTGATCGCCGCGCATCAGACGCTGAGCTGGGGCGTGGGCGAGTGCCGCCGCGGCCGCGGGCCTGTCCTCATCGAAGCGAAGACGTATCGCTTCTCGCCGCATACGTCGTCCGACGACGACCGGCGCTATCGCCCGCGCGAGGAGGTGGAAGAGTGGGCCAAGCGCGATCCCATCGACCGCGTCCGCACGCGGTTGCAGGGCGAAGGCGCGCTGACTGCTGAAGATGACCGCGCTATGCGAGACACGGTGAAGCGCGAAATCGCGGAGGCGGTTGCCGAGGCGGAGGCGGCGCCCGACTGCGATCCCGCCGATGCCGGCCGCTACGTCTACTTCGAAGGCGATGCGGCCGCTCCGTCCGGTCAGAGCGGCGAGCGTGGCGGGGCATAGCATGAGCACGAAGACCTATCTCGACGCCATTCACGACGCGATGTGGGAGGAGATGGAGCGCCAGCCCACCATGGTCGTGCTGGGCGAGGACATCCAGGAGGGCGGCGTGTTCCGCGCAACCGATGGGATGCTCGCCCGGTTCGGCAAGGAGCGCGTGCTGGATACGCCGCTCGCCGAGTCGAGCATCGTCGGGATCGCCATCGGCATGGCGCAGAACGGGTGCGTGCCGGTGGCGGAGATCCAGTTCGCGGACTTTGCGTTTCCCGCCTTCAACCAGATCATCAGCGAGGCGGCGAAGTGGCGCTACCGCTCGAACAACGCCTGGGGATGCCCGATCGTCGTGCGAATGCCCTACGGAGCGGGCATCCGCGGCGGGCTGTACCACTCGCAGTCGATCGAGGCGCTGCTGGCGCACGTGCCCGGCCTGAGGGTCGTCGCGCCGTCGACGCCGCACGATGCGAAGGGAATGCTGAAGGCGGCGATCCGCGACCCCGATCCCGTCGTGTACTTCGAGCACAAGAAGGCGTACCGGGCGCTGAAGGATGAACTGCCGGACGATGACTACGTCGTGCCGATCGGCCCGGCACAGGTTCGGCGCGAGGGCGACGACCTGACGGTCATCTCGTACGGGTTCATGGTGCACGAATGCCTGCAGGCGGCCGAAGAGCTGGCGAGCGGCGGCATCGAAAGCACCGTCCTCGACCTGCGGACGCTGGCGCCGCTCGACCGCGAGTCCATCCTCGATGCGGCACGACGGACCGGAAAGGTGCTCATCGTGCACGAAGCCAACCTGACGGGCGGCATCGGCGGCGAAATAGCGGCGATCATCGCCGAGCACGCCTTCGACGATCTCGATGCGCCGATCCGGCGCCTCGCCGCGCCCGACGTCCCGGCGATGCCGTTCAGCGGCGCGCAGGAGGACTTCTGCCTGCCGTCGAAAGAGACGATCGCCGCGGCGATGCGCGACCTGGCCGCGTACTGAGGAAGGACGGGCATGCAGCAGCTCGTTATGCCGAACGTGGGCGAAGGCGTGGCCGAAGGCACCGTCACGCAGTGGCTCAAGCACGAGGGCGATACCGTCGCGGCCGACGAGCCGGTCGTCGAGATCGAGACGGACAAGGCCGTCGTCGAGATACCCAGCCCCTACAGCGGCACGCTCGCCCGCATCCTGGTGCAGGAGGGCGAGACGGTGCCGATCGGGACGCCGCTGGCGGAGTTCGAGGCGGAGGGCGCGGCCGCCGCCGATGCTCCTCCGGCCGGTCGCGCAGGTCTAGGCGGCGAAGTCCGGCGGACGCGGCGCTTTTCGCCGGTCGTGCTCAAGCTCGCCGAGGAGCACGATATCGATCTCTCGCTGGTCCGCGGCACCGGCGTCGAGGGCCGCGTGACGCGCCAGGACGTGCTCGCCTACGTCGAGAATCCGGTGCTGCACGCGGCGCCGCCTCCTGAGGGGTCGGGCGTCGTCGGCGTGACGAAGCGCGCCGGCGCGGCGGCACAAACGAAGCCCGCCGCGGCGGCGGCGAAGCCCGAGACCAGCGCACCAGCGTCACGCGACGGGCTGATCCCGCTGAGCGCGACGCGCCGCACGATCGCCGCACGGATGCTGGAGTCGCAGCGCTCGATCCCGGCGGCGTGGATGGCGGTCGAGCCCGACGTGACGGGCCTGGTGGCACTGCGATCGCGGCTCAAGGAGGAGTTCCGGCGGGCGGAAGGCGTGGATCTGACCTACCTGCCGTTCTTCCTGCGGGCGGTCGTCGCCGGCGTGAAGGAGCATCCCGAGATCAACGTGATCTTCACGGATGAGGGCCTTCGGCCGCAGCAGGGCATCCATCTCGGCATCGCCGTGGCGACGGAGTCAGGGCTGGTGGTGCCGGTGCTGCGCGACGCGGGCGACCTCTCCGTCACGGGGCTGGCGAAGGAGGCGGCGCGCCTGGGCGAGCGCGCCCGCTCGCGGAAGCTGACGGTCGACGAGATGCGCGGCTGCGCCATCACGGTCGATAACACCGGATCGTTCGGGTCGATCATGTCGCAGCCCATCGTGCCGCCGGGGCAGACCGCCATCATCACGCTGGAGGCATTCCGGCGTGAGGTCCGCGTGACGGGCGAGGACGCGATCGCGATCAGGCCGGTCGTGAACGTATGCATCAGCTTCGATCACCGGGCGCTCGACGGCGACCAGGTGGGGCGCTTCATGCAGGCGGTGCGGGGTCATCTGGAGTCGATCGCGGCGGACGCGTCGATCGACGACGGCGGCGGATAGCGGTGCCGGGCGTCTGCGGCTGTGAGATCTCGGAGACCGTTGGGGGGTATTGGAGCGGGGGAAGGGGCTCGAACCCTCAACATCCAGCTTGGAAGGCTAGCGGTCCCCAAGACCGCCCTTCCGCGCACTTCACACTCCGGCCTAAGGCACCAGCCTTAGGAGTGCAATTCCATGCCGCTCGCGCAAGCCATCGAACAGTACCTACTCTTCCTCCGCGGTCGCCGACTCAGCTTGGGAACCGTCGACAAGTGGCGCGGCATCCTCTGCGAGATCCGGCGCCTCGAGCGGTGGCCGAGCTTCGCGGATCTCGTCGCCTGGCAGGCAGGGCAGACCGGCTGTCGCACGACGGTCCATCACAAGGTCGGCGTGGTGAAGCGGTTCTTCAAGTGGGCGCACGACGCCGGGCTGATCGAGGCTGATCCCGCAGCGCGGCTCGAGGCCCCGCGCCGGTCTAAGCACCTGCCGAAGCCCCTTGACGACGACATGCTTGAGCACCTGATGAACGGCTGGCAGCCTGACTACCGGCCGGAGGACGCCGAGTTGGTCGTGCGGGACCGTCTCCTGGTGCGGACGTTCATCTTCACCGGGCTGCGCCGTGCTGAAGTCTGTTCGCTCAATGTCGGCGACATCGACCTGCAGCACCGCCGGATCCGTGTGCGCGGCAAGGGCGATCGCGACCGCGTCGTCCCGATCCCCGCCCCGCTCGATCTCGGTCCGCTCGTTGAGGGGCGGAAGCCGAAGGAACCCCTCTTCATCGGACGCCGGAAGAAGCGCCGGCTAGACCGAGAGGCCGTGAGCTACGTGTTCACCCGCAAGGTGAGTCCCGCAGTCGGGGTGCGCGTAACTCCACACATGTTGCGCCACTCCTACGCGACCTACCTGTGTAGACGTGGTGTGCCACTGCGCCAGATCCAGCAGCTGCTCGGGCACTCGAGCCTGGCGACGACGCAGGTCTACCTGGATGTGACCGCGGCGGATCTGGAGCAGGCGGTGATTGCGCTAAATGGACTCGGAGCGGTTATGCAAAATCAGCCGCGTACGCCAGGGCCGAGCTGACGGTCGCTCAGCAGCCCGTCTTGGTGGTTGCTCCTATTCATCTTCGGCCCCCTGCTCCGCAACGGGCAACAGACCGAGTGGCCCCCAGCCCTGCGCGACGCTGTACCGGGAGAGCGCATCCCATACGCCGCTGATCGTCTGTCGCATGTGATGACCACCACTTCCGTACACTCCCTCGGCCATGTCGACGATCATGCCAACCATCAAGCGGTCAAACTCTTCCTCCCTGTAGAGTCCGAAGAACGAACCTTGTCCGAGTCTCGCATCGAGCTTCGTCCGATGCTGCTCCCAAACTAGATCCGCCTGATGCAGAGCGAACGCAGCTGCAGGACGTTGCCACCCGTCTTCTAGGGCGATGAGCCTTTCCCGGTATCGCTGGTAGTCGGGCTGAGCAGCGATCCACGTCTCCATCGTGGCGCCCTTCTTCATGTGGTTCAGCAGGAACACGCTGTAGTCTCGCCACATCTTCGCCCATCTCTCGAAGCCCTCTCGACGACGCTTGGCGGTACGCCGCTCTACAACGGTTGTTCCGATCAGAGAGAACGGTCGCTCATGTAGGAAGGGATACGTAGCGACCACGAGCGCAATCAAGATGCTGATGCCGGCCGAGAACAAGAGAGTTGTTGCGAGCCACCTGTAGCCTTCGTTGTCGGCGATGGCTCCGCCGCGAATGGCCCCGACGCCAAGGAGGGTAATCAGAGAAGGCAACAGGGCAACGATTAGGCGAAGCGCGTCCGGGCGCTCACTCTTCATGCCTGTGATGATACATGTGCTGGTGGTCTAGCGACCTGTTCACCCCGCGGAGGCCGGCTCCCCTGGGGCGCCCTCTTCTCCTTCAACAGGGAGTCCGACGACCTGCGCAAGCGTCTCGCCCTCGACCTGTTTCCACTCCTCTACCTTGTCTCTCAAGATCTTGATTTCGTCCTCGACTAGCTTGCGCGTCGCCACTGGACCGCCGGCCGCCTGAGGATCGACAAGTTCGATCATCTGTATAGGGGGGCCGATCCACTGCGCGGCAACGTTGATAGCATCGTCCATCACACGATGAGCCACCAGCTTGGCTCCGTGGAGTGTGCGGGCACGCACCTTGAAGTGAGAAAGTCCGCCGAGAGCAACGTAGGGGAACATTTCACCGCTACCGATCGCGGAGTACCCTCGATCGATGTGGTCTTCGTACAGGATGCTCGCTGCGATCTCTAAGATGCAGCGCCGATCGGTTCCGCGCGCTATGAAGAGGAACGCCGTCTGGAGGTTCGCTGGTGGCACGCCTGGCAGGTAAGTGGTCATTGCCGTCAGAACAGTCTGAACAAGCTTCTGGCGGATGTCCCAAGCATTGTCGCCCATGAACGCATCAGGTGACGGGAAGGTTTCATACATGGCGTGCGCAACGTGCTGAGAAACACCCACTTGACCGGAGGCGCCCCAAGCGACGTTTTGCCAAGGACAAAAGATCTTCTCGGCAGGCCCCTTCAAGGGCTGGCCCACCGTACCGATGGTTGCCTGCCCGTCAGACGCGAGGATCATTCCGTCGGCGCAGTCGAGGGCCAGGATGAGCGTCATCAGCGCATTACTGTGCGTGCGGCGTACGCCGGGTACTTGCTGTAGACGTACTGGAGCAAACTGGTGAAGCTCCGCGACGTGACGAGCTCCTTGGCCGCCCGTATGGCGGCTGTGATGGACTGAGGAGCATCCGTCATTAACTTGTCTGCACGCTCCTGGCCCCTCGCCGTCAGACCGTAGACCTGTCGGTTCGTGCCTGCGATGTGCCTGATCTCAATCAGACCCTGGGCCTCCAGACTATCGAGATCGCGGTAGATCTGTGTATCGAACGGGCCGTAATCGTAGGGCTCGAATTCGTAGAGATTCTGCAACTCCTGCGGGCCTTCCTTGTCGAGCAGGAACATTCCCTTCATCACCCTGATCTGATCGGTGTAGAACTTCCCACCTGGGAGACCTATGAACAGCAACAGACAATCGTCGCGGCTCAGCACAGTACCTCCGTCTTGCCCGACACTGGATCCAGAACAACTGTACCACAGGAGATTCCCACCCCATGAAGGGCGCCGGTCTCTCGTAGCAACCCAGCGCATTGCCTCAGCCGCATGCGGGTGCGAAAGCGTCGCCGAGCCGCGCCGTGGCACACTGAACTCAGAGGAAGCAGCGGAGCGTTACACCTTTACCTTCTGCGACTCTTCCGTTCGGCTGGCACCGGAACGTCCCGCGACGCGACTGGCAGTACAGCAGCCCTTCCCCGGAGCAGTAGACGTTTCCGACCTGCGGGTCGTAGCACGAGACGATGTCGTGATCGACGACGCAGTTCAGGGCTGCCGGCAGGAACGAAGGGCTGTCAATCTGTGCGTGTGGCAGCGCAGGGACTGAAGTGGTCGCTGGTGTCGGAGTGTTCGTCCGCACCGGAGCAGTCTCGAGCATCTCGATCAGGCTCAGTCCTCGATGACTCGGCGTCGACCAGACCGTCCGCGGCGTCGGCGTAGGCACCGAGGAGGATCCACCACCACAGGCAGCGGCGAGGATCCCGCAAACAGCAAAGGCCACCAGGGCGCGTTTCACGCCGGAGTATCGTCCCCAAGGCCGTGAGGCTGGAGCGGCATCAGGCGACGTAGTCCCTCAGTCGCCGGCTCCGAGACGGATGCCGCAGCTTCCTCAGCGCCTTCGCTTCGATCTGGCGGATCCGCTCCCGCGTCACTCCGACCTCGCGACCAGCCTCCTCCAGCGTGCGCGCCCGCCCGTCCCCTAGACCGAATCGCAGCGTCAGCACCCGGCTTTCGCGCTCTGGGAGACCGCTGAGGACGCCCAGCACCTGCTCCCGCCTCAGCTGGAGCGCCACAGCGTCCTCTGGCAACAGCCGGCTCTCGTCTGGCAGGACGTCGCCCAGCAATAGCGACTCCTCGCCGACGGGCATCTCGAGCGTGACAGGCGCCTGCGCCACCTTGATCAGCTCACGCACCTTCTCTGGCGTGACGGAAGCCTCGCCAGGATCAGACATCGCCGCGGCGATCTCCTCCGCCGTCGGCTCGCGGCCGAGTCGCTGCTCGAGCTCCCGTGACGTGCGCCGCAGCTTGCTGAACAGGTCCACCACATGAAGCGGCAGCCGGATCGTCCTGCCCTGGTTGCCGATCGCGCGGAGGATCGCCTGCCTGATCCACCAGGTAGCGAGCGTGCTGAACCGCAACCCTCGGCGCCAATCGAACTTCTGCACGGCCTGCATCAGACCGATGTTCCCCTCTTGGATCAGATCCGCCAGGGACATGCCGTGACCCAGGTACTTCTTCGCGATGCTGACCACAAGGCGCAGGTTCGCGTTGGTCAGCTGCTTCTGCGCCTCAACGCCGGCGTGCTTGACCGACGTGAAGTAGTCCCCGAGCATCTCCTCGAGCCCCTCACCAGCGTCAACATCCGAGAGAGACTCGGCATTTGTCAACAGGCGGTCCGGTCGGAGAATGCCGGCGATAGTTGAGAGCCTGACGATCGCCTGATGCAGTTCGGTGTAGGCAGCAGGGGCGTGTTTCTGCAGGTGCTCGGCCAGTTCCCCGGTCAGCACCGCCCCCGTAACCCCGTCCCCGTCGAATGGCGAGGAGTCCAGTACCTCGGCGAGCAGCGGGACCTCACTGCCGATCTCTTTCGCGATGAAGCGGACACAAACCTGGGCTGCCGAGTAGTCCTGCACGAGCGCGAAGAGCAGCTCCCGCCCGCGCGGCGGCTGAGCATGCTCCTCAGTCCACCGCTTCTCGACGGCCTCGAGGAACTTCGCCTCCTCGATCTCTCGCGCGAGTCGTTGCTCGTCTTCGGTAGTCAGCCGGCGGATCCTTCCGATTTCGCCGAGGTACAGGCTGATGGTGTCTCCGGTCGCCATTTCTGATCCGGCGTTCCCGTCTTCGTGTGCGGGGCGTTCCCTGCAAGCCATACGTTCTTGGTCAGACAATTCCGTTGCTCCTGTTCGAAGATAGCGGCTTGTTTCGATACGACCGGCGAAATGCTTCAGAGTGGGCCGGGGCGATTAGCTTCGACGAAGGCGCGAACGGCGACGACTCGCTCATCCTCGCGCGCAAGGAAACGAGTGCTGAGGGGCCAGACTTCATTGAAGAATCGGCTTCTCCTCAGCCTTCGCGCCGCCTCTTCGGCTATCGCTTGGTCGAGCGGAACGATCACCGCTATGTCGTTGGTGATCATGCGGAAGAGCTGGTCGAGACGGCAGTCCAGTTCGGTCTCGAGATCCTCGTCCAGACTTCCGATCCATCCTCCCCTTGCTCTGCGAAGGTGGTTGTCTTCGAAGTCCTTCATCACCCAGTCCAGGTTTCGCCCGAGTTCATCAAGCATCTCACCTGCCGCCGCGGTTGCATCTTCCTTCAGGTCGAGCACGTCGCCTCCAGTTCAGTCTTTCCCGAGCCGCTTCCGTTGTCTCTGCCCTTCACTCGCGTTGCACCGCAGGTGTGCCGCCCGCACGTTCTCGTAGCTGTGTTCCCCTCCAGCACTCAGCGGCTTGATGTGGTCGATCGTGAAGCTGTCGCCATGTTGTGGCGGTAGCGTCAGATCAATTGGCGCACGACAAATCCCGCAGAGTCCGTTGTCCCGCACATAGACCTTCTCGCGATCGATGTCGTCGACGTACAGGTCCGGCGCCGTGAGCCGGCGCTTGTTCCAGTTCCTCCAGTGCCGACGAACATTCTTCGGCCGATGCCGCAGGTACCTGTCGTGCTCCCAGCGATGCCGCTCCGCCGGAGACATGCGGCTCTTCATCTCCTCGATCCTCGCGCTCCAACACGCCCGGCAATACTGCTGCACGCCATCACCGCGCGTTCGACTGCGGTTGAACTCGGATAGCGGCTTTGTCATCTCACACCTGGGGCAGCGCTTGGCGACCCGTCGCATCCCGTGCTCTTCGACGATCGTCTCGAGCAGCGCCATCGTCTTGGGGTCCAGTGACTCGACGGCGTCCTCGTGGAGCACAGGGACCATCACGTCTGACGCCAGCATCAGTCCGCATCCGTTCGTGGCTGCGGCGTCGAGAGATCGACCACGACGCCGCCGGCCAGCAGGTCGCGGGCCTTCGCTGTCGGCGTGTAAGCGCCTGTCTTCCCCGTCGCCTTCTGGACGTAGCCCTCGTCCTTGAGCGCGGTGACTGCCCGACGGAATGAGCTGTCCGACATGCCGTTCGCCGCCTTCGTTGCAGCGCACCAGTCGGTGTAGGATGCTCCGTTCCCGCCGAACTGCTCGACCAATACACCACAGGCGGCTTGGTTGTTCGGGTTCAGCATGGCAGGAACTGGATCCCAGTCGCGGATCACGCACGAGGTTACGCCGTCACCGAGGTCGATCACACCCAAAGACAGAGAGAGCGGTGTGAAGGCTTTCTCTTCCTTCTGCTTCTCACACTCCAAGATCAAGCCACCGTTGGCGTTCTTCGGGGCCTTCAGGCATAGCATGGTTGTCGCTGCGCCGCGAAGCGCCGTCGAGCCACGCACGTCACCCTGCTTCGACGTGTGGTGGATCAGAAGGACCGCGGCCCCTGTTGCGCGCCTAATGAGCTCGATGTTTCTGATAAACCTGCCAACGTCCTTGGCGGAGTTCTCGTCACCATCGACCATCGTGCGCGCAAGGGTATCGATCACAATTAGCTTCAGACGGTCGATGCGTGTGGTCTCGATTGCCAGGCTGGCCGCAGTGGTTGATTGGCTCAGGTTCGGTGCTTCTCCCAGGATGTAGAGGTTCTCGCGCAGGATGTCGTTCTCGTCGCACTCATGCTCGCGCTGCCAAGCGCTAATGCGGGGTTCGAGTTCTGCGGAACCCTCAGCAGCGACGAACGCGACCGAGCCAACAGCACAGTCACGACCCTGCCACTGAAGACCGTGGGCGATCGACATCGCCCAGTCCAGAGCTAGGAAGCTCTTGCCCCCATTAGGCGCTCCGAAAAGCACTGCGAGGCTGTGCTCCATCAGGATCCGGTCAATGAGCCACCCAGTCCGCGGGCGATTCCGCAGGCCGGATGCGCGGGTGAACTCGAGCGGCGTGTTCGAAGAGCCGCCTGGTGGATCGACGAGCTGGATAACGCGACCTTCGACTTCGTGGCGGCGCTGCACCTTGCTCGACACCAGGTTCTCGAAGGCTCTGACCACCACTGGGTCGACCCCTCGATTCGGCCATAGGTCGCGGATCTTCCTCTCGTACTCGTCGGGAGTGTTGATGCGGAGGAGTGCGTAGGTATAGGCCAGATCCAGTTCCGGGTCGAAGGCGGCGGCCTTGAACTCGTCGGTCGCCTGGCCGTCGATGTGATCCTCGATCGCCGGACCTGGGGGTTCGGGATCCTCGAACGGTCCGTCGTCGAGACTGTCGAATGGATCCCAGTCTTCGTCGCCGCCTTCGATCACATCGACTTCTGGGAACTCGTCCCTGTCCACCAAACGGATCTCGTCGACGAGCTGTGCCTTGTTCCCGTCACCTGCTGTTGTCTCCAATGTGGCGTCCCCTTTCTCGTGTGGCCCGCGTTCAGCCTTGCAACAACCGCCACTGCCGCCCTAAGTAGGGCGGTGGCGGTAGTGCAATGAAGGTGGCTCCAGCTGCCCGCAAACGTTCATGCCTCCGCTGACTGCGTGAACCCTCCATCTAAGTGGGTAGCCAGTAACTACGTTCATGGCTCGTCCGCTGCACGGTCAGCTCCTAGATTCCATGTTGCTCCTGAACGGGAGCGCTCGCGTACCTTCTGATACGCGCTGGCCACCGACTTTCGTCAGGAGGCCGATCTGTCAAGAACCTGACGCTGGTAACTCCCGGAGAACCGACCAGCGCGGTCGGCCGCTTCGCGCCCTCGCGCCCGTCGAGCCTCTCTCCGCGGACTTGACAGCCGTATCAGAACGCCCTCAAGCAGAACGTACGTTCGATATACTCGAGGGAGGTCCGACTCCAAATGAGGCCGGGCCTAACACCAGCGGCGTGTGGCTCCAGGCGGGAGCGGCGCCTCCTCCGGCCCCACATTGCGAGACGAGATGACCCCTTCCCAACCTGCCGCTCCCGCCCCTCCTTCGACAGCCCGGTCAGTCTCAGCGACCCCGAGTGACCCCACACCAACGAGCATGGCTGCGGGGTCTCGTGCGTGCTGTTCCGGCTGAAGTCCTGCCCCAGATGCAAGGCCGGCGACCTCGCCCTCGAGCGGGATCTCGGCACCTACCAATCCTGGACGTGCTTGCAGTGCGGACATGAGGTCGGCTCCCGCGGCCGACTTGCGGTCAGCGCTTACACGCGCGGCGACGGCATCTCGGTGGGCAACTCTGCCCGGACGGCGCCGAAGAGACACGCCGCAGCGTGAGCCCTGTGGAGGCCGTATAGATGCCCGAACCGACGACCCAGGATCCGACGCAGGCTCCCCCCGCGCCCGAGCGACTCGATCTGCTCAAGGGCTTGGAGGACGACAACTACGTCGCCCAGTGGGACGCCGCTCACCCTGACGTCGGTCCTCGCCCGTTCTCTTCTCTCCTCAACCGCAAGCTCTCACGGCCGATCGATGTCGATAACGGCGAGTCGATCTTCGACCCGCGAGTCTTCTCCCGCTATTTCGATGACCCCTCTGTCCCCGACAGCGACAAGCAGGCGATCATCTACGCTTTCAAGCCGTCCCTAGCCGTCGCCGCATTCGACGAGCAGCTCCGCCAGCAGGTCGGCGAGCCCGTGCGCTCGAAGGGGCTCCTGGCCCGCGCGATCTCCAACACGATCGACATCGCCGGCCAGCCAATCGGCAAGGTGTTCGACGCGTTCAACTATCCGACCGACCGCGCCGAGCAGCTCTTCGGCACCGTCCTCTCCTACGGCTATGACTCCGACCTCTCGCTGTCGGAGCGCTGGAAGATGGGCCGGCTCACCTACGAAGCCTACGGACAGACCGGCTGGTGGAAGTTCGTCGGCGACGACAAGCTGAACGAGTGGTCGCAGCAGGTAGCCTCCGGCGAAAAGACCTTCGACGAGATCATGGCCGAGCACGAGCACGGCGTTCCCGACCTCGTCGGCAAGATGATCCTCGATCCACTGTGGCTGGTGGGCGGCCTGCCCGGCGTCCCCGGCAAGCTATTCAAGGCTGGCGAGAAGGGTGCCGAGGTCTACAAGACCGGCGCCGCCGCTTCGTTCTTCCGTGGGCTGTCCGAGGGCATTCGCGTCGAGTCCTTCGGGACGCCGGCTATCAAAGCCGCCGGCGCGGTCCGCAGCACGCCCGTCGTAGGTAAGCCGCTTTACACCGCGGCCAACCTGTTGTTCGGCGGCGCGCTGCCTACAGAGGAGAAGATCCTCAACACGGCGATGGCTGACTGGCGTCTCCGTATCGCTGAAGAGGACGTCGGGCCGATGCTCACGTCCTGGCGCTCCGGCAAGGGGCTGTTCCAGCTGACGCCGCAGGCGAAGTCCGACGAGGCGTTCACGCACCTGGCGATCACAGCCACGCTGGCGAAGGGCAACCAAGACGACATCCTGCAGCTGGCCCGCGCGATCGAGTCGCAGAAACTCGAGGCCGTACCCGAGGTCTTCGGCAGCGCCTTCGAGTCAAAGGTCGGCCGCGTTCTCTTCCAAGCACTCAAGGATCAGGGCGTGGAGATGCGGCGCTTCCCCTCGATGATGAAGGCGATCGCCGACCCTGCGATCTGGGACGCCGCCGACGACGCCGCGCGTGTCGGGATGCACCAGAGCGCTGATGCCTTCGTCTCGGCCTTCATGGAAGACCTGCACCAGATCGCATACCCGTCGATCCAGCGCTGGACCGGCGTTGCGGGCGAGGTCCAGAAGATCAAGCTGAAGAGCGGCGAAATCGTTGAAGTTCGTGCCGCGGCAGTCCGTCATCCAGAAGTTCACGAACGGCATGAAGTTCTGGTTCTCCACCACGATGCTGAATCGGCCAGGTTTCGTCGCACTGAACTACGGGAACAATGGCGCCACGCTCGGCGCAGACTGGGGCCTCGGTCGCGCAACCAAGTATTGGGTCGACCCGCTCGGCCGCAAGGGGCATCTGGAGGGGGGCCTCAAGGAGCTGCTCGACGAAGCCGGCATCAACCCCGACGCCGTGAAGACGCTCGTGGGCGACCGCTCCGTCCAGCGAGAGATGCTGGGCCTGAACGCCGCCGATGACAAATTACTCGGCGTTCAGAAGACCTGGTGGGCGCCGATGGTCACACTCACGTCGAAGTTCGACATGGGCGCGCGCATGCACGCCTTCTACGAGATGTTTGGCCGGGCTCGTAACGCGACCTGGAAGTTCGAGGGCACGGCCCGCGGCCTCGTCCCGGATCTCCCGCCGACGCTCTCCTCACAGCTCGGTCCCGACATCTCCGCGCGCCTCCGTGGCGCCATACTGGCTGCCGGCCCTGACGCCGAGAAGCTGCGCGCGCTGGCCGACGACATCGCCAAGCACGGCCGGCCGCCGCTGACTGCCGAGCACTTCGTCGAGAAGCTGGCCGACGAGCTGAATCTGGAAGGTGATGCGCGCCAGGCATTCAACGACATGTTCGAGCCTGCCTTCAAGACACGGATCAGCGCGGTCCTGGCGGACGCAGGATCTGACACGGCTCGGCTTCGCCGGCGGATGGACAACCTCCGCGGCGCGCTCCGGCAGCAGGAGCACCAGGCCCGCGAGATGGACAACCTGATGCCCCGGCCGCGGGACTACCGCAACCTGCCGACCGCCGCTGCCGACCACGAGGCGCTGATGGCCGAGCGTGACAAAGTGCAGCTGATCCAGCTGCGACGGTTCTTGGTGGCGACCGGCACGGATCCGAATCCCGCGCTGAAGGACTTCGGTGCGATCCAGTCCGCAGCGCGCTCGCGGCGCTACACGCTGCAGTACGTGGCACAGCTACTAGACATCGCGCCGGAGCGGCTTGAGTCCGACGTCATGTTCCAGATGGTGCCCGAGTCCCTGCGCCCCGCCGTCCGAGACGCGCACCGCGAGCTGGTGCTGGGCCTGGACGAGATCACGCCCGAGCGTGGGGAGTTCTACGAGGTCCTCGGCGACCTGGCCGCGCGCTGGGAGAAGCACTCCGAGCAGACGGCCGCCGACATCGCCGACCTCTTCGTCTCGCACGGGCAAGGTGGTCCTGTCCAGGGCTTCCTGGAGTCGATCGCCGGCACCGAGGGGCGCGTGGCGCAGGCCCGCGACCGCGTCTTCGCTGACATGATCAACAACCACCCGTCGAGCGCGGAGAGGCCCGGATTTCTTCACCCAGACACCCCCGCAGAAATTGTACGCCCGGCCCCGGAGTTGCAGTTCAATCCTCTACGCTCCTCTGGACAGAGTGTGGAAGAATGGATCTCCTCGCGCTGGTCCGCGCACTACGGCGAGCTGGACAACCTCTACAACGACGCGCTGGAGACCGAGGCATCTATCTTCGGCTACGAGCACCGCATGCCGCCGCACGCGCAGGGCGGGGAGTACCCGATCGTCGGGGAGATGCTGGGGGTGCGGAACTCGCAGCTCGATCAGTACATGGACTACGTCGAGAAGCAGCACCTGATCGAGCGGGACACCGGATTCCTCCCGCGGGACGCCGGCACGCCGTATTACCACGGCACAACTGAGAAGGGTGCTGCGGGGATCCTGTCTGAAGGTGGCATCCGACACACGGCGCCGGCAACTGGCACGATGCCAGGCATCTACCTCCACGGCAGCGCTGAGACTGCGAAGGTTTCTGCGCGCACGTCGTCTCGCCTGGCCCTGTCCGACGAGTCTTTGGTTAAGGTCGGGCTCTCTCCCGACGCGAACATCGCCCCTCGCGCGGAGGTCGACCGGATCAAGTCGTCTCTCAGCCTGGGCGACACGCCGGAGGACATGCAGAAGCTGGCCGACGCGCTCAAGGAGAAGGGGTTCGCAGGCGCGGACATTTCCGCAGAGCTGGGCGCTGTCCGCCAGCACCGTGTTGTGGTCTTCGACGAGAAGGCTCTCGCACTAGCGCGGCCCTCGGGCTTCGTCAGTGAGCCCATCCTCGGCGAGATGCGGAACTACCTCGACGACGTGGCCGCCATCGCGCCCGACGCGCGCTACACCCAGACGATGATCGCGCGCCGCGCGGCGGACTTCACGATGCTCAACTACGACCGACGCTACGGCATCGACCACTGGATGGCGCTGGTCTACCCCTACGCTTTCTGGCCGACCCGGTCGATGTGGCATTGGGCGCAGCGTGGTATCTCCCGCCCCGGCGCCGTCGCCGCGACCGCCAAGCTGTACGACCTGATCAACGACGTCAACACGGACGCCGGGATCCCGGAGCGGTTCCGCCAGTCGGTCCGCATTCCGATCCCGTTCTTGGACAAGGCACTCGGGCAGTCGGGGCCGTACTACTTCGACCCGGTGAAACTTCTCTTCCCGACGGCCGACTGGTCCTACGACGACAACTTCGACAATACCGAGGCGGATCCAGGCAACTTCTACGGCGTGCCGCGCAATACCATCGCAGCCGTGAACCAGTGGGCAAAGGTCGTCGGCCCCGGCGTGAACCCGTTCATCGACACGGCGCTGCAGTACGCCGCCGGCGACGAACGCGCGCTTTACTTGAAGTACCGTTTCTCGGCGATGCCTTTCATGATCCCCGGCCCGCGCCAACTCCAGGCGCTCTACTCCTTCACGCAGTCGGGCGAGGACCCGGATGGCGAGCTCGACGACGATACCAAGGAGCGGATCTCGCTCGGCCAACACCTGCCTGAAGACAAGCTGAAGCAGGTCCTCGCCATGTCGGACGACGAGTTCGACCTCTACCGCACCCAGCGCGTGCTTGCGAACACCGTCGGCGAGTACATGAAGCAGGGCCACTCCATCGAGGAACGGAAGGCGCTCGTGCGTGAGTCGCTCGATGCGATGTTCACCCGCAAGGGCACCCTCTGGAACAACGCCCGCAAGACCAGCAAGAAGGAGTCCGGGCTGGCCGTCGTCACCGGCTGGCTCTTTGGCATGCCCGTCCGCCAGTATCCGAACGGCGAGGCGACGTCTCGCGGCATCCAGGAGCTCTACCGCTCGGTCCAGGAGCAGTCTCGCGCGGAGGGCGGCGGCGACATGACCGCGGCCTTCACCGAGATGTTCCCGGAGGTCGAGGTCCGTGACGCCGCATTGGCGATCTTCGACGGCACGGATAAGCAGGACTCTGAGATCGCCGGCACGCTGTTCGCTATGGATCTGGACAACGTCCACAAGCGCTACGACCAACGGGTGGCCGATCTGAACGCGCAGCTGGAGTCGTTGGCCCGGCAGGGTGTGCTGGAGACCAAGGAGGGGCGCCGCGCCTTCGACGTGCTGGAGGCCGAGCGCAACGCCATCACCGAGGAGCGCTCGCTCGAGATCGACGACCTGGACAAGCGCTACGAGGACCGCAACCAGGAGCCGTCGCTGTCCCGCACGCCGCGCACACGCGCGCTGCAGGAGCTGGAGCGCGCCTACTACGCGATTGAGCTGCCCGAGACCGCTACTGATCTGGACTTTGTGAGACAGAAGTCACAGCAGAAGGACTTCTTGCAGAAGTTGGCCCCTGACTTGGACTACTCGCCCTTCGGAGACGCGGTCAACCACTACGCCAGGATGAAGCAGTTCGACCGCGAGATCACCACGGCCTACGACGCCGGCGACCGCAACAAGGCGGAGAAGCTGGTCGAGACCCGGCAGCAGCTGGTGAAGGACCGCACGGCCGAGACGAAGACCCAGATCTCGCGCAAGGAGTTCGAGCAGTACCTCGCGCGCAACCGCCGCGTGCCGACGTCGGAAGAGCTGGAGCGCGACCAGGCCGGCGACCAGATGGGGGAGTACTTCGCCATCAAGGACCGCGGCACGGAGATTGGCTACACGACGAAGGAGACCGCCGCGATCGCTGGCGCCTTCTGGGACGCGCACCCGCTGCTCGAGAAATACTACGGCGGGGACCTGCCCTTCAGCGTCGACAGCTACGAGGACGTGCAGGCGTACGACCGCATGGAGTCGATCTGGGAGCAGTTCTACTCGCTCGAGGGCGACAGCCAGGCGCGCATTGACTACCTGGCGATGGCGCTCGACGAGCTGAACGCGCTGCGCCGGCGGTTCGGTATGAAGCCTGTGAAGATCACGGATCCGTACTGGAACCAGGACCCCTTGCCGGTCCGTTATGAAGGGAGTCTGCCGCAGGGGTGAATCGCCTAGCGCGAGTCCGTCCTGCATTTGCAGGGAGGCGGCCTCTTCAGGGACTGAGCTTGTCCTCTCTACGCGGACGCTACTCGGTGAAGTCCCGTGCTCTTCTGGGTGAGCAGCGGTCAGCGTGAACGGCGGGTCCTCTCAATAGATCGCAATCGGAAGGATGTGCAATACGAAGTGCCTTGGGTCAGGCTTCACCGTCGACTCATCTGACTCCAACTCAGAGAACTCTTCTACTGCCGTCGCCTGACCGAGTACGGTCAAATGGATAGGGGAGGTTGGGAAGGCGGCAGTCTGCTTCAGATACTCGGGAGAACAGGCGAGAGTGAAGCCCAGGCTTCTATTCGGAACGTGATCAGATATCGGGTGTTTGAAGTAAAGGTGAATGGTCGTGTCATTTGCGCCCATCTGAATGTCGAATTCCCCTTCCATTAGCATCAGGAAAGGCAGCCCAGTTCGTAGGTCCCCGACAAAACGCTCTGCCGCCTCTGCGTACCTTTGCTGTTTGATGTCCGAGAGCACGTCCGTCGGGATGTTCGCGCCAGCCTCCGTTAACTTCTGGAGGGCCTCGTCGAGGTCGGACATCCTTGTTTCCAACGAGGCAGGATCGAAGTCCTCCAGGGTCAACCGCACTTCGTCACGCTGAAGGAGTGAGCGTTCAAGTTCTGCGTATTCCAAAGGTTCAGTTCTTCGACGCTCAGTCTCTTGCTCGACGGAGTTCTCATCTTCGCCATCAATGTGTGAACCGATGAATGGAAGCTTTGCACGGATACCGACTTTCAGCTTGGAACCCTTCGTCGCTCTCAGGCGTTCCGAAATGAGGTATGGCTCGCTACTCGTTGTCAGGTCGAGCAGAGCCCGTGTGTTCAAATAGCGAAGGATTCGTCTTCGTGTCGCCAGGAAACGCCCGCGCTTTTCTTCAGTCTTATCCGCCTCGTTAGAGGAATAGGGCCGCGTTCGCCCAAGGTGTTGCCCAGTAACTGCCAGTGCTTCGAAGAGGTCTCGTTCAAAAACTCGTCGAGTGATTGCATACGCGGTGACCGCGATCATCGTCATCACGACGCCGATGAAAAACAAGTAAGCCACTGTCAGTGTATCGTCTGATGCGTCTGGGTTTCGTATAAAGACCAAGTAAGCCACTGGAAGTAAGGCACCGAAAACGCCAACCAACAGCAGCACGGGTAGGCCCCAAATCGTAGCTCTCATCTCAGCTCTCACATCCGATCCCGTCATGATCGGCGTCGAACCGATGCGGATCAGGCGGCACTACACGGAACCGGCGCGCAGAGACGTCCCCACAGTCCAAGTCCGGCGGTGGCGGCGGGATGCAGACGTCGGGGTAGGACGGATCACAGCCCCCGGAACTTGAAGGCGGCTTGGTCGGCGGCGGCGGCGGAGGCGGTGGTACAGGCGTGTTGGTTGGGGGCGGTGGCGGGATCGGCGTATCGGTAGGCTCGGGTGGTGCTGTTGCCACGGCAGCGGCCGTGCTGGTTGGCACAATGACAGGAGTACCTTCCGATGTCGACACCGTGGCGCTCGCCGCAGTCGTCACCGCCGTTCGTGTCGGCGTTGTTCCTTCATTGTCCGCATCTGACTGACATGCGCTGAATGCGCCCGCCACTGCCAGGAGCAGGATGACCCCCGTAGTTCGCAGCATGGCTCCCCCTTTGCTGAGAGAAGTATTCTACGACGGACGGGCGGTCTCGAGGTAGTACGCTGCCTCTTCGTTATGTTCTCGAACTCGCTGCGTCGCGGCGACGTGCCGTATGATCCCAGGCGTCAGCCGCATTCAGAGGGAGGTCGCCGTTCAGTGCTGGGGCACATCACCCGTCCGGCCGTGGCCGCCCTTCTCATCCTGGGGTTGACTGTTGCTGCGTGCGCCGGCGAGAACGCTCCCCCGACGCCATCCCCAGAGCCCTCTTCGACCACGGCACCTTCACCCACTCCAAGCCCTCTTCTAACGTTGGACGAGGCGCGCAAGTTCGCCCGCGATCACGCGCTCGAAGACGCCGACACATGGAGGGAGGTTGCAGCGAAATACCCGGAGCTGTTCACGGAGGAACGATTCAATGCGGACTTGATCAACGTTGCTGTCGCATGCCTGTCCGAAAGCGATCGCTACTCCATCGAGCGAAGAACGTGGGTACTCAACTGTCAGTGGGTTGATATCTCGGAGTTTTCGCCCGTTGCGACGGTACTGGCCACTCAACTCACAGCGATCGCGGCGGGGACTCAACAGACGCTCAGTCCGATTCCTGGCGCAACGACGCTTCGGCCGAACATCCTCCATGAGAAGACGTACTTAGTCGACGACAACACAGGTCGGGTGATCGAATAGCGCGCCAAACCAGAATCGAACACCAAAGCGCTAGCGCTCCTTTCGCTTCCGAGCCAGCCTCTTCTTGCGCCGCTCGACAGCAGCGTATGCCACGTCGAGGCCCCCAGCTACGTCTTCTTCTGTTGTGGCAGTGCCTTCCTCGATCAGTGCGGGCGCGCCCTCCGTGAGCTGCTCGAACAAGGCGCGACGGTCCTCCTCGGCGGCGTGTCTTTCGCCACCATAGCTGCAGTCACGCCGGTAGGTCCGCCCCTGGAGGCTTGCGTAGTACGGACCGCCATCCGGGTTCTTGAACACGCAGAACAGGTGCGGGCCGGCGTAGGCTCGGTCGCCGAATTCATCGACCATCAGGATGCTCGAAAGGGGTAGTATCCACAATTCGGAGAAGGTTGCGCGTTCGTCCTCGGGAACTCTGTCCATGATCTCCGGGTGATAATAGGCTCGCCACTCCTCGTCCTCGAGCCCCAGCGCCTCGGCGAGTTGGCGCCGGTACTCCCGCCCCAGCATGTTCGACACGGAGCGACGGCTATGCTCAAGCACGTCCCAGGTCCCATCGTCCCGCACCCAGCCAGAATAGTGGAAGCGTTTGACGAACAGCCCCTCGTGGTGGAATGCATCAGGAATCACGACATGCCAGGGCGGGCAGTCACTCTGATCGAAGCCGGGCACCTCGTCATGTCGGGGGTATTGCGTGTCCTCGATGTCGCGCACCAGCAGTTCCTCGAACTTGATGGCGTGCTCTATGTCTTCCACCTTCAGAAGCCGGACAAGCTTCCGCTTGATCGCGAGATCGTGTCGCAGATCCTGGAGCTTCGACCGACGCTTCGCGACGAGAGAGATCCCGAAATAGGCGAACAGCAGCCCGTCGTTCTCGGGGCGGAAGAGCATGTCCTCGATATGGGCGCTCATCCATAGCTGGCGCTCAACAACGCCGAGCTTCGTGCATTCGGCATGGAAGGCATCGAGTGTCGCGGCGCTCACGTTGCAGGCTGCTGCGAGGATCAGCCCGTACGGAGCGGCGCCGTCACCGACCGCTTCTCGGACGTACTGTCGCACTTCCTTCGGGCGCAACGCCTTGTAGCGCTTGCACTGGATCCGCCACTCTCGCTCCTCGAGCGTCGGCCCGTCGTCCTCTTCATCCTCGTCGTCAGTGGATGGTTCACGCGCCTCCCTGACTCCCTCGACTGCGCGAATGTCGACACCTTCATCCTGCCCGAGCCGTCCTGTCGCTTCGATCCGCAGCCAGGGGCGGAAGTCGTGCGCGAGTTGGCGGATCAAGTCCTCGAAGCGATGCGGCTCGAGATCCTCAAAGTGCAGCGGATTGACCGTGCGGGTTGCCTGCGCTTTAGCGGCGGGCTTCTTTGTCGCCATGCGGCGACTGTAGCACGAAGGCCACCGCCCCCGTATGATGCCCCTCTTGACGTGACACTTGCAGCAGCCCTATGCCGCGGCTCTTCTCATCTCAGTTGCCCCGATGCGGCTCGCCTTCCTTGCCCGAACGACGACCGTTCCGCAGGTCAGATCGTGCCACGTTCTCCGGCCGCTGTTCTGCAGACACCACATGTAGCCGACGAAGAGTGCAAACTGACTCACGACCGACATCAGAACTCGGCCAAGCGCCTTTCCGTAACCGGGCGCTGCCCCCGTCTGTTCGTCGACTACCCGGAGGCCGTAAAAGCGCTTTCCTGGCCCCCCGCCGAGTGCGGTGCTGATCCAGTGGTACAGGAACCACACCGGCAGCGCGCCGAGGTAGAAGCCGAGAACGGTGGCCGTCTCAACGTCCTGTGCCTGCTGCTGCTCTTGGAGTCTTGTGAGAGGCTCGGACTGGCCTGCTGTGACGACTGCGCCAAGCCATAGAGCGACGAGCGCCCCTGCAAAGATCGCCGGTATGGCGGCGAGAAAGTTGTCTGCCACGAACGCCCAGAAGCGCGGCCAAAGGCCGCCAATCTCGAACGGGGGCGCCGCGGCTGATGGGGTGCGGACCGAGACGCCACCTGCCAGCCTGAAGCCGCACGATCCGCAGAAGCCGGCATTCGGTATCGCCTGAGTCCCGCAGTTGGAGCAGAACATGGTGTGGCCTCCTCTCCAGTGAGCTTCTTCGTAGGGTTATCGGCTCGCATAGGGTAGAGTTGACGCCCGGTTGGGGCGTAGAAGGTGTGATCCCGCGTGCGCTAGTGGGGTACAGAGCGTGTGCGATCGGGGTGTGATCCGTTGGTCAGATGCGGCACGGGCGAGCTTCGGTGGTTAATGCCCGCTCTCGTGGTGGGTCTGTGGGCTGGGTGGTGGATCGAGTCTGGTGTGGCCGGGGCTAGCTGAACCGCGGAATCTGGAGGTCCTCAACCCTCCCGCTCGAGACGACGATCGAGCTCGTTTCTCGTCGGGAGCTGTCGGGACGAGAATCCACCGCTCTTTAGGTCCGTTCCCTCAACCCCGATCGGGTTATCAGTAGGCGGAACCTGTTCGTCCTGGCTCGTCTGGGCTCCGCTTCAGCCGTCCTGGGGCCGGCGGCCGGGAAACTGCGTTCAACATTACGTTCATGCCTTTGGCGGGTTTGAATGTTGTGGGCTCGTGCCAAATCGAGAAACGTGCAGTCACCCCCCTTCTTTAGGGGGTGACGGTTGCACGTTGGCTGGAGGTAGATTCGGCTGTAGCTCCAGCGCCGCAATCAGGATGCCGCTAGAGCGCAGTCCCGACTACCCCTTTAGCGCACCGCCATCTCGTGCCGGACACCTGCGCCCTCTGTTGGGTGGGAGGTTGCGTCGGCGCCCCCTTCCTCTCCCCGAACCCCGACATCGTGTTTAGCTCGCGCAGCCAGTCACGCCTCCTCCTCGTCCGGGTCGTCTAGGGCGAACACGAAGGCTCCGAGCGCGAGGAAGGTCTCGACCGTCGCGATCCGATCATCCTCCGGCGGGAACTGGCCGGACGCCTGGATCGCCGACCAGACCTCCCGGAACAGACCGCTGCCCTTGAGGAGAGACGCGGCCTCCTCGCCGACAACTGGATCGTGGTGGTAGCACGCCCGGATGCGGTTGACGATCGCGTCCCAGATGGCGTCAAGCTGTCTCTCCAGTTCCGCCTCGTCTCCCCTTTGGGCGAACTCCCTGCTTGCTTGCAGTGCGTTCGAGCCTTCATGTAACGAGATGAAGTCACGCAGCCACTCCAGCTCGCGCTCCGCCAACTGCCGTTCCCCGTGTATGTCAGTCATGATCGTGTCTCCTCCTCGATCGTGATAGGCGCCTCCTTCAGCGCCGTGAACGCCTCAGCCTCGAGCCGACGCCTCTCCTCTCTGATGATCTCGTTCGCGCGAGAGCGGGAGACGCCGAAGGTTGTAGTCAGCTCCAGCCATATGCCGCGGCGCGGCTCGCCAGACTCGAGAAGGCACCGCACGGCCTGCCTAGTCTCCGCCGTCCGGGACCCAGGCCGCGATGTCGGCACTGGCGTCCGTTGGCCGGAGTGCTTCTGGACGGCTCTGAGGTACTGCGTGCGGGTCAGCCCCAGCTCCTCGCGGATCTCATGCGCCGCCTTGCCCTGCCGTGCCAGCTCTACGATGCGAAGCGCCCGCTCGGCGCCGAGGGTGTACGGTCGCGTCGTCTCCTCCCGGCCCTCCGCGTCGATCTCGTCGTACACGCAGGTCGGCCGCGGACAGACGAGACAGCAGCCGAACGCCGTGAAGCGGCAGCCGCAGGTCTCGTGACCCTTGACGCACGGCTTCAGCAGCGAGTCGTCTGGCTCTGTCTCGGTTGCACGGCGCAGCGGCTGTCGTTGATCCCACTTCGCCGTCCCTCGCCGCGTCGTCTTGGTCAACTCCATGATCTGTCTCCTTCCGGGCACGCGAAGAAGCCCGGCCTCCGTCGAAGCCGGGCTCTCGCGAGTTACCGTCGCTGTCGTCTACGTCTCAGGCACTTGGTTGCCGCAGTACCGTCGGGTCACACCCACTCAAGGTCGACGACCGAGCCGTAATCTCTCACGACCCGGAACGCCGATGCCCTGAGTCCATGTGGGGCCTCGCGCTGGATCTCGTCGCACCGAGCTCGTGAGACCGTGAAGTGCGGCCCCTGGTCGATACGACGAGGGAGGATCGATCCGCCGCCTGCTGGCTCGTAGAACATGTCCACGAGCCGCCCGCGGCCGAGCATGTGCGTGAATCGGTACGTGGCGTCCAGTCACGTCTTCTCGACCATGATCTCTGGTTGTACCGAGATGTTGGCTCGAGGTCCGGGGATCGGGATCCGGGACAGATGACCGTTTTGCACTGCGGCAACCGACTACCTGAGACTTGTTCAGTGCCGTGTCTCCTCTCACTGCTCCTCACCACACTTCGATGAAGCACCTACTCCACCGCACGCGCGGTTGACTGTGTCACCTTTCCAGGGGAACCCCACTCTCGGGGGTTGACCACAGCCCAACCTCTGCGCGTGCGATCACTCTCGGCTCTTCACTCAAGATGTCTCGATCCGCTCGTCGCTGGATCCGCCGTCCGTGCAGCGCGTCCCCTTCGTCCATACGCCGCAGCTCGTCTTTGACCTCACCGATCCGCTGTTCGAGCAGCGCCGTTCGCTGCCGTCCCGTGATCGCCTCAGCCACGTCACGCATCATCCGCCGTCTCTCCCGTGACAGGTGGCGCAACAGCACCCGCAACGATGAGACCCGTTTCGCACGTCGCATCTCACTACTCCTTTCCGGTCAGCAGCACCCTCGCCGGCGTGCCGTCGTGTTGCGTGAACGCTCGCTCGTTGCCGATGAGCCGCTCACCGCCGAACTCGTCGCGGCCCATGTCTGCGTCAAGCCCGCCCTGCTCGATCCACAGGCTCGCGAGCCGGTCGAACTCATAGGCGTGTCCCTGCTCGCGCTGCCAGGGGAGCACTCGTGCTCGCTCGTCCGCGCAGTGCCCGCCGGCAAATGCGAACGTGCCGTCCTTCACCAGCCGCTCCTCGATGGCGGCGAAGCGGATCGGACGAAGTTCAGACAGCTCCTCTGCTGTGGCCTGCCGGATCCTCAATCTGGTGGGTTGGTTGCTGTACCTCATGGCGTCCCCGACTGAGAGCCAGTAGGGCTGTCAAAAGAGGGACAGGATGTCCATATGGGGCGACGAGGAGCGAAATAAGAGAAGCAGGATGCTGAACGCGCGACGAGGAGCCCTTTACAGCGCTGCAGAGCAGCCCTCAGGGATGCGTCTCTCAGTACACTTGGGCGCCGAGGTACGCACCGACCCACAGAGGGGTGCGGCTAGGCTCGCGGGGAGCTGTCTCGGGCCGTCTCGCTTCGCTGTTCTGGAGCGGCTGGATGCGGCACGGGTGCATTGGTGGGCACCGCGTAGCGTCGCTTCGCGGATGAGCGCATGGAATGCTGGCAGCGTGCAGGGCATGCATGAGGAGACTGCGACGGGCTGTGCCGAATCGCTCGGCGACTCGATGCTGGTCGAACGGTAGGTCGCCGACATGCTTCAGCGTGACGGTCTCGCTCGAGCGAGCCGACTGCCTCAGAGCGGTGCGTTAGCCATGTCAGCGCCCTACGCTGACGCTAAGCAGCGCGATCTGCGCGCAGGATGCGAACGCAGTAGAGCGTCAGGATGCGTCCGCTGCCAACTTCCGAAGAGCGCGCTCGGCCTCGGCTCGTCCTTCCCGCCGTCCGTCCTCGAAGCCCTTTTCGTACCCGCAGGCGGCGCACTTGTGGCGCCAGTAGCTCTTCTGCGACTCCGCCAGGTAGGTCACGGCGTTGGTGGTTCGCTGCGACTCGTGGTTCCTCAAGCAGTCCATGCCCCCTCCTATTCGATGTAGCTGGGTTGAGATCGCCATGCTAGCGCTCGTAGCGGGGCCTCCCCAAGTTGGACGCAGGCGCCGGGATCTACGGAGAGCCGACTGCCGGCTGGGTGGAAGGGGGCGGGCGCAGGATGCGAGGGCTGGAGGAACGAACAGCCCGTGTGGTGGGTTGGCAGGATGCACGCTGCAACATGCGATAGCGAGTGAGCGCGTCGGCCGTAGCGAGTGGGAGCGACGCGAGAGCGGCGCGCCGTGGGCTGTGTGGTGATAGCGACTCAGCCACATGCGACAGCGAGTGAGTGCGGTGACCAAGTGAGCCGACTGCCCGCGGCAGGACGCTGCGACCCAGCCCGCAGGAGGCGCGTGGGGGTCTGGGGGTTCAGCCCCCAGCCAAACGTAGAGCGCGCAAGGATGCGCGCCTCCATGTCTCGGTCTCGACTCAGGGTGTCCCGCTCAACTGGTCGGTGTCGGTGTCCTACGACTACGACTACGAGGAGCGTGGATGCGTGTACCCGAGTCGAGTCGAGGCATGACCCGAGTGCAGGATGCGCGAGGAGGGGAGGCAGGTTAGCCCGACGTAGTCAGGGCTGAGAGGGCGCGAAGCGGCCGACCGCCGAGGGGGCACGAAGATCGAGACCAGGCGGGTGTGCGGTTCTGTATGGGTGGCTTCTGTTCTGTAGAGGTGCGGTGAGGGGTGGGGGGACCCTCGCGCGATAGTTTCTAATTTTTTCCTAATGTAGCTATGCGAGCTTTAGCTCAGCCAAAGAGCGTTATCCTTTCGGTGGTCGGCAGGTTGTGCAAGGTTAAGCGGCAACCGGGAGAAGGGACCACATGCTCGGTCAACCTGAGACGTGCCAAAGCTGCGGGTACTTGCGGGCGTTCAATCCTGGCCGAGCCGTGTACTACGAGGTCAACGCGAATGGGCGGGCGAACGGAAACCTAGCCTCACATCACTTTCTCCAATGCTGGCGTGAGTTGGCTGACCTGCGGGGTGAGGCAGAGGAACGCAGGATCGAGCTTGTCGGGCAGGAGGCTTTCACGCCAGCGGTCCCGAACGATTCGCCGATATATGCCGCACACCGAGCGCTCCTCGAGCGTCACCGAGACTGTGGAGGCTGGTACGAATGGAAGCCCAACCTCAGCCCTAAGGATCACTACGAAGAACAGCGAATGCTAGAGGTAGAAGAGATCCGCCGCGCCCACGATTTGAAGATTGCCGATCTTCAAGCGGAGTCAGATCGGCGGACGCAGCAACTCATGGAAGCGCAGCACGACATGCTCCAAGTCCAGGCGGGCATTGCAGTGTCCACCCAACTGGTGGCCGAAGCGACACAGCGGGACTATCGGCGCAGCGACGCGCAAAACAGCCGGCACAATCGCTGGTTCCTGGCGCTCGCAGCGATGGGCATCATCCTTGCGCTGGCGACGCTCGTGTTCCCCAACGGAGCACCCTGGATCGGGGACCTGTCGCGTGACGATAGCCCTCAGCCGGTAACCATCGTCACGCCGGTCTCAGAGTCCACCCCGGCGCCTCCCTAACCAACCTGCAGGAATCGTCGCCCAGCTTGCAGAGCTTCGTTGACGACCCCGCACAACCTGTCGTAAGGTCGAGCATAGACTCATTACCCAGCCTGGCCGAAAGTGTGGAGCGGGGGAAGGGGCTCGAACCCTCAACATCCAGCTTGGAAGGCTAGCGCTCTGCCAATTGAGCTACCCCCGCCCGGGGCACGCTTCAAGCATACAAGACCTCCAAGACGAAGCTACGGCGAATCAGACCTTGACAGACTCAGCTCACTGTTACACAGTGACTTCTGTCCCACGGGACATTATTGGTCGATGTCGTCGGCAACCCCGATCCACACCGCATCACAGGGTACGGTTCCGCACGATGCCAACCGGGCTGCAAAATTGGCTTCTCGAGTTAGAGACGGAAGGCTTTCACGACGAGGGCGGGCTCCAAGCCGCTCTCACGGGAGTGCCCTCGCCGCGTCCACCCGACGTTCTGTTGTCGATGCTCTATCCTCTTGGCCCAAGGCCAGGCGATCTAGTTCTCGATCTCGGCAGCGGACACGGAGAGTATTCCCAGCAGATCGCTTCCGCGACGGGCTCAAGGGTTGTCGCTCTTGATCTCAGTGCGGCAAGCGTGCTCGAAATACGGGCGGCGATAGGCCCAACCGAAACGGCGCTCGTGCATGCTGCGCAAGCGGTCGCAGAGGCGCTCCCACTTCGGAATCAATCGGCGTCCTTCGTGTGGTGCCGCGACATGCTCAATCACGTTCACCTTCCTCGCGCGTTGGCCGAGTGCGCCGCCGTGCTTAATAGCGGCGGACATATGTTGGTATACCAGACGTTCGCAACGCCGTTGCTGGAGCCGTTGGAAGCTCAGCGCCTGTACGAAGCTTTCGCGATCGTGGGCCGCAACATGGATCCAGCCTACTTTGAGACGTGTGCTACTGAGGCCGGCTTCACAATCATCGACCGCGACGCTATCGGTAGTGAGTGGCGCGAATGGTGGGAAGTCGAGGGATCGCGAAGGACGTCCACCAATCTACAGCGCGCCGCGGTACTCGTGCGCGGCGTTGAATCGGTGCGGAAAGTCATCGGCGCTAAAGCTTACGAATTCACCCTAGCCGACCAGCTCTGGGGCATCTATCAGATGATCGGCAAGCTGCGGCCCACCATATACCTCCTGCGCCGCAGGGGATGAGGATTTCGGTCCCCAAAGCAAGCGACGGAGCCCAACCATGACCGGCACCACCCAACCAGTCCCCGTCGAGCGCGTCCAGCTCGGCGTACGCATGGAGAAGAGCATGGTGAAGGTCCTCAAGGGCCTCGCCGAGTTTGACGGCATCACGCTGGGGCAGCTTCTCGAGAAGATCGTGCTGCACTCGTTCGAGCCGGTGCCCGGCGAGGAGGGCGAGATGTGCGCCAGCCCGCACGGCAAGCGGGCGCTCGCGGCGATCGCCGACCTCAAGCGCATCTACGGCATGAGCTTCGACGTGCACGCCACTCGGCAGTTCAGCAGCGATGGCGCCGAGGACGGTGCGCCCGCCGATCCCGGTGACAGCGCCGCGACCGAGTAGCTACGGCCGCAGCGGCTCGCGGCGGCCGTGCTCCCGCGCCAGCCGCTCGAACAGGTCCCACGCCACGACGTGCCCCAGCTTCTTGTTGGCGCTGCGCCAGACGAGCGCGCCCTTGCTCACCTTCAGCACACCCAGCCGCACATCGTCGCTGTACACGGTGAACTCGATGTCGCTGTTGCCCAGCGTGCGCTCCGGGATGGTGAAGCGGACGTCGTGTCGTGCCATCGGGCTCCTCCTTCGCTCTCGCTCCCGCCAATGATACGCTTCCGCACCGACACGCTGACAACCTGAAATGCCGACGGGCTAAAAGGCTGAGCATTGCCCCGCATCACCGCCATCACCACCCACGACGTCCGCGCCCGCACCTCGCGCACGCTCGCCGGCTCCGACGCGGTCCACACCGACCCCGACTACTCCGCCGCCTATGTCGTCCTCGAGACCGACGGCCCCCTCCGCGGCCACGGCATGACGTTCACGCTCGGCCGCGGGAACGAGGTGGTGCTCGCCGCCGTCCGGGCGCTCGAGCGCCAGGTCGTCGGGCTGACGCTCGACGACATCCGCGGCGACATGGCCGGCTTCTGGCGCCGCCTCGCCAGCGAGTCGCAGCTCCGCTGGCTGGGCCCCGAGAAGGGCGTCATCCACCTCGCCACCGCCGCCATCGCCAACGCGGCCTGGGACCTGTGGGCGAAGGCCGAGGACAAGCCGGTGTGGAAGCTGGTCGCGGACATGCCGCCCGAGCAGCTCGTCGCCTGCATCGACTGGCGCTACCTCTCCGACGCCCTCACCCGCGAGGAGGCGGTCGACCTCCTGCGCGCCAACGCCGACGGCAAGGCCGAGCGCGAGGCCACGATGCTGCGCGACGGCTACCCCGCCTACATCACCTCAGCCGGCTGGCTCGGCTACCCCGACGACAAGGTCCGCGCGCTCTGCCGCGAGTCGCTGGCGCAGGGCTGGCGGCGGTTCAAGGTGAAGGTCGGCCGCGACAGCGACGAAAACGTCCGCCGCTGCGCCATCGTGCGCGAGGAGATCGGCGAGCACGGCATCATGATGGTGGACGCGAACCAGGCGTGGGACGTCGGCGAGGCGATCGAGTACGTGAACGTGCTCCAGCCCTACCGCCCGCTCTGGATCGAGGAGCCCACGTCACCCGACGACGTCCTCGGCCACCAGGCGATCCGTCGCGCCGTGCACCCCATCGGCGTCGCGACGGGCGAGCACGCGCACAACCGCGTGATGTTCAAGCAGCTCCTGCAGGCCGACGCGATCGACTTCGTGCAGTTCGACAACTGCCGCCTCGGCGGGCTGAACGAGGCGCTCGCCGTGCTGCTGCTGGCCGCGAAGTTCGGGAAGCCGGTCTGCCCCCACGCCGGCGGCATCGGGCTGTGCGAGTACGGCCAGCACGTCGCCCTCATCGACTACATCGCTGTCAGCGCCAGCCTCGACAACCGCATGCTCGAGTTCGCCGACCACCTCCACGAGCACTTCGTCGACCCCATCACCCTCCGCGACGGCCGCTACATGCCGCCGCAGGCCCCCGGCTTCAGCATCGAAATGCGGCCCGAGTCTATCGGGGCGATGACGTGGCCGGGCGGGAGTGAGTGGGCGCATTGAGTGCACCAACGTCACGTCAAGGGGCACTACCGCACCCGGCGACACTCCTTGCGCCGACGGGAGCGCCCGAAAGCTGGGTCATGGACGTACTTGATCCTCGGCCGACCGAGTGCCATCGTTGTCATCGATGGCTGCGAAGAGGGCCGGGGCCGCTAAGACATCCAGCAAGAAGAGCGCTGAGACGGGTCCGCCTGAGACTGGGGAGGCGGGCGATTCGGCGGGGATCTCTGCACGTATCACTTCGTATGCCATCTTTGAGCTTTGCATCCAGCGCGCCAGAAACGTGATAAAGCTCCACGAGGCGGCGCATGGTAGGGCAGGCAAACCCGAGAAATTCACCTCCGACGCGCCGAGAGCCGCCGTCGTACTTGCGGTTTCAGCGCTAGATGCGTTCGTCCGCGACTTCGTGCTCTCGCGGACGCGAGAACTACTCGCGGCACGCACTCAGACCGTTCCACCTGCCCTGCTGGCACAAATCAAACAATTCATCAAGGACGATGACCTTATTAACGCGGCGCGACAAGACGACCTCCTTGAGCGTGTAGACAAAGCTTTCAGAAGTGACTTCGAACGAAGATCCTTCCAAGGAACCAAGGCGATTCACGAGAGCATGATGATCGTGGGATACAACGACGTCTTTCACGATGTCGCGGTGCATGCGGGTATGAATGAAGATCGGTTGCGACAAGAGTTGGACTCCTTCACGCAGCGTCGCCATGCGATTGCTCATCGCGGGGACTACGATCTGACCGAAAATCCTCCGAAGGAGAACGTTATCACCAAGAAATACGCCGAGGATTGCATTTCACTCATGTGCCGAGTGGCCAAGCACATTCACGAATTGGGATCGAAGTCATGAGCCGAGTCCTCATCGTCACCTACGACCTTATGGATCGCGGCAAGAACTATGAGGCGTTACTCGCCTTGATCAAGTCTCACTCGAGCTGGTGTAGACTCGGAGGCTCTTCCTACCTCATCCTTACCGACGATGCACCTCCGGCCGTCCGTGACAGGCTCAAGGCTGCTCTGGATGCAAACGACAAGCTCTACGTGGGAGCGGCGCCAGCGCCATCGGCCTGGATTGGAATGGATGACGCTGTCACCAAGTGGATCCATGCAAATCAGGTCGGCAAAGCCACGGCCTAGATTCCGTAGCCCTTAGCCCCGCTCTACGACACCACAACCACCGGCTGCCGGGCGTGCTTCACCACGTGCTCCGACATCGACCCTAACAGGGCGCGCGTGAGGCCGGCGCCGCGGCGGCCGACGACAATGACCGACGCTCCTTCCGCGTCGGCCGCGCGCACGATCTCCTCGCCCGCGCTCCCGTAGACGATCGCGGTGCGTGAGGCGATCCCGGCCGCGCGCAGCGGCTCGCGAGCGGCCGCTGTCATCCCTTCGGCGCGCTGTTGCGCCTGCTGCTCCTGCGCCGGCGTCCGCGGCTCAGCCTCGTGCGACTCCACCACCAGCAGGACGACGTCGGCGCCCGGCGCGTAGGTCGCCGCCAGGTGCTTGCCGATGCGGGCCGTCGCGTCCGAGCCGTCGCAGGCGGCCAGCACCACCGGACCGTCGGGCGGGCGCGGGGCCCGCGGAGGGCCTGCGTGCGACAGCGCCTGGTTCCGCTGCCGCGTCCCCACCAGCGCCACCAGCGCGATCGGCCCCATCGCGGCCGTCAGCAGCAGCCAGCCGAACGGATCGTGGCCCCAGCGCCGCGCCAGGTAGGTGATCACCAGCATCGTCACCAGGACGACGGCGAGCCAGACGGCGATGGCTTCGAACAGTACGAGCACGCTGCCCCTCCCCTGTAGCGCGCGATGCCCGCGCGATCCGCGTGAATGGTACCCGCCCACAGTAGGGACAAGGGACAAGGGATCAGGGGACCTCACTGTTCCCCATCCACTGTCCACTGTTCCCTGTTCGCTCCATAGAAGCGCGTCGCCGTCCCACCCAGCACAAGCTCTCGCTCGGCCTCCGACAGCCGCTCGGCGTACGCGGTCACGATGCCGGCGACCTCGCCGTACGTTCCCGCCAGCGTGCACACAGGCCAGTCCGAGCCGATCATGCACCGCCTCGGCCCGAACGCCTCCAGCACGACATCGAGGTACGGCGTGAAGTCGTCCGCGCCCCACGCCGACCAGTCGCCCTCCGTGACCATGCCACTCAGCTTGCACCACGCATTGTCGCACGCCGCCAGCGCACGCATGCCGTCGCGCCACGCATCCACCGTTGCCGTCCCGGCCCGGTGCGCGCGGATGTCCGGCTTGGCGATGTGGTCGACGACGAACCGCTGCCGCGGGAACGCGCGCACCAGCTCGACCGCCTCGGCGAGCTGCCGCTCGTAGATCAGCACTTCGTACGCCAGGCCGACCCGCTCGAGCGCGGCGATGCCTCGCCGGAAGTCCGCGCCCGCCATGAAGCCGTCCGGCTCCGACTGCACGAGGTGGCGTACGCCGCACAGCTTCGGGTGCGCCGCCACGCGCTCCAGCTCGCGCTCCACCTCCGGCGACTGAAGGTCCACCCACCCCACGACGCCACGCACGAACGGGTGCGCGTCCGCCAGCGACAGCAGCCACGCGGTCTCGACCGGATCCTGCTGCGCCTGCACCGCGACGCAACCGCCGAAGCCGCTCGCACGCAGCAGCGGCTCCAGGTCCGGCGGGAGGAAGTCGCGTTTCAGCGCCGCCATGCCGCCGTCGATCCAGCCGTGCGTCTCCGGGCTGTAGCGCCAGAAGTGCTGGTGCGCGTCGATGCGGGCTTCGCTGCGGGCTTCGCTGCGGGCTTCGCTGCGGGCTTCGCTGCGGGCTTCGCTGCGGGCTTCGCTGCGGGCTTCGCTGCGGGCTTCGCTGCGGGCTTCGCTGCGCTGTCCCACCGTCATTCCTCCGGCACGGGCGTCCCTCCGCCCGCGCCCGACGCGTAGCACGCCTCGACCACGGCCATCGTCCGGAACGCGTCGTCCACGCCCGACACCAGCGCCGCGTCCTCGCCCGCGAGCACGCGCTGCAGGTTCGACATCGGCCCCTCGAACGCCTCGGTGAACCACGACCCTCGCAGCCGCACAGACGTCCACGCCGCCGAACCGCGCACGGCGATCCGCAGCTCGTCGGGCTCGCCGTGCGGGTAGTTCAGGTTCACGCCCATCTTCGCGATCGCCGCCGCCTTCGTCCCCTCGACCTTGATCTGCGACACGGCCTCGTCCGGCCCGAACTCGTGCGTGTGGTTCATCGTCAGGCTGCATCGCAGCTCGTCGCCGTAGTCCAGGATGATGCTCGTGCGCACATCCGGGTACCCGTCGAGGCCCGGGTACCGCGCCCCCCGCGCGTACACGCCGCGCGGCTCGCCGATCAGCGACCGCACGAGATCGACGTAGTGGATCGAGTGCATTAGCACCTCGAGACGCGGCACGCCCTTCAGAAACGCCCAGTATCCCCACGGCGTGTGCAGGTTCAGCCGCACCTCGACGTCCGTGATCTCGCCCAGCACGCCGCGGCCGATGGCGTCGCGCAGGGCGAGCATGTTCGGCGCGAAGCGGAGCTGGAAGTTCACCGCGGCCGTCAGCCCCTTCGCGTGACAGATGTCGCGGATGATGCGCGCCTCGTCGAGATCACGGCCCATCGGTTTCTGCATCAGCACCGCCGCGCCGTCCGGCAGCCGCCGCAGGATCTCCGGGATCGCGGCCGGCGGCACCGCGATGTCGAAAACGGCCCCCGGCTCCGACGCCGCCTCATCCAGCGACTCGAACACGCGCGGGAGATCGAACTCGTCCGCCCGCTCCCGCGCAGTCGCCGCCTGCACATCGAAGATCCCAGCGATCGGGAAGCCCAGCCGCGCGTACACGGGCAGGTGCGCGTCCCGCACAATGCTCCCCGCCCCGACGACGACGATCGGCCGCGGCTTGGACGGCCGCGGCCAGGCCTGCACCAGATCCGACGGCGGAAACTTGGCCAACCAGACCTCCTCGAACCACGCACTACCAACTACGATCTACCCACTCAGCGAAAACACCACCCTCATCTCCGCCCACCACTCCCCCGGCGCGGCCTCCGGCGCCAGCTCCTGCAGCGACTCCATCAGCCGCTGCCACTCCCCCGCTCGCGGCGTGTCGCGCTCGTAGCGGGCGAAGTCGCGGGCCATCTCGAAGCCGTCGTCCGTCTCCATGTGCATGAACAGCCGCCGGCCCAGCAGCCAGATCCGCATCTCCCGGACCCCGATCGCCCGCAGCCCGCGCTCCACCTCCGGCCAGATGTTCGCGTGATGCTCCACGTACGTCTCGAAAACGCCCGGTGCATCGCGGAGGAGGATGGTCATGCCGTAGTGTTTCATGAAAGTGGTCAGTAGTCAGTTATCAGTTATCAGTGCCGCCGCTCTGGTGGAGAGAACTGAGAACTGACCACTGACAACTGATAACTCCTAGAACACCAGCACCCCGCCGTCGATGGGGTAGCACTGGCCGGTGATGAACGACGCCTCGTCGCTGCAGAGGTACAGCGCGAGCGCGGCGACTTCGTCGGGGCGGCCCATACGCCCGACGGGCTGGTATTCGCTGAGCTGCTGGAACATCTCCTGCTCGCGGCCGGGGTAGGTGTTGCGCAGGTAGCCGTCGACGAACGGCGTGTGCACGCGCGCCGGCGCCACGCAGTTGCAGCGGATCCCCTGCTTCACGTAGTCGACGGCGATCGAGCGCGTCATCGCCAGCACCGCGCCTTTGCTCATCGAGTACGCGAAGCGATCCGTCAGCCCGATCAGCGATGCGATCGAAGCCAGGTTGAGGATGGCGCCACCACCGTTTTTGAGCATCTGCCGCACCCCCGCCTGCGAGCACAGGTGCACGCCCTTCACGTTGACGGCGTAGACGCGGTCGAGGTCGGCCTCGGTCGTCGTCTCGACGGTGCCGATGTGCGCGATGCCGGCGTTGTTCACGAGGATGTCCAGCCGCCCCGCCGCCGCTGCCACAGCATCGAACGCCGCCGTCACCGACGCCGCGTCGCTGACGTTGCAGGCGACGGCATCGGCCGACCCGCCGGCATCGCGAATGCGCGCGGCCGTCTCCGCGCCGGACGCCTCGTCCAGCTCCAGCACGAACACGCGGGCGCCCTGGGCGGCGAAGGTCTCGGCGATGGCGGCGCCTATGCCTGAGCCGGCGCCCGTGACGGCAGCAATCTTGTTGTCGAGTCTGAACATGCCCGCGGCAGGATAGCGCCGGGCAGCGCTAGCGTCATTAAGGCTGAGATGCGACCCCCGCGCCCTCCTTCGCGAGCAGTGCCAGCGCCTGGGTGGCCGCGTTGGGACCCCGCACCACGCCCGCGAGTGCGCCAGCGCTGTCAACCACGGCCACCGCAGCCGACGTCTTGACGTCGTCGACGCCGAGGGCCTTGTACACCTCGCCGTCCCAGTCCGGCAGGATCAGCACGTAGTCCTCCGGGGCGCGGCCGGGCGCCAGCCCTTCGACGGCGTCGTTGTAGGAGGATTTCATCATCATCTCGATGGGTTTGCGCACGAGCCGCGGGATGCCCCGCACGTCGGCGACGTTGCAGACGCGCACACGCGACGCCTCGGGATACGAGTCGCGGATGGCCTGGCTGATGGGCTTCCCTTCCGCCTGCGTCTCCCGCCCGACGAAGATCAACACCGTCGCCGGCCCCGGCGCGCTCAGGTCCACCTGCCGCCCGTGCCCGATCGCCTTTATCGGGGCCAGTCCTCGCAGCACCGGAAGCCCCGCGCTCCGCTCGTCGATCATAATCGCCCCGCCTTCCCGCTATGCCCGCTGCTCTGAGGAAGCCAGTCTCCGCGATCCCGCCTACCGGCGCCAGCCCGCGGAAGTTGCGCTTCTCGTAACCTGAAAGGACATGCCCGAAATCGAACGCGCGCACGTCTCCCACGAACGTCTCCTCGCCCGCCTGCCCGACGACGGCGTTCCCGGCCGAACCGCGTACGCCGTCCCGCACGCCCGCCCGGCGATCGTGGCCTCGTGGCTGGACGACGACGACCGCGACCACCTCGCGGACGCCGCCGAAGCATCGGACACGGGCAGCGTACTGTTCGTGCGTGAGCGCGACCTGCTGCTCGTGCTGCCGCCGTTCCCTGTCGAAGCGGCGCTGACAGGCGACCGCATCGACACGGCTCCGCTCGTCGAGCTGCTCCAGCGAAGCCGCACGATCGCCGCGTTCCTGCTGCGGCGCGGCGGCTACACGATGGGCGTCTTTCGCGGCGACTTCCTCGTCGACTCGAAGACCGACCGTCGCTTCGTGAAGAACCGGCACCGCAAGGGTGGCCAGTCGCAGCGCCGCTTCGACCGCATCCGGGAGAAGCAGGTCTACGAGCTGTTCGAGATGGCCTGCGAGGACGCGCGCGCCACCCTGACCCCCTACGAGTCGGAGATCGAGCACGTGTTCCTCGGCGGCGACCGCCAGGCCCTCATCGCCTTTCGCAAACAGTGCGACTATTTCGACCGCTTTGGCGCGCGGGTCATGTCCCGCCCGCTCCACATCCCCGGCGACCCCCGCAAGGCGTCGCTCGCGGCCGTCCCCCGCGAAGCGAGGTCGAGCACCCTGCTATCCTGCACGCCATGATTCGCGCGTTGTCCTTGTTGCCGGCAGCGCTCTTCGTCCTCGCCGTCGCCTGTCGTGCGGATGATCCCGACGACGATGGCGCCGCGTCCACGCCCACCATCACAGCGTCTTGGCCCACCGGTGGCCTGACGCCCCCGGACGTCCCCGAACGACCGGCTGAGTTCGCTGATTACCCGGCTGTCCTCGCCGATTACCTGACAGCATTTCCAGTGGCGGGCGAGGGCGACGCCTGCCTCCACGAGCTGTTCCAGGCGTGGGACATGCCTTACTTCAGCGGCGACCGCTCATGCCGCGAGGGCAACGCCGACCTCGATCCTGACAACGAGGTCGCGGTCGTGCTCGCGGGGCCCCGCCCGGAGGACTTCGCGCCGTTCGACTACAACATCGTTGTGCTCGACCGCCGCGATGGAGGCTACGGCGTGTCCTACGAAGCGGGCATCCAGCCGTTCCTGGCCCTCCAAGCCAATGAACTGGGCAATGTGATCGTCGCCGTGGAGGACATCAACGGAGACGGAGGCGGCGAACTCGTGTACAACAGACCCTCCTGTGGCGCCCACACCTGCTTCGCACACATCCACATCGTGAGCGGGGGCGCCGTCGGCTACGCGACGCTCTCACCGCTTCCGAGCCCCGAGGATCCCGAAGGCGGCATTAGCATGTCATACGCGGACTATCGTCTCGAAGACGTTGATGGCGACGGCTCGGAGGAGCTCGTGCTGCATGGCGGCTCGATCGGCAGCGTGGGCGCCGGGCCAAACCGCGAACGCACGGAGATCTGGGCTTGGGACGGCCTACAATACACCCTGCGAGAGACCGTGCTCGACCCGCCCACCTTCCTTTACCACGCGATTCTCGACGCCAACGCCTTGATCAACCAATCGCGCTTCTCTGAAGCGGAACGGGCCTTCGTGGCCGCAGTCGAAGATCCTGCACTTGATTCAGGCTGGAACATGTCCGACTCATCGAACATCGGCGGCGAGCTCGAATCCTACGCCTACCTTCGCGCTGCGGTCGCGCGCCTCCTCGGTGGCAGCGATTCGGCGGGCGCGGTCGACTACCTCGATCGAGTCGTCAGCCTCGACGCGCCTCTGCACGCGCCACTGGCGGCGGCTTTCCGCGACACGTACGCGGATTCAGGTGACATGGCCACCGCCTGCGACGCGGTACGGACGTACGTCGCGGACCACCTCGCCGCCCTCACTGACTTCTGGAACTTCGGCTACGGCAATCCGCCCTTCGACGCCGAGGCATTCTGCCCGTTTCGTGCTCAGTGAACGAACCGTTTGCGCCAGCCCCGCCAAGGCCATTTTGCGATACTCGTTCGTCCAACTGTTAAACGACGGTGCATCGTGCGCGGCGATGATCGTCATGGCAAAAAGACAGCACGAACCCAACGCAATTTGGATCAACCGCATGTTGCCGCCTCAAGCTATTCAGGCGGAATGCTCAAGCGCTCCAAGACTGGAAGCACTTCATCCACGACTCGCGCTCCAATTGCGGTGGCGAATGAAATCCGGATGAAGATGCTGCCACCTTCCCTGTGGAAACCGCCGATTTCGCGCGACTTCACGGGTGCAAGCAGTTTCCACGTCGTCCGCTCACCCTCAGCTGCGAATTCAACTTGGCCGGACTTAGGAACGTTGTAAATGTCCTCGCAGAACAGGGGTATGGTCGGCACGACTTTGGACAATTCGGGGGTGCATCCTTCGAATCCAAGATCCGGAGGGGCGTAATACATGGCAATGGAAATGGCGTTGTCCAAACGCTCCTTCTGCTCCGGACTGAGGCTCTTTAGCTCGTCCTCGGTCGGATAGGGGAACCACTCACGGCTGACGACATTAATTGAGAGCCCTTCCCTGAGCTCTTCGGGGGCAGCAGGACTTGAACCGTCGACGGTCCCGGCCCACCCTGCCGGGAGACAAAGACCGACGCGCAGGACAGCGTTCACAAGTATCGTTTCACCGCCCGCGCAGTCGACGCTCAGAGGCTCCGGTGTCCGAATTGGCGGAATGGCCGTGTCCGGCACGGGCGGGGTTCCCGGCGTTGCGGGCGGCCTCGCTGTGAAGGTCGGACTTACGCCGCCTCTTACGAAGGTTGGAACCTCATAAGTGATGTTCTCCAGTGTCGGAGGAGGGATGAATTCCTCTTTCGACGAGTTTCCTTCATGCAACATTGCGTAGAAGGTGATCAGGCCTGACAACACCAGAGTGCCGACCAGGGCAATTAGTGCCATCCTCGACCACGATCGGGTAACCTTATACACGGGATGTAAGACTCCACGAGTATGCGTTAGCGATACAGTACGCCACTTTTCGCAGAGTTGCCACCGTCTGCCTAACCCAAGATCGCCCGTCTCGACCTAAGGGAAACGTCGGCACTTCTTCGCTGCGGGCCACGGCTTATCCGCTGCCCGGCTCTTACCAACGCACTGATACCGTCGGCTTTTCGCCACCCCAAGACTGCGGTTGCGCGACCAGCCAGCTCCTGCTCAACTGACGCACTAGATTGAAGCACGGAGGAGACCGCGTGCACCTCTGGTGGAAGCACGGCATCATCTACCAGATCTACCCGCGGTCGTTCCAGGACTCGAACGGCGACGGCATCGGCGACCTGCAGGGCGTCATCGACCGGCTCGACTACCTCAACGACGGCACACCGAACTCGCTGGGCGTCGACGCGATCTGGTTCTCGCCGACCTTCCCCTCGCCGATGGCCGACTTCGGGTACGACGTCTCCGACTACGAAGGCGTCCACCCGGACTTCGGCGACATGGCCGTCATGGACAAGCTCATCGCCGAGGCACACAAACGAAGTATCCGCATCATCCTCGACTTCGTCCCCAACCACTCGTCGAACCAGCACCCCTGGTTCATCGAGTCCCGCTCCTCGCGCGACAACCCGAAGCGCGACTGGTACATCTGGCGCGACCCCGGGCCCGCCGGGGAGCCGCCGAACAACTGGATCGCCGTCTTCGGCGGATCGGCGTGGGAGTGGGACCAGAAGACGCAGCAGTACTACCTGCACCTCTTCCTGAAGGAGCAACCGGACCTCAATTGGCGCAACCCCGAGGTCGAGCACGCCATGCACGACGTCCTCCGCTTCTGGATGGAGCGCGGAGTCGACGGCTTCCGCATCGACGTGATGGACCGCATCGTCAAGGACCCCGAGCTGCGCGACAACCCGCCGCAGCCCGACCGCCGCTGGGCCGAGCTGGCGGGGCAGATGGCACTGCAGCGGCACACGCAGGACCAGGACTGGCCCGACATCATCGACTACGTCCGCCGCATCCGCACCGTCGTCGATGAGTTCCCCGAGCGCATGACCGTCGGCGAGGTGTTCGGTACGCCGTCGAACATCGTCCGCTACTACGGCGGCGAGAAGCTCGACGGCCTGCACATGGGGTTCAACTTCCCGCTCGTCCGCCTCTACATGCACCGCTGGACGGCGGAGCGGGTCCGGCGTTATGTCGACGAGTTCGAGGAGGCGCTACCGCCCGGTGGCTGGCCCAACTGGGTCCTGGGCAACCACGACGTCGACCGCGTCGTCTCACGCCTGGGCGGCGGCGCGCTGGGACAGGCGCGCGCGCGTATGGCGGCGCTTATGCTGCTTACGTTGCGCGGCACTCCCTTCGTGTACATGGGCGAAGAGCTCGGCATGGCGAACGTCCATGTGCCCGAAGACCAGCTCCAGGACCCCGCCCGCTTGTACGGCCCCGGCCGCGATGGCGAGCGTACACCCATGCAGTGGACCCGGGATGGCGGTTTCACGACGGCCACGCCGTGGCTCCCTTACGGCGAGCTCTTACTGAACGTCGAGGATGCCGCGCGCGATCCGATGTCGATGCTGTCGCTGTACAAGCGGCTGATCTGGTTCCGCCGCGGTTCCGATGCGCTCGTGCGCGGCGCCTACGCCCCCGTCGACGGCACGCCGCCCGGAACGTTCGTGTACACGCGCATTCACGGCGACGATCGCCTGCTCGTCGCCCTGAACTTCACGACCGAACCCAGCACCATCGACATCCCGACGGGGCTGAAGCTCACGGAGCTGATCGAGAGCACGCACGTCGACCCGCCGGTCGCGCAGCAGATCACGCTGCATCCCAACGAAGGCCGGCTGTATCGGCTCGCTTGACCCATGGCGCCATAGTGATTGTCGTTGACCGCGCGGGCTAAAGGCCCGCGCTACGTCTTCCGGGGATCTACAGCGACCAGCCCCTACCCCACCACCTGCAGAAACCGCGACAGCATCGCATTGATCTGATCCGGCACCTCGAGCTGGTGGAAGTGGCCCGAGCCCGCCGTGCGCGCCACGATCGTCCCCGGCGCCAGCTCCGGCAGCTTGCTGATCTCCGAGATCACCGGCTCCGCCCCCACGTACAGCAGCGGCGCCTTCGCCGCCCGCAGGGCCGCCTCGCTGTCGAAATTCGCGAGATTCCCCATCGCCGACGCCACCACGTGTTGCGGCGTCCGCACCATCGCCGCCAGCACCCGCTCCTTCAGCGCTGCGTCGCTCGACGCCAGGAAGAACTGCGATTCCCCGAAATGCTTCACCGCCTCCATCCCGCCCGGCGCCGCGAATGCGCTCGAGAGCTGCGCCGCCAGCGGCTTCATCGCCTCCGGGAACAGGATCGCCGGGTCCAGCATCGCCACCGCGCGGGCCAGGTCCGGCCGCTTCGCCGCCAGCGCCAGCACGATCGCCCCGCCCATGCTGTGCCCCACGAGCAGCGCACCCTTCACGCCGAGCTGGTCGCACACCCATCCCACGTCGTCGGCGAACCCGTCGATGGTGTACGCCTGCTCCGGTGCGTCGCTCGCCCCATGCCCCCGCAGGTCCACCGACACGCACCGGTGGTCGGCGGAAAACCGCGCCACCTGCGCCGCAAAGTGCGACCGGTCGCACGTCCACCCGTGCACGAACACGATCGCCGGCTCCGTCGCGCCGGCTTCCTCATACGCCAGCCGCACGCCGTCTCGTATCAACTCACTCATCGTGCTCCTGTCGGCTCAAAGCGCGCGCCCCACTGTGAACTGTGCACTGTCAACTGTGAACTACATCACACCTGCTCGAAATACCGAGCCCGCTCCCACGCCGTCACCGCGCGACGATGCTTTTCTATCTCCCACCGCCGCATCTTCACGTAGTGGTCGACGAAGGGATCGCCGAAGAACTCCCGGGCGACGGCGCTGTGCTCGAAGAGGTCGATCGCCTGCTCCAGGGTGCGCGGCAGCGGCGGCAGACCCGCGACCGAGTACACGTCGGACTGCACCGCCGCCGGTGGCTTCAGCCCGTGCTCGATGCCGTGCAGGCCGCCCGCCAGGCACGCGGCGAAGCCCAGGTACGGGTTCACGTCCGCTCCCGGCACCCGCGTCTCGATCCGGATCGCCCCCGCGGTGGACGTGATCGCGCGTAGCGCCGCCGTGCGGTTGTCGATGCCCCAGGTCGCCGTCGTCGGCGCCCAGCTGCCCGAGACGTAGCGCTTGTACGAGTTCACGTTCGGCGCGTAGAGCGCGAACAGCTCCGGCATCGTCCGCAACGCGCCGCCCAGGTACGCCCGCATTCGCGCCGACATGTGGTGCTCGTCCTCCGCATCCCAGAACGCGTTCGACCCCTGGTGCCAGAGCGACTGGTGGATGTGCCCGCTGCAGCCGTCCATCTCGTCGCTGTACTTCGCCATGAACGTCGGGACCGCGCCCGCTTGCGCCAGCACCTCCTTCGCGCCCGACTTGAACAGCATCCCGCGATCGGCCGCCTCCAGCGCGCCGTCGTACCGCAGGTTCATCTCGTACATGCCTTCGCCGTGCTCGCGGTTGTAGCCCTCCACCTCGATGCCGTACGCGTCTATGTTCCGGCGCAGCGCCCCCACCACGTCGTCGTCGATGCTGGCGTGACTGATCGAGTAGCAGTTGTAGCCGGGGTTCAGCGGCCGAAGGTCGCTGTACCGCTTCTCACGCAGCGACTCCTGGTCTTCACGGAAGATCCGAAACTCCAGCTCGACCGCCATCGCCGGCTCGAACCCCATCGTCCGTCCCCGGTCGATGACCCGCCGGAGCACTGCCCGGGGCGACTGCGCGAGAAGGTCACCCTGCTCCGTGTATGCGTCGCACACCACCGCGGCCGTCGCCGGCTCCCACGGCACGACGCGGAACGTGCGCAGGTCGGGCCGCAGCAGCATGTCCGAGAACCCCGTGTCCGCGCTGCCGATCGCCAGGTCCAGGCCGGTCATCACCTCCTCGGCGATGTCCCACCCGAACAGCACGTCGCACTGCGGGAAGCCCTCGCCCTCGCACCCCTCGACGAACTGCTTCGCCGATACGCGCTTGCCGCGGTACACGCCGTCCATGTCCGGCGTGCCGATCTTCACCGTCTCGACGCCGTGGTCCGCGATCTTCCGCTCGACGTCATCTCGATTCATGTCCGCGATCATACCCCAGCCATCGGCCGAGCGTCACCCGGCTGCGTGGCCGCCGTCATACCGGGATGTCCACGAAGACCCCCGGGAGTCGTTCCCACTTGACCCGTCGAAGGAGCGCCTCAGCATGTATCTCTTCGGGAAGCACGGGCTACGCGCGATGTAATGGCACCGCATCCTGCGGGGGCGGATGTAGAACTGAACACCCTCTCACATCCGACACAACGACTCTGCGCAAGAACAAGAAATCGCGGGCCGCTCGATTCGGCGGCCCGCGACACGGAATGCTAACGGCCAGCAGCTGGTCACTGACAGCTGACAGCTACTTCTTCGTCTTGAACTCCTCGAGGTGCTGGCCGATGTCGATGAACCGGTCCGCGACCCCGCGCAGCTCCGTCGCCGCCGCCTCGGCGAAGGCGCACACCTCGACGCGCACACCCCGGCTCTCCACCAGCTCCACCACCCGGACGAAGTCTCCGTCGCCCGACATCAGCACCACGACGTCCAGCCGCTCGGACATCGTGAGGATGTCCACCGCCAGCTCGATGTCGAAGTTGGCCTTCATGCTCCCATCGCTGAACCGCTTCAGGGGCTTGGTGACGATGCGGTAGGGATGCGCGATGAAGTGGTGCGCGAACCGCTGGCTCTCCAGCTTCGCCTGCGGGTCGTCGGTGATCGGCGCGTAGGCTGTGGCCCGCACCAGCTCCCGGCCCCGCGTGAAGTAGTCCAGCACCCGCCCGAAGTCCAGGTCGATCTTGCGCCGCTCCGCCGCGTAGATGAGGTTCGGCACGTCCACGAAGATTCCCACGCGCGGGTGCGCCGTCACCGGCCCGGTGTCTCCCACGCGCCCCTGCAACTCCGATATCGACGTCTGCAGCGATTTCAGGGTCGCCCCGATCTCGCGGGTGAACTGCTCCAGCACGGCCGCCTGGTGCGCCACCACCGCTTCCAGGGTCCCCGCCTCCAGCTCCGGCAGCGGAAGGTCCTCCATCGCAGCCCCATCACCGGCCGCGCCCGGCTTCTTGCGCCCGCGTCCGCCTCGCGTGCCCCGCCGCCGTTTCGCGGGCGAGGTCAGGTCGTCCAGCGATGGCGCCACCGCCAGCGACGACGGCACCGGCGAGGGCGTGCCCATCGGAACGGCGGCTGCCTCGGCCGCCCAGTCGCGCCGCGGCGGCCGTGTCACCGGCGCGCGTCGCGTCCGGCTCGTCGTTGTCTTCGTGGCCGTCGCGGCACGACCCAGGGCAGTTGCGGTCGCAGTCCGTGATGCCGCCGTCGTCGCCGCCGGGGCGGTGGTGGAAGCGGCCTTCGTGGCCGTCGTCTTCTTCGCCGGAGGGCCCGGCGGTGACGAAGTCCGTACAGGACTTGTCCTGGCGGCGGCCGCCGCGGCGCCGTTTGTCGCCGCTTCGCCGGCCGCCGTCTTTGACTTGCGCGTGTCCTTGCGTGGCTTCCCGAAAAACTTAACCAATCGTCATGCTCCCGCTGCGTACTCCAGTACACTGCATCGCGCCGCTACCTGCTTCGCCACATCGATAAATGCCCGCGCTTGCGGGCTCTCGGCAGCCGATACGACGATCGGCGTCCCCTCATCCCCACCTTTGCGCGTCTCCGGGTCGAGCGGCAGCTCGCCCAGGAACTCCAGCCCCAGGTCCTCCGCCGCCTGCCGCGCGCCGCCATGCCCGAAGATGTCCGTCCTATCGCCACAGTGGGGGCACACGAAGTAACTCATGTTCTCCACCAGGCCGAAGATCGGCACGTTGAGCTTGTCGAACATCGACACCGCTTTCGCCGCATCCTCCAACGCCACATCCTGCGGCGTGCTGACGACGACGACGCCGGAGATCGGCGCCTCCTGCGCCATGCTCATCGCCGCGTCGCTGGTGCCCGGGGGCAGGTCGATCAGGAGGTAGTCCAGCTCGCCCCACGAGATGTCGTGCAGGAGCTGCCGCACCGCCGTCCCGATCATCGGCCCGCGCCACACCACCGGCGTGCCGCGCGGCAGCACGAACCCGATGGAGCAGACCTTTACGCCGTGCCGCTCCTCGACGCGAAGCCCGCCCGGCCCCTCGGCCTGCGCGCCCTGCCCGATGCCCATCATCGTCGGGATGTTCGGGCCGGTGATGTCCGCGTCCAGCAGACCCACCCGCGCGCCTAACGAAGCCAGCGCGGCCGCCAGGTTCGTGGCGACGGTCGACTTGCCGACGCCGCCCTTGTTGCTCGCGATGGCGATGATGTTACGCACGCCCTCGACCGGGTGCTGCTGGCCGCCGCGGTGCTGGGGCACGCTCGCCTCCATGGTGACGGTCGCCTCGCGCACCCCCGGCAGCGCCAGGAGCAGGTCCCGCGCCTCTGTCTCGATCTTGTCGCGCACGGGGCACGCCGGCGTCGTCAGGACGATCCGCACATTGACCGTGCCATCGTTGATCTCCGGCTTCTGCACGAACCCGAGCGACACGATGTCCCGGTGCAGGTCCGGATCCTCGATCGCGCTCAGCGCGCTCAGCACTTCCGCTTCGCTGACACTCATCTCGTAGTCCTCACATCCACACCTGTTCTGTCGAGGCCAGAATCTGCGGCTCTGTCCAGGCCAGAGCCTGCGGCGGTGACGCGCGCCCCGATCACGTAGCGGCAGCATACGGCACACCCGGAGGGCGCTTCGGGCGCGGCCCGGACCTCGGCATCAAGCATCGACGCCAGGAACGTATCGTGCCAGGCGCACGGCCCCGTGCGCGTCACGATCTCCCTGTACACGCATCCGAAGTCCCGGAGCTCGATGTCGTCGCCCAGATCGTGGTACTCCGCGAAACCGCCGTGCTTGCGGAGGACGGCCACAGCCAGCTCCGCCTGCGCGGACGGCGCCAGCCCACGGGCCTCGCCCGCATGGCGCTGCGCAAGGGCCTCCGCGGCGGACCGGAAGAGCTGCCCGCGCCGGTCCAAGGGTGAATGCTCGCCGTTGGCCGTTACCAGCCCGGCCTGCTCCACCAGGAGGGCCAACAGCCGGTCGTAGCCGTCGGACAGGCGCCGGTGCCCGTCGTCGGTCAGCGCGTATCGAAAGTGGGGCCGGCCGGTGGCTCGCCGGACCTCCTCCGCGCGGACAGCGCCATCGCGCTCAAGCGCGACGAGGTGCTGGCGGACGGTCATCGGGGCCAGATTCAGGGAGGAGGCAATCCCATCGACGGTGGCGCCGTCGTTGCGTTTCAGATGGGCGAGGATCTCGGTTTTTGTCGAATGCATAAAGGGGCAGCTTTTGGCGCCAGCCCAAGTATATCTGAGCCGGATTGGTGAAGCTCGATTCCAGTTTACCAATTCGTTACCGATAAAACCGTACCTGGCTTGACACTGTATAAAGTACCGTGCCATACTATGGCACCGAGCCGCCCTCTCGAGCGTACAGGTAGGCGAGAGGGACAACGGGAAGGAGACAGGAGATATGAGGACTCTAGTCAGGGAAGAGAAGAAGACCACATCGGCGCCGAAGGCAGCGCACCCGCACCACTGGGTCATCGCCAGCCCGAACGGCGAGTACAGCACCGGGACCTGCAAGATCTGCGGTAAGTCGAAGAGGTTCCCCAACTCGGCCGAAGACAACCTCTGGTCGCGCAACGTCCCGCAGTCCCGCTGGACCGGCCGCAGCGACGGGGATACGTCGGGTTATTAAGACAGCAGCCACGCCCCCCGGGTCAAGAGACCGTCCGAAAAGGGCGGTCTCTCCGCATTCCCGCCCACGCGAATCCCAACACGGGTAAGCTTTCGTATCACGCTTGCAGGAGGCGCACCTATGCTTAGCACAGGACAGGACGCACCAGACTTTGACCTTCAGGACGAACACGGCAACCCCGTGCGGCTGGCGGACTTCCGGGGGACATCGTCCGTCGTCCTGATGTTCTACCCGGCGGACAACACGCCCGGCTGCACCGCCCAGCTCTGCGCCGCGCGCGACGACTACGACAGGTACCAGGCGGCGGGCGTCGCCGTCTTCGGCGTGAACCCCGGCAGCGTGAAGTCGCACCAGCGTTTCGTCGAGAAGCACGGCCTGCGCACGCCACTGCTCCTGGACGACGGCGCACGCGTTTCGCGCGCGTACGACGCGCTGATGCCGATTCCGTTGCTCACCGTCGTGAATCGCACGGTCGTCGGCATCGGCCGCGACGGCAAGATCAGGTTCTTTCAGCGGGGCATGCCATCGACGGAAACCATCCTGGCCGCGATGACGGAAGGCGCCGCAGCCGCCACTTAATCGTCACGGTGCTCAGCCCGGTACCCATCCGGCGCGTCTCACCAGGAAGTACTCGAGCGAGTCCGACAGCGCGAGCCACGACGCCTCGATGATGTCCGTGCTGGCGCCGACCGTCGTCCAGATGCGATGCCCGTCCGTCGATTCGATGAGCACGCGCACAGCGGCGTTGGTGCCCGCCGCGCTGTCGATGATGCGCACCTTGAAGTCGATGAGCCGGATCGCCGTGACGGACGGATGGAACTTCACCAGCGCTTTCCGCACCGCGGCATCCAGCGCGCTTACCGGGCCGTTGCCCTCCGCGACCTCCTGCAGCGCCTCGCCGTTCACGATCACCTTCGCTATCGCCTCGCTCTCGATCTCCCGGTTGTGACGGGAGGTCGCTGACAAGGCGCGTTCGACCGTGCGGTAGCTGTCGAGCTCGAACGGCGCGGTGTATTCGGGCATGCGCCTGCGCGCGAGGAGGTACAGCGAGGCGTCGGCCCCCTCGAACGAGTACCCCAGCGCCTCCAGGTTGTTGATTTCCTGCTGCAGGACGCGCGCTTCCTCGCGGGAGACCTCAAATTCAAAGCCGATCTGCTTCAGCTTCTCGATGAGGCCGCTGCTCCCACCGAGCTCGGACACGACCATGCGCTGCTGATTGCCGACGGCCTCCGGGGGGACGTGCTGGTAGGTGCGGTCGTTTTTCAGCACGGCGGCCGTGTGCAGGCCGCCCTTGTGGGTGAACGCGCTGGAACCCACGTACGGCTGGTACGGGTCGGGCACCATGTTCACAATCTCACTGACGTACAGGCTCACGTCGGTCAGCAGGCGAAGCTGCTCGTCCGACACCACGTCGATGCCGAGCTTGAGCTTGAGGTTCGCGATCACGCTCATCAGGTTGGCGTTGCCGCACCGCTCGCCGTAGCCGTTCACGCACGCCTGCACCTGGCGCACGCCAAGCTCCACGGCCGCGAGCGTGTTCGCGACGGCCAGGTCGGCGTCGTTATGCGTGTGAATGCCCAGGGCGGCATCCGGCAACTCGGCCTGCACGGCGCGCACCGCTTCGACGAGCTGTTGCGTCGTCATGCCGCCGTTGGTGTCGCACAGGACGAGGCACTGCGCTCCGGCGGACGCCGCGGCCTTCAGGCACGACAGCGCGTACCGCCGGTCGGCGTAGAAGCCGTCAAAGAAGTGCTCCGCGTCGAAGAACACCGTCCGCCCCTGCGCGGCCATGAACCGCACGGAGTCGGCGATCATCGCCAGGTTCTCTTCCAGCGACGTCTCCAGCACATCGCGGACGTGCATCTCATGCGCCTTGCCCACCAGCGTCACGACCGGCGTCCGCGCGTCGAGCAGGGCCCGCAGGTTGGAGTCGGCGTCCGCCGCCCCGCCGGCTCTGCGCGTCGAACCGAACGCGGCGAGGCGCGCGTGCTGCAGGTTCAGCGCCTGGGCCCGCACGAAGAACTCGGCGTCCTTGGGGTTGCTGCCGGGCCACCCGCCCTCGATGTAGTGCACGCCCAGCTCATCGAGCTTTCTGGCGATCTTCAGCTTGTCCTCGACGGACAGCGACAGCCCCTCCATCTGGGCGCCGTCGCGCAGCGTCGTGTCATACAGCTCTAGGGTCATGTGGATTCTCCCGATGCGCCCGCACCCGCGTGCGAGCTGGCCTGCCGGACGGAGGGTCGTCTAGCGGCCAATTCATCGCCGCGGCGATGAACCGCGGCTGAAGCGCCTCTCAGGAGTAGGACCGGTCAACATCACGGCCATCGTATCACAGAGGCCGCCCGCCGTGCATGTAAGGGATTCCCTTGCTCGCGCAAGCAGATCCGCCGAGCGATACTGAGGCCGTGAGAGCGAGCGCGCGTGTCTGAGACCAGATCCCCCGATCAGCCGGAGAGTACGACCGAGGGCGGCCAGCCTCAGACTCCACAGGACGACCGCGCCAGGGTGCGGCTGCCTCGACGCCAGTCCGGCCCCGAGGTCGAAGGCACGGAACTCGTCCACGGACGAAAGGCGGGGTCCGTCTACGCGCGCCGCGTCCGCGAGAGCGAGCGCCACTTTCAACGCGGCGCGGAAGAGGGCACCTACCGCGCCACGACCCGAGCGACGGCCCCCCGCACCCGCGGCCAGCGTATCTGGCAGCGCGTACGCCACGTCTTTGTCGGCGCACCCATAGCCACCGAGGAGCAGGAGGAACAGCGCCTTCCCAAGTGGAAAGCGCTGGCGGTGTTCTCGTCCGACGCGCTTTCTTCGAGCGCCTACGCTACGGATGAGATACTTCTCGTCCTCGTCGGAGCGAGCGTGGGCGCGCTCACCCGCTCGATTCCCATCGCCCTGGCGATCTGCGCGCTCCTCGCCGTCGTCACGTTCTCGTACCGGCAGACGATCAAGGCGTATCCCAGCGGCGGCGGCGCCTACATCGTCGCACGCGACAACCTGGGCGACGTGGCCGGCTTGACCGCAGCGGCTGGCCTCTCCGTCGGCTACGTACTCACGGTCGCCGTCTCGATTGCCGCTGGCGTGTTCGCCGTCGTGTCGGCTTTCCCCGAACTTGGCGACTTCAAAGTGGCCATCGCCGGGATCGCCGTGGGGGTCATCACGCTGCTGAACCTTCGCGGCATCCGCGAATCCGGCACCATCTTCGCGATTCCAACGTACGGCTTCATCCTCGCCTTCGTCGTAATGATCGTGGCCGGCTTCATTCGCCTGCTGGTAAACCCGGACCTGAAGGCGGAACCCCTGGAGAGCTGGGAGGAGGCCGGCGTCTCCGCGCTGTCGTGGTTCATCATTCTGCGCGCCTTCTCCTCCGGTTCGGCGGCGCTGACCGGCGTGGAAGCGATCTCCAACGGCATCCCGGCGTTCCAGAAGCCGGAGTCGCGAAACGCTTCCACCACCCTCACGTGGATGGCCATCATCCTGGGCACGCTGTTCCTCTCCATCACCATCCTGGCTCACCAGTTGGGTGTGCAGCATTCGACAGAGGTCTCCGCCCCCGCGCAAATCGCGAAAACGATCTTTGGCCAGACGCCCATCTTCTACCTGATCCAGGCGTTCACCGCCCTCATCCTGTTCCTGGCCGCAAACACCGCCTACGCGGACTTCCCGCGTCTGGGGTCGATCCTTGCGCGGGACCGCTTCCTCCCGCACCAGTTTCTCTTCCGCGGCGACAGGCTCGCCTACTCGAATGGAATCGTCGTGCTCGGCGGCGCTTCGGTCGTGTTGCTGGTGATCTTCAACGCCAGCGTGAATCGCCTCATACCCCTGTACGCGTTTGGCGTGTTCCTCTCGTTCACGCTGTCGCAGAGCGGGATGATCGTCCACTGGCTCCGCGTGAAGGAGGCCGGATGGAAGCCCAGCATCATCGTGAACGGGATCGGGGCGGTGACCACCGGCATCGTTGCCGCGATCATCGGAAGCACCAACTTCACCGCGGGCGCCTGGATCTCCATGATCATGATCCTGTTCGTCGCGCTCTTGCTGTGGTCCGTGTACAAGCACTACATGGGTGTCGAGCGTAAGCTCCGGATCCCGCAAAACGTGGTCTTTGGGTTCGGGCCGGAGGCCCGCCACGGGCAGGCCGTGCTCGTCCCGGTGGACGAAATCAATCGCGCCGTCCTGCGCACCGTCGACTATGCGCGCTCCATCTCACCCAACGTCACGGCGCTGCACGTCACGGATGACGTCGAGGCGGCGAACGAACTGCGCCGCGAGTGGGAGACCCGCGTCCTCGACATCCAACTCGTCGTGATCGATTCCCCGTACCGGTCCTTCGTGCGGCCCGTGCTCTCGTACGTCGACGCGTTGGACCGCGCCGACCCCGGCCAGTATGTGACCGTGGTGCTGCCCGAGTTCCGCACGCCGTGGCCCTGGCAGCGCTTCCTGCACAACCAGTCGGCGCGCCGTCTCAAGAACGCGCTTGTCGAACGGCCCAACACGGTCATCGTCGAAGTGCCCTACCACCTCGCGGGGAACGGCCCGGACGAGATTGTAGAGCCGACGCCGTAGGTGTGGGATCTTCAGCTTGTGGCGGACACAGAAAGACCAGGGCGCCTAGTCTCGTGACGGGGATTGTCACGCCCTGGTCTCTCTTAGAAGAAGCCCGGCTCCGTGTGTGCTCTTCACGTAGCGGGTATGCCTTACAAGAGCAGTATCGGACGCGCCTGTTAAAGAAGAGTGAGGCCCGGGATAAATTCCCGTCGTTGACGTCGATCTCTTTCCGGAATCCCGACGAGCCGGTATGGGCGCCGCTGTAACCGCGGCGGGGCGCCGGGGTTGTGTTGATATAGTGACCCGGCCGCCCGGACGCCGACGGAGATGCAGAAGTGAATCCCAGGCCCGCATGGACCATCATCCTTCCCGCCGTCGCGGTCGTTGCCGCACTGCTGGCGATCCTCGCCCTGGACGTGGCGAAGGGCGGCGAGGCGAAGCCCGGCGATCCCCTGGGTGAGGCCAAGAACCAGCGTTTCCCCTACCAGGCCCCCACCGCCACGCAGATCGACGCGCAGCCCACGCCCAGACCAAGAACGACGGGCGCGGGGGCGCGGCCGGGAAACGCGGAGGATCGCGACGAGAAGCGGCGGACGGACCTGCTGCTCCTTGTCGAGGCGGCCGGCCGGCTGAAGCAGCAGAACGGCTCGCTGCCGTCGACCAACAACAACGTCCAGTCCCTGTGCGCGTACGAGAACCTCGACCAGGCATGCGCCCTGGAGGAGGTGCTGTCGCCGCTGCCGATCGATCCGCTGGGGGCGCCTGTCGAGAACGGGTACTGGTACTCCTCCGACGGGCAGAGGGCGAAGTTCTACGCCTCGCTGGAAGTCGAAATCCCCGAAGACCAGCGCTGTCCGACGGAGGACGCCGAGCTGAAGAAGCGGGCGTACCTGATCTGCGTCGAGACTCCGTAACGCGCTCATCAGCGAACGGGCCACGAGCGGGCCGTTGGGCGTAACGCCCGGCAAGCCCGCGCACCGTACTCAAACGCGGTTCCTGTGATCCGGCTCGTGATAAAGTGGTGACCAAAACTACGAAGGACGGAAGATGGCTCTCGATATCTTCAACCAGCGCGCGAAGAAAGACCGCCAGGAGCACGGCGACCGTCTGCCGCCGGGACAGAAGCTCACCGACGGGTGGCCGGTCCTGCAGTACGGCGGAATCCCCGCAATCGATCTCGCGACGTGGAAGTTCTCCATCGTTGGCCTGGTCGAGAATGAGGCGCACCTCACGTGGGAGCAATTCATGGCGCTTCCCCAGACCACGCTGCGGTCCGACATCCACTGCGTGACCCACTGGAGCAAGTTCGACAACGACTGGACGGGCGTGGCGATCGCCGACTTCATGAAGCAGGTCGAGATCAAGCACGAAGCGAAGCACGTCATGCTGCACAGCTACGGCGGATACACGACGAACATCTCCCTCGCCGAGCTGATGGGGAGCGACGTGATTCTCGCGCACTCGCACAACGGCAAGCCGCTGGAGAAGCAGCACGGCTGGCCCCTGCGCCTCGTCGTCCCGAAGCTCTACTTCTGGAAGAGCGCGAAATGGCTTCGGGGCATGGTGCTCATGCCGAACGAAAAGCCCGGCTTCTGGGAGATGTACGGCTATCACATCCACGGCGATCCGTGGACCGAAGAGCGCTACTCGTAGGCGACTGTTGTTCCGCCGCCGCGGACCATCCCGGCGTCTCGCCCACCTCTCCGGCCAAACTTGATTCGGGGATCGGCGGGCTGTAGGTTTCAGCGATAGCCTGAGAACGCGTTACCTGCCCGGTTCCGGGGTGATCTTGCCTTCCTTTGCCATCGTCCCGCATAAGGTCTCGACGCGGTTCACGGACCCGATCGTGTCGCCGCTGGCGAGCCTCGGCGTGACGCCGAACATGATCTCCGTCGCAGGCTTCGCGGGGAACGTCGCCGCGGCCGTCTTCGCCGCCTCCGGCTACTTCATCGCCGCGGGCATCCTGATGCTCGTCTTCAGCGGCCTGGACCTCCTGGATGGCGCCCTCGCGCGGAAAACCGGCACCGTCACCAGGTTCGGCGCCGTGTTCGACTCCGTGCTCGACCGGCTGTCCGAAGCAGCGGTGCTGGGCGGGCTGCTCTACCACTTCACACAGGTCGGCGGCCACACGATGGAGGTCGCGCTCTGCTACGCCGCCGTCGTGGGGTCGATCATGGTGAGCTACACGCGGGCGAGGGCGGAGGGCATCGGGCTGGAGCTGCGTGAAGGGCTTTTCACCAGGGCAGAACGCGTGCTCCTGCTCGCGGGCGCGCTGATCCTCGCTCGCCTCTTCTACGACGACATCGTCCTCATCGCGCTCTGGATGCTCGCTGTGTTCTCGCTGTTCACGGCCGCCCAGCGCGTGTTCGCGGTCTGGCGGAAGCTCGGTACGGGGAACGAGCGCGCATGACCACGGCGGCCACGATCGAACCCGCTCGCTCGGCGCACGCGGCGAACTCCGACGTTGTGGCGCGCATCCTGAACTACGACTTCACGCAGCCGCTGGCGTTCGTGGCGCTGGCCGTCGTGTACCTGGCCACGCGCTTGCCCTTCATCAATACGGGCTATGGCACCGATCCCGATGCCTGGCGCGTCGCCATCACCGGCTACTGGCTCTGGGACCACCACGAGTTCTACCCGTCGCGGCTTCCGGGCTACCCGGTGCACGAACTGGCGACGGCCGCCGTCATCAAGGGGGGCTGGCTCGCCACGAACTCGCTGACGGTGCTGGTCTCGCTGGTGGGGTTGTGGTTCTTCGCGCGCCTGGTCCAGCTCCTGGAGATCCCGAACAAGGCCGTCATCGTCATCGCGTTCGCCTTCACGCCGCTGATCTGGATCAACAGCATGACCACGATGGACTACATGTGGTCGCTCTCGTTCGTCCTGGGCAGCTACTACTTTCTCCTGCGGGAAGGAACCAGCCGGGCCGGCTTCATGCTCGGGCTCGCCGCGGGCTGCCGGCTGCCCGCGCTCGCCATGCTCGTGCCGTTCGTGGTGTACCTCTGGCGGGACGACCGTCGCGAGGAGATCCGCGACCTCGTGACATGGACGGTGTTCGTGCCCGTCGTCGCCTACGCGCCGATCGCCTGGAAGTACGGATTCCTGTTCCTGAACTTCTACGACGCGAAGGTGGACGTGCTGAACGTGCTGCGCCTTCTGGGCAAGGACACGCTGGGCCTGCTCGGCTCGATGGCCGTGCTTGCGGCCGCCGCCATATCGCTGCCTCGCCTCGCGCGTCTTCCCGTGGACTTCATGCGCGACAAGAACGTCATGGTGTGGATCCTGGCCATCGGAACCGGCATCGTGGTGTTCCTGCGCCTTCCGCACGAGGCGGCGTACCTGCTCCCGGTCTATCCCTTCGGCTTCCTCGTGATGGCGAAGTACTTCCAGCGCTGGGTGTTGGCCGGCGCGGTCGCCGTCATCATCCTTGCGGGGTTTGTGGACCTCACGTCGCCGGGTGACGAGATCACGTCGGAAACGTTCACGAGCGCCGAAGTCGGCAGGGGGCTGATCCTTTCCAACCAGGATACGCAGGAGCTCCAGCGCACGTTCGTACGGGACCTTGCGAATCAGCAGATCCCGAACCGCAGCGTCGTCAGCCTCGGCTTCATCTACCCCCAGTTCGTCATCCGCAACCGGGACCGCCTGGAGGTGGGGATCCTGGAGAAGGACAGGGGGTCGATCAGCCAGCTCAGCGATAAGGGCAAGGCCACCGACAGGGAGCGTGACATCACTTACGTCTGGCTCCTGGATTGGGACGCATTCGAGGAGTACCGGTCGCAGGGGTACACGCTCTTCCACACCCTCGATTCCGGCCGCAGCACGGCCGGGCTCTACGACTATCGCCCGGCGCTCCTCGGGTCGACGGCCATCGACCTGGGCCGCGGCCCATCCGGCGGTTCAGGCGCCGCCCGGACCGACAGATAGAAGCCGCACAAAGTTATTGCACGAACCGTGCAAATAGTAGTATCATCGCCGCCATGAAGACGGCTCCATTGCCCGCACCGCCGGCCGTCGCCCCCACCGACGGCCGCTCCGCGCGCCGCGAGCGCACCCGCACCGCCATCGCCGACGCCATGCTCGCCCTGATCGAAGACGGCGACCTGCGCCCCACAGCCCCGCGCGTCGCCGAGCGCGCGGGCGTATCGCTACGGTCGGTCTTCCAGCACTTCGAGGATATGGAGGCCATCTACGCCCTGGTTGCCGAGCGTCAGATCGAACGCATGCTGGCGACGGCCAGGTTCATCCCGCGCGAGGGCCACCTCGAAGACCGGATTCGCATCTTCGTCGCCGAGCGCGCGCGCCTCCACGAGGCTGTCGCACCCGTGCGGCGCGCCGCCCTCCTGATCGAGCCATTTTCACCGGGGATCGGCGATCGCCTGCGGTGGGTCAGGGATCTCGGCGGCATCGAGGTGGCCAAGGTGTTCCGCCTCGAGCTTGCCCGCCTGCCGTCCAGGGACCGCCGGGACGCGCTCGAGGCACTGACGGCCGCCGCCAGCTGGTCGGCATGGGAAGCGCTGCGGGCGCACCAGGGATTGTCCGCGACACAGGCGGAGCGCGTGGTACGGCGCATGGTCGAGGCGCTGTTGGAGAAGAATGCCGACACAAAGGAGCGAACGTGATGACCGCCGTATCGAGCGCGATCGGCCGGGCCGCCGGGCTGGCCATGTTCATCGCAACCTGCGTGGTTGTCGGGCTGGGGTGCGCCAACGCTTCGAAGCGCGCCGAAGCCGTCGTCTACGCGGACGACATCCCGACCGCCTACACGCCGAGCGGCGGCTGGCGCGGTGAGACCCCGCCGCCCGTCCTCGCGGCCTGCACTGAACCGCTCGCCGCCGGCGCAGCCGACCTGCGCGGCGTGTGGAAGGCGTACGCCGTCGAGCAGGGGGGCGAACCTGTCACCAACCATCCGCTGAACGAGCACGTCGAGCGGATTGAGCAGTGCGGCGACCGCGTCGTGATCACCAGCGAGCCGGTCATCCACGACATGCGCGCCGACGGCGTCCTGGACCACGGCGTTAACGACGTCGCGGCGGCAAACTTCACGCCCATCCGGGTAGCCGCAGTCTTCTCGAAGGGACGGCTGGAGCTGTACCCGGGCGACGTGCAACCGGGCGCGGCGCCGCTCGTCACGCGCGAGATCGTCGATGGCGAGCTGATACTTAACTACGTCGTGTTCAAGGTGACGATGCGCCGGATGGACCCTGCGGCCGGCAGTTAGCAAGCGACAGCGAGAAAGGTAACTCCATGAACGCCCTTCGAACGCCCGACCAACGGTTCGCGAACCTGCCGGGGTACGACTTCAACCCCCACTACATACAGGTCGACGGCCTGCGCATGCACTACATCGACGAAGGGGCGGTCGGCGCAGAGACGGTACTGCTCCTGCACGGCGAGCCCTCGTGGGCCTACCTCTACCGAAGGATGATCCCCATCATCGCCGGCGGTGGCCTCCGTGCCGTCGCCCCCGACCTCATCGGCTTCGGGCGCAGCGACAAGCCCGACTCGCAGGACGACTACACCTACCAGGCGCACGTCGACTGGATGACGTCGTTCGTGACGCAGCTCGATCTGCGGAACGTCACACTGGTGTGCCAGGACTGGGGCGGGCTCGTCGGGCTGCGGGTCGCGGCCGACCACCCGGAGCGGTTCGCGCGGATCGTCGCCGCCAACACGTTCCTGCCCACCGGCGATAGCCCGCCCGGCGAGGCATTCCTGCGCTGGCAGACCTTCTCGCAGACCGCGCCGTCACTGCCGATCGGCAACATCGTGCGAGGCGGCTGCAAGACTGAACTCTCGCCCGAGGTCATCGCCGCCTACGACGCGCCCTTCCCGGACGACACCTACAAGGCGGGCGCGCGTAAGTTCCCCGCGCTGGTGCCTACCCGCCCCGACGATCCGGCATCGGCCGCGAACCGCAAGGCGTGGGAGACACTGAGCGCGTGGGAGAAGCCGTTCCTCTGCGCGTTCAGCGACGAAGACCCCATCACGCGCGGAGGCGACCGCGCCTTCCAGTCGCGCGTACCGGGCACCAAGGGCATGCCTCACACCACGATCAAGGGCGGCGGCCACTTCCTGCAGGAGGACAAGGGCGAGGAGCTCGCGCAGGTCGTCGTCGACTTCATCAGGCAGACGCCGACAGCCGGCAAGTAGCCAGGAACGGAGCGAACAACCATGCCCCACATCAGGCCGAGACGAGACCAGATCGCCCGGCTCGCGCAAGGCGCGGACGAGGGCCCGGTCGTCATGCTCAACCTGCTCAAGTTCGCCGCCAGGGCGGGCGGCGATGCAGGGAAGACCGGCGCGGACTCGTACGAAACCTACGGGGACAAGATGCGCCAAATCATGGCCCCGCGCGGCATCAAGCTGCTCTGGCAGGGGCGCGCCGACCAGGTCCTCATCGGAGACGACGACGCCGACGCGTGGGACATGGTGCTCCTCGTCGAGTACCCGTCGCGCAAGGTGTTCCTGGAGATGGGCGCCAGCAAGGAGTACGAGAAGGTCGGCGAGCACCGCACGAGCGCCCTCGTCGATTCGCGCCTGCTCGCCTGCACGGAGCAATTCCGCGCGAGGTGAGCCGCCGCGGTCGCGGTTATCGTCCGTCAAAGAACATACAACCACCGGCTAAGCCTGCGAGGAGCGGCAATCTTGGCGTACTGGGATCGGATCCTTACGACACGCATAACACGGCGCAGGATTCTGCGCGGCGCGGGCGCGGCCGGCGCCGCGGCTGGCGCGATCTGGATCGCCGGCTGCAGTGACAGCGAGCGGTCCGTCGACGGCATTACGCCCTCCGCCAGCGCCCCGCCCGCGAGCGACCCAACGAAGCCGGACTACGCGAACCCGCTCGACCCCCCGATAGCGGGCGGCCGCTACCAGGCGGTGGCGCCCGCCCCGTTCGACTCGTTCGACCCCCACCGGGGAGTCGGGGCGGCCACCGCCGTCTTTCCGCGCATCTACAACGTCCTCGTCCAGCAGTCCGCGCAGCGCCCGCAGGTCTCCGTCTTCGACCTGGCCGAGTCGCTAGAGAATCCGGACGACGTCACCTGGAACTTCAAGATCCGGCCGGGCGTGCGCATCGGGCCGAACGATCTCGGCGTGCCGGAGCGCGATCTCGACGGCGACGACGTCGTCGCGACGTTCGAGCGCATCAAGGCGATCCCGGAGGCACCCAACGGCGCGTTCGTCAAGGAGTTCCTCGCGGGCGTGACGGCGGCCAGCGGCTCGGTGACCCTTACCACGACGAAGCCGTACGCGTGGCTGCTTAGCCGCGTCGGCAACTTTGTCAATACCATCCCGCCACGCGAGCTGATCGCCGATGACGGGTCCATCGCGAAGCTGGTCGACCGCAGCGCCGGCGCCGGACCGTATCGCCTGGTCTCCGCATCGGAAGGCGAGGCCGCGAGGCTCGACCGAAACCCCTCCTACTACCTGAAGGACAGCGCCGGCACGCAACTGCCGTACCCCGAAGGAATCGACATCAGGACCATCACCGACCGATCGGCGTGGCGGACCGCCTTCGTCTCCGGCCAGGTGCATCAGTACACCGCCGAGGGGAAGGCCGAGATCGATGCGCTCTCCAGCGACTTCTTCGTCGTGAAGGATCCGCTCGCGCAGTTCGTCCCCGTGGCGATGAACCCGGAGAAGCCGCCCTTCAACGATCCGCGCGCCCGGCGTGCGGTGTCCCGCGCCATCAACCGCCAGCAGTTCGTCGACCGCATCTACAGCGGCGATGCGAAACCGAACGGCGTCGTCCATTGGCCGGCCGGGGAGGATTCCTACGCATTCAGCGCGCAGGAGCTCGAGGAGCTTCAGCCGTTCGACGTGGCGGAGGCTCGCAGCCTGGTCGAAGCGCTGGGCGGCCTGAAGGTGAAGCTTGTCTATCCCTCGGGTTCGACCGTCGCGCTGCATTCCAGCCACGTGCCGATCTTCGTGGAGCAGCTGAAGGCGGCCAACATCGACGTCGACGACACCCCGCTGGAGTTCACGGCGTGGCTTTCGACGTACCGGGTCCGCGACTACGAGATGAGCCTCGGCCTGACACAGGTCATCGAAACGCCCGAGCAGCCGCTGAACTGGCACACCTCCAACGGGCCGCTCGGCGACCGGTCGTTCGGCGTCGGACTTGGCGATCCGGACATCGACGCGGCGATCGAGAAGACCAAGACGGTCCTCGACGTCGAAGCAGGGGTGAAGGCAGTCCGCGACGCCCAGACGCTGATCTACGCGAAAGACCTGGTGTTCCTGCCGCTGGTGAGCGGCTACAGCTACAACGCCTACAGCAACAAGGTCCACAACCTGCCGAGCGGGATCGGCGCGACAGCGCTCTTTGTGAATTCCGTCTGGATCGAAGGCTGAGTTCCGCAGCACCGAAGGAGGACGCCATGGCCAGATTCGAGGTCATTCTGCTAGGGACGGGCAGCCCCCTGCCCAACGTCGATCGCTGCGGCGCCGGCCAGGTCATCCTGTCCGGCGATCACCGTATCCTCGTCGACTGCGGCTGGGGTGTCGCGCGCCGGCTCTTCGCCGCCGGCGTTGCCCCGCCCATGGTGGACACGGTCGTATTCACCCACATGCACTCCGACCACATCACCGACGTGCCCGACTTCCTCATCATGCGCTGGGCCGGCGGCGCCACGAACCCGCTGACCGTATACGGGCCCGAGGGCACACAGGGCATGATCGACGGCTTCCTCGCCGGCCTCGAGCGCGACATCGCCTTCCGCTTCGCGCACCACGGCGAGAAGCTCTCGCAGGAGGGCATCCGCTGCGTCGTCCACGAAGTCCCCGCGACCGCGGACCCGCGCCGCGCCGCCGACGTGGCAGGCATCACGATCGAGTCGTTCGAGGTCGATCACTTTCCGGTCGTGCCGGCGCTCGGCTTCCGCTTCACGGGCGGCGGCGGCACGCTTGTCATCTCCGGCGACACCAACCGCTGCGACAACCTCGTCCGTGCCTCGACGGACGCCGACGTCCTCATCTGCGAGGCCATGAACTCCAATCTCTTCGGGGTGATGGTCCTGCGGATCAAGGCCGCGGGCAACGAGCGGACCGCCGCCGTCATGGCGGACGTCCCCGACTACCACATGACCACCATCGAAGCGGCGGAGATGGCCCGCGACGCCCGTGTCAAGAAGCTGGTGCTTTCGCACCTCATCCCGCCCGTGCCCAACGAGGGCCCGCTGGCGGACGTGTTCGCCGCGGGCATGAACGAGGTCTTCGCCGGGGAGATCGTGGTGGGGAAGGACCTGATGCGCCTCCGCGTGGGAGCCGATTAGGTTTGTTCGGACGGGCCGGCGGCAGTGGAAACCGTATGCCGGAAATACATTTCTCTCTACGATCCGACCTCGTTGCAGATACAGTGTATGTAGAGGAGATGCGACCAGCGGAGGTTGAAGACATCCCCGCGGCGCAGCGACAGAGGATGGTTATCGCTGAAGCACCGGCCACCACGACGTTCTCGCTGGATCTCGACGACGAGCAGGTCCAGCTCCAGAAGTGGGTCCACGAGTTCGCCCGCGACGTTGTGCGCCCTGCGGCGCACGAATGGGACGAACGCGAGGAGACGCCCTGGCCGATCCTCCAGGAAGCGGCGAAAGTCGGCATGTATGGCGTCCAGTTCATGGCCCACCTGCAGTCCGACCCCGGGGGCCTCAGGCTACCCATCGCCATCGAGGAGCTCTTCTGGGGCGACGCGGGCATCGGCATGGCGCTCTTTGGTTCGGCGCTCGCCATGGCGGCGATCGCCGGGAACGGCACGCCGCAGCAGATCGGCGAGTGGGCGCCCCAGTGCTATGGAACGCCCGAAAAGGTGCAGCTCGGCGCGTTCTGCGTCTCCGAGGCCGATGCCGGTTCCGATGTCGGCGCCATGAAGACTCGCGCGGTGTACGACGCCGCAAAAGACGAGTGGGTGCTTAACGGCCAGAAGACGTGGATCTCAAACGGCGGCATCGCCGATGTCCACGTCGTCGTCGCCTCCATCGACCCTACGCTCGGCACGCGCGGCCAGGCGTCGTTCGTCGTGCCCCCCGGCACGCCGGGCTTGCGCCAGGGCGTGAAGTTCAAGAAGCACGGCATCCGCGCCTCGCACACCGCCGAGGTGTACCTGGACGACGTGCGCGTCCCCGGCAGTTGCCTCCTGGGCGGCAAGGAGAAGCTCGACGCGAAACTCGCCCGCGCGCGCGAGGGCGCTCGAACCGGCCAGCAGGCAGCGCTCGGGACCTTCGAGGCTACCCGCCCGGCCGTGGGCGCGATGGCCGTCGGCATCGCCCGCGCCGCCTACGAGTGGTCCCTGGACTACGCAAAAGAGCGGAAGCAGTTCGGCCGGCCGATCATCGAGAACCAGGGCATCAGCTTCATGCTCGCCAACATGCGGACGGAGATCGACGCCTCCCGCCTCCTGGTCTGGCGTGCCGCATGGATGGCCCGCGCCGGCAAGAAGTTCGAGGGGGGCGAAGGCTCGCAGGCCAAGCTGAAGGCCGGCGAGACCGCCGTCTGGGTCACCGACCGCGCGATCCAGATCGGCGGCGGCATCGGCTACGTGCGCGAGGCCCCGGTCGAGCGCTGGCACCGTGACGCGAAGATTATGACGATCTTCGAGGGCACATCGGAGATCCAGCAGCTGGTCATCGCCCGGGCCATCTCGGGCATGCGTCTGCCCTAGGCAGATCTTCACACGCCACCACACCGCGGGGCACGCTACGGCGTGCCCCTTCGTTACTGGAGCACCGTGCCCATGACGGCCCACGACGCGGAAGCCCCCATTCCCGGGTACTACGACAGCCCCTTCCCCGGCGAGGATGGCGGCCCGCGCCGGCAGATGATCCCGCGATCGCCCGCTCCTGGCATCGAACACGGCGCCACGCTCCGGGTCATATCCCGGCCGCTGCTGATGACGACGATGATCGTGCTGCGCGGTCCCGGGGAGGTGTACGTCCAGGGGAACACACCTCCCTCGCCTGAAGCCCGGGGCTGGGTCGAGAAGATTGACCCGGAAACGATCGAGACACGGCAGCGCTCGCCGGACCTTGATGGCGGTCCCTTCTGGCCGGGAGGCATGCTGGCGCATGCGAACGGCTACCTCTACGCGACATTCGGGCGCTGTTGCCACAAGCTCGATCCCGACTGCAACCCCGTCGCCAGCCGCATGCTGCCGCGGGCCATGCCCTACAACAGCCTCCTCGCACTGAGCGATGGCGTGCTCGTGATGAAGAACTTCGTGCGCGACGGGTCTTCGGCGTCGTACTTCACCCTCCTCGATCCGGAATCCCTCGCGCCGACCGGCCCGGAGGTCGCGGTCCCCGAAGGCTCCATCGCCCGCATCTCGCGCGATATCACCGCGGGAGGCGAGTTCGTGTACGTCGTCGGCGACCACACCTTCTTCCGCTATCGTTACGAACAGGGTCGTCTCACCCGCGATGACGCGTGGAGCTACCTGTACCGGACCCTCCCAGACGGCGAGCAGTCGTACGGCTGGGATCCGGTCATCGCCGGCGGCTTCGCCTGGTTCCTGGACAACGGCGCGAACCAGTTCCGCGGCAGCCTTCTGGGGTGCGGGACTGCCACCGGCCCGGTCCACCTGCACAGGGTGAGTACCGCAGACGCCCGAATCAACGACATGTTCGCGCCCTTCGGTCTCCCATACGGCACCGTGACCAATCCGCCGCTGATCGACGCGGAGCGCCGGATAACCGTCGCGTACGACAGCGGCAACTCGCGCATAGCCGGGTTTCGCTACAGCGATGCTGGCTACGACCGCCTGTGGGAAGAACCATTCGGCGCCGCCAACCACTTTCTCCTCTACCCAGATACCGGCGAGATCGCGGTGAACGACTTCGACGGCACGGCCGAGCACCTCGTCGTGATGGACATCGAGACGGGGCGCGAGAAGGCGCGCGCGCCAACGGGAAGCGCCATGCAGTCGGTCGTGTTCCAGTCGCCGGGCTGGGGCCGCGACATCTATACGGCAAGCCTCACGACGCTCTCCCGCGTCTGGGCCGGCTGAGACCTTGCACTGATCGTGCTGCGCCGCTAGTCTCGGCTGCGGCGCGTCAGACTGCGGCGCGTCAGTCCCGGTACTCAATTTCGAGTGGAACGGAGAACCCGCATGAACCTCGTGGAATTCATCCAGGCCGAGCTGAACCGGCTGCACGCGATGCTGGACAGGACCGTCGCGGATCTCACGCCGGAGCAGTGGCACGCCATACCCGCGGCGAACCCGAAGGCGAACCACATCGCGTTCGAGATGTGGCACTACGTCCGCACCGAGGACAACATCGTGCGCTTCATCCTGCAGGATCGCCGGCCGACGGTATGGATGGAGGGCGGCTGGGCCGAGAAACTTGGTCTTCCCCCCGTCGCGCAGGGCACCGGCATGCCCTCGCAAAACGCGCAGGCGCTCCGCATCAGCGACATCGCCGCGTTCCTCGAGTACAAAACCCAGGTCTGGAAGAGCACGGCGGACTGGCTCTCGAACCCCGATGCAAGCGAGTTCGACAAGGTCATCACCGTGAAGCCCCTGGGGGAGATGCCGAAGATCCGTGCCCTGGGCCAGGTCTGCATGACCCACGGTTTCACCCACCTGGGCGAGCTGGAGCTGATCCGCACGCTCCTCGGCCTCGCGCCGGCGATCGGTGTGTAGGCGAAGGGCAACCGCCACCCGGGGCCGACGCGAGGCAAGAAGCGATGCGATCGGGCCAGCGCACAGCATGGCTCAATCGCCCATTAACCTTTGTGCACTAGCCTGATCCTGGTCAGGAGCGAGCGCAGGGGAGTCCTTGGTCGAAGAGCCAATCGCCGAGAATGAACACGACGCCGACGAGGCGCTGATTGAGCGCATCGATCAGCAGGCCGCGCCAGCGGGTGCCGGGTGCGTTCGACATCGCCTTCCTCTCCGAACGCGAGGACATCACCGAACTGCTGCTGGTCCGTCACGGCAAACAGAGCATTACTGATGGCATGGCTGTCGGCGAGTTAAGACGACCCGCCCCTCAGCGGCCTTGGCCCGAGCCTGGCCCGGCTCGTCGGCATGTGCCGCTCGACCGAGCGCATCGATCACGTGTACGCCAGCCCCCTGCGCCGCGCCCGCGAGACCGGCATGCAGGTCGCCAGGGAACACCGCCTACAGCCGATCATCTCGATGACCTGAAGGAGGTTGAGATCTTCCGCGCCCTGCCGCCGGACAAGACGCCCCTCGATGCTATCGCGCGCCTGCGGCTCGCCGCACGCTCGTACGTGGCGCCGCCCGCCAGCAGGAAAAGGATTACCACGGAAGCGAAGGCGGTTCGCAGCATGCGCACGGGACGCGCCTTTCGTATGGGGGCCGGGCCTGCCTACAGTACAGGCGCCCCCCTCGAAGGTCAACGGAAGTTCGGGCCTTTTACGAACCCGATATCGTGGTGCCCGGAATCGGCGCCACTTCGGAGGCCCACGGCCACGACTCCGGCGACGCGGCGAACTGCCCCGCGCGTCCCCGGACGATGGCGTCGGCGATGCGCGCTGCCTGCACGTTCGCCCGTACCTCATGGACCCGCACGATGTCGGCGCCGCCGGCGGCGGCCAGCGCGGTCACGGCCACCGTCGCCGCGTCACGCTCCTCCGGCACCAGGCCCAGCACCGTCCCCATGAAGTGCTTTCGCGATGCCGCCACGAGTATCGGCCGCCCCAGCTGCCGAAACTCGCCCAGCCGGCGCAACACTTCCAGATCCTCGTCGTGTGATTTACCAAACGCGATGCCCGGGTCAACGACTATCGCTTCCGCCCCCATACCGCATGCCACGGCCTTTGAGATCCGATCGCGCAAGAAGGCCAGGTGCTCGGCGATGAGATCTTCGTATCGCGGCGGCTCCGCGGGGCGGATTTTCGGACGCTCGAACGTGTAGTTGATGACAAGGCCGGCATCGTACCGCGCCGCCGCCTCCGCCGTGCCGGTGTCGTGCATGAAGCCGCCGATGTCGTTGATGATGTGGGCCCCGGCCTGCAGCGCCGCTTCCGCCACCAGGCCCTTGTATGTATCGGCCGACACGACGATGTCCGTCTCGGCCGCGATCCGGCGCACCGCCTCGCCGACGATCGTCGCTTCTTCATCGGGATCCCGGACCGGCACGTCGGCCCGCGCGCTCTCCGCCCCCAGATCGACGATGTCCGCGCCCTCTTCTTGCGCCGCCACCGCCTTTCGCACGGCCGCATCGAGATTCGCGCCCACACCATCGCCGGAGAAGGAGTCGTCGGTGAGGTTGATGATGGCCATGACGTACGTCTTCGCGCCCATTGGCAGGACGCGACCGCGGGCGCGCAACGGCTGCCTGGGCTCGGGTACTGACACGACTACACCTGGTCGTCGAGCGCTGGCATCGATCGGAGGACAAGCTGCGCGAACTCTTCGTCCGGCAGACGTCTATGCAGATCGGACAGCGCCTCAGCGTCCTTCCCGACGACGTAGTGGCGCTTCGGGTTGTCCTCGAACGCCGCCCGCAGGATCGCGTCGACGACCGGCTGCGGGTCGACGCGCTTCGAGCCCGCCGGCACACGCGATCCGCCCGGCTCGTACTTCGCCAGAAGCGGAGCATAGTCCGAGGTCGCCTGCCGTCGCGTCTGCATGCGGTTTGCGTCGATCGCCGTCTCGAAGAACCCCGGCTCGATCACGCACGCGTGTATCCCGAAGGGGTACAGCTCGTAGAACAACGCCTCGGTGATGGAGGCCAGCGCGCCCTTCGTCGCCGAATAGATGCCCCGGAAATGGGACGGCACCACCCCCGACATCGAACCGACGTTGACAATGCGGCCGCTCCGCTGCTTGCGCATGTGCGGCAGAGCCGCGCGCGTCACGCGGATGGCGCCGAAGACGTTCGTGTCAAACACGCGCAAGTACTCGTCGTCGTCGAAGTCCTCGACCGCCGCCACCGCCCCGATCCCGGCGTTGTTCACCAGGACGTCGATCCGCCCCGCCCGCGCAATCGCGTCCGACACCGCCCGGTCGACGGACGCGCGATCTGTCACGTCGAGCTGCAGGAGCTGGATGTTCAGTCCCTCCGCCGCCGCTTCATCTCGCAGCGGTCCCGCCTTCTCCACGTTTCGCATCGTCGCGAACACCGTGTCGCCCCGCCGGGCGAAGGCGAGCGCCGCCAGCTTGCCGAAACCGGAGCTGCAACCGGTGATCAGCACCACTGCCACGTGAATCCTCTCGATCTAGTCGGATGGCCCGAACTCGGGAAGGCCGTGGAGCGCGTCGTCATCGATGTTCACCCGCACGACGCCGGCGACGATCTCGACGATGAACCGCACCGGCAGGACGACGTCCTTCGTGAGCAGGAAGCCCCGCCTGATAACCAGGTCCTGTACCTTTCCACTGGCGTCGTCGAAGATAATCCGGTCGACCTCGCCGATCTTCTGATGCGGTTGAAGGCGCCAGACCGGCGCATCCTTCGGGATCTCGACCTCGTCCGGGCCGATGGTTCGCTTCTCCAGCATCAGCCAGGGCCCGGGCTCCCCCGGTATGGATGACGTGAGCCGGGCGATGTCGCCGAGATCGACGCGCCCGGGGGAGACATCGGGCATCGCCTCGAAGTACTCCTCTTCGTAGTCGGCGGAGTGTTCCTTGAACTCATCCGCCGTCATCGTCAGTCCGATGCGGTCGGACGTTGCGGACGCTACGGTGCCCAGCGGCACCACCCGGTCGTGCGAGAGGCCCCAACCGCCCTTCCATAGCGGCTCGCCGCTTCTGAGGATTCCCGTGTCGACCACGACGTGCGTGAGCCTGAGCGACTTCTCCGTCACGACAAACTTGCTCAGCGTGCCGAGCCTCTTGTCGTCCCGGCTGTGGACGTGAGCGCCGATGCGCAGATCTTCCAGTTGCATGACCACATGCTACCGGACACCCGACTATCGAGCAGCCGAAGCACCGCGCTGTTCCATCGATTCTCCGGGCATCGGGGAATCACCTAGGGGCTTAGATGGGGCGAGGCCTTCGCCGCGGCTTCGCCGGACGAAGCGCGCTGCCCGGCGGTCCCCGGGACGGCGGGTCTGCCGATACTCACCAGAGGTCCGACGTTGAGATTCGCAATCCGCCGCACGTCCCCGGTAGCGCGCCCGGCACTGCGCCTGGTCGACGCCGGCGTGGCGTCTCCACGCTCCGAGCTCATGTCGCATCGGGCGCTGTTCGTGACGGTGGCCAGCGCCGTGCTCATCGGGGCGGCCGTGCGCCTGTCGTACGTCTTCGCGTTCGACTTCCCCCTTAACGACGGCGGACTGTTCTTCGCGATGACGCGCGATCTCCAGGCCGCTGACTACCGGCTCCCCGAAACAGCGTCGTACAACTCGGCCGGCATCCCCTTCGCCTATCCGCCGTTCGCCTTCTACCTGGCGGCCGCCCTGAACGACGTGGCCGGCGCAAGCCTCGAGTCCATCTTCCGCTTCGTCCCCCTTGCCGCGAACATCGCGATGATCCCGGCCTTCTTCCTGTTGTCCCGGCGCCTGGTCCCCTCCCGCCTCTCGGCCGCCGCGGCCACCATGCTCCTCGCCTTTCTTCCGCGCGCCTTCTACTGGATGATCATGGGCGGCGGTATCACGCGCTCTCTCGGCTTTCTCTTCGCTGTCCTGGCGATCTGGGCCATGACCGCGGCCTACCAGGATCGTCGGCCCCGCTTCGTCGCGGCGGCCGCACTGTTCGGAGCGCTCGCCCTGCTCAGCCATATCCAGATGGCGTGGTTTGTGGCCTTCAGCTCGGCCATCCTCTGGTTCGCCTACGGCCGCCATCGATTCGGCGTGCTGGCATCAGTCGCCGCGGCCCTGGGGGCAGCCGCGCTTGCCGCTCCCTGGTGGATCACCGTCCTCGTCTACCACGGACCCGATCCGTTTATCGCGGCGGCGCGGGGCGGGGACGTGACCGCGAACCCGCTGGTTACCTTTCTGCGGTTCGGCATCACGAGCGAGTTGCTGTTCCCGGCCATCGCGGCCCTGGGGCTGGCGGGCGCCTTGCTCGCCCTTGCCGAACGGCGATACGTGCTGCCTGGCTGGCTGCTGGCCTGCCTCGTCCTCGATCAGCGCGCGTTCGGCACAGTCGCCGCGATCCCCCTCGCCCTGCTCGGCGGCCTGGCTGTCGAACACCTGTGGCGCTACCTGCATCACGACTCCGCCCCGCGGCCCGAGCGTCACGCGACGCCGCCCGCGGTATGGCTGCTTCCCGCCGCCTCGGCCGTCGCGATCAGCTATCTCTTCCTTTCCGCGGTGGTATCCGGCGGCCAGCTCCTGACCGCCATGAGCCCCGGCGAGCGCGACGCCATGGCCTGGGTCGCCGCCAACGCGCCGGCGTCGAGCCGTGTCCTCGTCATCACCGACGACCGGTGGTTCGCCGACCGCACATCGGAGTGGTTCCCCTACCTCGCGGAACGCGAGAGCGTCGCTACGGTGCAGGGATACGAGTGGCTACCGGGCGGGGTATTCGCTGCAAGGCTCGACCGGTATCGTGATGTGCAGAAGTGCGCGCGAGACACCACCACATGCCTCGACGCCTGGTTCGCTGCGTCCGGCGTCGGCTTCGACTACGTGTACGTGCCGAAACTCAGCCCCCGGTACACGAGCTCCTCCACGCAGCAGGACGGCTGTTGCGAGGCGCTTCTCCAGTCGCTCGCGGCAGACTCGCGCTACCTGACTGTGTACGACGAAGACGGCGCCACGATTTTCCAGCGCCGCGGGGGCTCCGGGATCATGCAGCCTGGGTGGTCGATGCCCCAACGCTGACGCTGCCCGCCAGGTGCCGCCGCTCGCCGCGCGAGCTGAGGAGGTAGATCCCCGCGACAGCGGCGATCAGCGCCGCCTCCACCAGGCAGAGGCCCCCGAGCATGAACGTCGCGTCGCGCCAGAACTTCTCCGGGAACATCTGGATCAGGTGGTCCGTGCGCGGGTTCAGCCGCCACAGGTCGTTCGAGAACGCGACCTGGTGGAACCTTTCGAACGCCGCGTCGAATCCGACGGCGGCCACCGCCCCCACCGCGCCGATGGCGAGGAAGCCCAGCAGCAGGCCCGCCAGACTTTGCCCCGCGAGCTGCCGCAAATTCCCCTCCGGCGACCAGACGAAGAAGACGACCCCGTACGCCACGACGAACATGACGCTCAGCATCTGGATGCGGTTGAGCCAGCTCACCAGAGCTTTGACGTCCTCCATGTGCTGCGTCTCGCGCGCGCCGAACACGGGCCCGGGTAGCCCATTCTCGGTGACGGTGTAATAGAACGTCTTCTCGCCGTTATTGAAGTAGTCCCGCAGCGCCGCCGCCGTGCCGTCCAGGTCGTCGCGGGAGAGGCCCGTGGTCTCTTCGGCGTTGTAGCGGTCGAGCGAGTAGTCGTACACAAACGGCGCGTTCAGCAGCAGCCGGACGTTGGTGGTCAGGATGGCGACCGGAAGCGCAACGACAAAGAGGATCGTGGCGAGCGAGCGAGCGAAGCCCATGTGGGTCACCCCCTGCCGCCCCGCCACCGCGACATCGGCATTGTCAACGGGCGGATCCACGTTGTCAAGCTGCTCGGCCGGAACCGGATCGGACAGCGCGTCGCTCATCGCGCTAGATGGTACCGCCCGGCCCCGCCCACTGTCGATCAGGCGCCGAAGAAACGCCAGCGTCAAGATGAGAACCGCGGGTCAACTTCCACCGCCGCGGCGGCGGGCGGATAATGGCCGCGTGGCGACGACGACACAGACCAACATCACCATCGTCGGACTGGGGCCAGGCGATGCATCGCTGCTGACGGTGGCGGCGCGCGACGCGCTCGCCTCGGCCGGCGAGGTGTGGTTGCGCACCAGCCGCCACCCGACCGTCCCCGGACTGCCCGCGGGGCCCGCCTACCACTCCTTCGACGACGCCTACGAACAAAAGCCCTCGTTCGACGCCGTCTACCTGGCGATCGTCGCCCGAGTGCTGGAGCTGGGACGCCGGCCGGAGGGCGTCGTCTACGCCGTGCCCGGCCACCCGATGTTCGGCGAGGCCACGGTGCAGGCGCTGCTGCTGGGCGCCGCCCAGGCAGGCCTGACCGCCCGCATCGTACCCGGCGTCAGCTTTGTCGATACCGTCGCCGTGGCACTCGGCGTGGACCCGATCACCGACGGCCTCCTCCTGCTCGACGCCCTCGCGCTCGGAGAGCGCAAACGCCTCCTCACCCCCCAGCGGCCGACCATCATCGCCCAGGTGTACGACCGCAGGGCCGCCTCCCGAGCAAAGCTCGCCCTCCTCGAGTCGTACCCGCCCGAGCACCCGGTGCGCGTCGTTGGCGCGAGCGGCACCGGTGAGGAGCGCGTGATCGAGACGACGGTGGCGTCGCTGGACCACGACGAGCGCTTGTTCGACCACCTGGCGACGCTGTACGTGCCGCCGCTCGGCCTCGTCGACGACACGCGCTCGTTCGAGGGGCTGCGGCGCGTGGTGGCGCAGCTCCGCAACCCGGATGGCGGCTGCCCGTGGGATCTGGAGCAGACGCACGAGACGCTAAAGCGCTATTTGCTCGAAGAAGCGTACGAGGCCCTCGATGCGCTCGACGCCGGCGAACCGCACCGGCTGGCCGAGGAGCTGGGCGACCTGATGATGCAGGTGCTACTCCACGCGCAGGTGGCCGAGGACGAGGGCGAGTTCACGATCGAGGAGGTCGTCTCGTCGATCGCGGCGAAGCTGGTCCGCCGCCACCCGCACGTCTTCGGCGACGTAGAGGTGACCGGCGCGCAGGAGGTGCTGCGCAACTGGGAGACGCTAAAGAAGGAGGAACGCGCCGGCAGCGACACCTCGCCCCTGGACCACGTCCCCATCGCGATGCCCGCGCTGGCGCAAGCGCAGTCGCTGCAGTCCCGCGCGTCAAAGGCCGGAGTGGGCCAGCCGCCCGTCTCTGCCGAGGCGCTTGCGCGCGCGGTACGAGATCTGGCGTCGTCCGCGGACGAGGCCACCCGTGCTTCGCAGGGCAACGCCGCCGAACGCCTGGGCGATCTCCTCTTCGGCATCGTCGCCCTCGCCCGCGCACGCGACCTCGATGCCGAGGAGGCCCTCCGCATGGCCGCCCGCCGCTTCCGCGCCGCCGTCGAAGCCCGGGAGCGCCCCACCCGCGAAGCGTCGTAGGTTCCGCTCGCCGGCGCCCGCGCTCAGGGACACTGCCCTGACGGCGAGATGAACTGCGCCAGCAGCAGCTGATCCCCCGCGTTCACGGCGCCGTCCTTGTTCACGTCGTAGCTCACCAACCGCAGCGACGGCGACGGCTCGCGGATGATCTCCAGCACCATCAGCAGCTGGTCGCCCGAGTTCACGACGCGGTCGCCGTTGATAGAGGCCGCCTCGCACCCGTCCTTCGTCAGGCCCGCGGTGGGGAAGCCGTCCTGGTCGACGTCCGTATCCGCGTTCAGCGGGTTGGTGTTGTAGCCGCAGAACTCGTGCATCCCCAGACTGGCGCGGGAATATCGCGAGCGTGTTCGCTTGGCATTTTTCTCGGCTGGCTCAGCAAATCGCGGAGGAACAGTCGAACCACTCCAAGCGGCTCGATGTCCCAATTCTATCGACTATTGATCCATGGACTCGAGCTGCTGAAGCGCATCTCGGTGCCCCTGCACCAGCACCATCCACTCCCGCTCCGCACCCTCATCGAAGTCCCACCACACCTGCTCCCCCTTCGTCGTCACCACGCACAGGCACTGGTTCAGCGACGACCGCCCCATCGGCGCGTGGTGCCAGCGGTAGAGCCCGGCCTCGCGGATCTCGTCGTAGGCGACGATCATCCACTTCGCTTCGCCCTTCTCCGCCTCGAACACCAGCCGCCCGTTCGTCATGTACAACCCGCCCCTGATGCGCGCCTCGGGCCCCTGCAGCAGCGTCGCCTTCTCCGAGCGCTCGATCTCCTCCCCCGCCGGCATCTCCATCGACGGCGGCGCCAGCGCGTTCACAGGGCGAGGCTTGCGTTTGAACAGCGGCATTCCTACAACCTATAACCTAAAACCTAAAACCTACGCCGACCTCAGCGCAGCGACGTCGCATATCGCATCGCCGGACGCAGCTGCCCCCGGTGGTTCCGCTCGTGCCGCTCGAACGCGAGCACGTAGTCGGCGACCGTGCGCTCGCGCTCGCCTTCCGGCAGCCACCACAGCGTGATCGACAGCTTCAGTTGCTGCGGCTTGAGCTGCGACAGCAGCAGCATCGTCTCGTGGCGCATCGACAGGTACTCATCGACGAGTGCGCTCACCGTCGAGAACTTCCGCTCCTCGATGCGTTCCGCGTTACCGGCGTCGACGTCCGGCCACCCGGCGACCGTGCCGGTGTCGATGATGTGGCGCAGGTGCCCCTGCAGCACCCAGTCCCCCGTCGCGATGTGCGCCAGCAGGTTGCGGTTCGACCATCCCGCCAGCACCGACGGCATCTCCCAGCGCGTGGGATCGATGCTGTGGATGACGTACAGCGTTTCGTCCGGCGATAGCGCCTCAACCGCGGGCGTCAGGTCGGGCAGGAACTCCAGCGTCGGCGGGTGCCAGTCCATGCGCAGCGCCCGCCGAACGTCGGCCGCGTGCAGCCGGTCGTGATACCCCAGCCAGATGCGCTCCCGGACGGAGTTGTGCTCGTCGCCGTAGGAGCGGAGGGCCAGGGCCAGGTGCCGCGGCTCCAGCAGGTCGAACAGCCCCAGCAACAACTGCCGCCGCCGATCCATCTCCTCCCGCAGCTCCGCCACCGGACGCGACCGCCCGCGATCGATCGCCCGCACCCGCGCGGCCTTCGCCTCCTCCGGCGTCAGCGGCGGCTTGGTGGACTCCGACTCGCCCTTCAGCAGCCCCTGCGCCGCCAGCGCCCACGCCTGGTCGGCCCCCGCCAGGTGCGCCAGCAGCTCGTGCAGCGTCCGCGATCCATAAGGAATCTGCCGCTCCCACTGCTCCGGCCCGACCTCGTCCAGCGCCGCCAGCAGCGCGTCGCGAGCCTGCCGCATGTCGAGCACCGCATCATGGACATACGCTTCCACAATGTGAGTGTAATCGCTGGAGCTAAGAGCCTATAACCTATAACCTGCAACCTGGAACCTACACCTCGAGGTGCCGCGATGAACGTTACGGATGACGAACTGCGCGAAGGACTCCAGACCTTCATCGACAACGCCGTCGCACCCTCGGCCGGCGATATCTCCGTGACCGTCGACGGCGGCGTGGTGACCCTGCAGGGCCGTGTGGCCACCGCCACCCAGCGCCACGCCATCCGCGACCTCGTCGCCGCCTCCCCCGGCGTGCACCACGTCCTCTACGCGATCGAGATCGCCTCCGCCGCCCCGGCGCACCAGCTCGCCTGAATCTCTTCGTTGCCCGCCGGCCGCTCCGGATGCGCGCTCAGGTGTGATCCTCGAACAAGCCTGGCGTCCGTTCCCGACAGGGTGCGACCCGCAGGGGAGGCGGGTTTCTGGTAGGCTGAGGAATCCCCGCCCAGGAGCTTCCCGTCTGAGCCTGAATAGCGCTCGGGTGGCCCCAAACGTGGGCGTGCCAGCGGTTGATCCGATTTCGCGCGCCAGCTATGAAGGCCGGTCGTGTTCCCGACCGATGACTCTAGTCTTCCTTGTCTACGTTTCCGGATCCTTGTAGCAACGGGCGATCCGGTCTGCGGCCCGTTGCACCCACGCTACGGAGGTCCTCGCCATGCGCATCCTGCAGCTCGCCCCGCTCTGGGAAACGGTCCCGCCTCCTGCCTATGGCGGCACAGAGGCCGTCGTGAGCGTGCTCGCCGAAGAGCTGGTCCGCCGAGGCCACGAGGTCATCCTCGCGGCCTCTGGTGATTCGCTGACCGAGGCCCGGCTGGCCGCCGTCTATCCGCGCAGCCTGCGCACGGCGCCGGAGCTCGAGAACCCCAGCCCGTACGAGTGGGCGCACGTGGGTCACGCGCTGGCCCTCGCGCGCGGCGTCGATATCGTCCACAACCATGCGGGCGAGATGGTGATGGCGATGGCCGGCGCCATTAACACGCCCATGCTGACCACGATGCACTGCCTGGCGACGCCCGACACGGCGTTCGTCTGGGATCGGTACCAGGGCGCGTATAACACCATCAGCCGGGCACAGAAACGAGCGCTGCCTGACCTGCACGGCCCCGCGCGGTTCATGGGCCACGTGTACAACGCGATAGACGTGGATACCTTTCCGTTCGAGCCGGAGCCGGGGGAGGACCTGCTGTTCCTGAGCCGCATCGCGCCGGAGAAGGGGCCGCACCTGGCGATCGAGGCCGCTCGACGGTCGGGCCGCCGCCTCATCATGGCCGGCAAGGTTGACCGCCACGATCAGCGCTTCTACGAGGACGTCATCAAGGACCAGATCGACGGTGACCAGATTGTCTTCGAGGGAGAGGCGGACGCGGCGCAGAAGCGCGTGCTGTACGGCAAGGCGTACTGCCTGCTGATGCCCCTGACGTGGGAGGAGCCCTTCGGTCTCGTGATGCCGGAGGCGATGGCCTGCGGCACACCGGCGATCGCGCTCAGACGGGGCAGCGCCCCGGAGCTCATCGTCCACGGCGAGACGGGCTTCGTCGTCGACTCGGTGGATGAGATGGTGGACGCCATCGGGGCGGTGGGAAGCATCAAGCGGAGCGCGTGCCGTACCCACGTACAGCGTCATTTCGCACCGGGGATCATGGCCGAACAGTACCTGCGCGTGTACCACGAACTCCTAGGTGCAGCGGATCGTTCCCTCGCCGTGCGGCCCGCGCTGCTGCCCGCGATGACGGCCGGACAGGCCGCCATCACTGCCGCGTGACTCACGCGGCAGGTGCGCCATGCCGACAATTAAGCGTGGCGACGGGTCCTTCTCCAGCCTCCACGATCCGCGCAATTGAGGATCTGATTCCGTGCCAAGATCCCAGGGACAACGGCAAGAGCGCACGCCCGACCCGGGCATTGCGACGGGCCCGGCGGAGCCGGGCGCGGAGGCACTGACCTCTCCCGCCACCACGCCAGAAGGCCTCACGTTCGAGCTCCCTCTCGAAGAGCCGATGCTCATCGAGGACATCCGCGACGCGCTTGTGATACGCGAACGCTCGATCTTCTTGCTGACCGACCCGGATGGCAACGTCTCCGCCGGCAACCGCCAGGGCTTTGGCATCTACCACGCCGATACGCGCCACCTCTCGACGTATTCGCTCAGCCTCAATGGCGTCGCCCCCGTCGTCCTGCTTTCCACGGCGGAACTGGGTTACGCGATGGAGCAGGTGCTGACGAACCCCACATTGGTCGCGCAGGGCGAGCGCACCGTGAATCGCGGGAGCTTCGAGATCCGGCGCCAGCGCACCGTTGCTGACTTGGTGGAGGAACGCCTCAAGATCACGAACTTTGATACGCGGCCGATCACGCTGAACCTGTTGTACGAGTTCGGCGCCGACTTCGCCGACATCTTCGACGTGCGGGGATACGTCCGCGAGCGCAGTGGCACAATGCACGAAACCATCATCGGCGAGCGCTCTATCACGTATGGGTGCACCGGCATCGACAACCGCGACCGCCGGACGGAAATCCTCTTCGACCGGCAACCCGACAGGCTGGACGGCGGGAGCGCCCTGTTCCGGGTCTCCCTCGAGCCACGCCAGCAGACGACGATCCGCACGGCCATCATCGTGGACGGCCACCGCTCCGATGTGGAACGCATCAACCGCTTCCGATCCGTGGCCGCGGAGCATCGCGAATGGCGCGAAGCGGCGACGCAGATCGTCACCGACAACGAGTTCTTCAACCGCGTCCTCGACCGCTCCATCACGGACATCCGCATGTTGATGAGCAGGACGGACGAGGGCCAGCCGTACCCGGCCGCCGGCACACCATGGTTCGATGCGCTGTTCGGGCGGGACAGCTGCATCGTCTCGATGCAGACGCTGGCGTATCAGCCCGAGGTCGCGCGCTCGACGCTGCGGCTGCTGGCCAGGCATCAGGGCACAAAGCTCGACCCGGCCCATGACGAAGAGCCCGGCAAGATCCTGCACGAGCTGCGTTTCGACGAGCTTTCCCGTGCGAACGAGCTGCCGTACGGACCCTACTACGGCAGCGTGGATTCAACGCCTCTCTTCCTCATGCTGATCGCGGAGTACTTCGCCTGGACAGGCGACATCCGACTGGTGCGGGAGCTGTTGCCCGCGATCAAGATGGCGCTGCACTGGCTCGACGTCTACGGCGACCCCACGAATACCGGCTATCTCGCGTACGAGAAGCGGAGCGCCAAAGGCCTCGTGAACCAGGGGTGGAAGGACTCGTGGGACGCCCTGGCGCACGCCGACGGGACCCTTGCGCAGGCGCCCATCGCGCTGGCGGAAGCGCAGGGCTACGCCTACGCCGCCACGCTCCGGCTAGCCCCGCTCCTGGAACGCCTGGGGGAGCGTGAGCTGGCCAGCCAGCAGCTCGCTGCCGCCGCCCGGCTCAGGAGGCAGTTCAACGAAGCGTTCTGGATGCCCGAGCAACGGTACTTCGCCATGGCCCTCGACGGCGCGGGTCGCCCGGTGGAATCGATCTCGACGAATCCGGCGCACTGCCTGTGGACGGGCCTGGCCGACGCTTCACGAGGCCAGGACGTTGCCGGACACCTGATGTCGGAGGAGATGTTCACGGGATGGGGCATCCGTACGCTGGAACGCAGCAACCCGCGCTTCAATCCCATCGGTTACCACGTCGGCAGCGTGTGGCCGCACGACAACAGCATCGCCGCCATGGGGCTGAAGATGTACGGCTTCGAGGACCAGGCGAACGCCGTCGCTACCGCCCTCTTCGACACCGCCGTGGCCTTCCCGTATTTCCGGCTGCCCGAGCTGTTCGGCGGCGACGCGCGATCGGAGCATCGGTCTCCGGTGCCATACCCCGTCGCGTGTCGGCCTCAGGCGTGGGCGGCGGGGGCGATGCTGCTCATCACCCAGGCGATGCTGGGCCTGAAGGCGGAGGCGGCCGAACACCGGCTGCGCATCGTCAATCCGCGACTTCCCAACTGGCTGCACTCCGTCCAGGTGCGGGGGCTGCGGGTGGGAAGCGGAGCGGTGACCCTGCAGTTCCGCCGGTCCGGCCGCAGCACCAACGTCGAAGTGCAGAAGACCACCGGCGGCATCGACGTGATCGTCTCGAAGCGGTGGCCCCTCGACGGATAGCGAACGTCCGTCTACGCACACGCGTCGTAGTACGAACGTCTCATAGCCCCAATCCCACATCTGTGATACCAATCACAGGCTCCGGCGGTTTCGCCGCAGAAGACGGTGCCCCGGCGTGCGACAGCCGCGGACGGGAGACGTACTTGTTCAAGAAGATCCTGGTGGCCAATCGCGGCGAGATCGCGCTGCGCGTCATGCGGACGTGCCGCGAGATGGGCATCGCCACCGTCGCCGTCTACTCCACCGTCGACCGCAACATGCTCCACGTCCGCTACGCCGACGAGGCCTACCTCATCGGCGAGGGCCCGCCGCTGGAGAGCTACCTCAACTACACGAAGATCCTCGACGTGGCGAAGAAGGCCGGCGTCGATGCCGTGCACCCGGGATACGGGTTCCTCAGCGAGCGGACGGAGTTCGCGGAGGCGTGCGAGGCCGCGGGGATCACCTTCATCGGCCCCAAACCGGAGTCGGTGATCCTCCTCGGCGACAAAGTGAACGCCCGCCGCACGATGATGGCCGCCGGCGTCCCCGTCGTCCCCGGCACCGAAGGCCGCGTCGAGTCCGACGAGGCCGTGCGCGTGGCTCCCGACATCGGCTTCCCGCTGATGATCAAAGCCTCGGCCGGCGGTGGCGGGAAGGGCATCCGCCTGGTCCGCTCGCCCGAGGAGATCGAGAACGCCGTGCGCGTGGCCTCCAGCGAGGCGCTGTCCGCGTTCGGCGACGGCGGCGTCTTCCTCGAGCGCTATCTCTCGCCCGTCCGTCACGTCGAGGTGCAGGTGCTGGGCGACAAGCACGGGAACGTGGTCGCCCTGGGCGAGCGGGAGTGCTCCGTGCAGCGGCGCCATCAGAAGCTGCTCGAAGAGTCGCCCTCGCCCGTCGTGAAACCGGAGACCCGCCGAAAGCTGATGGAAGCCGGCGCGGCCGCGGCGCGAGCATCCGGCTACTACAACGCCGGCACCGTCGAGTTCCTCTTCGACCCGCCCTCGCAGGAGTTCTTCTTCCTCGAGGTCAACACCCGTCTCCAGGTCGAGCACCCGGTGACAGAGTGGCTCACCGGCCGCGACCTCGTCCGCGACCAGATCCGCATCGCCGCCGGCGAGCCGCTCGGCTTCACGCAGGACGACGTCGTCCTGCGCGGCCACGCGATCGAGTGCCGTATCGCGGCGGAGGATCCCTACAACAACTACCTCCCGTCCCTCGGCCGCATCGACTTCGTGAGCGAGCCGCAGGGCCCCGGCGTCCGCGTCGACAGCAGCATCTTCAGCGGCATCGAGATCCCCTACTATTACGACCCCATGCTCGCCAAGCTCATCTGCTGGGGCGCCGACCGCACCGCCGCCATCGAGCGCATGAAGCGCGCCCTGCACGAGTACGTGATCCTCGGCGTGAAGACGAACATCCCGTTCCACCTCCAGCTCCTCGACGACCCGCGCTTCGTGAACGGCGAGGTGCACACGGCGTTCCTCGACAGCGAGTTCAAGATGGTCGAGCCCGAGGGCCTCGGCGGGGCTGACGACGTAGCGCTGCTCGTGGCCGCAGTGATGTCGCACCAGCGCCGCCAGCGCAACGGCGCACAGCCGGCCATCATCGTCGGGCCTTCAGAGATGTGGCGAGAGGCCGGACGCGACCGGCAGATCGCCAGCCACACAGGCATGTCACAGGGGAACAGATGGCGGCGAAGTACCGGCTGAGGCTCGGCGACGAGCAGCACGAGATCGAAGTCGAGCCCGACCGCGCGGGCGGCTGGCGCGTGACCGCCGGCGACGTCACACGCACCGTCAGCCTCACCCGCATCGGCGACGGCGCGCGCTACTCCGTCATCGTCGATGGCCGCCCCTACGACATCTTCGCCGAGGAAGGCCCCACCGACTACCACATCCGCGTCGACGGCACGCGCGTCGTCGTCGGCACGCAGACCGGACGCCGCGGCGGAGCCGGCGCCGATGACGGCTTCGCCGTCGACGCCAGCGGTGAGTGGGTGCTGAAGTCGTCCATGGCCGGCGTCGTCCGCGAGATCCGCGTCGCCGCCGACGACGAGGTCGAAGAAGGCGACACCCTCGTCGTCGTCGAGGCCATGAAGATGCAAAACGAGCTCCACGCCCGTCGCGCCGGCCAGGTCAAAGCCGTCTACGTCAGCGTAGGCCAGCGCGTAGATCAAGGCACCCCCCTCTTGGTGCTGGTGTAGGCGAAGGGCCAGCCGATCGTCTGTTAGGCTGGGGCAAATGGGCGCCACAGCGAGATCCGCGACATCAAGGGGCCAAGCCAAGCCTAGGAAGGCCCGCGCAGGCAAAGAGCTCGAGGCGATCGTGCGTCGAATCGAAGCTGCGCTTGGCGCCGACTGCGACGTGAAGTCCCCTGACTGGCTCATGGACCGCATAACCAAACGGAAGCGCGAGGTTGACGTGGCGGTTAGGCGCAAAGTCGGGAGTCAGATTCTCCTGATCATCAACGAGTGCCGGGACCACAAGCGGAAGGTCGACGCACGCTACGTGGAGGCGACTAACACGAAGCGTGACGACGTACGTGCCAACAAGGCGGTCATCATCTCCAGAGCCGGATTCTCCGACGGGGCCATCACCAAGGCCAATCACTATGGCATCGGACTGATGACAGTGAAGGAAGCGGAGGAGGCCAACTGGCGTGAGTGGATCGCCGCAGACGTCTTCGAAGTTCGCAACCTGGTTTGCAGCGCGATCAATATCAAGGTGGTTCTTGGCAATGATGATGGTGGACGGCGCCCTGACACGATGAATGGCGTCACGATTCGCAGGGAAGACGGAACAGTCGTAGATCAATTGCCAGCCGTCGTGATGAACGCGATCAACGAGGAGCCAGCCGCCCGAGAACTAATCCCGGAAACCAAGGCACGAGACGTTCCGTTCAACATTGACGTTTCGGCAGCCAAACTCCGAGCAGATTTTCCGGGTGGCAGTGCGCAGGTGCTACGTCTCGTTGGGATCGGAACGTTTTGCTACCGGGTCACGCGAGTACCAATCAACCATTACGAGTATGTCACGGCGCAGGGCGAGCGAACGGCAGAATATGCTGACGCTGTGTTCGACGTTCCTGGCAAGGACGGGCTACAGGCAAAACTGGTCATGGTTCGCACAGGCGAGGGAATCCGCGTGACGGCTGAACCCATGACCGCATCGAAGGCCAACGGCGGCACAACCAAGCGCCCGTCCACGAAGAGGCCTCGGCGATCGCTGTGAACGTCGTCACCGGCCGCACGCCCGGCACCCTCACCCGCGACCAACTCCTCGCCGCCGCCGCACCCTACGCCGGCGTGACCCTCGACGTCGGCGCCGGCGACGGCGCCTGGGCCTACCGCTACGCCGCCGCCCACCCCGACCGCTACGTCATCGCCCTCGACCCCGTCCGCGAGAACATGCGCGAGTGGTCCGCGAAGGCCGCCCGCAAGCCCGGCAAAGGCGGCCTCCCGAACATCACCTTCGCCGTCGCCAGCATCGAAGCTCCGCCCGACGAGCTGCGGGCTGTCGCCGACGAGATCTTCGTGACGCTCCCGTGGGGCTCCCTCATGCGTGGCATCATCCTCGCCGACGATGCCGTGCTCGCCGCCATCGCCTCCTTCGCCCAGCCCGGCACCTCCATCCGCATCGTCCTCAACACCCGCATCTTCGACGACCCCGTCCCCCTCGACGTCCGCGACCTCCCCGAAGTCACCCCCGACTACGCGCTGCAGGCCATCGCCCCCGCCTTCGCCCGCTGCCACATCCGCATCGAAGAGTCACGCTGGATGGACGCCGACGAAGTCGCCGCCATCGGTACCACCTGGGCCAAGCGCCTCTCCCACCGGTCGCCGCCCCGCTCGGTGCTCGTGCGAGGTGTCAGGGACTAGGGACTGGGGACTCGGGGTACGCATCAGAATGGCGCACTCGCTCCTGGCCATGGATCACAGGCGGTCTCCCCTGCGATCGCACGGGCCCCCGCCTCTGTGTGGCACAGCCGTCCCCGGCTGTGCAGTCCGGCCACGCCGGACCCACGCACCCAACACGCCCTCACACCACAACCCCCCGCGTGCGACGATCCTGTCCTCCCACGGTGGCGTCTGATCCTCGCGGCCGCGCTAACCTACACGGCAAGGAGTATCAATCGCGTGAGAGCCTGGTCCTTAATGCTGCTCGTTTGGCCGCTGATGGCGTTCCTCGCCGCGTTCACATGTGGTAACAACGGCCGCCCCGAAGACGACCTTGCGGAAGCGGCTCTACTGCGCCTGGCCGACTTTGAGTCCTACTGGGAGGAGGAGCCACCGCAGGACAACGACAGCCCCCTGACCCGCAGATGCAACCCGCGAGACCGGACCGGCATTACAGGTACGGCACAAACGGGCACCATCCACAACGGTGGTGTCGAGGTTACTCAGTTCGTCGCCGTGTACGAGGAGTCGCCACCTGTGGACCGGGATTGTCAACTGCTTCGCCGGAGCCATCAATGACGGTGACGCCAACACTGATGAGGTCGCGCTTTCTGAGGCCGTGTCTCGCAGGCTTGCCTTTCCTTGTAAAGGCGATCAAGATTCTCGTTTTCAGGCTAAGTTTCATGGTTGAGTCCAATGACACGACATTCCGCGTTTACCAGGACGGCATGCACGTGAATGTAGGACGCATGGCCCTATCGATCTTCTTCGAAACAAGGGATGACGAACTTCCGCCAATCGTTTGGGAAGACTGGGTGGATACCGCGGTCGAGCGGGCGCGAGAGGCTCAGGGCCTTCCGGAGCCCGACGCAGCAGACGTCCCCGTGTGTGAAGGTCAATCCTCGGGCTTTGAGGTTGCCGCGCTATCTGGAGCGCTCAGTCAAAGAAAGGAGCGAGGACAATGGCACGCATCACCGGCTCACCTTCATCGTCCCCGTGCGCGACCTCGAGCGCGGCGTCCAGTTCTACAAGGACGCCTTCGGCCTCGAGGAGGTCTTCCGCAACGACCGCATCGTCTTCGTCGGCCTGCCCGGCACCGACTCCGCCCTCGGCGTCCTCCTCGACCCCGAGCACGCCGGCGACGGCCCCCAGACCGTCGGCTTCCACGTCGACCACGCCGTCCCGCCCGATGACGCCGTCCGCGACATCGAGGCCGCCGGCGGCGCCATCCTCGAGCGCGGCGAGCACGCCCCCGGCGTCCCCTACGCCCGCTTCACCGACCCCGACGGCAACGAACTCTGGATCTGATGGTGTGGCACGCCTCTTCGCGCAATCGTTACACTGACCACGAGGTGTGATCGTGGTGACGTCGAAGGCAATCCACGTAGAGGTCAAGTCGGACCGCGACGCGATGGCTGCCATCGAGGCCGTGCGCGAAGACGGCGTCCCGCGCGAGATCGAGCGGGACGGCGAGATCATCGCCGTGATCGTCCCGATCGGTGACGAAAGCCTCCTGCCACTGGTTCAAACCCGGAGGCCATGGAGCGCGCGCTCGCCACGGGTGGGTCATGGCAGGGCCTGGGGGGCGAGGATCTTGCCGAGAAGATCCATCGTTGGCGAGAGGAGTCGCCGCCTAACGAGCGCGTCGAGCTCTGACCATTGGCAACTCCTCGAGTCTTCATCAGTTCAACGGTTCGCGACTTCGCTGACATGCGTTCTGCGTTGAAATATTGGCTCGAACAGCTTGGGTTCGACGTGCAGGCGAGTGAATACGCGGGATTTGAACATGCACCTGACAGGGACGCGATTGAGGCTTGCTTCGAGAATGTCCGAAGCAGCGAACTTTACGTGTTACTCATTGGCGTGGAGAAGGGGACTTGCATCGAACGGGATGGCGAACAGGTCTCGATTACGCAGGGCGAATATCGGGTGGCGTACCTCAACTACCAGCAGACTGGAAAGCCCAAAATCGTGTCGTTCGTCCGCCAGGCGATGGAACCAATCGACAAAGACTTCACGACGAGGTTCATCCGCGAAGTTCGCAGGGTTGACGATGACGATAAGCGCTCGAATCTCACGATACCTTCCTGGGATTTCGCGACATTGTTGATGGCCTGAGAAGTGTTGTACCCGCGGTGAGGGATCCGCTTCCTCGACAGGCATTGCTCGAGAGCCTACAAGCAGAGTTGGTCGACAACCTTTCTACGTTCGCCCTACGGTGGCGAGGCACGACTGGCTTCCTAGATACCGAGATGAAATCGGTTCGGCGCGAGATCAAGATCTCCAAGAAAGACGTGCAGGGCACGTTCTCGATAACACACACCCAACTTCAATGGATGAACCTGTTTGCCGGCATCGGTAGTCCGCCAAGCGATGCACTGAGCACGCTGGCGCTGGACCAGGCAGTTGCCTCGGGTCAACTCTTTGACTTCAACCAAGAGACAGGCAAATTTGTTCCTAGCGATCTCCTTCTTGCCTTGTACGAGCTGCGCAAGGAACTCGCACTATTCTTTCGTCGGCGGCGAATGTTTAACGAAATGATTCGTGATGTGTGGGCACGCGCTTGGGCAGAGCATTCCAACGACAATCGGCCAGTCGAAATTCCGACTTTCGCTGTCCTGGACTTGATCGCGATGTACGACACTCAACAGAACCTTAAGGCTATGCTCATCACGATGATCGAGTTCCTTCGCGGTCTCCGCAGCTCCCCAATGCCGCGACGCCTCCAGACTCAGACGCCAGTTGAGGAATTTCAACGCGAGCTCGAAAACGAGAGAGTAGCGCCAGCTCAGCTGATCAAGGCGATTGATGGCCAGGAGCCTTGGATAGTGAGTGCCGCTGCGAATGCTTCTCCAGAGGAGGAACGGGCAATGTGGTTGGAGATAGACAAGATTCGCGACGCCATCGGTGATGACCTTCTGACCAAACTCCTGTCGGGACAGGCAACTGCCGGCGACCTTGACGATGAGACGAAAGCGCGCCTAGAAAGGGCCCTAAGTGACCCAGGGCCTCAAACGGCGGAGCCTGACACATCCTCCTGACACCCGACGTCAGTACCCCATCGACCCCACGAACACCCGTGCTAGAATGACACCCCGGAGCGAACACACCCCCCATGCCCTGACCTCCGGCAGCCGACACCCAGGAGCCCAGCATGCTGGACGCGATCGTCGTCAAGGGCGCCCGCGAGCACAACCTCAAGGACATCGACGTCACCATCCCGCGCGACAAGCTGGTTGTGATCACGGGGCTGTCGGGGTCGGGGAAGTCCTCCCTAGCCTTCGACACGATCTACGCGGAGGGGCAGCGCCGCTATGTGGAGTCGCTCTCCGCCTACGCCCGCCAGTTCCTCGGCCAGATGGAGAAGCCCGACGTCGACTACATCGAGGGCCTCTCCCCCGCCATCTCCATCGACCAGAAGGGCGCCAGCCACAACCCGCGCTCGACCGTCGGCACCGTCACCGAGATCTACGACTACCTCCGCCTCCTCTACGCGCGCGCCGGCACCCCCCACTGCCCCACCTGCGGCCGCGCCATCGAGCGCCAGACCGTGCAGCAGATCGTCGACGCCATCCTCGCCATCGAGCCCGGCAAACGCCTGATGATCATGTCGCCCATCATCAAGGACCGGAAGGGCGAGCATCAGCACGTCTTCGAGGACGCCCGCCGCGCCGGCTTCGTCCGCGTGCGCGTCGACGGCCGCATCCGCGACCTCGATGAGGAGATCTCCCTCAACAAGAAGACCAAGCACTCGATCGAGGTGGTCGTCGACCGCCTCATCACCTCCGGCGCGGACACCGAAGGCTCCGCCTCCAGCGCCAGCCGCCTCGCCGAAAGCGTCGAGCAGGCCCTCAAGCTCGGCGGCGGCACGGTGCTGGTGGACATCGAAGAGCCCGCGGCGGAAGGAGCAAAGGGCAAAGGGCAGACGGCAAAGGGCAAAGGGCAATCGCCCGCTCATGAGGAGCGCCTCTACTCCGAGCACTACTCCTGCGCCTTCGACGGCACCTCCATCGGCGAGATCGCTCCCCGGAACTTCAGCTTCAACTCCCCGCACGGCGCCTGCCCGGAGTGCACCGGCCTCGGCGTGCGGATGCAGATCGACCCCGGCCTCGTCGTGCCGAACAAGTCGATCTCCATCGAACAGGGCGCCATTGCGCCGTGGTCGCGCGCCGCCTCGACAAACACCTGGTACATGCGCATGGTCCAGGCCGTGGCGAAGAAGCACGGCTTCAAGCTGAACCTTCCCGTAAAGGAGATGAAGAAGCAGCACCTGGACCTGGTGCTGTACGGCGACGCCGACCAGATCCAGATCAAGTACCAGACCTCCGGCGGCCACACGAACCGCTGGGACACCACCTACGAGGGCGTGATCCCGAACCTGCAGCGCCGCTACAAGGAGACCGACAGCGAGTACATCCGCGGGGAGATCGAGAAGTTCATGGCCGCCGTGCCCTGCCAGGCATGCGGCGGCGCCCGCCTGAAGCCGGAGACCCTGGCGGTCACCGTCGGCGACCGCAACATCCAGGCCTTCACGTCGATGGACGTGCGCGAGGCCCTCGCCTGGATCGAGGAGCTGGCGGGCCAGAACACGCCGTTGTCCGAGCGCGAGCAGATCATCGCGCGCCAGATCATCAAGGAGATCCGCGAGCGCCTGACCTTCATGTTCGACGTCGGGCTCGACTACCTGACGCTCGACCGCGCCGCCGGCACGCTCTCCGGGGGCGAGGCGCAGCGCATCCGGCTGGCGACGCAGATCGGCTCGAGCCTGATGGGTGTGCTGTACGTCTGCGACGAGCCCAGCATCGGCCTGCACCCCGCCGACGACGCGCGCCTCATCAAGACGCTGCTGCGGCTGCGCGACATCGGCAACACGGTGCTCATCGTTGAGCACGACGAGGCGATGATGCGCGCCGCCGACCACATCGTCGACATGGGCCCCGGCGCCGGCGAGCACGGCGGCCGCGTCGTCGCCGAGGGCACCATCGACGACATCATGGCCTGCGAGGAGTCGATGACCGGCGCCTACCTCAGCGGCCGCCGCCAGGTGCCCCTCCCCGACGTCCGCCGTCCCGGCAACGGCAACAACATCGAGATCCGCGGCGCGCGCGAGAACAACCTGAAGGACATCAACGTCGATATACCGCTCGGGAAGTTCGTCGTCGTCACTGGACTCTCCGGCAGCGGCAAGAGCACGCTGATCAACGAGATCCTCTACAAGAAGCTGGCGCAGGATCTCTACAACTCCCGCGACCGCCCCGGCGAGGTCGATACCGTGAAGGGCCTCGTGTACATCGACAAGGTCGTCGACATCGACCAGTCACCCATCGGCCGCACCCCGCGCTCGAACCCCGCCACCTACACGGGCGTGTTCACGCCGGTGCGCGAGCTGTTCTCGAACTCACCCGAGGCGCGCCTGCGCGGCTACACCCCCGGCCGCTTCTCCTTCAACGTGAAGGGCGGCCGGTGCGAGGCCTGCACCGGCGACGGCTACATCGAGATCGAGATGCACTTCCTCCCGGACGTGACGGTGCCGTGCGAGGTGTGCAAGGGCAAGCGCTACAACCGCGAGGCGCTGGAGGTCCTCTATAAAGGAAAGAGCATCGCCGACGTGCTGGATATGACCGTGAACGAGGCGTGCGAGTTCTTCACCGCCATCCCGCAGCTCAAGCGGAAGCTGGAGACCGTCCGCGACGTCGGCCTCGGCTACATCCGCCTCGGCCAGCCGGCCACCACGCTCTCCGGCGGCGAGGCGCAGCGCGTGAAACTGTCGACCGAGCTCTCGAAGCGCAGCACCGGCCGCACCCTGTACATCCTCGACGAGCCCACGACCGGCCTCTCGTTCGAGGACACCCGCGCCCTGCTCGAGGTGCTGCAGCGGCTCGTCGACGCCGGTAACACCGTCGTCGTCATCGAGCACCACATGGACGTCGTGAAGAACGCCGACCACATCATCGACCTGGGCCCCGCCGGCGGCGACCGCGGCGGCCGCCTCATCGCCTACGGCACTCCGGAGGAAGTCGCGCTCGTCGACGAGAGCGCCACCGCCGTCTACCTCCGCCGCGTCCTCTCCCCCGCCCGCATCGCCGCCGCCAAGCCTGTGGCACAGCCGCCCCCGGCTGTGCACTCCCCGAACAGCAAGGGTGCCGCGGCGAAGATGGCCCAACCCCCAAACGGAGCGCGGGGGCCCTCCCCCGCGAGCAACGCACCAAAACACACCAGCCCTTCGACCAACGGCGCGAAGTCCAAAACCGCCGCCAGCAAAGTCGTCGCCGCCACAGCGAAGAACGGCGCCAAACCGGCGAAGAAGGCCGCCGCAGCAAAGTCCCGCCGCTAGCCCGGCGCGCACCATTAGTCTTGTGTAGCGGGACGCGAAGCGTGTGGCACAGCCGTCCCCGGCTGTGCGTCCGGCAAAGCCGCACAGACGCAGGACGGTGCCGAGGCTGAAGGACAGCCGCCGCGTGCGAATACACCCGGTGCCCCGCCGCGAAGGACAGGCATTACACTGACGACGCCTCCACATGCAGGAATAATCCGATGACCAAAGCCGAACTCCTCGCCGCCATCGACCTCGACCGCGCCGATCTTGAGGCCTGCCTCGTCCTCCGCGACGCCACCCTCACCGCGCCCGGCCGGGACGGCGCATGGTCCGTGAAGGACCACCTCTCCCACATCGCCGCCTGGGAGCGCATGATCGTCGCCCACCTCCGCGACGGCACCGACCACGAGATCGCGGGCATGGACGCCGCCACGTACGCGCGCGTGTCGCTCGACGACCTCAACGCCCGCCTCCACGGCCTCTACGCCGCGGACACCATCGGGCACGTCCGCCGGGAGTGGGTCGAAGCCCACGCCGCTATCGTCGCCTTCATCGAGGCGATGCCAGAAGACCGCCTGGTCGACCCGTACTGGGACGACGAGCCGTCCGGCCGCACGGTGCTGCAGAAGATCTCCGGTGACACCTTCCTGCATTACCGCGAGCACGCGGCCTGGATCGGCGAGCTGCTCGCGCAGGGCACGGAGGCGCGATGACACAGGCCGAACTCAGCCCGGCCATCAAGCGAGACCACGCCGCCCTCGACGCGCTCCTCGCCCGTGTCCCCGAAACTCGCATGACGCAGCCCCTCCTCGATGCTGGCTGGTCGGTCAAGGACGTCCTCGCCCACATCACGGCGTGGGAGCAGCTCTGCCTCAAGTGGCTTCGCACCGGCGTCCGCGAGGAGCTGACCGCCGGCGACGACCTCGGCACTCAGGTCGACGCCCTGAACGCTCGCCTCTATGCCGAAAACAGGGCGCAAGCCCTCGACGCAGTGCGCGACGCATATGCGCGCTCCTACGACGAGATCGTCACCGCGGCCGAAGCGCTCTCTGACGAACAGCTCACCGCGAAGCCGGCGTGGGCGCCGCACGCGCACCTCTGGCAGATCGTCAGCGCGAACAGCGACGAGCACTACCGCGAGCACATCGAACAGATCTCCCGCTGGATCGCCGCGGATGCCAGCTGAAAGGACCACCTCCATGGACGACGCGGTGCGCACCTTTCTGGAGACCAACCACGCCGCCGCGATGACCACGCTCAAGCGCGACGGTACCCCCCACACGGTGCGCATCGGCGTGGCGCTCGTCGCTGGGAAGATCTGGTCCTCCGGCACCCAGGACCGCCTGCGCACGAAGCACCTCCGCCGCGATCCCCGCTCGACCCTCTTCGTCTTCAACGACACCTGGGCCTACCTCACGCTCGAGTGCCGCGTGGCGATCCTCGAAGGCCCCGCGGCGATCGCCGACAGCGTGAAGCTGTTCGAAACCATGCAGCGCGGCATGACGCCCGCGCCCTCGCCCGGCAAGCTGGTCTGGTACGGCCAGGAGAAGTCCGTCGATGAGTTCCTGAAGCTGATGGAGGAGGAGCGCCGCATCATCTACCAGTTCGACGTAACCCGCAGCTACGGGCTGTATGGAGCCGCGCCCGCACGATGACCCCACAACCACAGGCCATCCTCTTCGACATGGACGGCACCATCCTCGACTGGACCACGGGCATGGAGGACTCCTGGCTCGAGTCCTGCGAGAAGCACCGCGACCCCGCATGGCCGCACGCGCCAGCACAGCTCCACGAGGCCATCCGCGTCCGCCGCACCTGGTTCTGGAGCGACTTCGAACGCGCCACACGCGGCCGCATGGACCTCGACGGCGCCAGTCGCGAGATCGTCAGCCACGCCTTTGCCGATCTCGGCATCGACGCCCTCGATGTCGCGCACCGCCTCGCCGACTACTACCGTGCGCTGCGCGCCACCCACATCCATCCCTACCCCGGCGCGATCGAAACGCTCGCCGCATTCCGCGAGCGCGGGATCCCGATGGCGCTCATCACCAACGGTGAGGAACGCAATCAGCGGCGCAGCGTCGTCCAGCATCAGCTCGAGCGCTTCTTCGACTGCATCGTCATCGAGGGCGAGTTCGGTGTCGGCAAGCCCGACGAGCGCGTCTTCCGCCACGCCCTGGCCGCCGTCCGCTGCAATCCCGAGGCCGCATGGATGGTCGGCGACAGCCTCGAGGCCGACATCGCGCCAGCCGTCGCCCTCGGCATCCACACCGTCTGGGTCGACGAGACCGGCGGCGGCCTCCCCGCAACCGCGCCCGCCCGCCCCCACCGCATCATCCGCGCCATCGCCGAGCTGGTGAAATAGCTGTCAAGACGACTGCTTCGGCTCGGTGCTACACTCTGGTCATGCAGGAGAAGGCAGCGTTTCACGTCATCAAGGACGGCATCGTGTACGAGCTCCGCGAAGTGCCCGATGGGGGATACTTCATCTCAGTACCCGCCCTTCCCGGCTGCACGAGCTTCGGAGAGACGATCGACGCCGCTCTTTCCATGGTCAGAGAGGCAATGGAGCTCTGGGTAGACTTCGCCAGGGAGCAGGGCCTCGATGTGCCTGACGAAATCACCTTGCGGCAGGCTTCCTGATTGGCCTCGCGCCTTCCTTCGCTCCGGCCCGCGAGGATCATCCGCGCTCTTGAGGGCTGCGGCCTCTCCGTAGTACGTCAAACTGGGAGCCACATGCTGCTTTGGAAGGAAGGCTTGCGCCGCCCTGTCGTGATTGCACGGCACAACAAGGAGCTGCCACCTCTGGTCGTATCGGACATCCTGAGGCAAGCGGATGTTTCAGCAGAAGAGTTCCTCAAGCACGTCTGAGACCTACTCGGGCAGCACCTCCGCGCAGCGCAGGTCCTCGATCGCCGCAGACCGCCGCCGTACCCAGGCCGTTTGCAGCGCCAGCCCCCGCTCGTTCGCCGCGTCCATCGACCCGACGCCGATGACTGTGTAGATGTTGCAGTACAGCACGCCCTTCCGGTAGTCCAGCCACGCCTCGTCCCAGCTATAGCCCGTCGCCCCGCGCTCGGTCACGATCGCGTACCACATGCGCACCAGCCGCTCCTCGTGCGCGCGCCGCACCTCGGGCTCCAGCGAGCTCACGATGAAGTACGCCACGTCGAACATCCCCCGCCCGCGCGACGAGATCTGCCAGTCGATCGCCGCGATTGGCGACCCGTCCGGGTGGTCGAAGAACAGGTTGTCCAGCCGGAAGTCGCCGTGGATGATCGTCCGTGGCGACGGCTCGAACGCGTTCAGCAGGTCGATGATCTTCGTGCGAAGCCGCTCGCCGACGTCCCGCACGTACGGCGTCAGCATCTCCCCGAACACTTCGACGTACGGCTCCCACGCCTGCTGGTACGAGTCCTGCGCCGACTGGTGCACCGGCGCGTTCACGTACGGCATCCACTCCAGCGACGCCAGCGACGGGTGCTCCCACCATGTCGCGTGATGCTCCGCCAGGTGCCGGATCGCGATGTCGGCCGTGGACACGGCGCATCCCGCGACCTCATCGCCCGGTGTCGCGCCCGCCAGGTCCTCCAGCAGCATCAGGTACTCATCGCCTTCGACGTCCATGATCTGCACGTGGCACTTCGGCACGCGGATCTGCATCGAGGGCGCGATGTCTTCGTAGAAACGGATCTCGCGCTCGTAGAACTGGAAGAGGTTGCCGATCTCCCGGTTGCCCTCGTGCGTGGTCGGCAGCTTCGCGATCAGCGACGCCGGCGCGCCCGGCTCCTCGCGGTTGTAGGCCACCCGCAGCCGCGCCAGCTGCCCGAACAACCCCGCACCCGCGCCGATGCCCTCCGCCTCGACGGAAGTGACCTTCGCGCCGTGCAGCACGCCGGCCTCGCGCAGCGCCGACGTCAGCCACTCCGGCGTGATCTCCTCTGGACTGCGTGGAATGCTGCCGCTCGTTCCGCCCATCGTTCCCGTAGCTCCCGCTCCCGACCGGCGCCTCAGGCCGGCATCTGCTCTACCGCGTTCAGCTCCTCGATCGCCGCGGCCCCACGCCGCAGCCACGCCGTCCACAGTGCCATCCCGCGCTCGTTCGTCGCGTCCAGCGTGCCGATCGCGATGACGATGTACACGAACATGAACAGCGCTCCGCGCCGGTAGTCGTCCCAGCACTGCTCCAGGCTATATTCCCGGACGCCGTTCGCCTCCAGCGTGTCGTGGTACAGCTTCACCAGCTCCCGCTCGTGCGCACGCCGCAGCTCCGGCTCCAGTCCCCCGCACAGCAGGTACGACACGTCGAACGCGCCCCGCCCCCGCGTCGAGATCTGCCAGTCCGCCACCGCGAACTCCGGCCCTCCCGCCGCTGAGGCGAAGAACAGGTTGTCCGTCCGATAGTCCCCGTGGCTGATCGTCAACGGCGGCGTCGCAAACGACGACTGGATCTTCACCACGTTCTGCCCGATGCGCTCACACACCGCCTTCACCTCGGGCGACAGCGTCGCGCCGAACATCTGCAGGAATGGCTCCCACGCCTGCTGATACGCGGCCGCCGCGACCTGCTGCACCGGCGCGTCGATCATCGGCATCCACTCGCCGATCTTCTCGAGCCGCGGGTGCTCCCACCACGTCGCGTGGAACTTTCCGATGCTCGTGACGCTCAGCCGCGCCTGCTCGACGCTGCAGCCCGTCGCCTGGTCGCCCACCTGCGCCGGCGACAGATCCTCGAGCAGCAGGATGTACTCCTTCGTCTCCGGGTTCGCGGCGCTGTAGTACCGCCGCGGCGTCCGCAGCTCGACCGTCTCGGCGATCTCCTCGTAGAAGCGGATCTCGCGATGGTAGAAGTCGAACAGGCTGCCGATCTGCCTGCCGCCTTCGCTCGCCCCCGGGAACTTCGCCACCAGTGACGACGGCGCGCCCGGCTCCTGCCGGTCGTACGTCAGCCCCACCTGCGCGATCTGCCCGATGAACCCGGACCCCTCGCCGATCGTCCTCACGTCGATCGACGTGACGCTCGCGTCCTTGATCGCGCCGCTCGACCGCAGCGCGTCCGTCAACCACGCCGCCGTCAGATCCTGCGGCCCCGCCGGAATCGCCATGACTATGCTCATGCTCCCGCTCCTAGAACATGTTCGGACAGAACGGCGCGTAGTTGGTGCGCCAGATGCTGTCCCACAGCCGCAGGTCCGTGTCCCGCGACGCCTCCGCCCGCCCGTAGCGCACCGTGTTCGTCGGCGACACCTGCCCGAACAGAATCTGCGCCAGCGACGACACGTCGAGCGTCAGTTCCGCCGGCTCCTGCGTGCGCGTCACCGCCGACCCCTCAGCCCCCGCCTCCAGCGCCCAGCGCCCCGCGTTCCACGGGCACATCTCGTCCCGCACCTCGAAGGCCACCCGCCCCTCCGCCCCGTACGGACGCAGCGGCAGCAGCCGCTCCAGGTCCAGGATGCGCGCGTGCAGCCAGTCCCGCTGCTGGGCGTGCAGCTCCCGCGGGTCCTGCATGACATGGAAGGCCGGATCGTCCAGCGGTGCGCAGTCGAAGATGATCCGCGAGGCCAGGTCGAACTTCTTCAGGTACTCCCAGATCGCCCGGTACGCCGCCGGCGTCTTGTACACGTAGTCCCGCACGTAGACCCGCTGCCCCGGCCCCCCCGTATCCGCCGACGACGCCAGCCACTTCGCCGCCCACGCGATGTACGCCTGCGGCTCGCCGCCCTCCTCGTACACCGCCAGCAGGCTCGGGCCCGGGTTCGCGCCGTCGTACGTGCCGCCCGCATGCACCTGGCTGTCCCACATCGGCTTCGCCCGTCGCAGGTATCCGTTGCGCGGTGCCATGAAGTCGTCGTACATCTCCTGCAGCAGCGGCTGACCTTCGTCCTTCGAGACCTCGCGCCACGTCCCCCGCGCCTCCGCCAGCGACGGCACGAAGTTCACCCACCGCGGGTCGATCTCGAACCGCACCGCCGTCGACACGCAGGAGTAACCGTACCGCTGGTAGATGCTCGCGATCGAGGCCAGGAGGATCGCCAGCGGCTCCAGCTGCTGCTCGTACCGCCGCTTGAAGTCCGTCTCCATGATCTTCCGCAGGTGCCCCCGCCGCCGGTACTGCGGCAGCGTGCCCACCACCGTGACCCCGGCCGCCCGCGTGACCCCGCCGTTCAGCCGCTGGTGGAACGGGAACGCGCCATAGGTCGTCGCCAACTCCCCGTCCTCGAACGCGCACAGCGACCACTCCGGGCGCAGCACGAACTCGGCCCGCTCCGGATCGCGCGGCTTGCCCGTGTAGTTGCCGAAGACGATCGCCGGCACGCGGTAAAACGCCTGCTCCTCTTCCTCGCGATACGGCCTGATCTCGAGCGCCACAAACCCCCCGTTCAATGGATAGACCGGATTCTAGCAGTTGACAGTGGACAGTTGACAGCGGACAGTCCTCATGTACTTCGCAGCGCGTGCTTTCAGCCCGCGCGGGTTCTGAGGCGCGAGGCTGAGGATCGGAAGATTGAAGAGAAGAGGGAGCCCATAGCCATGCCTCCACGCACCCGCCCGCCCGCCGCCGACCCCACCGAGATCTTCCCCTTCCCCGTCGGGCAGACCCCGCCCGACGAACGCGCTTACTTCGAGATGCTCACCTGGTTCGTATTCGGCGCCGGCCTCAACTGGAAGGTCATGCGCGCCAAGTGGCCCAACTTCCACAAGGCCTTCCGCAAGTTCAACCTCAACGCCGTCGCGAAATTCACCGACGCCGACATCGACCGCCTCCTCGCCGACGCCGGCATCGTCCGCAACGGCAAGAAGATCGTCGGCACCGTCGAGAACGCGCGCGAGATCAAGGCCGTCGCGAAGGAGCACGGCGGCATGACGGCCTGGATCCGCTCCTACGGCCCCGATGCCGCCACTCTCATCAAGGACACAAAGAAGCGCTTCCACCACATCGGCGACACCACGGCCCGCCTCTTCCTCTCCTGCGCCGGCGCCCTCGAATACCCGTCGTGGAAACCAACGGGTCGGCAACGACGGCGGAGCGAGTAAGGGTCACTGCTCGGGCTTCGCCGCATGATGCCAGGTGGGCGGCCGGATGCAGTAGATCCGGTCAGGGACGAGCCTGACGGTCACCATCGAAGGACCCTCGCCTTCGACGCTCGCCTTCCCATACACGACAACGACCTCCCATGGGCTGGTCCACGAGATCAGAGCAGCGCTGGGATTCTCTCGCAGGTCGCGGACGCGCACGGCATCGGCGAAGGTACTCATGACGAGGCAGCCGTCGACGAGAGAGGGCTCGATCGGGACGACGTGCGGCCTACCCTTCGGCGAGACGGTGCAGAAACCCGCGACGGGGTTCTTGCTCCAGAAAGCCTCGAACTCCTCAACGGACATCACCCAGTCGTCGTGGACGAAGTTGGCCTTCATGATGGGCCCGGCCCGATCGCGTGCGGCCCGGATGGCCGATTCGAGGACCTCGTGTTGTTCAGGCATGCGTCACCTTCACGAACGACGGGCGGCCCCCCGCGCACCTACACCGCCCGATTGATCGCCGCCAACAACGCCCGCCGTTCCCCCGCCGTCGTCGCCGGCAACCGCTGCCAGACCGGCCCCACCTTCACGTCCGCGAAGAACCCCGCCGGGTCCTCATGGAAATGCAGAAACGCCGACGATCTGCGATAGAACACACCCCGCCGCCTCTCGACGAGCCCGTCGACCGCGCGGATCCTCTCGAGCAGCGGCTCCAGTGCGTCCAGCGCCACAGGCGTCGCGTGTTTCATGCGTTCTCGAGAGTAGTGCGTTCCCTCGCGTGTCGCACAGTTCCTCGCCTGGCTACAGGCGGCCAGCACGCCTACAGAAGGCGCAGCAGGAGAATCCTCGTCCCTCGGGTCCATAGCGTTCTGCAAGCCAGGTCGTCAATTCACTGAGACTTCGCGAGCAGATCTTCGTGTAGCTCGTCCGAATTGGGCTCGGCTGCGCTGTCAGTGTTGGACAGTCCGAACGATGCACTCGATGTGCCTGGGGCCCGTCCTCCAGGCCGTTGCAAAGGTAGGCCAAGCCCTTTCCGAGGTAGTCTGCGTATTCTCGCTCTTGCTTGTGGAATTGCTCGACGGCCATCGCCCCTACCCCAACTTCACCGCAGTCCCCGCCGCCGTCACCATCAACATCGACCCGCCCACCGTCTCGTAGTCGATGTCCACCCCCACGATCGCGTCCGCCCCCAGCTCAGCCGCTTGCGCCTCCATCTCGGCGATCGCCGTCTCGCGCCCCTTCCGCAGCTCTTTCTCATACCCTGCCGCGCGTCCGCCCGTGATGTTCCGGATCTGCGCGCCGATGTCCCGGAACACGTTCGCGCCCAAAATGGTCTCGCCCGCGACGACGCCGAGATACTCGCGCACGGGACGGCTTTCGATGGCTGTGGTTGTGGAGACGATCATCATTCCCCCTCACGACTATGCGGTCCTGCATCGGCGATAGCGTAACCCAACACGCCGCCGGTGACGCCGTGCGCCCGCATTCAGCGTATGCGCTCTACTCTTATGTGAACCTCCGCGGGCGCCTCCATCCATAGACCGATCCGATGGCCCGCCCCGCCGCCATCCGTCTGCTCTTGCCACCGGTGTTAACAACGGCGTTTTGTTGTCGATAACGGGCCATTATGTAGGCCCCGACCTCTGCCGGTCGGCCCGCCACCGCGGTAAGATGCCCCGGCAGCCACGCCCCCCGTGGCCGCCGCCGGAATGCCGGCAAGGAGCGCGGTTTTCGGCAGAAGTCACCGATGATCTAGATACGGAATCCGGCGCTCCGGCGGCGGATTCCGCGCAGCAGCTACGAGGGAATCGTGGTCAATCGATCACTCAACGGCGAAGGCTACATGCTCCCGCTCGGCGGGCCGGAGTTCTGGCTCCAGGCCGAGCTGCAGGACGCCATGGACCGCCTCGTCCGCTCGCACTTCCGTGATGTCATAACGATGCCGCGCGCGCCTTACCCGCGCCTCGAGCTCAGCGCGCGCATGACGTCGAGCGCCGGCCGCTGCTATCCCGACACCGGCGAGATCAAGCTCGCCACGCTCTACCACCGCGACCACGGCCTCGACGCCACGCTCATGGTGCTGAAGCACGAGCTCGCGCACTGGGCCGCGCGCTGGCGCTACGGCCGCCGCATCGCCCCACACGGCCGCGAGTTCCGCGCCGTCGCGCACGAGCTGGACCCGCGCATCACCATCACCTGCCCGCCGTTCGCCGCGAAGGAGCGCGCGCAGCGCCGCACCTGGCAGATGCAGTGCCCCCGCTGCCGCAAGCGCTACACACGCGGCCGCCGCGACAAGGTCGCCTGCCGCAGCTGCTGCGACAACTACTCCAGCGGCAACTACGACCGCCGCTTCCGCCTCGTCGTCGTCTCGCGTGCGGAGTGACGTCGCCGTCCTCTTCGACCTCGACGGCGTCATCGTCGACAGCCGCGAGTTCCACATGCAGGCGTGGCATCGCTGGGCCAGCGACCACGCCATCGCCCACGACCCCGACTACTTCCACCGCATGTTCGGCCACCGCAACGACGCCATCATCGGCGGCCTCCGCCCGCAGATCACGCCGCAGGAGCTAGCGGGCCTCGCCGAGCACAAGGAGGCCCTCTTCCGCGAGGCGGCGCGCGGCCGCATCGTCGCCCTCCCCGGCGTCCGTGACCTCCTCGACCACCTCGACGCCAACAGCATCCCCCGCGCCATCGTCACCTCGACCCCGCGTGCCAACCTCGACCTGATCCTCGACTCGCTCGGCCTCCGGGACCGCTTCCAGGCCCTCGTCGCCGAGGAGGACGCTTCGAAGGGCAAGCCCGATCCCGAGGGCTTCCTCGTCGCCGCCGAACGCCTCGGCGTCGATCCCGGCCGCTGCGTCGTCATCGAGGACGCCCCCGCCGGCCTCCAGGCCGCCAAGGCCGTCGGCATGCGCGCCATCGGCGTCACCACCACCCATCCCGCCCCCGACCTCACCGCCGCCGACCTCGTCGTCGCCACTCTCACCGAAGAGTCGGTCCACGTGTTCATCCTGCGGAACAGCTGACCGGGGTTGCGGCCCGGTTGCGGTCGACTCCCATAATGAATGGACAAAGACCGGGCAGGTCAATAGACGCACGCATCTCCACAAACCTCGGAGTTGTCTCAATGCGAAAGAACGATTCTGAGGTCCAGGGAATTGCGACTGTGTGCGTCCATTGCGGCTCGAAGATTGAGGTTACTGAGACTCGCCGACTACTGCACTGGGCTCACTACATAGCGAGTCTACTCGCAGACGTGGTTCAGGGTGGTTCGAGCAGGCCTGATCCCATAATCCGAGTTCGTTGCCCACACTGTGGCCGAAGGACACCAGAATAGGCGCTGCTTCTTCGTCCGAGATGGACCCTAATCTCGGGCAATCTTCCATCATGTGCGGGCTGGGCGGGTCACCACCACCCACCCCGCCCCGACCTCACCGAAGCCGACCTCGTCGTCGCCACTCTCACCGAAGAGCCCGTCCGCACCTTCATCCTCCGAGATGCGTAGCGGACCGACACCTCAGGTCATCCACCAACCATCCCGCCACCGCCCATGCGACAGCGCCACCCACCACCGCGTAGGGGCGCTGCTTGCCGCGCCCTCATCGTCTCACCGCCCACGCACATGCGATAGCGCGGCAACGAACGTCCCCGGCGGAACTCGGCGTAATGGCCCGCGCCCGCACGCCGCGATGTGCATCACTAACCAGCGTAAGGAAGAGAGTGCTCGTTTCGACCGCCGGCGGCCGAATCGAGCACTCTCTCATTCACTGCCTGTGCGCGAACGCTCTTGGGTAGCCTCGTCGGCGGGCGCACCCGGGCCTTCATTCGCCGATCAGGGATTGAGGTTGTGGCAGTTCGCGTGAGCCGCGAAATCGGGATCGAGCACCGGTAACGGACTAAGGATCAAGTCCACGCCGGGACCGAAGCCATCCGGGATCGTCAGATCGAACCCCGCCGATATGTACTTCGAACTGGGTTTCTCCAGGTCGAAGTTGACGGTGACCTGGCCAGGCACAGACGTGTCGATCGATTCAATGATCCCGCTCGCCTGCAAAGCGCGCACGAACGACTGGCCGTCGCGAACCTGGCCGGGGGGGACAACTTCTTCTCCGCCCTCGCGGCATGCCGCGGCGATCTTCTCGTGGATGACCGCCTCCGACCTTCCCGCCGTCGCGGTCCCGACCACTCCAAGGCCCACCAGTACGAAAGCGGCCACCAGCAAGCGCGTCGCCATAGACATCATTCTCTCCTTTGCTGCTGCGTCGTTGAGTGCGATGAGGCGGGGGTGAAAGGATGGCATTCCTCACATCGTCATGTTTCCTCCTTGTCCAGACTGGCGCGTATGGCTGCCACCACGTTGAGGCGACCCGAACCCGTCCTCTGGATACGCACGGACACGGAGGGCGGATTCCCATTCGCCATTACAACTTGCTCCATTCTTCACAGACGAAGGGAGGCTTCCTCACTTGAGGTTATGTCGCTGTCAGCGTCTTTCATGGCCGAAAGCGCGCGCGAACTTGTCAGCGAAATCTACGCCGCACGTCAGTTCCGCCCGCCGGACGCTGTGGTATGCTCGCGGCGAAAGACTCAGATACGACGTAGGGCATGGTGGCACACAACACCAACGCAGGGACCGCGGACGGGGGGCGGCATCGCCTCCTTGTTTCCGCCGTCAGGTCTAGACCCTCGTGGTCTACGACGCACGGTAGCCGGGCGGCCGATCGCTGGGCGGCCGCCGCCGTCGCGGCCGCGGCGCTCCTCGCCGTCGCCCTCCGCCTCTGGTGGGCGCACTACTCCCCCGCCATGCCCGACCCGCCACGCTTCGACGACAGCGTCTTCTACTTCCATATCGCGCAGAACCTCGCCGAGGGCCGTGGCTACGCCCATCCCGCCAGCGGCCTCGCCACCGCGCAGTGGCCCCCCGGCTACCCTGCCTTGCTCGCCGCCATCTTCTGGTTCACGGGCCCCAGCGTCACCGCCGCCGAGATCGCGAACGCGCTCCTCGGCGGCCTCACCGCGGTCCTCGCCGCCGTCCTCGCTCTGCGACTCACCCGCAGCCGCATCGCCGCCGCGGCCGCCGCCGTCGCCGTCGCCGTCACCCCCAGCATGATCATGATCGCCGGCGTCGTCTGGTCCGAGACGCTGTTCGCCGCCCTCTTCCTCGCCGGTCTCAACCTCGTCGCCGCCATCCCCCGCCTCGAGGGCGCCCGGCGCACGCAGGCACTCGTCGGTCTCACCCTCCTCACCGCCGCCGCGACCCTCACCCGCGAGGCCGGCCTCGTGCTTGTCCCCCTCGCCGCGGTCTTCTGGCTCACCGCCGGAGACGGCGAAGCACCGCGAGTCTGGATCCGCCGCGCCGCCCTCTGCGGAGCCGCGGCCGTCGCGCTCGTCCTCCCCTGGACCGCGCGCAACTACGCCGTGCTCGATATCCCCGTCTTCGTCTCCAGCAGCTCCGCCGGTAACTTCTGGGAGGGCCACCACGGCTCCGGCGTCAGCAACGACATCGTCATCAAGTACGGCCCCCTCAACCGCCCCGGCGGTGAGGCCGACGTCAACCGCGCGATGTGGCGCGAGGGCGCGAAGTACGCCCTCACCCACCCCTGGGACGAGTCCACCGGCATCTTCACCAAGACCGGCACGCTCTACCGCGGCGACCGGGCCGGCCTCGACCTGAACGACGGCTACGAGTACCTCCCCTTCATGCCCCACGAGACCCGCGACCGCTGGGGCCTCCTCAGCGACGCCGTCTACTACACGCTGCTCGCCCTCGCCGGCCTCGGCCTGCTCGCCGCCGGCCGCCGCTCCCCTCGGACAAGGCGCCAGACTTCGTCGCTCGTGCGCCTCGTCGTGCCGTGCGTCCTGCTCTGGACCGCCGGCCACGTGATCTTCTTCACCGACCCCCGCTTCCACATCCCCCTGCTCCCCGTCTTCGCCGTCGCCGCCGGATCCGCGGTCGCCGCCGCCGCCGACCGCGCCCGCCGCCAGGCCCTCGGCCGCACCGAGTCGTCGTTCGGCGGCGCGGACGCAGGAGGCGCGTACGCCCGCTGGGCCCTGCTCGCGCTCGCCGCCACAGCCGCGCTTACCGGCGCCGCGCTGCTCCTCGCCCGCCAGCTCGGCTCGTCGTCGACCACCACCCAGGGCCAGCCGCTGACCGTCGACCAGCCACCCGCCGTCGTCTACGCCCGCGAGCTCTGCACCCTCTCGAACGAGGACGCGAAGGCCGCGCTCGTGCAGGGCGCCGACGGCGGCATGTCGATCGTCGTCGGCGACAGGACGTGGTGGCTCTTCGGCGACACGCTCTTCCTGGCCGAGTCCGGCAAGCAGATCGAGCAGAACTCCATCGCCTGGTCGCAGGAGCTGCGCCCCGATGGCTGCCCCCGCCTGCACTACTTCGCGCCCGACGGCGTCGCCCTCCCCTTCCTCCCGAAGGATGGCTCGCTCACGGTTTGGCCCGCCGGCGCCTGGCCCGCCGAAGGCGCCCACACCTTCGACTTCTACACCGCCTACGTCTACGGCTCCGGCCCCTACGCCTACACCATCGGCGAGATCGGCGTCGCGCGGCTCGACACGGACACCATGCGCGTGACGGTCCTCGCCCGCCGCCTGTGGGACGCGACGACCGGCTTCCCAAGCCAGGTGCTCCTCCCCTACCCCGTCGAGATCGGCGCCGACGGCAAGCTCCGCATCGTCCTCCACACTGATGCCGGCTCGAAGCTCCTCGCCCGCGCCGATCCCGATCGCCTCGCCGAGCCCGCCGCGTACGAGTACTGGGACGGCGCGAAGTGGTCGCGCTCCCCCGCCGATGCCGCCCCGCTCTGGGAGCAGGCCGCGGCCACGGACAACGTGCAGGAGCTCGCCACGTTCGAGAACGGCGCTTCGATCGCCTGGAACGAGTCGCTGCGCAAGTACGTCGCCACGGCGAACATCGGTTACGCCGAGGTCGGCGCGCGCACAGCCGATCGCCTCGAGGGCCCGTGGTCGCAGCCGCTGCGCTGGCTCGACTGCCTCGCCTTCGCCGAGCCGCGCGTCCCCACCTGCTACAGCCCCATCCAGCATCCGCAGATGAGCCCCGACGGCGGCCGCACCGTCGTCACCACCCTCACCCGCATGGACCGCTACGAGGCCGTCATGCACGAACTGACGCTCGGCACGGCCATCCATGAGTACGTCCGCGGCGACGACATCACCTACGCCGAGACATCGCCCGGCGACGACTGGCGCGACAACGGCGTCCCCTTTTACGCGTCCGGCGATCAGCTCCCCGGCTTCGTCCCCGTCTACCGCTGGACCCGCGGCGCCGAGTCCCTCTACGCCCCCGCCGCGCCCGACGCCGGATGGACGCAGGGATCCCCAGCCTTCTATTCCGCCCCGACATCGCAGATCGACGGCTCACTCACACGCTACCGGCCGGTGTTCGACTGGACGAAGTCTCGCGCCTTGTCCGAGCGGCTCGGCGCCACGCATCTGCTCTCCCAGCTCGAGACCGGGCTCGAGCAATACGGCTACGCGAGAGGCGGGATCATGTTCTACGCCCCGTAGACGAAACGCAACGCAGCGCGGGCTTTCAGCCCGCGGCAGTCACGATCGACAGGCGCGCGGCGGCGCCTGGTAGGCGGGATCAGGAGGATGTCCATGAATCGCAGGTACACCGGCATCATCATCGGCTTGTTCGCGATCGCCGCCCTGGAGTTCGGCCTCCTCGGCGCCGACGCCGCCGGCATCACCGGCGGAGGCGGCGGCGTCCCGCCCGTCATCGAGCGCGGCGTCATCGAGACACCCGTCCCACCCACATTCACAGCCACCGCAACAGCAACGCCGTTCCAGACTCCGTTCCCCCTCACCCCCGTCTCGCCGCCGCAGGCGGATATCACCGGCGCATTCCTCCAGGCCGACCCCCTCACCATCCGCTGCGACGGCTCGCAGAACTCGCTGGTCACCGTGCGCCTCATCCAGTCGAACGGCGATCCCGCGCCCGACAGTACGCCCGTCTACTTCCTGGCGTACAACGGCGGCGTAAAGCCGCCCTACGGCAACACCACAACGGACGGATACGTCACCGTGTCCGTCTGGTTCTACTCAGACATCTTCCCGCAAGGCCCGAACCTCACCGTCCGCTCGGGTCTGTTCGAGGCCGGCATCCGCATCCGCTGCCTCCCGATCTCGGGAGGCCTCTGCCCGATTTCCGTTCCGTCGACGACGAGCCCACCTTGCCCCCTGACGCCGACTCCGACGCCGGCAAGCCCCCCGACCTGCAACCCCTCCCCCGGCAGCGGCCCCATGTCCCCGCCCTGCCCCACCGAACCAGCGTGCAGCATCTCCCCGCCATCCGCCAGCCCGCCCTGCGTAACACCAACGCCCGAGTGTCCGCTCTCACCACCATCGGCGAGCCCCCCCTGCACCACGCCGCCCCTTCAGAGCGACCTCGTGATGGCCATCGACTGTGACACCGGCGTGACGGGGATCCAGGACTCATGCGCAATCAGCAATGTCGGTGGCAAGTACGACGTGGATGTGTATCTCACGAACAACGGTTTCAGCCCGCTCCCTGTGGCGGCGTTCAACTCCACCGTCGGAGATCCGGACATCTCAAGGTTGGTGCCCAAACCGGGTGCGTTCTACGGACTCAACGAGAACCCGGACTTTCAGGCAGTGCCCGAGCCGAACGCGTGGGAGTGCTTCCCGGTGATCCCCGACGGCAGCACTGACTACGAAGGAGCCAGGCGGTCGTTGATCTCTTGCGTCGACTACGGCCTGAATAGTCCGGCGCTTCTGATCCCAGGAAGCCCGCATCGGATGTTCACCGTGCACTACACGGTGCCAGCCGCTGCTCAGCCCGGCGAAGTGTTCCTGACGCTCCTCGACAGCGATGTGTTCGATCCATTGGTCACGGGTTTAGGGTCATGTCAGATCATTGAACCCGTGATGGAGTGCCGCGGCGCCACCGTGCACATCACCGACGACGCTACGATCCCGGGCCCGCCGCAAAACACGCTGACACCCACGCCGGGGATCGCGACTTGCATCTCAATACCGGACGGCCTCTGCGACACACCGACTTCGTCGCCGATCCCGACATCTACACGCACCGCGACACCCACGCTCTCACCAGTGCCCACATCCACCCACACCCCCATCCCCACCTCAACGCCGCTGCCGACGAAGACCCCCGCCCGCACGGCGACCGCCCCCGCCCGCACGGCCACCGTCCCCGCCCGCACAACCACGCCCGCACCGGAGCCGGCGAAGAAGCCGAAGCGCCGCTGCGCCGACGTCAACGGCGACGGCCGCGTCTCCTTCCGCGACGTCCGACTCATCACGAGGCAGATCGCCAGGGACCTGTACGACGAGCGCTACGACATCAACGGCGATGGCCGCGTCACCAACAGCGACGCAATCCGCGCCATCCGCCAGCTAGGAAGACGCTGCTAATGTAGTGCCTCAGGAGGGGTGCGCAGATAGCGGCGAAAGCGAGCGGCACAGCCCATGTGGCACAGTCGCCCCCGGCTGTGCGTCCGCCGTCGGCGGACCGACGCAGCACGGCCGCCCGCCCTAGAGCGTCCGCCGCGTGCGAGGCCGCCGCAGGAACAGGCGCTTCTGGCGTTGTGGGGCTGTGCGTCCGGCTTGCCGGACCAACGCAGCACAGCGCTCCGAATGAAGAGTTCCGCCGCGTGCGAGCGACACGATCAGTACCCGCGGAGCTTCAGCTCCGCCGAATCCTCGTCCGCGTTGGCCGCGTAGCGCCCGCCTACCGTGAGCCTCTCACGCATCCCTCCGCCGCTTCAACAGCGCATCGAAGATCAGCCTCAGCTCCGCCACCGGTTCCGCGTGCTGGTCCACCCGGATATCCATCCTGTGCAACCGCGCGTCGAACGCGTCCGGCGGCGCCCCCTTCGTCGCGTCCGACGGCGTCACCAGCAGCGCCGCCGATTCCCGACCGCGCCTGTCACCCCCCGCCGCCTGCCCCGCCTCCAGCGCCGCCATCAGCCGGATGCCGATCCACTTTCCCGCCGTCGCCTCGTACGCCTCCGCCATCGCCTCCACCACCTGCGCCCCCGCCAGCATGTTCCCTTGCACCGAGTAGTCCACGCCCTCGCGGCTGCCGCACCACTCGATGCACTCCGCCCCCGTGAACGCGAACGTCCGCCCCTGCGCGTCGATGCCCCCGACCTGCCGCTTCGCAGAACCCGGGTCCTCCGCCAGCAGCCCCTCCAGCGCCGACCGCGGGCTCAGCCCCGTCTCGATCAGCCGCAGCCCGTCGATGCCCAGCCAGATGTTGCTGTACGACTGCGTCGCCACCGCCCCCACCCCGCTCTTCGCGTGCGGCACGATCGCCCCCACGCACGGCACCGCCGTCGAAACCGCCACCCCGAACGATGCCGACCCCGGATCCCGCGTCACAATCGAAAACGTCATCTCGTTCCCCGTCCCATCTCCTCTATCCTCTATCTTCCATCTTCCATCTTCCATCTCCGACTCAACCCGCCCGCTCGATGCGGTCCACCACGCCCAGCACCTGCGTGATCAGCACCGCATCCCCCGCCCGCGGCCCCTCGTACACCATGTCCGCCGAGAGCCGCGCCTCGCGCGCCTGCTCCTCGCCCTCCAGCCGGTACAACACCGCCCAGTACGGCGTCCCGTGCAGCTCGAACCCACGCAACTCCACGATCACACCCGCCACGCCTCTCGGCCGCTCGCCCCCGCGCACCCACTTCGCCATCGACCCTCTACAGACTAAGAACTACAAACTACGAACTCGCCCGAAACCGCACCAGCGTCGTATCCTCCGCCACGTCGTCGAACGACGCCACGACCGGCATGTCCACGCGCAACGCCCCATTCGGCACACCCACCATGTTCGACACGATGCGCGGCCCCTCCTCCAGCTCCACCACGGCGTAGTTGTACGGCACGTCCTCAGCGAACCCCGGGAACTTCTGGTGCATGATCCCGAACGAGTACAGCGTCCCCCGCCCGCTCGCCTGCGCCCACTCCGTCTCCGTCGACCAGCAGTCCGGGCAACGCGGCCGCGAAGGCAGCCGCCACGCCCCGCACGAAACGCAGCGCATCAACATCAGCTCGTGCCGCCGCGACCCCTCGTAGAACTCCAGCGACTCCTCGTCCGCCTGAGGCACCGGCTTCGTGTACTCCGCCATCACGCCCCCGGCCCCGGGATCACACCCAGCTGTTGCATGAACGACATCGAGTCCAACAGCGCGTAGATCTCGGCGATCTTTCCGTCCTTGATCCGGCTGATCATCACCGTCTCGAACGAAGCGGAACGCCCCGTCGCCGGGATGCGCATCATCTCACCCCGCTGCGTCCCCGTGTACCGCAGCCGCTCGACGACGCGGTCCCCCTCCGCCACCTGCTCGACGATCTCGCGGTGCATGTCCGGGATCGCGACGAAGAGCGACGCCAGCAGCTCCTTCGCCGCCGCCTTGTTCAGCGGCTGCGGCGACATGTTGTTGTGCTCGACGTAGTCATCCGCCAGCAGCTCGTCGCATGCGCCGGCGTTGTGCCGATTCATCTCATCGTGCCACCGCCGCATCAGCGCCTTGTTGTCCTCGATGCTCATCACGTCCTCGTAGTCCGACCGGGTGCCTGCCGTCGCGCATCATACTCCGCCACTACCCGCTTCAGCGCCAGCCTCCGCCACGCCCCATCGATCAGCTCCGCCAGCTGCCGCCGGTCCACCTTCGCCTTCCGGATCAGGATGCAGTTCCAGCCCCGGTAGTGGTCGGTCAGGAAGAACACGTCCGGCGACGTCTCCATCAGGAACCGCTGCTCGTCCTCATACACCGGCCGCAGGCACAGCGCCCCCGGCTCGCGGCTGTCGAAGGCGAGATGCTTCTTCCCGAGCCGCAGGTCCAGCCGCCCGGCCGAGGCGCCCGCATACGCCGCGACGCCCGGGTACTCCAGCGCGATCTCCTCGACCTGTTCCCGTGTGACGCCACGCCTCTTCACCATCGGACGCTCCCGCATCGCGCCTTGCACGCAATCGCCCCCAATGTACCCTCCCGGGATGGCGCGCACCGCGATCGAAACGATGCTCCGCATGCTCGAACAGGCCTACAGGACCGACCCGTTCTCCGCGCTCCGCAAGAACATCGCCAGCGTCCGCCCCGAGGAGTGGGACGTGCGCCCCGCCACCTGGAGCACGGCCGAGTTCGGCGACGACCCGGAGCTCTCGATCTGCGACATCGCGCTCCACACCGGGGCCAAGTACATGTACGCCGACCGGGCCTTCGGCGACGCATCGCTGGAGTGGGGCGACATCAAGCCGCCGCCGTCACGCGACATGCAGGACGTGCTTGGCTGGCTCGACGAAGCGCACCGACTCATGATCGACGGTCTCGCCGCCCTCGACGACGACGCGCGCCTCGAAGACCAGCGCCAAGCCCCGTGGCGCACACCGATGCGCCGTTCCGCCCTCATCAGCATGATCGCGAACCACGACCTCTACCACGCAGGCGAAATCAACCGCCAGCGCGCCCTCATCCGCGGCGCCACCGGCTGGGACAAGAAGCCCGACCCAACCTAAGCCGTCATCGCATCGAAAGCCACACGGCACTCGCAGCACCAGTTCGCCCTACCCGATAGCGCCACCACTGCCAGTACCCGCGGAGCTTCATCAGCTCCGCCGAATCCCCGAACAAGATCACAGCTCCATGCGACAGCGCCCGTCGCCCTCTCCCCTACGATCCCACCCGATCCTCGGTGTCCTCTGTGCCTCTGTGCCTCTGTGCCTCTGTGGTGAATTTACCCGTCCGCCAGCTGCTGCAGCATCTTCTTCCCCGCCAGCCGCCGCCAGCACTCCTCGACCAGCTCCGCAAGCTGCCCCCGCTGCACCTTCGACAGCCGGATCAGGATCGTCGGATACCCCCGATAGTGGTCCGTGAGAAAGAACGCCTCCGGCGACGTCTCCATCAAGAACCGCTGCTCGTCCTCATACACCGGCTTCAGCACCATCACGTCCGGCTCCCGCAGCCGCGACATGAACTGCTTCCCCACGTAGATGCCCGGCGTCCCGTAGCTCGACTTCGCCACCACTCCCGGATACCCGGCCGCCATCTCGACCACCTGCTCCCACGTAACCCCGCGCTTCCCGGCCATCCTCACGTCCGATTTCCATTTCCGTACGGACGAGGCATGCCTCGCCCGGCGGTGGCACGCGCACGCACTCATGCGGCAGCGCCACGCAGGCCTCTCCTACGATCCCGCCCCATCCTCGGTGCCCTCTGTGCCTCGGTGGTGAATTTACCCGTCCTCCAACTGACGACTGACAACCGACGACCGACGACGCCCCTACCCCGCCAGCGGCGACAGCACCAGCGTGCTGTGATGGTCCAGGATCCCCCCGTTACCCGTCACCAGCACCACATCGTGCTTCGCCACCTGCCGCTCCCCACCCTGCCCCCGCGCCTGGATGACCCCCTCCGACAGCGGCGTCATCCCCCACATGTAGTACGCCGAGAGCTGACCCCCGCCCGTGTTCGTGGGCAGCCTGCCACCCGGCCCCAGCTTCCCGTCCGATACGAACGGCCCGCCCTCGCCCTTCGCGCAGAAGCCGTAGTCCTCCAGCGTCACCAGCACCGTGTACGTGTAGCAATCGTACGCCTGCACCACGTCGATGTCGCCCACGCCGATGCCCGCCATCGCGAACGCCTTCTCCTTCGACATCGGCGCGCCCGTCTCCGTCTCGACGTCCCACCCCCGGCGACGCATGTCGCCCGGATGCCCCTGCCCCATCCCCCAGATGTACGCCGGCGGCTGCGCGAGATCTTTCGCCTCCTCCGCGCGAGACACCACCACCGCCACTCCGCCGTTCGATACCAGGCAGCAGTCCAGCAGGTGCAGCGGCTCCGCCACCCACCGCGACGCATGGTAGTCCTCGATCGTCATCGGCTCCCGGTGTTCCGCCAGGGGGTTCATCGCCGCCCACCGCCGCTCCGCCACCGCGATCGCCCCCAGGTGGTCGTTCGTCGTCCCGTACATCGCCATGTGCCGCCGGGCTGCGATCGCATAGTGCGCGTTCACGCCCATCACCCCGAACGCGCTATACAGCCCGCCCATCCCGCGCGGCCGCGTCGCGCGTCCCATCCCGGCGTACACATCCCCGCCGCCGCGGCTCGGCTGCAGCGGCGCGTCCGCGAACACGCACACCACGTGGTTCGCCAGCCCGTGCACGATCTGCATCGCCGCGTACTGCACCATGATGTTCGCCGTCGCCCCGCCGCAGTTCATGCTCGAGAGCAGGCGCAGGTTCGTCAGCCCCAGGTAGTTCTGCAGCCCCACCCCGCCCATCCCGCCTACCGGCGACACGCCCGGGTTCACCAGCAGCCCGTCGATCTGCTCCTTCCGCAGCCCCGCGTCCGCCACCGCCCGCTGGATCGCCTCCGCCGCGAAGTGCTGCGCGTCGTGCCCGTACACCCGCCCCATCTCGGAGATCCCCAGCCCCGAGATCGCCGCCTTCGCCCGAAGTTCCCGTCCATCCATGTGGAGGAGGTTATAGGTGTGAGGTGTTAGGTTCTAGGATCGTCGATCCCACCACGCCCCATGCGCCAGTGCCACCCACCCCGTGTAGGGGCGCCGCTCGCCGCGCCCTCGTCGGCCGCACCACCAGGCACCATGCGATAGCGCCACCGACCCCCGCTTAGGGGCGCTGCTCGCCGCGCCCTCGCTGTCGCACCCACTGCTGGAGCTCCATGCCAGCGCCGCAGAGACCCTCGCCCCGATCGCCCGGCGCCGCTTTCGAAAAACTCCCGCCACAACCCTGTCAGCATCACCACTGGCGACATCCCCCAATCGCGGCGACACTGCGCTCGATCGCGACCTGCTCCACTCTGTGAAAATCTGTGTCAATCTGTGGTTCCTGAGACTCGCCCGATGAAACACGCCCTCACCATGCCCAACTTCGGCTCCTACGCCGACGCCCGGGCTCTCGCCGGCCTCGCTCGCGACGCTGAGGACGCTGGATGGGACGGCTTCTTCCTCTGGGACCACATCCAGAACAGCGGCGGCGAAGAGGCGCTGCCCATGTGCGACCCCTGGGTCGCCCTCACCGCCGTCGCCCTCGCGACCGACCGCATCCGCATCGGCACGATGATCACGCCCGTCCCGCGGCGACGCCCGTGGGTCCTGGCGCGCCAAACCGTCACGCTCGACCGGCTCTCGAACGGTCGGCTGATCCTGGGCGCGGGCATCGGCTTTCCCCCGGAGGAGTACACGACGTTCGGCGAGGACGGCGACGAGCGCACGCGCGGCGACAAGCTCGACGAGGGGCTGGACGTGCTGGCGGGACTGTGGTCGGGGCGGCCGTTCTCGTACGACGGCGCGCACTTCACGATCCGCGACGCCATCATGCTGCCCACGCCATCGCAGCGGCCCCGCATCCCGATCTGGGTCGCCGGCATGATCCCGGCGAAGCGTCCCACCCGGCGCGCCGCCCGCTACGACGGCATGTTCCCGATCGCGAAGGACCTCCGCGTCCTCTCGCCGCAGGAGATCGCCGCCCTCGCCGCCGAGATCCGCGCGCAGCGCACCACCGACGCCCCCTTCGACATCGCCGTAGGCGGCGAGTCCTCGCCCGAGGGCCCCTACCGCCGCACCGAACCGCTCACCGCTTACGAAGAAGCCGGCGCCACCTGGTGGATGGAGTCCCTCACCGACTGGCGCGGCAAACTGGAGGAAATGCACGACTTCGTGCGTGCCGGCCCTCCTCGGTGATGAACCACCGGTCGTCGTTTTCGAATCTCTCTACCTCTAGCGAGATCCCGATTCAGCCTCTGTGCCCTTTGTGCCTCTGTGGTGAATTCCAACAACAACCGCACCAGCAAGCACACACAACACCGGCACAAGCGGCACGTGATATCGGGGCTCCCCCGCGAACACCAAATGCAGCCCCACCCACACACCGATCGCCGACCACAACGCGACCCACACCCGATCCCGCCGCACCACAACCACCGACGCCACAGCAAGCCCCAACACCCCGTACCACCACACATCGCCGACAAACACCAGCGCGTCCCGCGGCCCACCGACCGGCGTCGCGCCCAGGCTCTCCGACCACCGCATCGCCGGCGCCGCGTCCGACCGCAGCAGCCACCCCACCCGCCTCACCGCCAGCTCCATCTCCCGCCCCGGGTGCGACCGCGCGTACGCCCACGCCCGCGACGCCCCCACCTCATCCCACCACAGCTCCCGCTCCCGGAACGAGATCCCCGGCCGCTCTTCCCACAGGTCCCGCGGCGCGATCGACGTCCCCGTCGAGTACGGCGCGTGCGCCAGCCGCAGGTTGTACCCCAGGTTGTCATTGATAAGGAACGCCTCCCCCATCGCCCGCTCATTCCGCACCGCCCACGGCACCACAAGCACCGCCATCCCGGCGACCAGCGGCAGCCCCATGCGCAAGACCTGTACGGGCGAGTCGCCGCGCGTCTGTACGGGCGAGTCGGCGACTCGCCCCACCGCGTCCACATTCCTCCGCGGCCACACAAGCACCAACAGCGGCACGATCAGCACCAGACCCTGCGATCGCACAAACGCCGTCGCCGCGAGAATGAGGCCGGTGGCGAAGTATGCGCCAACCGAACCGCGATCGCCGGCCCACATCGCGACGGCGAGCGTGCACGCGACCCCCAGCGTAAACAGCGCCTCCGAAAACAACGCCGGCGTCCAAAAGATCATCGCCGGACTAACAGCAAACAGAAAAGCAGCAATCATCCCACCAGGCTCATAAGAAGAACCCAATGCAGTCGTAGGGGGGGTCTCCCCTGCCGCAGCAGGGCCGCTCGCCGCGCCCTCCCCGTGCACCACCGCTTCACCGATGCGCCCACCCGCGCGCGATCGGCGGTCGTCCCCTTCACCCTTTGCTGTTTGTCCTTTGCCCTTTGCCCTCGGGCGCAACGAGCGCCCGAGAAACCACACCGGCGCCACCGTCAACGCCCCCACGATCGCGTTGAACACCTTCGCCACCCGGGCATCCGGCCCAAAGACCGCATACAGCGGCGCCAGCGCGAACGAATACCCCGGCGCCCAGAACGCCGTCGGCTCCCCCGCCTCCCCCGCCACAAACCCTCGCTCGTCGACCGCCACCGTATACCCACGCCCGTCCGCCAGGTTCGACGCCGTAGCGTGGTAATACTGCGGGTCCGACAGCACCGGGATCTCCGTATCCGTATACCCCACCCACCCCACCCGCAGCCCCAGCGCAAGAACGAAGATCCCCGCCAACACAACAAGCGGTCGCCCGAAAATCACGCGCCAGCATATCGCCCGCAAGATCAGGACCCTCCAGCAGGAGCATCCCACCAGAGCCCGAAGATGGAGTCAGATGCAGTCGTAGGGGCGGTCTCCCCTGCCGCAGCAGGGCCGCTCGCCGCGCCCTCGTCCAACGACGACACGCCGCCGGGTCCTACATCACGACCGGAGTTGCCCTTCGAGGATGCGTCGGCCGCTCGGCCGGGACCACTGCCGCGCCCGTGGTCAGAGACCGATGTGGCTCCGACGATCAGTATGCTTCGCCGAGCATCTGCGCGAGGGACTGCGCCCCCAGCGCGAGGCCGGCGAGCATGGGGATCGCGACAACGCTCACGGCGAACATGCGGGCGTTGCCCTGGAGGTCCGACAGGCGCTCGAATCGCTGTCCGTTGCGTCGCCCCATCCAGATGACCAGCAGCGCGCCTACGATCAGGAACATCGGGATAATCGCGTAGAATGGCGCCTCACGCCCATCCTCACCGAACGCCGAGAGGATGAGGCCTAAGCCCATCATAATGAACAGCAGACCGAGCCCGTACAACGGCAGCGACGCGATCCCGCCGACGGATAGCCCCGGCGCGGGCAGCGATCCCGAGATCCAGGAATGCAGAGGCGCCACCAGCACGCCGAAGAGCACGAAGATCGCCGCGAACATGCTCACATTCACGAGCACCGAGCCCAGGGTCGCGAAGTCGAAGTTGTCCCCCTCGATGACTGTCCATCCCAGCGCGCCCAGCAAGTAGGCGCCGAACAGCAGGCCGCGCCACCCGCCCGCGCCTGCGAACCATCGCGACGTCGCCGCGTAGAGCAGCCCGCCGATCAGCCCGACAAGCACGCCACCGAAGATAACCAGTTCGAGCGTGCCACCGAACGTGATCTCGCCAACAGTCTGCTCGGCCTCGGTGAGCGTACCCTGCTCGGCATCGGTCGCCATCAGGCCGGTGACGCGCATGGCGAGCCGCCCGCCGAGGCCGCCTGCAATCCCACCCGCGATCGCGCCCGCGAACACACCCGCGGTCGCCTGCCTGACGACGGACAGCAGCCAGGCGGCCGGCGCGGACTCGTCTGAGGCGAACGGTTCGATGGTGGTCTGCATTTCGCGAATGCTACACGGCGTCTAACCGAATAACCAGCCGGGGTTCAGGCATGTGCGATGGTGGCCGTGTCGGTGGTTGGGTACTCGACGCTGGTGCACGTGGGGTTGTTCGCCGAGCAGCAGCTTCACGCGCCGTGCAGGGACGTGTGGTTGGCCGCGGCATTCCTTGTCGGGTTCAGTCAAAGTCACCCAGCACCGATGATTCCCATATGAGGAGTAGAGCGACCGAGGTTGATTGGTCCGCGACACGATGTCGCTCTCTTGATATCGACTACCCCCAGCTCTTGAAGCAAACGCTCTGGGATACGTTCTTCGGGCGGGCACCCGAGCCGTTCCTAATCTTGTGCTTAGGTATCCCAGCATCCGCCTTCGGACCTCTCGGGGCCTCAAAACCTCAGCGATTCCAAGTGTCGCGAGAAGTCTTTGCTGCCCTCTGCGAATTCAAGGCGCTGCTTGAGGCTTACGAGAATGAACTCAGGCGATACAAGCCGGAAGGAGACGCCAAAGAAATCCATCACGATCTCGAATACTGCGTCCGTGCCGTGATTCTGGGACTGGGCAAGGCCAGGACAGGGGACATGAAGGGAGCAATGGGTTACTGGAGCAGGACGCGCGATTTCTGGGACATCGTGCGCCAGAAGCTGCAAGACATGGACGAACGTGGCTCACTGCTGGCTGCATGGATCGACATCGATCACATCTACGCTGTTCAATCGGAGTTCGGGTATCCCAAGCCGTCGTTTTGGCCACCCGTACTCCAGTAGCCCCTACACCCGCACAACCCCCAACGTCAGCGCCCGCCCTTCGATCTCCCCCACCTCCACCTGCGCCCCCGAAGGCGCATCAGCCCCCACCACCACCTCCACCGACAACGTCTCCTGACGCACGTACTCCCCGTGCTCCTCCACCACCGCCGCGATCTCCGGACTCCCGGACACGTACGTCCGGATCCGATCCGCGATCTCGAACCCCGCTTCTTTCCGCAGGTTCTGGATCCGGTGCACGATCTCCCGCGCCAGCCCCTCCCGCACCAGCTCCGGCGTCAGCTCCGTCGACACGATCACCACCGCCCCGTTCTCCTCCGCCGATGCGAACCCCTCCTTCTCCCGCCCCGCCACCAGCAGCTCGTCCGGCGACAGCGCCTTCCCCGCCACCTCCACCGTCTGCCCAGCCGCCACCGCCTTCGCGATCTCGTTGCGGCGGTCGTCCGGCATCGTCTGCAGCGCCGCCATGATCTTCTGCACGTCCCGCCCGTACTTGATCCCCAGCGACTTCAGGTTCGGCTTCACCTCGAACCGCAGGAAGTCCGTCTCGTCCCGCACGATGCGCAGCTCGCGCACGTTCAGCTCCTCCAGCACCTGCGGCGCCAGCCGCTCCAGCGCGTGCTCCTCCAGCTGCGTCGGCAGCTTCACGAACAGCTCCGCCACCGGCTGCCGCACCTTCAACGACGCCTTCGCCCGCGCCGCCCGCCCCAGCGAAGCCACCCGCATCACCAACCGAGTCTCATCCGACAACGTCCGGTCGATCCTCCCCCCATCCGCCACCGGCCAGTCACAAAGATGCACGGATTCCACGGACGCGCTCCCCCCCTCTCCCCCTGTGGGAGAGGGGGCCGGGGGGTGAGGGCCACCTCCGACCTCCGACCTCTGACCTCCGACGACCAGATTCTGAAACATCTCCTCCGCCAGAAACGGCGTAAACGGCGCCAGCAACTTCGACAGCGTCACCAGGCACTCGTACAGCGTCGCGTATGCCGCACCCTTGTCGGCGTCCGACTCCGACTTCCAGAACCGCCGCCGAGACCGCCGTACGTACCAGTTCGACAGATCGTCGACGAACGCCTCCACCGCCTTCACCGCCGCCACCGCATCAAAATCCTGCAGCCGCTCCGTCACCACCTCGATCAGAGAATGCAACTCCGACAACACCCACCGGTCCAGCTCCGACAGCGATGCCTCGACCGCAGGATCCATCCTCCATCGTCCATCCTCCGTCTTCGGCTCGTTCCCACCGGCGCTCCCCGGGCCCGGAGACCACCCGTCGATCGACGCATAGGTCACAAAGAACGCATACGTGTTCCACAACGTCAGGAAGAACGACCGCCGCATCTCGTCCGCCGGCCCATACCCGAAGTTGATGTTGTTAGCCGGGTTCTGTCGGAAGAACAGCCATCGCATCACGTCCACGCCCATGTTGTCCGCCGCGTCCTCGAACCAGATCGCGTTCCCCTTGCTCTTGTGCATCTCCTCGCCGCGCTCGTCGCGGACCGTAGCGTGGCCGAGGACGGTCTGGAACGGCGGCCTGTTCTCCAGCGCCGTCGACATCGTCAGCAGGCTGTAGAACCAGTTCCGGAACTGCCCCGGGAACGCCTCCGTGATGAACGCCGCCGGGAACCACTGCTCCCAGTACGACAAGTTCCCGGAGCGCGGGCCTTCTCGAAGAGTCGCCGGGGAGACAGCCCGCGTGGCCGCCGCGGCGGCGCCTCGCACGATCCCTGCATGCTCTCGATACCGCAGCGTCGAGAACGGCACGATCCCCGCGTCAAGCCACGGGTTCCCCACGTCCGGGATCCGCGACACCGCCGCACCGCATTTCGAGCACGCGATCTTCACGTGGTCGATCCACGGCTTGTGCGGCGAGTGCCCAGCGAACTGCTCCCACCCCTCGACGGCCCGCGACTCCAGCTCCTTCTCGCTTCCGATGACCTCGAACGTCCCGCATGCCTCGCAGTCGTAGATCGGCAGCGCCAGCCCGTAGTAGCGCTTCTTCGAGATCATCCAGTCGTCCATGTTCTTCAGCCAGTCCAGCTCCCGCGCCAGGCCGAAGTCCGGGATCCACCGGATCTGCCGCGTCACCTCCGCGATCTGGTGCCGCAGCTCGTCCATGCTAATGAACCACTCGTCCACCAGCCGGAAGATCAGCTCCGTCCCGCATCGCCAGCAGTGCGGATACCGGTGCGCGTACTGCTGCGTGCGATACATGAACCGCTTGTCGCGTAGCTGTTCGAAGATCGCGTCGCGCGTCGCGTCGTCGGAGACGCTCTTGCCCGAGAGCGCCCCGAACCCGTCGAGGTACACCCCCTCGTCGTCCACCGGCGCGATCACCGCCAGCCCGAACTCCTTGCCGAGCTGAAAGTCCTCTTTCCCGCACCCCGGCGCGATGTGCACGATGCCCGTGCCCTCCGCGTCCGACACCTCTTTCCACTCGATCACCCGGTGCGTGATCCCGTCCCCCACCGGCAGTTCGTCGAACGGCCCCCGGTACGTGAGACCCACCAGCTCCGTCCCCGGGACCTCGCCGACCACCTCGAACCCCGGCTTTAGCGCCGACTTCGCCGCCCCCTTCGACACATAGAGCACCTCCTCGATATGGCTCCCCTTCTCCCCTTTTTGGGAGAGGGGGTCGGGGGGTGAGGGCCGCACCTTCAGGTACGTCAGCTCCGGGTGCACTGCCGCCGCCACGTTGCCCGGCAGCGTCCACGGCGTCGTCGTCCACACCAGCAGGTACTCGCCCGGCCGCTCCAGCAGCGGGAACTTCACGTACACGCTCGCGTGCGTGACCTCGATGTACCCCTCCGTCACGATCTCGTGCTCCGAGAGCCCCGTCGCGCACCGCGGGCACCACGGCATCACGTCGTTGCCCTTGTACACCCAGCCGCGTTCGAAGCACGTCTTCAGAAAGTGCCAGATCGTGTAGTTGTTCTCGTCGCTGTTCGTGTAGTAGCTGTTGTCCCAGTCCATCCAGTACCCCAGCCGGATCGACTGCTCCGTCTGGATCGCCGCGAACTTCCGCACCCGCGCCTTGCACTCGTCGACGAACTTATCGACGCCGTACGCCACGATGTCCTTCTTCGACTTGAACCCGTGCTCCTTCTCGACCTCGACCTCGATCCACAGCCCCTGGCAGTCGAAACCGTTCTGGTACCGCTGCTTCTCTCCCAGCATCGTGTGGAAGCGCTGGTACATGTCCTTGTAGCTGCGGCCCCACGCGTGGTGCACCGCCATCGGATTGTTCGCCGTGATCGGCCCGTCGATGAACGACCACCGCCGCTCCGACGCCTCGTTCCGCCGCAGATACTTCCCGATCATCCCTCGCTCACGCCACCACTCCAGCGTGCGCTTCTCCATCTCCACAAACGAAGGCCGCGTACTCACTGCCTCGAACGCCATCGCTCTCTCCTCTTCCATGGACCACCGCCACGCGGGCATTTGCCGCCGTAGCGCGGGCTTTTCAGCCCGCGCGGGCCCCGCCTCATGCATCACGGGCCGTCAAGCCCACCAATTCACCGTTCTTCGCAGCGCGGTCCACCAGTTCCGTAGCGCGGGCCTTCAGCCCGCGCGGGTTCTCGCCACCGCCGCACAAACACAAAGCCCGTCCCCAAAGGGACGGGCTCAACAAAGCTCCCGCGGTACCACCCTGATTGCCGCCAACGGCGGCCACTCACCGGGCGCCCGCTAACAAGCGCACACGCCCTGCCCCTGTAACGGTGGGCCTCCGTGTCCCGCTACTGGCCCGCGTACAGCGTACGCACGTTCGCCGGACCGGCTCAGGAGTGATCTTCCGCCGAAACGCCCGCACCCGGCTCCCACCATCCCGGGCTCGCTATGCGGCGCTGCTCTGCGTACTCGTCTCCCTCGTCGCCTTGTCCGGCAAGTATAGGGTCGCGACCCCCGCCCGCCAAATCAGGGAATCTCCGCACACCAAAACACCTGCCGTTCGGCGGCATCGCCATCCCCCCATGAGCAGCTACGATCGATGCCGCGGTCGAAGCGCACACCGCATGCGAAAGGAGAACCGCCATGACGCACCCCGTCGTCCACTGGGAGATCGGCGCGAACGACGCCGCGAAGCTCAACGACTTCTACAGCAAGCTCTTCGGCTGGACCATCGACACCGGCATGCCCGGCTACGGCCCCCGCGGCCGCTCCGTCCGCCCAGCCCCCGCTGGTCATACGCCAGCACGTCAAACCGCCCCGGCAGCACGCTGTCAAACACATTCGGCTTCGCCCGCAGGTCGCCGCCGGTGCCAGAGATAAAGAGGAGGCGGGTGCCGACCCCGGCGCGCTCGTAGTAGATGCGGAGGTGTGGGGGTTGGCTGTGTGTCATTGGACACCTTGAAAGGGCCTCGCCGGAAGACCTGGCTCCACATAATTCGAAGCTCTGATGAGTTTCTTCGATGCTATGATAGCCTCGATCATGCTCCTAACAGCAGAATCCATCACGAATATCGTGACCAGCTCGGTTACAACCACTCTATTGTTGTCGGCCGGCGCCGTGGCGTTCTGGCGGTATCTGCTACAGGGCGGGTTCGGTGCTCACTTCGAGGTCGAAGCCTCTCCCTGCCGCATCCGGCAGCTATCGTCTTCCACGGGTACGTACATGTACACGATTTGCTTTAACGTGAAGAACAACTCGAACCAAATCCATGTTCTAAAACAACGATGGCGAAAGCTGCGGCTGCCAAGTGAGGTCGGCCCAGAGTACAACCCCGACGCCGCCTTGGTGTTCCATCAAGAGGCCGAAGTCACTGACCGCCTCGGAGCTGGGCTCGGCGCCTATCAGCTGCTTCCTGGGGAAATGTGTCAAGATCACGTCGTGAAGGTTGCTTCCCAGCCCGAAGAGGTGTGCTTCCTTGAGTTTGCTTTCGAGTATCGGGTATTGAGCCGCTGGTGGGGTCCGATCCCTTGGACAAAGTCACGTTATTACTCGCAGATCCTTGTAGCGCCTGTTGAGCGAGAAGATCTCCTTGCAGTTTCAGTCTCAGGGGGGAGGCGCAATGCCGAACAAGAAAGTTAAGCGTAAGTCCTCGCGAGTCGCCGGGCCACCGAGCAAACAATCCGCCAAGAAGGTGACCGCGAGGAAGAAGGCGGCAAAGAGGAAGACGGCGAAGAAGAAGTGACTTCGGAGAGCGCGATGACGAAAGAACAGCGTGAGCCAAGACCAACTCCGCATCGCCCCCACGCCGGCCGCCGGATACCGGCAAGCGCAGCGGCCCCCCGAGCAAGACAGACCCGCCGAAGACCCCCAAGAGATAGGTTCTTGTCTTTCTAAGAGATAATTTCTGGGATGACCCTTTCCTCTCTGACCGAACTGTTCGAGCTGCTCGGCGCCGACCCTCACCGAATCGTTGGCGAAACTGAGACGCCTTGGCTTGATGTGAGCGGAGGATTCCGGCCCGGTGGCGGCGCCCCAAAGGGCAACTCAAACAGCCTCACCAGCGGCGCCCATTCGAAGCGCGCCCAGAAGCTCGCCACCGTAATGCGCGGCCACCCCAACGTCCGCGAGATTGTCCGCATCGCTGTCATTCAGGGCATCGTCCACATCGATCGACGCCCGCCCGCCGATCTCGCCCGCTTCGTCGAGGTCATGTATCCCGCCGTCTTTGATTGTTCCCACCCGTGGTTCAACCAAATCAACCAGAGACCAGAATCTGGCTGGCCCAAACCCTGGCCCGGCCCCGGATTCAAACCAGAAGAACTCCGCGAGATCTGAGAAGAAACAACCAGACAACCAACCCCAGCACCCGGCACCCACCGACGACCGACGACCGACGACCGACGACGGACCCCTAACGCCTAACGCCTAACGCCTAACGCCTAACGCCTAACGCCTAACGCCTAACGCCTAACGCCTAACGCCTAGAAGTAATTGACCGTGATGCCACCATCCACCACGAACTCCGTCCCCGTCATCCACGCCGACTCGTCCGATGCCAGGAACACCGCCGCGTGCGCGATGTCCTCCGGCAGCCCGAACCGCCCCAGCGGGATCCGGTTCAGCCGCTTCAGCTTCTCCTCCTCGCTCGGGAACAGGTCCGCCAGCAACGGCGTCAGGATCGGCCCCGGACAGATCGCGTTCACCCGCACCCCGTCCCGCCCGAACTGCACCGCCAGCGACTTCGTCAGCGCCAGCACCGCCCCCTTGCTCGCCGTGTACGCGTCCTGCGGCACCGTGCACCCCACCAGCGCCACGAATGACGCCACGTTGATCACCGAACCCCCGCCCGCGCGCTGGATCTCCGGGATGCCGAACTTGCAGCACAGCATCACCCCCTGCAGGTTCACCGACAGCGTCCGCGCCCACACGGCTTCATCCGTATCCACCACGCTCCGGTCGTCTTCCGGGAAGATGCCCGCGTTGTTGTACAGCACCTGCAACCCCCCGAACCGCTCCACCCCCGCCCGCACCCACCCTTCGACGTCCGCCGCGTTCGTCACGTCCCCCGTCAGCGCCAGGATGCTCCCGCCCTCCGCCACCACCAGGCGCGCCGTCTGCTCCACCCCCTCGCGCGAGATGTCCGCCGTAATGACGTTCGCCCCCTCCTTCGCGAACATCACCGAGGCCACCCGCCCCATCCCGCTCCCCGCCCCGGTGATGAGCGCGGTCTTCCCTTCGAGTCGCATCGTGGCACCTCCTCAGGGGAAGATAGTTGCGGAAATCGGAGGACGAAAGGACCTACACCGAACGCCATCGCGGGTGTAGGCTATCGGCGAAAATGAACCTGATTCAGCGAGGTGACAAGATGGGCGTCGTGTCGGGGTCGGTGCTGCAGGGGACAGTGGAGCCAGGGTTCGAGGGAGTGCGCGAGTTGCTGGAGCGGCAGTTCGCCGCTGGCGAGCACATCGGCGCGAACGTGTGCGTGTACCACCGCGGGCGCAAGGTCGTCGACCTGTGGGGCGGGCTGTTCGATGAGGACACGAAGACGCCGTGGCAGGCCGACACGATGGCGGTGTCGTTCTCAACAACGAAGGGGCTGACGGCGACGTGCCTGCACATCCTGGCCGACCGCGGCCTCGTCGACTACCAGGCGCCGGTCTCGACGTACTGGCCGGAGTTCGCGAAGAACGGCAAGGAGAAGATCACCGTCTACCACCTCCTCACTCACCAGGCCGGCCTCGCTCCCGTGCCCGAGGGCATCTACGGCGCCGGTCTCTTTGACTGGGATGCCGTGATCCACGGCCTCGAGGAGGACGAGCCCGCCTGGGAGCCCGGCACGGCCAGCGGCTACCACGCCATCACCTTCGGCTTCCTCGTTGGCGAGGTCGTCCGCCGCGTCAGCGGCAAGCGCATCGGCCAGTTCCTCCGCGACGAGGTCTGCGCGCCCCTCGGCCTCAAGGACATGTACATCGGCGCGCCCGTCGGCGTCGAACCGCAGATCGCCAGGCTGAAGAGCCGCATGGCGCCCACACCGGAGCTGATGAAGCAGATGCTGCAGCGCCTCTCCTCCGGCCAGCCTCTCATCGAGCCGCTCATGGAGCGCGCGATGGGAGCCCGCCCCGGCCAGATGCTCAGCGGCGGCAACCAGGAGCACGACGTCTTCGACACCCCGGAAGGCCACCGCGCGGAGATCCCCGCCGCAAACGGCATCATGACCGCCCGCGTCCTCGCCCGCATGTATGCCTGCCTTGGCAACGGCGGCGAGCTCGACGGCGCCCGCCTGATGAGCCCCGAGCGCGTGCAGATCATGTCGAAGCTCCAGACTAGGCGCCCCGACAAGGTGATCGTGGTCGACGTGGGCTGGGCGCTGGGGTACATGACCGGCGGCATCGAGGGCTGGCCGCAGGGCCCGCGCGAGACCGCCTTCGGCCACGCCGGCCTCGGCGGCTCGATCGGCTACTGCGATCCTGAGATCGGCCTGGCCTTCGGCTTCACGACAAACGCCCTCGCCATGGACCTCATCGGCTACGGCCGCACCGCGGCGTTGGCGGATTCGGCGCGCCTCTCCGCCGAGGCGCTCGGGTAGGGGCCGCCGACGGTTCAGGTTGTAAGGCGGACGATCGATCTCTGTTACACTCGCGCGAACGTGGATCGCATCCGGGGAGCACAGCGAAGGGAGTCGCACACGATGAAGGTCACGCTGTTCAAGACGATCGCCGCCGTGGGATTGTTGGTCGCGATGGCGGCCGGTGTCTCCGCATGCAACGGTGGAGGCGGTGCGCTATCGCTGGAGGAGTACTTCCAGAAGCTGGAAGAGGCCGACAACACAAGCACCGAGAGGTCCGACGCGATCGGGGCCAGGCTCGAGGACACGGAGGACGTCGACGAGATCAAGGACGCCTTCAGCGAGTTCCCGGACATCATCGACGAGTTCCTCGACGAGATGGAAGGACTCAATCCGCCGGAAGAGGCCGAAGACGCCCACAACGAAGCGGTCGACGCCGGACGCGACTTCCAGGACGAGTTCGAAAACGCCCTCGACGACATCCAGGATGCGGAGACGCTGGACGATCTCATAGGCGCAATCGGAGGCACGGCATTCAACGACGCCGACGAGCGCTTCTCGGAGGCCTGCAACAAGCTGCAGTCGATCGCGGACGACAACGACATCGAAATCAGCCTGGACTGCGAGGACTGAGGCCGACCACGAACTTCGGAGGCCCGCGAAGTCGCGGTTGACTGCTAAGGCGTACTAGCCTATGATTCGCACTAACGTTCTAGTGCGGACGGAGGCAGGATGCCCGTACGTCACCGCCTCGGTGGCCTTCATCTCAACATCCTCACCGATGGCGTGTACTTTCAGGACGCGGGCGCCGTCTTCGGGGTCGTACCTCGCATCCTCTGGGAGCGCCTCGGCATCGAGCTGAACAGCCGCTACCAGATGGCCCTCGGCCTGAACTCGCTGCTGGTGTCGTCGCAGGGCAAGACCGTCCTCATCGAGACGGGGGTCGGCGAGAAGGAGCGCCCCCTGGGCCAGACGGAGCGCCCCGGCGGCGTCACCCTCCTCGACGAACTGGCCGCGATCGACGTCGCCCCCGAGGATGTCGACGTCGTCATCAACACGCACCTCCACGCCGACCACTGCGGCTGGAACACGAAGCAGGCAGGCGACGGCTGGGCGCCCACCTTCCCGCGCGCCCGCTACTTGATCCAGCGCGGCGAGTACGACGCCTGCATGCATCCGAACGAGCGCACACGCGCCACCTACTTCGCCGAGAACGTCCAGCCGCTCGCAGAGACCGGACAGCTCGAGCTCATCGACGGCGAGACGAGCGTCACCAGCGAGATCACGATCATCCCCACCTACGGGCACACGCGCGACCACGCCAGCGTCGTCGTGTCGTCCGGCGGCGAGTCCGCCGTCTACATCGGCGACATGATCCAGCACCCGGTGCAGCTCGAGCGCGCGCCCTGGGTGTCCTCATTCGACATCTACCCGCTCGAGGCAATGGAGACGAAGAAGCAGGTCGTACAGCGCGCGATCGACGAGAGACAGCTTGTCGTCGCCGTGCACTGCGCCTTCCCCGGCCTCGGCTACATGACCGAGACCGCGGACGGCAAACGGCAGTGGACGCCGGTTAGTCCCAATGACTGAAAATCCACGAAGGAACACGAAGGGTCACGAAGGTTTCGGCATGGACGCGACGACGGCGGGAACGGAACACGACTTATACCCGTGGCAGCGCGAAGCGATGGACGAGCTGATTTCCGGATCCGGCCACGTGCTGGTCGTCGCGCCGACGGGCGGAGGCAAGAGCCTCACCTACCAGTATCCGGCCACGCAGCTCGACGGCATGGCGATCGTGATCACGCCGCTCGTCGCGCTGATGGCAGATCAGGTGGCCTCCCTGCACGCCCGGGACATCCCCGCCACCTACCTCGCGTCGAACCTCGACGCCGGCGAGAACCAGCGGCGTATCGACATGGCGCTCGCCGGGAACTTGAAGCTGCTTTACATCGCTCCCGAGCGCCTCGCGCTCGACTGGTTCGTCGACGGCGTCCTGTCGAAGCTGCCCATCTCGCTGCTCGCGATCGACGAGGCCCACTGCATCAGCCAGTGGGGCCACGACTTCCGGCCCGAATACCTGCAGATCGGCGAGCTGGTGCAGCGCCTCCAGCCTAAGCGCCTCCTCGCCTGCACCGCGACCGCCACGCCGCTCGTCCGTCAGGAGATCCTCGACCGGCTGGGCATGCCCGGCGCGAAGCAGATCCTGCGCGGGTTCGCGCGCCACAACCTGCGGTTGTCCATCGAGGAGGTCAGCGGCCCCCGCGCGAAGGAGAAGCGCATCGCCGAAGAGGTGAAGCGTGTTCTGTCCAAGCCGAAGGCGGGCAAGGGCACCGCGCTGGTCTACACCGGATCGCGCAAGAACGCGGAGTCGGTGGCGCAGTCGCTCCGCGAGCTTGGCTGGCGCGCGGAGCACTATCACGCCGGCATGAGCGGGCCGGCGCGCAACGCCGTTCAGGCGAAGTTCCAGTCGGGCATGCTCGATGTCGTGGCGGCGACCAACGCCTTCGGCATGGGCATCGACCGCCCCGACATCAGGCTCGTCATGCACCACGCCTTGCCGGAGTCCGTCGAGGCGTACTACCAGGAGGTCGGACGCGCCGGCCGCGACGGACAGCCCGCCCAGGGCCTGCTGATGATCTCCGATCCGGACATCGCCCTCCGCTTCCGCCTGATCGCGGGCGATCCTGCCACATCGCCCGAACACTCCCTCCGCCGCCGCGAGATGCTGCGCGCGATGATTGGCTATGCCGAGACGTCGGCCTGCCGCCACGACTCGATTCTCGAGTACTTCGAAGACGAAGCCGAGGAGCTGGGTGGCTGCAGCCAGTGCGACAACTGCGTCGCCGCCGCGGAGGGCCGCATGTCGCCCGAGCCCGACGAAGAGGCGTCGGCGTCCGAAGTTCGCGAAGCGCTCGGTGCGATCCGCGCGCTGCCGTTCGCCGTCGGACCCGGCACCGTCGCCAACTATCTCATCGGGCACGGCACCGCCCAGGTGCGCAAGTACGACTGGCAGTCGCGCCCGCAGTTCGGCGCATTGAAGCACCGCCGCGAAGACTGGACCCGGCGACTCCTGCGCCGCATGCTCGCGGGCGGACTCCTCGCCCTGGAGCCCGAGCAGCAGACGCTGCACGTCACACGCCGCGGCGTTGATGTGATCGGGGGAGCGCGGCCCAACCCGGTGCGCCTGCCGCCGCTCGACCGGCCGACTCTGCGGTCCGGCGCTCGCGGTCCGCGCTCTGCCGCGGAAACGCTGGACGGGGTAGCCGCGACGCTGTTCGAGCACCTCAAGCAGTGGCGGAGGCTCCGCGCAGATGCCGAAGGTGTGCCCGCATACGTGATCTGCCACGATGCGACGGTGGCGGCGATCGCGGAGCGGCGGCCCCTGTCCTCAGAGGATCTGCTGGGCGTGCCCGGGATGGGCCCGGCGAAGCTGCAACGATACGGCGTGCAGCTCCTCGCCGAACTGCGCGGCTACGTCGACGAACACCCGGAAGCGGCCGAGCGCCGCGCCCCACCGCAGGTGCCTGCGACCACATCGAGCGCGCCTGTCGTGAACCCGTTGTACGAAGATCTTCGCGCCTGGCGCCGGCGGCAGACCGGGGGCGATGTGAAGCTGTGGCATGTCGCGTCCAATGAAGCCCTCCAGAAGATCGCCGAAGGCGCACCTGCCTCCATCGAAGAGCTGCGCGCGCTGGACGTGCTCGACGACCTGCAACTCGCACGGTACGGAGAGGCTATCGCCGGCGTCGTGCGCGGCGATACGGTGCCGGACCACCTGCGCGCGGCGCCCACGCCGGACCGACGGTTCAGTGAGTACCAGCTCCAAGTGCGAACGCAGCACCCTCGTGCGTACGACCCGTGGTCGGACGCGGAAGACCGGCGCCTTATCGAACTGCACGAATCCGGCGCTGCGGCGATGGCCATCGCCGCAGAGTTGGAGCGGCAACCGCAGGCGATCCTGGTGCGCATGGAGCGGTTGGGGCTGGCCGCGCCGCAGCCGGCCGCGTCGTAGGTCTCCGCCTATTCGGCCACCGGACCGGCTGGTGGACGTTGCATCTCCTGGCGCGGCAGCCGCCGCGCCAGGTAAATGTACGAAGTCAGCGCCAGCGCCAGCATCGGCAGGCTGATCGCCGCGCGGACAACGACCGCGACGACGGTGCCCTCTTCCAGCGTCGTGCCCAGCCGGTCGAACGCGGCCGCCACCGATCCATCGAAAGCGCCGAGCCCGAGCGGAATAAGGGACGCGACGCCGATGAGCGTCGGCAGGCTGAAGGCGATCCACGCCTCCTCGAAGCGGATCGAACCCGAAACGCCGCGCGCCAGCAACCAGAACTGCAGCGTGTTCAGCGCGAAGATCGCCACCGTCTGGATTGACCATGCGGCAACAAGCCGCCAGTCGCCCAGCAGAAGGCGCAGCCTGCCGGACAGGTCCTGCAGCCGCGACAGGCCACGGCGCAGCAAGCCCGCACCACGCACCTCCACGCGCTCGAGGCGGGCGAACATCCGGCCGGCGATGAACGGCGCGACCAAACCGGCGGCGCTCGCGGCGATCGACACGGCGGCGGGAGCGGTCGCCAACCACGTGGCCCCGGCGGCGGCGAGCGCGCCCAGCGTCATCAGGTACATCGACATCGCGCGCTCGAAGAGGACCAGCGCGGCGCCGTCCCTCGCGTCCACCCGGGCATGTGAGGAAAGCGCATCCGCCCGCAACACCTCGCCGACGGAACCTGGCGTAATGGCCCCGGCAACGTTGCCCAGCACCGCGACTGGCAGCAGCAGCGAGGGTCGGATTCGGTGACCGAGCTTCCTGAGCACAAGATGCGAGCGCGTCGTGAAGAGCAGGGCCACGGGCAGGTTGAGCGTGACGACAGCCGCAATGCGCCACGGCTCGATCTCGCCGAGATCGCGGCGGATCGCGGAGAGGTCAAGTTGCCAGGCGATGAACGCGAACAGGCTCAGGACGATCGGGATCTGCACGAGCCGCCAGCGCACACTCATGTCGCTGGTGTGGCCGGCTTGCGGGCGACGACAAAGAGGTTGCTGCCGTCGGGCGAGTGCTTCATCACGGTGCCCCGCAAGACCCGTTCGGCTGCCCACACGAACATGGCGGGGTGTGGCGGGCGGCGGCCCGTCGCCATGCGGAATAACCGGTTGGCGAACGCGGCGGGAAGCAGCGACTCGAACGCCATCGTGGCCGTTGGTGAAACCGTGGCCGCCTGGCGCTCCACCACCAATCCCGCGTCCGTCGTGGCATCAACCCACCGCGCAGCAGGCCAGATGTTAACGTGCGTGAGCCGGCGATGGACGGCGTTCGCATAGCGGTCCGCCAGCGATCGGCTCCCTACCCTGAGAATCCGATGCCCGAGCAGGTTCCTGTTGAAGGGCGCGATAGGCACCGTGAATGCGAACACCCCTCCCGGGCGCAATACGCGCGCGGCTTCGCTGATGGTCGCCTCTACATCCGGTATGTGCTCCAGCGTGCTCACCGATATGACGCTGTTGAACGAGCCGTCATCGAAGGGGAGCGTGCGCGCATCGCACTGGAGAATCGAGCCGTAGATGGCCGGCGACACAGCCGCCGCGCGGCTCAGCTCTCCCCGGTCGATATCGACCCCGGCCTCCGGCTGGTCGCGATCCTGAAAGAAGAGCCTCGCGAACTCACCGAATCCGCAGCCGATGTCCAAAATCGGATGCGGCAGTTCGATCGTCGACAGCGCCGCCGCCTCGATAGAGCGCCAGAGGGCCGTCGCAAGGGGCGCCTCGCGGAGGTACGCCGTGAGGTACCGGCGAGCCGTCGCCTCGTCGATGGGCAGCGTCTGGTCCGCGCCGGTCAAGCGGCCTTCCCCAGGATCATCAGCACGTCGCCGCGCGTCGACATGTTGAGCTTGTAGAGGTGGTACAGCGCGTTCGCGATCATGCGGTCCCGCTTGCTATAGGTGATCTCGGCTGTCTGGCCCCCGATGAACTCGATGAGCGTGCGATAGATCGGGGAGTAGAACGGGAGTCCCCACTCGATGACCTTTTCGACCGAGAATCCCGCGGCGCTCATCTTCTCCTCCAGGCCGCGCCGTGTGTAGTTCCGCAGGTGTCCGATGTGCACCTCGGACTTCCGCATGCGCCCCTGCATCGTGCCGACGAACACGTAGCGCCCGCACATGGCTCGCAGCTTCCGCAGGAACGCATCGTCATCGTGCAGGTGCTCGATGACCTGAGACGTCAGGACCATGTCGAACGTTCGGTCGAGCGGTGGGTCCTTCTCCAGGTCAATGATCCTGAAGTCCGCGGGGACGCGCCGCCGCGCCGAGGCAAGCGCGTTGTCGGATACATCAACACCCGCCACATCCGGAATGTGGAGCTCGCGCTGAATCGCCGCCAGGTTAACGCCATTCCCGCAACCGACGTCGATCAGCGATCGAAGCCCAAGGGGACGCAGCGTATCGACGATGATGCGCGCCGTGTGCCGGTGCACGGGGCCGACGTCTTGCATGCCGCCCCACGTCTGATTCCAGAGCTCGTCGTAGTCGACCGTCATTTCTTACCAATAGCGACGGTGTCGCGCGTGCTTCGCTCCTGGGACCAGCGCACATCCATTCTGTTGGTCAGGACCCGCCGCCACCCCAGCACGAAGATCCACTCGTTGAACAACAGCATCCAGATCTGGCGCGAACTCCTCATCACGACGGGTACAGCGGCTAGGCCGGCAAGGACGCCTCCAAGGCGCAACGGCGCCGGCATACGCCGCCACGCGGCGAGCGCCGATGCGCTGGCTACCAGCACAGCCGGCACGCGCACCGGCAGATAGTACAGCATCGCCGACGGGAGGATGAGCATCCCGAAGAGGCCGTATCGCGGCCCGATCATATCCCGGTGGCGCAGCAACTCCTGTATCCCGCCTGCCGCGCGCCGGCTCTTGGTCTCCAGCAGCTCGGCCGGGCTTGCGGTGCGCCGTTCACTGAACCGCGCCTCCGGCACGATGACGACGCGCCGGCCCTGGCGCCGCACTTGAAGTGCAATGTTCATGTCATCGGCCAGCGTATCCTCGTCCAGCCGCGACACCAGCTCTCGCCGAAACGCGCAGAGTTCGCCGGAGAGAAATGGCGTCGAGTCTACCCGTGCCTCGAGTATGCGAAGGCGGTTGCGGATCTCCCAGAACCGCCGCTCTTCATCCTGCAGCGCGCTGCCTTCGCCCGTCACCACGAAGTAGCCGCTGGCGGTGCCGACCTCGGGATCGCCAAACGCCTCGGCCACAAGATGCAACGCGTGCTCGTCAAACGCTGTTGGGGCGTCGGTGATGACAATCACCTCTGATGTAGAAGCGGCGATCGCCGTGTTGATCGCAGCCGCCTTTCCGCGTCGCTCCCGTTCGCGCAGAACGCGCACCGGCAGCCGGCTGCTCGCCGCAAACGCCTCCGCGCGATCGGCCGTTCCGTCGGTGGAGCCGGAGTCGACGACGATGACCTCCAGGCGGCCGGTTTCGTACACGCTGCGGTCGATGTTCTCCAGGCGAGCCACGACGTTGGCCGCCTCGTTGAACGTCGGCAGGACGACCGTCAGGGAAGGAAGGCGCGCCCCTCCACATCCCACCCTCGATCGGCGCGATCCCAGAATAGAAAGGAGGCCCGGATAACCAACGAGGGGCCAGCCAAGCGCGAACCAGCTGGCCATCGTCAGGTATCTGCCGGGCCGGCGCGGGATCATTCGCCCTCAAGGAGGCTTGCAAGCGCGCCGACGAGCCCGATGTTCGCGCCGGCAACGATGAACGTCTGCGCGACCGCCATGAGGCCGAGCGTGCTCACGCCGGGCGGCTGGTAGATGGCCAGCTGAATGTCGAGCGCCACGCCCACCAGGACAAAGGCGACGCCGGCCGCAACGAAAGTCTCGAACCCGAGGTAGCGGCGGTAGAACCGCAGCGTGCGGTCTTCGTTCGTGATGCCCCTGGCGGTGGTATACAACCGTGAAGCAAACCCCAGCAGCAGAGCATTGATACCGACCACGACGAAGATGCCACCCGCGAAGATCGGCTGCCACGTCCAGTCACCGATCTCGATGCTGTCGTTCGGCAGTCCCGCCGCCAGCGTCACGATCCCCGCGAGCGTCAGGACGATGCCGGGAATCGTGAACAGGTAGTTCGGGCTGGCCAGCAGAAGGAAGCGCAAGTGCCGCCAGCCGTCGCGGACGGTGCTCAGCTTCGCTTCTCCGAGCCGTTCGCCGTACGGCACCGGAACGTCCGCGACCCTGAGGCCGCGGCGCGCCGCCTTGAGGATCATCTCCGACGCCAACTCCATCCCATCGGTCTTCAGGTCGAGACGATCGAGCGCGTCGCGCGTGAACGCGCGCAGGCCGCACTGGCTGTCACCAACCTTCAATCCCGTGAACATCTTGAGCATAAGAGAGATCACGGGCGTGCCGACGTAACGGTGGCTCCAGGTCATGGCGCCCGGGGCGATTCCGCCCGCGAACCTGTTGCCGACGGACAGGTCGTATCCTTCCTCGAGGGGCCGCATCAGATCGTCGAGTTCGCCAAATTCGTAGGTGTCGTCGCAGTCCCCCATCACCAGCCAGTCGCCGCGGGCCTCGGCGAAGCCGCGCCGGAGAGCCGCGCCATACCCCCGGCGCGATTCGTGAACAACGCGCGCACCCGCGGCAGCAGCCAGCTCCACTGAACGATCGCTCGAGCCGTTGTCGACGATGAGCACCTCGCCGGCGGTGCTGGAGCGCTGCAGCCAGCTCATGGCCTTGCGAACACACGTCTCGACGGTCTGCTCCTCGTTGAGGCAGGGCATGACAATGGAGACAAAGGGGCGAGCCTCAACGGCAGCATCATCCGATGCGAGGCGTGCCTTTCGGGGTAAGGGTTGTGCGTATGCCACGGTCGCTAACCTTCGAGCCGGGGGCTCTCGTCCAAAGTCCCCTACCACCATAACGGGACGGCGGGCCTCCGATTGCGAGGTTATAGCACAATCTGTCAACTCCTGAACCGGCGTTTCGAAGCCTCCATGAGCCTGGTGGCGGCTGTTAATTCCGGGACCCTTGATATACTCGGCCAATGCCGCGGACGGCCGAGGCCAGTCGACCCCTGACGTTGGACGCGCGAGGCAATCGGCTGCGTTGTACTCATCGAAAACCTTCGGGCGCGGGTGGAAGATAAGGATACAGCCGGACACAGTAATGCCCGGCCGCCACAACGCACTCTTTACTGGGGGGTAGATTAGCGCGCCCATGGAAGCTGAGGCCCCCGCCCCGTCCGATATCGCAAACGTGAACCTGTCGAGGCGCCGCGTCGCGTTCCTGGCGAGTCAGTGGGTGGCGCTGGCGGTCGCAGCGTACCTGGGCTGGCACGGATACAGGCTCGTCGACGACGGCCGCGCCAACACCGACCGCGCCGCCGGTTACTATCTGATCGCACTGGTACTCGCGCTGTACTTCGCCTGGGACGGCGGCCTCCCCGACCTGCGTTCGTGGCCACGCCGGACCGTCACCTACGCGAGAACACACCCGGTCGAGCTGGGTGTGCTGGCGACCGTATGCGCGGCGGGGATCTTCGTGCGCCTATTTCGCTACGGAACGCTGCCGCCCAATGGGTACATCATCTTCGAAGAGCACATCTACGGAGGGATCCAGTGGGACGTGTTGCAGGGAGCGCGGCCATACATTTACCCGCTACCGACCTACCTCGGCGCGTTGTCCATGTGGCTGCTCGGTTCCTCGACGCACGCGTTGCGAGGCCAGAGCATCGCGGCGGGGATCATCACTTTGCCGCTGTTCTACTTGATGATGCGCGAGGTGGCCCACCGCCCCGGCGCACTGTTCGCCACCGCGATCTGGGCCTCGCTGCGTGTCGTGAACGACATCGGCCCGCGGCAGCAAACGCTGTTCATGGGCGAGGTCTTGCTGGTCTGGCTCACCCTGCGATCGCTGAACTCCGGGCGGATTCTGTGGTTGGTGCCGGCGGCCGTCATGGCGGCGATCCTGTCCTACGAGTACGAGTCGGCAAAGGCCGTGCCGCTGTTTATCGTCCCGTTCCTGGGATGGGTCAGCCTGCGGGCGTTGCTGTGGCCGCTGCCGCGCAGCCTCGCGACCGTCATGCATCGCGTACGAAAGTTCGGGCCGAGCGCGATCCGCGCCGTGGCGGTTGTCGGCGTGGTGGTAGCGATCCTCTTCGGGCCGATGGTCGCCCAGAGCCACGTCGGACGGAACATTTACTTCTCTTCCCTCGATCGCCAGAAGGCGGACCGCGACGCGCGGGGGACACCGGGCCTCATCTCGCCCGACTGGGACAAGCAGGCGAAGTGGTCCGCGCAGGCATACACGCCGTGGGTGGATCCTGACTACAACGCAATCGGCTCGGTGCCAACGCGCGGTGTCATCGACAGAGTCACGAGCCTGCTGATCTGGGCGGCCATGGCGTCCGGCATCGTGTTCTTCTGGAAGGGCTATCGTGCCCTGTTCATCGGCTGGTTCGTCGGTGGCATGGCGATGAGCAGCCTGCTGCTTTCGAACTGGGAGCCCTGGAAAGCGGCAAGCTGGTTGGTGCCGGCGGTCGCACTCACCGGATTCCTCGCCGATGACGCGTACAACATCGTCCGAACGAAGCGCAGTGGGTGGGCTGTCGGGGCGTGCGTTGCGCTCGCGGCCGTGGCCGCGGCGGCGTTCGGCCTGAACGTGCGCACACTGAACGCGAACGCGCACGATCAGCGTGTGCTGACCGAGTTCTCAAACAACCCGTCGTACCTGTACAGCATCTGCAACAATCTGCGCACCCGGCCGGACAACAACTTCGCCGTGGTCTCTCAGCGCAATCGCTCGTCGTGGGGATTCAGCACGCCCCCGGGGGACGACCAGGAGCGCAGGGCCGCCTGGGGCGATTTCCGGTTCGCTTGCTGGGATCTGCAGGGACGCACAACGGCCGACCTGCAGGAAGTGTGGCCGCTATACGTCGACCAAGACCGCCCCTATAGCCTCGTGGGAGCGATACCGGACGCCGAAGCGGCGGCCGTAATCGACGTATTGCAGCGGGTCATGCCGGAGCTGGGCGAACCGGATACCCACGCCGATTCGCCGGGCAAGGGATTCCAGCTCGTCATCTGGGACACGTCGCTCGACGAGATCAACGCACGACGCGGCCTTTTTCTTCGCCGGCGTTCCAGCGCGGGTGAGTATGTCTCAGAAGAGATCTCACCCGGGCCGGGATTCGACGTTAGCGCCTCCCCGGTGGCGGACGCCTTCTCGCTGGCGGGACTCGTCTATCTCGACTCTCAGAGCGACGTCGCACTCGTGCCGCAGACGGGGTCACCGCCCCTTCGCATCACGGTCGACGGTGGTGTGTCGTACGACTCGACCACGGGCTCTCCGGTGGTGACGAGGACCAGCCATCTCCTGGGATGGCACCTGGTAGAGGTTCGAGGGCTTGCGCCGACGGGGGGAGATATCGCATTACGCTGGCAGGACGCCGCCGGGAACGGAACCGCGCTCTCAGCCGACAACTATTTCGCGCTGCCCGCTATGGGCGTCTGGCGGCACATCCGCACGTTCGAGTTCGAGGGGACGCGATTTCAGGCTATCCGCTTCGACTTCCAGCCGCACGTCGCGTCCATGGACGGAATGCGCATCGATGCCCGCACGTCGCTCCCGCTCGCCACGAAGGCCGTGGCGGAGCGCTACACGGCGATCTGGCAGGTTCCTTCCGCGCGAACGTACCGGCTCACGCTCAACGCGCCGAGCCAACGCGCTTCGCTCAAAATCGACGGCCAGGAAAGGCTGCCGAACCCAGGTGTCGGAACCACGTGGGTGATTGACGTACAGCTCACCGCCGGCGATCACGCGATTGAGCTCGCGCTTGAACAGCCGTCAGAAAACCGTTACATCGGCGGTCTGTTGACGGCGAGCGATCCGGCGTCGGGCGCACCGCTCAGCATCGACGTGCGCCCCTTCTGACGCCCCACCTCGGCTAAGCGGCCGTACCTCGCGACTCGTCGGCCGGCTACTCGGCCTCCACGCAGGAGCCTTCGGCGTGACCGCCACCCACAGTAGCGATGCACGCGGCCCGCTGCGTACCATGGGCTCCATGTCCGAGGATGCCACCACGGCACGCGACCTGCGCGCCGCCGCCGACCGTGCGTTCGACGAGACTCGCTGGGACGAGGCTGCTCGGGATTACGAAGCATGTCTGTCCCTGGTCTCAGATGACCCCTCCTGCGACGAGGCCGAGCTACTGACGCGGCTGGGATCCTGCTACTGGAGCATGTCCGAAGCCAGAACGGCGTGGCGCACGCTTCGCCGGGCGATGTCCCTCTTCCGTGACCGCGGCGACGGCATAGGATTTGCGCGGGCTACGGTGGAGGTGCTCCGAATCTGGGGTCCATGGGAACGCCAGCGACAGATGGCAGACGAGGCCCTCGAGATGCTCGGCGACGCGGACCCATATCTCCGTGCGCGCCTCCTGCTCGCTACATCCTGGCGCGGCCGGGATCAGCGATGGGAGGAAGCCATCGCGATCGCGGAGCGGCACAGATTCGAGGATATCCTCGCGTCTCGCATCCAGGACCAGTCCTACAGCGTGTTCCGCGATGCGGCCGATGTCGACGCGTCGATCTCACTCGCCCTGCAGGCACACGACGCCTACGCCCGCGCGAAAGCCTACGAGCCCGCCTGCGGTGCACTGCGCGGCGCCGGTTTCGGCACGATGGAGCACGGGCTGCTCGATCGAGGAGCGGAGTTGGCGCGCCGCTGCGTCGACTACTCGCGTTCGGTGCACCTGCGATTTCACGAGGAGCTGGCGCTGACGGACCTGGCCGGCGAGGCGTTTGCTCGCGCGGATGACGCGCGGTGCCACGCGTTGCTCGATGAGCTTTCGACCAACACTGACTTCCGCGCCGACCTGTACCGGATGTGGATGGTCGAGCGCTCAGGCGATACGGGGAGGGCCGTCCAGATGCTGGTCGACCCCGAGCGGGCGGGGAGAGCGGCGACGGGCATGTCGCAGACACACGGCGCCGCCGCGGGGGTGCTCTATCGCGCGGGTCTGTTCGAGCCTGCGAAGAGCGCGCTCGACCGCTGGGCGGAAATCGTCCGCCCGACCGGCGACATGAGCATCGAAGCTCCGGCCCTGTTCGAATGCATCGCCGGGCTGGGCGACGATGACCTTGTGCGGGAGGTATGCGGGTCGTACGAAGTGCGGAAGCCCGACGAACAGCGCATCCCGACGTACGCGACGCTGCAGGGCCGCGCCTGCGCTCCCGCACACGGGGAGATGCTCATGCGACTGGGTCGCATCGACGATGCCGAGCGCGTCTACGTCGACGGCCTCACATGGTGCGAGCGCGAACGCGTTCCGGTGGACGCGGGGCTCTGCCTGGCCGGCCTGGCGGACGTCGCCGCCTCCCGCGATGATCGGGACCCGGCCAACGACCATCGGCGCCGTGCGCGTGTCCTGTTCGAGCGGCACCAGGCGGCCCTGTACATGCCGCGCGTCCGCGAAACGTAGCCCTACTCTTGCCACTTACGCTTGTGCCGCCCGGGCCCCCGTTTATCGGGCGGCGCCGCCGGCGCGCTGGGCGGCCGCATCGAGGGAAAGCGGAGGACGCGGCGGCGGACTTCTGCCGCACTCGGAGCGGGGTACTGCACGCGCGGGTGATACACCGCGCGGAGTGTCGCCTTGAAGCTCTCCGCGGTGGTGCGCACGTCCCTCAGCGTGAGGTCGCTATCGTCGAGCTGACCCTCCTGGAGCCGCTCGGCGATGACCGCGTCCACCATGTCGCTGATGCGTTCCGGCGAGCGGTCCGTCGCGCTGCGAACGGTCGCCTCACAGGAGTCGGCGAGCATGACGATGGCCGTCTCCTTCGACTGCGGTTTCGGGCCGGGGTAGGTGTACACGCCCGGGTCGACCTCCGGATCCTTCTCCGCGGCTTTGCGATAGAAGTAGGCGACGAGGCGGGTTCCGTGGTGCTCCGGGATAAACGCCTGGACGCGAATCGGCAGGCGCGCGCGGCGAGCCAGCTCCTGGCCGCCCAGCACATGCCGCATGATGACCGCGGATGACTCCTCGGGCGTCATGGCGTCGTGCGGTGTCTCGCCGCTGAGTTGGTTCTCGATGTACATGCCGGGCTGCAGCGTCTTGCCGATGTCGTGGTAGTAACAACCCACGCGCGTCAGCAGCGCGTCCGCTCCTATGAGGTCCGCGGCTCGTTCGGCAAGGTTTCCCACGATGATGCTGTGGTGAAAGGTCCCTGGCGCCTCATCCTGCAGCTTCCGAAGGAGCGGCGCATTCAGCTGAGACAGCTCCATGAGCTGCAGCCGGGTCGTCACACCAAACAGTGCGCCGGCGGTGACGAACGCCCCCGCCGCGATCACTCCGGCGCCCAGCCCGCCGACTCCCGACGCCAGCGCCATCCACCCCAGCTCCTCCGCAACCCGGTCGTTGTCGACCATCCACGTCGCCAGCAGCAAGGCAAACGACGTGGCGGCAACGCCCAGGCCCGCGGTCAGGTACCGGTTCAGCCGGTCGGCGTGGTGCACCAGGAAGATGCCCGCGACCGGCGCCAGCGCGTACACCCCGAGCAGGCGAAACGCATCTAGGACGCCGATCGAGGCAACAAGCGAGAGATCCGGCAGGAACGTGCTGATGAATGCCACGAGTGCACCCATCACGGCCGAGACAACTACGGCGACGTCGGTCTCGAGCAACGCCGCCACCAGCAGCGGCGCCGCCGCCAGTGGCAGGATGTACGGCAGGAACATCCCCCCGTCATCAGGCATCACCAGCGGCAGGTACAACTTCGCGACGAGCACGGGCGCCGCGGTCACGAGCGCCAGGGCGATGAGATGACGCTCGGAATGGATCGCCTTCGGCTGAAGGATGAAGAGATAGCCGGCGACGACTCCAGCCGCGACCATGGCCACCAGCACTGCGGCCGCGATGTTCGGCCACTCCACCCGCTGCGACACGAGCTTCGCGGCGCGCAGCTTCTCGATGGTGAGATCGTCCACGGGCTGATTGACGGTCAGGAGGACGTCGCCCTTCGTGATGTTCACGCGTTCCGGCGCAACTCCCGCGCGGGCGGCTTCGCGCGCGGCCTCCGTTCGGGACACGTCTTCCACGAGCGTCGAATGTATCAGCGGGCGCACCAGCTCGGCCGCCAGCAGGGCCTCGTCAGCGGAAAAGTCCACGCCGATCAAGGCATCGACGCTGTCGCGAGCGCCCTGCACGCTCGATTCGTCCAGCGACACGCTCAGCTGCTGGGTCAGCACGCGCCGTCCTTCAGCGACGACGGCCAGCCGTCGTTCGTCGGTCATCGTCAGGACCGTGTCGATGCTCCGTTGCGAAAGGCTGCCGGATAGCTGGTCGCGCTTCCGCTCCAGATCCGTCGCATCCGTTCGGATCCGTCCGATCTGTGTGGCGTTGCCGTCGTACGCCTCCAGCTGGCCCGCCCGCACGTCCGGATCGAAGACGAGCGATGGCGGAACCGCGGCGGCCGCCTCGTCTCGTTTCTCCCCAGTCAGCGATGCGCTCTCGAACGACACGTCGCGCGGCGAAGTGACCGTCCGGGAGGCGACATCGCCGACTCGCACGTTGAACTGCCTCGGGAACAGGGGAAACAACGCGATCACCAGCAGGGCTGCCAGCGCAACGCCAAACGCTACCGCATACGACGGCGGAATCGGGCGGGACCTCGTATCACTGCGCGCTGCCACACAGCCATGATATCCGCTCTGGCAGCTCGCGACGGTGCAACGTCACGCCGCGCCCACTCTGGAAGCGCCCTCCGCTGCCCGCGCGTCGGCCTCCGGCGTGAGCCTCGCGGCATGCAACACGGCGGCGGTGAATGCTTTGTGATCGCGCACACCAAGCCAGGGGGTTGTTGCTGAAGGGGCTTACGTCGGGGCAGTGCTTGGTGCGAGCAAGGTCGCCGAACGCCACGAAGTTTGCAGCCGAGCGAGACGGTGAGTCAGTGCAGCG
>Ga0326597_10000025_pt1 | contig 231161 bp, 217 predicted proteins | sample RVTome_12_FD_203789 | JGI IMG/M metagenome (GOLD analysis project Ga0326597, IMG submission 203789) | Soil microbial communities from uranium-contaminated site in the Upper Colorado River Basin, Wyoming, United States - RVT100D185 | ecosystem: Environmental > Terrestrial > Soil > Contaminated...
GGCCTTCGTTTACGTCTACGACAACGAAGACATCGTCGCCGTGAAAAAGACCACCTACCAAAACGGCGTCACGACGACGGAAAACACAAACTACCTCCACGGCTTAGGCATCGACGAGCCCTTGATGACCCAAAACCCCCAAGGCACACACTACTACCACGCCGACGGTTTGGGCAGCATCACCGCCTTGACGGACGCCTCACAACAGCTTGTCGAACGCTACAGCTATTCGTCCTTCGGGGAAATCAAAATTCAAAGCGGCGGCGTGGAGAACCCCTACACCTTCACAGGCCGGGAATGGGACGAAGCGGCGGGCCTGTATTTTTACCGGGCCAGATATTACGATGCGGAGGCGGGGCGGTTTATTTCAGTAGATCCGGTTTTAAGAAAAAACTTTAAAGGTAATAGTGTCAAATGTGGAGGTAACTTGCCCATTGACGCCGATATAGAAAGTCCTATGGAATTGCACCAATATCTTTACACATCTAATAACCCAGTTAATAATGTCGATCCTCTTGGCTTATCTGTTGTCACAATTAATTGCTCGAATGATGACGCTAAAAAAATAAGAGCTGCCGCGGCAAGGGCAGAATCAGCGGCAAGAACATGCCTTCCTTGCAAAGATAGGGAATCGTTTGAGAATAAAACGGTGGTTCTTTTTGTTAACTGTACTAGTTCGAACATCCCAATGGGAGGAGATCGCCACTGTGGTTTTGTTTTCCGAGGATTCGATGAAATCTATCTGACGCCTCTTGGCATTGCTGCGGCACCTGGATGTGGCTGTTTGGAATCAACTATCCTTCATGAAGTGGGCCATACAATTGGTTATAACGATCCAGACGCAGGAAATGCAGCGCGAAAGTGCTTTAGCTGCGCAAATTAGACACTCTTATTTTAAACTAAGGGAACTGTTTTTGTTTAAATCAATAACATTTTCTTTGTTTTGGGTCTTGGCTTTTTGGTCTATTTTAGAGGCTAAACCCCTTTCTGTTCCTTTGGAAGAAATGGTTCAAGAAGCTGAGTTTATCGTTATCGGTAAAGTAACCGCTATAGCAAGGCTTGGCATGAAAGACGATCTGTTGGGAGAGGAATATGTTGCTAAAATTAAAATAGAGCAGAACATCAAGGGCGACTATGACGGCTTAGATATCGAAATCAATTATTACCCCGATTTTAGCCCAGACCCGGATTTTATGGTGGAAAAGCGCAGTGTCCTTTTTATCAGAGTCTGGAAAGAAAGATACAGAATTGTCCAGGGATATAGGGGCTTGGTCGAAATCAATAACGACATTGTCAATTCAAGTAATATATTAAATGAACCCGAAAAAGAACCCCTCAATGCATTTATCGATAAAATCAAAGGACATAAAAAAGTAAAATAACCCGTTAATCCAATTTGGCCTATTCGCCACCAAAACCAAATATAAAGGGGTCAGGTCATGCCTTAGCACACCCCTTTCGAAGACTTAGAGGAAGCCTTGCCGTCTTGAATTGTAAAATGGCTCAGCCTTCGATTTTTCCAGATCATCACTTAGCCGCCTTCTTTTCCTTTTCCGCCGGACACAAATCGTAAAGCGTGCAGCCCTGACATAGCGGCTTACGCGCCTTACAAACATACCTCCCATGCAACAGAATCCGATGCGCGCCCGAAGTCCATTTCTTTTTCGGGAACACTTGGGCTAAGTCGGCCTCGATTTTCGCTGGGTCGGACGAACGGGTCAGCTTCAAGCGATTGGCGACGCGCCGGACATGGGTATCCACCACAATCGCCTCTTGGCCAAAGGCCGACCCCAAGACGACATTTGCGGTCTTTCGTCCCACACCCGGAAGAGTCACGAGCGCGTCAATCGTACTCGGTACTTTGCCGCCAAACGCTTCAATTAATTTTTTAGCGCAGCCGATGATGTTCTTCGTCTTGTTTTGGTAAAAACCGGTGGAGCGGATGATCTCGCGTAAGTTCTCCGGATCGGCTTGAGCGATGTCCTCCGGGCCGGGGAATTGCGCAAAGAGAACGGGCGTGACTTGGTTTACCCGGACATCGGTGCATTGGGCAGAGAGGATGGTGGCGATGAGGAGTTGAAAGGGGTTGTCGTGCGCGAGGGCGGTTTCGGGGTCGGGAATGGATTCTTCGAGCCGCTGGACGATTGCGGCGGCTCGGGCGCGCTCGGCCTTGAGCTTCGCGGCGGAGGGGCTAAGCTTCGAGGGCTTTTTCGTCAATCCGAATCATCGTCCGCTGGGCCTGCGGCCTTGTAGCCGCCCTCGGGCGGGGCTTCCATTTTGAAGAAGATCTTCATCTGTTTCGAAAGGAAATCCCGGCCCGACTTGTCGCCCAGGCTGATCTTGGTTTCGTTGATGATCTTGATCGACTCCTCGTACCAAAGCTTCCAACAGATATTACAGACCTTTTCTTTGAGTTCCTGGCCGATTTTTCCGCCATAGGGGATGCCTTCGATTTCTGCGCGGGTTTGACCGCAACGGATACAGTGTATGTCTGCCATGTGTTCACGCTCCCCTTTGTCGATTGATTTGTGTTGAAAGGCGACTAACTTTTTTCGTAGGGCTGCCCGAGGGTGGTGACGTAGACGATGATTTTGTCGAGAGAGAGCCCGAGGAGGGCGTTGACCTCGTCGTCGTAAAATCCGCCGATGCCGCTGACGCCCAAGCCGAGGTGGATGGCCGCTAAGTTGATGCGTTGACCGATATATCCGGCGTCGAGATGGATGTATCGATAGGCCCGATTGCCGTAACGTGCGATGGCCTTGCCCAAGTGCGCCGTATGCACCACGATAAAGGCGGCGTCCCGGGCGAGTTCTTGGCCGAGACAAAAGTGCCAAGTTTGGTTTTTAAAATCGCCCGCATAAATAGGATGCAGGGCGTTTTCTTTTGGGGCGAAATAGTAGACGCCTGCTTCCAATCCCACGACGCCCTGAACGATGACATAGGTTTCGAGGAGGGCTGAATCGACCAAGGGAAAGGCCTCGTGCTCCGAGGTGGCATAGGCGTATTCCATGATCGAGGCCAGCGCCGCCTTTGCAACGGTCTTTCCTGTGAATGCCCGTGTGGAGCGGCGGTGGACGATGGTGGCTCCGATGCTTCTTCCCCAGTCGATGGCCTTGCCGTCTAGGGGGATTTCCGACTTTATGTCATAGGGTTTGATAAGGGGCTCCGTGGTTTCATTGAGATTTTCGTCAATAAAGTCTTGAACCGCCTCTTGGGGCAGAATCGACGAACTGCGATGGAGATTTAAGAGGAGGGGATTCTCGCTTGTTTCTTCTTCGGCGGCGGCGTTGACTTGAAAATTTGGGTCTGGGCAGGTCGAACGCTCGCTTAAAAAAGTATTCTCCACCGCATGCCGCGGAAGCGCAACCATGAACAAGACGCCTTCAACCGCATCGTCGAGAAAGAGGAAGCGGTTGAGCGCCCGATCGACAAAACTTCCGATCGGGCAGGGCATAAAGCCCTCTTCCTGCGCGTAGGCGAAGAGATTTCCGAGGATGTGGCCCGTATCGAGCAAGATCCTGCGATAGGCCCGCTCGTGATAGCGCCAGGCGCTGCGTTCGTAAACGGCGGTTAGGATCAAAAGCAGGTTGGATTCCCCGATAGCGGGATGGTCGAGGCCATATTTTTCGAACTCCGGCCAGAAATTCCCTTCCCAAACCGGAACGAGCGAATGGTCTTTCACCTGGAAGTTATAGATCCCGTCGTCCAAGGTGGAAAGGCCTTGGGTGGCGCAATAGACTTCGGTGGGGTAAAGCCCCCCCGCGGTGGGCGCGGCGCGCAGCGAAAGCGTTTGGCCCGATGGATATTGCAGGACGCCCGTGACCCCGTTTGTGAAATAAAGCAAGCGAGAAATCGCCCCGATGCCGAAGGGGTAACCCCCTTCCTCATGGATGGGCTCGATCGGGTCTTGGGTGAAAGGGTTGTTCTTTAGCGGGAGATAAGGCACCAGGTCGATTTTCTTTTCCGTGTGGTAATCCTTAAAGGGAGAAGGCTGTGCGGACCAGTTGACCTGTTTTTGGTGCTTGCCCATCTCGTCTTCGTAATATTTTGTTTCTTGGTGGTAAATTTCCGCGATCGGCTTTTGCTTCATTTCGTTAATCCATGAAGGAGAGTATAGACAGCGAAGAATGCAGTGGGAGGGTAATCGATTTGCCGAAGAAATGTCAATCGGAAGAGCCTGTCCGAGGCCTTGCGGATTTGCTTTGCGTCGTTTTCCTTGTATTATCGAATTTTAGGCAAGGATTCGCCTTGCTTATTCGAGAAGGTTTTCATAGAATCCAAAGGACGATTTCACATTCTGCGATTCGAACGAAAAATAAAATAGAGGGTCTCGTAAGAAGTCACCTTAGCCTGTCATTTCTCCCTGCGGTCGAAATGACATTTGGACGCCTTTTAACTTTTTACGACTTCATCAAAATAGAAAGGATCGCCTTCGCCTGACCTTTATTTTCGTCTGAGGTCAAACCGGGGCGCCGATTTTAAAAAATGATCAACTACTCCAAAACCAGGAGCGGGTACCAGAGTGTTTTTATTCTTACCCTCCTCTTTGGAATCTGGGTGGCGGGCTGTACCGATTCGAACTCGCCGCCGAGCCCTTCCGCGACGCAGGCGGCGCCGGCTGAATTCACCGGCGGCGAGCGCCTGTTCAATAATAATTGCGCGGGCTGCCACGGCATCGGCGCACAGGGGACCGACCGGGGGCCAACCTTTCTGTCCAAGATATACGAACCCAGTCACCATGGCGATGCCGCCTTTCGCTTGGCCGCCCAAAATGGGGTCAGGGCGCACCATTGGAATTTTGGCGATATGCCGAAGATCGACGGGGTCGAGGGGGAAGAGATCGGACAGATCATTTCCTATATCCGCTGGCTTCAAAGGGAAAACGGCATCTCGTAAATCGGCGCACACTATCCGCGAGAGAAGCTCGGGGCAACGTCAATCCCCGAGCGACAAAATAGCCTGCGGACTGCGCGTCCCGTTGCAGCCTGAGGACGTCTTATGCTAAGTATTCACCGCGAAACGAAATAGAGGTTGTGCGAACTGGATGTTGTGATTGTAACTGTTCTGATTGTAACTAAGGAGGTTGTGATGAAGAAGGCTTTATTCGTTGTCATTATTGTTGCCCTGCAGGTAACGGCGGTTCATGCCGCGCCCATCGGCGTGCCGGGGGCGACCGTCGGCGTGGACCAATCCACCGTCGGGGTGGAGCTCGATTTTCTGGTCGACCGGGATCTGGAGGCCAGCGGACAGGATGCGGAAGGCATGACCCTCTTTGCCAAGGGCGAGATCGGCGTCACGAATCGAATCGATTTTCTGGCCCGATTGGGCTTCGGCCGTTTTGAGAGCGGCGGCTCCGATTCCGATGCCGGTCCGGCCGTAGGCTTCGGCACGAAAGTGACTTGGGCCGCCATTCCCAATGCGGGCATTAAAATTGGATCGGTTGCACAAATAACGCAAATTCGCGCGGACAAGGGCAATGCGCGGGAATCGCTTCGAACTTATGACCTGGCCCTGGGCCTTTTTGCGGATGCGGGCCTCACGGCGTCTTCCCAAGGCAAGGGCTTGGTGCTCACGACCTACGGCGGCTTGGTCTTCTCCAGCGTCGATATCGAAGGGCGCACTGTCGCCGCGAAGGAAGACAATTCCTACGGCCTTTTTGCCGGCTTGTTGATGAACATGAATCGACGATCCAACGTCGGCATCGAGGTGAGACTCGTCGATCAGACGGCCCTCACGCTCTACTCTTCGATTGTCTTCTAGTACTCGCACCATTTTTTAGAGTATTAGGTCTTCACAAAAAAAACCATTGGATTGCTTGAGTACCATCCCAGGGCATTGAACTGAAAACGAACGCGAAGCGAGGGACCCAGCGAATGCAGACCCAAGGGCTGTCCTAATGCAGGCCATCGATATGCACGTGCATCCCGGCACCAAGGAATATCTCGTGGACGGCGGCGGAAAATACCTCGCCGACGCACTGATCTATTTCCATCGCGAAGATGCCGTGGTGACCTTGGAGGAAATGGCGGCCTACTATCGACGGGTGGATATGAAGGCGGTCCTGCTGGCCTGGGACACCGAAACGACGACGGGGCTTCCTCCCGTCACCAACGATTATGTGGCCGAGGCGGTGCGGACCTACCCCGATGTCTTTCTGGGTTTTGCCAGTGTTGACCCCTGGAAGGGGGCGGTCGCCGTTGCCGAATTGGCGCGCGCCGTTACTGTGCTCGGCCTTCGAGGGCTCAAGTGCCATCCGATCGTCCAGGCCTTTTATTTAAGCGACCGCCGCTTTTATCCGCTTTGGGAATGCTGCGCCGCGCTCAAGATCCCGCTCTTGGTGCACACCGGTACCACCGGCGTCGGGGCGGGGGTCCCCGGGGGGAACGGCCTGAAATTGAAATATGCCCAGCCGATCCCGCACATCGACGATGTCGCCGCCGACTTTCCGGATTTAACGATCATCGGCGCCCATCCCTCCTGGCCTTGGCAGGAAGAGATGCTCGCCATCGCGGTGCACAAGACGAATGTGTACATTGACCTCTCGGGCTGGTCGCCAAAATATTTCCCCCCCTCTTTGGTAAGATATGCGAATACCCTCCTTCAAGACCGGGTCCTTTTCGGATCGGACTACCCCTTTTTAACGCCGGAGCGTTGGATTGCGGATTTTGACAAAGCGGGCTTCAAGCCCGAGGTTCGGGAAAAGATTCTACTGAAAAATGCAAAGCGGCTGCTGGGTTTGTAGAAACGAAAAAAACCTTGAAAGCCGTTCTATTCACACAGTATCATGAGCCGTTTGCGCATTCGCAGCCAGGATAAAGATGTTAAGCCCTTCTCCACCCTCGTCCGACGATAAAAACAAAAAGCACCTGCGCCGGTATTTCATTACCGGTTTGCTGGTGGTCGTCCCTATTTGGGGGACCTATCTCGTTCTCAAGACCCTCTTCGTGAGTTTAGAAGGGATTCTTGGGAACATTATGAAAAGCCAGGGCTTTTACTATATTCCCGGTTTCGGCATCCTGCTCCTCTTGTCGATCATTTTCATGGCCGGGCTCTTTACGGCCAATATCTTCGGCAAGAAACTCTTCCAATTGTGGGAGCGCTTGCTCAGTCAAGTGCCCTTGGTCCGAAATGTCTATTCGATGGTGAAGTCCATCGTCGATACCATTTCTTTTCAAACCGGGGAAAAGAAAAACTTTAGTCGGGTGGTTATTTTAGAATATCCGAGAAGAGGGCTCTTTACCTATGCCTTTGTCGTGGGAGAAATGCAGGGCGCCGTGGATCGCATTGTGCCAAGCGGAGAGCGGGCCCTCTCTGTGTTTGTACCGACGGTGCCCAACCCCATATCGGGTTTCATCATCATCGTGCCGGAGGGCGATGCCATTTCCGTGTCCCTGAGCGTTGAGGATGCGATGAAGATTGTCTTTTCCGTCGGGCTCTACAATCCCGTCTTAAGGGTCGATGAAAACTACGGTGCCGAAAAGGTCGAAAAAAATTAGAATGCGGCAAAAGACAAAGGGGAAGATGAAAGCCGCGGCCATCGTCTTGGCAGCGGGCCGGGGCAAGCGGATGAAGTCGGCGCTGCCGAAGGTCTTGCATCCCCTTGCCGGAAAAACCGTTTTGGCACATGTGCTCGACTTGGTCAAGGCCCTGGCCTTCGAGCCCGCCTTCGTCATCGTCGGGCATGAGGCCGAAGCCGTAGCGAGCGCGGCGTCTGAGCGGGGTATCGCGACCCTCCTTCAAGACCCTCCACGGGGAACCGGCGACGCCGTCCTCCAGGCGAGGGCCGCGCTGCAGGACTATCGCGGCCCCGTCCTCATCTTAAACGGCGATACCCCCTTGCTTCGCGAAGAAACGATCCGAGACCTTTTAGCCGCCCACCGGAAGCACGGCGCAACGCTTTCCCTCCTCACCGTAAACTTGCACGATCCGGGCGGCTATGGGCGGGTGATCCGACGCGATGACGGGAGCCTTGACCGCGTGGTCGAATACCGGGATGCCGATGCGGAGGAACGCAAGGTGAAGGAGATCAACACCGGCGTCTATATCTGCGAAGCGGCCTTTCTTTTTAAAGCCCTCGATCGGATTCAGCCAAACAACGATCAGCAAGAGTATTATCTCACCGATATTATTGGCATTGCCTCCCGCGAGGGGGCGAAGTGCATCGGCCTGGAAGCCGATCCGGGGGAGGTCATCGGGATTAACAGCCGCGCCGATTTGGCCTTGGCTGAGGCGGCCCTCCGGTCCCGGATCAACCAGGCCTGGATGGAAAAGGGGGTCACTCTTCTCGATCCCGCCCGGATTCGCATCGATGTCGGCGTGACGATCGGGGCGGACACCCTTATTCATCCCGGCGTCAGTCTCGAAGGGACTTGCCAAATCGGATCTCAGGTCGTCGTTTATCCCTCGCGTATTAAAGACAGCCGGATCGGTAAAAGGGTGACCATCAAAGATTACTGCGTGATTGAAGAGGCTGAAATTGAAGCGGACGCCACCGTCGGCCCTTTTGCGCATTTGCGTCCCGGTTCCGTCTTGCGCAAAGGCGCAAAAGTGGGTAATTTTGTAGAGATGAAAAAGACGGTCTTGGGAGAAGGCTCGAAGGCCAGCCACCTGAGCTATCTGGGGGATGCCATTATTGGCAAGGGCGTGAATATCGGCGCGGGTACGATTACCTGTAATTACGACGGTCACAAAAAAGACCAAACCTTGATTGAAGACAAGGTGTTTATCGGCAGCGACAGCCAATTGGTTGCCCCGGTCAAAGTGGGCCGTGGCGCCTTGATCGCGGCCGGAACAACGGTCACCAAAGATGTCCCCGCCGATGCCTTGGCAATCTCGCGAAGCCCGCAAGAAAATATCGTGGGATGGGCCAAAACGCGCCGGGCGCAGAAAAAAAAGAAGGCCTAGTTTTCGAAGCGATCGCCCCTTACGCGATCCATTTTTTAGCGTATTCGATGCAGTCCGATTCGAATCCAGGCGAGAAGGAGTCTCATTATGTGTGGCATCATGGGTTATGTCGGCCCCCGGAATGTCGTTTCCGTCTTGGTCGAAGGTCTTCGGCGGCTCGAATATCGCGGATACGATTCCGCGGGCATCGCTTACTTTTCCAATGGCGTCATCGAGGTGAAGCGTTCCGTCGGGAAGCTGTCTTCGTTAGAAGGGATTTTGTCGGATATTCCGCCCGACAGTCCGGCCGGCATTGGCCACACCCGCTGGGCGACGCATGGAAAGCCTTCCGAAGAAAATGCCCATCCGCACCGCGCCGGTTCCCTGGTGATGGTGCACAATGGGATCATCGAAAATTACACTTCCCTTAAAAAAGGGCTTCAAGAGGATGGCAGAAAATTCACCTCCGATACGGATAGCGAGGTGATCATCCACCTCGTCGATTCTTTTTTTCAAAAAGGCGGATCGCTCGAAGCGGCCGTGCGCCGCGCGGCCGAAAAGATGCGCGGCAGCTACGCCATCTGCATCCTCAGCGAGAAAGATCCGAATTGCCTTATCGCCGTCCGTTCCGGTTGTCCCCTCGTCATCGGGATAGGCAAAGGGGAAAATTTTGTCGCCTCCGACATCCCCGCCTTTTTAGCGCACAGTCGCCAAGTCATTTTTCTGGAGGACAACGAAATCGCGCAGCTAACGTCCGAAGGCGTCGAAGTGCACGATATGAAAGGCGCGCCGTTGGCCAAGGAAATTCAGCAAATCTCCTGGGACCCCGTGATGGCCGAAAAAGGGGGCTATCGTCATTTTCTTCAAAAGGAGATTCACGAGCAGCCTCGCGCCATTGTCGATACCATCCGAGGCCGCGTCGCGCAAGAGGCCGGTCAGGTCATCCTGGGCGATTCGGAATGGGTAGGTGATCCGGCAGTGGATTACAAGCGCGCTGTCTTGGTGGGTTGCGGCACCTCTTGGCACGCGGCCTTGGTGGGAAAGTTTTTGTTCGAGGAGATTGCGGGCCTGCCAGTGGAGGTCGATATTGCCTCCGAGTTTCGGTACCGGAATCCACATCTTTCGGAAGGCGATCTGGTGGTGGGGATTTCGCAATCGGGCGAAACGGCAGACACGCTGGCCGCCATCCGCGAGGCTCGGTCGAAAAAAACGCCCACGCTTTCGATCTGCAATGTCGTCGGCAGCAGCATCAGCCGGGAAACCGATGCCGTGTTTTATACCCATGCCGGGCCCGAAATTTCGGTCGCCTCCACAAAAGCCTTTACCACACAGCTCACCGCCCTAACCCTCTTGGCCATCTATTTGGGCCGGAAGCGCGGCCGCCTTTCGAAGAAGGCGGGCGAGGCCCTGATTCATCAGATCATCCTGCTTCCCAATAAAATCGAGGAGATTCTTCTGCACGAAAAGCGGATCAAAACCATGGCCAAACGCTTTTTCCGCTACCGTGATTTTCTCTATTTGGGCCGAGGCATCCTTTATCCTGTCGCACTGGAGGGGGCCTTGAAGCTGAAGGAGATTTCCTATATTCACGCCGAGGGCTACCCTGCCGGGGAGATGAAACACGGTCCGATCGCCCTGATTGACGAAAACATGCCGGTGGTGATTTTGGCGCTCAAGGACAAGGTCTACGAAAAGATGATCAGCAATGTGATGGAGGTGAAGGCGCGCGGCGGGATTATCATCGCCTTTGCGGAAGAGGGCGATAACGACTTGACCGCACTGGCGGACGAGATCTTTTTTATTCCCAAGGTTGCATCGGCCCTGAGCCCCATTCTGATGACGATTCCGCTTCAATTGCTGGCCTACTATATTGCCTTTACCCGCGGCACCGATGTGGACCAGCCCCGAAACCTCGCGAAAAGCGTCACCGTCGAATGAGGGATCTGAGCGATACGCTAAAGACAAAAGCGAGTCCCCGTCATCGGATACTGGCCGGCCTGAATCCAGAGCAACAGGAGGCCGTTGCCCACACCGAGGGCCCGCTCCTCATACTTGCGGGCGCGGGGAGCGGAAAAACGCGGGTCATTGTCCATCGCATCGCCTACTTGGTGGAGGTCTTGGGCTGTTCGCCCTTTCAAATTTTGGCGGTGACCTTTACGAATAAGGCGGCTCAGGAGATGCGGGAGCGCATGCAGCAGCTGATTTCCCCGGACCTTTGCCGGAAGCTCACGATCTCGACCTTTCACTCGGCCTGCCTCAAAATACTCAGAAGTCATATCAGCCTCTTGGGCTACGGCAGCGACTTTGTGGTCTACGATACGGCGGACCAGCTGTCCTTGGTGAAGTCCTGCATCGAGGCCTTGGAGGTGAACGGCGATCTCTTTCCGCCCCGGATGTTGCGCGGGCGTATTTCTCAACTGAAGCATCGACTGGTTTCCCCCGAGGCCTTTGCCGCCTCGGCCAACGATTTCGGTCCGGACGCCGCCTTAAATAAGGTCTATGCCCTCTACCAACGGCGCTTAAAGGAGTTGCACGCGCTCGATTTTGACGATCTGATCGGTTTTACGATCCAGCTCTTGGAGGGCTTTCCCGACCTGCGGAGCGATTTTCAGGACCGCTTTCGTTTCATCATGATTGATGAATACCAGGATACGAATTCGGCCCAGTACCGCTTGATTCAACTGCTCACCCCCACGGAGCAAAACCTGTGTGTCGTGGGCGACGACGACCAATCGATCTATGCCTTTCGCGGGGCCGATGTCGCCAATATCCTGCGTTTCGAACGCGATTTTCCCAGTGCGAAAGTCGTTGTGCTCAGCCAAAATTATCGTTCCACAGAGACCATCCTTTCCGCCGCCTCCGCGGTGATTTCGAAAAACAGCCGCCGGAAGGCCAAGAATCTCTGGACGGAAAACGGTCAGGGCGAGAAAATTGTGCGAGCCGAAACCGCCGACGAAAAGCAAGAGGCCGAATTCGTCTTAAGGACGATCCTTGCCCTCCGGGAGGAAGAAGGCCGCAGCCTGTCGGAATTTGCCATCCTCTATCGTACTAATGCCCAATCGCGCGTCTTGGAAGAGCGTTTAAGAAACAAGGGCATCCCTTACACCGTGTATGGCGGGCTGCGTTTCTACGATCGAAAAGAGGTCAAGGATCTCATCGCCTATCTGCGCTTGCTCGTTTATCCGAACGATAATTTAAGCGTGCTGCGGGTGATCAATCTGCCCCAACGGGGCGTGGGACGCGTCAGCCTTGAACGTTTGTCCCAGCATACCGAGGATCATCAGATTCCTCTGCTGGAGGCAATTTCCCAATTGGAGGCGGTCGGTCTTTCCCCTCAAGCGCGGCGCGGCGTGAGCGCTTTTTTCGAAACGGTGGAAGGGCTTCGCGGGATGGCGGCCGATCACTCCCTCTCTCAGGTGATTCGCTTTCTTGTCGAATCGGTGAATTATATCGACTATTTAAAACGAACTTTTGGTCCCGAGTCCGAAAGCCGGATCGAAAACGTGCTGGAATTGATTGCCGCGGCCGATCAGTTTGTCGCGCTGGAAGATGCGCCGGAGGATGAGCCGGACGCCTTTAATTTTGGAGCCAACGATTTGGCGGCTGAGCGTTCGGGGCTCTCCGATTTGAAAGCTTTTCTCGACCAAGTGACTCTGGTATCGAGCGGAGACGAGCAATCGGAAAGCGAAGGCGGGGTGACCTTGATGACCCTTCATTCGGCGAAGGGCCTGGAATTCCCCGTCGTCTTTTTGGTCGGCATGGAGGAAGGCCTTTTCCCCCATTCCCGCGCCTTGTCCGATGAGCGGGAAATGGAGGAGGAGCGCAGGCTTTGCTACGTGGGCATGACGCGCGCGAAAGAGCGGCTCTATCTCGTTCATGCCTTGGAGCGTAATTTATTTGGCGCCGCCCGCTGGAACCGGCCCTCGCGCTTTATTCGTGACTTGCCGCAGGGGAGGTTCGAAACGGTTGGCCGGGTCTCTTTTGCGGCGAGCGATCGGCGGGACGGATTCGGCAATCCTTCCCCCCAGACGGACGAAGAAGGGTCAAAAATTACCCGGGAACCCATAGAGACAAGGGGGGATTCGGCATGTTATCCTATCGGCAGCTGGGTCCGGCATGCCCATTTTGGCGTCGGCCGTATCCAAGGTTACGAAGGGTCTGGGGAGAGCGGTAAGGTCAAGATCGAATTCGAATCGGCAGGCTACAAGCTTATCGTTCTCAAATATGCTAAACTGCAAAAATTTCTTTCTTGAAAACAGAAATTGACGGGTGAAAAAGGAGACCGGAGTTTGGCTTTAGATCGAACCCAAGTGGGGCATGTGGCGACACTGGCCCGATTGGCCCTGAGCGATGAAGAGGCGGCACAGCTGGTGACGCAGTTGAACGAAATCTTTTCCTACGTCGAAAAGCTCAATGAGTTGGACACCGAGGGAATTGAACCCACGTCTCATGTCCTGGCGCTCGCCAACGTTTTTCGTGAAGATGAGTTGCGGCCCTCTCTCCCTGTGGACCAGGTTTTCCAAAACGCCCCTGATTGGGAAAATGACTTGTTTCAGGTGCCGAAGATCATTGGATAGAAGCGTGTAGAATCGGGGTTAGGACAGAAAGAATAAGGGGGCCATCCCTCTTGAATCGGTTAGAGGAGCATTATGTTAAGGCAATTGTTAAAATCGAAAATCCATCGGGCGACGGTCACAGAATCGGAGCTCGAATACGAGGGAAGTATTACGATCGATCGGGAATTGATTGAGGCGGCCGGAATGCACCCCTACGAACAGGTCATGATTTCCAATCTCAACAACGGCGAACGGCTCGTCACCTATGTCTTGCCCGGACCCAAGGGCTCGGGCACGGTGTGTCTCAACGGTCCGACGGCGCGCAAAGGGGCCGTGGGAGACAAGGTGATCATCTTTTGTTATGCCCAATACGATGAAGAAGAGATGAAGCACTACCAGCCGAAAATCATCAAAGTGGACACCAAGAATCAGATCGTTTCCATTCGGAGCTCTATTTGATGCGACTGAATCAGACGGCGCACGCCCTCCACGAACAACTGAAAAACAAAGAAGTCAGCGCCAGGGAACTGGTGGAGGCTTTTTACCAACGGATCCACGTCGTCGAAAAAACCGTTCACGCTTATAACACCCTCGCACGCGAGACCGCCTTGGTTCAGGCCGATGCGGCCGACCGGCGCTTCGCCAAAGGAGAGGCCGGCCCGCTAACGGGTATCCCTATCGCCCTAAAAGACAACCTCTGTACGGCAGGCCTGCGCACCACCTGTTCGTCGAAAATCCTCGAAAATTTTATTCCGCCCTATGATGCGACCGTGGTTTCAAAGCTCAAAGCGGCGGGGGCCGTTTTTCTGGGTAAAACCAATATGGACGAGTTTGCCATGGGCTCCTCCACCGAGAATTCCGCCTTCGAAAAAACGGCCAATCCCTGGGACCCCTCGCGCATTCCGGGCGGCTCGAGCGGCGGTTCGGCGGCGGCCGTAGCGGCCGATGAGGCCGTCTTCGCCCTGGGTTCGGATACGGGCGGTTCCATTCGACAACCCGCCGCCTGTTGCGGGGTGGTGGGCATGAAGCCGACCTATGGGCGGGTGTCGCGTTATGGCCTCATTGCCTTTGCGTCTTCCTTGGATCAGATTGGTCCTTTAACGCACGATGTGACGGATGCCGCAACCGTGATGAATGTCATCGGCGGCCACGATCCCCTCGACTCCACCTCGGCGGACTTGCCCATGCCCAATCTATGTGCCGGTTTGGGCGAGAAGATCGAAGGTCTGCGCATTGGGATTCCGAAGGAATATTTCATCGAGGGTATCGCCCCCGAGATCCGCGAGGCCATCGAAAAGGCCATCGCGTTCTACGAAGCCTTGGGCGCCGAAACAAAGCCCGTGAGCTTGCCGCATACCGACTATGCCGTGGCCACTTATTATATCCTCGCAACCGCAGAGGCGAGTTCGAACTTGGCCCGCTATGACGGTGTCCGCTACGGCCATCGCACAAAGGATCCTCGCGATCTTTTGGAGCTCTATATGAAGAGCCGGCAGGAAGGATTTGGTCCCGAGGTCAAACGCCGGATTATGATCGGAGCCCACGCCTTGTCCTCGGGCTATTACGATGCCTATTACAAGAAAGGCCAGCAGGTCCGCACCCTGATCAAAAACGATTTCGACGCGGCCTTCGAATCGGTCGATCTCATCGTGACCCCCACGGCGCCGACGGCGGCCTTTAAGCTGGGCGAAAAGGTGGGCGATCCGCTTCAGATGTATCTCTCGGACATTTTCACCATCTCGGTCAATCTGGCGGGTCTCCCGGCGATTTCATTGCCCTGCGGATTTACGCAGGCGGGCCTGCCGATCGGGCTTCAACTCATTGCACGTCCCTTCGACGAAGCGGGAATGCTCCGCGCGGCCTACGCCTTCGAGCGCGGCCATGATTTTCATTTACGGAGGCCGGATACTCTTAAAAATGGTGCGAGTACCAGAGGATTATGATTTATTTTGCCTACGGCTCCAACATGGATTTGGAGCAAATGCAGCAGCGATGCCCTGGCACGAAGGTGATCGGGGTGGGTCAGCTTTCGAATTATCGCATGGCCTTCACCCGATGGTCGCGCGCTTGGAAGAGCGGAACGGCCGACATCCTTCCGGACCGCAACGACAGCATTTATGGCGCCCTGTACGATTTAAATTTGGACGATCTTAAAAAGATGGACAAGTTTGCGGACTACCCGAATTCCTATGTCCGGCAAGATGTCATGGTGGCCTGTGGAGAAGAACGGCTTCCCGCCATGACTTATGTCGCCCGCCGCTTCGGGATCTTTTTGCCCTCTCGATCCTACATCGGAAAAATGGTTCGGGGGGCGATGTCGCATCACATTCCGGAAGACTATATCAATTACCTTAAATCGATTAAGACCCTCGATGAATGACGCCTCTCTCAAGTACGAGCCGGTCATCGGGCTGGAAGTCCATGCCCAAACCCTGACGCGCTCGAAGATTTTTTGCGGATGTGCCACCGAATTCGGCGCCGCGCCCAATACGCAGGTTTGCCCCATTTGTTTGGGCATGCCGGGCGTCTTGCCGGTTTTGAACCGTCAGGTCGTCGCGCTGGGCATCCGCATGGGGATTGCGACCCATTGCGCCATCGCTCCCTATGCCCGGTTCGCCCGTAAAAATTATTTTTATCCCGACCTGCCCAAGGGCTATCAGGTGTCGATGCTCGAACTGCCGCTTGCGGAACACGGCTATGTCGATATCGCTTACGATGCCGCGCCGGATGGAGAGAAAAAAGTTCGCCTCACACGTATTCACATGGAAGAAGACGCCGGGAAAAATCTCCATGACGGTCCGGAGGACACGAGCCATGTGGACCTCAATCGCGCCGGGGTGCCTTTGTTGGAAATTGTCAGCGAACCCGATTTGTTTTCCGCCGATGAAGCGGTGTCCTATTTAAAGGCCTTGCGCGCCTTGTTGATTTACGCAGAGGTTTCGGACGCCGATATGGAAAAGGGAAATTTTCGTTGCGACGTGAATATTTCGATCCGTCCCGTCGGCACCTCGACCTTGGGCACGCGGGCGGAAGTTAAAAATGTGAACTCCTTCCGTTATGTCCAAAAGGCCATCGACTACGAGTGCGCGCGCCAAGAGGCCATTTTGAGAGAGGGCGGAAAAATTGTTCAAGAAACCCGACTCTGGGACGAGAAAATCGGTGCAACCGTTTCGATGCGGAGCAAGGAGGAGGCCCACGATTATCGCTATTTCCCCGAACCGGACTTGGTGCCGCTAAAAATCGACTCGGCTTGGATCGAAAAAATCCGCTCGGCGCTTCCCGAAATGCCGACAGAAAAGAAGAAGCGATTTATGGATAATTATGCTATCCCGGCCTACGATGCGACAATTTTGACAAGTGCGTCCGGCCTGGCCGATTTTTTTGAACAAACGGTCGCCGCCTACCCCAATGCGAAAATCGTCAGCAATTGGATCATGGGCGATCTGTTGCGCGAGCTGAACCAAGAAGGCAAAGATATTGAAGACGCCGCGATCCGCCCGGAGCAATTGGCGGCCCTGCTGAAGATGATTGAAACGGGGACCATCAGCGGAAAAATCGCCAAGACCGTTTTCGAAACGCTCTACCGCGAGGGCGGCGATCCGGAGCAAATCGTTAAAGAGCAGGGACTGGCCCAAGTGAGCGACGAAGGGGCCTTAGGGGCACTCATCGACGCGGTCCTGGCCGAAAATCCGAATGAAGTGGCGGGTTACCGGGCGGGGAAAAAGCAGCTTCTCGGGTTTTTTGTGGGCCAAGTGATGAAACAAAGCGGGGGCAAGGCCAACCCGGGCAAGGTCAACGCTTTACTGAAAGAAAAATTAGTTTAAATCCATACGGAGAAAAGGCAGGCGATGAGTGCAATTTTGGATCTGACCGGTCTCGAGATTCTGGACTCCCGCGGCAACCCCACGGTGGAAGTGACGGTCCGCTTGGCTTCCGGTAGTATGGGCCGCGCCGCCGTGCCCTCGGGGGCCTCGACGGGATCGCGCGAGGCCTTGGAGCTGCGCGACCAGGACCCCAAGCGTTATTTGGGGAAGGGGGTACTCAAGGCCATCGCGCATGTGGAAAAGAAGATTCGTCCGAAGCTCACGGGTCTTCCTGCCGACGATCAGGTTTTGGTCGACGAAACCTTGTTGTCGCTCGATGGCACAGCCAGCAAAAAAGTATTGGGCGCGAATGCCATTCTCGGCGTATCTTTGGCGGTGGCCAAGGCGGCCGCCGCGGAGAAGGGGCTTTCTTTTTTTCGCTACTTGGGTGGGGCACAGGCTAAAATCCTTCCCCTCCCGATGATGAATATCATCAATGGCGGGGCCCATGCGGACAACGGCCTCGATTTTCAGGAGTTCATGATTATTCCCGTCGGCGGACGGTCTTTTTCCGAGTCGCTTCGGATCGGTGTCGAAGTTTTTCACGCCTTGAAGGCCGTTCTTAAAAAAAAGGGCTACACCACGGCGGTTGGCGATGAAGGCGGATTCGCCCCCGGCATCCCTTCGCAGGACGAAGCGCTGGCGCTGGTACTCCAGGCGATCGCGGAGGCCGGTTATCGCCCCAAAAAAGATGTGGTGCTTGCCCTCGATGTCGCCGCGACCGAGTTTTATAAAGGGGGTAAATATCACCTGGCGTCAGAGAAAAAGATTCTGAGCGCGGATGAAATGATTGCCTACTACGGCGATTTGATCGACCGTTTTCCTATCGTGTCGATCGAAGACGGCCTGGCCGAGAACGATTGGAAGGGCTGGCGACGCATGACCGAGGCCTTGGGGCACCGTGTTCAATTGGTCGGCGATGACCTCTTTGTGACCCAGGAGAAAAGTTTGGAAAAGGGGATTCGGGAGCGGGTGGGAAACGCCATTTTGATTAAGTTGAACCAAGTCGGAACCTTGACAGAAACGCTCCGTACGATATCCTTAGCCCAGCGCTCCGGTTATCGCACGGTGATTTCGCATCGATCGGGGGAAACCGAGGATACAAGCATCGCCGACCTCGCGGTGGCGACGGGGGCTGGTCAAATTAAAACCGGATCGCTTTCCCGCACGGATCGAACGGCCAAGTACAATCAGCTCCTCCGCATTGAAAAGGAACTGGGAGCCGGGGCGGCATTTTTCCCCGAAGTCGTCTAAGGCGATACGGCGAGCCGAATACAGGAGGCAATGGCGTGCACCCGACAGGCAAGGCGATCCGAGTTCTCAGGGTTTTGATCTTCATTTTCCCCTTTCTTCATTTTTTCTCATCCTTGTCGGCAGCGGGTGGTATAGGCCGACCGACGGCGTCGACAGATGTTCAAAACTACACGAAGCTCAGCTTCACTTACGAACACTTGGAACCTGAAATCGATTCGAGCCATTCGGCCTTTCGCGGCAAAGCGCGAGAGGAGCGAATGCTATTGCGCGCGGGATATTCGCCGATGCGCTTTGTCGACGTCTATCTCCGTTTGGGCGTGGCGGCGCATGAAACCCCGTCGAGAAATTTTAATGGATCGCTGGGCCCGGCCTATGGTGCGGGCGCCCGCTGGACGTTCTATCAAAAGAAAGATCTTGCCTTGGGTATGGGCTTGCAGTTTCTCGAATATTGGACGCGGGACGGCGGTGGCGCCGCATCGCGCCTCCGGTGGGACGAAATAGAGTGGTACGCCGGCGGAACCTTGGAAGGTTTCGATTGGATGGTTCCTTATTTTGGGGTGCGATTGACTGAAGCACGCGGAGATTTTAGGGGCGGGCCAACCGTTCACTTGCGGCATTTTATCGATCTTTTTATCGGTGCCGATTTTCACGTCTACGAACGGTTTTCTTTTTTGACGGAGGCCCGATTCCTTCATGAAAATGGACTGAGCGTTGCCCTCGCCTATGACCTATGAAAAATAAACGAAAATCGACAGGCGAAAAAACCCGGAAAAAAAAGCGGGGGATGTTGATTGCCCTGTTCGTCTCCATTAATGTTTATCTTATCTTCTCGTTTTTACTTGGGGAGATGGGGCTCCTCAATGCGATTAAATTGCGGAAGACCCGCGAGGCCATGCACAATGAGGTGGCCGCCTTGGACGCCGAGAATAAACGGCTTCTGGATCAGATCGATGCCCTCCGAAACGATGCCGAGACGATTGAAGGCCTTGCGCGCGGAGAATTGGGTCTCGTAAAAGAAGGAGAGTTGGTGTACGAATTCTTCAAGGCCGATGCGCTTTAGGAGTATGTGACCCTTTTTCCCCCCGCTCATTCTTCCTATCCAATTTATCGAAGCGATTTTTCCGATTTCGCATGGGCGTTTGGCGCTGCCGCTTCTTTTGGCTTCGCCGCGTTTACGTGCTAAAGCGTCGATTTGAAATCTCGATTCGAATGTCCGACTTTTTACATGCATCGAGAGCTTAGCGTGTTCTCGTTCGGATCGCGGATAAACAATAACCGCATCTTGCACGATTTTTAAATGGATAATATGCAGAACGCACTGGATTCAAAAAGCGGTCCGCCTTTTCGATCCGGATTCGTCGCGATTATCGGCCGCCCCAATGTGGGAAAATCGACCCTCATCAACCAGTTGCTGGGTCAAAAGATCGCGATTGTCTCCGATAAACCCCAAACCACACGAAACCTGATCTTAGGGGTGTACCATGCTCCGGATGCGCAGCTTGTTTTTCTCGATACGCCGGGCATCCACGAGGCGCGGAGCCCGCTCAATCAACGCATGGTTCAGACCGCGCTCGCAACCCTGGAAGAGGTGGACCTCGTTTTATTGGTGGTCGATTCGCTGAAGGCCTTCGGATCGGAGGAACGGCGTATTGCCGACCGCCTCAAGGAGACGACGACCCCGAAGATCTTGGTCGTGAACAAGATCGATCTCGTGGGGCGGGATCAGCTGATACCGATTTTAAATCGATATCACAAGGACAGTTTATTCTCGGAAGTGATCCCGCTGTCGGCCCTGGAGGGGGAGAATGTCGACCGCCTCCTGGCCTTGGTAAAAGGATTGATGCCGGAGGGGCCGCCCCTGTTTCCGGCGGATACCTTAACGGATCAACCGCTTCGCTATTTGGCCGGGGAGCTGATTCGAGAAAAGGCCATTGGGCTGACCCGGGAGGAAATTCCCTATTCGATTGCAGTTGAAGTCGAATCCTTTAAGGAAGATCCCAAAAAACAGATGACGACAATTCACGCGACGCTCTATGTGGAAAGGCCTTCTCAAAAAGGGATTGTTATCGGCCACGGGGGGGAGATGCTTAAAGCGATTCGGACTGGCGCGCAAGTGGAATTAGAACGGCTTTTGGCGACCAAAGTCTACTTGGCCCTCTGGGTGAAGGTCAAAAAGAATTGGACGGGCGACCCGCGTTTTTTAAATCAGATGGGTTATTAACCTCAGCCCCGCCTAGAAAAAATAGCTCCCATAGAAAATGGCGAGATTGGAGTCGTCGAAGGGGGCCTGGCCGATCCGGCGTTGATATCCGCCGTTGACGGCGAGATGCCGGCCGACGTAGCGCAGTCCGATGGTGGCGGCCGCGTACTCGTTGCCGATGAAGGCGTTCCGATCTATCCTGCCGCTGCCTTCCAGCATCAATTGCAATTCGCGTGAATCAATGAGAGGGATGAGGAGGCCGAGATCAACGATAGCGTGTCGCTCTTCCGTTGGATCACCGGAATCTTGGATGTAGAAGCCGCCATCGGCATAGAATCCGACGAGCACCGTGGAGTTGGGGAGGCCGACTTCCGTTTCGGCGGATGAAACCACGAGGGCTTTTAGGCCCCATGAGTCGACGGTAAGGGGGTCGAGTTTTGGCTCTCCGGTCGGAAAATAAACGGTGAGCGAAAGGGCAAAACCGGGGAAGTTGAGATCGGTGCTCGGTTCCAGAAATCGCCATTTCGCCGATAGGTTGACCACACCCAGTTCGCTTTGGCTGGAGGGTCCGATTTCAACATCAGAATAGTAGGGGACTTGGGTGGAAATTTCGAGGCTGGGCGTAAGCCCGATGGTGAGGGTTGATGTGAGCTCGGTTACAGTGAGATCTGCGGTGCCGACCTTTCCGCTTTCGTAGGATCCGCCGAGGCCGATTTCGACTTTACCGGGAGACAAGGTGTCTATCGATTGGGTAATCAAGAGGCCGCTTAAGCCGCTGTAGGTAGAAGAAATTCGATTAAACTCGGTGACCCCGGCCCATGCGGGTTGCGCCAAGGCAAGTAAAGCCATTAAGGTTCCCCCCATTGATAAACGTCGCATCTCCTGCCGCCTCCTTTATAAAAGGTTGAAGATCGTTAAGCGCTTGTCATTCGGATGGTCATAGTCCGGGGAAGCATAACCAAAGATTCCCTTTCCGTCAAGCCGCTTTTTCCGCTGCGGCCTCTCTCAAACCGAGAAATGTCTGAAGTTCTTGTTTAACACCGAGTCTATTTCGCTTCAGATTTTCGGAGCGATTTTGAGGTGAAACCGTTACGTGTCTTCCAGAAAACTATTAACAACAGTTCGGGAAAAAGGAGAGCAACAGCGTATGTGGCCGATTAGTTTCTCAGGCCGATGTGGATCGCAACGATGCCGCCGGATAGGTTTCGATACGAGACGTTTTTGAATCCGATGGCTTCGATCCGTTGTTTGAACGCGTCTTGGTTTGGAAATTTTCTGATGGAATCGGGCAAGTAATCGTAAATGCCGGTTTGGTCTTTGGAGACCCAGGATCCGATTTTGGGCAAGAGCGAAAAAGAATAAAAATCGTAAAATTTTCGAAATGGCGAAAAGACGGGGGTCGAAAAATCCAGACAGGCCATTTTCCCTTCGGGCTTGAGGACCCGGTGGATTTCTTGAAGGGCGCGATCCAGGTCGGAGACATTTCTGAGGCAAAATCCGGTGAGGACGGCATCGAAGCTCTGATCTGGAAACGGCAGCCGCTCCGCATTGGCGAGCATGCAGGAGACCTGGGTGAGCTTGTGCGCCGCGATCTTTTTCTTTCCGAGCGTCAACATGGGTTCATTGAGATCTGTGGCGATGACCGTGCCCGCTTGCCCAACCCGGTCCGCCGCCAATATAGACAAGTCGGCGGTGCCCGCCCCGACATCGAGGACGCGATCATTATTCTTTATCCCGACAAGGTCGAGCGTTTTCTTTTTCCATTGATGATGAAGGCCGAAGGAAAGGAGGCTATTGTTCAAGTCGTAATAGCCTGCAATCGACGTAAACATTTTCTGGACTGATTTTTCTTTATCGTGCGTCAGCATGGTGGGTTTTTTATTTGAACTCATAAACTATATTGAAGGGCTGGGTCGATCATTGAGATCGATCTTGTTGTTATTTTATTGAGTGCAGTAGATTTCAGCACCTTTTAATGGCGAAGGTCTCGCACAGCGCATCGGCAAGGCCATAAAACTATCGAGGAGAGAGAGCGCTCTCCCTGTTCACCGCCGTTGCGAATTTAAATTGAAATCATTAAAAGCCGACGTTGAGGCGTGCGGTGTAAATCGGAACGGGGCCAAAGTCGGCCTCGAAGACTAAATTGACGATAGGCAAAATGGAAGCCTTCACGCCGACAAAAGGTTTTGAGCGGCTTATTTTTTCATTGAATTGCGTGGTTGTTATCGTTTCTTTGCTGTCGATCCAAACCTGGCCGTAACCCGCATAAGGGGTCAAAAGGGCGAAGCCCTTGCTGATGGAGATGTCGGCCCCGAAAGTCTGTAAGTCGAAGCCGGGAACGCCCGACAGCGTGGTATAGGACCCCCGAATGGCAATGGCCGGGAGGGCAAGATTTCCCGAAATGAAGGCCCATTTTATTTCCCCGCCAAACATTTTGATGTTTGAGCTGGGCACCTCAGAATAAACGATCCCGATGTCGAAAGAGAGCGGAAGCCCTTTTTGGAGGTGTATTTTTGGGAAAGGAACAAAGCTGGGCGGTTTTGAGGATGAAGTGGTGAATGGACCCCAAAGGTCTTCGTCGATATCTACTGCGGAGATTTCAATGCCTAGGTCCCAACCTAAAATGCCCAAAGGTTCGGCGGGGGCCATGGGAAGGTAGCTGATGGCGAGTCCAATTTCCTCCGAAAAGCTTGAAAAAGTGGAGGCGTTCACGCCTGCGGGGATGTTGATCTCAACTTCTGCAGCAGATGCGGTCTGAATATGAAAGAGAAGTAAAAGGGGCAGGGCGATCCCTCCAAACAAAAGCCTGTTTTGTCTTCGCATGTGACGTGTCTCCTGGTTTCTTCGATTTGAAATAGGCAAGGTTTGATCAAGAATAATGCAGTATAGCAGAATTATTCTTGACAAACGGAAACATCGACATTAGAATTAACCGTTTATTTGGCTTAGGTTAATCCCTATCATTTTGCCGTCAAGGTATGTCTTCATGTGGATATCCCCAAATCAAACCTTGGATTTATATATCATAGCTCAATTTTAATGTAAAGAATGTCTAATTTAAAACCGTAAGCTGGCGTAGCTCAGTTGGTAGAGCAGCTGATTTGTAATCAGCCGGTCGGGGGTTCAATTCCCTTCGCCAGCTCCAAGATCCGGGCGGGCGTTTGGGGTGACGCCTAAACGGCGAAAGAGTTGGCCTGAAATAACTGGGCCTGAAGGGGCTATTTTAAATAGAGGAATAAGATAGGGCAAGGGGGAGGTACCCGAGTGGACAAAGGGAACAGACTGTAAATCTGTCGCCTCCGGGCTACGGAGGTTCGAATCCTCCCCTCCCCACCCTGTTGAGTACAGAAGTACAATGCGGGAATAGCTCAGTTGGTAGAGCGCTAGCCTTCCAAGCTGGATGTCGCGGGTTCGAGTCCCGTTTCCCGCTCCAAGCTTGAGATGTGTTTTTGCGGTAAATAGCGTGATGATTTTTTTGTGGGGTTCCGGGAATTTGAGGCTCGGGATATAAAGAGCTCGATGCGAAGGTGCCCTTGTAGCTCAGTTGGTAGAGCACATCCTTGGTAAGGATGAGGTCACCGGTTCAATCCCGGTCAAGGGCTTTGGATTTTTTGGGAGTGAGTTGGTATTTTTGGGCGCTTAATTTTTAAGTGAGTTATATGCTGGGATCTTTGTCTTTTCGGGTCTTTTTGTGACATGCGGGAAATCCGAGTGGGTGTCATCGCATTAAGTAAGGGGACGAAAAGACCAATTCATTAAGTTTCAGGGAGGGAAGGGTAATGGCGAAGGCAAAATTTGAGCGGACGAAGCCGCACGTAAACATCGGCACCATCGGTCACGTCGACCATGGGAAAACCACATTAACCTCGGCGATCACGAAAGTGCTGTCTCAGAAGAAATTTGCGGAATATCAGGCCTACGATTCCATCGACAAGGCGCCGGAAGAGCGGGAGCGGGGCATCACCATCGCCATCGCCCATGTCGAATATCAAACGGACCACCGCCACTACGCCCACGTCGACTGTCCGGGGCATGCCGACTACGTTAAAAACATGATCACCGGCGCGGCCCAAATGGACGGCGCCATCTTAGTCGTCTCCGCCGCCGACGGCCCCATGCCGCAGACCCGGGAACACATCCTCTTGGCGCGCCAAGTCGGCGTTCCCTACATCGTCGTCTACTTAAACAAAGCCGACATGGTCGAAGACGCCGAACTCCTAGAGCTCGTCGAACTCGAAGTCCGAGATCTTCTTTCCAAGTACGAATTTCCTGGAGACGACATCCCCGTCATCACCGGCTCCGCCTTAAAAGCCATCGAAGGCGACACCGGCCCCCTGGGCGAAGAATCCATCACCAAGCTCATGGAAGCCGTCGACAGCTACATCCCCACGCCTGCGCGGGAAGTCGACAAACCCTTCATCATGCCCATCGAAGACGTCTTCTCCATCTCCGGGCGGGGCACCGTCGTCACCGGGCGGGTTGAGAAAGGCATCGTCAAAGTCGGCGAAGAAATCGAAATTGTCGGCATTCACGACACCCAGAAAACCATCGTCACCGGCGTCGAAATGTTTCGAAAGATCTTGGATCAGGGGCAAGCCGGAGACAACGTCGGCATCCTCTTGCGCGGCACCAAAAAAGAAGACGTCACCCGCGGCATGGTCTTGGCCAAGCCCGGCAGCATCACCCCGCACACCGTCTTTAAGGCCGAGGCCTACATCTTAACCAAAGAAGAAGGCGGACGGCACACCCCGTTTTTCAACGGCTACCGGCCGCAGTTTTATCTGAGAACCACCGACGTCACCGGCGTTGCGAAATTGGCCGAAGGCGTCGAAATGGTCATGCCGGGCGACAACGCCGCCATGGAAGTCGAGCTCATCATGCCCATCGCCATGGACGAAGGCCTGCGTTTTGCCATTCGAGAGGGCGGCCGCACCGTCGGTGCCGGCGTGATTACAAAGGTGATTAAATGAGGCAAAGATCAACAGAGCGGGTGAACTGGGATCTAATGTTGGGTGACTGTTCGTGAGCCAAAAAATTCGTATTCGCTTAAAGGGTTATGATTTTCGTCTGCTTGATCAATCGGCCGGAGAGATTGTCGATACCGTCATTCGAACCGGTGCAAAAGTTGCGGGGCCGATCCCCTTGCCGACGAAGATCAACAAGTATACGGTTTTAAAGTCGCCGCATGTCGATAAGAAATCGCGGGAGCAGTTCGAAATTCGTACACATAAACGTCTGCTCGACATCTTGGAGCCAACCCCAGAAACGGTTGATGCGTTAATGAAGTTGAATCTTTCGGCGGGCGTCAATGTCGAGATTAAGTTATAGAAGTGGGTGAGTGATGCTTGACGGATTAATTGGTTATAAGCTTGGCATGACACAGGTTTACTCGGAAGCGGGCGATATGATACCCGTGACCTTGGTGGCCTTGGGGCCCTGTAAAGTGGTGCAAATCAAAACCACTGAACGGGAGGGGTATAGTAGCGTTCAACTCTCCTTTGATGAGGTGAAGCCGGATCGCGTGGTCAAACCTTTGTCGGGGCATTATAAGAAGTCGGGTCTTGCGCCGGCACGTGTATTGAAGGAATTTCGATCCAACGCGGACGATCTTTCCCTGGGCCAGGTGGTGACCGCCGATATTTTCCAAAAAGGGGAATATGTTGACGTGATGGGCACTTCGAGGGGGAAGGGCTTTCAGGGCGTCATGAAGCGGCACAATTTTAGGGGTGGACCCGAGACCCATGGTTCTACCTTTCATCGCGCACCGGGATCCATTGGGGCAAGCTCCAATCCCTCGCATGTTTTTAAGAATATGGGAATGCCGGGTCAAATGGGTTCGAAACGGATTACGACACAGAACTTGGAGATTGTGGAGGTGCGCCCAGATCAAAATCTGGTGATGATTAAAGGTGCGATTCCGGGTGGCACAAAAGGAATTGTTGTGGTGAGGCGTGCTGTAAAGCGCCCCGCCGTGAAGCATCAGAAGGATGAGAAGTAATGTCTGCGTCTATTTCAGAAATCGAAGTCGTAAACCAACATAACGAAAAAACGGGGACCCTGGCTTTGGATGCGGGAGTCTTCGCCGCCGAGATTTCGCCTGCCCTGATTCATGAGGTGGTACAGATGCAACGCGCTTGCATGCGCCAGGGGAATGCCGCCACGAAAACAAAGGGCTTCGTGAGTGGGGGTGGGAAGAAACCTTGGCGTCAAAAAGGAACCGGGCGTGCGCGGGCCGGATCCAATCGCTCACCCATTTGGCGCGGTGGTGGAACCGTTTTTGGTCCGAGCCCGAGAAGCTATCGTTATTCGATGCCGAAGAAAAAAGCAAGAAAAGCCCTTTTTGCCGCACTCTCAGAAAAAGTTCAAGAGCAAAAGCTTGTTGTAATAGAGGAATGGGCTTTTACCGAGGTGAAGACCCGGTCGATGGTTCATCTGCTGGACCGGCTCCATTTAAAAGGGAATATTCTGATCGCCGTTTCGCAGATAGAGGACGATTTTGCACGGGTGACGCGAAATCTTCCCAATGTGACCGTCGTCCAGATTCGGAATTTAAATGTCTACGGATTATTGCGTGCGGGTACGCTGGTGATTTCCCAGCGCGATGTGGCCCGTTTGACGGAAGTTTGGGGAAACCATGAATCCGCATGATTTAATTATTCGACCGTTGTTGACGGAAAAAAGTACTTCGATTCGGGAGAAAGACAATAAGGTCTGTTTCGTCGTGCGGAGCGATGCCAATCGGAAATCTATCCTCCAAGCCGTTGAGGAGACCTTGAATGTGAAGGTCAAAAAAGTCAACATACTCAATATGACGGGAAAATTAAAGCGCTTAAACCGCTTTGTCGGTCGACGTCCGAGTTGGAAGAAGGCCATTGTCACGCTTGAGAAAGACCAAAAGGTCGACTTCTTCGAGGCCTAAAACGTGCGACGCGGGCTGATTTTTATACGAGCATGATCTAGGAGCAGTCGATATGGGGATTAAGAATCATAAGCCAACCTCTCCGGGACGCCGAGGGGCAACCGGGAAAACCTTCGATGAGATCACGAAGTCTCAACCGGAAAAGTCGTTGGTTCGGGCGCTCTCTTCCTCGGGCGGGCGGAACAATCGGGGCAGGATGACGATACGTCATCGAGGCGGTGGGCATAAACGCGCCTATCGTGTGATCGATTTCAAAAGAGAAAAGACCGATATTCCTGCCCGGATCGCTGCGATCGAATACGATCCGAATCGTTCTGCGCGCATCGCCCTCTTGTTTTACGCGGATGGAGAGAAGCGATATATTATCGCGTCGGAAGGATTGAAAGTTGGGGATCAGATTATGTCCGGCCCCAATGCGGAAATTAAGGTGGGCTGCGCCCTTCCCTTGGGTAAGATCCCCTTAGGCAGCACCATTCATAATATCGAACTCAAGATGGGGAAAGGCGGTCAGTTAGTGCGGAGCGCGGGGGCTTCGGCGCAATTGATGGCGAAAGAAGGGGTGTGGGCCCATGTGCGGCTGACCTCGGGAGAAGTCAGGTTGATCCGTGCGGATTGTATGGCCACTATTGGGCAAGTCGGAAATATCGACCATGAGAATGTGACGGACGGCAAGGCGGGGAAAACCCGTTGGAAGGGAAGGCGGCCACATGTTCGGGGTGTCGTGATGAACCCTGTCGATCATCCCCATGGGGGGGGTGAAGGCAAGTCGGGCCAAGGTAATCCGCATCCCGTTTCTCCTTGGGGGCAGCTGGCCAAAGGCTTTAAAACCCGCCGTCGGACCGAGTCGGATCGTTTTATCTTAAAAAAGAGGCGAAAGTAGGGGTACATCCTCAGCATGCTCGTCGCTCGATAGGACATGGGCGTACGACCTGAATTTTTTAAACTGATTTATCGTTATTTGATCTAAAGAAGGAAACTTATGCCGAGATCGATAAAAAAAGGACCTTTCGTCGATGCCCATCTTGCGGTGAAAATCGCCAAGATGAATTCGCTGAATGAAAGGAAAATTTTCAAGACCTGGTCGCGACGATCGACGATTACCCCAGACATGATTGGGCATACCATAGCGGTTCACAACGGAAGGAAGTTCATCCCCATTTACGTTTCGGAAAATATGGTGGGGCATAAGCTGGGCGAGTTCTCCCCGACGCGCTTATTTAAGGCGCATGGCGGTGGAAAAACGGAGAAAGCGGCGAAGTTTAAGTAACCCGACAGCCGATTTGATCGAAAAGGTAGACATATGCAAGCAAAAGCAGTATTACGTTATGTGCGGGTTACGCCCCGAAAGGCGCGCCTAGTCGTTGATTTAATTCGAGGGAAAAATGCAGAGGAAGCCCTCACGGTGTTGCGTTTTACGTCTCGGCATGCCGCAGAGGTGCTTGAAAAAGTGCTGAAATCTGCAGTTGCGAATGCCGCTCAAAAGGACATGGGCGACATCGATGCCCTGCGCGTAACAAGCGCTTTCGTAAATGGTGGTCCCACAATGAAGCGAGTTTATCCGCGGGCAATGGGGCGCGGTAGCACGATTTTAAAACGAACCAGCCATATTACGCTCGTACTCGAAGGCGATGGGGGAAATACGAAGCCTAAGCGCCGTCGGCCCAAAATAAAAAATAAGGTTATAAAGAAAAAGAGACAAATCGGCGGCCGCGAAAGTGGCGCAACGCCCGAGGAGGCATAGTGGGTCAAAAGGTTCATCCATTTGGATTTCGGTTGGGGTACATTAAAACCTGGAATTCGCGGTGGTATGCGGAAAAAGAATATTCGAATCAACTTCACGAGGATTTAAAAATCCGGAAGGAAGTCAAGAAGAAGCTATTTCATGCGGGGGTCTCTCGCGTTGAGATTGAACGCTCCGGAACCCAATTGAAGGTCACGATTTTTACCGCGCGTCCCGGTATTATTATCGGTCGAAAAGGGACGGAAATTGATAAATTGAAGGCGGACCTGGAGCTTATGACACAGAGCCAGATCTATATCAATATCCGTGAGATCAAAAAGCCTGAACTCGATGCACAACTCGTGGCCGAGAGTATCGCGACACAACTAGAGCGCCGCGTTGCCTATCGGCGGGCCATGAAAAAGGCCGTGGCTTCAACACTGCGCTTGGGCGCGCTCGGCATCAAAGTTCATTGTTCCGGACGCCTGGGCGGCGCAGAAATTGCCCGAAGGGAGTGGTATCGCGACGGAAGGGTTCCGCTCCATACCCTTCGTGCGAATATCGATTATGGGTTTGCCGAATCGATGACCACAATGGGGCGTATTGGGGTTAAGGTCTGGGTCTATCTTGGAGATATTTTGCCTGGAGTCGATTCGGAGCTTTCGCAAAGTGCAACCGCAGGTTGGGTAAAATAATGCTATCACCTAAAAAAGTTAAATATCGAAAAATGATGAAAGGCCGGATGAATGGCAAGGCCTATCGCGGGTCTGACCTGAGTTTTGGCGAGTATGGACTCAAGGCGATGGAGCCCTGTTGGATGACAGCCAGGCAAATCGAGGCCGGCCGAATTGCAATGACCCGTTTCATTAAGCGGGGGGGCAAGATCTGGATTCGTGTTTTTCCGGATAAGCCAATCACAAAGAAGCCTGCCGAAACGCGAATGGGAAAAGGGAAGGGCGCCCCCGAGTATTGGGTGGCCGTGATCAAGCCAGGCCGTATTTTGTACGAAATGGACGGCGTCGATGTATCTGTTGCAAAGGAAGCTTTTCGCCTTGCCGCGCACAAACTGTCTATTACGACGAAATTTGTTTCGCGGAGCGAGGGATAAATGGCACTCAATGAACTCATCGATGCTTCCTTAGGGGAGCTCGTCGATAAAGAAAAGCGCTTGAGAAAAGAACTCTTTAATCTCCGTTTTCAGGCGGCGACAGGCCATATTGAAAATCCAAACCGATTTAAAGAAGTACGGAGAGAGATCGCCCGAGTATTGACCCTCGCTCGGACTAAGCGGGACAAGGGGGATAATTAAACGCGGGTTCCGTTTTACCAAACTGAACTGTTTATGGGAAATTGACCGATGCAGAAGAAAAAAGAAATTATCGGAAAGGTCGTGAGCGATAAGATGGATAAAACCGTCGTCGTAGCGATCGATCGTATGGTCAAACATACGCGTTATAAAAAGTATCTCAGAAGAACCCATAAGATGAAAGCGCATGACGAAGCGAATGCGTGCCATGTGGGGGATCAGGTAAAAATGATCGAGACGCGACCCTTAAGTGCTCAGAAGCGCTGGGTCGTTCTGGAGATTGTTAAATCGGCAAATGTCGCTGCCGAGAAAGGGAATTAGGTCCTTAAATGGTACAGCTTCAAACAATGCTGGATGTGGCCGATAATTCCGGCGCAAAAAAAGTGATGTGTTTTCATGTGAAGGGCGGTACCCGTAGGCGCTACGCCAGCTTAGGAGACATCGTTACGGCCTCGGTCAAGGTTGCGATTCCGCATGGCACGGTAAAAAAAGGCCAAGTGGTTAAGGCGGTGATCGTGAGAACCGCAAAGGGCGTTCGCCGGGGAGACGGTTCCTATATCAAGTTTGATCGAAACGCCGCGGTCTTAATCGATGCGCAGGGGGAGCCGATCGGAACGCGTATCTTCGGTCCGGTGGCACGCGAGTTGCGCTGGAAAAAATTTACTAAAATTATTTCGCTAGCACCAGAAGTGTTGTAAGGCGGAGAGAGTGAAGGGCAGGGTGCAGAAGGAAAATATTCGTAAAGGGGATGTCGTTCGAGCCATTTCGGGAGAAGAGCGCGGAAAAGAGGGAGCGGTATTGCGTCTTTCTTCTGAGAAGCGAACAGTCATCGTCGAAAGGCTAAATGTACAAAAAAAGGCGATAAAACCAAGCCAGAGTCATCCCAAGGGTGGTATTGTCGAGTTGGAAGGCGCGATACATCTTTCTAATGTGATGATTGTTTGTAAGGGCTGCAATCGGCCCGCACGCATCGGTAAAAAGGTGTTGCCGGACGGTAAAAAGTTGAGAGTCTGTAAGCGGTGTGGAGATGCCTTGGATAAAGAGGCCTAGTCTTTATTCGATTTTTTAACGTTTTAATCTGTCTATCAGGGATAAATAAGAATGGTCGTTAAGAAAAAAAGTGCCGAAAAATCGGGCCAGATGTTGCTGCCTCCATTGAAGGAACGCTATGCGGCCGAAGTTGTTCAGAAGATGCAGGCGGATTTCGGCTATAAAAACCAGATGCAAGTGCCCAAACTCATGAAAGTCGTTCTGAATGTGGGCATGGGTGAAGCGGTTTCAAACGCTAAAGTCCTCGATATGGTGGTTAAAGAAATGGCCTTGATTAGCGGTCAAAAACCGGTGGTCACCAAGGCGAAAAAATCGATTGCGGGATTTAAAGTTCGGCAGGGGATGCCCATCGGTTGTACGGTGACGCTTCGCCAAAATAGGATGTATGCCTTTTTGGATCGTCTATTTCACGCAGCACTTCCCCGAATCAGGGACTTTAGGGGGTTTTCTCCTAAGGCCTTCGATGGGCACGGGAATTATTCGATGGGTGTCAAGGAACAGCTTATTTTTCCTGAGATCAACTACGACGATGTCGTCGCGATTCATGGTATGGATATTACGATTGTGACGACCGCATTAAACGATGAAGAAGGCAGAGCCCTTTTGAAATATCTGGGCTTTCCGTTTAGAGACTAAGAGAGAGAAAACTATTGGCTAGAAAAGCGCTTATCGCAAAATCACTTCGCGAACCCAAGTTTCCCGTGAGAAAATACAACCGCTGCGATGTCTGCGGAAGGGTGCGCGGATATTATCGTAAGTTCCGGCTCTGCCGCATTTGCTTTCGCATGTTGGGTTTGCGCGGCGAACTCCCCGGCGTCACCAAGTCGAGCTGGTAGGCCGCGCCTTTTGGGTTTTCCGGCGGATCGTATGCAATTGTTCCCGCCGGAAGCGTTGAAGGGGATGGCTTGAGGTGATGGCTTGTCTCTTGTTATTTTTCAGAAAGTTTTATTGGATCTTTTTATAGTTAGCGGAGTACATGAATGACTGACCCGATTTCAGATATGCTCACCCGAATTCGAAACGCAAAAATGCGTAAGCACACCGGAGTTTATGTTCCTTTTTCTAAAATGAAAGAGGCAATTGCCCGGATATTATACGAAGAAGGGTTTATTCGTAGTTTTAAGGCCCTTGGAAACACGGGTCTCGATGAGATAAAAATCGATCTCAAATACGGCGACGAAGACGAGTCGGTGATTACCGAACTTAAGCGCGTGAGTAAGCCTGGCCGTCGCGTCTACGTCGGTTGTGAAGATATTCCGTATGTGAAGCGGGGACTCGGTATCGTGATTCTCTCCACCTCTAAGGGTGTGATGACGGGCCGGAAGTCTCGAAACGAAAAAATAGGCGGTGAGATACTTTGCACCGTTTGGTAGGGTGAGGGTGGTATAGGGAATGTCTCGCGTTGGCTTAAAAAAAATAAAAATTCCGAGCGGTGTTGAAGTCAAGCTTGATGCAAACATCTTACATGTTAAGGGCCCGAAGGGAAAGGGTTCTCAACAGGTCCGCCCCGAGTTGGCTGTGGTGATTAAAGGAGACGAAGTCTTTGTTTCGCGTTCTTCTAACCTTCCTTTTGTCCGATCGCTTCATGGATTGATCCGCAGCGAAATTAATAATGTGATTATTGGCGTAAAGGACGGTTTCGAGAAAGTCTTGGAGCTTCAGGGCGTTGGCTATCGTGCCGCGTTGGAAGGGAAGGTTTTGGTTTTAACGCTCGGCTTCTCTCACCCGATCCGATTTGAACTTCCCCCTGGGATTGAGGCCACGGTCGAGAAACAAACGGTTGTGACTATTAAAGGGATTAATAAATATCTCGTCGGAGAGGTTTCTGCAAAGATACGCGCCTTGCGTCCTCCGGAGCCTTACAAGGGTAAGGGCGTGAAGTATAAAGACGAACACATCATTCGAAAAGAAGGAAAGAAAGGGAAATAGGGCTTATTGTGAAAAGTGCGGCCAAAGAAAAAAACCGAGCAAGACAGCGTCGACATCTACGGGTTAGGCGGAAGATCAAAGGAACGGCTGAACGCCCGAGAGTATCTGTGTTTCGGAGCCTGAATCATCTGTATGGCCAGGTGATCGACGACGTCACGGGGAGAACCATTTTATCCGTTTCTAGTTTAGGTCTGGGCCTCAAGGGAAATGTCGAGTCGGCAAAAACCTTAGGGAAGCGCCTTGCCGAACTTTCACTGAAAGCAAATATTAAGCAAGTGGTCTTCGATCGTAATGGCTACCTTTATCATGGAAGGGTAAAGGCCTTTGCCGAATCGGCAAGAGAAGGCGGTCTGATCTTTTGATTCTAATCTTCCGGTCGCGCCGCATGAAGGAGAGTTTGTTTGAAAAAAATTAATGCCAATGATCTCACATTAAAAGACAAGGTGGTTTTTATTAATCGCGTTGCGAAGGTCGTCAAGGGAGGGAAACGCTTTTCCTTTGCGGCCATTGTGGTTGTGGGAGACGGCGCCGGCCATGTGGGAGGCGGAAAAGGCAAGGCGGCTGAAGTGCCGGAGGCCATAAGAAAGGCCATTGAAGACGCAAAGAAAAATTTAATACGCGTGCCTTTAAAAGGAACGACCATCCCCTTTGAAGTGACGGGCCGTTTTGGCGCCGAACGTGTCATGTTGAAGCCCGCCTCCGAGGGAACGGGGATTATCGCTGGTGGTGCGGTTCGGGCCGTGATGGAAATGGCGGGCATCTCCAATATTTTAAGCAAATGTCTCGGAGGAGGCAATCCCATTAATGTTGTGAGTGCAACGCTGCAAGGGTTTTCGCAGTTGAAGCATCCGGACGAGGTGATGCGGCTTCGACGCAGAACCATCGTGTCCGGTTCATCGGAGTAAGTGCTATGGCGAGGCAATTATCGATTCAACTCTGTAGAAGCTGTATCGGAAGACCGGAGAAGCACCGGCGTGTGGTCGCCGGCTTGGGGCTTCGGAAAATGCACCAAGTCGTGGTTCGGCAGGATACGCCAGAGATAAGAGGCATGGTTAAAAAGATTTCGCATATGCTGAAGGTAGAGGAGATTTCGTGAAGATTTCAGACCTTGCTCCTTCACCGGGGGCAAAAAAGAAGAAAAAAAAACTTGGTCGCGGTCCAGGATCGGGACATGGAAAAACGGCCGCCAAGGGGCACAAAGGACAAGCGGCCCGTTCTGGCGGGACAAAGGCGCCTTGGTTCGAGGGAGGACAGCAGCCTCTGACGCGCCGTGTTCCTAAACGCGGATTTACGAATATTTTTAGAACTGAATATTCTATTGTGAGTTTGGAACGTCTTGAGCGGTTCGATGCCGAAACGGTGGTTACGCCGCAGGTCCTTCGAGACGCCGGTGTTGTAAAAAGGCCTCAGCGCCTTATCAAAGTTTTAAGTGACGGGACATTGACGAAGTCTTTGGTTGTTTCCGCACACAAATTTAGTCGAAAAGCGGTTGAGAAAATCGAAGCCGCCGGTGGACGAGCCGAAATACTTTCATAGGAAGACACTCTTGTTCGAACGGTTTTTCAGCAGTATTAAAAATATAGTCAAGATCGAAGAATTACGGCAGCGGATCGCTTTTACCGCGATGATGCTCTTTGTCTATCGCATGGGCGCCCACATTCCCACCCCCGGTATTAACAACGAAGAGCTGAGCAAGTTTCTATCCGATAAAGGTGGGGCCCTGATGGGCTTCCTCGATATGTTTTCGGGTGGGGGACTTTCCAGGTTAACGATCTTTGCGCTGGGTATTATGCCCTATATTTCGGCCTCCATTATCATTCAATTGCTGACGGTGGTCATTCCTAGCCTGACGAAGCTGGCGAAAGAAGGGGAGATGGGGCGGAAAAAAATTACCCAATATACCCGCTTTGCGACCATTGGGATTGGATTGGTGCAAGCCTTTGGTATTTCAGTGGGCCTTGAAGGCATGGAAGGCGGCGCCTTTGTCCAAAAGCCGGGCTGGGGATTTCGTCTGATGGCCGTGATTACCATTACAGCCGGAACCGCCTTCCTGATGTGGTTGGGCGAACAAATTACGGAACGCGGGATTGGGAACGGCATCTCTCTTATTATCTTCGCGGGCATCGTGGTTCGGATGCCGGCGGCAGTGATTAACACGATTCAGCTTTTTCAAGCGGGACAACTCAGTTTTATTTTTATCGCCGTCTTAGTGGTGATGATGGTAGGTGTTGTGGTCGCTATTGTGTATCTTGAGAGCGGAAGACGAAAGATCCCCGTTCAATATGCGAAGCGGGTCGTGGGACGTAAAATATATGGCGGGCAGAGTACTCATATTCCGCTAAAAATAAACACGGCTGGTGTGATCCCTCCTATTTTTGCCTCGTCGATCATCGCGTTTCCTGCAACAATCGCCGGTTTTATCACGGTGCCTTGGGTACAGTCTTTAGGGCGGAATCTGGCGCCTGGAACGGCCTTTTATACCGTACTCTACGGCCTGCTCATTATCTTTTTCGCTTTTTTTTATACGGCAGTTGTGCTCAATCCCGTCGATATGGCGGATAATATGAAAAAATACGGCGGTTTTATCCCGGGTATTCGTCCAGGTCAGAGGACTTCCGATTATATCTATAAAGTTCTGACGCGGATCACTTTTGCGGGGGCCCTTTATTTGACTGCCGTCGCCATCGTTCCGGAAATATTGATCTATCGATTTAATGTGCCCTTTGCGTTCGGTGGAACCTCGCTGCTCATCGTAATCGGTGTGGGCATGGATACGGCGCAGCAAATCGAAACGCATATGTTGACGCGAAATTATGAAGGATTCATGAAAAAAGGAAAGTTGAAAGGCAAGGGATTTTAGCCGAATGCATCTTGTTTTTTTAGGCCCTCCCGGTGTTGGAAAAGGGACACAAGCCGCGAAGGTGTCGGAGGCGCACGGCATTCCTCATATTGCGACCGGGGACATATTAAGAAAGGCGATGTCGGAAAAAACACCTCTCGGGGCGAAAGCCAAAGCGTATATCGACGATGGGAAGCTGGTTCCGGATGCGCTGATTATCGAATTGATGAAGGATCGTATTCGGCAACCCGATTCAAAATCGGGTTATATACTTGATGGTTTTCCTCGCACGATGGGGCAAGGCTTAGCCTTGACCGATGCCCTTCAACAAAATGGCGATCGTTTGGACGGTGTGATCTATTTTTCACTCACCGATCCTATATTGGTGGAACGCATTTCCGGACGGAGAAGTTGTCCGTCATGTCAAGCGGTCTACCATGTGGTTTATAATAAACCTAAAATCGATGGCATCTGTGCTTGCGGGACCCCGTTGATTCAGCGGAAGGACGACAATCCCCAAACGGTTAAAAACCGCCTGACTGTGTATCGCGAAGAAACATCCCCCTTAATTGCCTATTACAAAGGCTTGGGCCTATTAAGCGAAGTAGACGCCGCTGGTGATTTAAATCGCGTGACCGAAAAGGTAGAAGCAGTCATTAAAGGATGTACGCACTGAGTGTGTGATGATATTGAGTTGAGATGAGGTTGCCTTGCCTGCCTTAACCTTTCCCAATGGCCAAGATGATTATTTTAAAATCGAAAGAAGAAGTGGAAAAAATAGCCATCGCCTGCCGTATTGTCGCGACGGCTTTAAAGGCACTAAAAGGCTATATTAAACCCGGAATGACCACGAAGATGCTCGACACCTTTGCTGAAGAGAAGATCTGCGAACAAGGGGGGATCCCGGCCTTTAAAGGCTATCATCGTTATCCTGCAACTCTCTGCGTATCAGTCAACGAAGAGGTTGTTCATGGGATTCCTTCGGGTAAAGTCATCAAAGAAGGCGACATCGTTGGCCTTGATCTGGGTGCCATCTATGAAGGGTTTTATGGCGATTCTGCGGTGACCGTTCCGGTGGGCGAGGTGGACGAAGAAATCCTCCGTCTCATCAAGGTGACCGAAGGCTCTCTTTATGCGGGGATCGATCAAGGGATTGAAGGCGGGCGTTTATCTGACATCTCCCATGCCGTTCAATCTTATGTCGAAAAAGAAGGCTATTCTGTGGTGACCGATTTTGTCGGACATGGCATTGGTCGATCGTTGCACGAAGAGCCGCAGATTCCAAACTTCGGACCCAAGGGCCAAGGCCCACGTTTGCGTGAAGGTATGGTGTTAGCGATCGAACCGATGGTGAATATTGGGAAACATCAAGTGACCGTTAAAGAGGATGGGTGGACGGCCGTTTCGTCCGATGGTAGTCTCTCCGCCCACTTTGAGCATACGATTGCGATTACCAAAGATGGCCCTGTTATTTTGAGTAAAATAGATGACTGATTCCTTTAGTCGCTCGAGTTTGGCGTGGCGCTCATGAAAGAAGATGCAATTGAAGCGGAGGGCACGATCATCGAAACTCTCCCCAATGCTACATTTCGGGTGGAGTTGGAGAACGGCTACCGTATCCTTGCCCATATTTCAGGCAAGATGCGCATGCATTATATTAAAATATTACCCGGGGATAAAGTCACGATTAAGCTTTCTCCATACGATCTAACCCGGGGGCGGATCACATATCGTTTTAGTCGATAAGGTAAAGGTGAGGTCAAATGAAAGTTCGTTCTTCCGTAAAAGCGATTTGCGTAAAATGTAGGGTCATACGAAGAAAGCGTGTTGTGCGTGTGATTTGTATCAACCCCCGTCATAAACAACGGCAAGGGTAGACTCAAAAAGGAGATTTCATGGCTAGGATTGCAGGGGTTGACCTGCCTAAAAATAAGAGAGCCGAAATCGGTTTGACCTATATTCTAGGGATCGGTCGCGTTTCGTCGAATAAGATACTCAAGAGTACGTCAATCGATCCAAACACTCGGGTCAAGGATCTCAGCGAAGACGAGATCGTTCGTATTCGTGAGCTTATTTTGCAGGATTATAAGGTGGAAGGAGACCTCCGTCGAGAAGTCTCAATGAATATCAAGCGTTTGATGGATATCGGTTGTTATCGTGGATTGCGGCATCGTCGAGGATTACCGGTAAGAGGTCAGCAAACACGGACAAACGCCCGGACGCGAAAAGGTCCGAAAAAGCACGCGGTTGGCGGCAAGAAAAAATAAATTTTCCGAGTTAAGAAAAATGGAAATGAAAGGGTTATACGGTGGCCAAAAAGGGAACTAAGAAAAAAGAAAAACGCTTTGTACAAACAGGTGTCGCACACATTCAAGCTTCTTTTAACAATACCCTTGTGACCATCACCGACATGAACGGAAACGTGATTGTGTGGGGCAGTGCGGGAAGCCTTGGATTTAAAGGATCCCGAAAGAGCACCCCCTTTGCGGCCCAAAGGGCGGCGGAAGTGGTGGCCAAAAAAGCGATGGATCAAGGCATGAAACAGGTGGATGTCTATGTAAAAGGGCCAGGGTCTGGCCGGGAGTCTGCGATTCGAGCATTGCAGGCAACGGGCTTAAAAGTGAACTTAATTAAAGACGTCACCCCGGTTCCTCATAATGGATGCCGCCCACCGAAAAAAAGGCGTGTCTAAAGTGTGGTGCGATAAATTTGGGCGCTCGTTTTAGAAAAAACGTAAATGAAAGTAATTAGAACGTCAGCATTCATGAATCGGAGGTAGGTTTGGCAAGGTATATTGGTCCAGTTTGCCGCCTTTGTCGGCGGGAAGGGACGAAACTTTTTCTCAAAGGTTCACGTTGTTTTACCGAGAAATGCGCGGTTGACCGTAGAGCGTATCCCCCGGGACAGCACGGTCAAGCCCGTTCCAGAGTCTCGGAATATCGTACCCAGCTGCGCGAAAAGCAAAAGCTCAAACGCATCTATGGTTTGTTGGAACGCCAGTTCAGGCAGTATTTTTTTAAAGCGGATCGGAAAAAAGGCGTCACAGGGGAGAACCTGTTGAAATTGCTCGAATCTCGACTGGATAACGTCATTTACCGCTTGGGTTTAGCAAGCTCACGGAAGCAGAGCCGAATGCTCGTTCGTCAAAATCATTTTGCGGTCGATGGAAATTCCGTAAACATCCCTTCCTATCTTGTCAATGTCGGCTCGGTCGTTTCGGTGAGAGAAGGGAGTCGTAATCTGCTTCCCATCCAAAATGCACTCGAGATTTCCGGGGGTCGTACTCCGGCATGGCTAACGCTCGATCCCGCCGAGTTAAAAGGCGAGGTGAAAGGGTCTCCGACCAAGGAAGAGTTGGCCTTGCCTGTTAACGAACAGCTTGTTGTCGAGTTGTACTCGAGATAGCAGAGGCATCGTTTCCATCATCATTTATTCGACAGATCGGTTTTACCGCTCATTTATGAGGGTCTTATGATAATTCGAACAAAAGATTTTCAAATTCCAAAAAAGCTTGAGGTGGAAAAAGAGACACTCTCTAAAACCTATGGGAAGTTTACCGCCGAGCCTTTCGAACGGGGTTTCGGTACCACGATTGGCAATTCCTTAAGGCGGGTGCTTTTATCTTCCATCGCCGGCGCTGCAGTCACTTCAATTAAGATTGAAGGTGCGCTTCACGAATTTTCAACGATTCCCGGCGTGAAAGAGGATGTGACCGACATCATCTTAAATATTAAAAATTTACGTCTAAAGCTCCATTCGGGAAAAGAAAAAGTTATTTATCTTAGGAAAAAAGGGCCGGGAAAGATATTGGCGAAACATATTACCCCCGACGCCGATGTCGAAGTGCTGGTTCCGGACCTCCATATTGCGACCTTGGATAAAGACGGGAGCATCGATATCGAAATGGTGGTCCAGGTTGGGCGGGGTTATGTGTCGGCGGAGCACAATAAAGAAGAAGATATGCCCATCGGAACGATCCCCGTCGATGCCGTCTTTTCGCCGATCCGCAAGGTCAACTTCACCGTTGAAAATGCCCGTGTGGGGCGTGTTACCGACTATGATAAATTAATTATGGAGATCTGGACCGATGGCAGCGTTCGCCCGGACGATGTCCTGGGGATTTCCGCAAAAAATCTAAAGGACCATTTGCACCTGTTTATTAATTTCGAAGAGTCGGATTTGTCCACGGAGCAAGACCACAATAACGATCAAGAATTCAATCAAAATTTAACGAAGAATGTTCATGAGCTAGAGCTGTCGGTCCGCGCGGCGAATTGTCTAAAAAATGCCAGCATACGCACGATAGGAGATTTGGTCCAGAGGACGGAACCCGAGATGTTAAGAACGAAGAATTTCGGACGAAAATCGCTAAACGAAATAAAAGAAATCCTCGTCGAGATGGGATTGTCGTTAGGAATGAAGGTCGATAAGAGCATTTTGCCTGATGAGAGTCAGCAGGACGAATCGGTTTAAGGAGAATTGTAATGCGTCATCGTAAAGCAGGCCGACCCTTAGGAAGAAACAGCTCGCATCGAAGGGCGCTTTTTAGAAATATAGTGACCTCCTTTCTAGAGCATGAGCGAATAGAAACCACTGTGGCCAAAGCGAGGGAAATCCGGCCGATCGTCGAACATATGATCACTTTAGGCCGGCGGGGCGATCTCCATTCGAGACGCTTGGTTGCCTCCTATCTGTTTGATCGTAGCGTCGTGTCCCATCTTTTTTCGGAAATTGCCCCTCGTTTTTCAGAACAAAACGGTGGCTATACTCGCATATTAAAGACCCGTATTCGAAAGGGCGATGCTTCTCAAATGGCTATCCTTGAACTGACAAAAATGGAGGCCGGTATTGAGGAAGAGAAGAAAAGTGAGCCGAAAAAAGAACCCGCTGAAGCGAAGAAAGTAAAGACAAAAAAAGCACCGGAAAAAACGGGCAAAGAGAAGACAACAGAAATAAAGAAAAAAGTAGCGAAAGAGAAGGACGGAAAGACAAAAGTTACAAAAAAGAAAGCAAGCGTCAAAAAAGAAGACGAAGAAAAAGTAGAAAAAAAGAAGAAAGCGCCCGCCAAGAAAAAAGTCGCAAAAAAGAAAAAAGACCCGGAGTCTTAATTCCCCCTGTTTGATCGTTAAGCTCTTAAATTCCTCGTGTTCCATTTTGTCGGGATAGGGATTTGAGCCAGAGCGTTGTTTCTATCTCAAAGTTGCAATAAGCTTCTATTTCCTATGCGACCCTCTTGTCCACCGCAGGCATCGCCTTACCTTTCTGGAGGTGGTCTTCGCGTTTTCAAATATGTACCGTTTTTTCGCCTCCTGGGTTTCGGGCGATAGTCTATTCCGCCGACATTCAATCCGATCTGAACTTCTATGTAAGCCCTGATATTCCTATTTCGATGTGTCTTCCCATAGGACTTATCGGCACCCAACGAATGCCAGGATAGGATCATGCGAGAGGCGAGGGCGACACACCTTGCTGGTAGAATCCTATTTCGATAGCTTGAGAGACATCACTGGATGGGTGCTGATTGCGAAGAAAGAGCTGCGCGTTCTTTTTTTGCTTCTGATACCTATTTCGAAAATAACCAGTTCAATAATGAAGTGCAACACTTGGGAAAGCGGAAAGGCTATCCTAAGTGTCTATGGCGAAAAAATATGACCACCTGACCCTGTCAGAAAGAGACAAGATCACGACGATGTTATATGAACACAAATCTATTGGTAAAATTGCTCTCGCCCTCGGGCGAAGCAAAAGCACCGTTTCCAGGGAGATCAAACGGAATGCTTCCCCCGAGTACCAACTTTACCTTTCTCACAGAGCGCATGGCCGATCCGAGGAGAGGAGAAAACAGACCGGTTCACGTCCTCGGCTCAAAAACAAACAAATCGTCTCGTTTGTTGCGGCCAAGCTCAAAGAGGGTGGGTCTCCTGAACAGATCGCCGGCAGACTCCCGAAGGAGCACCCTGGTCTCACTATCAGCCACGAAGCGATCTACCAGTATATTTATCATCCCAAGACCCCAAGCCGGCTTGAGATGATCGGGCTTCTTCGCCGGGCGCACCGAAAACGCAAGGCGAAAGGAGTCGGCCGATCCGTCCGTAAAACCAAGATACCGAACCGTACTTCCATCGAACAACGCCCTTCCTTTGTAGAAACCCGCAAGCAAGCCGGTCATTGGGAAGGAGACAGTCTGGTATCCAGAAAAAGTCTTGTCGCCCTCAACTCCTTGGTGGAACGTAAGAGCCGTTTATTGAAATTGACCCAACTACCCCGCAAGTCCGCCTTCCACACAGTGGATGCGGTGGTCAAGCGGCTAAAAGACCTTCCCCCGGAGGCCAGAAGAACCTTAACCATGGACAACGGGACCGAAAATGCCGGGCATCAACAGATCACCGCTGACATCGGAACCCAATGCTATTTTGCCCATCCCTACGCCTCTTGGGAGCGAGGAACCCATGAGAATACAAACGGCCTGATCCGATGGTACTTGCCAAAAGGCACCGACTTCAATACGATCACAGAAAAACAGATCGCCCAAATCGAATCATCGCTGAACAACCGCCCCAGCTTATGTCTGGGATTTAAAACCCCTTTTGAAGTAGCTTCCCATTTCGTTGCACTTCAAGGTTGAATGTAGGAATATAAAACCAATAACCTGATCAAGATCCAATTTCTTTGAAATATAAAGGTCGACATTGTTTTATGCATACTGCTGTCAATGCGACGCCACCCTTTATTGACACCCTTTTTTCCTTCCTGTTATGATACCGCCTCTTCTCGTGTTTAAGGACAGTATGCGGATTATCCTTCTCTCTATATGTACCCTTCTATCCCTGGCCAATTTCTCTTTGGGGCAGGCCGCCGATATTGGCCGTTTTGTATTGAATAATGGTTTGACGGTGGTCCTTATGGAAGAGCACAAGGCGCCGGTGGTGACTTTTCAGATTTGGTATCGTGTGGGTTCGCGAAACGAGATCACAGGAAAGACGGGCCTTTCGCATCTCACGGAACACATGATGTTTAAAGGGACGGCTAAAAAGGGCAAGGGCGAATTCTCGCGCATTGTCGCCAAAAACGGCGGGACCGAAAACGCGTTTACAGGCAACGACTACACGGCCTACTTCGAAAATTTTTCGGCGGACCGAATCGATCTTTCTTTGGCTTTGGAAGCCGACCGGATGCAGAACCTGACCGTCGATCCCAAGGAATTCGAGCTCGAGCGCTCGGTCGTGATGGAAGAGCGGCGGACGCGGGTCGATGACGATCCCTATTCCTATCTGATCGAGAATCTCTACGCCATTGCCTTCTTGGTTCACCCCTACCACGCCCCCGTGATCGGTTGGATGAGCGATCTGAAAAATCTGACGCGGGACGATGTCTACGATTATTACAAAAAATATTACGTTCCGAACAATGCCACCATTGTTGTGGTCGGCGATTTTTATATGGATGAACTCTTGCCGAAGATCAAGGCCGCCTTTGGCGAAATCCCGAGGGGTCCGGAACCGCCTCAGCAGGTTTCTCCCGAGCCGCAACAGGCCGGGGTCCGCCGCACTCTGGTCAAGCGAGAGGCTCAGCTCTCCTTTCTTTTTGTGGGCTATCCCAGTCCAAACCACCAAAGCCCCGATAACTATGCCTTAACCCTGCTCTCGACGATTCTTTCGTCGGGCAAGAGTGCGCGTCTCTATCGCAGCCTGGTGTATGAGCAACAGCTCGCCCTCGAAGTGGGTGGATCCTATGGCGCGCTGACGAGTGACCCCGAGCTTTTTTATCTCTATGCGACGGCGCAGCCCGAAACGAATGTGGAGGTTCTGGAAGCGGCGCTCAACAAAGAAATTGTTCGGCTGCAGTCAGAAGGGGTGAGCGAAAAAGAGCTTGAGAAGGCGAAGAACCAAATTGCCGCGGAGTATCTGATGGGCTCGGATTCCAATTTTTTTAGGGCGATGCAGATCGGCACGGCGGAAACCGTGAAGGCCGGCTACCGCTACGTTTTCGATTATGTGGCGAATATCCAAAAGGTGACCGCCGAGGAGGTGAAGGCGGTCGCAGTAAAATATCTCAGGGACGATACGAAAAACGTGGGTCTGCTTTTACCGAAGCAAGCCGAGAAGGCGGTGGATCATGCCCCTTAAAAGGACACGAATCGCGAGGCCGATTTTCCTGTTTGCCCGCTTGGTTTTTATGCTCATGTTGTTCGTATTCGCGATAAAGGGACGGGGCACGGCGGCGCAAATCGAACCGACGCAGTTTCAAACTGAAAATGGAATGACCGTCCTTACTTTAGAGCAGAACGCCGTACCGATTGTCACCATTCAAGTGCTTGTTCGCGCCGGCAGCGTCGACGATCCCAAACCGAAAATTGGTCTGGCCAATATGACCGCAGCCCTACTGGAAGAGGGCACCGAAAAACGGACCTCGATCGAAATCTCCGAGGCCTTGGATTTTATGGGCGCCGACCTTTCCATCCGAGCCTCGAAAGATTATACGACGATACAAATTCGGGTCTTAAAGAAAGATCTCGAGGCCGGGTTCGATCTTTTATCCGATTTGGTGATCCACCCCATTTTCGATCCGAAAGAGATTGCCCGGATTCGAAAGCAAATTGTTGGAGAGATCTTATCGCAGCAAGACCAGCCCGAGTTGATCGCCAGCATCGCCTTTCAAGAAATCATTTACGGCGATCATCCCTATCGTCACCCGACCCTTGGCTTCGAAGCGTCCCTTGAAAAGATCCATCGCAAAGACCTGGTTGTATTTCATAACACCTACTATCGTCCCAACAATGCAATCATCGCGGTGGTGGGTGATATCACGGAGGCGCGGTCCAAGGCCCTTGTGGCCTCGTATTTTGGCGGATGGGAAAGAGGCGTGTCGGTCTCGGCGCTCCATCCTGTTCAAGCGCTTCCCGCGCCGGCCCTGAAACGGATTGAAAAAGATCTGAACCAGGCGACGGTAATCCTCGGCCACGTCGGCATCGATCGGGCGAACCCGGACTATTATGCAATCCAAGTCATGAATTACATCTTGGGCGGAGGCGGTTTTTCGTCTCGAATGATGAAGGATATTCGCGACGATAAAGGGCTGGTCTATTCGATTTATTCTTATTTTTCGGCGAACCTCTATCCGGGGGCTTTCAGTGTGACCTTTCAGACGAAGAGCAGCAGCGCGGGGGAGGCGGTCTCGGCCGCGCGAAGCGTGATCGAATCCCTTCGGGCGACGGGGGCGACGGAGGAGGAGCTTGTCGAGGCCAAGGCCTATTTGACCGGAAACTTTCCCCTTCAGATCGATACGACCCAAAAGATTGCATCGTTTCTCGCCACGATCGCTTTTTACGGTTTGGGTCTCGACTACTTCGATACCTATGCCGAACGCGTTAACCGCGTGACGCGGGAAGACGTTTTTCGCGTCGCGCTCAAATACCTCCATCCCAATCAGATGGTCTTGGTCATCGTGGGCAAGCAGGACCGGATTTCCCTCGATGCAGCTGAAAAGGGTGTCTCCGATTAATGTTTTTCCTCACCGTATTCCGGGAAGGGAAGTCTCCCGCAAGCCGGTTCAACCCTTCATGCCCTCTTGGGCCTTTTCGTTCTTTGTCATCGGGTTTTCCCTCCTCTGCACACCTGCGCTGGCGATATCAGATAATGGATTGACGACGCCTCAGTCCTCGTCGTGGCAGGGGAACTTCAGTGTCCGGGTGATCTCGCCCCGGACGGAAACCATTATTTTCAGCGGAAAAATTTATCAGAAAGGCTTGAGGGTGCGTATTGAGCCGGTCGGCGCTAAGGAAATCGACCTATACGATTTCGAACAGGCGGTAAAACTCCGGATCTTTCCCGATGACAAAATCTATTTTAAAACGGTCCTGTCCATTGCAGAAAGGATGAAAGCCGCGAAGGAGGGATGGACTACTCCACCTAAGCCGTACACGGCCTCCATGTTATTGCTTCGAAGCGGACAGCTTGAAGAAAAAAAGGTGAAACTCTATTTTGTGACGCTGGAACGGGAGGGGAGGAAGTCCTACTCTCTCCGATGGGTGAGCGACGACCCATTGGAGCGCGTGCTTCGCGTGGTCTATCCGGGTCCCGCGGACGAAACCGTGATCGTCGATTACGCCCCCCAGGAAGGAGAGGCCCTCCCGCCGGAATTTTTCATCCCGCCGCCTGATTATTTAAGCCTGAATCCATTCTAAGGGGCTTCGATTTCGAGAGGGTAGTGGGGATCATACTCTCTCCAGAGGCTGTTCGGATTGGGGGCCTCGGGTTTATCGTGATTGCAGATACAATTGGAGAAAATACGGAGGGTGGTTTAAGGATGGTGCAGCGAAGCGGGCTTGCTGATTTTTTAGACGGCCACAGTTCGATTTCTTCCCGCCTGTTTGGCCTTGTAGAGGGCTTCATCGGATTTTTTGATGATGGTTGCGACGTCTTTGATTTCATCCGTATAGGTGGAGACGCCGAAGCTGGCCGTAAACTTGACGGGCGTCTCATCAACATAGAGCGTTAACGCTTCGATCGAACCCCGGATCTTTTCTGAAAAAACCATGGCCCCCCCTGCATCCGTTTCCGGCAAAACGATACAAAATTCCTCGCCGCCGTAGCGGGCAAAGCGATTGGATTTTCGCATACGGTCATGGATGGTGGATGCGATGGCTTGCAGGACTTTATCTCCAAAGGGATGGCCGTATTGGTCGTTAATCTCCTTAAAATAGTCGATATCCATCATAATGACGCTCATTGGCCGATTGTAGCGCTCGCATCGATAGAGCTCATCCTCGAGGAAGGCATTTAGGTATCGGCGGTTGTAGCTTCCCGTTAAGGGGTCCCGCTGACTCAGCTTGAGTAATTCTTGCTTGTAGGCGGCCTCTTCGGTCAAGTCCCGCACCGAGACAAAGAGGTGGGTGATTTGATTGTCTGCGTCCCGGATGGGCCCGATGGTGCAGCTTTGCTGCATGAATTCAAACTGGGTTCGAAACCACTCCAGCGGTTTCATCGCAAATAAATAGGCGTAGGGGTCTTGCGGAAAAAAGGCCAGATTGCCGAAGGCCAAGACCGATTTGCAGTTCCTCAAAAAGCTTCGTTTTTTTAAATTGGGATAAAAGTCGAAAAGGGATCGTCCGATAATTTCGTCCGGACCGATTCGACTGTGGGCCGTCATCCAGCCGTTCCATGACGAGACCATGAAGTTGTTATCAAAGATGACGACGCCGGTATCGATCGTCTCGATGATTTGGGATCTGTCCATTAAAACTGCTCAAGATACCTGTTGAGAGCTTGTTTGAGCCATGAGAAAGATTCTTGGTTTGTGATGAGGAAAAGAAATCCGTTCACGTCGTTGGATTCGAACTTAAATTCCGTTTTGACCAAGATCACAACGCTGTCTTTGGCGATGAGATTTCCGGGAGGCTCCCAGGTCGGTGACGAGCCCATGACGAGTCGGGGAGAGGTGTAGTAGGCAACCTCCTTGAGCTGCTCTGCCAGTTTTCCCACACAGGCCCCGGTGAGGATATTGCCGACCTCGATCAAGGTTTCTTTTTCCAAACGGGCCAGCTCTTTTCCTTGAGGCGCTTCTTTATAGTCGTCGAACATGGTCACGAGTTTTTTTCCCGATCCGGCGGGAAAAACCAAAAAGGCGATACCATTGAGCTTCCCCGAAAAACTTTGTTCGATAATATCAAAGGGAGGCGAGAGGTGAAGCTTATCGGATAGGTAGGATGGAAAGTCTTTCCCCAACAACAGCGTCACCTTCGGTACGCTTAAAAGGACCATGACATCGATGATCTCGGCGAGGTCCGCAGCGACTTGGCCGAAAGCGATATTCATCACCTCTTGTAAGATGTCTTTTTCGTCTTGTGAAAAATCGAGAAGCGGCTTTTTTAGAATCATGATCAAACCCCCATTTTTTCTATGGCAAGCTCGGCCTTCAATATGGCGGCCTTAACGAAGTCTCTGGAGGGCGGCTTAGCGAGGACCATGAAAGCCCCTTTTGCGCAGACCTTGTCGTAGACCTTTTTCTGAGCATCCGCAGTGACAATAACGACAATGGCGTCCTTGTCGATTCGTATGATTTCTTCAAGCGCCTGAATGCCATCCATGACGGGCATCGTCAGGTCTAAGAAAGTGAGGTCCGGTTTGACTTTCTTGAAGAGTTCAATCCCTTCCGCGCCGTTGTTGGCGACATGGCATTCGAATTCGTATTCGAGGGGAATGCAACGTTTGAGGATTTTAATCGCTATTGGAGAATCGTCAACAATGAGTACTTTCTTGATCATAAGACCTCCAAAAGAATGGGTATGCTGGGACTAGGATACGATGTGCTTATGCGGCGGCTTAATCGTTACAGGCCCGCCGAATGGGCTCAATAGCATGATTGAACGTCTTCTTGTTTTCGTTGTTTTTCGATCTATTTTCGTTCTATTCGATCTATTTTCGTTCTAATTGTGGGAAAGGTTACACTTCAAGGGTGTTTTCTATGGCTCATTCTTTAATAAATGATACCCGGTTCATAAGAAGAGTCAAGGAAATCGCGTGGGCACCTTTCCTTTTTTTTATATTGCATGAATTTCTTCTGAGCTTGTAGATTTTTTAATAATTTGAAGGAAGCAAGTATTGGAATCGATCAGTGCTGGGGGAAGGCCGGGCCCGGGATCGCGTTCCGTATATCCACAAGCGCAAGGAGACCGCGAACTTTGCGTCAGTCGGTTTCGCTTCGCGGGGGACTCATTCACGGAGCATTTTTAAAGGGAAAAGCCAACTTCAAGGTTGGTGTTTTTTAAGAGGGATGGATAACGCGATAAAGGCCTCGGCCGGCCAGTCTGCCGAGACTTAAGTTCTCTTAAAAAAAGTACAAGTGGGTTAAGATCCCTTGCCGAATAGCTGTTCGAATCTCATGGCGGTAACCGGTTTACTGTACAGATAGCCCTGTGCTTCTTCGCAGCCCAGGGCTTTGAGAAAGGCTTCCTGAGCTTTCGTTTCCACGCCTTCGGCGATGAGGTTGATCTGAAGGCTCTGACCCAGGGCGATAATGGCGCGGGTAATGGCTTCGTCATTGGGATCTTGCGGAATATCCCGTACGAAGGACCCGTCAATTTTCAGTTTGTCGATCGGCAGACGCTTTAAATAACTGAGCGAGGAATAGCCCGTACCGAAATCGTCAATGGATAGCCGCACGCCCAAGGCCTTGAGATTATCGAGGATGCCGATGTAGTCGGTCTTTTGCATGATGACGCTTTCGGTCAATTCCAGTTCAAGATATTCTGCGCCGAGGCGGGTATCCTCTAAGACCCTCCGAACCGTTTTGATAATTTCGGAGCGCTGAAATTGCAGACTGGACACATTGACCGCGATACGATCCAAGCTCAATCCGATTTCCTGCCAGTGTCGCATTTGGGCGCAAGCTTGGTAGAGCACCCATTCGCCGATAGCCATAATCAAGCCCGAGTCCTCGGCCAAAGGGATGAATTTGGCGGGGTAGACCAAGCCCATTTTAGGGTGTTGCCAGCGGATTAAGGCCTCCGCGCCCATGAGTTTCCCATTTTTCAAGAGGTATTGAGGTTGGTAATGAATAACCAGCTCGTTATTCTCCAAGGCATTCCGCAACGCGGTTTCGAGCGTCAGCCGTTCGAAAACATCCGTCGTGAGTTTGGAGGTGTAAAATTGGTAATCGTTTCTCCCCTCCTCCTTGGCCCGATACATCGCCGCGTCGGCATTCTTAATTAATGTGGCCGTATCTTGTCCATCCCCTGGGAAAAGGCTGATGCCCATGCTCACGGTGAGATGGAGCTCATGCTCTTTCACGCGAATGGGCGGGTGAAAGGCCTCCATCAGTTTCTGCGCCAGGATGGCCACATCCTGGGGATCGCGCACATCGTTAATTATAATGATAAATTCGTCGCCGCCCAGTCGTGCGACGGTGTCCTGTTCCCGCACCATTTGTTTAATCCTCTCGGCCGCTTTTCTCAAAAGAATATCGCCGATGGGGTGACCGAGACTGTCGTTCACATTCTTAAAACGGTCCAAATCCAAAAACAAGACCGCTATCTGCGTGCCTTCTCTTTTTGCGCGAATGAGGGCGCTCTCGAGACGATCGTTAAACAAAATCCGATTCGGTAAATCGGTGAGGGGGTCGTGAAAAGCCAAGAAGTCCATCTGTTCTTGAGAACGTTTTATGGTTGAAATATCCGAAAATACGGCAATATAGTTGGTGAGGCTGCCCTCGTCGTCGTGCAGCGCAGTAATGGTGGCCCATGCCGGGTAGACCTCTCCGTTTTTTCGGCGATCCCATATCTCGCCTTGCCACATGCCGAGACTTTTGATGGTCCCCCACATTTTGTAATAAAAATCCCTTTCCTGCCGTTCGGATTTGAGAAGACGCGGGTGTTTACCGAGGACTTCTTCTTCGATGTAGCCGGTGATTTCGCTAAAGGCCCTGTTGACCGCAGTAATGTTGTTGTCGCTGTTCGTGATAATGACCCCTTCCGCGGTATTCTCGAAGACAGTGGCCGACTGGCGGAGCTTTTCTTCGGCGTTGACCCGGTCAGTGATATTTCGGGCGCAAACAATCAAGGACTTCACTTCGCCCTCATTCATAATCGGACCGACATGTTCTTCAAAGTAATGCTGTTCGCCTCGGGCATCTTTGTACTTCGTTTCGAAGCGGTCGGGCAAGCCCGTTTTCCACACCCCGTCATAACAGGCCTTTGCTCGGGCTTGATATTTTTTGGAAACAAATTTAAAAATCGATGATCCTATTACCTGGTCGAAGGTTAAATCGGAAACGATGTGGTTGACAAACTGAATTTTGTAGTCCCGGTCCAAGAGCAAAATCTGGTCGGGCGAATATTGCGTGATGGAGTGCCATTTTTCTTCCGACTGTTGACGGATGAGCTCGGCCTGTTTTTGTTTGTGGTAATGCGTTTTTCGTTCGATCTCCGTCGCAATCCGTTGTCCCAGTATGCGCAGCAAGTCTTGATCTTCCGCTCTAAAGTGGTGCGGTTTGTCGTCCACCAAGCAGGTGACCGCAATGACTTTGCCGTTGCTATCCAGGGAGGGAAAACCACAGTACGAAAAGGCATTGTATTGTTTTAAAATGGCCACCTGAGGAAATTGCTCCGACACATGATCGAAAAGCTGAACGCTTTTCGTCTTTTCGACGATTCCACAGGGTGCGATGTCCAGGGCGCATTCTCCGACATCGGTCAGGATCTCGCCCTTGACGTAAAGACAGGAGAAATAAAGGGTCGTTCCCCGAACTTCGGAGAGGCACACGACGGGAACGTTCAGGAGCTCGGCAATCATTTGCACTATTTTTTTGAACACATCGTAGGAATCGCCCGACAAAGTAAGGCTGAGTTCGGTGAGTTTTTTTAATCGTTGATAGCGCGTATAGGCCTCATACTCGAATCGTTTACGTTCCGTGATGTCGGTGATATATCCTTTGAGGTGTGTAAGCTGTCCTTCGGCGGAAAAGACCCCGCGACCTTCTTCCGAAACCCATTTGATCTCCCCTCCTGCGGTAGAAATGCGGTACACGAGCTGGTACGGCAGTTTCTTGCCTACGGCATCTTGGATGCGGGTCCACACACCCTCCTGGTCTTCCGGGTGAATGATTTGCCCATAGTGAACAAGGTGCTTGAGAAAGTCCGTAACCTGGTATCGGGTGAGCGCGTAACACCCTTCACTGGCAAACACAAGGGTCCGTTCCTTATCGTTTCGGGATCGGAAAAGCATGCCGGGCAGATTTTCGATTAGCCTTGAAGGCGGCTCTGGGGATAGTCGATCGGAACTAAAAATATTTGAGCCATCCGCTGTCGTTTCTTGAAGGGAAGAATGCTGCGAGTCCGCGCGCGTTTTGCTGTTGGCGCCGTTCGGAAAATGTTTTGGCCGGCGGGTTTGATGTCGTGCGAAAATTTGACCCACGGTCCCTAGCAGGGGTTGTAGATAGTCGATCAATTTTTGGTGATAGCCCTCGGGGCAATTGACAAGACCGATGACGCCGATGACTGGGTGTTCAGGTTTAATGGGAAGCCCCAAAAAGGCGCCGAGCTCGTGAGCTTCTCCCGGTGCACAGGGATGGATGGCGGGGACATCCTTCGAAGGCGCATTCGAGATCACCGCGTTTCCGTTCTCGATAACCTCGGAGAGCAACTTGTTTAGGATCGAAAATGGACCCGCTTCCCGAGGGTCGGTTCTGTGAAATGTCCTCAGTTCGAGGGCCCAGGCTGCATCGATGATCGAAAGAAATTCAAAAGGAGGCCTAGCTTCTGGGTTGGGCTCGACCCCGGCAATGAAACCGAATGGGCTCTCTGTCAAATCGAGGAAGTGGGTAAGGAGGGTGTCGAATAATTCACGCGCCCCGGTCTGAGAGATCGTCAAGTCTTGGACATGGTTGATCGCTTTTAGCAGGGCATTAGTTTTCTTGAGACCATTGTAGTTGACCTTGCGAAGATTGTGTCTTTGCATGAAGGGCCGCCGATGCTCTCAATGGTTGTTTGCCGAAACTTAGAGACTGGAACGCGATTTGTAAAATTGGAAACCGAAATGGCTCGACTCAAGATCGGTGTGGCTAATTAGGCACATCTCTCCATACACTATTCTAATAAATTAATAAATAATAATATTAAGTCCTAAAGTAAGTTATATAAGATTAGGTAAACTATCAAGTAATACATGGAAAAGATTATTTTTTATTTTGACGATTCACTTTTCAAGAGCGCTAGTGAACAGTAAGCCAGGCGTCGAGGTCTATTCGTCTTGGGCGAGAAAATAAAAAAATGGGTCGGACTTCCGGTCTTGGGTGTTTATTGGAAAATGCCGATTTGTCTCCCAAATCGTCCAAGCTGTGTCCGTACGTTTTACCACACTCTGTCGTGAATTTCCACGTTTGTCCTCGTGAACTTTATATCCAAAAAACCGCAAGTGGCGATTAACAAGGGCATAATGTTTATTTTTACGTATGGCATCGTCTTTGCTCAATCCTCTTCATGCAAGCCATTCATTCAAGAACGAAGGGGGAGAAAAATGGCCGTCCTGAATAAAATGAAACGGATGGGGAAGGGACTCGCAATAGCGTTCTGTCTCTTGCTTTTTGGAAGCACGACGCTCGCGATAACCCTCCCTCAGTCTACGGGGACGCTCTCGGAAATAATCGGGCTTTACGACCTCCTAAATCGAAAGCTTCGGGACGAAGCGGCGCTCGAATTGCAAGTCATAAATACCTACCGGCTGATTTCACAGCCTCATTCGGAATACCTTCTTTATCAAAACGGGCTGGGGCTGCAATCTCGTCGGTTGGAATTGGAGCGGGTCCGGTTCGAGAAAGCGGAAATCCTCCGGCGGCTTTCCGAGATCGGCGGCGACAAGGCCTTCGAAACGTCTGCATATGCAGGTGGCGAGAGAAATCGAGTTGGCTTGCCGGTTTATTCGAGCTATAGCGGTGCGCCGATGCTCTCTTTTTCGGAAGGGCGGTTTACTTACGCTCCTCGCCTTCTAAAATCGGAAGGCGAGACCCAGGGGCGCTATCGGTTTTTGATGGGCATTTTCCTGCTGACGGCCCTCTCGCTCCCGGGGCTCGCCTTTTACAAAGGGCGGCGCGATAGCCGCATCTTGCGAAATACCGTTGCGCTTTATCCTATTTTTAGGGTTTATGGAAATGAGGGCGATCGGAATGTTCTCCGGCCCTTTTTCCGTCGACTGGTTTTTGATCCGCCGCGGGTCTGGATGACGAATACCCGATAGACAGTCGGTTCGATAAAATAGAGGAGGGGAGCCATGCGAGGCATAGATTATTGGGTTGGTGGAAAGACGATGATGGAGATGACCGCGGCTCATCTCATGGAGAAAGAGGTCGTTGCTTTCGAAGAAGGTATGAATTGCCACCGCTTAGCGGAAACCTTGTTTGAGGGAGATTATGGACGACATCCCGGAGGCTTTGGGAGCATTCCCATTATTGACAAAGCGCGGAAGTTGCTGGGGATCGTCAGCGAATTCGACCTCTTGAATGCCTTGATGAAAGGGAGAGACCTCAAAACAACCGAAGCGTCCGAGATTATGACCCGGCCGGCGGTTTCCATTACGCCCGAGATGCCGGTTGAAGAAATCATTGGCTTGCTTCAGTCCCGGCATTTGATCCGCGTGCCGGTCGTCGATTCGGAGTGGAAATTGGTGGGCATCGTCGCGCGAAGGGATATTTTGGGCTGTTACATCGAGTCGACCCTGGGGGCGCTCCCCGTTTTCTAGGGATTTAACGGGTCGAATCCAGCGCAGTGAGAACTCGGGCGCTTCTTGTGAGGGATGAAAGATGGATCTGAACTTATCGAGTGAGCAACGCCAGGTCAGGGAAACGGCGCGGCGTTTTGCAGAGCGCGAGATCCTAAATCGGAAAGAGATTGCTTCGGAAAAAGTGCTCCAAAAAATGGGAGCTGAAGGTCTCCTCGGCGGGCCCATCCCCCTTCAATATAAGGGTGGCGGGTGTGACTTTGTGGCATACGCACTTTTTCTCGAAGAGATCGGGCGAATCTCCTCATCAATACGGTCCGCGTTGTCGGTGCAAATTTCCTTGGTCGCGCTCACGATTTTGAAATGGGGAAACGGAGCGCAGAAAGCCCGTTACCTTCCGGCGCTTTGCGCCGGCGAATCGATCGGCTGCTTTGGTTTGACCGAGCCGGATGCGGGCAGTGACGCAGCCTCGATTTCAACCCTTGCGGAAAAAAAGGGGGAGGCGTGGTCGCTCAATGGGATCAAAACATTTATTACCAACGGAGGGATCGCCGACCTGGCCCTTGTTTTTGCCCAGACAGCTCCCGACATGGGTTCCAAGGGCATCACCGCCTTTTTACTGGAAAGAAAAGAAAGCCCCTTTCTTTCGAATCCGATCGATGGGAAGCTGGGCTTGCGGGATTCCGATACCGCAGAGCTTCTTTTTAACAAAACGACCGTGCCGGAAGCGAACCTGCTGGGAAAGGCCGGCGAAGGCTTTAAAATTGCCATGTATGCCCTCGACCAGGGTCGCTTTAGTGTCGCGGCAGGCTGCGTCGGCATTTTGGAGGGATGTTTGGACGCGTCGATCCGGCAGGCTAAACGGCGTCGGCAATTCAATCGGGCCATCGGCGGGTTTCAGTTGGTGCAAGAGCTTTTAGCCGACATGAAGATCGATGCCGACGCCGCTCGTTTGTTGGTTTATCGGGCGGCCCTTCTTCGGGACAGCGGATTGCCCAACACGACAGAGGTGGCCATCGCCAAACGTTTCGCTTCGGAGGCCGCGCTGAGGGCGGCCAATAACGCCGTTCAGATCTACGGGGCATCGGGTTTTTTGGACGAAAACCCCGTGTCCGTTTATTACCGCGATGCAAAAGCGGCGACGATTTACGAGGGCACCTCTCAAATTCAAACGCTGATTATCGGTCGGGATCTCACCGGCCTTCGCGCCTTTAAGTGATGGGGACGCAAAAGCCGATGTCCCGGGTTTCGGTCATGAGGTTTCGGTCATGAGAAGGATAAGGATAGACAGAAAAGGAGAACGAAAATGATACCCACGATCCAAACCTTAATGTCGAAGAGCCTGAGTGCCATCGATGCGGCAAAATCGGTGGAGGAGGCTGCGGAGCAGATGGCGCGTCTTCGGACCGGCAGTCTCTTGGTGCGTCGAGACGACGATTTTGTGGGGATGATTACGGATGTGGACATCGTCCGGAAAGCGGTGGCCAAACGCTTAAAGCCATCCCGTCTGAGGGTCGAAGAGGTGATGTCCGCACCCTTGATCACGATTCGGACCGATCAATCGATTCTCGAAGCCAATGCATTGATGGAGAAGCACCATCTCCGCCACCTGGGGGTCACCCAATTCGGTCGGGTTGTCGGAGTGGTTTCGGTTCGGGATTTTCTCCACCCTATCCTCATTCAAGAGTCTCCTGAAGCCCCAAGGAAAGGAGCCCGTGCTTCTTAAGATTTTTTCGGTAGGCCTAGGGCTTTCGCGGGGAAACTTCTGGCGAGGGCGAGGTTTCTCTCCACATTCAAAAGGGCAAGGTCGTAAGGCAGCTCCTCGACCCCGAAGTGGTCTTGCCCGCCTTCCTTGTACTATTTAAGAAGACCCGGCCCGAGCCTTTCTTGACAAGATCCCAGTCCGTTGATACCTTATGAGTCTGTGGCCTAGTCTGGAGTTTAGGCTGAAATCGATATCTCCTCAAACCTTGATTCGTCGAGGTACACCGATTCCGTGAGAAGAACGCCTCCTTTGTATCCGTTTAGCCTATCCCAGTATTTTTCGTTATTATCTTATCCCGATTCCCTTATTCGCAATTATCCAATAATTAAGGACTTACCCATGAATGTTTTGACCGCCCTCTTTTTGTTGACGGCCATGGCCCTCTCTGCCTGTGCCGGACTGGACTTTAGCCACGTGGACCCTGAAGCGGAGGATTTTCACCCCAAAAGAATTGCCGTGCTCCCCGAGACCGTCGGCGAACACGAATCGGCCCGCGATGTCCTCAACCATGCCGCCACGAATGCCTTGACGGGCAAGGGCTGGTATGAAGCGGTCGTCAACGGCGAGACGATTAAAACGCAATCGCTCGTGTCTCCGGATTTGGCCGCAGAGATTGAGAACTATCTTCAACAAGTCAATACCTCGGGGATCTCGGACCCCAAAAAAACAACGAAGATAAAAGACGCCCTTCAGGCGGATGCCTTCTTTTTAACCTCTGTCACCTCGTGGGAATATGGAAGGCAAGAGGGCAATAAAGTCTGTCGCGTCGGGCTTGGGATAAAGCTCATTGACGCTACAAATGGAACGGTCATCTGGAAGGCCAATCACGAACTCGCCGAAACGTATTGGGTGTTCAAACCCAAAATCAACGATGTTGCCGACAAGTTGATGCGCAGGATGATCGCAGAGATGCCTCATTAGGGTTTGCTGCTGCAATCCCTCAACCATATAGGGAGGACGAAGTGAAGAAATCCGTTGGAACCGGTTTTGCCGTCGTGGCGATTGTATTGTTGTTCGTCTCTCCCTCCTTCGCGAGCGAATGGCAGATTGTGGGACCCAGGGCCTTAGGCATGGGCGGGGCGAATGTCGCCGTTGCCGATGACGCCACCGCAAGCTATTGGAACCCCGGGGCCTTCGGTTTTTTTAAGAATCCGGAAGAAGGCGGCGATTATGGCAGCAGAAGCTGGAGCGGCCAATTGGGCGCTGGTGTCGGTGTGCAGACGCATGAGAACTTGGTTCAGCAGATCGATAACATCTCCAAGTTCGACTTCGATGCCCTGAGCACCGGGCCGTTAAATGCTAATCAAGTGTCGAACTTCATTCAGCTTGTCGATGCCCTGAGAGGGTTTGACGAAAATAAAAACCGCGCGGTCAGTATTTTGGCGAACACCGGATTGCGGACGCAGGTCGGGCATTTTGGGTTCGGCGTCACGGGTCTTGTCGATGTCTCTTCGAAAGGGGATATCGATTTGGAGAACATCGCGCCGGTCAGCGGCGCACCGACCTTTTCGATCGACGATTTTACCGATCCGGCCAGTTTTGGATGTACCCCCTGTCCTTCGAATCCGTCTGGGGGACTGGATGACAGCCAGAGGTCCGATATTGACGGCCACCTCACCGATCTCGGATGGACTCCTCAACAGAGAACGAACTATATCGATTCGATGGACAATGGTTTTGTCGCGTCGGGCGTGGCGCCCACGGCGCAAAACGTCGAGCAGATTAAAAATGTCGCGACCACCGCGGACCTGGCTGCAGGCGCGGGAGGCGCGATTTCAAACAACACATCGAGTCTTGTCTTTAAAGGCATCGGGCTTGTCGAGGTGCCTCTGACTTACGGGCGGGCGGTGACGGACGATCTTGCGATTGGCGGCAATCTCAAATACATGAAGGCGCGGGTCTACGATTTTGAGACGCGCGTCTTTGGCGATGACTTTGGCGACAAACTCGACAAGGCCTTGGATGACTATACCGAAAAAACCAATGTCGGCATCGACTTGGGCGGGCTCTACCGTTTTGGCGACGATCTGCGGGTGGGCTTGGTGGTTCGGAACCTCAACGCCCCAAAATTCGGCTCGATTCGACAGAACCCCCAGCTCCGCACGGGGGTGGCCTATAAACCCATGCGCTTTGTTACCCTTGCGGCGGATCTCGATTTAACGCGAAACGACACCCCCATTGGCGGCGATTTTAAATCGCAAAATATTGCCGCGGGGATCGAATTGCGTCTGCTTAAAATTTTAATGTTGCGTGGGGGCTTGTATCGTAATCTTGCCGAAAACGACATTGGTCTGGTCTATACGGCGGGCCTGGGACTGAACTTGTGGTTGGTTAACCTCGATGTCGGAGCGGCCATGTCGAAGGACAAGACCGATTTTGACGGCGACGAGATTCCGGAAGAGGTCCGCCTCGCCTTTGCGCTTTCGATGCTGTTTTGACTTCATTCTATTATTCCGATATCATCGACAGCTTTAAGGCCAATACGGCATTGAGGCGCATGGTGTCATCGGAAACCCCTACCCAAAAATCGAATAAAGCGGCGATAGGCTTCTCCGCATTATTTCCAGGGATCGGACAATTATATGCTGGCGATTTTGCGAAGGGTTCCGCCTTTTTTTTCGCATCCATTCTTTTCGATGTCTATCTCCTTCCCGAAGGGTATTGGGATATTTTTCGAGGTGAAATCACCATGAACCTCAATCTTTACCTCCGGCTTGTTTTTTTAGGGGGTTTTCGAATGTGGGTCGTGATCGATGCCGACCGAACGGTAAAACGGAAAAATGCCGAATTGAGTTCATCGCTTCTTAAAAAGTAATTGCATCTCCTATTCCCCATCCTAAATTAGAATTCGATCTTGGGGGAATTGTCCAATTACACGAAGGACAATGCCCAAAGCTGTTTTTATTGGCGGCCCCTTTCCCGTTTGCCAGTGTGCCGCTTCAGAGGATGATGTGTTGAGAAGTGCGGCGGCTTTCAATCCCGCTCTCTTGGATTCTGCATTTTTAATTCGGCTTGCCCCCACTATAGGGGAGGCCTATAATGAGGAAGCGTCCGTATGGATAGTTTACAAAAGCTCAAAGGGAAAAAAGTCGAAGTTGTTTATCAAGGTATGACTTACAAAGGAACGCTCCTCGGCGCGAGCGTTGCCGAGATCCATTTACAGACTTCTAGCAGCCGGGTGGTCCTGCCCATGGCGGGCATTAGTTCGGTATGCGAATCGTCGGAGGGGACGAGGTAGCGGATGAATGAAGGCGGAGAAGGGCCGGCCCAATCCGGACCGGGCTTGACGGAAAGCCAAGAGCCAGCGCCTAAAACCCTAAAGGGGAACGGCTACGCCGCGCCTTACCCGACCGAAACGACTGCCAGGCCTAAGCGGGTCGAAAAGACGCGCTTTACAATCCCCATCCTCCTTTTTTGTATTACTTCCTTTACGACGCTTCTCGCCGGTTCTTACCAAATTGGCGGCAACCCAATGCAAAATCCCGCCGATTTGGTTAAAGGCATTCCCTTTGCGTTTACTTTGCTCTCAATTCTTTTTTGTCATGAAATGGGTCACTACCTTACCTCGATACGCTATGGCGTCAACACCTCTTTGCCCTACTTTATTCCGGGTCCCTGGTTTCCTTTCGGCATCGGAACCTTCGGGGCCTTTATCCGTATTAAATCGCCGATCTTCAAAAAAGCCGCTTTGCTCGATATTGGTGCAGCCGGACCGATCGCCGGATTTATCGTTTCCATTGTTGCCGTTGCGATTGGGCTTCAATCATCGGAAATTGTCGAAGTTTCCGATTTCGATGCCCTCTTCCGCTTGGGCGATCCCCTCATTTTTTCGATGATCGCGAAAGTATTGGGTAAGATGCCTCCGGAAGGCTACGACATTGCGCTCAATCCCGTGGCCTTCGCCGGGTGGATCGGCTTTTTTATCACCGCGATGAACCTCCTCCCCATCGGGCAATTGGATGGTGGGCATATTGTTTACGCCCTCATCGGAAGAAAGGCCCGCTATATTTCCATCGGGTTTATTCTCATTCTCGTCTTCTTGGGGACTGTGGGATGGAAGGGATGGTTTCTCTGGGCGGTCCTGACTGCGGCAATGGGGGTGCGTCACCCTCCAGTCAACGATGGCGATACTCCCCTCGATTTCAAGCACCGCTTAATCGGTCTGAGCTGCGTCATTATTTTCATCCTGACCTTCATGCCCAACCCCTTTATGACCGGCCCTTAAACCCGATCCGCGCAGGGACTATCTTTTCCAGATGCTGTGCGAGAGAGAGAGGAGGGGGCTTAAGCCGTTTCGATGAGGTCGGCAAGGCGCTTACCCGCGACAAAGGCGGAGCCCCAGGCCACGCCATCGCGGTGGTCCGATGGAAGGATGAGAAGGTTTTTATCCCCTTTGGGCCGCAGATAATACGAAACCCCTTTGATCAGCTCTTTTTTCTTGCCTGCATATTCCACCTCTGCATCGCGGGAATCGCCGCTTCGCATGGGGTCGAATACCTTTTTCGCTTCGAAGGGGAACCTTTCCTGCGAGAGGGGAGAGGCTTGCGGAACGATCAGGGTCTTGGAAAAGGGGATGAGCCAGTAGAGCCGCTCCAAGATCTTCGATTCCAAGGCCTTGTGGTCGAAGATCAAGGGCTTGCGCCGTTCCCGAAGAAAGACGGAAACCGAGATGCGGCGCACATTCTCATTTTTCTCCCTGTTTTCATCGGGGATATTGAGACGAAGGACTAAAATATCGAGAAAACCATGAGGCGGGTCCTTTCCCCAGGTCATGAGGAGGGTTTCTTTCATCGGCGGCGGAAGCAAGTCTTGAGGAAGGCGAAAGAAAAAATCGGGGACGTTATTCACGGGGGGTTTCGAGATGATAAATTGAGACCCAGCCACCGTGCCTCCATGCGATAAGCGCAACTCGGTAATTGTTTTTCCTTTCCGCTCAAAGCCCGAGGCTTTTTCCCCTTCCGAAATGGTCCCCCCCCATTCCTTGATCAACTTGTGGAAAAACGAAACCAGGGTCGGATAGCCCCCAGTCATTCGCACGCCTCCGTTTTGAAGGCCAGAGAGCAAGAGGATTAAATCGAAGGCGCTGAGTTTTGAAAGCGGTTTTTTATAGGCAAAAAGGGACAGGAGTTCGAAATAATGTCTAAGGTCCGCGCTAAAGGAAAATTGAGACAAGAAATCGGAGGCAAGGGCTTTTTGTTGCGTACGGACCGCCTTCGAAAAATCGAGCTGCCTCCGCCACTCTCCCAGACGTTCCCCCATGCCCGAGATCTCGACCTGTTGAAACTGACCAAGAAAAGGGTAAAACACGGAAACCTCCCGTTCGACTTGCTCGAAAAGGACTTTGAGCTTGTGAACCTGGCTCCCGTATTCCCGCTTCAGTTCATCCAGATAATTATCGCGATCTGCATAGAGATCGACCCGGTGGGAGGGCTGGATGACTTGCAAGAGCGGGGTGCATTTATTATAGACGAGCCCCTTTTTTCGGAGGGTGGGAATCGGGAAGGCGAGCTCCGAAAAAAAACCTTCCATAGCCCCTAATCTTTCGAAGCCAAAATATAGAAGAGGGCCGGTTGAAAACCGAAAGGCCGGGTCCGGAAGCGGGGCGACCGTGCGGTCAAGGTTGCTCAGCAGAAAAACGCGGCGCCCTCTTTTTGCGAGGAAGGCGGCCGCCGTAAGGGAGGTGAGGCTATTCCCGAGAAAAACAGCATCGTACCGTTTATCTGCCATCGTGATAAACGTTTAACTCCCTTGTTTAAGAGGCAGGCAGAACGAGATCGAGGGTTCGGAAAAAAAAGGGGATTTCGATGGCCGCGTTCTCGGGAGAATCCGAGCCGTGAACCGCATTGGCCTCGATACTCTCGGCGAAATCGGCCCGGATTGTCCCCGGCGCCGCCTTTTTGGGATCGGTCGCCCCCATCAAGGAACGCGTTTTTAAGACGGCATCTTTTCCTTCTAAGGTTAGGGCGACGATGGGACCCGAAGTCATAAACGAAACGAGACTTGCGAAAAAGGGCTGATGCCGATGCACACCGTAGAAGGCCTGGGCTTCCTCCAGTGTGAGCCTTTGCATTTTAAGGCCAACGACCTTCAACTGGGCTTTTTCGAATCGTTCGATAATGGCGCCGATGTGATTTTTTGAAACGGCGTCCGGCTTTAAAATAGACAAGGTTCTTTCGGTCATTTTCTCCCTTTACTCACAATTGTCCATAGCGAATTGGCGCTAACATATCCCAAACCGAAGATGATGTCAATGCCCCTTCATTTATAAGGGTTTGCGAGTGATTTTGTCTCGGAGAAACGACGATGCGAAGGCGGAATGGCTTCGTCGAATCTGGAATTTCATGGCCTGTAAAAGCAGCGATGGGCGGAGAGATTGACGGAATAAAAAGAAAGATGTTATAACCAAGCCCCATTATTTTGGCGGCGTAGCTCAGTCGGTAGAGCAGGTGAATCATAATCACTTGGTCGGGGGTTCAAGTCCCTCCGCCGCTACCATTATCTCAAATGTATTCGATCTGTCCTCTGCATCGCGATACCCCGACCTCGGCCGCGTCAGAAAGCCGAGGGCCGTGCCTGTCGATCCCTCACCGTCGATCTACACCCCTCGTAAAAAAATCTAAATAAACCCGTAAATTCACGAGTTGTCCCCGTCGAGCCTGGCTGTTAGTCCCAAGACAGCTTTTCTAAGATTGAATGTTTTTCCTGTCTGGACGGTGGCTTGGGGAAATTGGGGGCAAGCATTATTTTTCGCAGGAATCATCGCCTTCCTTTCCCGATTGTGCTACCGACAGACGACCCCGTCGAATATTAAGGAGGATAAAAATTGAAAACAATCATCGGGATGATCTCCCTTCTCGTACTTGCATTCGTGTCAACCGCTCAGGCGGGGATGACACCCAAAAGCTACACGCTTAGCCCCATGATCGGCGTTTACCAATTTGAAGGCGATCAAGATCTGGAGACGCGTCCGGTTTTATCGCTTAGGCTGGCGTATCAACTCACAACGCGATGGGCGATAGAAGGGGCCTTCGAATTCGCCGCATCGGAATCGGAAGCCGGGATCACGTCGGGAAATGATATCGACACCTTCCTTTATCATCTCGACGGTCTCTACCACTTTAGGGTCGACCAGAAATTCGTACCTTACTTGGCGGCGGGCTTGGGAGGCATCACGCTCGACAAAAATTCCCAAGGAGGCAATACGAATTGGATGGGGAATTACGGATTCGGCGCAAAATATTTTTTTGACGATCGATTCGCGCTTCGAGGGGACCTTCGCCATATTTTCTATGACGACGATCAAACGGAAAATAATCTCGAATTTGCCCTAGGTCTGGTCTACACATGGGGCGCAGTCCCAAAAAAAATACCGCATAGTGCTGGGATGTCGGCCGACACCGACACCGATGGGGATGGGATTCCAGATCGTCAAGACCATTGTGGCGACACGCCTTCGGGGAAGAATGTTGACAGCAAAGGTTGTCCCATAGCAGCAAAGGACACAGATGGCGACGGGGTGCTGGATCCTCAGGATTTTTGTCCCAACACTCCACAGGGTGTCAAAGTGGGTATTGAAGGCTGTCCCGTCGATAGCGACAAAGACGGCACCCCCGATCATCTCGATCCATGTCCAGATACTCCTAAAGGCCTTATTACCGATGGAAAAGGGTGTACCCTCGATACCGATGGGGATGGCATCTCCGACAGCAGAGATCGCTGTGCCGATACGCCCGCCGGGGCAGCGGTCGATGGGAAGGGTTGTCCCCTCGCGGAAAAGGACAGCGATGGCGATGGGGTGATGGATGCCCAGGACCGTTGCCCCGACAGCCTACGCGGCGCATCGGTCGATTCGGCAGGGTGTATGGTTGTTAAAGAAAAGGCCAGCGTCACATTAAACATCGGTTTCAAATCGGGTAGTGCCGATATCCAAGCGCAATATGGGACGACATCCGAAAAGTCGCTGACTTTATGAAGGCTTTTCCGAAGACCCGTACCGAAATTGAAGGGCACACGGATAACACCGGTTCGGAGAGAAGCAACCGTGTCCTTTCCCAAAGACGTGCCGACAGTGTAAGACAAGAGCTGATCACGCGTTTCGGGATCGATCCTTCGCGTCTCACAGCTAAGGGTTACGGTGCTTCTCAACCGATTGCAGACAATAATGCTCTGGAAGGGAGAGAGAAAAACCGTCGGGTGGTCGCCACGATCACGGTCGGCAGAGAATAAATCAAGATCCAAGGATCCACCGGATGCGAATGGGCGAGGCCTCTAATGTGGGGCCTCGCTTTTTATTGCTCTGTCCCGCTCAGCGCTGAGCGGATGGCAGTTTATCGAGCCCGGTTTTTTTGCAGGTCTCTGTTTCCCCAAAAAGCGTCCTTCGAACTTGAATGACGATCGATGGACTGTGCTAAACGCGATGAGCGCTGAACCTCTTCATGCCTATTTTTCAGCAGGACTGCTGAAATCTTAGCAGCACAATCACTTTGCATCGTTTCCCTGAAAAGCGAAAGCAGACCAATTTTATTATTAAAAACAATCCCTTTTGTCATTGCTTTTTTTGTTTCGCCAATTTGGAACAGTTTATGCTCTATGACCTCTTCCGAGAAGCAGGGCCGTTCTTACAGCAATTTCACAATTCAGTGAGGGAGGATAGGACAATGAAAAAATTCTTTGCAACGGATCATTCAAGTGCGGCTTTAATTTTACGGCTGATATTGGGACTGGTGATGTTTCCGCATGGGGCGCAAAAGCTCTTCGGCTGGTTTGGGGGCTTCGGTTTTTCTGGCACAATGGGGGCTTTTACAGGGAGCATGGGTATCCCGGCTGTGATTGCCTTTCTTGTTATTATCGGGGAGTCCTTCGGGGCCATCGGCCTCATCGCCGGTTTCCTCACCCGCTTCACGGCGGCGAGCATGGCCGTCATTATGGTGGGGGCCATCAGCATCGCCCACTGGCAACACGGCTTTTTTATGAACTGGTTTGGCAACCAGGAAGGACAGGGATACGAATACCATCTTCTCGTGATTGCGATTTCCGCCGCGCTCATCATCATGGGGGCAGGCAAGTGGTCCGTCGACCAGGAAATCGCGAAGCGACTTCCTGCTTAATCCGCTAGACGCGCCACGAAAGGTCTTCTTTATTTACGCATAGAATACACATCAAATGAAAGGGTGAAAAATGAGAAAGATGATTGCCATAGGCTTTCTTCTTGTACTGCTTCCGCTATCCGCATGGGCCCAGACGATGGAGGCAAAGACGGTTAAGATTGCGGAGGGCGTCTAAGTGTACGACGCGGGAATGTATCTCTCCATGTTTGTCGTCACGAAAGACGGTGTCATCGCAGTCGAGCCGGTCAATTCGAAACATTCGAAGGGCCTGTTGGCGGCCATTCGAAGCGTCACGGACCAGCCGATTCGCTATCTGCTTATGAGTCACACTCATTGGGATCATGCCAATGGCGGGCAGGTTTTTCGGGACAAAGGGGCGACGATACTGGCCCATGTCGAGGCCCACGAATGGATGAAGGCCAACCCGCATCCGGACTTGGCCCTGCCGGACGAAAGTTGGGCAGGAAATAGAAAGGACATCGTCCTCGGCGGCACCACCCTGGAGTTGCACTACATGGGGATGAATCATGGACTCGGCATGACCGTGTTCCGCTTGCCGAAGGAAAAAATCGTTTACGTGGCCGACCTGGTTGCGCCCAAGCGGGTTTTCTTTGCGACCGTGCCGGATTTCAATATCAAGGAATGGAGGAGCGCCTTAAAAGCAATCGAGGCCTTGGATTTTGAAACCGCCGTTTATTCTCACAACGCCAGCGGCAAGCCGATGGGAACAAAGGCCGATGTCACCGAGACCCTCGCCTATATGGACGATCTGCAGGCGGCCATTTTTTCGGAATTTAAAAAGGGCACCCCTTTTACAGAAGTGCCGACTGCCATCAAGCTGCCCAAGTATAAAGACTGGGCCCTGTACGATCAGTGGCTGCACTTGAACGCGTGGCGACTCATGCTGGATAGCCACATGGGGGCCTTTCCCTGGCGTCCGGACCATGCCTACGAGGGAAATGAATAGGGCTTGATCTGTGCCAAATTTCACGGCGATAAAAAATTAAGAGAGGATAAAAAGGTTTCCCAATGAAAACGAATCTTAAAGCAAAAGCCAATTCAGTCCGGGCCGATTTTGGCCTTTTGGGAATCGTTGTGGGTTTGATCACGATTTTCTCGATCGATGCGGTTTTCGCCCAGCCCGCAGGCCCGCAAGGCGGGCCGCCGGGGGTTTCAATTGCAGTGATTGTCGAGAAGGACGTGAACCCGCCTTTGTCGCGGAATGGCAGGGTGGAGGCCGTTCAGTCCGTCGATCTTCGGGCGCGGGTCGAAGGCCTGCTTGAAGAAATTAAATTTAAAGAAGGGGGCGAAGTTCAAAAGGGAGACCTTCTTTACGTAATCGAGCAGGCCCCATACAAAGCCGCCCTTCAGGTGGCCGAAGCCGAGGTGACCAAAGCCGAGGCCGCCTTGGCCAATGCCCGACAATTCCTCAAACGGCTTAAATCCACCCGTAAAGGAGCCGTCGCCGAATCGGATCTGGAAGCCGCCGCCAGTACGGAGTTACAAGCCAAAGCCAGTTTCCTGGAGGCCGAGGCCCGGCGGCTACAAGCAAAACTGAATTTGGGCTATACGCACATTCGCGCCCCCATTACGGGCCGTATCGGGAAATCGACTTTCACCGTGGGCAACCTGCTTGGACCCACTTCCGGGGTTTTGGCCCGTCTGGTTCAGCTTCATCCCATTCGAGTGGTCTATTCCGTAAGTGAAGACCGGGTTTTCAATGTGCGTCTCGAAAGTAATGGACAAAGCCTGGAGGCCTTGAATGCCTCCTTTGTTCCGGAAATTGAGATGCCCAACGGCGCGATGTATCCGCACACGGGAAAGATTGATTTTATAGACAACCAGGTCGATAGCGGCACCGGAACCGTCGCCATCCGGACGATTTTCCCGAATCCGGAGACCTTGTTGCTCCCCGGTCAGTTTGTCAAAGTGGTGGTGCGGCGAGACGAAGCGAAGCGCATGCCCATCGTCCCTCAGGCGGCGATTATGGAAGATCGTGAAGGCCGCTTTGTTTTTGTGGTCGATGCAGACAATACGGTCCTGCAACGGCGGATTCGTACCGGCTCAAATGTCGGGAATGGCTGGGCTGTGGAAGAAGGGCTTCAAAAAGGCGATAGCGTCATTGTTCAAGGCGTGCAAAAAGTGCGGCCAGGTCAGGTCGTGCGGCCGCTTGTGGCCGGACAAGGGGGTCAGCCATGATCTCGAAAGTTTTTATCGAAAGGCCGCGCCTCGCCATTGTCGTCTCGCTTGTGATTACCCTGGCGGGATCCTTAGCGATGTTGAATATTCCCGTGGCGCAGTACCCTGAAATCACGCCGCCGGAAGTCCGGGTCACGACAAACTATATCGGTGCAAGCGCCGAAGTTGTGGCGCAAAGTGTCGGTGCGCCGATTGAGGCCGAAGTCAACGGCGTGGACAATATGTTGTACATGTCCTCGACCAGTGCCGACAACGGCAGTTACAGTTTGAGCGTGACCTTTGACGTGGGAACCGATCCGGATCTTGCCCAAGTCAGCGTGCAAAACCGCGTGCAGCAGGCGGTCTCCCGCCTTCCGGTCGAGGTGACGCGCCAGGGGGTCAGCGTGCGCAAGCAGTCTTCCAATATGTTGATGGTCGTTCAGTTTCTCTCACCCGGCGGAAGTCAGGACGAACTGTTTATCAGCAACTACGTGAGCATGACGGTGAACGATGCCTTGTCCCGAATCAAGGGCGTGAGCACTGTTTCGATTTTTACCCCGCAGGATTACAGCATGCGGATTTGGATGGATCCGGAACGCATGGCGGCCTTGGGGCTGACCTCGGGCGACGTTGTGGCCGCGATCGAGGGCCAAAATATTCAGGCGACGATGGGGGCGATCGGGACCGCCCCGGCGGTTCAAGGCCAGCAGTCCCAGATTGTGCTGCGCGCGAAAGGCCGATTGAAGACGGTCTCCGAATTCGAGGAGATTATCGTTCGCACCAACGATCAAGGCGCTGTCGTGCGGCTTGCGGACATTGCGCGTGTGGAATTGGGGGCGCAATCTTATTCGGGCAGTTCCAAATTCAACGGCTCGGCATCGATTCCCGTGGGCATCTTTCAATCGCCGGAAGCCAATGCGCTCGATACGGCCGAAGCCGTAGCGATAGAATTGGCCCGTTTGTCCAAACAATTTCCGAACGATCTTGAATACCACATCGCTTACGACACCACCAAGTTTGTCCGTTCGGGCATCCGGGAGATGATTGTTACGCTCTTCATCACCTTTCTACTTGTGGTGGTCGTGACCTATCTATTCTTACAGGATTGGCGGGCGACCCTGATCCCTTCCCTCACGATTCCTGTCTCTTTGCTGGGAGCCTTCGGTATCCTCATCGCCCTGGGTTTTTCGGCCAATACCATCACGCTCTTTGGCTTGATTCTGGCCATTGGGGTGGTCGTGGACGATGCCATCGTCGTCGTTGAAAATGTGCAGCGTATTATGGAGGAAGAAGGTCTAGAAGCCGCGCCAGCGACGCTGAAGGCCATGCAGCAGGTCACGGGGCCGGTCATCGCCACGACCCTGGTTCTGCTGGCGATTTTTATCCCTGTGGGTTTTCTCCCCGGCATTACCGGTCAGCTCTACAAGCAGTTCGCCGTATCGATTTCGGCAGCCGTGCTGCTCTCTACGGTCAATGCCCTTACGCTAAGCCCGGCTTTGTGCGCCACCTTGTTGCGGCGGCCTCAAGCCATCCGGCGCGGCCCCTTGGCCTGGTTCAGCCGCACGCTGGATGTCTCTCGAAAGGGATATCTTGGCGCGGCGGGCTGGTTGGCGCGGCGATTGCTCGTGACGGGCTGTCTGTTTGTTTTGATCGTTGTGGGCGCGGGGTTTTTGTTTAAATCGCTCCCAACCAGTTTTTTGCCCAATGAAGACCAGGGGGTGATTTTTGTGAATGTCCAGCTCCCGGATGCCGCAACGCTTCCACGGACTCAGGCGGTTTTAACCGCGCTCGAAGAAACGATTAAAGGCTTTCAAGGGGTTTCCGATGTGGTGGCGATCAGCGGATTCAGCATCATCAGCGGCGCTGCAGAAAATGTGGGTCTCGGCGTCGTGGTGCTTGAACCTTGGGATGAGCGCACAAAACCCGAGCTTCAACTCGATCCGATTCTGGGTCGAATCCGGGGCGCGATGGCGGCCATCCCTTCCGCCAATATTGCCGCATTTCCCTTGCCGCCGATTCGAGGCTTGGGAACCACGGGCGGTTTCGATTTTCGATTACAGGCCTTAAGGGGGCAAACGCCGCAGGAACTCAGTTCGGTCATGCGCTCCCTCGTGGTGGCTGCGAACCAAGATCCCGAAATTGCCGCCGCCTTCAGCACCTTTTCAGCGGAAGTTCCTCAGCGTTTTGTGGATCTCGACCGAACGAAGGCCGAGTCGATGAAGTTGCCGGTGGGAGAAATTTTTTCGACGATGCAGGCCCAGCTCGGATCGCGCTACGTCAACGACTTTAATCTCTTCGATCGTGTCTATCAGGTGAAGATTCAGGCCGACGCCAATTTCCGAAGCAGCGATTCGGACATTCAGGAATTGTATGTCCGCAGCACGGACGGAAACATGGTCCCCCTGAGCACCCTCGTTTCGACCTCGACGATACTCGGCCCTCAGCAGATGAACCGCTACAACCAGTTTTCATCGGCGCAGATCAATGGAGAGGCCGCGCCCGGTTTCAGTTCGGGTGAAGGCATGGCCGCGATGGAGCGGCTTGCCGCGCAAGTGCTTCCGGAGGGCTATGCCTATGCCTGGTCTAGCCTATCCTATCAGGAACAAAAGATTGGCGGCGAAGCGCCTCTTATTTTTGCGCTGGCCCTGCTCTTTGCCTATCTTTTTCTGGTGGCCCAATACGAGAGCTGGACCCTTCCCCTGTCGGTGATCCTCTCGATCAGCGTTGCTGTTTTTGGGGCGTTGGCGGGTTTGTGGTTTGCGGGCATCGACAATAATATTTACACCCAGGTCGGCCTGGTGCTCCTGATCGGTTTGGCGAGTAAAAATGCGATTTTGATTGTCGAGTTTGCCAAGACGGAACGGGAGTCCGGGGTCGCCATTCATCGAGCCGCGATGAACGGGGCGAAACAGCGTTTCCGCGCCGTGCTCATGACGGCTTTCTCGTTCATTCTAGGAGTCATTCCTCTGGTGATTGCCACGGGTGCGGGCGCAAACAGTCGGCGGGCTATCGGCACCACCGTCTTTTCAGGGATGTTGATCGCCACGGCCCTGGGTATCTTTCTCATTCCGGCGCTGTTCGTGGTCTTCCAAAGCCTCGGGGAGAAATTTAAAAAGGTCTCCAGCGATAAGACTCATTCTTTCGATCTGGCGCAGAAAGGAGCGAGCAAGCCATGAGACAAAATAGACAAGAGCAATCAAGGGGAAGATCGGGGCGGGTCCATCGTCCCGGTAAAAAATGGATATTCGCACTTTTGGCGGTCCTGTTTGTTTCGGGTTGTGTGACAGTTGGCCCGGACTATGTTCCGCCGGAAATTCGAAAGCCTGCGCAATGGATCGCGGGCGCGGATGAGAAAGCGGGCGGCGGAAGCGATCCGCAATCCCTGGCGCAATGGTGGTCCGTTTTGAACGATCCCTTGCTCACAGACCTGGTTGAGCGCGCGGTTCGGGGGAATTTGGATCTCAAACAGGCCGAAGCCAGAATACGCGAAGCTCGCGCGCGCCGGGGCATTGCCCGCGCGAATCAGTTTCCGACTTTGGATGCAACAGGCTCGGCCCAGTTGAGGCGAAGCAGCGCATCCACGGGCACGGGCAAGGAAAGCGATTTTTTTTCGCTGGGTTTCGATTCCGCCTGGGAGCTGGATCTGTTTGGCGGCATCCGAAGGTCCGTAGAGGCCGCTGATGCGGACATTGATGCCCGGATAGAAAGTTTTCGAGATGTGATGGTGAGCCTGACCGCGGAAGTGGCCTTCAATTATGTGGAGGTGCGTTCCTTTCAGACCCGCCTTTCCATTGCCTTGGCCCATCAGGATGCGCAGGCGGAAACCCATGAGATTGTCCGGGCGCGATTCAATGCCGGCCTCACGAGCCTGCTCGATGTAGAGCAAGCCGACTTTAATTTGCAGCAGACGCGCTCTCAAATTCCGGCCTTGCGGAGCGGTCTGGAACAGGCCAAAAACCGATTGTCCGTTCTTTTGGGTGAATCGCCCGGTCATTTAAGCAAAATGCTGTCGGTCACAAAACCCATTCCCGTGTCGTCAATTCAGGTCGTGCTCGGTATTCCGGCGGAAACCTTGAGGCGTCGCCCCGATGTGCGGGCCGTGGAGCGTGCATTGGCCGCGCAGTCGGCCCGGGTTGGCGTCGCGACGGCGGACCTTTATCCGCGTTTCACCCTCTTGGGTTCTATTGGATTAGAGTCTTTTTCCTCGGGCAGCCTGTTTCAGTCCGACAGCCGTGCATTTTTACTCGGACCGTCTTTGCACTGGCCGATTTTTAACGCGGGTGCGATTCGCCGCAATATCGCCGTTCAAACAGCCCTTCAGGAACAGGCCTTGATTGCCTATGAAGCGACGGTGCTGCGCGTTTTGCAAGAGGTTGAAAATGCCCTGATCGCTTATGGCGAAGAGCAGCTTCGGCGGGCGTCTCTGGTGAAGGCTTCCGATGCGGCAGCCCGCGCGGTGGACTTGGCGACGGACCGGTATCAGTCCGGTCTCGAAGCCTTTCAGACGGTACTCGATTCCCAGCGGTCTTTATTGTCGCTTCAGGATCAGTTGGCGGCCAGTGAGGGAGAAGTGACCTCCAATTTAATCCGACTGTACAAGGCCTTGGGTGGAGGGTGGATGCCGATGTCCGGCACGGGATGAGCAAGACGGGTGAACCTAAAGAGAGGATCGACTCCGATTTCTAACATTGCAAGATCGGTCGGTCTTTTGTTAAATGTACAACGAGGAGGAGAAAAATGAAAATCGCGATTACAGGACCCACGGGAAATATCGGAAGACAATTGGTCAAAACCCTTCTGGAGAGAGAGGATCTTCAGCTCGTCTTAATGGCCCGCGACGGCAAAAAGCTCGAGAAGGAACAGATGATGGGGGCCGTCGTTATTGAAGGCGACCTCAATGACGGCGCATATGTCCGGAAAGCGACGGAAGGCGCGGATGCTCTTTTTTTATTGATCCCGCCGAACATTGCCGCGAAAAGCGTACGCTCGTATTACAACCGTATTACCGACAGTGCGGTCTGCGCCGTGGGCACCCATAAAATTCCGCGGGTGGTGCTGCTCTCTTCGATCGGCGCACATCTTAAGGAAAAGACGGGACCGGTGCTGGGGCTGCGCGACGCCGAATTGTCGTTTATGCAAGGCCATGCGGATCTCACGATAGTGCGTCCCGCTTATTATATGGAAAATTTTCTGGCCGCCGTCGGAGGCATTCAACAAACCAACGCCATCTATTTGCCCGTGTCTGGATCGTCCAAGTCGGCCTTTATCGCCACCGCCGATATCGCAGCAGTGGCCGCAAAAGTACTGGGTGACTTTTCTTGGAAAGGCAAGCGTGTAATGGAATTGCAGGGCGCGGCCGATTTGAGCTTCGACGAAGTCGCAGGCATCATCTCAAAGGCTACGGGTCGTGAGATTAAGCATGTGCAAGTGACGCCGGAACAGGCCTTCGAAGCCATGACGGGGATGGGCTTGGGCGCAGACTACGCCCAACAGCTGGTTGAACTGCATCAATGCATCGAAAGTGGCGAATTTAAAGCGGAGCAGCCCCGGTCCGCAGAGACCAGCACGCCGACGAGCTTTGCGCAGTTTGCGCGAGAGGTCCTCGCGCCTGCGATCAAAGGCTAGCTAAGGGTGGGCTTTACTCTCTCGCTTCCCTTGTTTTATAGTGGAACCTTATCTGCAAAAGAATCAAGGGATCGCATTCATCAATAAGGGACTCAAGACGGCGCTTCACCCCAATTCTCCCCATTTCAAAAGGGAAGCTATGTCAAACCTGCGCTTGGAAGCTATGGGTTTAGACCCACAAACCTTGGTGGAAACCCTGAACATCTTGGTGTCCTGCCGAGGTTCGCGGGAATTTGCTAAAGCTTCAGATCGTGAACTCGCCCGCTATCTCAAATTCGATGTGGCGGGTGTCTACCTCTATAGCGCCTGCTCCGAGACCTTCAGCTGTATTTCGGCAGAGCATCTCGACCCAGGTGCGCCCGGTTACGAAATCAGCCAACTGCCTGCCGCAGGCTCCATGAAACAGGCCGCCGCGGAGGCCCAAGCCGCCTTGCTTTGCGACAACCTCATCGATTCAAAATGGTCGGAAGGTCTGGCATTGCGTAAGTGGCATAAGGCCTCTTCCTGCATCATCGCTCCCTTAGTGCTTTCATCGCAGGCAGAACAAGAAACAGATCGGACCCTCGGTGTTATTTTTGTCGGCGTGCATCGAGAGGCGGCACTCAAAGAACAGGATCGCTTACGCATGGAAGCACTCGCCCGGCGAATCGCTCCAATCCTTCAAGCCGTCTTGGCCATCGAAGAGCGCGATGCGCTCTTGGCCATCGATCACCGCGCAGTTGTCGGCAGGGTCACGATGGAGACCCTGCTGCCCAGCATCAGCGACATCGTTCAAGCGCTTATTCCCAATGACGGTAGCGCCCTGATTGCCTTGCACAAAAACGATGCCGGGGTGAAATTGGAAACAATTTCCGCCGAAGGCCTTCGGCTCGATTGGGAACACTTCAGCCGTTTTTCCTACAAGGACCTGGCCTTTTCGGAGACCATGGAGACCGGCCGTTCGCTCTTGTTGAACGGGCACAACCGTTGCGATTCTCCCGAAATTCCCTATATGGAATCGCTCGGCTTTCTATCGGGCCTGTTGACGCCCTTATTTATAGAGAAAGAGCCTTTTGGTTTTTTTATCCTTGGCAACCACCGCCGAAATGCTTTTTCCGAACGAGACCTCGCCCTCTGCGACTACCTGGGACACCATCTCTCGCAGGCCATCGGCAACATCAAAGCCTTTTCAGAAATACAAGAATTGAAAGACCAAATCGAGGGGGAAAATCGCTACCTGCGAGAGGTCATCAAAGGATCCGATCGCCATCGTCAGTTGATTGGAAAAAGCCCCCTCTTTATGAAAACCCTAAGCATGATCGATCAAATCGCTCCGACGGATTCCACGGTGCTGATTATGGGCGAAACCGGCACGGGCAAGGAAGGCGTCGCGCAAACGCTCTATGAAAATTCACCCCGCCGGAACAAGGCCTTCATTCGCGTCAATTGCGCAGCCCTGCCGGAAACCCTGATCGAATCGGAACTCTTCGGTCACGAAAAAGGGGCCTTTACCCATGCCGAGGCCCGCAAGATCGGCCGCTTCGAACTGGCGAACGAAGGCACGCTTTTTCTCGATGAATTGGGCGAATTGCCCCTTGCCCTGCAGGCCAAGCTGCTGCGCGCCATCGAAGCACAAGAATTCGAACGCCTCGGCGGTGTAAAAACCATCAAGGTCGATGTGCGGATTCTGGCGGCAACCAATGTGGACTTGGAGGCGGCGGTCAAGACCGGCCGTTTCCGCGCCGACCTCTACTACCGACTTAAAGTCTTGCCCATTACCGTCCCTCCCCTGCGCGAGCGGCGGGAGGACATTCCTGTGCTCGCAGAATATTTTTTAAATCGACACGCCGCACGTCATCGAAAAAAAATCACCCGCATCCATCCGGCCACAAGCGAGGCGCTCGTCGCCTACGATTGGCCCGGCAATGTCCGCGAGTTAAACCATATGATCGAGCGGGCCGTCATTCTGGCGCAGGGACAAGACTTGTGGGTCGAAGAATTGGAAGACAAGCCCGCGACGAAGCGCCAAAACCCTGCGCCGGCCGAAAGCGCCGAAGGACTCGAAACCATCGAACGTGCGCATATCATCAAGATATTAAACGAATGCAATTGGGTCGTGTCGGGCCCCAAGGGCGCGGCAAAGCGTTTGGACATGCACCGGGCGACTTTGCAATACCGCATAAAAAAACTAGGCATCCAAAAAGCGGATCGCTGACGAGTGCAGCCTTTTTTTTCACTATCCCATCATTAAAAAGTGGGGTAAAATCATCAATGAAAGAAATCCGAGAGATGCAAAGATGAAAGCACAGTATCTAGGGCATGTCGTTTTTTATGTGAAAGATCTCCAAGTTGCGCTCGGCTTTTATCGTGACTTACTTGGGTTTAAGGAGATTGGAACGATTTTCAAGGGCAAGGCTGCGGCACTGACCTCGGGACGCACCCACCACGAACTTTTGCTCATCGAAGTGGGCGAGGCCCCGAAGCCGCCGTCGGGCCGCCGCTTGGGTCTCTATCACATCGGCATTAAAATCGGCGACGATCTCGATGCGCTCCGCGCCGCCAAGGCCGAACTGGAGGCGAAGGGCATTGCCATTGAAGGGATGAGCGATCACACGGTCAGTCAAAGCCTCTACCTCAGCGATCCCGACGGCAACGAAGTGGAGCTTTATGTCGATGCCGACCCTACAATTTGGAAAGACGATCCGGCCGCGGTCCTGTCGCCGATCAAGCCTTTAGCTTTGTAAGAAATGTTTTTTAAGCCGGGCTTAAGCTTAAAGAAAGGTCTTGGAGGAACGATCGTCGCCATCGGCCGCCTTCCTATGTTAATCTCTCCTCTCCTTCTCTTTCACACGTGACTCTGAATGTGCATGCCATGAATCGACGACCCCAGGGGCGCTGTGGTTTTTTGAAGCGCTTGTCCGTCTGCATGAAGGTCCCCTCCCTTTTTGTCTTCCTGATTGGAGGACTGCTGGCCTGTACGCGTTTGCCTCCCCAGACAAGCGAACTAGAGATAGGACTTCCCGAGAGCTTTTCCTCATCGGGCGAGATCGCTTTACCTTCGCAGTGGTGGGAAGCCTTCGAAGATCCCGTGTTGGACGCCCTCGTTGTGCGGGCCTTGTCCCGTAATTTTAGTCTCCTCAGCGCCTGGGATCGTCTGGCGCAGGCGGAGGCCGTGGCCGATCGCGCGGGGGCCGCGCGTTTTCCAAGCCTTGAACTCCGCGCGGATGCCGCTCGCAGCGAATCGCGAGGCCCCTCGGGGACCTTAACGACGGGACAGCAGACCCGGTCTTTCAAGCGGTTTTCGATGGGGCTTGGCGCAGCGTACGAAGTCGATCTTTGGGGGCGGATCGGATCGGAACGAGAGGCCGCCGCCTATGCGCTCAAGGCCAGTGAAGAAGATCTGCAGGCCGCGGCCATCAGCCTCAGTGCTCAAGTCGCCACGACCTGGTACCGGCTCGTCGAACAGTACGGCCAATTGGCGCTGCTCGATCGGCAATTGAAGGTCAACACGCAGGTCTCCGATTTAGTCGCCCTGCGTTTCCGCCACGGCCGGGTCCGAGCCGCCGATGTGCTGCGGCAGCGCCAGCTGGTCGAATCGAGCCGCGGAGAGATCACGCAAGCCCAGTCCCGCGCCGGGGTATTGGAACATCAGCTTGCCGTGCTCTTGGGTTATCCGCCCGCCACGCGGGTTTCCGCCCGGCCTACCCAATTGACACCCTTGCCGCTCTTGCCCGATACAGGACTTCCGGCCGAATGGATTCAGCGCCGTCCCGATATTCGCCGGGCCGAGTATCAATTGCTTGCTGCGAACGAAGAGGTTGGCGTAGCGGTGTCGAAGCGCTTTCCGCGTTTAAGTTTTTCCGCCCAGCTCAACAGCTCCAGCGAATCGATGCGAAACCTCTTCGATAATTGGTTGTCCACCTTGGCGGCCAATCTGGTGGCCCCCATCGTCGATGGCGGCAGCCGACGCGCCGAGGTCCGGCGGACCCTGGCCGTTTTATCCCAAGGCTTGAACGACTACCGGCAGATCGTCCTGAATGCCATGGCAGAGGTGGAGAATGCCTTGATTCAAGAAGAGAACCAGCGCGCATTGATCGCGAGTTTGGAAAAACAATTGGTGCTCTCCACCGAAGTGCTGGCGCGGACCCGCGACAGCTACCTCCAAGGGGCCGAGGATTACTTGCGCATCCTCGATTTCCTGTTGACCCATCAGGCCATCGAACGGAACCTGCTCCAATCCCGGCGAGAGGCCCTGGAATTTCGTATCGCCCTGCACCGCGCTCTTGGCGGAGCTTGGGAAATGAACCGCCCTCCGCAAGCCAGGGCTTTTGGAACGGCCTTCAATGAATAAGAGCAAGTGCATAACATGCAGACGAGACCGATGACATGAGGGAACATCCGACCCCAAAAAGAGCGACGCCATCGAAGTCTTCAGTCCTCATACGCATCCTGACGGTGCTGGCCGTCCTCGCCGCTGGCGCTATCATTGCGATGGCTTTGATGAAATCCGGACCAAAGACAAAACGCAAGCCCCCCCAGCGTAGCGCCCGCTTGGTCGAAGTCCAAAGCCTGCGCTATTCAAATCATCCGGTGCGTGTGGAGGGGATGGGGATTGTTCTGCCCGCACGCGAGATCACCCTCTTTCCGCAGGTCAGCGGAAAGATCCGGTGGGTCAGTCCGGCGCTCCTGCCGGGCGGACGCTTTCGAAGCGGCGAGGCCATTGTCCGCATCGATTCCTCGGACTATGAGCTGGTCGTCCGCCAGCGGGCTGGCGATCTGCAACAGGCCGAAAGCAATCTTAAATTAGAGCAGGGTCAGCAGAGCATCGCCCTGAGTGAATTCGAATTGTTAGGCGAGACCATTCCGGAAGAAGACCGCGACCTGGTTCTGCGACTCCCTCAACTTCAAAGTGTCCGAGCAGAGGTTGCAAAGGCCCAATCCGCCTTGGAGCGAGCCCAGCTCGATCTCCAACGCACCGAAGTCAAGGCTCCCTTCAACGCCATCGTCAAAACGAGAGCGGTCGACTTGGGAGAGTCGGTCGGTCCCGCCACCCGCTTGGCGACGCTTGTCGGGACCGACGCCTATTGGGTGGAGGTCTTGATTCCTGTCAAACAGTTGGAGTGGATCGCCCTCCCTGGCGAAAAAGAAATTTCGCCCGGAGCGGCCGTGCGTATCTATAACGATGCGGCCTGGGGGTCCGAGATTTATCGCAGCGGGACCGTTCTTGGTTTGGCCAGCGATCTCGAAGAACAGGGCCGCATGGCCCGTCTCCTGATCTCCGTTCCCGATCCGCTCGGGACGGCCAGCGACGGCAAGCCCTTGCCGCTGCTCCTCATCGGCGCCTTCGTCCGCGCCGAGATTGAAGGTAGACCTTTGGAGCGGGTCGCGGCGATCGATCGGCGGTTTTTTCGCGAAGGCGAAGCGGTGTGGGTGATGAATGCAAAGGACCAATTGGAAATTCGTCCCGTAAAAGTGGCTTTTCGCGATCGAGATCAAGTCTACCTCAGTGCCGGCGTTCGGGAAGGGGAGCGATTGGTCTTAACCGACTTGGCCGCGCCGGTCGAAGGCATGCCGCTGCGCACTGAGGGCGATTTGGCCAAGCGGGAAGGCGGGAGTTCTCCCGAATCCAAACCGTCCGAAAAAACACCGTCCGAAAAAAAAGCGAACGAAGAAAAAGAGAAAGAGTAGCTTCCCCTTTTTTTCTGTTTTCGGGCTTAAACCTTCCCCTTATGAAAAGGGGAAATGAGGGGGGATTTAAAACGGCGCGTCTCTTGAAAGGCAATCTATACAGTGTAAATCCCCCCTTCCCCCTTTGTTAAAGCGGGGTTGAAGGAAATAGAATGGAAAAAGATAAAAGCGAATACGAAAGCGCTCCCAAAGGCCAAGGCCCGATTGCGTGGATGGTACACAACCGGGTGACGCCCAATTTGTTCATGATCGCCCTCTTACTGGGAGGGCTGTTCATGTCGATGAAGATTAAAAAAGAGGTCTTCCCCGATTTTGACTTGGACGAGGTTCTAATTTTGGTGGCCTATCCCGGCGCCAGTCCCGAGGAAATCGAGCAAGGCCTGGTCTTGGCCGTGGAGGAGGCCATTGGCGACGTCGACGGCATCGAAGAAATCAATGCGACCGCCAGCGAGGGCGTGGCCACGGTCGTGGCGAAGTTAATCGAAGGGGGAAAAACGCAAAAGACATTTCAAGACATTAAACAAAAGATCGACCGCATCAGGACCTTTCCGGAAGAAGCAGAGGAGCCGGAGGTTTCGCTGGGCTCCCGGCGGCGGCTGGTGGTTTCGATCGTTCTCTACGGCGAGGCCGGTGAAAGGGTGCTTCGAGAACTGACCGAAGAGGTCCGCGACCGACTGCTTCAAGATCCGGGAATCACCCAGGTGGAACTGGGCGGGGTGCGGAAGGCCGAGGTCACCGTGTCGGTTCCGGAGGCGGCCTTGCGCCGCTATGGCTTAACGCTTGGCGGTATCGCCCAAACGATCCGTGCAACGGCGGTGGAGCTGCCGGGCGGATCCATCGAAACCCAGGGCGGAGAGATCTTAATTCGAATGAAAGAACGCCGGGACTGGGCCCGGGAATTCGCCCGCATGCCCGTCGTCACCACGGCGGCCGGAGCGGTTGTACAGCTTGGGGAGATTGCCTCCGTAAACGAGGGTTTCGAAGATAGCAACAGCGCGCTTACCTTCAACGGCAAGCCCGCCATGGCCCTTGAGGTTTTTCGCGTGGGCGATCAGACGCCCCTCGGCGTCTCCACGGCTGTTCGCAATCGTCTCGCGGAAATCGCAAGCGACTTGCCCCCGGGGATCGATCTCGAAATCATCCGCGACGATTCGGTCATCTATCGTCAGCGCTTGGAGCTTCTGCTTAAAAACGGATTCTTCGGCCTCATCTTGGTCTTCATGCTCTTGGGGCTGTTCTTGGAATTTAGGCTGGCTTTTTGGGTGACCATGGGTATCCCCACCTCTTTTCTCGGGGCCTTTCTGTTTTTACCTTCGGTGGATATCTCAATCAACATGGTGTCGATGTTCGCCTTTATTATCGCTCTCGGCATCGTGGTGGACGACGCGATCATCGCGGGAGAAAATATCTACGAATACCGCTCGCGAGGCATGGGCTTTGTCGATGCGGCGATTCGCGGCGCGCAGGATGTGGCGGTCCCGATCTCTTTTTCCATTTTAACGAATATGGTGGCCTTCGCCCCGCTCTATTTTATCCCAGGGCAAATCGGACGGATCTTTCGTATCCTGCCCGTCGTGGTGTGCAGTGTCTTTTTGATTTCGTGGTTCGAGGCGATCTTCATCCTGCCTTCGCATGTGGCCCATGCGCCAAAGAATAATGAGGGCTCGCTGAGCCACTTTATTCATGCGAAACAACAGCGCTTCAGTGCGCGCTTCACCCGTCTAATTGAGGCGCGTTTCGGTCCTTTCCTTGCGCGCTGCGTGCGCTATCGTTATATGACCTTGGCCGTCGCCCTGGCTTTTTTGTCTATCGTATTGGGTTATGCCTTCAGCGGCCGTCTGGGCTTTATTCTCTTTCCTAAAATCGAAGCCGACCAGGCGGTCGTCTCGGCCGTGCTCCCTTTCGGGAGCCCGATGGAGAAGGCCGAGCGCGTCCGGGATCTCTTGGTGAAGACTGCGGATGCGGTTGTGGAAAAAAATGGGGGATCGCAACTGAGCGAAGGCATTCGCGCGGAGATCACCGAAAACCTCATCGAGGTGACCGTCTATTTAACCGATCCGAATATCCGCCCCATCAGCACCGCCGAAGTGACCCGTTTATGGCGGGAGGAAACGGGGCAGGTGCCGGACCTGGAGTCGCTCCGCTTCGAATCGGATCGAGGCGGACCCGGGAGGGGCGCGGGCTTGACCGTGGAATTGACCCATCGCGATGCGGCGGTCCTGGAGCGGGCGAGCGCCCGGATGGCCGAGGCCCTGGGCGAGTTTCCGAACGTGAAAGATATCGACGACGGTCTTGCCGCCGGAAAACAGCAATTGGATTTTCGGATGCGGCCAGAGGGAAACAGCCTGGGGCTAACGGTGCGAAACGTGGCCAATCAGGTGCGCGGGGCTTTCTTTGGCGAAGAGGCCCTGCGGCAGCAGCGCGGCCGGAACGAAATCAAGGTCATGGTCCGCTTGCCGGAAGCCGAACGCCTGAGCGAATACGATATCGAACGCATGCTGGTCCGGACGCCCTCGGGCCGAGACGTGCCGCTGATGCAAGTCGCCGAGTTCACACGCGGCCGGGCCTATACGACAATCACGCGCCACAACAACCGGCGCACCGTCTCCGTGACAGGCAACGTCGAACCGATTGGCGAAACCAACCAAGTCTTGGCCTCGATCACATCCGATATCCTTCCCGCATTGGTGCGGGACCATCCCGGTCTAAGCTATAGTTTCGAAGGCCGCCAGGCGGAAATGCGGAAGAGCCTACAAAGCCTGGGCGGCGGTTTTGTGATGGCGATGTGCATCGTCTTTTTTCTCCTCGCCATTCCCTTCCGAAGTTATGTCCAGCCCGCCATTGTGATGACGGCGATCCCCTTCGGCATCGTCGGCGCCATCATGGGGCACATCATTATGGGATACAATCTCAGCGTTATCAGCGTGATGGGTATCGTCGCCCTCTCGGGCGTGGTGGTGAACGATGCACTGGTGATGATCGAATTCGCCAACGCGGAACGCGCGAAGGGCGTCCCGCCTATGGAGGCCATCCGCGCGGCGGGCGTTCGGCGCTTTCTTCCCATCATGCTGACCACGCTCACCACCTTCGGCGGCCTCGCCCCGATGATTTTCGAGACCTCCCGCCAGGCCCGCTTCATCATCCCCATGGCGATTTCCCTGGGCTACGGCATCCTCTTCGCCACCGCCATCACCCTCATCCTCATCCCCAGCCTCTACATCATTTTGGAAGATCTGAGGACGCTCTTTCGCCGGTCCTTTTCCGAGAGGGAAGGCCTGGCCAAGGGCGATGAAAAATATCTTGCGGAGTGAGCGGCTGGTTTTAAAAAGATGTTCACGTGCTTCACTGGCCCACCCGCCTTCTCTTCAATTAACGGACACCCTTTTAAAAGGACGGATTCCCGATAGGGGTTTTAGAAATGACCCGTGATTTTTATTTCGATAAAATGAAGGTGAGGGCACCGGAGCACACGCATCCGAAACCTTCTATTACTAACAATAGAATCAAGAGAATCACGGTAAGTCGAACGGGAAGCTCCGTCTTCACGTTTATCCCCGAATGATTGTCGTCGTAACGATTACTCTATCGTCCTTTTTGCTTTTGTCCATTTGGCGAGCGATGGAGATGAGACAGACCTGCGTTTAAAATTAGAAGTGACTTTTTTTGCGGCGGAATTTTGATCGGGGGGAGCGGCGCTTCGGCGCCCCTGTGCACGAGCCCAAGGGTTTCCTCATCACTTCGATGCAGGACAGGGACGACTGGTTTAAGGCGATTGGGCGCAGCGGAAGCCGAGGTCGGCGTAGGCTTCTTCCGGGGGGATGGAGGATCGATAGGCGGCGCGGTAGAATAGCGGCAGGGCGTAGTGGCCGACGCCGCCCCAGCCGCCGCCGCGGAAGACCTTTTGTTTTTCACCGAAGAGATCGACTTGATAGGTCGAATTGGGATAGGGCTGATACCAGTCCTCGACCCACTCCCAAACATTACCCGACATGTCCATGACCCCATAGGGGCTGGCCCCCGATTGAAAGGACCCGACCGGCGCAATGTCGCCAATACCGGAATCACCCGCATTGAGTTTTGTTTTATCGTAATCGTTTCCCCAGGGGAATTCCCGCCCATCGGTTCCGCGCGCGGCTTTTTCCCATTCCGCCTCGGTCGGAAGGCGCTTGCCCTTCCATTCGCAATAGCGGACGGCCTCATACCAGTTGATGTCGGTCACGGGGTGGCGTTCGCGCCCCGGCGGGGCGGAGCGGCCGAAGAAGGCCACCGGCGGGCGGGATTGGGTGGCATCGATAAAGACCTTGTACTCCGCATTCGTTACTTCGTATTTGTCTATATAGAAAAGGGGGAGGCGATGCCGATGCGCCGGGTGCTCGTCGAGATACCAGGGTTTAAGCGTGCCGAGTTCACTGGATTGTTGGTTGACATCCACCTTGTCGCTGCCCCGAATAAACTCGCCTGCCGGAATTTCGATCATGCCGGGCGGCGGAGGCAGGCGCGGTCCTTTTAAAAAACAGCCTGCGGGCGATAGCACCGCAAGTATCGCCAATACGGATAATAGGATGTGTTTTCTCCAAATCATGGAGGCATCATAATCGCTCCGGACCGGCGGGTCAAGACTATCGAGCGCGTTCAACCCCCGTCCATGCGCACACGATGCCATCCAATTCAGATCCCCTTCCATCAGGCGTCGGAATCCTTGCCGATCGGAAAACGGGTCGGGGCGTTTTTCCTTGTAGGAGATAGTCGGGTCTCACGGGGATTCAATCGTGTGTCGCTCATAAGGCAGTGATCCTGTCGATTGGACTTCTCGTGCCATGGGGGCATTTCTTGACAACATTTCTTTGCTATGATACGGTTTATTCGACCTTTTTTGCGAAGATATTTCCCTTAAAAAATTCTGCTAGGAGTTCTAAAATATGCCGGTTCGTGTATTGTTGGCCGACGAGAACCTCGCAGTTCAAAAATTAGTTGAGCTGACCCTCAATAAAGAGGGTATCGAAGTAATCACCACCGACAACGGGCTTTCCGCACTGGACATCGCCATCAAACGTCCACCCGATGTTATCCTCGCCGATTACAAGATGGAAGGATTGGACATCGTCTCTTTCATTCAAAAAACAAAAAAACGGGAACACCTCAGCGGCATCCCGATTATTTTACTGATCAATGCGACCGAAACCCACGATCCCGCTTATTTGAAATCGATGGGTGCCGAGGCCTTCTTTAAAAAACCGATCGACACCCGAGAACTGATCAATGGCATTCGAAGGCTGACGGCGACTTCGGCATCGGCCTTCGATGCGCCGCAAGAATCGTCGAACCCGGAGGCCTCCGACTTGAGCAAGCATTTTTCGAGTTCCGAGGATGAATCTAAAACAATCTCAGAGATGCTCGGATGGTCGACTGCAGAGGACGAAGTCCAAGCGCCGGCGACCGCTGATGAAGACAATGAACAGACCGTCCTTGCCTCTCCTTTTGAAGACGCGGCGGAATCTGGCGCCCATAGTTTTAGCCCCTTAGAAGAGATCCCCTTTTCGGGAGCCGAAGCGCAGGCTCCGGTGAAGCCCGAGGCGGAGCAAAAACAAGAACTGCCCATGGGCAGTCCATCACTCGAAGCCGAATCGAATCCCTTTTCCTTTCCTTTTGAAGATGATGACCCCTTTTCTCTCTCCGAGCAAGGTTCTTCGGAAGCAGAATTGAGTACGCCGTCCTCGGATGAAGCGACGGTCCTGCCCGGAACGGTGGGCGATCCCTTAGAATCGTCTCCGTTCGATAACGAGATTGAAGGAGAACAAGACGCTGCATCCCTAAGCCTATCCGGAAACGGAGAACTGGAAGCGGTTACGCCGGACCCGGCATCTTTCGAGCGGCCTCCATATCGAAACGCCGCATCCGAAGGCACTTTGCATCCGTCTGAAACGGGGACGGAGAGTGATGGCATACTTGACGACAAGATCATGAAGGCCGTTCAAGCCTCGACCGAAAGAATCCTGAAAGCCCTTTTACCCGATCTGGTGAAGGCCGCGCTTTCCAAAGAGATGATCTCGGACATTGTCGAGGAAGTCGTTTGGGAAGCAGTCACCCCTTTGGCCGAAGCGGAGATCAAAAAGGCCATTAAGCATCTTCAAGCCGAAGCGGAATAAACAGCCCCTTCCTTTTATTGATTTTCAACAGATCGCGCCAATACAGCTTCCCGCGACGCCTTCCCTTGATCGCCCTTCATCTCCCTCATCTTCCTTGAAATGCGGCAAGCATTCCTGGTTCGGCCTGCGTCCGGACGGGCGGCGTTGAGAAGAAGGGCCTCGGAGACCGAGATTTCAATCCATCCCGTTTCTTTGGTTTTCTGTACAGCTCCGGCGAAGGAGACCGAATCGGGCGCGGCAGCCTGAGCCCCTCCAGCGACTACATTTAATAAGCCGATTGGGCAATTAAAAAAGTCTTTTTCCGCCCTTCGATCCGTATGTCCGAAAACCGCCGGACCTCCGCCAAACCGCCGCCGGGCGACATATAACGTACCTCCGCTTCCCATATCCCTTCGGGCAAGGAAATCCGCCCCAAGTAGAGCCTTCCCGGAAGGCTCTGCCAGCTTCGTAAGTCGGCTTGTTCGCTGGCGAGGCCGTAGAGATTGCCCAGCAGGGCGACCAGAAAATCGGCCGGTTCTCCCCCACGTGCCCTGGCCTCTCGCCTCGCGGCCCGGGTGGCGATATACTTCGATGTGGCGCGCGCCACGGCCTTCACCGTCATCCGGCCCACGCGGTCTTCCAAGTTTTTGATGGCGATTGCCGAGATATCTTCCATCAGATCGAGCCGTAGATGGCTCGTCTCCCGCCCTCGACGTAAAACGACCTCGACCGAGTTCACCTGCGTCTTTGCCGCGACAAATTTCGGGGCCACGATGCGAAGTAGGTAGATCCCCCCTTCGCCATCCGGAATCGGTGCGTGAATGAAAAACTCCTCTTTCACCGGCGCACGTCCGGAATAGGCCAAGACCACCAGTTCGCCCTGGGGAGTCCCTTCTTCCGCATGTTGGGCCTGTTCCATAGGACGTCTTGAAAAAGCCTCCGAAAAGGCCTTTTTGTAGAATTCGGACTCCGCCTCTAGATGCAGGGCATCCGTCAGCCTCAACAGATCCTGCCCAAGCCGATAGGGGATGGGGCTGCGATAATCCCTTTGATAATCCCGAAAGGCCTCGTAGGCCAAGCGATAGGCGATAAAGGCATCGTTTTCCTCTCCGCGCGCCTCGTACAAGAGGCCCGAGAGGTAGCGTGCGAGGGCATCCGATTTATAGACGTTTTTTTTCGCATGGCGGTCATTGAGCAGATTCAATCGGGCATCGACGCGCCGGGCTTCGACCAGGGCTTCATCCCACTCGCCCATCATGGCATAGTTCAAGGCCGAAAAGAGAGGCACGAGCACCTTTTCGAAATCCTCCCCCTCGTAGGGCAATAGCTTGTCGTTGGTCAGGAGTGCCCCGAGATGCGTGGCGACCGATTGGGTATAGAGGCGGTCCATTTCCAGATCGGCTTTTTCGAAGAAGGCGTTGCTTTCGCGGTAGCGGCCGGCCAGGTGGAGCAGCAGGCCGCGATCTAAATAATAAAGGACGATATTCCGCCCACCGTAATCGTTCTTGTTTTTTTCGACGAGGAGATCCGCTTGTGCGTATCGATGCGACTGGAGATCTTTTTTGATTTGGTTCTGAATACGGAGAGAGGGGGAACAGGCCGAGATGAAGAGAGACAGGAGGAGACCGATGGACAAAGACCGCATGAGGTAATCCGTGCCTCAGAATAATTTAATGCGGTCTTTGGAGATGATTTTTTTGATCTTCTTTTGTCCGACCCACACCTTACGGTTATCCGCCATATCGATCATCTCCAGATTTACCTGGTAGAACATCGCTTTAACGCCATCGGCTTCATCCAGAATCGTATCGATCGATCCCAGCATCATATAATCCGCGCCAATTTCTTTACCGGCACCCTTGGCGGTCTCGCCGGTGGAATGTTTGGCTTGATCGAGACGCTCTCCCCGGATTTCTTCTCGTTCTCCTTTTGCGGCCACGAAGGACACCCGGCCCGAATTAATTAATCCGCGCTCCAAATCCTTGATGAAGGTTTGCATGTTGATATGTTCATGGCTGCGATTAACGACATTTCCCACGATGACGGTTGGCTCCTTGCCTTGCTTCTTTTGAAATTGATCGATCCAGGCCCGGTTGAGGGCGTCTTGGACCATCTCTTCCGAAACGAGCCGGGAATCGGTATCGTTCCATCGCCCCGAAAGGTCGGTCACCTCGCTCACATCAACGCGCGATACCCGTGTCCCGCAACCGCCAAACGAGATCGCCGAGATACCCGATAAAACGATCAGCCCCAAAGTCCATCTATTCATCATATCCCTTTCCCTTTGTTTTTATATTGCGTGTCCATCCTGTATCGAGGTTGCCACCTGCCCTCTATGGGTTTTTGTTTATTTCGGTTTCGAGTTGATTGAAGGCCTTCTCCGCATTTTCTCTTACGAAAACACGGATGGCGCCGTCTAAAGAAGTTGCCTTTTCGGTGTTGTCTTTGAAGCGTGCGAGGTCCAAGCGCGCAAAAGCATAAAAAACCGCCTCTCTGGGATCGAACCAATGATCGATAATGACAAGGTCCGAAAGGGTATCTGCGGCCAAGGCTTCGATTGCCTGATCGATGGCTTGGCCTTCGTTCGTCGGACTTCTATCGTCGGAAGGGGTCGAGGCGGCGGCGTCCCGGATCAATGCGGCGGAATAGGTTTCGAAGATTTCCGCGAGTTCGCCTCGTGCCCGGTTCTCCGCGGCCATGCGACCCAGGGCCTTGTTTTCGATGCCCTTGATCGCCCCGATGGCGTAGAAGGCTTGCTGGTCTTGGTCTATAAAGGCCCCCACGCCTTTTTGGACCCAATCCGGATTCTCGGCCCCTTGTTTTATATCTTTTCCTGCGCAACCGAAGAGAAAAAACAAGAAGGCAAGGGGAGCGAGCGATTTTAAAAATAACAATCTTTGATTCATGGGAGGGGGCTCACGCAATTCGGAAGTACTTAAAAGAGTATATGCCCTAGAATTCCAGGGGTCAAACCGGACGGAGGATGAGAGAAAGATAGGCAGATTGTTTTTATTGGGTTGCGACGAAGATATCGCTGGCGGGTGAAATCACCATCACCATTTGGAAGATGATAAACCCGACGATGAGCAGCGCGGCAATAAAGAGCAGGGTTTTTAGAAACTTGATCATCGTTTTTTCACGGGAGAGGCACCGATTCGACTCTATAGGAAGTCCGCGTCCAAGTCAACAGATCGAAGCCTTTCGGTTGTTCGAGAGATTAATCAGGCGATAGGGTGTCGGCTGTCTGCCGAGGCCTCAAGCGAATCCAGCGCCTTACTTTTAATGCCCCCCCCCTTCCAGACGATCCTGCAAGGATTGAATCCGCAACTCGACAATATGAATTTGCTGCGGCGACCCGGCCTCTTGAAAAAGCCGCAACGCCGTTTCCCAATGTCGGATGGCTGAGGGAAGATCGCCCTTTTTCTCGTGGATGGTACCGAGGGTGCCTTCCATTTCGGCCATTCCCATGAGATGGCCAGCCGCCTTTTTCATCGAAAGCAGTTTTTCTCCCAAATCGAGCGCGGAGGCAAAATCGCCCCGATCTCGGTAAATCAGACTGAGCTTGATTAAGCCTTGAGTTTCGTTTTCTTGGTCCTCCAAGTCGCGATAGAGGGAGATGGCCTCGACTTGATGCCCCAGGGCCCGATCGAAGGCCCCCCTTTCATTTTCGGCGGCGGCCAGGCCCGAAAGGGCGGATGCCAGGCCAAGGTCGTCCTCAAGTATCCGGTATATTTTAAGTGCCTTTTCGAAGTCATCCTCCGCGAGATGGTAGGTCCCATCCAAGGCATACATGCGGCCCAAGGTTTCCAATTGACGGGCCTGTAGCCAAGGGATGGGAAGTGTTTCGGCGATTTCCAAGGCCTCAATATGTGCCGCGGCGCCTTTTTCGGGATCGCCCAACTGAATGTAGATATTTCCGAGCAGCGAAAGCGCCTGTCCCTGCGCTTCATAATCAGCACGGGAACGATCAATTTCGAGCGCGGTTTCGAGTCGGTTGGCAGCGCCCTGCCAATTTTTATCGACCGACAAAAGATAGCCGAAATTGGCGAGGGCGGCGGATTTTTCCCCAGGGTGGATCGCTCGATGAAAGGCCTTCTGATACGCGCCCACCGCCGCTTCGCTCTGCCCGAGAAAAAAAAGGGCGTTTCCATAGATCAGAAAGAGCGGGGCGGTTCGCTCGCGTTCGGGCAAGGACTCGAATTCGGCCACCAGCGGGGCAAAGCGATTGCCTTGATAGTGTTGGCCTAAGGATAAAGCCGGCGGATGCGGGCGGTCGCTCTCCGGGGCCAGGCGCAGGGTCCGTTTTAAGGCATCGATTCTAAATAGATTGAGGCGTTCCCGACCTTCGGGCTTGGATTGGCTTTGGGCCGTAAGGACCTCAAGCGGGGCAAAGCCAATCAGGAGTGCGACGAAAAAATACAGGATGCAATTAGACCTGTTTAAAAAGCGTTTCATAGGCATGGAAAAAGGGCAGTGCGACACAAGACCTTTGTCGTGCAATAGGTCCTGAGCCACTGAAATTGAAAAGACAGGATAATAAAAAGCAGGCTGAAATGAGGGTTGAAAGCCTGAGGTTTCATGCGCTCAGGCGGCGTTGGGGTAATCGATCCAGGGTTCTCTTTCTGCGAGATAGCGATCTTCGCGAAAGTTGATCCGCGTACGAAGATCGGTGAATCCTTTTTTATGCAGCCGCCGGATAATATCCGCAATGACGTCTTGCACCGTGGGGTGCTCGTGCGATTGTACGGTTGCGCCTTCGTAGAGAAAACGTCCCGCATAGCCGTTTTCGTCCACATCAATCTTAACGTCGCGACTAAACATCCGTTTGTCGATATCGAATCCTTCGATGTGATGCACTTCAAAAACCATCCCCTTCCTCCCATGACCTGATTGTTTTCTTTTAACCGACAGGATTATAGCCACTGCGAAGAGGCAAATCAAGCGACCTTGGCTTCGAAGTGACATAGGAATCTCGATCTCGGCCTCGTTTTCTGTTACAATCGCCGACACTATCGTCATCCCGACGGGAAGCCCCTTCAAGAAACAAGGAGCAGTGCGCGTGAGCGAATTCCAATATCAAGAAATGTTTCCCTTGCAAGACGACACCACAGCCTACCGTCTGCTCACCAGCGATTACGTTTCGCATCAATCCTTCGCGGGCGAAGACCTGCTTCGGGTCGAAGCGGAAGGCCTCACGCAGCTTGCAGAGCAGGCCTTTATCGATGTGTCTCACCTCTTGCGGCCTTCTCATTTAAAACTGCTCTCCAGCATCTTAGACGACCCGGAGGCCTCCCAAAACGATCGCTATGTGGCCACCCAGCTTTTGAAAAATGCCGTCATCGCTGCGGAAGGCGTCTTCCCCATGTGTCAGGACACAGGCACGGCCATCGTCATGGGCAAGAAGGGTCAGCGGGTTTGGACTTCATCGTCCGACGAGGCGGCGATTTCGAAGGGGATTTACCAGGCTTATCTTAAGGACAACCTCCGCTATTCGCAAAATGCCCCCTTGAGCATGTACACAGAAAAGAACACCGGCAGCAATCTCCCGGCGCAGATTGAACTCTATGCGACCGAAGGGGACAGCTACCATTTTCTTTTCCTCGCCAAAGGGGGCGGATCGGCCAACAAGACCTTTCTCTACCAAGAAACGAAGGCCGTGCTGAATCCAGCGAGCTTGCTTGAATTTATGAAAGAAAAGATGCTTACCTTGGGCACCTCCGCTTGTCCGCCTTATCACCTCGCCTTCGTCATCGGCGGCACCTCGGCGGAAATGACGCTCAAGACCGTCAAACTGGCATCGGCGGGCTACCTCGATCACCTCCCCACGAAGGGTTCGGAATCGGGACACGCTTTCCGGGATTTGGAGGTCGAGGCCGAGTTGATGAAGATTTCCGGCGCCCTCGGCATCGGGGCGCAGTTCGGCGGAAAATATTTTTGCCTCGACGCCCGGGTCATCCGCCTTCCCCGGCATGGCGCGTCCTGCCCCATCGGCCTTGGGGTCAGTTGTAGCGCCGACCGGAACATCAAGGCCAAGATCACGCGGGAAGGGATTTTTTTAGAACAGTTAGAATCCAATCCCGCCCAATACTTCGTCAAGACACAAATGAAGGATTCTGAGGGGGTGCAGATCGATCTCGATGGGCCCATGGACCGCATCCGTTCGACCCTCAGCCAATATCCGGTGGCGACCCGCGTGTCGCTCTCGGGTAAAATCGTCGTGGCGCGGGACATTGCACATGCCAAGCTAAAGGAAGGTCTGGATCGTGGGGAAGATCTGCCCGCTTATTTTAAAGACCACATCATCTACTACGCCGGTCCGGCGAAAACTCCCAAGGGCTATGCCTCGGGGTCTTTCGGACCCACGACCGCCGGACGGATGGATTCCTACGTCGCCTCTTTTCAGGAAAAAGGGGGGTCTCTCGTGATGCTGGCGAAGGGCAATCGCTCGAAGGCGGTGAAGGCGGCCTGCAAACAATACGGCGGTTTTTATCTCGGCTCTATCGGTGGCCCGGCGGGTATACTCGGGAAGGAGTGCATTACCAAAGTGGAGACCCTCGCCTATCCGGAACAGGGCATGGAGGCCATCTTTATGATCACGGTGAAAGACTTTCCCGCCTTCATCATCACCGATGACAAAGGAAACGACTTTTTCGATGGCCTGCTTTAAACGATTACACCCATCGATGCGATTTGGGTATCGCCGCTAAAATGCAAGGCAATCCTATCAAAGGCGCGGGCTATCTCTTTCGCGGTTTTTCGCTGATCCGCCAGCCCGGCATCCGCCAATATGCCATCATTCCCCTCCTCATCAACACCCTGCTCTTTTCGCTGCTGATTTGGGTGGGGGCGGGCCAATTTAACGCCCTCATCGCGCACCTGCTACCCGCCTCTTTGGAATGGCTCGAATGGCTGCTTTGGCCGCTCTTCGCGGTGACGGTTTCGATTCTGGTTTTCTTCACTTTTATTCATCTGAGCAACTTGGTGGGTGCGCCCTTTAACGGCCTGCTGGCCGAAGCGGTCGAGCGCCACTTAAAAGGGAAGTCGCAAAAAGATGCGGCGGGCTGGGGGGCGTTCCTGAAAAACATCGGTCCCATGTTCCTGTCGGAGTTGAAAAAGATCCTCTACTTTCTCACGCGGGGCCTTCCGCTTTTAATTCTTTTCGCGATCCCCGTCGTTAACGTCGCCGCCCCCTTCCTCTGGATGCTCTTCAGCGCCTGGATGCTGGCCCTCGAGTACGCCGATTACCCCATGGGCAATCACGAGCTCCTCTTTCCCCAGCAGCGGGCGCTGCTAAAAGAGAAAGGACTGATGGCCTTGGGCTTCGGCGGCGCGGCCTTGTTACTTATCATGATTCCGGGTTTGAATTTTATTGCCATGCCCACGGCTGTGGCGGGCGCGACGGTGATGTGGGTGGAAGGTTTTGATCATACGGCCTAAGCGCGTCGGCGAATAACAACAATAACATAGAGTCCGACGAGGGACTTTAAAAAGATAAAGTGGGATTTGAACGTTCGGGGCGGGTCTTTGGCCTTAAGCCGCTTCTTCAAACACGGCACGATGGAGGCCGTCCCAAAAGGTTTTGCGGTAGGCGAGGCAGGCCATGGCGCCGTCGCGAAGCTGTTTTTGGCCGGCTTCCGTTTCGATGTGGCGAGTGATGAGTTTGTTGAAGACAAGGGCGTGATGTTCGTCCTGCACGATGTGGAAGGCGAAGTACTCGATGACTTCATCACTTAAGTCCAAATTGTTCTTGAAGCCCGAGATGAGATATTTGAACATGGTCGGGATGGCGAATTCGTGGGCGGGGCCGACGATGCCCAGGCCGTAAATAAAGTCCGACTCCCGCGTCAGTTGCAGATGGGCCTCGATGTATTGGGCGGTCTCCGGTAAAGACCTCACCCGTCCCCAGGCCTCTTCCGGCAGGCCCAGGCCTTTTAGGAAATTGCGATAGAGGGCGGGATGGCTTCTGAAGATGGTGTGCTGGCCGAACTCGTCGTCGAAGACTTCCCGGAATAAATCCATGGCGTCTTGGTCGGGAATGCGGGGGAGGAGGTTCGTCATGTAGTTGACGAAAATCCGGACGAGCTGATAGTGCTGGAGACCGAAGGTTTGAATCTGTTCCAGACTGAGTTTGTCTTTGGCGAAGCGCTTGAGGAAGGGGTGTTGCACGGCCTCGTGCTGAAGGATTTCCTCTTCAAGCTTTCGTAGGTAGGTCTGGCCGTCCATTTATCGAGTCGATCCGCAGGGGCTGCGCAATGGTCACTCTATCTTAAGCTTAAGCGGGGCTTTTTAATAGCCCATGCCAAGGAATTTTCCTTTGGCTTCTTCCAGCAATGCGATGGAAATTTCTTTTTCTCCCCGTTCCTTGGCCATGCGTTCGATCTCTTTTCGGGCCATGGGCCGGACAAAAGCCGGGATATTGTCGAGGTGTTTTTCGGCTTCCTTCGACCACGTTAGATCGCCGGGATCGTTTTTAGAGGCTTCCATGACTTCGGTGGTGATATTCGCAATGCCGTTTTTCCGCGCGTAATTCTCAACGCCCATCTTGATCATGGGACGCATGAAGGAGGGAACATTTTCAATGCGGGCTTCCGCGTCTTTGGCCCAAGTTAAAGTGATCCCGCCAGTCGATTCCTTCGCGGCCCCGCCACCCATACCGGCCATCATACTCGAAAAAGGACAGCTGCCTTCGCCGGCACTTTCCGACTTGGCGGTTTCGGTCTTTAACATTTCTTGCTGGACTTTGGCCGAGGGGACGCCGTTTTGGATGGTTTCCGGCGTCTCTTTCAAGCTTTCGCGGGTCAGTTCCATGGGTTGTGCATCCACCGTTTTTCCGCCAAGCTTTACGCCCAGGGCCTGCACCATCGCCGTTTCTCCGGGGTTGGTCACCATGGCGACTCTGGACTCGCAGGTCGGGCAGGCAAACATCACACCCAAGGACTGCTCACCAGGGTTTTGCACCTTTTCGAAACTCATAAAGCTTTCACATTTCATGCAGACAAATTTCATAGGATCCTCCCTTACGCTTTTGAAGCAAATGTTTTTTTAGAATCCAAAAAGACTTGGATTTGATCGACGACCGAATCGAACTGTTTCGAGATCGGATGGTCGCCGGAAAGTGGAATACCGCTGTCGCAGGCCTTCGACAATTGACGGTCGAAGGGGATCTTCGCAAGAAGCGGAATATCCAGTTCGCTGCAGATGTCTTCACATCCGCCTTCGAACATCGGAACGAGGGTGCCGCATTCGGGGCAAAGCCCGCCGCTCATATTCTCGATGAGTCCGATCATGGGGAGCCCCACGTCCCGGGCATAGCTGATCGACTTTTTTACGACTTTTTTGGTGACTTCCGAAGGGGTGGCGACGACAACGGCCCCGTCGAGCTCCGGGATAAATCCGGCGATCACGGGCGGTTTATCGGCTGCGGCCCCGGGGGGCAGGTCGATGAGGAGATAATCGATCTCGCCCCAGACAATGTCGGCCAGGAATTCGCGAATCACATTCATTTCCATCAGGCCGAGCCAGACTGGGGAGAGTTCCATCGATCCCTTCCACCGAACAGGAGAATCGTCCTGTTTCAGGAAGAAATCCATGGACGCCACCTTCATTCCAAAGGGTCCGATGGGTGGAAGGGCACCCTCTGCGGTCATCTCGAATTTTTCTTTCATGCCGAGCATCTTGGGAATGCAGGGGCCGTTTAAGTCCACGTCGAGCAGCCCGACGCTATGACCTGCCCTTGCAAAGGCGAGGGCCAAGTTGGCGGTGGTCATGCTCTTTCCCACGCCGCCTTTTCCGCTCATCACCACCATTTTGCGCTTAATCTTCCCCATGCGAAGCTTGACTTGAAGGCTTTGGTCGACCAACTGCTTCATGACCTTGGCGTCGTCGCGGTATTTGAGCTTGCTGAGGATGGTTTTTAGATCTTTTTCTTCCGTCATTTCACGGCTCTCAAAAAGAAAATAATCTTATATCAGAGGCGATAAGAATGTCAATCTTCTCCCGAAACCTTTACAAGGCGACATCGGTGGATTTAAGATAAAAAATCGCGCGAATCCCTTTGATTCGGCGATATAAAATACGGAGGCCCCATGCCATTGCACCCTCGAACCAACCGATTGATTACGGAAACAAGCCCTTATCTCCTTCAACATGCCGAAAATCCGGTGGATTGGTATCCTTGGGGCGACGCCGCCTTTGAGAAAGCGAAGGCGGAAAACAAGCCTGTGCTGCTCTCAATTGGCTATTCGGCCTGTCATTGGTGTCATGTCATGGCGCACGAGTCTTTCGAAGACGAGGCGATTGCGGCCTTGATGAACGAACACTTTGTGAACATCAAAGTCGATCGGGAGGAGCGGCCCGACTTGGATCAGATCTATCAGACGGTCGTCCAGTTTTTCATCAAACGCGCCGGCGGCTGGCCCTTAACGGTATTTATGACCCCCGAAAAGATCCCTTTTTATGGCGGGACCTATTTCCCCCCGGAAGACCGCCATCGGCTTCCCGGTTTTCCCAAGATCCTTCAATCCATCGCCGGGACCTATCGCCAAAAACCGGAAGAGATTGCTAAAACCGTGCAAGATGTGGAACGAGCCATTCGACAGTTACGCGAAGTTCAGGCGAGCCAAACGAGCAGCGCTGTCGATCCCGACTTGCTGATGAAATCCGCCGATGCCCTGTGCGAGAACTTCGATCATACCCACGGCGGTTTTGGAAGCGCGCCTAAATTTCCGGGCGTACCCGCCCTGCATCTCCTCCTCCGTTATTACCAGCAAAGCGGCGACAAAGATTATCTCGATCGGGTGTGCTTTACCCTGGGAAAAATGGCCTGGGGCGGGATCTACGACCAGCTCGGCGGCGGCTTTCACCGCTATTCGGTCGACGAGAAATGGCGCGTTCCCCATTTCGAAAAGATGCTCTACGACAACGCCCAGCTGGCCTCGCTTTATTTCGCGGCCTGCCAGGCGACTGGGGAAGCATTTTATAAAACGGTGGGTATCGAAATCCTCGACTATGTCCTCAGGGAGATGACCGACCCCGAAGGGGGCTTTTATTCGGCGGAGGACGCCGACAGCGAAGGCGGCGAAGGCCTGTACTACCTCTGGACGCCTTTGGAGGTGCAGGCCCTATTGGAGAAAACGGACGCCGCCCTTTTTTGCAGCTACTACAACATGACCGAAACGGGGAATTTTGAGGGCAAGAATATCTTGCATCTCACCCGTCCCCTCGATGATTTGGCGAAAGCACTTGAGATGCCGCTTGAAGAAGCGCTCCAAGGTATCCGATCCGCGAAAGAAAAATTACTTCAGGCACGGGGACGGCGGCCGAAACCGCTTCGAGACGATAAGATTATCGTGAGTTGGAGCAGTTTGATGATTTCGGCCTTTGTGTCCGGCTACCAAGTCACCAGAAACCCGGCCTACCTCGCAACCGCAGAAAAAGGTGCGGCCTTTATTCGAAGCCAGCTTTACTACTCCGGTAGACTCCTCCATACTTTTAAAGATGGGGTAGGGAAGCTGGAAGCCTACTTGGATGACTACAGTTTTTTCATTATGGCCCTGCTCTCGCTCTATGAGGCGACCGGTACGCCGCAATATCTTAGCGATGCCCGCTCGCTGGCGGCCGTTCTGTCGGCTCAATTTCTGGATAAAGAGAGAGGCGGTTTTTATTATACGTCTGACGCGCACGAAGTCTTAATCGATCGCGTCAAACCGGCCTACGATCAATCGATCCCCTCCGGAAACGCCCTCGCGGCGGAACTATTTCTGCGGCTTTTTTATTTGACGGGGGAGCGGTCTTACTTCGAGATCGGGGAGCAGACCTTGCAGCGTTTTGGGGGGGAGATGGCAGCCAGCCCCTTTGGCACCGGCAACCTAATCGCGGCGGCCGACTTTTATCTGCGACCCCCCAAAGAGATCCATCTTATTGGAGATCCCGATGCGCCGGAAACCGAGGTCCTGCTCTCAAAGCTTTACAGTCTCTATCTTCCCAACAGCATAATTGTTTTAAATCATGTGCAGCGCGCAGACGCTTTTAATCAAGGGGAGTGGCTTAGGGTGGATGGGAAGCCAACGGTCTATCTCTGTGAGCAGTTTACCTGTTCGCCAGCTTTGACCGCTTGGAACGAGATCCGGGCGGCGTTAGGCGTTTGAGCGCCGAATGGGTGTCGTCCCCGCAATAGGGGCAGGCGCACCATTCCGGCTGGAGATGTTTCAGGCAGGCGGGGCAGCTGAGTTGAATATCGCACTTGCAGTGCGGGCAGACGATAAAGTCGGCATGAATGACTTTTTGACAGCCGGGACAGAGGAGCGGCATTTCCTCCTTTGCATCGATGACGCGGTGCACCTCTTCCAGCGTGGTTTCTCCCTTCCGGACTTTTTCTAGTCCGTCGTCGCCCATGGTGAGATACCCTTGTTTTTCGGCGGCCTTTCTCAAGTCTTCTTCACTGGCGCCCGAGATGATGGCCTCCCGGATATTGGGCTCGAAGGGAAGAATCTCGAAGATGCCGATTCGGCCAAAAAATCCCGTATGATTACAAGACAAACAGCCCTCTCCCCGAAAAGAGCCTAAGTGTTCACCCTTGTTTGCTTTCCGATCTGTTGCTTCTGAGCTGGGTAAGGCGGGCGCAATCTCCACTCGGCATCGCTTGCAAATGGTTCGAACAAGCCGTTGTCCAACGATGCCGATAATGACGGAAGAGACGAGATACTTCGGAATGCCCATGTCGATCAAACGCGTCACGGTGGATACGGCGCTGTTGGTGTGGACGGTGCTGATCACCAGATGCCCGGTCATTGCTGCGCGGAAGGCGATTTCCGCCGTCTCGAGATCCCGGATTTCCCCCAGCATGATGACATTGGGGTCCTGGCGCAGGATAGACCGCAGGCAATTGGCGAAGGTCAATCCGATTTCCGGTTTCACTTGGATTTGATTGAGCCCTTCGATATCGTACTCGATGGGGTCTTCAACCGTCATGATATTCAGCTTTTCGGATCGAATCTGGTTGATAAACGAATAGAGTGTCGAGCTTTTTCCGCTTCCGGTGGGTCCGGTCACCAAAATAATGCCCTGGCGTTTTTCTGAAAATTTCGACATTTTTTTTAGATTTTCACCCATCAAGCCGATGCCTTCCATGCCGGGCGGGCTCGCCGATTGGTCGAGAATGCGGATGACAACTTTTTCGCCGTAATGGGCCGGCAGGGTCGAGACCCGAAGATCGATGTTCCTGTTGTTATACTTCACCCGGATGGCCCCATCCTGCGGGAGACGGCGTTCCGATATATCGAGAGACGCCAAGATTTTGATGCGTGAAACGAGCGCGGCTTGCATCTCTCTTTGTAGATAACGGTCGGTGATCAGCACGCCGTCGACCCGGTATCGTACGGAGAGCTTGTCTTTGTGCGGATCGAGATGAATGTCGCTGGCGCGGTCCTTCATGGCCTTGACGAAGATGAGGTTGAAGAGCCGAACGATGGGGGCCGTTTGACTTTTTTGTTTGAGGTCATCGGTGCGAAGCGTCGGTACATCGGTGGCCAGTGGTCCGATTTCGATGTTTTCTCCTTCGAAAAAGTCGGTGTCGTTGATGGTGGACCGAAGCAAATCCTCGATAGAATCGTCGAGCTTGTAATAGTATTTGATTGCCTCCAATATCTCCGTTCGGGTCGAAACAACGGGCTTCACTTCGAGATTGCAGTGAAAGCCAATATCTTTCATCGAGTTATAATCGAGGGGGTCGACCATGGCCACAGTCAGATAGCCGGCATCTCTCTTAATCGGAATACAATTGTATTTAAGGGCGACGGTATGCGGAATCATGGCGACGGCATCAAGATCGACATCGGCAGGCTTTAATTCGATATAGTCAAGTTTCAGTTGTTCTGAGAGCGTTTTTGCGATGTCGAAATCCGAGACGATCTTGAGGGAAATCAGCGCCTCGCCAAGACGTTTTCCGGTAAGCCGTTGTCTTTCCATGGCCTGGCGGAGGTCGGCCCCTGAAATAAGGCCGGAGTCTACGAGGATTTCCCCGAAACGTTTCTTGGTCAAAACCGAATCATCCATACGGTTAAGGTTACCTGATGTCAGATAAAAAGCAAGTGGACGTTCATGCGATAAAAGGGAAAGGCCGATTCTGAGGGTCGCTCTTGAAAAAAATCCCTTTTTTTAAAAAGAAAGAAAGAAAGAAAGTCTATTTTAAGGGAGAGGTTCTTCTGCCGAACGAGCTAAAGAAAGGTCTATCTGGGGCCGGTGAAGGCTTTGGTTTCACTGCTTTAGGTCGAGGCTTCCAGAAGGACTAATGATCTCGCTGGACAACATAATCCGCAACGGTGAACAGGGCGTCCCGATGGGGAGAATCACCGAAAACGGAAAGATCTTTTTTGGCCGATTCGGCAAAATCTTGCGCTCTTTTGATGGCATAGCGAATCGATCCGTAAGTTGTCATTAAATCGATGGCTTTTTTCAAGTCTTGCGGGATGAAATCCTTCCCGGCCACCATTTTTTCCAGCCAAGACTTTTCGTCCGCATTGCAATTTTTGAGGAGGTGAAGGAGCGGCAGGGTGATCTTGCCTTCCTTGAGGTCTTCCCCCAAGGATTTCCCGAGCCTACGGTCGTCGGCGATGTAGTCGAGCGTGTCGTCGGCCACCTGAAAAGCAATACCCAAGTTCCGACCGTAACAAGCCAATGCCTCCCGCTCTTTTTCCGAGGCCTTGGCGAGAATGGCGCCGAACTGACAGCTGGCCGAGATGAGCGCCGATGTCTTGGATTCGATAATTTGAAAGTAAGTGGCCTCGGAGAGGTCGAGATCGTTATTGTGTTTTAATTGAAGCATTTCACCTTCGGCCATCTGGAGGCAGGTATCGGCCAAAAGGGTGTTGACGTCGTAGTCGTTAATCTTAACCGTCAGCGAGAGGGCCAGGGTATAGAGATAATCGCCGACAAGGATGCTGGCCTGGTTACCCCATAAAACCCGTGCGGGCGCGATGCCTCTTCGAATTTCGGCATTGTCGATGACATCATCATGCAAAAGCGTCGCCGTATGGATAAACTCGACAATGCCGGCGCCGAGCAGAATATGGTCCTTTTTGTCGTAACCACAGAGGTTTGCGCTGACGATCAAGAGCAGGGGACGGATCCGTTTCCCGCCGCTGTTTAAGATATATTGGGAGATTTGATTGACGAGCGCGACTTTCGATTGAAGTCCGCTCCGGATGCCCTCTTCGACTTCACCCAAAAGGGCTTTATGATCCGTCCAGACTTGGTCCATCGCTTTCACGCCCAGCCTCTAAAAAATAGGAAGATAGTAGGCGAAGCCACTCCCTATGTCAAGCTATCCCGGAGGGGATTTCCTTGCATGGAAGTCCTCCCTTTGCTATTTTATTCGCCGTGATGGGCCGAAAAAAGAAGGCGATCCAAATCGATGCGATCTTGCGGGTTTTGCGGCGGGGAGCCAAAGCCTTGAAGGTTCCCGTCGTCGGCGTCATCGCCAACGAAACGGGCGACCCCTTCCAAGTCTTAATCTCATGTCTGCTCAGCTTGAGAACGCGCGACGAAACGACCGCCGCAGCCTCGGTCCGCCTCTTCCGACTGGCAAACAAGCCCGAGGCGATTCTGGCGCTTGAGCCCGAGGAGATTGAAAGGGCCATCTATCCGGTTTCCTTCTATCGCAACAAAACCCGGCAGATCGTCGCCATTTGCAGTCGGTTACAAGACGCTTACGGCGGAGGGGTCCCGGACACAATGGACGCGCTATTAAGCCTGCCGGGCGTCGGGCGGAAGACCGCCAACCTGGTATTGAGCGTCGCCTATGGGCTGCCCGCTATTTGCGTGGATATCCACGTACACCGCATTTCCAACCGGATCGGTTATATCAAAACGCGAACGCCGGACGAAAGCGAATGGGCGCTTAGAAAAAAACTCCCGAAACGGCATTGGATCACCTATAACGATATGCTGGTCCCCTTCGGTCAGTATGTCTGCAAGCCGATTTCGCCCTATTGCAGCCGATGCGCGATCGAAGCGGAATGCCCGAAAGTAGGGGTCGAAAAACACCGCTAAACTTTCGTCGCGTGTATTGAGCGAAGCGAGAATAGAGTGGTCGAGCGAAGCGAGAATAGAGTGGTTGAGCGAAGCGAGAATAGAGTGGTTGAGCGAAGCGAGAATGGAGTGGTTGAGCGAAGCGAGAATAGCGTGAGAGAAAAGAGAGACGGGAATCGCAGGTCGTAAAAAGAAAGGGGAAGGTTATTTGTAAATCTTGTCGGACATGCTCTGGTACTCGATCCATTTCCTAGAGTATGGGCGCCGATTACGCGAGGTCGTATTGCATCAGGATTCTTCTCTAAAGCATTTCCTCATCTTCTCCCGGAAATCGGGCGTGTCCCGATAGCCATGCACCCCGCTTGCATGTTCAACAACCGCTTCGAGGAGTTCTTCTTCGGTGTCGGCGGAAAGATAGAGGCTGCATTTTCCGTCGCCGCCGTACTCTCGGCAATCAATATACTTACGTCCCATGGTGTCCTCCTTTTTAACGATCCATCTCAATCGCGCCCCTTCAAGCCTTGCGCCTCTGAGGCGACCCACCTTTGGCGCCATCCCCCGATTCCTATCCTTTTTCACGGCGCGGGGATCAAAAAGTCTGGATCCAGGACGATCGGCAAAGAGGAAGGGGCTTGGTTTTTTTGCGCTCTTCCAATATAATGGCTCGCCAAATGGGCAGAAAGCTTCATCTGGAAGCCTTTCCCCATGCATTACGGTCGCTCTTCTTTACCTTATCGGCGCCGCAGGCACTTTACTTAAGGATCGCCATGGAAGTCATTACAGAAAAGGACCGTCTTTTGAAGATTGCCTTTCCTCCGAACTGTCTGCGCTGCATGGCCCCATCGGCGGGTGCCCGCATTCAAATTATCGAATCGAATTTTCTTCTGCGCAGTCTGCATCAACCCTTCAGCGTATTCTCCATCGCGCTCTTCTTGGCCACGGGCGCATTGGTTGTCGGCCTGGGGCAATTCTTTGAGATGAGTCTAATGTGGACCTGGTTGTTTGTCTACGTTTTTATCGTGTCCCTCCTTAAAAATTCCACGGAAAAATCGTGCCGGGTGATTGAACTGCCCTATTGCCCCACCTGCCTAAAACGATGGGAGCGCAGCACCCGCATTGAATACGTCCTCGTTTTTACCTTTATCTTCGCCTCTTCCGCCGCCTTTTTTGTCGGCGTGCATGAAGCCTACCCCGCAATCATCCCATCCCTGTGGGCGATTTTATTCGTGCTCTACTTCTTCGGGAAAAAGGTCCTCATGCGTCATGACCCACCCCTCGATTTGCGCCAAGCCCCGAACGACACCGTGTACTTAAAATTTGGAAATGCCGATTTCGCCAAGCAATGCATCGCGATAAACAAAGGTTTGGCTAAGGCCTAATCGGCCGCGATTGGGTGTGCGTTGTTTCGGTGCTTTCAGCGTCATGCCTCAAGGATGAAATTCTGCCGAGGTCAAAGGCTTCGGGCAGCGGTAAAATAGAGTCGCGTGTGTCCACCATAAGGCGGTGCATTCGTCCCTTTCGATCGAGGTATTGGATGAGCGTCGCTTTGGGATTTCAGACGATGGCAGTTGGGTTGGCAGGAACGGCGTTGCTTTTTAGGTGCTGGCTGAGATTGAAGGTGAAGGTCGTGTACAGTGGGATTTCCTGGTGCGTCTTAAGTCACTCAAATGCGAAAAAACCGAGCATTTGTGTATCCGTAGGCGTGCTCCGCGGAATTTCAAAAATCTTGATACGGCCATCAAATCCTCCCAAAAGGGCCGCGTGTTCGAAGCTGTCCGCTCCGGTGCGGTTTCAGAGCGTGCATTCCGCGAAAATGGATCTGTTCCCATGCGTTTTTTGTCGCATTGACCGCGCCCACCGCGCCCATCATCTTGCGTGGGAATATTGATCGTTGGGCAATGCGGTATTCGCTGCCCGAATGGTAGCGCATTTTACCGAGAGATGGCAACGCGATGGCATTTATTTCCTGGAATACAGGCTCGCGCTTTCCCCATTCACCCCCTTCCCCGCTCCCCCGGATCCAAGGCATCCCTTAACCCATCCCCCAAAAAATTAAAGGCCAGCATGGTGATGAAAATCGCGAGGCTGGGAAAGAGAATCAAATGCGGATAAAACTTGAGGGCCTTCCAGCCTCCGTTGGCGAGGGTGCCCCAGCTGGCGGCGGGAGGTGTCAGGCCCAAGCCGATAAAGCTTAATGTGGATTCGGCCAGTATGGCCGAGGGGATGCGGAAGGTGAGGGTGACGATGAGGACGCCTAAGGTGTTGGGCAGGATGTGTTTGAAGAGAATGCGCCGGTGGCTGGCCCCGAAGGCCCGGGCGGCCTCGACGTAGTCGTACTCTTTTAAGCGCAGGACTTCGCCGCGGATGAGCCGCGCAACCGTAATCCAGCCCGCCAAACTCAAGGCCAGAAAAACCCCGAACACGCCCCGCCCGATGAGGACCGTAATTAAAATGATCAAGAGCAGATCCGGGATCGCATAGATCACATCGACCGCCCGCATCATCCAATTGTCCACCCGCCCGCCAACATAGCCGGAGACCGCCCCGTAGAGTGTGCCGAGTACGAGCGCAGAGAAGGCCGTAAGCAAGCTGATGGCCATCGAGATGCGCGTGCCGTAAATCAGCCGCGAAAAGAGATCCCGTCCCAACTCGTCCGTACCCATCCAATGCCGGTCGCCGGGAGCGGCCAGGGCGTTTTGGGTGTCTTGCAGATCCAAGGGATAAGGCGAGAGCGCCTCTCCGAAGACCGCGACAATCAGGAGCACAGCGATCAAGAGCGCGCTAAGCAGGGCCAAGCGGTCTTTCCGAAAACGTTTCCAAAAGGGGCTGTTCGTCATTAAATCACACTTATCCTGCGTTCTTTCTCTTCCCCGTCAACGGCCAACCGTAAACCGCAAACTGTTTTATGACTCCACCTGTACCCGGGGATCGATAAAAAGATACAGCACATCGACGAAGAGATTGGCCGCAACAATCAGCGCCGCGTAAACAAGAGTCACCCCCATGATCAGCGGATAGTCGCGATTCGTCACCGCCGTAATAAAAAATTGGCCCATGCCCGGCACGGAAAAAATAAATTCGATCACGAAAGAACCCGTCACCAAAGCGGCGGTCAGGGGGCCGAGGATGGTGACGACAGGCGAGATGGCGTTGATCAAAACATGACGCCAAAGCACGGCCCCAAAGCCCAGGCCCTTGGCGCGCGCGGTGCGGACGTAGTCCTTGTCCATCACCTCCAAAATACTGGCCCGCATCAGCCGCGCGATGTAGGCGGCGGGCGCGAGGCCCAAGGCGGCGGCGGGGAGGATGGCGTGACGCGCGTCTTCCCAGAGGGCGGGCGGCAGCAGTTTGAATTGGTGCGAAAAGAGTTGAATCAGCAACGCGCCCAAGACAAAGTTGGGAATGGAGATGCCCGCCGTGGCGAGGAACATGCTTGTTTTATCCAGTGCCGTCCGTGCCCACACCGCCGAGGCCACTCCGGCACTCAGCCCCACGACGAGCACGACGAGCAGGGCGACGAAGCCGAGCTGCATCGACACGGGCAGGGTGTCGGCGATGACGTCGTTGACTGTTCGACCCAGATATTTATAAGAGGGCCCCAAGTCCCCGCGCAGAAGACCTTTTAAGTAAAGGGCGTACTGGATGGGCAGCGGTTTATCGAGATGATACTTCGCTTCGATGTTGGCCTTGATTTCCGGCGGGAGTTTTTTCTCGCGGTCGAAAGGGCCGCCCGGCACAAGGTGCATCATCGCGAAGGTCAGCGTCGCCACGATCCAGAGCACAGGGATGGCCCACAGAATGCGACGGAGGATGAAGCCGATCACAGCGGCGCCTTTCTCACCTTTTTTAAATAGAGCAGGTCCATGGCGTTGATTTCCAAGTCTTGCACCGCTGGGCTGATCAGCAGGTTTTGCGCGGCGAAGAAGAGCGGCATGATGGGTACCTCTTGCTCGGTGAGTATCTGCTGGGCTTCGTCGTAGAGGACGATCCGTTTGTCCGCGTCGGCTTCGCTGGCCGCCTCCGCAATCAACTGATCATAACGCGCATTGCCCCAATGGGTGTAGTTATTGCCGCTCGCGCCGGTGAAGAGATTGAGAAAGTTATCGGGGTCGGGATAATCGGCACCCCAGCCCAGGCGGAAGATTTGAGGGGTGTCTTCCTTCAATTGCCTGAGGTAGACCTTCCATTCCATGTTGTCGAGTTGCACGCTCACGCCGAGGTTGCGTTTCCATTGGGCTTGAATATTTTCGGCGATGAGGCGGTTGGTCGGATCGGTATTGACGCTCAGGGTGATTTCCGGCAGACCCTTGGCTTCGGGATAGCCGGCCTCCGTCAACAGACGCCGGGCCCGGTCGGGATCGAATCCCAAACCGATCTTTGGATTGTGAGCGAACATGCCCTCGGGTATCCAGGAGGTGGCCGGAATTTCACCGCCCTTTAGTATGCGCGGCAACTCCGCGCGGTCGACGGCCCAGGAAAAGGCCTGTCGGAGACGGACATCGTCAAAGGGCGGCTTTGCGACATTGAAACCGTAATAATAGCCGCGCAGAAATGGGGCGTGGCGGTAATCGGGCCGGCCGCGATATTGGGGAATGGCGATGGGCGGGAGGGTCACGCGATCGAGGTCGCCGGTTTCGTAGAGGGTTAGCGCCGTCGTCTCTTCCGAGACGACATAAAAAACCAGACGGTCAAGTGGGGGGCGGCCTTCGTAATAGTGCTCGTTCGCCCGTAGAATCAAACGGTATTCGTGACGCCATTCTTCAAGTTGGAAAGGACCCAAGGTCACAAAGTGTTCGACCGCTGTCCAGCGCCCGCCATAGGCTTCGATCAGGTCCTCACGTTGCGGAAAAGTCGCCGTAAAAGTGGTGATGGCTGGAAAGTAGACGGCCTGTTTTTTAAGATCGACCTGCAAGAGATGGTCGCCTAATGCCTTTACGCCGACCTGCGCGGGGTCTCGAATTTCGCCCGCATTGTATTCCGCGGCATTGACCAGGTCGAATAGAAAGTAGGCATACTCCGCCGCCGTTTCCGGTTTGAGCAGGCGCTTCCAGGCGTATTCAAAATCCTGGGCTCTCAGCGGAACCCCATCGGTCCAATACACGTCTTCTCGGAGATGAAAGAGATAGCGCCGCCCATCGGGAGAAACTTCCCAATGCTTGGCGATGGCGGGTTTGGGGCGCAGGTCTTTGTCGTATTCTGCCAATCCCGCCATTAGGTTTTCGATGACGCGGATGGAGACGTTATCGGTGGCAAGCGACCAGTCCAATGTCGGCGGTTCGGAGGCCAAGTGCATGCGGAAGGTGGCCTCGACCGGGGGGACTTTCGCCTTTTCTTTCCCGATCGAGAAGACCATGAAACCCATGAGGAATAAGGCCGCTAAAATTGTTTTTTTCATCTAAGGGACTTCCGGCAGTGACAACGCATCATAGGGCCTTTTTGAAAAAAACTCAAAACACACAATATGAAGATCCCCTCGAAAAAACGCACTCGCTTAAGTCCCCCTGACCTGCTTTGCATCCTAGCGGGCTTGAAGCGTATGATAAAGCTATAAAGCGTAGTGATTCGCGTCCCCCCCTTTACATTCGTGTTTTGGGGAATTATAGAAAATGTAAGACCCGGGCCGGCCCCAGCGGCCTTCGCCGCAATGTCTTGGGTTCGGCCAAGATCGCAACCCGAAGCAAATGGGAAAGGCGCTTATGTGGCTTAAATGGCTGCCCTGGCGTTTCCTGATCAAACAGGCGGCGCAGGCACACGATTTTCTCGACCCCATTGCATTGCAATCCCGGCTCAATCGCTTCGCCCAGCCCTCGGAAGTGACGGAACCCATCGAGCTCCTACGCGCAGGCGTCCTTTTTCACGCACGGGGCTTGATCAACACCCGCGCCATTCAACATAATCTCGACTGGGTTTGGCCCTACTGGGTCGAGCGCCAGTTCAATCCCTTGGACGAGGCCTTTATCCCGCGGGCCTTTTCGATCACCCATGTCAACCTCACGCATCGAAACTGGACGGCCGTCGGCCTGCCCGATTTTGACGAACTCCCCATCGTCGATCCCCGAGGCTTGGTCACCCCCTTTTTAGACGGCTGGTCCTTGGATTTTTGGATGACAGCGAAGGACGGGCGCATGCTCATCCCTTCGAAATTGGAAGGCCTTTCACAAAAGCTCTGTATCGATTCATCCCTGGCCATCGAGACCCTCGCCCTCCACCAGGGCCTTTCCTTGAGCAGCCGTGTCGAGGTCTTACACAGCGAAGATGGACGATTTTGCCGGATTGACTTGGAAGCCTCGGCCGACGTCGAAGCCATGCTGGTGGTCAGCCTTCGGCCATACAATCCCGAAGGCGTGAGTTTTATTCACGAAGCGGCCCTATCGACGGACCGTTCGTTTTGGCTCATCGATGAAGACCGCCAGGTCCTATTTAACGAAGCCGTTCCGCAATCTTGCTTTTCCAACTATGCGCGGGGCGATGTATTGAGTCAGCTGTTTTCGGACGGCGAAGAAGTGGAAATGACCTGCGACGTCGGCATGGTGACGGCCGCAGCGCTTTTTCCGATCGCAGCGGGAAAAACCAAGTCGCTTGAGGTCAAAGTACTGCTTGAAGAAGAAAACGGTTCGCGCCGCGCGCATCCGGTCTTATCCGGCATTTTCGAAAAAGCGTCTTGGGCCAAGGCCTTGGAGGGCCATTGCGCCTTGCAGATCCCCGATACGCACATCCAATTTTTGTACGAGGCCGCCCTGCATGCCATTGTTCTTCACGCGCCGGACGACATTTATCCCGGCCCCTATACCTACAAGCGTTTTTGGTTTCGCGACGCCGCCTTTATCCTCCACGCCATGCTTTGCGCCGGGCTTCGCGATCGGGCAGAGCGCGTCCTCGATCGCTTCCCTTCACGGCAGACGCGGCTGGGTTATTTTCATTCGCAGGACGGCGAATGGGATTCCAACGGACAGGTGCTGTGGATCTTCAAGCGTTATTGTGAACTGACGGGCCTCCCGCCCAAGCCCGCCTGGCTGAAAGCCATCAAAAAAGGGGCGGATTGGATACTCAAAAAACGGCATCCCGACACGCTAAACGCCCTCCATGCCGGTCTACTGCCTGCGGGTTTCAGCGCCGAACATCTGGGTCCGAACGACCATTATTATTGGGACGATTTCTGGGGCGTCGCCGGGCTTCAAAGCGCCGCCACACTCTGCGAAAAGCAGGGCGAGACCGGTCCGGTTGAGGCCTACCGTCAAACGGCGAAGCACTTGATGGCGGCGGTGGAAGCGAGCCTGGAGAAAAGCAAGGCCCTGCGGAGCTGGGAGGGCATTCCCGCCTCCCCTTACCGCCGGATGGATGGCGGGGCCATCGGTTCCCTCGTGGTCGGCTATCCCTTGCAACTCTGGCCGGAGGACGATCCCCGCTTGGGGGAGACCCTGCGCTTTCTCCTTGAAAACTGTTTTGTCAAAGGCGGATTTTTTCAGGACATGATCCATTCGGGCATTAACCCCTATTTGACTTTGCATGTCGCTCAGGTTCTTCTGAGGGCGGGCGATCCCCGCTTTTTCGACTTGATCCAGTCAGTCGCCCAATCGGCTTCGCCGACCGGCCAATGGCCCGAGGCCATCCATCCCCGGACCGGGGGCGGCTGCATGGGGGACGGCCAGCATATCTGGGCCTCCGCCGAATGGGTGATGATGATCCGAAACTGTTTCGTGCGTGAAGAAGGCGAGACCTTAATCCTCGCCTCCGGCATTCCCGCCGCTTGGCGCAAACCCGGCAGCACCCTCGGTTTCGGCCCCGCCCCAACCCCCTGGGGTGCCGTTTCAATCTTTTTAGAACCAAGGGCCGACAAGATCCATGTGGAATGGGAGGGGATCTGGCGACAAGGCGCGCCCCGGATTGAAATCCGGTTGCCGGATTGCGATCCGGTTTTTCCCGATGCCGGAGTCTCTGAAGTGGAAATCACAATTTCTTCATAAAAAATCTTCCTTATAAAGGAGTTCCTTATAAAGGAGATGGAAATAAAGGAGAGGGAACGACGGGCGTTTTTTTAAATCCAAATCTCCTCTGACCCCTTTTACCTAAAGGGGGATGATTAAAAAAGGTAAGAAGGTATAAGATAGATCCAATGCATATCCTGACGATGAGCAATACCTTCACGCCGCATGTCGGTGGCGTGGCTCGATCCTTGGAGCGTTTTCGGGCCGAATTCAGAAGAATGGGCCACCGAGACTTGGTGGTGGCCCCCACCTTTGAAGACATGCCCGATGAGGAAGAAGATGTCGTCCGCGTCCCCGCGATTCAGCATTTCAACGGCAGCGACTTTTCGTTGCGTCTGCCCATTCCCGCCCTGCTTTTTCCCGAGTTGGACCAATTCAAACCCGATGTCGTCCATGCTCACCATCCCTTCCTCTTGGGCGACACGGCCTTACGCATCGCCGCCCTGAATCAAATCCCCCATATCGTTACGCATCACACCCTCTATGAGCAATACACGCATTATGTTCCGGGCGACTCGCTCGCCATGAAACGCTTTGTCATCGAATTGTCCACGGGCTACGCCAACCTATGCGATGCCGTGATTGCACCGAGCGAGAGCGTCGCGTCCCTGCTTGAAAAAAGGGGCGTCACCGCACCCATTACCGTCATCCCCACCGGTATTGGGCCGGAGTGGTTTGTCCCGAAAGACGGACCGGCCTATCGCGAATCGATCGGGATGCCCAAAGACGCCTTTGTCCTCGGCCATGTCGGCCGACTGGCAGCGGAGAAAAACCTGGGTTTTATGTGTCGGGCCGTCATCGATTTCATGCGGCGCAACGCGGAGACATATTTTCTGATCGCCGGGACCGGTCCCTTCGAAAAAGAGCTGCACGCACTTTTTAAAAAGGCGGGCCTTTCCCATCGCCTCCACCCGATTGGCCAGCTTGCGCCCAGCGCCCTGGTCCGGGCTTACAACGCAATGGATGTTTTTGTCTTTGCTTCGCATAGCGAAACACAGGGCATGGTGCTGACGGAGGCCATGGCAGGCGGGGTCCCCGTCGTGGCCCTCGATGCTTCCGGCGTGCGCGAGGTGCTCGAAGACGAAAAAAATGGCCGTCTGCTTCAAAGAGAATCTCTTGAAGATTTTTCGAAGGCCCTCTCCTGGATCTTCTCACGCTCCCTCAGGCAGCGGCAGGCCCTTCAAGCCGCTGCACGAAAAACCGCAGATCGATTTTCTATCGCCCGCACTGCGGATCATGTTTTAAACCTCTACGAAAAACTTATTGAGCAAGAACGCATTAAAAAAGAGATTGAAGGGAGCCATTGGTTGTCGCTCCTGCCCTTGCTCGAAACCGAATGGGAGCTTTGGGTCAATCGCGCCAATGCGATTACGGCGGCCTTGACGGACAGCGAGAGGGAAGAGACATGATCGGACGGATCGAAGAAACCTTCCTAAAACTTCGCCGCTGGATCAGCCGGAGCGAATGGCTGGTGCGCCTGATGGGTTTGTCCAAGGCACAGGGACAAGATTGCGGTGTCGGCGTCGTCCTCATTCAAATCGACGGGCTCTCGCGTCCCCAGCTCGAAAAAGCATTGCAAAAACGGCGAATGCCTTTTCTTAAAAAATTGATGCGAAAAGAAGCCTACGCGCTCCACACCGTGTATACCGGTCTGCCCAGCAACACCCCTTCTTTTCAGGGCGAACTGTTTTATGGGGTGCGTTGCTGTGTGCCCGCCTTTAGCTACCGCGACCATGAAACGGGCGAACTCATGCGCATGTTCGATCCCTCCGCCGCAGCCAAGGTACAAGCGAAACTGGAAAAAGAGGGCGAGGGCCTCATCAAGGAAGGGAGTGCTTATTCCAATATCTTCTCGGGCGGGGCGGCGGAGAGTTCTTTTTGTCCGGCGACATTGAGTTGGTCGAAGAGCCTCCGTGGGGCGAATCCCTTTTTTATGGCCGTTTTTATTATTTCCAACGCTTGGAGTTTTATCCGCGTCGGGGTCTTGTTGATTTTAGAATTGCTCTTGGCCATCACGGACTTTTTCCGCGGACTGATCGAAGGCCAGGACCTGTGGAAAGAGTTGCGCTTCGTTCCGGCGCGCGTGGCGGTTTCCATTCTCCTTCGGGAATTGGTGACGATGAACGCCCTGCTCGATGCCGCCCGAGGCCTGCCTGAAATTCATTTAAACTTTGTCGGCTACGACGAACAGGCCCACCGGCGCGGACCGTCTTCCGCCTTTGCGCACTGGAGCCTGAAAGGGATTGACGACGCGATTAAACGGGTCTGGAAGGCGGCGAAACGCTCCGGGCGGCGCGACTACGAAATTTGGGTCTATTCGGATCACGGTCAGGAAGAGGCCATCCCTTATGAAACCCTGCAAGGGCGATCGATTGAAGCGGCGGTCTGCGAAATTTTCGACCCGCCCATTGGCGATTCGGCGACGCCAGAAAATAGAGCGAGATCCAGACAGAGATCGAAAGGCATCCAACTCCACCGGGCCGAGTGGCTTGGACTTCCTCTCGGACGATGGATCTTCGGTCGTTTGGAAGGCGATGAACCCCCGCGTCAGTCGGAAACGGTTGTGGCGGCGATGGGACCGGTTGGGCACGTTTATTTACCCAGCCCGCTCTCTTGGGAAGCCTCTCTTGTGAAGGCGAAAGATTTGGTCGAAAAAGCGAAGGTCCCCATGGTCGCAATCAGGCATCCGGATAGCGTCGTTCAAATCATGACGGAGGATGGCCTCTTCGATCCACAAGAAGAAGCCGCCGCGGTCTTCGGCGCGGACCACCCGTATTTGGATCTGATTGGGAAAGACATGGTCAGGCTTTGCCAACATCCCGACAGTGGCGATTTTGTGCTCTTCGGCTGGTCCAAGAAAGGAGTCTCCTTGAGTTTTCCGGGGGAAAACGGGGCCCATGCCGGGCCTGGACCGAATGAGACGACCGGCTTCGCCTTGTTACCGGCCTCCGCGCCCTTGAGCCTGCCCGAGCGCGGCTTCCTCCGCGCGAGGGATTTGAGAGAAGGCGTCCTTCAATTTATGGGGAGATCGCCGGGCGCCTTTCCCGGACGCCGGCGTCCGCGGATGCAGAAACAAAAACACCTGCGCATTATGACCTACAATGTCCATAGCTGTATCGGGATGGATGGAAAACACTCGCCGGATCGGATTGCCCGCATCATCGCGCAGTACGACCCGGATATCGTCGCACTACAAGAATTAGATGCCGGCCGTGCACGTACAGCCCAAATTCATCAGGCGGACACCATTGCGCGGACCCTGGAAATGGATTTCCATTTCCATCCCGCAATGCAAATGAAGGGAGAACAATATGGCAATGCCGTTCTGAGTCATCACCCGATCCGTTTGGTCCGGGCCGAGGCCCTGCCTAAGTTGGGTGAGCGTTCTTTCCTTGAAGCGCGTGGCGCACTCTGGGTGGCCGTGGAGGTCAATGGCATCGAATATCAGCTCATCAATACCCATTTCGGGCTCTCCCGGCGAGAGCGCCTGCTCCATTGCGAAACCCTCTTGAGTTCGGAGTGGCTGGGCCATCAACATTGCAGGGAGCGTGTCATTCTCTGTGGCGATTTCAATGCCTCGCCGTGGTCGACGGTCTGCCGGAAAATTACAGCGGGTTTCCAAGATGCGCAGGGTGTATTGGTCAATCATCGCCCCCGAGGGACTTGGTTTGGCCGCTACCCCATTCATCGCATCGATTATGTCTTTGTCGATCGGACGCTCCAGGTACATTCCGTACAGGTGCCGAGGACGGTGCTTACGCGAAGCGCCTCGGATCACCTTCCCTTAATCGTCGATCTTCAGCTACCTTAAACCCTTACTAAGATCCTTAACGATCCTTGATGTCTCGTCAAAGACTATGCTATAGTCTCTTCCGCATATTTTTAAAGCGCTCGAGCTTAATGTTTCTAAAGGGAAAGTCTTGAAATCGGCCGTTTCGAAAGAAAAGATCGTCAATAAGAAAGTTTCTCCTAAAAACGCCTTATTGGAAAAAACCAAAGAGCTGGAACTGCTTCATCGGATTACCGAGTCGATCGGTTCGAATCTCGATTTGAAGGTGGTGTTGCGCGAAATTGTGGCCTTGGTGGTGGAAATGACCGGGGCCGATGCCTGCCTCATCTATCTCCTCAACGACCTCAAAGACGAACTCGTGCTTCAGGCCTCGAAAATTCCCCATCCGAAATTAATCGGGCGCATCAGTTTGGAAGTGGGCGAAGGGATTACCGGATGGGTGGCGCGCGAGCGGCGCTTGGTGGCGATCTCGGAAAATGCGGAGAACGATCCGCGCTTCAAGTTGTTTCAACACCTGCCGGAAGACCGTTACCAGGCCTTTTTATCCGTTCCGGTCATGAGCAAGGGCGAGGTGATCGGTGTGCTCAACGTCCAGCATAAAAAGGCGCATCAACAGACCGAAGACGAGATCAACCTCATGTCGACAATTTGCCATCAGGTCGGAAACGCCATCGAAAATGCGCGGCTCTATGACGAGATGAAAAAGAAGGCCATGCAGATCGACACCCTGTCCCGCGTGAGCCGAACCATTTCCTCTGGGCGCTATATCGAAGAAATCTTAAACCTGCTCGTGACGATGACGGCCGGGATGATGAATTCGAAGATCTGCTCGATTATGATTCTCGACAAGGCGAAACGCGAGCTCAAGGTCGTCGCGACGCAAAGCCTTAGCGAGGCCTATCGGCGCAAGGCGAATGTCAAAGTGGGAGAAAGCGTTTCCGGGCGGGCCGTCAAAGAAAAATGTCCGATCGCTATTCTCGATGTACAGATTGACCCGGAATTTCGTTTTCCCGATTTGGCGAAGAACGAAGGACTGCGCTCTTTACTCTCGGTGCCGATGATGGTCAAAAATCGTGTCGTCGGCGTCCTCAACAGCTACACCTCGAAGAAACATACCTTTACGGAAGAGGAAATTAAGCTCTTGCAGTCCGTTGCCAATCAGGCTGCGGTGGCCATCGAAAATACGGCGCTCACGGAACAGTCTTCCGCGATGCAGGATGCCTTGGAAACCCGAAAGGTCGTGGAGCGGGCCAAAGGCATCTTGATGAAGCAAGGAAATATAGAAGAAGACGAGGCCTTCCGTGTGATTCAACGCCAAAGCATGAATAACCGAAAAAGCATGCGCGATGTGGCGGAAGCGATCATTTTAACCTCGAAGATCAAAAGCGCATAATCCACAGGCCTTATGCCGTCGTGCCCTAAACGGGGACTGCATCTGAAACGCCCTTCTACATGTTTCAATCGGAAAGCCCCTAGTACTCGCCCCATTTTTTAGGGTATCGGCGCTCCGCAATTTATTTACTCATTGATAAAACCAGCAAAGGAGACTTGCATGCCCAGGTCACAGAAAGTGCCCCATTTGATATGGCTCGACCTCGAAATGACGGGTCTCGATCCCAACAAATATACCATCGTCGAAATCGCGACCATAGTGACCGACAGCGCACTGAATATTATTGCGGAAGGCCCCGAAATCGCTATTCATCATAGCCAGGAAACCTTAAAGAATATGGAAAAATGGAGCCTCGATACCCATACCCGGTCGGGCCTGATACGGCGCATCGAGTCTTCGCAGATTGGCATGAAGGAAGCCGAGGCGCAGACCTTGGATTTTGTCAAAACCTATTGCGCGAAAAAAAAATCCCCCCTTTGCGGAAACTCCATTGGTCACGACCGCCGCTTTCTGGAGCGCTACATGCCCGACCTCTTCGATTTTTTCCACTATCGCAATGTGGATGTGAGCACCATTAAAGAACTCATTAAAAGATGGTATACGGACGGACCTCCGCCCCCGGAAAAAGAAGGGGCGCATTTGGCGTTGGTCGATATCCGCGAATCGATTCAAGAGCTCAAGTTTTATCGCGACCAATATTTTATAAAGCCATAGTTCTTTTGTTCTGACCTTCCATTGGAAGAACGATTTTTTAAAAGATCATCTCGCGGTCCAAGTCTCAAGGTACGAGAAACTTCCTTCCCCCATCGCCCTCGTTTAAAGCTCCAATAATAGCGTCTTTTCCTTTATTAGACGCTTGGCCGCAGTAGCCCTCCGTTTTACAGATCGAATATTCGAGTGATGAAGGGGTCTTGACCCATTCGGGGTCTGAGCGATGAATAAAGACGGACAGTAGAGGCATTCTCTTTTGCAAAATTTAGCGAAATAGAATTATCCACAGGCAAAGGGGATAACCTGGGTTTAAGCGACACATTTTTTAGAAAATCCCTTGCATTTTTGAAAGATTTACGACTTTGCACAATAATAGGGCAAGAATTAATATTGAATTAAATCAATAGTTTACTTTGTAAAAGGGCGGCTCAGTCAATCAGCTAGGCCATCTCAGTTTTTAAAAATAATGTCAAGCTACAAGATGTGGACAACTCTCCTGCTAAGCTACAAGATACAGAATGGGACCTCAAAATCCGGTGCTCGCTGGGGCGCGCCGGTCCATGGGCCGCCTTATTATCTATCTTCACCGCGCTGTAAAGTGGCTTCTATCAAAAAGGACTGTCTCAGGGGCGCCGTCATGATGAGGTCCTCACTCTTTTTTGGATCGGTCTCGCAGATCCCAATGAAGAGGGATTAGATGGAGATCAGCGTCGGGGTGCTAAGGGGGAGAGAGGCCTCCGCTGGTGGGGATTACCCCTGAGCCGGGCATGCGGAACACACCCGCCTCATCGGCTGAAAACCCATCTTCTTTTTCACCAGATGATCAGCGACGCGTTCCCAGTTTATTCGTTTAAATAAGGCAAGAGATGTTCCGCCACACGTTGGTGTCCGGCTTTATTCCAGTGGACATCCCCCCATATAAAATAACGGAGAAGCGTTTCTTCTGGATTTTCTTTGCCGATAAATGCAGGGAACAAGTTGATGAAGCCCGACTCATGCGCGATCGCCCATTTTTTCCAAAAGAGGACCTGGTGCGATTGTAAATCCTTTTCAAGGATTTGATCCGGCCAGGGGTACACCGCTACCGTGAGTTTTATGCCCTGCATTTTTAAAAGCGATGCGAGCGCCGACATCTGCGTTTCTGCCGCTTGAAGACCGGCCTCGCCGTAATCGCTAAAAGCCTCCGCGTCGTAGGTCCACCTCGCCTTGTACTGATTGAGCCCCTCAAAACTCTTTTTTTGGCTTGGACCCGATTTTTTAATCGTCCTGATCCAAACGCGGAGGGTATTGATGACGATGGTGTTCTCCGCGATAAAATTTTTTATCCTTTCATCCCATTCCTTCGATTTTGCCGTTTGCGCATCCACGACATTTCTGTTTTTATCGAAGGTATAAGCACGGGCTTCATCATAGATATCCGATATGTCGATAAAGACCACAAGGTGCCGGAATTCGAGTTTGACCTCCTGGAGCAGATGCTCGACTTTTCTGAGATAAATGATTGGCGAGTACGATGAAACCCCTGCATTCAAAACCTCAGTCCCTTCTTTCTCGAGGGCTTTGGCAAGGATGCCGACAAAGGTATCGTCATATTCAAATCCCACCCCTTCGGTAAAAGAATCTCCAATAAAGAGGATCCGGTTGGAATGATTGAGATCGATCCTTCGGGCCGCGTTGTCTTTAAAGCCTAGCGCATTGGTATCCACCCGATACCCCATGGCCCCCCACTTCGCATCGGAGTGCTTGATATTCGGTGCGAGACTGTGATGGTAGAGATCGTGCTGGATTCGGTAGCGGCGTTCTATCTTGTGCTGGGCTTGATAGAGGCCGACGGCAGACAATACATTCGCAGCCAAAATATCGATGAGGACAATCAGGAAAATCGTAACGAGGCTTAAAATGGTGTTGGGATCGCGCTTTATAAGAGATGAATCGTTCACGGTGTCCTCGTTTTATCCGATGAAGGGCATTCGATTTCGATGACCGCTTAACTCTGAAATCGATAATTGAGGAGCAAGCCGATCAATACCATGACCCCAACCCAGACATTCGAGCGAAAGAGCGAAAATAGGACCGGTCTCGGAAGTAAGCGCCTCAGCTTTAGCGATTGAAAAAGAAAAAAAAGCGAGATGATGCCGAGCGCAAAATAATAGGCGAGGGCCATTTGGGAGAGCCGTCCGACCCAGGCGAGAAACACCACCACGAGCACATAAAATCCACCCACGGCCATCCAACTTTTAGAGCCGAAAAGTATTGCAGTCGATTTTACACCGATTTGAAGGTCGTCTTCCCTGTCCATGAGGGCATAGATCGTGTCGTAAGCCGTCGCCCAGCAAAGGTTGGCCAGCAGGATCAAAAAGGGCGTCAGAGAGAGCGTGTTCCGCACAGCGGCCCAGGCGAGGAGAATCCCCCAACTAAAGGCGATGCCGAGGACGACTTGGGGCAGATACGTCACCCGTTTGGCGAAAGGATAAATCGCAGCAAAAAAAAGTGCGGCGAAACTGAGGAGAAGGGTAAAGCGATTGAGGAACAAGACGGTGATTAACGAGAGGCTGAGCAAAACCGTCAGAACAATAAGCGCTTCTTTCATTGTTAGTTGATTCGCGGCCAAGGGTCGATCCTTGGTGCGCTCGACCTTTGCATCGAACTTGCGATCGGCCATGTCGTTCATCACACAACCGGCGCTGCGCATGAAAAAAGCCCCCAATGCGAACAGGATCAGATGTTTGATGGACGGACGGCCTTCGGAGGCGATCACGAGCGACCAGAGCGTGGGGAAGAGGAGCAGCAATGTGCCATATTGTTTATCTAAACGAATGAGTTGGGCGATCTCCCGTCTTTTTTGAATTAAAAAACTCAAGGCCGCCCGCCACTTTTAGCGCAGCGGAAGCCCAAATCGCCCAGGCGTTCGGAGGGCGGATCGTAGGATCGCGTCGACGCGCGTGCATAGACCTCCAATACACGTTGATAGGCATTCCCGGGGTAGTGACCCAAGGAGTGAAAGGAAAGACCGCGCACCACACGGTGTTTCATCCCGAATTCTGCTTTTCTCAAATCGCTGCCCGGATAGGGCAAATACCAACTATCGGTCCACTCCCAGACGTTGCCCACCATGTCCAACACGCCATAGGGACTGGCGCCTTGCGGGTATTTTCCAACGGGGGACGTTTGGTTTAGGACATCCGAAGCGGGAGAAAGATAGGCCCGTGCGATCTCGAAATCGTCGCCCCAGGGATAGGACTGTCCCGCCGTCCCTCGAGCTGCCTTTTCCCATTCCGCTTCGGTGGGAAGACGCTTGTTGCGCCAGCGGCAATAGTCATTGGCCTCGTACCAGTCGATAAAGGTGATCGGATGGTCTTCCGTCCCCACCAGGTACGATCCGTTTCGCCAATGGGGCGGGGGCGTGTGGCGCGTTGCGCGAATAAACTTTAGATAGGCCGCCTGCGTGACCTCCGTTCGATCGATATAAAATTCAGGAAGTGTGATTTTCATAAGCGGCCGTTCGTCTTCGAACCAGGGTTGCGGAAATCCAAGCTGCATCCCTTCGTTTTCGAGATCGATTTCGTCGGTGCCCATGATGAAAGGCCCGGAGGGGATCGAAAGCATGTCTTCCTCATCGCCGATTGCAGGCTTCGAGGAAGGGGCCATGACCATTTCGCTGTCTTGGAGGATCTCAGGCTTGGCTGACCAACAACCTTGGAGAACGAGGCTTAGGCAGAAAAGGAGGAGAGCCGGGGAGAGAGGACTTCGCAAATGATCGCCGAAATTTCTCCGGAGATCGTAAGTCGATAACGTCTTGCCCAAAACAATTGATCCTCCGCTAGCCCGAGTCCGGGCGCAAGTTCTGGAAAAGGAAGGCAGGCGATATGCAATTGGTCCCGCCAGGTCGATAAGGCCCGGGATTCGAGGATTTCGCCAAGCGGCAGTTTCCCTAAACGCATTTCCTGATAGAGATTCGGCTTGATTTTAGCAATCGGAAAAAGGGAGCGTGCGAAGAGGACCCGCGTGGGTCCTGAAGGCCCCTGCTGCAGTGTCAGCCAGACCGTGCGATCGATCGCCTTTTCCCCCTTCGGCACGCCGAGACACCCGGACGATTCATCGTCAAGCAAGCGCTCCGATTGATCGATCAACTCCAGCGCAGGAGGGCTCAGGTAGAGTCCCATGAGCGATCTGACCATGCTGCCGTCTGAAGAAAGAAGGAGGCGCAGGAGCGGGCTGACCGGATGGTTTCGGCAGTGCTGCCAGAAATCGTCCAATGTCATCCACGTGTGCGCCATAGGCTTCGTATCCTACTGAAATCGCAAAGAGCTGTCAAGAAAATCGGCCCTTCGTTCGCGTATAAAAGACGACTTGACGCCGCGCCGGAGATTGCCTATCTTGGGAGGATAGACTTCGATCGATAGGGTATTTTGAAGATGAGCGAGCGATTTTTTTCAGAAGTAGACGATGGATTCATCAAGCGCGAAAAAGCCAAGGCGCGTCTCTTGAGAGAGAGCCAATGGTGGAAGCGACTTCGCGGGGAAGGCCGATGTTATTATTGCCGCGCGTCTGTTAAGGTCGCCGACCTGACCCTGGACCATATCGTCCCCATCATTCGGGGCGGCCGCAGTACCAAGGGCAATGTCGTCCCGGCCTGCAAGGACTGTAACAATAAAAAAAAATACCTGCTCCCGGTCGAGTGGGACGACTACCTTGAAGCCATTGGAAAAAGAGAGGACTAGGGTACTTATGGAAGGAAGTAAATCCGAGCTTCGAAATGTCGCCGCCGGCGCCTTCATCGGCCTCTCCCTGCTTCTCTCGCACTGCGGCGGGCCGGATCAAAGCCGCCAGCTGCCGGAGATTTCGACTGTTACCACGGTAAAGGGTCCGGCGGAAGGTCCGGTCACGGGGGGAACGGCGGTGACGATTCGCGGCAGAAACTTGGGCAGCGATGCCCTTGTTTTTTTCGGAGGTGTCCCGGCCAGTACGGTCAAGGTTCTCGACTTCGAAACCATTGTTGCGACCCCGCAGCCGGTCTTTCTTTCCGGACCGACTTCGATTATCGTCATCTCTGTCGGACAAACGGCGAAAAAAACGGATGCCTTTACCTTTACCCCCGTCATCGCCTTTACATCGAATCGGGACGGTGACAATGACATCTATCTGATGGATATCGATAGCAAGGGCCTTCGCCCGCTCACCATCAACACCCTTCGCAACGATGCCGACCCCACGAGTCTTATCTCCGACGAGCGTCCTCGCTTTTCCTACGATGGCCAGTCGATCGCCTTCGAATCGAATCGGGAAGGCAATTTCGATATCTACATCACCGATCGAAATGGTTTTGAGCCGACCCCGCTCTCGCCCGATCCGGCCGTCGATCAATCCCCTGCGTTCTCGCCCGAGGGCACGGAACTTGTTTTTATTTCGAAGCGCAAAAACTTCCTCAATAATCCGGAAGAAGATTTCGAAATTTTTCTCGTGGACCGCGCGGGCAGCAATCTAAGGCAACTCACGGAAAACGGGGCCGACGATCGCGATCCGAGGTTCTCGCCCGATGGGGGGCAAATTGTGTTTAGTTCGATCCGGGATGGGAACTACGAGATTTATACGATGAGCAGAGACGGCCTCAATGTGCTACGACTTACCCACGACGGAGCGACCGCCCGCGAACCGGTCTTTTCGCCCGATGGCACGCAGATTCTTTTTTCATCCGATCGCGACGGCGATTTTGAATTATACATCATTGACCGCGACGGGACGAACCTAAAACAGTTAACGGCGAATGCCACAAGAGAATCGCAGCCCGCCTTCCTCTCCCCCCTCGCCGTCGGCAAAAACATACTTTTTACCTCCGACCGAACAGGCAATTCGGAACTCTACATGATGTCGTGTTCGGGGACGGACACATCTTACATCACCGCTTGCGATGCGGCGACGATAAAAAATCTCACCCTGCATGCCTCGGCGGATATCCAGGCTGCGCCCTCTCCCTAGGTCTTGGACTACAACCGGGCGTTTGGCTCAGGGGCGTTGGTCGCAGACATCGCCGATGCCGTCTTGATCCTCGTCCCGCTGATCGACATTGGGCGTGAGCGGGCAGTTGTCCTCGTCATTGGGGATGCCGTCTCCATCATCGTCGAATAGGATTAAGTCGCAGGCATCGCCGATGCCGTTGACGGGGTTGTTATCCGCTTGGTCAGGATTCGGAACATTCGCGCAATTGTCCCGCGCATCCGGAATACCGTCTCCGTCGGAATCGCCGGGAAGAAAGGCGGTCGGGGCGCTGGTTCGGACCACGAAGTCGTTGTGGGCCGGCAGAGTCACCCGGAAATTGCCGCCCTCTCGGTCGGAAACGCAGTCCGGACCGGGCGTACAAAGCACATCGAATTGGTACCCGGGAAAAGATACCCCCACGCCGCCCACACGGGTACAGATATCGCCCAAGGGGCGGCAGGTGATGCCATCCACCCGCACCGTCGTGGGTAATTCCCGACTGATCTTGATTTGGTCGAAGGACACGGAGCCGGGTTCGAAAAGAGTCACCCGGGTATTTCCTAGGACAGGACTCGTCGATTGTTCTGGAAAGGCCCTCAGCATCGTGAAGCCCACCGGGAGATTAAAGACCATAAAGCGTCCTTGCGATGCCGTGCGATCGAGCCTTTGGCCGCCGGAGTCGAAGCCGTTTAAGCTGTCGTTAAAATAGAAGACCTCGCCGATGGGATCGCCATTTTCCCCACGCGTGCCGACGACCACCCCCGGGACTGGGTGGGTCGCGCTCAGCAAGATGGAGACATCGCCCGAGTCCCGATTGATGACCGCCAGGTCCACTTGGTTATCGTTATTAAAGTCGCCCACCGTCACGCCAATGGGGGTTGTCCCCACCGACACCGTCTTCGAAGACAGTTGGAATCGCCCTTGACCATCCCCCAGCAGAAAGCGCACATTGTTTGTTCCTGCATTCACCAAGGCGAGATCGAGGCGGCCGTCCCGATCGAAGTCGATCAGCGCCATCGCTCTGGGATTGCTCCCGGCCGCGAGGGGACAGTCTTCAATTTCTATCGTCTCGGCAATGCAGTCGATGACTTGGAAACCGCCGCGGCCGTCCCCGCGCAGGACGCGGACCGTATTCGAGCCGGCACTCACAACCACGATATCGAGGATGCCGTCTCCATCAAAATCACGTGTGCCGACTGCCGTCGGATTTGGCCCGACAGGTATAACGGTACCCGGTTCGCGCGTTAAGAGGATGGAGGCATTGGCAGAGCCTTCGTTAACCACGGCCAAGTCGAGCTGCTGGTCCGCGTCGAAATCGCCAGAGGCGATCGCGAAAGGGGCAAGGCCCACGGGGCAGGGGGAGGTACAAATCAATTGATTTTCGCCAGCGAGAAAATTGCCGCTCCCATCTCCGAACAAACGCGTGATCTGGCCGGAGGTTTCGTCAGAGATCGTCAAATCGATTTGTCCGTCTTGGTTCATGTCCTCGGCGAGGATGAATCGCGGTCCCGTTGAAGGGTTGGAGGGCGGCGGTGAGGCGTTGAGGGCGATCCTGCCCGATCGGGGGACGAAGAAGCCGCCCGGGCGGCCAAAGAGGAGGGTCAGATCGTTGTCCGTGTGATTCGCGACGGCCAGGTCGAGCCGCCCGTCTTGGTCGAAATCGCCGACGGCGAGCGCTTGAGGATTTTGCCCAACCGACTGAATGTCTACGGGTGTCGGATTAAAAGAGCCATCGCCCAGTCCCAGAAAGATGGACACCCGATCGGAGGCGTCGGCAACGGCCAAATCGACGAAGTTATCTTCGTTAAAAAATCCGGAGGCAATGGCCTGTGGACTTGCGCCGATGGAAAGGGTCTGCGAGACGGTCAAATCGCCTTCGACGACTTCCCCCAGCAGAACTCCTTTTTCGGGGTCGAGTCTCACCCCGGCCTGTACGGCGAGCTTGGCCAGATCCGTCCGTGAGATCATGTGGAGCTTTTGCCCGATTATATCGGCTAGACCGGTCTTCAGGTGAAAATTAAAGGTATTGGGAGCGTCGGGTTTTTCCGCCTTGATGACGAATTGGCTGTTTGTCCCCATCAAGACGCCGGAATTGAATTGCTCCGAGCTGAAGGACCCCTTTCGCCCCAAGATGGAAAGGGTGGCGCTCCCCAAGGCCAGGTCTTGGTGATCTAAGACTTGGCCGGAGACGGGCACGGAAACGGGGACATGGTTTACAAAAATGTTGGCGATGGTGAGACTGTCGGTAAAGGTGCGAACGACCCGGTTTCCCGAATCGTCGGAGGACGTGACTTTAATCATAATGAGACCCGGCGGGAGGTCCGAAATTAAAAATCGACCGTTATTCGAGCTGAGGCCCAGCGTGGGATCGAAGGCCGTACCGTTGTGATAGCTGATCTTGCCGACGGGCGTTTCGGTCGTCACGATTTGATTGTCGTTCGTCATCATTTGCGTGGCTTCGATGACGATGTTTTTGGCCTCGGCGCCCGCCCGGACATTGATGATGCGTCCCATGATTTGCGCCCTCCCCGGCAGCGGGCTCACGCTTGCTGGGTTGACGAGGCTCAAGTCTTTTACACGGTCGCGGCTGCCCGCGCCCAGATTTTGATAGGTCGTGATGTGCGAAGGTTTTTCGACGCGCACCAAGTAGTTTCCGTTCGCCATAAAAGGGGTGACGGCATTGGGGTCTGCATTTTTCGGAATGGTATAAGATCCATCGGATAGCGCGGTGAAAGAACCGCGAACGCCGAGGAGCGTGATCTCGGCGTTCCCGACCGCCGTAATGCCGTCTTCCTCCGTGACGAGCCCCTTCATTTCCACCGTCATGGCTTGGGCGTTATTCTCTCTTAAGACCTGTTGAAGGATGATTTCCTTTAAATAAACCGCGTTGGCAACCGTGCGGACGAAAGTCGTTCCCCCCGATTTTGCGTCGATTCCGGTTTGGGACGGGACAGAGGAATCGAGGGTGAGATAGGTCTCGCCCGGCGGAAGGTTGAAGATGATGTACTTTCCCTTTTGAGTGGTTTTGCTTAAGCTGGGATCGGGCCGGTCCGTTTGAAAATTGAAATAGACGACTTTGCCGACAGGGGCCCCGGTGGCGTTTGTCGGCCGAATCACGACCTCGTCTTTTCGGGAGAGGGCCTCTAAGACCTTGCCCGTGATGATGCCCCGGTTCGGCAGGAGGGTCACCCCGGCATCTTGGGCATAGGCCTGTATATCCTTTAGCGAAAACGCGGTCAGGTTGTTCCGGACATCAAGCGAGACGGTATCGCCTTGGAGCAGGCTGAGATCCGTGCTGACTTCCTGAAAGCTGTCCTGATGCCCCGGTGCCACGATTTTAAAGAGCAGGTTGCTGTCGGAGGGAAAGCCCGTTCCCGCGAACGCACCGCTTGCGTCCGTGCTGAGCTTTCCCTCCAGGCCGGGAAAAAAGATATCGGCGGAGGCCACGGGCGTGGCCTCGTCGCTTTCCCTCACGACGCCGGAGGCGTCGACCGAGGAGATCGCGACGGGAATGACCTCTAGGGACGTGATGGAGACCGCGCCCGGATAGACCGTGAGGCGGCCGCTGCCTCTGCCCCCTTGGACCGCTTGCATGAACACCTCGCCGGGCGGGACGTTAAACACGGTGAATCCGCCCGCCGCGCCCGTGCCTTTGACATTGATGAACTCCGGGGCACCGTTGATGCTGTTATAAAAGAGTTGCGGAATCAGTTCGCCGGCGGCATTTGTGAGGCCCATAACGGCATTGCCCGCCGCGTTGCGAAGGGGGACGAATGATGCATCGGTCTCTCCGATGGCGACATTTTGCACCGGCAGGCCGAAACGGTTGAGCACGACCCCGCCGATGACGCCTTTCGCGGCATTTTGTCTCAGGGTGCCGGGCGCGGAGGAAATCAAATTTTGGACATCGGAGCCGGATACGATCTTAAAGTTTCCCTGCACGCCGGAAATCGGCGCGGAACCGGTTTTAAAATTGAAATTATGTGTGGTGACAAAGGGCACCTGGAAGCCCTCCGTGAATTCTTCTCCGACGGGAAAAGGATCGGAGTGACAACTGCCGATCATGATGCTGCTTAATAAAACGAGGACGATGAGTTTTTTTGTTATACGGTAGACCATGGTGCGTATCCTTGATGGTGGTTTATTATACCCTAGAAACTATAAATAATTTCAAGATAGATTCTGTTGCTGTCGTTAAAAAAACCGATAAAATCGAATTCTCCAACCTGGGTTCCCCGTGTACCGATAAAAAAGTCGCCGCCGAAACGCAGGTTTACGGCATCGGTTAAACTGGTATCGAAACGCGGGCGGAGCAGGAAATCGTCCTCGTTAATAAAGTAGAGGGTGAGCAGCTGGGCGCTTATTCGGTCGTTTAAGAAGGATTTTCTCATAAAGAAAGAGGCGATGGAATCAACTTCATCCTGCAGAATCGAGGGCTGCCAGTCGAAGATGCGCGCTTCGTGAAACGCAAAAGTGAAATCCGTATTAAAATGGGCCAGCTTGAGCTCCAAGGCATATTTGATATAGTCGCGCTGCAATTCTCCAAGGGTCACGCCGCCAGCCGTGGGTCCGACTTGCAGCCGCGTGCCGAAAAACTTGCCGGTCGTATGGGAAAGTTCGGCGTTGAGCACCACCTTTCCAAAGCTTTTCGAAAGGGTGCTTCCAAAGATCGTTAATCGTGTTTGTTCCGGCGTGAAGGCGGTTCCGATCGTATTGTCGAAGGGGTTGTCGACGCTGCCTTCGATGACGCGGAAGCTGGAAGGGAAATCGTCCCAGGTGTAAAAACCGGAAAGCGACAGCTCCCAGCCGGAGAAGTTTCGAATGATGCGCGCGGCCACTTCGCTGTTATCGAAGGCCTCGCTCTTTAAATTGAGCGACGAATCCAAGTAGGACTCGGGTGCGACAAAGTTTTCCAAGATTTCGAACTGCTCGAACTCTGTCCCTTGTGCGGCCGGTTTGTGGGGGACGATCTCCGGGATCCAAATCAGGTCGATGGTCGCGTCTCCCGACGCGTCTCCGGGATAGACGCTCGTTTTCACCATCATCAAGGGGATGTAGCGGTCCTCGATTTCCCGCAGGATAAATTCTGAGAAGTCGAAGGGATTGATTTCGTCGACAACCCGCGAGCCCTCGACCACGCCCCAACGGACAATTTGCCGTCCGAGCCGAAAATCCACTCGGCGCGTTTCGATATCCAAAAACATCTCCCGGAATTCAAAACCGCTTTTTGTGATATCAACCTCTCTGGGATTTTCCACGTCCAACGCGGCGACCTGTTCGGCCGTGGGATTCTGGGGGATCTGCGTGAGGACCGTATTGGGAAAACGTCTCGGACTGATGGTATCGATATCTACGAGGTCGTATATTGCATCGTAGAATGTGCGTATTTTGGCGGTGAAGTGGAGCTGTCTCGACAGGGAGTAGGTCGAATTTAGGCGGAAAAGGTTCAGGCTTTTGGTGAAGGTTACGGGTTCGAAGAGGCGATAGGCCGTTTCGTTTTTTAAGGACCCGTTCAAAGCCAATCGAGATCGTATGTTTTGCCAAAATCCAGCGTCGTCCTCGGAGGCGGCACCGTCGCCGATTAATGATTTTCCGAAGGCGCTCTCTAGGATGCCGCCGGTTCCAAAATGGAAGCGCAACGCCATCTGCACATCGAAGCCATCGAGCCGAAGCTTCAGCCTGCTCAGGCCTGTATTTTGGACGGGAACGTCTCTTTCGCAGACGGCGACTTCGGCGACTTCGCCTTCCGTAATCTGATCCACTTGGCGAAAGCAAGGCGAAGGATTAATCCCGGGCAGGCCTGTGGGAATGTCTGGAAAATCCGCGGGGAAACCGCGCTCCACCGTCAGCTTGGTCACGGTGCCGAAAAGATAGTGGGCATTGAGTCCGATCGAAACCCATGGGCTTAAGAAATACTCGGCTCCCAGGCCGAAGCGGGTGGTAAAAGCGGTTCCGCGCGCCTCCATCGACCCGAAGATGGCGATGGGATCGAAACCCGGCGGATCTTCGACTTGAACCAAAGTGTCTACGGTTAAATCGGAAAAAGCCGCGCCGAGCAGACCGATATTGAGGTACATCCGGCCTTTCTCGGGACGCTCCCAAAAGGAATAGCGCCAGCCCAGCATGACCTGGTTGACCACAAGATTATACCGGGCGCTCCTGGGGACAATGACCGGATCGGTCGTGGGGGAAAGGAGCAGGGGGATGGTATCTTTTCCCACCACCGCATTCTGCCATTCCGAAAGGCTTAAGACCAGCGCATGTTTTGGGCGCATGGCCCATTCGACTTCCACGCCGCTGCTCATCGCGCCTTCGATCTCCGGCATGACGAGGTTTCGCTGTTCGGAAAGGAAGCCTGGATTTGATGGGATAAGGTTGTTGGGGTCTTGGCTGATAATGAGGTTCGGATCGGACATGACGCGATCGAGTTCATTGAGGGATGGACGGTAATAACCGGCCGTCAAAGCCACAGTCAGCTGTTTTCCAAGTGTCGACCGTTGGGGATAGGGCAGGCGAAGGTCGGCGGCATAGCTGGCTCCAAAAGTAATGACATTCCGCTGATACGATCCCTGAGAGGTGATTTGGCCGGATTCGAGCAAGACGGAATCAAACGAAAAGGAGGGGAGATTCGATCGATTTTCCTCCCGCATAAAATTGGCATAGAAGGAAAGTCCGGGTTCAAGACTATAGGTCAGTCCGGCAGACCAGGAGGTGGAGCGATTTTCCCGGCGTTGAATCAGGCCGAGAATGGCTTCGGCCGCCGAATCGGGATGGCGGTATTTGGATAGGGTTTCGTTTAGCTGCAAATTTACCGCTAGCTTTGAGGTGATCGCCAATCGATATCCGATGCTCGCGCCTTGGGAGCGATAGGCGAGATCGTTGCCAGAGACATCGTTATCCAAAAAATTGAAAGCCAGTTGAAGGGTGCCGAGGTAGAACTGGTTCACTTGCAGGTTCTGGCTGGCGGACACGGAAATTCGTTGCCGTGTTGCGTCTAGGACCGGAAAGGTCAAGGATTCATTGATGACATAATTGTAGTCCAGGGAGATTTGAGTCGGCAAACTCCCCCACTTTGAAATCTGAGCGGCAAAGGTGTCGGTTTTATAGGAAGATTGGTTGGCTCGGTCCGTTCCGCCTTCGAATCCGTAGGAAAGGGTGTAAGACTGAACAAAAGAGACTTGCGAAAGCGTTGTGGTGATGAATGAAATGGAGAGATCTTCATTATTAAAGAAGGCTTGCTGCCGATGGATGAGGCTATTGCTAATATTGAGTTGGATCGGAAGGCGAAACCGGTCGGTCTTCACGACAAAGTAGGTGAGCCCGAGGTTTAGATTGGAGGTGATTTCACTTTGTGGATTTAAATCTTGGTTCCGGTTCGAATCGTAGCTGAGAAAGGCGTCATTGAAGGCCACATTGAAGCGCTGTTCTAGAAAATCGATCCGGGCCGAGGCGATTTTGGCTTCGGCCCGCTCGTCCGCTCCTTTGAGGGCGAGCACCTTTTTGTACCATAAAATGGCCTCCTCAAGGGAGCCTATCCGGTCTTCATATAGAAACCCAAGGCGATAAGGTGGGAGCGGGTCACGCGGACGGGCGAGAATGGCTTGTTGATAGATATCGAGAGCCTTCTTGATACTCTCCCGATAGTGTCGTTCACTTTCGCGATCGAAGATTTTAAGGATCGGCTTTTTGGGGATTGCATTTTCGTAGAGGGCGCCCAGTTTCATCAGGCTCAAAAAATGATTGGGATCGATTTCGATCGCACGCAAGAACAAGGCTTCGGCGCGGTCGAGGTCTTGCATTTCGATTGCGATGAGGCCGAGGCTGTAGTGCGCAATGACATGTCTGGGGATGAGGGCGAGGACTGCAATAAATTCTTGTTTCGCCTCTTCGAGTTCGCGGCGGCCCATCAATTCGGCACCCTTTTCGAGGTGGAGAATGACTTCTTCGCCCAGCTCGGGGAGGTTTCCCAATTGGCTGAGTTTTTGTCTGGCCGCGACGGCTTCGGGGCTTTCCGGTTCTGAGGTCTCCTCTAGAATCGATTGGTATTCCCGGATGGCCAGGCCGACCCGGCCTTGCATTTCGTAGGTTTCCCCCAGATGGATCCGGGCGCTAAAATAGTCGGGTTTCACTTCCAGTGCCTTGATAAAGGATTCGACGGCGAGGGCGAGCTGACTTTTATGTTTATGGATCAAGCCGATGGAATAGGAGGCCAGATGGTTTCCTGCGCTAAATTTAAGTGCCTGTTGAAAGGCCTCTAAGCTTTCGTCAAGGGCACCCGAATTGTAGAGTTGAATCCCCCGGTTTAAATGGATATCGGCTTGTTTTTTAAAGATCGCGAGTTGTTCATTCGCTCCTTTTACCGAAGCCTCGTCTCCCGCCAATCTCAATACCGTTCGGAATTGTAAAATGGCTTCCGGAATACGCTGCTGGGATTGGTGGATTAGGCCCAAAAGATAGTGGCTTTGAGAATGGGCGGGGTTGATCTTAATCGCCGCTGTGACCGAGACTTCTGCCTCATCGAAACGCCCTGCCGCCGCATACACTTGGGTGAGTAAAAATAAGGGCTCCACGAGGTCGGGCCGGAGTCTTGATGCTGTTTTAAAGGCCTCGACCGCTAGATCGAGGCGGTTGGTTCGGCTATATATGACCCCAAGGTTATAGTAAGAAGGAAAATGATTCGGATCTTGCTTAAGGAGGGCCTGAAACGCCTGAACGGCATTTTCCATTTCTCCCGTTCCCATGAAACGAAGCCCTTTTTCGAAGAGGTGTTCCGGGGTTTGCGAAGCTTCTTGAGCAAATAGAATGGAAGAGGAGTCTGTTAAAACGAAAAAAATAAAAATGAAAATCGGCCCTAAACGGCTGTATCCCTTGGATAAGAACGACACAATTTAAGGGACGCGGATGGTTTGCCGGGTTGGGACACCCAGTGGATCGGTACTACCTACCGCTTGGGGCACACCGTTGATGTCAATGCTGTTGGTGGTGACGTTGACAAAATTTCCGTCGTAAGTAAAGGTTCCTTGGATAGTGAGCGGTCCGATTTGTCTGATGCAGGCCGAACCGCTGTCCGAGCCGCAAGAGACGGTATTGTTCGGCGCCAGCACATCGCTCATGGCCAGGGTTTGCTGGAAAGTTCCCGTGACGCTGCCCACTCTATTCCCATTGCCGTCGGTTTTAGAAACGAAGGAAAAGCTCATTCCGAAGTCTTGTTGGCGGGTCACCTGAGCCCCATGATCCCCGCAAAACCGGCACCCCGTACCTTCGCCCGAATCTCTGTCGTCGCCGTTTAAAAAGGTGATTGGCCCTTCGCGGTCTCCACCCGGGACCCCCGATTGGACGGACTGGTTAAAATCGAAAAATACAGTGTTCAGCCGGTTTCCCGTTCCACCAGGCTCGGGCCGCGAAAAAAGGGCCTGCGAATGTGTAATCGAAAAATCGACGTCGAAGGGTGCGGACGAATTAGAGCCATTCGTCGCGACGATCTGTTCGTTTTGAACGAGGGTTGTGGAGGGGAGCAAAAAGGGAAGAACGCTGTCGGTGGAACCCACCGGAACACGATTTCCAAATTGAGTGTCCGCGCCGGTATGCATGGCTGGAATCGAGAAGCAGATCGACTCGACGCAGCCGCGATGCGTCGGATCATCGCCTCTAAAGTCGACACCATCCTGATCGAAACCCGCCCGAAAGCCAAATAGGTTCGGGGTCAGGCCTCTGACGACCGGTCCACCATTTAAGCGCTGTAAACAGCACTGGTCGTTGACAGTATTGTGTAAAAAGCTGTTGTTTTCTTGCTTGGTAAGGGTTTGGGTTGAAAAGTTATTTCCGGGGCTTGGGCCTATTTGAGCAAAGGCTGCGTCGATGAGAAAAGTGGAGAGTACGATCCATATCCCCACGATCGCGACGACATTAGATCGGTTAAAATGTCCTTTTTCCCCATTCACCTCTAAACCCCTTACTTAACGAAAAGGTCTCTGCTTATTTTGAAAAAGAGAGAGGCCCCTTTTATGCGAGAAGCCTCTCTCTTTTTTATGCACTCATTTGAAAATACTTATCTTAACCGCTTACTGTCCTAGGGATACCCTTTGGTGAAAGGCGTTGGGCCATCGCGAGCTTCAACTCGCTTTGGGTTCTAACAAACGCCACTGCCGGGCGTACCGATACAGGTTGGCGCAAGACCAGCGGACTGCCCAGGGCCTGTCGGCGCTGCGGCAAGGGGGAATAAGCCGCCCCCACCGTTGTAGGTAAAGGTTCCCAGGTTGTTGCTGAGCAGGAACCCGCCTTCTTGGATGGTTTGATCCCAGTTGACCACTGCAACGATACCCGATTCATCACCCGAACTCGGATTATCCGTCGGCTGGGTGAACGATGCATTCTCACGGATGAGTTGGACGCTCTTTTCGTCTTGCGAGCCGGTAAACGTGGCTTGCTGTAAAGTTTGCGTCGAACTCGATCCTGCGGTTGCACCCTCCGGATGAAATGTAAACGAGGTGCTGAAATCCATCGCCATGCCCGCCGTACCCACTGGGCCGAGCGGATTACCGTCTAGGTCGTTAGCCGGCAGAGGATTCGTTACCGGTGTGCCTGCGCCAAGGTCGTTCAGTCCCGGCGTATTGATAACCACCGTAAAGGCGCTTGCAGTGTTTGCACCGGCTGGAATACCAGTCTGTCCTTGCAGGAGGGGCGTACGGCCCAATTGTCCTACATTGGCGTTGTTATTTAATCTGATAATCCCGTCCATGTTGTCCGTTAGTGATCCTGCGGTGGTATTGCCCGCGTCAGGCGCACCGATATTTGGACAGCTAAAACAGGGACCCCCTGCAGTGGTTGTTCTATTCGCAGCAGGGAGCAGGTTTGTGGCCGGATTAAATCCGTTTAATGGACTATCAACGGTATTATTATCGGTGATAGAGGTGACCGCGTGGACATTTCCCCCGGAATAGAGAGAAAGTGCACCGACCATCACAGATAGAAGAATCCGGTTTGTGGTTGATTTAGCTACCATGTTGTTTCCTCCTTTTCCTTCAAATATCCCAATCTCAAAATATTGGAACATCATGGATATAGCAATTATAGAAATATTTGTCAAGAATAAAAAATATATGAACTCCTATATAACTTAAAATTTTACCGTCTTATGCCGGCCCTGAATCTTCAAGTTTATCCTGCCGGATTAACGATTTTTATCCGTATTTGTCTCCGCGCTTGCATTTGGAAAATCTCCCCGCTAAACTGATTTAAATTTAATGCGATTCTGGCACTGCATCGCGATATTTTTCCAATACGATATTCAAGGAGGTTCGAATGGCCAAGGTGATCCTGAGCAGGAAGAAATTAAGTATTGGCCGTCTGCTGTTTACCTCGGGTGTTTTGATATGGTCCCTGGGTTTTGGCGGGGCGATTCCGGTTATTGCGTCACACATTACCGATCTGGAAATCGAGCGGTATGTTCGGGCGCGCATCGATATTGGCGAGGCGATGCGGAATTTTTTCCGGGACCGTAAACCGCCGCAATTCGGACCCGAAGGGGGGCCTTCGATTGAAGAGCTGCGAAAATTGGAGGACGAAATTAATGCCCACCTTTCAGAAGTCTTATCGAAGCACGATCTAACCATTGAACAGTATCAGGAAAATAGTCCAGAGGTCTTTACAGAGGAAGAAGGGGTGCGCGCCTTTCTCGCAGCCCATCCCGACTTACAGAAAAGGTATGAAACCCTTCCGAAAAGCCCGCCAAGGGCGCGTCACGACCGATAATCAGTCTTCTTCTTTCCACCCTTATAGCGCGGTGGCATTCCGGTGTCCATCCCTTCATCAAAGAACGTTTTCGGCCACAGATTCGAGCCTTTTCCCTTTCGGTGAATTCTTTTTTGTGGTATATCTTTAGGTTAATTTCTAAGGTGTTGGAAATCACCCATGGCCAAAAGTTCGTTTCCCGTCTACGGTCTGAAGTGTCTTAATGAGGGGGCAGATAAGCCAAATTGACTTCCGACCCGCGCTTGGCGTGGCACCTTACATGTGGCATTGCGGAGGAGGGGGCGGATCGCGGTTGGGATGTGTCCTCAATTCGGTCTGGGATGCCGCTTGCCACGCGATTGAGAAGAACCGAGATCTTAATTCCGAGATCTTAATTATAAATACTTTTTTTTGAAGCAGGGACGATCGTGAGCGTCAAGGGGACTGAGGATGACTCAAATGACAGTGGAAGAGAAGTCGAAGTATAAAATCGGGATCATTGGTTTGGGCTATGTCGGGCTTCCCCTAGCTGCGGCCTTTGGAAAGCAGTTCGAGACTATCGGTTTCGATATCAACCTGGAGCGCATCGACGCCTTGAAAAAAGGCATCGACAATACCTTGGAGCTCTCTGAAGCGGAATTGAAGGCGTCGATCCATCTCCAATATGCAACCCAGATCGAAGACACCCAGAGTTGCAATTTTTTTATCGTCACCGTTCCGACGCCCATCGACGTCTATAAACGGCCGGACCTTACGGCGATGATCAAGGCCTCCGAGGCGGTCGGTACCGTCTTAAAAAAAGGCGACATCGTCGTCTACGAATCGACCGTCTATCCCGGCGTTACCGAGGAAATCTGCGTCCCCATCCTCGAAAAGCAATCGGACCTGGTCTTCAACCAAGACTTTTTCGCCGGCTATTCGCCGGAGCGGATTAACCCAGGAGACAAAGAACACACCGTCACGACCATTCTGAAAGTCGTCTCCGGGTCGACCCCCGAGGCCCTCAAGACCATCGATTCGGTTTACCGCTCGGTCATCACGGCGGGGACCTATTGCGCCGAATCCATCCGGGTGGCCGAGGCTGCCAAGGTGATCGAAAATACCCAGCGCGACGTCAACATCGCCCTTGTCAACGAACTGGCCCTGCTCTTCAACCGCTTGGGCATCGATACCGACGCCGTTTTAAAAGCCGCGGGAACAAAGTGGAACTTCCTCCCCTTTAGCCCCGGCCTGGTCGGCGGACACTGCATCGGCGTCGACCCCTATTACCTCACCCACAAGGCGCAGGAAGTGGGCTATCATCCGGAGGTTATCCTCGCCGGACGGCGCATCAACGACAACATGGGCGTCTATGTGGCGGGCGAGGTCGTCAAGCTGATGACCCGAAAACGCATCCAGGTCGGCGGGAGCCGGATCTTGATCCTGGGCATTACCTTCAAGGAGAATTGCCCCGACATCCGCAATACCCGCGTGACCGACATCGTGCACGAATTCGAGCGCTATGGGGCGGCGGTGGATCTCTACGATCCCTGGGCCAATGCGGAGGAGGTGGCCCACGAATACGGGATCTCCTTGGTCGAAAAACCGGAATCGGGCCGTTACGACGCCATCGTGCTGGCCGTCGCCCATCACCAATTTAAAAAACTGAGCCGCGCCGAGCTGGCGGGCTATGCCCAAAAAAACCACGTGATCTACGACATCAAGCACATCCTCGATCGCGGCTGGGTCGACGGACGCTTATAAAAAAGGCGGGCGATTCACGGAACACCGGGTCTGCGAAAACTTGATTTAGCGAAACGTTTTAAAGGGAGCGAGTGAATGAAATATTTAGTGACCGGGGCCGCGGGTTTTATCGGCTATCACGTGGCGAAACGCCTGCTCAACGCCGGGCAGGAAGTCACCGGCCTGGACAACCTGAGCGATTACTACGACGTCCGGCTGAAGGAAGACCGTCTCCGTACCCTCGAAGGCCGCCCCGGCTTCCGCTTCGTCAAGGCCGCTTTGGAGGACCGCCAGGCGATGGAGCAGGTCTTCCAGCAAGGTTGGTACGACCGTGTCATTCACCTCGCCGCGCAGGCGGGCGTCCGCTACAGCCTCGAAAACCCGCATGCCTACATCGACAGCAACCTCGTCGGCTTCCTGCACATTCTCGAAGGCTGCCGCAACGCGGAGACGCCGCACCTCGTCTATGCTTCGTCCAGTTCCGTTTACGGCGCCAACACGCGCATGCCCTTCTCCGTGCATCACAACGTCGATCATCCGGTCTCCCTCTATGCGGCCACGAAAAAGGCCAACGAACTCATGGCGCACACCTATTCTCATCTCTATAAATTGCCGACCACCGGTCTCCGCTTCTTCACGGTTTACGGGCCTTGGGGGCGGCCCGATATGGCGCTTTTTATTTTCACGAAGGCGATCTTGGAGGGCAGGCCCATCGATGTATATAACCACGGCAAGATGCGGCGCGACTTTACCTACATCGACGACATCGTCGAAGGCATTGTCCGCGTGTCCGATACGCTGCCCCGGCCCCATAAGGATTGGTCGGGCGACGCGCCCGATCCGGCGACCAGCGCCGCGCCCTATAAAATCTACAACATCGGCAACAACAACCCCGTTGAACTTTTGGACATGATCGCGGCCCTGGAGACGGCCCTGGGGAAAAAGGCCGAGCGCCGTCTCCAGCCGATTCAGCCCGGCGACGTGCCGGCCACCTACGCCGATGTCGATGACCTCATCCGCGACGCCGGTTTCAAGCCCGCCACGCCGATCGAAAAGGGGATCGCCAAGTTCGTGGAGTGGTACCGCAGTTACTATAAAATCGCCTAAACCCGGCTCGGCGCTTTTGATTCGAATCTGACTCGCCCCCATCCGTCCCTTGTTACCGCTTATTCCTGCTTTCCGCCGCGCTTTCTTTTTCCGGCCAAAAAGGATCATACTATTTTTAATGACACACGATCCTGTTTGCCGGATCGATCTCGGAAAAAATAAAAGGGAGGGTTTGAAATGGACGCGCCGCTTCAATCGCTCGATGCCTTAAGCTTTCTTCCCCAAGGGCCGGTCTTTCCCTCTCCGAAAGACTGGCGGGATCTCTTCATCTATTTTTTGCTGGTGGACCGCTTCGACAATATCAAGCGGAATCCCCGATCCTACGATCCCGAATACGCCGTGCCGCGAACCGACCCGGAACAAGGCAAGGTCTTCCAAGGCGGAAACCTTAGGGGCATCATCCGGCGGCTCGACTATCTCCAAGGGCTGGGCGTCGATGCGGTTTGGCTCAGTCCGGTCTTTAAAAACCGCCAGGAAAAGGCCGACAGCTATCATGGCTACGGCATCCAAAATTTTTTGGAGGTCGATCCCCGCTTCGGGACGAAGAAGGATCTGCAGCGCCTGGTGAGGGAGGCCCACAAAAGGGGCATATACGTCGTCCTCGACATCATCCTCAACCACACCGGCGACAACTGGGCCTACCCCGGCGGCTATCCCTATTCTTATTGGAAGGACGCGCCGGGCCCCTTCGATTTCGGCGCGTGGCGGGAGGCCGATCCCACGCCGGGTTTGCAGGCGGACGATGCCGTCTGGCCCCTTGAATTCCAATCTCCCGAAGCCTACAAACGGCGCGGGGAGATTCGGGACTGGTACGATACGGAAGAGGCAATCCATGGCGATTTTTTAAGTCTGAAAGAGTTGGAGATTAACCGACCCGAGGTCCTCGACGCCCTCATCAAATCCTATAAATATTGGATCGCTGAGACGGATATCGACGGCTTCCGGATCGACACCGTCAAACACATGGAATCGGGGCCGACCGCCATTTTCTGCAACGCCGTGCGCGAGTTTGCCAAACGGATCGGCAAGCACAATTTTTTTCTCTTCGGCGAGATCGTTGGCGACGACCCCACCATCGAGCGCTACATCGGCCGCAACAGCCGCATCGCGGGCACGGACGAATGTTTTCCCTCTTTGGACGCGGCGCTTGATTTTCCCCTCTATTTTATCCTCGAAGAGGTCATCAAAGGCTTTCTTGATCCGGCCCACCTGCGCGCGCGTTATGAACGTTTCCATCATCTCTACGCCGACCACGGCGAGGCGGGCCGCTACTTTGTCACCTTCGTCGATAACCACGACCAGATGTCGCGGCCCTACCGGCGTTTCATGCACGGCAATCCCTATCCCATGCAGACCGTTCTGGCCATCGGCTATCTGCTGACCAGTCCAGGCGTGCCCTGCATCTATTACGGCACGGAACAGGGCTTCGACGGTGGCGGCAACCACGACAGCGATGTCCGGGAATGCATGTTCGGCGGCCAATGGGGGGCCTTCGGAAGCAAGGGGCGGCATTTTTTTAATCCCAATCATGCGATCTATCAAGCCATCGCCCGAATCGCGGCGCTGCGCAAACAAGAACCGGCGCTGCGTTACGGGCGGCAATACTTCCGCGAGATTTCCGGAAGCGGCGTGGATTTTGGACATCCCCTTGACGGGGCCTGCACCCTGGCCTTTTCGCGCATTCTCGATACGGAGGAAGTGCTCGTTGCGATGAACCTCGATTCGCGCCCGAGAAACGACTATGTGACTGTCGATGCCCGCCTGCAACCTGCGGGTACGGTGATGCAGAACCTCCTCAGCCCGGAGATCAGCGTCAAGATCGAAGCTCTGGGGGCCCGACGGGCCGTGCGCCTCTCTCTCGATCCGCACGCTTTCGCCGTATTGAAGCGGCCTTCGGTCCTTTAAGTGCCGTGCTTGTTTCTCGGATTCGTTGCGCCGTGACGAAAAGTGTGGGAAGGGCGCACACCTCGTATCGCTTGCGTTCAAAGGGGCAATTCCGGTATTTATAAAATCTTTCTCCGCGTGAAGAGGCGTTATAAAGATGTTTTTCAATCGAATCGTCCGTGCCATTCAACTCGATCCTCAGGTCTATGCGGAAGTGGGCGCAGACAAAGGCGCCGTGGGCCTGGCCTTTGGCATGATCATGGTGTCCAGCGTCGCGACCGGTATCGGCGGCGCGCGGGGGTATCCGCAGAAGATCCCTTATTTGGCGGCGATCGCTTTTGGCGGATGGCTGCTTTGGATTGTGTTGACCTATATTATCGGAGCAAAATTGTTTCCTGCACCCGAAACCCAATCCGACATCGGCGCCGTCTTGCGGGTGGCGGGATTGGCGAGCGCCCCCGGCCTGATTCGTCTGCTCGCCTACCTCCCCCCCTTTACCGTCATCGTTTCTTTTGGGGCGATCCTGTGGACCTTCGGCACGACGGTCATTGCCATGCAGCAGGCCTTTCGCTATCACAATATGCCGCGCGCCATCGCAGTGACGCTTTTCGGATACCTCATCTTTCAATGGATCTTTTTCATGGCCTAATTGGCGTGGGGTCCCCTCGCTCTTAGACCGATCTTCCCGGATTCGACCGTCTTTACCCCTCTCCGTCCCTTATGCTACCTTCTGGGGCTCGATCCTTGTATTAGAGTCGTCGCCATGATTGTATTGAAAAAAGTCGGCAAAGTTTATCCGCATCCCACGCATCCGGTAAAGGCCTTGAGCGAAATTTCCCTCAACATCGAGAAGGGAATGTTTTGTCTCTTGATGGGGCCGAGTGGTTGCGGAAAATCGACTCTGCTTAATCTTTTGGGTGGGCTTGACACGCCCAGTACTGGAGAAATCTGGTTTGACGGAAAGTCGACGGTTGATTTCAAGGACAAGGATTGGACGACGTTGCGTCGATCTGATATCGGCATGATCTTTCAGTTTTTCAATCTTATCCCCATGTTGACGGCGCTGGAGAACGTGGCCCTTCCCCTCTTACTGCGCGGCGACCCGGCCGACCGCGCTGGAAAAAAATCAGCGGAGGCCTTGGAAGACGTCGGACTCGGGCAACGCCTCGCCCACCTGCCGAGCGCCCTGTCCGGTGGAGAAATGCAACGGGTGGCCATCGCCCGCGCACTCGCTATTTCGCCACGGCTGCTCTTAGCCGACGAACCGACCGGCAATCTCGATTCGCATACCGGGCATGACATTCTGTCGCTCTTGGCCGCGCAGATTAAAAAATCGGGCGTCACCCTCCTCATGGCCACGCACAGCGAACAGGCCCGTGTCTTCGCGGATCAAATCATCGTCATGAAAGACAGCGAGATCGACCGGATCGAGACGCTTCGATGAGCCAAGGGCTGCTTCTTAAATTTTTTTCGCTTCGCCACCTGCTCCGTGAAAAGCGGACCTGGCTCACGCTCCTTGGCGTGGCGCTCGGTATTTCGGTCTTCGTTTCCATACGCATCGCCAATCGCAGCGTACTGCAGGCCTATCGGCAATCGGTCGATGCCTTTGCCGGAGAAACCACCCTCGAAGTCCTCGGACGGAGCGGTACGATCGACGAGCGGATTTTGATTGAATTACGCAAGTCCCCTGAAATTGTAGAAATCTCACCGCGGGTCCAAGCCGTGCTTCCGCTTGCGACGCCCACATCCGCCGAGGGAGAGATGCTGTTGTTTATGGGCGTCGATCTCTTGCAAGAGCAGGCTTTTCGAAATTATGAAATTCAAGGCGAAGAAAGCGAGATCGACATCGCGGCCGCCTTTGAAAAATTGCTCGACCCCGCTTCGGTCTTTCTGACCGAAGGCTTTGCGAAGCGTCATCGTCTGAACGTGGGCGACGCGCTTTCCGTCCGCATGGGGGGCAAACTTTTATCTTTTAAGGTGGCGGCATTCCTCAAGGGAAAAGGGATTGCGCGGACGCGGGACGGCAATATCGCCTTTGTTGATATCGCCTCCGCCCAGTGGCGATTCGAAAAGTTGGGCGGTTTGGACCGGATCGATTTGATCACCGGCGCGGACGTCCCGCTCGATCTCCTCATCGCCCGCTTAGAGCAAGACCTCGGCGGCGACGTCTCAATCCGGCGGCCGCAACAACGCAACCGCCATGTCGAAAAGATGCTCTTCTCCTTTCAGATGAATCTTACAGCCTTGAGCGCCATCTCGCTGTTTGTCGGACTCTTTCTTATTTACAACACCCTCTTGGTTTCCGTCGTCCACCGAAGAAAGGAAATCGGTATGCTCCGCGCCCTCGGGGTGGATCGCGCACAGATCTTCCGGCTTTTTACGATGGAAGGGATTGTCATCGGCGCCACGGGCGGCATAGCTGGCGTTTTCATGGGGGCCTTGCTGGCGCGTTGGGTTGTCCGGGCGCTTTCCCTTACGGTGAGCGCCCTGTATGTCTCGATCCCGTCCTCTCCTTTTTCTCTTCCTCTTTCGCAGTTCGTCGAAGGGTTGGCCATCGGTGTCGTCGTCGCGACTTTTTCGTCGCTTTATCCCGCTTGGCAGGCCGCCCGTTTCAAACCGCGCGAGGCGATGGAAGGTATTTACATCTCGGGGGAAGGGGGTCTAAGGCATCTGCAGCTACTCGTAATCGGAGGGGTGTGCGCCTTCGTCGCTTTCCTCTTATCACGATTGCCTATGCAATGGGGCATGTCTTGGAACGGCTATATTGCTGCGTTCTTGCTGCTCGTCGGCTTTTCACTGACGATTCCGACGGCGATTCTTTTATTTTCGAGGGGTGTCCGACGCTTGAGTGTGCAAGGCACTCCCGCGTGGCGCTTGGCCCAGGGGCACTTGGAACAGGCCATCCGGAGAAACGCGCCGACGGTTTCGGCCTTTATGGCCGCCTTGGCGATGATGATCAGCGTCGTGATCATGATCGAAAGTTTCAGAACGACCGTCGTTCACTGGATTCATCAAACCATCCAGGCCGACATTATCGGTTTTCCCGCTTCGTATATGACCAGCGATTCGGACGAGACCCTGCCGGATGGCCTTTTAGAAGGCATTGGCGGGATGGCCGAGGTCAAGGCCGTAGACGGCTATCGTTCGCGCAGGATCGTGTTTCGGGAGGAATCCGTCGAACTGGTGGGCCGAGACCTCGCCATCCATTCAGCCTACAGCCGCTATTTATTCCGGCAGGGTAAAGCAAAAGAAATCATCCAACGGGCCCTTGATGGGCGAACGGTACTCGTCTCCGAAGTCTTGGCCAATCGGTTTCAGCTACGTGAGGGGGATGTTATTCACATTCCCAGCCCACAAGGGGAGAGGGGCTTTGAAGTTGGCGGGGTCTTCTACGACTACGGCACCGAGGGGGGTAAGATGGTGATCAACAGAGGGCATTTTAAAGCCGATTGGAATGACGCTAAGATAGATGTGGCCGCTATTTATTTGAAGGCAGGCGAAGACGCCGCCGCTGTCCGAGGCCTGCTGCTCGATCGATGGGGGCGGCAGCAGGGGTTGGCCTTTACCACGCAGGTTGATTTTAAGGCCGACATCATGGAGATCTTCGACCAGACCTTTCTCATTACCTACGCCCTCGAATGGATCGCCATTGTTGTTGCCCTTTTGGGCATTGCCAACACCCTTTTCGTGTCCATCTTGGAACGCAAGCGAGAGATTGGCATCCTCCGCTCTATCGGCGCCTCCCAGCCGCAAGTGCTTCGCATCGTCCTCGTCGAGGCCTTCTATCTGGGCATAATTGGCAATCTGGTCGGTCTCTTCTGCGGGTTTTTTCTCTCGCTCCTCCTCATCTTTGTGATCAATAAAGCCTCCTTTGGATGGACTTTGCAGTTTCATTTTCCGCACATTGTCATCCTGCATTCCTTTTTGCTCGCGATAGGCACGGCCTTCCTGGCAGGGATTTTTCCTGCATACAAGGCCGCCCGAACGAACATTCAAGAGGCGATCACCTATGAATGATTTTTCTTTCTTCTTTATAGGCTTCAGTTTTATAGGCTTCAGTTTGTTATTTTTTGTCCCGTTGTTTTTTCTTATCCCCCCTTTAACAAAGGGAGGTAAGGAGGAATTTAAGCGTGTCCCAAGAGACATCATCATTTGCATCAAAAAGAAAAGTTCCTCTCGACCGCGCTTAAGCAAAGCGGGAGGGTTTTTTGTGGCGAGTACTCTTTTCCTTACTGGCGTTCCTTTTGCGCAGGGCGAACCTGCTTTGGAAACGTCCCGCTTTGAAAAGGCCTTGCCCGGCTACATTTTCTCTTTCCCGAGGGATCACGGCAGTCACCCGGCCTACCTCATCGAGTGGTGGTATTTCACCGGCAACCTCCAATCGAAAAATGGCTATGCCTACGGTTACGAGTTGACCTTTTTCCGGCGCGGCATCGAAAACAAATTTACGGAGGCAAACCCTTCGCGATGGACAGTGCACGATATCTATCTTGCCCACTTTGCCGTGAGCGACATCGCGAACAAGCAGTTTTATTACGAAGAAAAGATCAGCCGGGAAGCGATGGGGAAGGCAGGCGCACAGGAAGACAAAATGGCGGTTTGGATCGACCGCTGGTCCGCCACCCAAGCAGGGGAAACGATGCGGCTTATTGCCGGGGCTGAGGATTTTCATATCGATCTCTTGCTGTCGCCCGCGAAGCCACTTGCGATTCACGGCGCCGAGGGGGTCAGCCGCAAGGGGGATGCACCTGGAGAAGCGAGTCACTATTATTCCTTCACGCGTCTCCAAACCCAAGGCACAGTGCGTGTGAAAGGGAAGGACGCTTCCGTTTCGGGATTCAGTTGGATGGATCACGAGTTCGGCAGCAGTCTGCTAGGGAAGGATCAAGTGGGGTGGGACTGGTTTTCGATTCAACTCGACGACGGCAGCGACTACATGTTTTATCGCATCCGCGAGAAAGACGGGAGCCGAGCTTCAACTTCTAGGGGGACGGTGATCGCCCTCGATGGGACGGCGCGGCATTTGAGCTCGGACGATTTCTCTTTAAATCCGGCATCCTATTGGACAAGCCCCAAAAGCGGCGCAAGCTATCCGCTTTCTTGGGAAATTTCCGTTCCCTCCGAAAGGCTTTCTTTAACTTGGAAACCTGCCCTGAACGACCAAGAATTGATTACCGCGCAAAGTACCCGTGTTATCTATTGGGAAGGCGCCGGCCATTACTCCGGCCTCAAAAATGGACATCCCGTCGAAGGCGCCGGTTACGTCGAATTGACGGGATACGCCAAGGCCTTAGGGGAATAAAACAAGACCGCTTCTCCGTCTCAACCTTTTTTTAGCGAGCGTGCACGCCGAATGTCTGGCTTTTCGAATCGCTGCGCCCGGGCTTCGGGTGTGGCGGTGCGGGGAACGATGTGTGCCTCATTCAGGTCGATCGCCGTTTCGAAATTTCTGGAGCGCAAAATAAGGACGGGGTCGTGCGAATGGACAATCATCCGATGAATGCGAGGGTTCGGAGGGAAAAAGAAAAGGGGGACGGAGCGGATTGGGATGGCTTCGCCTCGGTGATGCGAAAAATGAGGGTTTTACACCCACAGAGGCGACCCGGGTTGCGAATTGCGGCCGCCGAGGCGTCTCAATCCCTCCGAAAGTGGATTGGGTTGGGTAGGGATTGAGACGCCGGATTTACGGGCTGCACCTCCACTGCACTTACACGAGATCGAGGGCAAGCATCGGATCGCGGGGCTTTATTTGGACAGGTTCGCCAAGGCCGCCGCGAAGTTGGGCTCTTGGGTGATTTCCGGCACTTGCTCGGTATAGGATACATTGCCCGTTTTGTCGATAATGACGACCGCTCTGGACAGCACACCCGCCAGCGGCCCGGTGGTAATCAGCACGCCATAATTTTTACCGAAATCCGCTGAACGAAATACCGAGAGCGGGACCACGTTGTCCAATCCCTCGGCACCACAGAATCGGCCCAAGGCGAAGGGAAGGTCGGCGGAGATGCAGAGCACGGCCGTATCGGCCAGCTTCGAAGCCTCTTGATTAAAACGACGGACCGACGCGGCGCAAACGCCCGTATCGATACTTGGAAAGATATTGAGTACGACGCGCTTCCCGGCAAAGTCACCCAGCTTGACTTCGGATAAATCGTTTTTCACGAGCGTGAATGCCGGGGCCTTATTTCCCACTTTCGGCAAGTCGCCGGCGGTTTCAATTGGATTTCCTTTCAGAGTAATCTGAGCCATGGTTCCTCCTTTTTGTTGAATTTTAATCTGCTTGTATTGTGTCTCCTTAGCGGGAGGAGGCCGATGGGCCGACCGTCTCCAGCGAGGGGGTCCATTCAATCTGTTCAGCGGTGGCGCAATCGTATAGATACAGGAAGCGTGGCCCGTAGTGCAAGCCTTCTCTTTGAAGGCTTCATACCTTCTCGGTCGGCCGATGCCCTTGTGTGGCCCTGGATCTCTCAGCGGAGTCCATGATTTAGAAGCGAGTTGAGAAGCCGACGTCTTGTTCGATTCGGTGATATTCATCCGAATCGAACACTCTCTTTTTATTTTAACTTTTGTGTCGAATTTGCTTTGACATTCCGATGTTGAATCGTTAGAATTCACAACCAGTTTACCGATGAGGCCAATTCAAAGGAGGAAACGTCATGACCAAAGGGGAATTGATCGATCAACTTTCGAAATCAGCAGCTAAAAGTGGCGTCAGCAAAAAAACCATCGAGGCGATCGTGTCCGAAACCTTCGACACCATTGGCAAGACGGTAAAGAAGTCCGGTCGATTTAGCTATCCCGGCTTCGGCACTTTTACCGCGACGAAGCGTGCCGCTAGAAAAGGGCGTAACCCTCAGACTGGAGAGCCGATTAAGATCAAGGCCTCAAAGTCGATAAAGTTCAAACCTGCTCCCGTATTAAAAGGGAAACTGTAACCTCCAAGCGAACCACAACAAAAAACACAGGCAACTTCGCATAGAGAAGCCAGCTGTAGGATACTTCCCTCTAGCGCTATGCCTGCCTACCGCCATGGGAGGCGTATTCGCATCGTGCTCTCGCGGTGTAAGGCTGTCGTCCGTTTATCGCTTTCTGCCCAGTCCTCGGCGGAGGTGCGTGTAGTGCGCTCCCCACGAAGGCTTCGGTCTGGGCTGACACGGAGATTGAACAACTTCTCTGTCCTGCCCACAAAATTACCGAGCCTGCGTTACGGTACTTCGCTGTTCGATTAAGGTGCCGACCCTCAATCAGCCCTTTCCGCTTGGCTTGAAAGTCACCTCCCCATAGCCTTATGATTCGATTTCGAATGCCTTCTGCTTTGCCGGGCAAGATTCGCCATTGCCAGTTAATTTCAATGTGCATCTGTATTCAAACCGTTGGCTCGTCACAGCGCAGGGAAGAACGCCGAGGCCGCTTCTCTATCTCTAATTGGGGGGACGAAGGCGTGTCCTACATTTCTATTGCATTGAATGGGATTGTGTATCATGATCATTGGCATGAAGGACGTGTCGATTGATCAATGTTCTGAAGCGGCGGCGGCCGCTTACCTTAGGCAAGTCCGTCAATTTCTGGTCGATGGGAAAAAGAACCAAAGGGAAGGGCTGTTAAGGCTCGAAGGGCTCCACTCCCATTTCCTGGGCCAGATCGAAGGCCTCCCACGTACGACGATTTCACCCAAAGCCCTCTCATACTTATTAGAAGACGTTTTTCAAAAACAGATCGACTGGGTCCAAGCGTTTCAAGCCTACGGTCAAAACGCTTCCCCCACCGAACTTGCGAAGCGCTGGCGCATGGCGTTCTCCGACTTCGTGACCTCTTTGCGCCTTCCAGAATCCTTGCCGGAATCCTCGCCCGATTCGAGTCCAGATCTTCCACAAAGTGAGATCGAACGGTTTCTCCCTGTCCATATGGAGCGTTCATTGTCGGCCCTGCTGCTGAAGCTGAGCCGTCAACTCTTGCGCGAGACGGCCCTAATCTTCGATGAACTTCACCGGGAAGACGAACGCTGGCTCGAACACTGTTTGATACGGAAGCGCTTCAAGTCTCTCGCCTTGAAGCGGCGACGCTCCCGCTTGACACCAGCGCTGAAAAGCTAGAGGACGGCTGGTCCCGACACTTTGAGGCCGAGCGGGACGATGGGCAAAAAGACCTGGAACTGGCCTTGTTGCGGGTACGTACGATGCAAGCGACAGTCGAATTGGAGCGCGCGGTAGAGGCAAAAATAGAAGGAGAAATTATCCCTGAATTCAAGGCTGTCCACGACCTGATCGCGCTCTCGTTAAAAAAATTCAAGGAAATGGGGGAAGCGCGCAACGAAGCGTCCGACGAGGCCTCCGATTTGAAATCGACGATCCTCTCTGAAAGTCGATCGATGCTACGGACGCTCCGCCGGACAAACCTTCCTAAAATATCCTTGCTTCTGGATCCGTCCTCACTCCTCAAGCAGCTTGAGAATGGTCACTCCCGAATTCATACGCAGTCGAACAACTCTCGGAAACGCACCGTCTTCTTTCAAAAGCCGACTGGGATTCGCCCTTTCCAGCACCCAAGATTGCGGAGATCCCTCTCAAACGCCTGGTACAGGAAGAGGCCTGCCAAACCTTGGATGAGAAGCATGCGGCCTTGAGGCTGCGCGTACAAAACGATCTGGAGGAAATGGGCTTGAATGCGTCGGAGTTCGACGCCCTGGTCGAATACAATCTGGAGTCGGGCCTCGACCTCCTTTCGCGTCCCGAAGATCTCAAAACCGCCGACGACGTGCGTAGTGAAATTATTGAGGGCCTAGAACGGGCCTTACGTCAGATTGAAGAGATGACCGAGCGAAGCCGGGGGATCGCGCTTTCGATTACGGAAAACCAAAAAGCCGGAATCGGATCCTTTCAAGAACAGATCAGAGCGCTGTCTCAAAACGAAAAATTATTCGAACTCAAACTTCGACTGGCCAAGGCCAAAACCGTGGACCAGGCCCGAACCTATCGACAAAATTTTTCCGACAAGGCCCGGGAAACCGCTTTGGCGACTCGCTCAATTCTCGAAAATCGATGGGGGAAGCTGAAGTTTTACTATGCGAAGATGAGAGGATTCGCGGGACTCCCCAGCGCAACAGCGGAGGGAGAGGAAAGCCTGTCCCGATTCGTGATCGAAAACCGGAAAAAATTTTCGGAACTCCCTTACGTGTATCAACGCCTTTTTCGGGTGGAGGCCTTGGCCGATCAACGGTTTTTCGAAGGGCAGAACACGCATTTGGCGGCGCTAAAAATAAGCTTCGAGGCCTGGAGAAACGGCGAACCCGGCATAACGGTTATCGTTGGCGAAAAAGGCAGCGGCCGCACGAGTCTCATTAACGCCGCCTCCCCCAAAATATACAACCCACTTCCTTTCTTTCGGATTGGTCTCCAAATGCGGCGCCCCGTTTCCGAAGCGGCCTTGCTCGAGGCGCTCAATGAAGCGTTTAAGCTCTCGGAAACCTCTACGTTCGATGCGCTCGAAAATAAGATATTGTCCGATAAAGAACGTAAAATGATCTGTTTGGAAGACATTCAAAACCTATTCCTGAGAACGGTCGACGGCTTCGATACGCTCGAACGTTTCCTCCTTTTTATGTCACGAACTTGCGGCACGATTTATTGGCTGAATACCTGTACGCTTTATAGTTGGCGCTACCTCGAAAAGGCGATCGCCATCGCTCAGTTTTATCAACAGCCCCATTTTTTGGATCGCTTGAGCCGGGAGGAGATCGAAACGATCATCTTGAAACGCCACCGCGTGAGCGGATACCGTCTATTGTTCGAAGCAGCCGAGACGGACACTACAACTAAAAAACAGGCCAAGGGCGCCGATCCCCAAGAGCGGCTCCGGACCTCTTTTTTTAATCGGCTTGCCGCTTTGGCCGGCGGCAATATTTCCGTCGCCTTGCTTTTTTGGCTGGCGGCGATTCGGAAGATCGAAAACCAAACCTTGACGGTCGCTCCCGATTTGAAGGTCGATCCCTCGACGCTGTTTCGAATTTCCAACGACGAACTCTTCAGCCTTGCGGCCCTGCTCCATCACGAACGCCTGAATGGGGAAGAGCCTGTTGGCATTTTCCGCCTTGAACAGCAGCAGAGCCTGATACTGCTCGATCGGATGGAGAAAAAAGGCATCGTCGTGCGAACGCCCGAGGCCTATTACCAAATCAATCCGATTTTCTATCGGCCCATCGTTCACGCCTTAATATCCTCCATTGAAAAAGCTGTTTACCGCAAGACCGCGTCTTCCTTTTGTTCTGGGTTTTTGGGCCCCCTTTTTCTTGCTCCCGCAACCGCTTTGGGCACAAAGTCCCGACGGGCCCCTCTCCAGTACCCTACAGGGCGCCGCAAAGGCCTGGACACTGTCGATGGAAAAGGTGGGCTGGTCTTTCGTTGTTCTGCTCATCGGATGGATGGCGATTACCTCCCTCTCGAAATTTCTCAAAGCCGTCGCCGAACACTGGATTTCCTTTCGCCTGCTGATCAAACGGGCCATTCCGATTTTGCGGGTGGGCGGATGGACCCTCGTTCTCTATTTCGTCGTGGCCGATGTGCTCGCCCCGCCCATTCAAACATTGGTTGCGCTGACGGCCGCCGCCGGTATCGCCGTGGGATTCGCCTCGCAGGACATCCTTAAAAATATCTTTGGCGGGGTGATCATTCTATTCGACCGACCCTTTCAGATTGGCGACAAAGTCGAGGTCGGAAAATACTACGGCGAAGTGACGCACATTGGACTGCGCACCGTTCGGATCGTTACGCCGGACGATTCCTTAGTCTCGATTCCCAACAGCGAGATCGTCAGCACCTCCGTCTCCAACGCCAATTCCGGGGCAAACCACTGCCAGGTGGTCACGGAGTTCTATCTGCCGCCCCATGTCGACTTGGTCGCAACACGAATGATCGCCCGCCGGGCCGCGACGGTCTCGCGTTATATCTATCTGAACAAGCCGATCGCGGTGGTCCTGAAAAACGAGATTCACGAAGGACGGTCTTGGCTCAAAATGCGGCTCAAGGCCTATGTCCTCGACCTGAGATACGAGTTCGCTTTTTCCACGGAGATCACCGAAATCGTCATCGCCGAACTTTTAAAGCACCGGATCGTCTCCGCGGAGGCCTTATTTTTTGCTCAGGAAACATCGACAGAAAACATCCTATAGAACGGGGCGGTCCGGCCGCATTGAAGGTTTCGGTCAATCGCTTCCGGTTGCATTCTTAATACCTTAACCCGCCCCATCCTTCGCCTGTTGTACTCATCGACCCTGTTTAAGTTATAATGCGGCCTCTTTCAGCGAATCGATTATTTTGGCTTAAAACCGATGTTTAGGAGTCACGATGGCCTATAACGACCTCCGGCAATTCATGAGCGTTCTCGAACAAAAGGGCCTCCTCGTCCGGGTGAAACGGGAGGTCGATCCCTATTTGGAGATGACGGAGATCTATGATCGCCTCGTCAAGCGGGGCGGGCCGGCGATCCTTTTCGAAAATGCGAAGGGATCCAAGATGCCGGTGTTGATCAATCTCTACGGGACCCTCGAACGGGTGGCGATGGGTTTGGAGACGGACGAGAAAGGCTTGTTGGAAATCGGCGAATTCCTCGCCTTTCTTCAACATCCCGAGCCCCCCAAGGGCTTTGTCGATGCGGTGAAACATCTCCCTTTTTATGCGCGTATTCTGCACCTTTCGCCCAAAAAAGTCAGCCGCGCCCCTTGCCAGGAAGTGATCTTAAAAGGAGATGAGATCGATTTGGATGCGCTACCCATCCAGCACTGTTGGCCCGACGACGCCGCGCCCTTAATTACCTGGCCCTTGGTCATTACCCAGCCCCCGCCGGGCAAGCCAGGAAAGTACAACGCCGGGATCTACCGCATGCAGAAGATCGATAAAAATCGGACGATCATGCGCTGGCTGAATCACCGCGGCGGGGCGCAGCATTATCGCGAATGGATGGCGGAAGGGAAACCCATGCCCGTGGCGGCGGTCTTGGGTTGCGAACCGGCTATGACCATCGCGGCCGTGACACCGGTGCCGGATCAAATTGGCGAGTTTCATTTCGCGGGCCTGCTTCGGAAGAAGCAAGTCGAGTTGGTCAAATGCCAGATGTCGGATTTGGAAGTGCCGGCCACGAGCGAGATCGTGATCGAAGGGGAGATTCATCCGGGAGAGATGGCCGATGAAGGCCCTCACGGCGACCACACGGGTTTTTATAATTCGGTGGAGTCCTTTCCGGTTTTCCGGGTCACCTGCATTACGCACCGGCAAAACCCCATTTATTTATCGACGACCACCGGCCGGCCTCCGCGCGAGGACGCCATCATCGGACTTGCGCTCAATCAAATCTTCCTCCCGCTGTTGAAGCAGCACTTTTCGGAAATCGTCGACTTTCATCTCCCCATGGAGGCCTGCTCCTATCGCATCGCCGTCATCTCGATGAAAAAGTCTTATGCGGGCCACGCCAAACGGGTGATGATGGGCATCTGGGGTTTTCTCAAGCAGTTTCTCTATGTTAAATTGATCATCGTCGTCGACGCCGAGATCGATATCCGTAATTGGAACGATGTGATCTGGGCGATCTCCACGCAGGTCGATCCGGCGCGCGATACCTTCACCATCGAAAATACGCCCATCGATTATCTCGACTTCGCCTCGCCCGAGTCGGGCCTAGGCTCGAAGATGGGCATCGACGCCACAGCCAAGATTCCGCCCGAAACAAAGCGGGAGTGGGGTAAAGGGATGTCGATGGATCCGGAGGTCGTCAAAAGAGTTGACGCCATGTGGGACGAACTGGGCATACACTGATGCGCATCACAGCACTTCTCTTAGCGTTGATCTTTATCGTTTCGTTTTCGTCTCTGTTGTTTTCGAAGGGCGCGGATGGGCCGCCTGCATCCAAAACGCGGCACGAAATGCCCCCGGACGCCGGATTGACGGGGATCTGCCTGCATTGCCATGCCCGGGAAAGCGGCCTGGACCGAGACATCGGCAAGCCGGAATGCCAGGAATGTCACGGCGTGCCTTCCCAGCCCTACGAACTTATCCAGATTGATTCGGACGAGAAAGCCGAGCCGGTCGAGGTGACCGAACAGAAATTGGTGCTGATTCCGGCGGGCCCTTTTATCATGGGGAGCCCGGGCCGTCCGCTGGAAGAAGGCTCCGGCAATGAGGATGAAGGCCCGCCGCACGAGGTCTTCGTCGATGCTTTTTACATGGATCTCTATGAAACGACCAATGCCCACTATAAGGCCTATGTCGATGCGACCGGCGCCCGGACCCCGCTGCTTTGGCGCCGCGGCGTCTATCCCTCGGCTTTGGCCAACCATCCGGTCGTGTATGTGAACTGGTACGAAGCGGAGGGCTTTTGCAAGTGGAAGGGCAAAAGGCTGCCGACGGAAGAGGAATGGGAAAAATCAGCGCGGGGTAACGATCAACGGCACTTTCCCTGGGGTGTCAAATTTGACCCCACCCGGGCCAACACGCCGCGCTATTGGCTTGAAAAGGGGGTCGAGGTCCACAACGGGGGAACGATGCCCGTGGGCAGTTTCGAAAACGGGAAGAGTCCTTACGGCCTCTACGACATGGCGGGAAACGTGTACGAATGGGTGAGCAATTGGTATCTGCCCTATCCGGGGAACGCATTTCCGAATATTCACTACGGCGACAGAAACAAAGTGCTTCGCGGCGGGTCTTGGTACGATTGCATGTCCTACGGCTGCGGGCTCTCTTCGCCCGTGTACAACCGGAGTCGCTTTACGCCGGAAATCAAAAACAAAGGTTTCGGCTTCCGTTGCGCCCGCGATCTTCCGCTTGATGAGGCCGGCCAAGCGAAGCCGAAGGGGAGACAGTCTTAACGGCCTCGCCGGGCAAACCTCTCCAGCGTAAAATAAAGAGGCATTGCGCGGGGCATTCATATAGAGCACAGAGCGCCCTGGCAATGGCCCAAAAAAAACCTGCGCATATGAGGATAGCTTCGTTAACAGATTCGGGGTCATTGCTCTCCGCTAAGCAAATCGACGATGCGCATTGAGCCGATCCGGCTTTTTATTATGACAGGCGGGGCCGATTTGTCCGGGCGGTCTGCAAGGCTGCCGATATGCATAGCCTGTGAACACAGGGTCTGCGTGCAAAGTATCTCCAAGGTCCGCTTCACTTCCTTCTCGGGGAGAACAATCACGAATCGCCCCTCGTTCGCAACGTACAGAGGATCGAATCCCAAGATTTCACAGGCCCCGCGCACTTGTTCTTCCACGGGGATTGCCGCTTCATCGAGGGTGATACAAAGGCCTGCCGCCTCGGTAATTTCGTTGACGGCACTCGCCAACCCCCCGCGCGTTAAATCGCGAAGGCAGTGAATCTCCACACCTGCTTCAATCAATTGCAAAACCGGTTCAGCCAAAGGAGCCAAGTCGCTTTCAATGGTCGTCTCGAATTCAAGCCCCTCCCGAACCGCCATCACGGCGATGCCATGCCGTCCGATGTCACTGCTGAGGAGGATTTGATCTCCGGGCTGCACTTGATTCGGTCCGATTTCATGAGGCGATACAATTTCACCGATCCCCGCCGTGTTGATGAAAATGCCGTCGCCTTTTTCCCGATCCACAACCTTCGTATCGCCTGTAACGATTTCAACACCGCATTCCTTCGCTGCGTCCCGCATCGAGGAAACAACTGCGTGCAGGGTTTTAATCGGAAGGCCCTCCTCTAAAATAAAACCCGTACTCAAATACCGAGGTCGTGCCCCGCACATGGCCAAATCATTCACCGTGCCGTACACCGCGAGTTTGCCGATGTCCCCGCCAGGAAAAAAGAGGGGATGAATGACGTAGGAATCCGTCGTAAAGGCGAGCTGTTCTGTCTTAGGCGAAAGCAGCGCGCCGTCGTGCCGCGCGCGGATTGCACTCTTGTCGAATGCAGGAAGAAAGAGGCCTTCAATCAACTGCTGCATCAAACGCCCGCCCCCCCGTGTGCGAGTTGAATGGTATCCTTGTCGTTAAAAGGGAGGGGACAGGATGGGGTGAAATTAATATTTTTCACTTGAGACATTGAGTCGACTGGCCTACAGTTTTATTCTCTCTACATTCGCTTTCTGATCTTTCGTTCCTCGATACCGAAAATACGCCGCACAGGCCCCTTCGCTGCTGACCATCGTTGCGCCGAGGGGGTGCTCCGGAGTACAGTTTTCGCCAAAATGCGGGCAGGCGTTTGGCTTTTTCAATCCTTGTAAAATGAGTCCGCTAATACAACCCGATTCCGTTTTTGTATGGGTCAGTGCCGCTCCAAATCGCCGCTCTGCGTCGAAAGTCTGATATTTTTGCCGCAGACCGAAGCCACTTTGAGCGATCTCCCCAATGCCACGCCACTTGCGGGGAATCATTTCGAAGACTTCTTGAAGCAGTGCGCGCTGGAAGATTACCTGTTTTTTTGACCGAACGCACGTACTGGTTTTCGACCTCGGCTCGTCCTGATTCGAGTTGCCGGATACACAGTTCAATGCCTTTCAGAATATCGACCGGCTCAAAACCCGTGACGACCATCGGCACGCGGTATTTTTTGGCGATGGGTTCATATTCCTCAAAACCCATGATGGTGCAGACATGGCCCGCCGCCAAAAACCCGTCCACGCGGTTTTCCGGAGAGGACAGAATGGCCTCAATCGCAGGCGGCACAAGCACATGCGAAACAAGGACCGAGAAATTTTTGATTCCCTGCCGGTGGGCCTCTGCGACGGCCATGGCATTGGCCGGGGCGGTGGTTTCAAAACCGACGGCGAAAAAGACGACTTCGCGATTTGGGTGTTGCTGTGTAATTTTCAGGGCATCCAGCGGCGAATACACAATGCGCACATCGCCGCCCCGCGACTTCGCCCAAAACAAATCATGACTGCTGCCGGGTACGCGCAGCATGTCACCGAAGGAACAAAAAATAACCTCCGGGCACGCCGCAATCTCCACGGCCTTGTCGATGAGTTCAATGGGTGTGACACAAACCGGACAGCCCGGCCCGTGCAAGAGCGTAATCTCCTTCGGAAGCAGGGTATCGATGCCGTATTTTACAATGGCGTGGGTCTGCCCGCCACAGACCTCCATCATCGTCCAGGGCCGCGTGACCTGTTTTTGAATCGCCTTCGCTATTTTTTGTGCGACTTCACCGTCGCGATATTCGTCGATGTATTTCATTCTATCATCGGATTCCGTAGGGCGGGTTTAAAACCCGCCCCTACAAATACACGCCCTTGTGGATAATTAAGGTTGATTAAAGGCGCTGGGTAATTGTCTTGAAGCCCTTGCGGATTTCTTCGCTAAGTCGTTTTGCTGCCGCACCGATATCCTGAGACGCTTCCGCAGTTGCGCCGCCCAATTCCTTTGTCTTGGCCTCGAGTTTCTCCAACTTGCTGCTTATCTTCGTCCACTCCTCGCTCGCCTCCATCTTGGTTAAATGGAGCTTTAATGTCAGCTCGTCACGTTCTTTCTTGAGTTCTCCGATCATTTCATTGATTCGTTTTTTTGTGTCTTCCATCGCCCACTCCTCAGTTTGTACGGCCAAAGAAATGACGCCTCGACTTCTTTCCTCGTCATGACGCATTGACCGAGGTGTTATTAAATTTGATCAGCCGCATCTTTGCGGCATTCGTCGTATATCGTTTAGAAAATTGGTTTCTATCGGGGCGGGGTTGAAAGCCGCCCCGACCTGAATCACCCGTATTTAATCCAAGGCCTTATGGCCTCCTCCTATTTCCAAGGGGGGATTTTCCCCCAGTGCATCGATTTCCTGCAAATATTCCAGGCTGCGCTTTGCCTCCGCTTCATCCACGCGGCTGATCGCGACACCCACATGGGCGATGATGTAATCACCGATGATTGCCTCGGGCACGAAGCCCAGTGAAATTTCTTTGATGACGCCGCCGAAACTGACCTGTGCGATACGTTGCAGTGGGGCGCCTTCCGGACCGGAAATGGAAATGACTTTGCCCGGAATGGCTAGGCACATGATGGGTTCTCCATGAGTTGGTGCGCCACGACAAAGGCCTGACCCAGGGCGATGCCGCCGTCATTTGGGGGGACTTGTTGGGGCCAATAGACCTTAAAACCGGCTTCGCGTAGACGAATCACGGTGTGCTCCAATAAATAATGGTTTTGAAAACAGCCGCCGGTGAGCACCACCTGTTTTTCTCCAGACTGTTCGGCCATCGCCAGCATCAAGGCAACGAGTGTGTTGTGAAAGCGCGCGGCGATTCTGCCGATAGGCACAGCATCTTTCATTTCGTTTAAAATCTCAAGGATCATCGAAGACCCATCAATCACCAACGGCCCGCACCCATCGGATTTCGAATCCTTCCGTATCTCAAAGGAATAGGCCTCAGGTGTCAATTCATCCGAAACGACAAATTCAAGCGTCATCGCCGCTTCGCCTTCAAAACTGCTGTATTGTTTTAAGTTCAAAAGAGATGCAAGCCCATCGAACAGCCGCCCGACGCTGGAAGTCAGGGGACACTGAATGCCTTTTTGAAGCATCGATTGGATTCCCCTCAATTTCCCGGACGAAAAGGCCGAAAGGGTCGGCAAATCGCTCCGCGTAAAAACCGCAGCTCCCATCAATGCGTATAACAATCCCAGGGCGGCACGGCGGGGTTCGCGAATCGCCGACGCACCACCGGGCAATGGAAAAATCCGAAGGTGCCCCAGGCGTTCAAACGATTCCGGCATCACCCTTAAAAATTCTCCACCCCAAAGCGTGCCGTCCGTGCCCAGACCGGAACCATCCCAGGCCATGCCCAAAACCGGCCCTTTGAGTCCATGTTCGGCCATGCACGCGGCCACATGCGCGTGATGGTGCTGCACTTGGGTGATCGGCAAGGCGGAAGCCGCCGCATGTTGTGTCGAGCGATAGGCCGGATGGCTGTCACAGGCGATGTGTTCGGGCGCAATGGCGTAAAGTGTTTTTAAATCCCGCATGCTTTGCTCAAAATGCGTCATCGAATCCGCAGTTTCCAAATCACCGATATGGGCACTGAGCCAGAGTCGTTTCCCCTGCGTTACTGCGACCGTATTTTTAAGATGTCCTCCCCCGGCAAGAATGGATGGCACCGCACCGGGAAGCGAAATCGAAAATAAAGGGAAGCCCCGCCCGCGCCGCAAGATCATCTCCCGCCCCGCCATGACCCGTACGATAGAATCTTCCAGCGGCCGGACGATAGGGCGATTGTGAACGAGATCGGCATCCGCGATCCCATTGAGACGAAGTCGGGCTTCGTCTTCGTCTGTGCAAATCGTTTCGTTCGCAAGGTTGGCACTGGTGCAGACAAAAGGCCCATCAACCTCCCGCATGAGCAAATGATGCAAGGGAGAATAAGGTAAGATCACTCCGAGATGGGGATTGTCTGGCGCAACTTCGCCCGCGATCAGGGCCTTGGCGATTTTTCTCAGCAGTACAATCGGGGCGCTTGAGGATGTGAGTATTGTGGCTTCCAGTTCCGAAAGTATGCAATCTTCACGAACACGCGTCAAAGACGGATAGAGCAAGGCAAAGGGTTTTTCAGGCCGATGTTTCCGTGTGCGCAGACATCTCACCGCTGCTTCGTTCGTCGCATCTACCATCAAATGAAAACCGCCTATCCCTTTGACCGCGATCATTTGACCGTCTCGAAGTGCGGCGATGGTGTCCGGCAAAGCGCTGTCCCGCGTGGACAGCACATGGCCCGCACTATTACAAAAAGCGAGCTGCGGGCCGCAGTCCGTACAGGCGTTGGGCTGGGCATGGAAGCGGCGGTTTTCAGGGTCGGCGTATTCTTGTTGGCAGGCCGCACACATTTGAAAATGTTTCATGCTCGTGTTTGGGCGGTCGTATGGAATCGCTTCGAGGATCGAAAAACGCGGGCCGCAATGGGTACAGTTGATGAAAGGGTAACGGTAACGCCGGTTTCGGGGATCAAACAATTCCTGAAGACAGTCACCGCAGGTCGCGATGTCCGGCAAAATTGTGGCTGATTTTGCCGCCGATGCCGCGCTTTCAAGAATTTGAAAACCCGTGTCGCCTTCCGGTGAAAGACTTGAAGTTTCTATTCGGTCGATACGGGCCGGGAAGGGCGGGGGTTCATTCATTTCGCTTAAAAAAGCATGAACATCATCCGGTGTGCCTTCGATTGCGAGGATGACGCCCCATGGGTCATTTTTAACCCAGCCGGCAAGGCCATACTTTTTGGCGAGGCGGTAAATAAAAGGCCGAAAACCCACTCCCTGTACGGCGCCTTCGATACGGATCTCCAGACGACTTATTGTTTCGGCTTCGCGGATTTGAATGCTCATGATGGGTCAATCCGGCGTGATGGCAAAAGGTCACCCATCTGCTCGACCACAAGATGCACGGAACTCAATACATCGGGTGAAAATCCTGAGCCTTGCGCATAATCCGCCCCCTCGATACCCAAAATGAACCCTTCTTCGGGCAGACAATTGAAGTGTCGAGAAAGTGCAATGGCTTCTGTCAGGCCAAATGAATGGGTCGAGCCTTGTGAACGTATTTTAAACCTGGATTCATCTTTAAAGGACAGACGGTGAATCGTACCGGGTTTAGCACCGGATGAAACGGCGTCAATCACAATCACAGATTCAGCCCCTTCCCAAGCCGCCATCAAGTTCGTCGCCTCTCCTGATTCTTCAATCACCTTCACGGTTTCGGGTAATATTTTTTTGAGTTGACGGGCAACGGCAATGCCAAGCCCGTCATCGCGCCGAAAGGGATTGCCAATGCCGATCACAACGATGCGCTTGGTCTGTACACCCGGCATGCTCTAATCCTCTTCTTCTATTTTCAGATCCAAAAAATGGGTGGAGCAGGAGATACAGGGATCGTAATTGCGGATGGCCTGCTCACAGCGATGTTTGAGTTTGTCTTGCGGAAGATCGATAAACTTCGGAATCAGTCGATAGAGATCGTCTTCGATAATCTTTTGATTTTGGGAGGTAGGCGGCACGATTTTCGCCTCCTGTATTTTCCCGTTATCATCAATCCCATAGCGGTGATACAGCAATCCGCGCGGCGCTTCGGTGCAGCCGTGACCTGTGGCGGCTTTTGGCGGGACTGCGACGGCGGGCACCTCTGGCGGCGTATAGGTCTCAATGATGCGAAGCGATTCTTCGCAGGCATAGAGGATTTCCAGACTGCGAATGATAATGCCCTGAAAGGGGTTTTTGCATTGTTGCCCCAGTCCGGCGGTCTCGGCGGCTTTTTGAACTGCATCCGGCAAGCGGTCGAAATTCAGGTTGTAGCGCGCCATCGGGCCGACAAAATACCGTTTCTTCCCGTCGAGACGGGAATGCAGCGCCGTGCTGTGTGCGACGTGTTCTTCGCAAAAGTGCTGTTCGTATTCCAAGATCGCGATATCAAGCCCTTTGTTCGAGACGATCCGGCCTGCGTTGATCGGGTATTCATCGGGATGGCGCAGAGAGACAAAGCAGTAGTCCTGCTCGAAATCGGGAAACTCAAATTCGGCAACCCACTGCATTGTTTCCAGCGCGGCGTCCCTGGCCCATTCCAAATCGGGTTTAAGCGCCGTCATTTCCGAACGCGTAGGCACACGGTAAAACCCGCCCAGCCGCACATTGACCGGATGCACGGAACGACCGCCCAAGAGCGTCATGAGTGCGTTGCCGATTTTTTTAAGCCGCAGCCCCCGCTCGACGATATCAGGGAAGTCCTTCACCATGTGGATGCCGCTGTCGTAACCCAAAAAGTCGGGGGCGTGCAGCATGTAGACATGCAAGGTATGGCTTTCGATCCATTCCCCGCAATAAAGCATACGCCGCAGTTCACGAAGCGCTCCACCGACCATCACCCCGCAGGCATTCTCCATCGCGTGGCTCGCGCTCATTTGATAGGCGACGGGACAGATGCCGCAGATGCGCGCCGTGATGTCGGGGGCTTCCGTGAATGATCGATCCCGCAAAAAGGCCTCGAAAAAACGGGGCGGCTCGAAGATGCGCAGCTGCACATCGGCGACCTTTCCGTCTTTCATTTTAACGGTGAGTCCGCCTTCGCCCTCCACACGGGCTAGCGCCTCTACCTTAAAAGAGCGATCTTCATTTTCCTGATGCATCGTGCTCCTTTCGAAAGGCCGGGGCGTTGGCGTTGATGCCGCAAAAGGCACGGTCGATGATCTCGCGGTCGAGGCCCAGTTTTTCCCAAGTCGCGCGAAGCGCAGCGGTGTTCGGCGTCTCCATCGGGCCAAAACAGCCGTAACACCCCCGGTTGCAAGCGGGACAAATCACACCGCAGCCCGCGTGCGTGACGGGACCGAGACAGGCGGTGCCTTGCGCGACCATTACACAGAGAAGGCCGCGTTGTTTGCAATCCATGCAAAGGCTGTGGGCGGGGATATTCGGTTTGCGCGATTGTAGCATTGCGGTCATGACTTCGATGAGTTGATTTTGATCAATCGGGCAGCCGCGCAGTTCAAAATCCACCCGCACGTGACCACTGATCGCCGTCGAGGTTTCGAGCGTGTCGATGTAGTCGGGCTGTGCGTACACGACAGAGATAAAGTCGTCCACGTTTTTAAAATTCCGCAGGGCCTGAATCCCGCAGGCCGTCGCGCAAGCCCCGATGGAAATCAGTTTTTTGCTTTGCTTGCGAATCTCCTGAATACGTTCTGCGTCCTGCGGCGTGGTGATGGATCCTTCGACGAGCGTCAAATCGTAAGGCCCTGCTTGCACGGCGCTGGAAGCCTCCAAAAAGTGGGCGATTTCGATTTCGCCTGCAATGGACAAGAGCGCGTCTTCGCAATTGAGCAAGGTCAATTGGCAGCCATCGCAAGAGGCGAATTTAAAGACGGCCAGTTTGGGTTTATTTGTTAGCACACTGTCTCCTTCCCCTTTTTTAAAGAGGAAATAAAATCATACGCCCCAAATTCAATTATATTCCCGGTGTTTCAAACCAATGCTGAATACGGTCGTAACGAAAGACGGGGCCTTCCTTGCATAAAAATTTTGGGCCCATTTGGCAATGGCCGCAAAAGCCGACGGCGCATTTCATGTTACGCTCCAGCGAAACGTAGAGTTGATCCATGTGCATGCCCCTAGATAACAGGTCGCGAACAGCGTGATACATCATGATGCCGGGGCCGCACATCATGACGATGCTGTTCTTCGCTTCAATTTGCACTTGAGAGAAGAGGTTGGTGACGATGCCGACGTTGTATTGCCATTCGTGGTCCGGATGATCGACCGTGAGGTAGACCTCCGTACGCGGGGCCTTCTGCCAGGCCCGGATGCGCTCCCGATACAACAAGTCTTTCGGGGTTTTAACGCCATGAAAAATACGAAGGCTGCCGTAATCGTCCCGCCGCTCGGTGATGTAGTTGATGACGGAAAACACCGGGGCACAACCGAGACCGCCGGTCAGAATCATGACGTCATTTCCCTGGGCTTCATCTAGCGGCCAGGCACTGCCGTAGGGCCCGCGCACGCCGATGACATCCCCAACATCCAGACGGTTCAAGGCTTCGGTGACATTCCCAACGATGCGCACGGTGTGATCGAAGGTATCGCCAATTTCGGGGTCGGAGACAATCGAGATGGCGACTGCTCCCACACCAAATACGTAGAGCATGTTGCATTGTCCCGGCAGAAAGTCGTACCTCTTGTGCAGGGCTTCACCCTGAAAGCGCAGCCGGAAAGTATAGACACCGCGGGATTCGAGGCGTTTTTCGACGATCTCCGCCGGATGGGGGAGATCGGGCGACGGGGGGATTGAATCTGGGCGGGTTTGAAACCCGCCCCTACGGTATCTGGGTCACGATTCATGCCGGATTCTCCCGAATGGCTGCGACTTCTTCGGTGATGTCGATGCCGGGGGGACACCAGGTGATGCAGCGTCCGCAGCCCACGCAGCCGGAAGTCCCGAACTGATCAAACCAGCTGGCGAGTTTGTGAGTCATCCATTGGCGATAGCGGCTTTTGTTCGAACTGCGCACGCTGCCTTCGCCGTGTATGAATGAAAAATCCATCGTGAAACAGGAGTCCCAGCGCCGCCAATGTTCCGTGTGGTCTCCGCTCAAATCCGTCACTTCTTCCACCGTCGTGCAAAAGCAGGTGGGACAGACCATGGTGCAGTTCCCGCAAGTGAGGCAGCGCTCAGCCCCATCATTCCAGCGCGAATGTTCCAAATTTTCGTAAAGCAGGGTTTTGATGTTTGTGATGTCGAGCGTGCGGCCCATGGATTGGGCCGTCCTTTCGAGAATCGCATTCGCCGCGTTTTTTTCTGTTTCGCTTGATGCCTGGGTTTCGAGGCCAGCCAAGACGTCCTGCCCTTGTTCCGATCCCGCTTCGCAAACGAAATAGTGCCTCCCCTCTTCGATGACCTCGGTCAAGGCAAGGTCGTAAGCGGAATCCGCCTTCGGGCCGGTGTTCATCGAAACGCAAAAACAGGTCTTTGCCGCCTGTCCGCACTGTACCGCGACAATAAACAGGTTTTCGCGTTTGGGCTTTGTAAAAAGGATCGACGCAAACGCCTTCGATGAAAACGGCATCCTGCATGGCCATCGCGTGTAGTTCGCAGGCACGCACACCGATCAAGGCCAGTTTGCGCGGCGGTGGCGTGGCATCTAACATTGTGAACCCCTTTTTATCACGTTGCGCTTCCCAGAGTTTCATCCGCGCAGGCAGCAGATATTTTTTCCAGGAATGCGGACCGACGTTGTAACCAAAGGCGGTTTGATCGTCCCGTTTTTTCAGACGGTAATGCCCCGCCTCCTGCCCATCGGTCCAGCCGATGGGCAAGTCGGACGGAGTATTGACTACGTCGTACGCAATCGCCGCATCGCGGACAGTGGGCGCAACGATTTCATAGCCTTGTTTTTGGAGGGTGGAAAAAAAAATGGACAGGCCGGTTGGATCGAAAGTGACATGCCGGGCGGGTACCATTCGTTCATCCTTTCCTAAAAAGCCGGAATGTCTTGCTAAGAAGCCCATTCACGGACCTTGCCATTTGGGAAATCGCACGCGTCCGAAACTGCGCGATTGAGGTTGAGCGCCTATCTTTTTGGCTCGCGATCGGGAAGCGATTCGATGCGCGGGTGCCCGTATCCCGGATGAAACGAGGTCGCATCGGGAGGAGGATTCCGCTGAAGACGAAGGAATGCTTAGGCGACGTCGATTTTAATCTCTTTGCGCTTGACCGCCTCCGTCTTTGGCAAGCGGACTTCTAAAACGCCGTCGCAAAAACGGGCCGAGATTTTATCGGCAACCACTTCCCGAGGAAGGTGAATCGACCGTTCGAAGGTACCAAAGGCGCGTTCGGACCAATAGTATCCGCCGTCCTCCCGTTCGTCGGTTCTTTTTTTTTGGCCTTTCATTTTCAGGCAATTGTCAATCAGCTTGATTTCGATGTCGTCCTTCATCATGCCTGGCACTTCTGCCTTAATCACTAAGTCGTCTTTTTCCTCGTAGATATCGATAAGGGGTTTTAAAAATTCCTTGGCCTCCATCATCCACCGACGGCGGGGCCATCCGAAACCGAAGCGTTCCGGATAGCGCCACCACCCGCTGCCAAACATTTCCTCCATTTCTTTTTCCATTTGGCTGAGATCCGAAAAAGGACTTCTCGGCATCAAACGCCGATCTTCTTTTCTTTTGACCTTCGTTTTCTCCATGGGACTCTCCTCCTTTTCCCAGTGCGACCCAAGATGCCCATTAACCGTGCTGGACCGCACTCAGGATTCTCTGCTCAGATCCAAAATCGCTCCAAAATACATTGAGCACAGGAAGAACGGCCAAGTTTTTGGGCGCATAAACAGGCAGGCGCTGAAGAAAAGCGGTTGAAAAATTTTCGGGTTTCATCTCGGTGTAGACCGCGCTCACTTCCTCCTCCTCATCGGCCGTCCCCAGCGCCGCTAATATCCGCTTAAACCGCGTGAATAACTCGGGCATGATCTCTCTGATCAAACGCAATATTGTTTTGGTCTGAAAGGTCATCACAAAACTGTTCCACAGTCCTCCGCAGCGGATCAGTTCCGCCGCATCTCGGGTATTCGGTTTTTCGACAAAATGACGGACCCTGTGGAGACCGAAGTCGGCCGGGGCATCAATCCTTTCTCCGGGAAGGATGTAGCCATAGTCCGCCTCGGGTCCCTGAGGTTCCAGCCCCAACAACACCAGCAAATCCGGATGCTTCGATACGGCGCGGAAGGCAAGATCGACGTAACCCATAAACAGAGCTTCTTCTTTGATAAAATGATCCGAAGGAAAAACCGTGACGATCGATTCGGGAAAGCGTTTGTAGATATGCAGCAAGGGAAGTAGGATCCCCGGCCCGGTTTCTTTATTTTCGGGCTGTAGGATGACAGTGCCTTTAGGGCGATGGCTGAGCTGCCATTGGACCTCATCGTAGTCCATGTGAGCCTGGCTCGCCACCGTAAAAATCCGCTCCGGGGGAATCAAGCGCTCACAGCGGTGTAGGGTATGATCGAGAAGTGAATGCTCGTCCGTAAAGTTCACGTACTGTTTTGGAAGGCGATCTCCCCGGAGACGATGAATATAAGGTCTTAGGCGTAGCCCCTCGCCCCCGGCTAATACAATGCCACACCGCAACTGGGGTTCCGTCGTTTTCATGGCGAACGCCTCCCTTTACATAAAAATTAAATCGTGAACTGCACCTCTACTTTTATTATCCGATCTTTCCTCGGTCTTATTCGCCCGGAGCTCCGTCTGAATTCTTCACTCCGGAATACGATCGGAGCGCTCTGCTGCCAACCCTCGCCGCTTAATGTCCTTAAAAATGCCACAAGGTCTCGCTGTCCTTGATCCTTTAAATTCAAGGGCAAAATCAAAACAGTACGGAAAGGGTTCTCGTTGCCACCTGGGTTATAAAAGGCCACCACATCTTCTAAGGTCGCTAAGCTTCCATCGTGCATATCGGACGCGGTGTGGGCGATCTCCCGAAGGGTCGGCGTTTTAAATGCGCCAATGTCTTCCGTCTTCTTCGTTACGCCAAAACGCCCCAGATCGATTGTTTCGCCGTGGCCCCAGCCGACACCCAAGTTGTGGTAACCCTCGTCCGTAACATTAAAGCCGGCGTGACAAGTGGCACAACGGGCCTTACCGCGAAATAGCTTTAGATCCCGTTGGGCCGAATCGGCAATCGATTTCTCGTCTTTTTTCATTTCAAAGCGATCGAAGGGGCTATTGCCGGAAAGAAGGGTTCTCTGAAACGTTGCAATCGCCTTACCCACCGTTTCTGTGGTAATTTCGCCGCCGAATACGCTTTTAAACCGTTTTTGATATCCATCGATGCCCTTGAGTTTACGCACCATTGCATCGTTATCGACAAAGCCATGTTCTATGGGATGGGTTAAAGGACCGACCGACTGGGCTTCCAAAGTGGGCGCTCGGCCGTCCCAAAATTGCACTTGACTGAAGGCGCGATTGATCGCGGTGGGCGCGCTCCGTCCTCCTTGTTTCCGCTGGATGCCGGTTGATACGGGTTGGCCGTCGGTAAAGGCAAGAGCCGGTATATGGCAAGTGGCGCAGGCGATACTATTGTTTTGCGATAAGCGCTTGTCGAAGAAAAGCAGCCGACCCAGTTCGATTTTTTCCGGCGTCATGGGATTGTCTGCCGGGATCTGTAACTGAGACGCGACCAATCCGAGTGGAAGCGGCGGCATCCCCTGATCGGCGGGCTCGGCGTGCCCTAGCGACAGCCGGAAGGCGATGGCGAGAAAAGCCGCCAAGAGGAGTGGACTGCTTATGCGGATGGCGCTGGCATTATGGCGATAATGGTTTTTCCTTCTGTGTGCGCTTACACGCATTACTTCTCCTCCTTGATTTGGGGTCCTCCTCATCCCACGATCAACGCCGCGTATAACCCTAGGATGCGGTTTCCGAGACTCTAATGGTCGTGACCGGACCAGTGGCCATTCGGACGATCTTCTCGGCTTGGCTCCCTAGGATGAGTCGGTTAAATCCTCTTCGACCGTGGGTCGCCATGATAATGAGATCGGCGCCGATCTTATCTGCGAATTTGAGGACTTCGATATAAGGCGCGCCCTCTAGCAATTCAGAGTCCGCCCGCATCCCTCTTCCTTTGGCCAACATCACCAAGTCGTTGAGCAGGGTTTGCGCGCGGTTAGTTAGGTAGGCGTAGCCTTTGTCGAAAAGTTTCGACAAAGGGTCCGGATGATCGATGCGTTCCAAAATATGAACGAAAACGATGTCGGCGCCCAATTGTGCGATCATCGGCAGGGCCACTTCAATTGCCTTGTTTGACACATCCGAAAAATTGCTTGGAATCAGCACTTTTTTAATGTACATCGTCTCTTTCTCGATTCAAGCGGAATGCTACGCCGTTTTTAAGAAGGCCGCCAGCCCTTTATGCCGCCTTGCTGTCCGCATTATGTATCCCGTTTGACCAGAATTCACATGGCCTTCCGCGGCCCGCATGCGCATGCGGTTTTTTAAAATCAGCGCGTCGACAACTTCGCCACAGTAAACGCATCGCCAGCCATCGTATATCCAGGCGAAGCCTTGGCGTTCTCCTCCGATAAATTTTTCGTAGCTCATCGCTCCCTGGCATTTTGGACAGTTCATCGCGTACCCTCCTTTTCGTCTAAGGCTTTCATCACAATGTCATGTAATTCCTTCAGCACTATCGGTTTTAAGATACAGGCATACGCCCCTTCCCGGTTCGCGATTTTAATAAGGATTTCGCCCCCAAAGGCCGTCATCAAAATCACGGGAATTTGTGGAAAACAGCGTCTCGTATGCGCCAGCAACTCTAGACCTCCGAGCCTGGGCATTTTTATATCCGTGAGGATTAAATCGAATTCGCTGAGGAACATTTTTTCGATCGCATCCTTGCTGTCCACGGCTTCGGTCACGGTATAATTCCGATCCGAAAATTCCTCGGAAAGGAAGGTACGCATCTCCCTGTCATCGTCGACAAGCAGTATCTTTGGTTTAGGGCCCGTTTTTAGGTTTTCTCTCATCATGGACATGAGTCCACTGTCAGACATATTCTCTGGAGAGAGCAAAAAAGATGCCTACTTTCATTGTTGAAATAAGGCCTTGAAAGATAAGGCAATCTATTTATGTTTCAAAAGGCATGGGCATGGGGCGGCGTTTTGGATAGGAGGGGTGGGGGGTGTTTTGCCTCAGAGAAAAATAAGATCGTGAGGCAATATGTCCTTAAGGGATGACGCTTAATCTGTGGCGGGCGGGGCTTCCTTTGTTGAGGTCGCGTTTTTTTTGTAATGTTCCAGCTTTCGATACAGGGTCTTTCGGTCGATGCCCAGAATATGGGCTGCCTCCGCCTTGGCGCCAGCAGTCTGCTCTAGGATGCGCGCGATGTAGGCAGACTCCAGCGCCTCCAATGTAAAACGGCCCTCCACCGCTTCAACGAGCGTGGAGAGGCGATTCAATCCGCCGTTGAGCGTTTCGGGCAAATCCTCAGGAACAATTTCTTCCCTGCGCGCCATGATGATTCCCCGCTCGACGGCATTTTCAAGCTCCCGGACGTTGCCGGGCCAGGCGTAGCTTAAAAATAAGCTCATGACCGCTTCAGAGAATCCATGAATGGGCCGCGGGGTCTCTTCTTTATACTTTTTCAGGAAGTGATAGGCCAGGGGCATGATGTCTTCCCTGCGTTGACAGAGCGGCGGTACGTGGATATGGATGACATTCAGCCGATAAAAAAGATCTTGGCGAAAGCGTTTTTGCTCGACCGCTTCCGTAAGATCCATATTGGAGGCGGCCAGGATTCGGACATCGACAGGTGTCAGCTTGGCCGAACCGACGCGCCGGACTTCTTTTTCTTGAATCACACGAAGCAGCTTGGCTTGAAGACTCAGGGGGAGCTCGCTGATCTCGTCCAATAAAATCGTCCCCCCATCCGCCTCTTCGAATAACCCGCGCTTATCCGCTTTCGCATCGGTGAAGGCCCCTTCGACATGGCCGAAGAATTCGCTTTCCAACAGGGTTTCCGGGATGGCGGCGCAATTGACAGGAATAAAGGGTTTGTCCCTATGTGGACCGTTGTAATGAATCGCCCGGGCCACCAATTCTTTTCCCGTACCGCTGTCCCCGGTAATCAATATGTTGGTCTGGGCATCGGAGACCCTCCGAACGAGATCGAAAATGGCCTGCATCGCCTTACTTTTTCCGATCATATTTTCAAAGCGGTAGCTTCGCCCGATCTCTTTCCGGAGCTGGACCACTTCTCGACGAAGGGCGCTTTCTCGAAGCGCCTTTTGAACCACTAGGGACAATTCGTCCATCTTTAAGGGTTTCGGGATATAATCGTAAGCCCCCTGCTTCATCGCTTCGACGGCGGAGGACAAGGTCCCGAAAGCCGTAATAATCATCACCGAAATTTCCGGATGAATGGCTTTCATCCCATGCATCAAGTCCAAACCCTGCATTTCTTTCAGTTGGAGATCCGTAATGACCAATTCGATATCCGCAGAGAGGCGTTTGAGCGCATCTGCACCATTCATGCAGGTTTCGACCCTATGGCCTTCGTCCGAAAGCACATCGGAAAGCAGCCGGCACATCTCCGGATCGTCGTCGACCACGAGGATATGTCCTTGCAAGTTACCCATGGTCTTCCGAGCCCTCGGCGGGCGGAGGATGAAGCGGAAGAAAAACGCTAATCACGGCGCCTTCTCCGATGCGGCTGCTCACCGCCATCCAGCCGCCATGGTCTCTCACGATATTTTCGCAAATAGTGAGCCCGAGACCGGTGCCTTCTCCGGGTTCCTTGGTGGAATAAAAAGGGTCGAAGATCTTCTGAAATTTTTCAGGCGGGATTCCGATTCCGGTATCGACAACGTCAATTTTAAAGAACGGCCCTTCAACAGGATTCTGGCTCCGGCCTTCGATCGCAGCGCGGAGAATGAGATTGCCACCCTGCGGCATGGCGTGGATGGCATTGATCATGAGATTGAGAAAAACTTGTTGGACTTGGTCCCGATCGGCAACGATATCGGGCAGATCTTCCGAGACTTGGATTTTTGCCTTAATTCCCCGCGTTTCGAATTGATGCTCGAATAATAAAAGCGTATCCCGGAAGATGCGTCCGAGCTGTAAGGCGCGCAGCTTTGGCGGTTTGGGCCGGGTAAAATTCAAAAGTTGCTGAATGATTTTCGTGATGCGGTTGATTTGTCCGACGATGGGTTCCAAGTGATCGCGCAGGGGATCGTCCGTCGGCATCTTTCGAAGCGCAAATTCGGCCCGTCCCGAAATGACACTCAGCGGCGATCCGATCTCGTGCGCCAGGCAGGATGCGAACTGTCCCACAGCCGCCATCTTTTCGGCCTGTCGAACTTTTTGTTCAAGGACCGTTTTTTCGGTGATATCCTCTCCCGAACTTAAGGTCGCATAGCGTTGGCCCGTCTCGTCCCGCAAGACCGTATTGTGCCAGGCGATCAGCCGTTCTTTTTTGTCCTGGGTTAATACGGGGTTTTGATCGTATTCGATCAGCGGGGCTTTTCCCGAGATCATTGCCTCGAATTCAGCCTCGACGGTTTCGCGCATCCGTTCGGGGATAAAATGATCGAACCAGTTTTTCCCGATGACCTCATCCTGTTGATAGCCTAGGATTTCGCACCCTTTTTTGTTGATGAGTGCGACACGATGATCCCGTTCGATGACGACCACGGCAACGCCGACCACATCGAGATATTGATCCGTCCGGCTCGCGACTTCGCGCAGTGTCTCCGACTGCTTTTCGATGCGCTGTTTCAACACGGCGTTGAGCCTTTGATTTTCGCCCTCCGCCCGCTTCCGCTCGCTCACGTCGCGGATGATTGCGGTGACGCAGCCGCCTTCCCCTTCCGTTTCGAGCGGACTGAGGCTGATCTCTACAGGGAAGCGGCCTCCATCCTGACGTTGGCCGTATAAATCCACTCCCGCGCCCATCGGACGGATCCCGGGTTTTTCCTCGAATCCATTCCGATGCTTCCGATGCCTATCGTGGTCTTCGTCAGGCACCAAGATCTCCACCGCTTGCCCCAGCAATGCATCCCGTCGATAGCCGAACAATCGCTCGCATTGGGCATTGGCCAATAAAATACGTCCCGCGGCGTCGACCACCAGCACGGCGTCCGGCGCGAATTCGAGGAGCAACTCCATCTTTCCATGCAAGGGCGAGCCATCCTTTACCTTTCGAAATGGACACATTTCTGGATCTCCTGTTATTGTGGGAGGTCTGTCGCACGCTGGCGCGGGAGATTTTATCCTAGCATAGGGTGTCGATTCGTTCAAGAATGGCGGCTGGGGGTGCCGAGGCAAAAATGCCGGCATAAAAAAAGCGCTTGTTCCTAGACCCTCGTAGGGGTGTCGTGGAGGGAGTCGGCGGGCGTCTCCGGTCTGCTGTCCTCGATCGAACGGCTCGATGCATGACCGCAAGGCGCTCGGAAGGATGGGGCCAAAAAGCCCGCCTTACGGGCAAGTCCGAATCTTAAAGGACTTGCCCGTCTATTTAAATGTTATTTCAAAAATTTCTTGGGCGTACCGGTCGTTAGCTTGTCTTCTTCGAGCAAGTGTCGATGCCGAACACTTTCCAAAGGGGGCAGAATCCGACAAGACCCGTGACCAAGGCGATTGCGCCTAGGGCATAAGCCGTCCCCGCACCCCATGGCGGAAGCTTCGCCAGCGTCGCGGCCAGAAAAAATGCCACAGCCGCCGCGATACGAATCGCTCTCTCGGTTGTTCCAACATTACACATCATTTCCATTCCCTCCTTTACCGTTTATTGAGAAAGATAAAACCGACCCGCGACAGCTCTCCAAACGCGCGGATCGGAAAGTCTCGGGTTTCACTGCGGCGGTACTATTCGACCTTAATCTTTTTCTCCTTGCGTTTGCTTTCCTCCGTTTTAGGCATGCGGATTTCGAGTACGCCTTTTTTGAAATGCGCACTCACCTTGTCGATGACCACATCACGGGGAATTTCGATCGATCGCAAAAAAGAACCGAAGGTTCGTTCTGAGCGATAATAGCCCTCCTCTTCAATCTCCTCTTCCTTCTTTTTCTCCCCTTTGATCGTCAGCATGTTGTCGGCCAAATTGATTTCCAGGTCTTCTTTGTCTATCCCCGGCATCTCGGCTTTCACCACGACATCGCCCTTGTCTTCGTAAATGTCGATAGCCGGTTCGATCATGCCCGGCAGATCGACCAGTTGCGATCGGCGCGGCCAGCCGAAACCGAAGCGGCCCCAGGGGCCATCCCCGAAAAATCGCTCCATCTCCTTTTCGGCCCGCCTTAAATCCGAAAAGGGCCGTCTCCCCATCAATCCCTTGCCTTCCTCTTTATTCACTTCAATTTTTGACATCGCCAAGCCCTCCCTTTCACTGCCGTTCATTTCTGTGGACCTTTTCCACGGCTTTCCCCTTTACCGGCTCAGCCAAGGCGGTAATGACCCATAGGGGCGATACATCGTCTCGCCCAAGGTCTCGTGTCGTTGAGCGGTCCCATGCCCTCCAATCCTTCCCGATATTCCGCGATGCGCCAAGGTATGGCCTTCCGCTCCGTTATTGAAGCCGTGCATTTCGATACGATGTTCCAAGCCTCCCTTCAACCGTCATCCCTTGCCCACGATCGATTTTCCCCCCAAAAAGCTTCCGATTCTTGCGCACCGCCGGCGTCGTTCATCGACCTCTCTGTTAATAGGCGGATAAAGGTAGACAGCACTTGTTCGTAAGTGCATGTGGCATACCGAAGATCGAAGTTCGATCGAGAGCGCAAGCTAAAGTGCAAATTTTCTAACCCAGTTACCGGATAAGCCAAATTTCGATGCAATGAGCGGGTCAAAAAGGCTTCAATCCGAAGCTTTTATGTCGTGAATTCCGAGACGTAAAAAAGATGGGGGAGCGATTCTAAAAACCATGTGGGGCAAGATGGACGTGCTTGAGGCAAAATGGCTCAGCCCGAAACCAAGTTGCCGATTGACGCGATCGGTTTAGGCTGGACGATTGTGGCCACCGCTTCCATGAAGTCAAGACCGAACACCTCCATCGTCTTTCCTTTCCGATCAAAGGGTGACCGCTTACCGGTCCAGGCCTTTCGACCCCCTTTGCTTCCTTGCGGATCTCATCTTCCCCCGCCGCTGAGCGCCTCGAATCCCGCCACAATGTCGAGCAATTCTTCGGTGATGGTCATTTGGCGTTGGCGATTGAAATCGGCCTGGAGTTCATCGAGCCGCTCGCCGATGTTACGCTCTGCCCCTTGCATGGAGGCGAGGCGGCTTGCGTTTTCGCTGGCCAAAGACTCGGCGAAGGCCCGGTAGAGCGACACGAAAAGGTAATGCCGGATGAACGACGAAAAAAGCGCCTTGGCCTCCATGCGAAAGAGGGGCAGGCAACGCGAGGGCCACTTCTTCTGTTTCAACGCGAGGAGCCATTCCTGGTCCACGGGAAGCAAGTGCTGGACGTGAGGCTGGTAGCGGGCTCCCGAGAGAAAACGATGATAGACCAGTACCACCTGATCGATGCCGCCGGGGGCCTGCCAGGTCTCCATGCCCACCAACACGGCTTGAACCTGCGTGGTCATGGCCGCCGCCGATCCCGGCACGGAGAGGGTTTGGGATACGGGAAAACCCGCGTGTTCCAATCCCGCCGCCGCCCGCGCGCCGACGAGGGTTCGAGACGACGCAGGGATGCCGAGGCTTTTCATGGTCTCGACGGCGTGCGCGACGATCTGATCGTTGAGCTGGCCGCACATGCCCTGGTCGGAACCGAGCACCGCGATGCCCAAGCGTTGTCTTGGGGCCCGGCGCGCGAACACCGTTCCGCGCGAACCCGTTTGCAAGGTCGCCTGCAAGCCCAAGTTAATGGTCCGCTGATCGTCCGCCAGCGCGGCCACGGCCTCTTCGTATTGACGGATGTTGACGGCCGCGAGGGCCTTCATCGTTTTGACGACGGATTTTAAATCCTCGGTCGTCTTGATACGTTTTTTAAACGACTCCAGCGTTTCCATCATCCATCTCTTCGGGCTTCGCTTTTTCGGGGCCGGTCTCTATCGACGCGCCGCCCCTTACCGTGTTCATTCCCTGACCTTCTTTTTCGCCGCGGGCCTCTTGAAGCGCCTTCACCGCCACCCCGGCTTCGTGCAGCAGGTCTTTCAAATCGGCCTTGCCGAGCTTTTCCCCCGATGCGATCCGCTCGCAGACCCTCGGCAGTTTTTCTTGCGCGCGCCGGACGATTTCTTTCTCGGCGGCGGCAATCCCCGCAAGCGGCAAGGCATCCAAGGCCCCGCCATTGACGGCGATCAGCACGGCGATCTGCTGAGGCACTTCCATCGCCGCATATTGGGACTGCTTCAAAATTTCCCGCACGCGCTGTCCGTGGTCTAAGGTCTTGCGCGTGGCTTCGTCGAGCCGCGTGCCGAAGCGGGAAAAGGCCTCCAGCTCTTCGAATTGAGAATACGACAGCCGCAGGTCTCCCGCCACGGCCCGATAGGCGGGCAGCTGGGTCTTGCCGCCCACGCGCGAGACCGACTTGCCGACATCGACCGCGGGCAACTGACCTTTCTGAAAGAGATCGGGCGAAAGATAAATCTGTCCATCCGTAATGGAAACGAGATTGGTCGGAATAAAAGCGGCGATATTTTGGGCCTCGGTCTCCAAGATCGGCAAGGCGGTCAGGGAGCCGCCGCCCAGCGCGTCGCGCAGATGGGTCGCCCGTTCCAGCAAGCGGGAATGGATATAAAAAATGTCGCCGGGATAGGCTTCCCGCCCCGGCGGCCGTCGCAGCAACAGCGACAATTGCCGATAAGCACGGGCATGCTCCGTCAAATCGTCGTAAACAATCACTACATCTTTTCCCTGCTCCATAAAATATTCGGCCATGGCGGTCGCGGCGTAGGGGGCGATAAACTGCAGACCGGGCGGGTCCTCGCCGGTCGTCGCCACCACTATGCAGTGATCCATCGCCTCCTGTTTTTTGAGGGTGGCCATGACTTTGGCCACGGCCGAGCCGCGTTTTCCGATGGCGCAATAGATGCCGATCACGCCTTTTTCTTTTTGATGGATGAGGGTGTCCACAGCGATGGCCGTTTTTCCCGTCTGGCGGTCGCCCAAAATCAACTCGCGCTGCCCCCGGCCAATGGGGATTAAGGCATCAATAACCTTGATGCCGGTCTGCAGCGGCACGGTGACGGGCGCGCGATCCATGATGGGTGGGGCCTCCCGCTCGACCGGCCTGCGCTCAAGCCCTTCGAGAGGGCCTCGGTGATCGAGCGGACGTCCCATGGCGTCCACCACGCGTCCCAAGAGGGCCTCGCCCACCGGCACATCCAAGACGCGGCCTGTCGGACGGACCTCCGAATCGGCCCGGAGCTTTTCTCCTTTGTCCAACAAAATCACGCCGACCTCCGTTTCATCGATATTAAAGGCCATGCCGAGCACCCCGTTCTCGAAAGCCAGCAAGGCCTCCGACTTCACGCCGGTCATTCCCGACACGCGGGCGATGCCTTGTCCGACAAACGCAACTGTCCCGACGGCCTCTGTCTTCAACCCAGGCCGGTGGCTTTCCAAGCCCCGATCGAGCTCCGCAAAGGTGATATCGAGCATCCGATCGAGATCCGCTTTATCTTTGTTCACGAAGGACTCCCGAAAAAATCCAAAGCACGGAATAGGGCCCTTTCACCGCAAGGCCGTCATTGCATCGCATCCACCAGTTCGCTTGTTCCGGTTTCCACCCGAAGCCCGCCGGAAATCTCCGCTTCCAAGTCCGTCAGATAGTCGTTTAAATCCCAGGCCATTTTTTGTCCGGGCACCTTCAAGGCGATCCCGCAGATGAAATCTGGCTCGCTTCGATAGTGCACCTCGCCGGACTGGGGAAGATGCGCTTGAAGAACGCGTTTGATGTTTTCACGATGCGCCGGGGCAATCTCGAAAGCGCTCTCGACGACGATTTCATTTTGCCGCGCGCGAAGGGCCTCGCCGATTTTTTTCCATTGGTCGCCGTCGAAGGCTTCGAGGCCCTTGATAAACACGGTCGTCATCTGCTCTTCCAGATCGCGATTGGCCAAGTCGCGCAAGGCCTTGCGGGCCGTGGCATAGACCTGATGCGTCACGCGTCGGCGCAGGTTTCTGAGAAAGGCCGCTTTTTGATGTTCGATCGAGGCCTGCCACTTATCTCGGAATACGGCAACAGCCTCATGCGCCTGTTTCAGCATCTCCCCCTTCGCCGTCTCGACCTCTTTTTTAGCCGTCGTCTGCAGGGCCTCGTGTTCCGCCGTCCAGTCCCGGTTCTTTTCCCGATAGGCTGCTGCTTCCCCTGCCGCCTTTTCCCGTTCGGCCTCGGCGGCCGCCAAGCGCTCGCCGATAGCCCGCTCGCGTTCATCCATGGCCTTTAAAACCGGCCGGTACAAAAAGACCTTCATCAAGACGACGAGAATCAAGAAATTGACGATCTGGGCGATGACCGTAAACCAATCGATGAGCACGGGCTAGCCTCCGGCCTTGGCGATGACGTAGTGCCAAAAGGGATTGGCGAAGAGCAAGATCATCGTCACCACCAAGCAATAAATGGCGGTGGATTCCACCATCGCTAGGCCGACAAAGAGCGTCCGCGTGATGGTCGCTTTTTCGTCCGGCTGTTGGGCGATGGCGCTAAGGGCCTCGGCCACCGCCCGGCCTTCTCCCAGCGCCGGTCCGATCGATCCGATCCCGATGGTTAGGCCCGCCGACAAAATCGAGGCCATGCCGATTAAGGTTACACTATCCATTTTTATATTCTCCTTTTTCTAAAGGGAGCGTTTCTTTTTCATGATGCACGCGGGTCGCCGAGGCAATATAGACCAGGGCGAGAATGGCAAAGATATAGGCTTGAATCATTCCGGTCAGCAGACCCAAGATCTGCATGACCACGGGGAAAAACAAGGGTGCCAGGGCGAGTAAGATGGCTCCGATTTTTACGCCGCTCATCGCATTGCCGAAGAGCCGGACGGCCAAGGCGAGGGTGCGTGAAAATTCGCCCATGACGTTATAGGGCAGCATGAAGACCGAGGGCTCGACATAGTTTTTGAGATAGGCGCCCAGGCCTTGTCTTGAAATGCCGAAAAAAGGGACAGACACAAAAACGGCGAGCGCCAGCGCCGTTGTGGTCGAGAGCGAAGCCGTCGGCGGGATAAAGCCCGGCACGACGGCCAAGAGATTTGACATCGCGATGAAAATAAAAATCGTTCCAATAAAGGGCAAGTAAGCCTCTGGCTTTTGACTGCTGACCTCATGAATTTGATCTCGAATTCCGCCCACGAGAATTTCCAAGAGGTTTTGCCATCGAGAAAAATGCAGCTCGGAAGAGAGTCTTCGCGTGATCAGCCAGGACCCGAAGGACAACAACAACATGACACCCCAGGTGTATGCCAGTGTGGCATTCACAGCAAAACCGCCCCATTGCCAATAAATCACTTGGTCGGGCGTCATCTGAGTGATGTTCATCTTCTCTCGCCTCGTGTTACGCGGATTGAAGCCGCGGCCGCGGGCCCCAACGCCGAATCAAGACACGCCGAATCAACAGAATACCCAGGAGCGCGACGATCAAGCGATCCCAGTGGCCATCCATCACAAGATAAAAGACAAGGGCACAGGCCGCCATCCGGAGGCCGAAACTCCCGAGGATCAACAAGGCCGGACGCCGCGCGTCCGGGAGCTGCCGCAGCGTCCACCATAGTCCGGAAAAGTAAAACAGTCCCAGCCCCATGCAGGCCAGAAGGTCGAGAAAGAGGGTTAGGTTGTCCATGCGCCTACCTTTCTGAAGGCTCTCGGACCGAGAAAATCATGCGGCTGGGCCGGTTTTGATTCAGTCATCCGTACTCTCCCGCTGCACCCAGTACCAGGCGTTGAGGCAACCGAGCACGACCCCGATGAAGAGAAACATCAAGGTCCAGGAATAGGGGCTCGGCCAACGCCGATCGATCCAAACCCCGAGGGCGATGCCGCTTAAGGTAGGGATGGCGACGGACCAGCCGACCAATCCGAACATGCCCAGCCAAAACCAGGCGTCTCTTTCTTTATCGCCCCGCGCCTTGAGTTTTCGCTTTTCCTTCTCTCCAATTTTCCGGATCAAGCCTTCCGAATTTTCCCGTCCTTTTTTAAAGACCGGTTCGCCGCTAGCGCCCATGGCCGCCCAGCTCCAAGAAACGCCGAACCAGGTTGGCCTCCAACTTTGCGGCTGCGGCGCGCGCCTTTTTTCCCCGTTCGTCCAAGACCTGAAATTCCTTTTCGATGGTTTCTTTTAACGCCCCGAGCGCGGGTCCCCGCACCGCCTGACGGGTCGAGACCAAAACTTCCTCGCCGCATTTCAAGAGGATGCCTTCATTGATGGCCAAAAAGACTTCCTCGCCCCCCTCCGTTTCGTAGAAGAACAAACCGGGGGCAAGCGAGGCAACGAAATCGATGTGCTGCGGCAGCAGACAGAATGCGCCGTTTTCGGCCTCGGCGATCACCTTCCTCACCTTTGCTTCGACAAGGCGCTTGCTGGGAACACTCACTTTGAAGATCATGTGGATTTGGGGGCCTCCGATTTTTTGGCCTCTCCGATTTCGCCAATCATGTAAAGCGCGGACTCGGGCACATCGGAAAAGGCGTCGTTGAGAATTTGCTCGCAGCCTTCCAAGGCGGCCTCCAGGCCGACCCTCTTTCCGGCATAGCCGGTGAAGGCCTCGGACACATAAAAAGGCTGGGTTAAAAAGCGTTCGAGCCGGCGCGCCCGTAAGACCACACGCCGGTCTTCCTGCGAAAGCTCTTCCATGCCCAGCATGGCGATGAGGTCTTTAAGGTCCTCGTAATTCGCCAGGGTTTTGCGGACGGCCTGCGCCACCCCGTAGTGGCGTTCGCCGACGACCGGCGGGACCAGCATATTCGAACCGGACTGAAGCGGATCGATGGCGGGATAGAGGCCTTCGCTCGCTCGTTTGCGGGATAACACAATCGAAGCGGAAAGATGACTGAAGGTGTGCACGGCGGAAGGATCGGTGAAATCGTCGGCAGGCACATAGACCGCCTGAACGGAAGTCATCGCCCCCGAGGGCGTGCTGCAGATGCGCTCCTCCAATTCGGCCAGCTCGGTCCCCAAGGTAGGTTGATAACCGAGCCGTGAAGGCAACTGCCCCATCAAACCCGAAACCTCCGAACCGGCCTGGATAAAGCGGAAGATGTTGTCGATGAGGAGCAAGACATCTTGTTTGGCGTCGTCGCGGAAATATTCAGCCATGGTAAGGGCTGCGTGGCCCACACGGAAACGCGCGCCGGGCGGTTCGTTCATTTGACCGAAGACCATGACCGTTTTATCGAGGATCTTCGCTTCCTTCATTTCGCGATAAAGCTCTTCGCCTTCGCGCGAGCGTTCGCCGATGCCGCAAAAGAGACTCACCCCGCCGTGCCGGCCTGCTACGTTGTGGATCAACTCGGTAATCAACACGGTCTTGCCGACACCCGCGCCGCCAAACAGGCCCGCCTTTCCGCCGCGCTCCAGCGGGGCCAGCAGGTCGATGGCCTTGATGCCGGTGAGGAAGATCTCCGAGCCGATGGCCTGCTCGCTCAGCGGGATGCCCTTGCCGTAAATCGACCGTTGGGCCTCGCCCACGACCGCTTCCTTCCGGTCGATGGTCTCCCCAAAGACATTGAACATCCGGCCCAAGGTGTCTTTGCCGACGGGGACACGGAGCGTATGGCCGGTATCGAAAATGAGGGTGCCCAAGGCCAGGCCCTGTGTCGGAGTCAAGGCGATGCCACGGAGGGTGTGCGCATCGAGATGCGAAATCACCTCGATGGAAATTTTGGAGTTGTCTCCGGTTTTTAAGACATTGAAACGCTCGGGCAGATGATCGGAGAAACGGGCATCGACTACGCTACCGTGGACGGAGATGACACGGCCCGTTTGCGGTCTCGCTGGGGGTGATAAATGGCCCATCGCCGCTCTTGCCTCGTTGGTGTTGTCATCAGGTCTAAAAAAGAGACGCGGCACTTCGCACCGTGCCGGCGACAGGAAAGATAGGGCCGCTTAAGCAGAGAAGCCCCCCGCCGCGGTGCGCGACACGCGATCCGCCACCGAATAGGGGAGGACAGCCTTCCTCCCCCGAATCGAAAGCCGATCTTTGAGATCTAAATGCGTCGTTTTGCACCGTAGAGATCGGGTTGTCGTCTCAACTTTTACTGGACTCCAATGCTGTTTCAGGATACAAGTCCTCGCCGATTTCTGTTCGCGACGACCCTAGGCCGTAACGCGGCGATGGCGCTTCTTGCATTAATAAAAGGCTTGATTCACGGCACGGCCGGGGAATCGTTTTGGAGGAGCGATCTCCGAATTGCGTTCGAGGGACACTACGAATGCCTTGAATGAGACTAGCCTGCTGTCGGAAATCCGCTCCGATAGGAAGGGGCGGCGTTTCCTGATCAGCGAACCCCGTTTACCTTCGAGCGATAGGCCGAATCGGAATCAATGGCTAGTGAAGGGCCGCGATCGGACAGGGTCGCTTTTTTTGTTTTCTGACCCAAGTCTTTTAAATCGCGGTCCCCCCACGCGGGGGGATTGTTGGCTAAACCTTCCCGGCTTAAAGTGGCGCCGGAACAAAACATAGAGGCACAAAACAATCGAAACGGAACGTAGAAAAGGAGGTGAGAAGGATGCGAATACGAATTGGACACACGTTTTTGTTTTTATTGATCGCCGCTTTCGCCCTGGGTTGTTCTTCGCAGGGAGACGGCGCGGGTGGCGGCGGACTGGAGGAGACGATTTCGTCCCCCTCCGACACCCTGACAAAGGCGGAAGAGGAATTGATGGCCTCGGCGGAAGGCCAGCACGCGAAAGCCCTCGCCGACCTGCCGTCGGAAACAAACTCAGGGAAAACAGAATAACCCCAAAACCATAAACAAATATAAAAGGAGGAAAGCATGTTGACCCCAATCAAAAAACGACTCGCATTATCGATGGCGGGACTCTTGATGGCGACCTCGGTCTTCGCGGCGAGCCATCGGGAGGCCCCGCTGATCTCGCTCGATCCGGCGGCGGACATCACCGATTTTTACGCCTTCCGCAGCCCCACGGACCCCGACAAGGCGGTCTTCGTGATGAATGTCATGCCGTCCCAGGAGCCCAGCAGCGGCCCTAATTATTTTAACTTTGCGGATGATGTGCTCTACGAGATCCACATCGACAACAACAAAAACAACATCGCCGAGAACATCATCTATCAATTTCAATTCAAAACGGAAGTGCGTTCCCCCGGCGACGTCTTTCCCCTAAGCTATGTCGCCTTGCCGCCGATCACAAGCTTGGATGGCCCCGGCTCCGAGGGCCTGCTGCTGCGGCAGAGCTACACCGTCACGGAAAGACGTTTTGGGCGGCGGCCTCGAACCTTGGGAAGGGGGACGATGTTCGCCGTCCCCTCGAACGTCGGCGCGCGGACGATGCCGGATTACGAGGGTCTCGCCCAGCAAGGGATCTATCCCTTGATCAATGGGGGACGGGTTTTCGCCGGACAGCGCGACGAGACCTTCTACATCGACTTGGGCGGGGTCTTCGACACCCTGAACCTCCACACCTCGCCGATCCTTTCCACAGCGGATGACGCCGACGACGGCCAAAACGTCTTCGGCGTCTCCGACGCCTTCAGCGGCTTCAACGTCAACACCATCGCCATCGAGGTGCCCATAAGCGATGTCATGGGCTCGGACGGCAACAAGCTCATCGGGGCCTATGCCGCCACCAGCCGCCCGAGGGTCACGGTGTTGCGCCTCGACAACCAGCGTGCGAACTCCGACATCTACGCCCAGGTCGCCCGCATGGGTAACCCTTTGGTGAACGAGGTCATCATCCCCACGGACACCAAGGACAAGTGGAACGCCAACCCAGCGGAGTTCGAGGTGCAGTTTCTCAAATATTACTGCAACTCGTCCTTGGCAGTCGCCTTGAACACGGTTTTCGGAACGGGCTTTCCAACGGACAACAGGAGCGATCTGGCGAACCTTCTGCTGCGCTACGGCGACGGGGCGATCCCCGGCCTCTGCGCCCAAAGCCGACCCGGCGGTCGGCTGGCCGACCTGCTCCGGCTGGATTTGAATGTTCCGGCGACCGATCCCTTCAATCAGCGCCGATTGGGGCCCTTCGCGCACGACGCGGCGGGCAATCCCACGCCCGATCCGGCCGGCTGGCCCAATGGACGCCGCCCGAACGACGACGTGACCGACATTGCACTTCGCGCGGTGGGCGGGGCCCTCATCAACACGGCGACGCCTGCCTTGGGGGACGGCGTGAATTTCAACATCGGCGTGCCGGGAACTCGGACCACGCCGAACGGTATCGCCATAGATTTTCCCTTCCTTCCCACACCGCACGACGGCCGGGACAGAAGGCACATCGATCCGGGCGAGAGGCCCTAAATCGGAACGGGGCGGGGGATTCACCCCGCCCCGGTTTTAAAACCGGGAGAAGATTCAAATGTGGAAAAAATCAAACCATAGGAAAATGGATCTCAGCCGCGCCGCCCTGTTTTCGGCTGCCCTGATCTTTGCGGCGGGCCTTGCGGGAAACCCGTCCGTGTGGGCGGAATCGCCGGAGGACGGGGCCGCGGGCCGCGTCCTTTCTATCGCGGCGGTGCAAAAAGAAATCCAACGCGGGCGCGAAACGCGGGACGCCCAAGACTTCGACCGTGCGGAAGGGATGCTCGATCGACTGCCCCAACAAGGAAAGGACGCGGCCAAGGTTCTCGGCCTCCGGGCTTGGATCGCCCTTTTTCAACACCGCTTTCAGGGCGCGGTGGTTCTGGCGACGGCGGCCCGGAATCTTGAACCCACGGTCGCGTTTTACGAAGGCCTCCTAAGCGACGCCTATTTGGAATTGGGCCATTACGAGAAATCCCTCGAATCCGCCCAGCGCATGCTCGACCTCCGTCCCGATCAGGCGGCTTTCAGTCGGGCCGCCCATCTCCGTTCTCTTCATGGCAATCCCGAAGGGGCGATTGCCCTTTGGCAACGCGCAATCCAGGGGGGCGGCGGCAGCCCGGAAAACACGGCTTGGTGCCAGGTCGAATTGGGCGACGAATATTTTAATCTTGGAAAATTGAAGGAAGCGGAACAGGCCTACCAAGCGGCATTAAAAACGCATCCGAGTTATCACCGGGCCTTTTTCGCCCTGGGCCGCTTGGCCGCCGCGCGGGATCGAAACGTGGAGGCCCTGGGCCATTATCGAAAGGCCCTGGCCGTGGTCCCGTCGATGGAATACGCCGCCGCCTTGGGCGAGGCCTATCTGGCCCTGGGAAATAAGATCGAAGCCGAAAAGCAATTCGCACTCGTCGAAGGGATCGCCGAACTCAACCGCCTCCACAACGGACAGGATGACCGCGCCCTCGCCCTTTTTTACGCCGACCACAATCGCAAGCTGGATACAGCCCGCCGCATCTCCGAAAACGAGGCGGCGCTTCGAAAAGATATCTTCACCCAAGACGTCCTCGCTTGGGTCGAATATAAGGCCGGGCGCTACACGGAAGCCGAGTCCGCCATCCAGCAGGCCTTACGGACGGGGACGCGCCTAGCTCTTTTCCATTTCCACGCGGGCATGATCGCCCAGGCCTTGGGCAAGGAAAAGAGTGCGGCGGAACGGCTCGCTTTCGCCCTAAAACAAAACCCTCATTTTCATCCGCGCCAGGCTCATGTTGCGCGGCAAACCTTGGTAAGCCTTCGTCCAAAAAAAGGAGTGCGCTCATGAAACCGTTTATGCGTCTTTTATTTTTGATCGGAACACTCTTGATGGAGACAGCCGCCGCCGGGGCCCATCCCATGGGAAATTTTTCCATCAACCATTATACGGGACTGGAGGTCGGAAAAGAGGCGATCCGCATCCGCTACATTTTAGACTTCGCGGAGATCCCGGCCTTTCAGGAAATTCAAGAGATCGACGCCGACGCGGACGGGAAAATGAGTGAAGCCGAGATCGCCCGATACTTTGACCAGAAAATACCGCAACTCACGCAAAATCTCGTTCTGAGAATCGGGGACGTAGACCGTCCCTTGGAAGCCGATGCCCGCGAATTGGTTTTTCCTCCGGGCGCGGGCGGCCTACCGACTCTGCGCCTGGCCATCGACTACCGCGCGGCGCTCCCGCAGGGAAACCATCTGAACGACCGGGACGCGGCGCTCAACTATCGGGACGATAACTATGCCCAACGGACGGGCTGGAAGGAAATTGCGGCGAAGGGCATTGAAGGCATTGCTTTGATCGGCTCGCCCTTTCCGGTAGAGGGAAGCGAACTGCGGTCCTATCCCGGCGATCCGCTGCAAGACCCGCCGCAGGCGGTCTCGGCGGCCTTTGCCCTCCGCGTCGGTGGGGGAGGGTCGAATGAGGAACAGCTACAAACAAGGTCCGCAGAAAACGGAGGCGGGATGTCAAAGGGAGACGCGCTGACGAGTCTGATGACCGGCGCGACCCCACGGGGTATTACCCTCGCGCTGGCCTTGGCCCTCGCCTTTGGCCTGGGCAGTTTGCACGCGCTTTCTCCGGGCCACGGCAAAACCCTGGTGGCCGCTTACCTGGTGGGCGCACAGGGCACGATGCGCCACGCCCTGCTCTTGGGCCTTTGCGTCACCTTCGCGCACACCGTCGGGGTTTTTGCGCTCGGCTTCGTGACGCTGTCCTTGTCCGACATCATCGTGCCGGAGGCCCTCTACCCCTGGCTCGGCCGATGCTCCGGCCTGGGCATCTTCGTCATCGGCCTCAGCGTTTTTCGAAAACGCCTCGCCGGATTGAAGGGCGGCCATCACGACGATCACATGAATTCGCACGCGCACGGACCCGCGCATCCGCATGGACACGCCCACGAACACGATCATCCGGACACCCACGAAACTGAGAAAACGGGCCTGCACAGGATTATCGCCCTGGGCATCAGCGGCGGGATGATTCCCTGTCCTTCCGCCCTCATAGTGCTGCTTAGCGCCGTCGCCTTTCATCAAATCGGCTTCGGCCTGTTTTTGATTGTGGCCTTCAGCGCCGGACTGGCGGCGACCTTGGTTGGCGTCGGCCTGCTGGTTGTCAGCGTCGGTGGCGTTTTTAAATGCTCGGAAAAATTCGGCCCCCTCGTTCGTTATCTCCCGCCGCTCTCGGCGGCGGGCATGGCGGCTTTGGGGCTCGTGATTGCCCTGGGCGGTATCGGCGCATGAATTTTTTCGCCCCGCCTCGTTGCCTAACGGAGCGAAGCCGGGGTCTCCAATGGGGGGACCCCGAACCCGGAAGGAGGAAAACATGAACGACGAAATCAAATCCAAAGCGAGAAATACGATGGGAAACAAGGTCCTATCGGAGCAATTCGAAACCCTGAAAAATCTCGCGGCGCAATTGCATCACGGGGCCTTTTTGGATGCAGCCGAAAGCTGCGGGGTCTACTCTATCGATGAAGACCGCTTCGAGAAAGACGCGCAAAGCGACTTGCTGCTGGAGGCCATGTCCGGGCTTTCGCAGGAATGGATCGGACGGGCAGGCATTGAGGCGGGCATCGTTCCCCACGAAACGGAAACCTTTTTGGTGGCCAAGCATCCCAAAAACGACGGCCCCAAGGTCAATTGCGAAAAGCCCGTGACACTTTCGCTTAGGGGCCCCTGGATTGACCAGAGCAAGAAGGCTTGGGAAAGAGCATGGCAGCAAAGCGCCATCAATCTGCGAAACACCCTTCTTGCCCTCGCCAAAGGGGAATGTGAGAACGGGGATTGCATCGATAAAAAGGCCTGCAGCTTTGTCGTTACGGACGGCATCGATTTTAACAACGAGGCCGACGTGCAGCAACGGACCATGCGCATCCGGGCGGTGGTGAGCATCAAGGGCAAGTGCACCTGTCCAAAACGGCCCGCAACGGGCGATGACAAATCGGAATGAGGGGAAGAGGGATCCGGGTCTTGGGAGGGTTATGCGGGCCTTCCCAAGGCCCAGTATTTTTATTCGGGAACAACCCCAGGCGGGGCCTTCATTTTCGACAATAGCTTCGCGAGGAGTTCGCCCTTGCCTTCCACCCCGGTTTTTCGATAGACCCCACTTAAGTATTCCTTCACGGTTTCGATGGAAAGTCCGAGCGCCTGGGCCATCTCCTTGCGCTGCTTGCCCGCGGCAATTAAAAGGATTACTTCTTTTTCTCGGGGCGAAAAAGTATAGCCGCGGCAAAAATGACTCAGGATGCTTTCGGAAAAATGCGCGGTCCCTTCCAAGGGCTCCCAGGTGATTCGGAAGAGTGGATACTTCGCCGTTCCGGCGGGCGAGACCGAACAGCGGTAGGCGAGGCCTTCTTCTCTCAGTTCGGTCCGGAGCGGCTTGAACGGATCGGCGAGAAACCAGCCGATCCACGTAGAGAGGGCGCCCTGGAAACGCTTCGCCAGCGCAGGATTTTTTTTGAGGGTTTCGTTCACCGATCGATCGAGGCAGACGATATTTCCATTCGGGTCGGCGAAGAGAGTGGGGGTCTCCGGTTCCGCCGCCGTTAAAGTCAATTCCATGTGCGGCACCAGCATGTTGAGGAGGCCCTGTTCTTCCTCCGAAAAATCCGGGCTTCGCGCGGAGCGCGTCAGATAAAGGCTATACCAACCTTTCCGCGTTTTAAAATAGAGGGCATAGGAAAAGCGCTTTCGGTGTTTTTCCCAAAAATCGATTCGATATTCCTCGGACTGCGGTTTGGAGAGAAACTGGGGCAGCGCGTTTTGGACATGGAAAGACCGGAAGCGATTCTTGATAATTTGGGTGACGATGGGTTGTTTAAATCGCCAATAATATTCGTTATGGTCTTTTAAGACATTGGCCTCATCCTGCCACAGGGTCATGGGAGAGGCGAGTATTCGCGAGGTCTGGGGATCGACCTTGACGAAGGCCGCGGAATTGTCGAAGGGAACGATGCGGTGCAAGGTCTTGAAAAAACGGCCTTGGTCCTTCCAGGGCGAGGCTGTATGGATCTCCCGGATAAAATCGACTAGGCTTTTTACGCTTGAGTGTGGATAGTGCATCGCATGCCGTTTGGCGAGAAAAGGTGGTCCTTATTCTACAGAAAATCGCTTGGAGAATAAAGATGGAATCGGGAGGGAGGAGCTGAGTGAGGTATTCCGGAACGCGCTTGGGATTCAGAATGGTGTTGCGAGGCTCCGCGCTAAAGCCTCTTTCCCGATATATTAAGGGGGATGGACATCCTTAGGATCTCACACGCGCTTCAAGCAAGGTCATCAAAAAACACGAAGATTGGATTCATTCCTGATAAGTTAATGGCGCGGAGAAAGTCGTTATGGCAGGGGCTGCATTGGGGGAATTAGGTTCTGGGTTCAGTCTTTACATTGGAATTTCTTTTCTATTGAGTTCGCGCTCTTCGTGTCGAAGTTGCATTTCTCTTTTGAGGATATAACTAAAGAGCGAATCTTGATCGACAGGCTTTATTTCCGAAAATGCCACGCCGATTTCGTAATCGGGCGATGATGTTTGCTTGTTGATTTTCTCTTTTAAGTGGATGACTTCGCCATCGATGGTCATCTCTTTAAAGGGCAAAATAGGGAGGAGGAATTGAAATTGAAGCCGGGTGTGAATCTCTTCTTTTTTATGTGAGGAGAAGCGCATCCCGGTTGCGCTCAAATCGACCATGACGGCCTCGTGCGGAAAACGCGCCCTTTCTTTTTCTCGAGACCGCTCCTTGATTAAGTAGTTTACCTTCCAGTCGATCCAGAGAAGCAGCTCAATAATTTTACTGTTTTGATGGTCTCCCTCGGAATGCATCGTGGCGGCAATGCTATGCGTTTCGATCGAGGAAATCGGATCGAAGCGTTCTTTCTCCAATGGGCTGTCGCCTTCTGGGGGGATGGAACGATATAAAATGGGGCAATCCGCGTTGACCCTGACAAACTCGCGTCTTGATTTTTCCATGGAGGGCTGTTCCTTATTGCGTCGGTATCGAAAAGAAAGTCACAGGTTTAAGAAGCCGTATGGCCTTCCAAAATTAAGGCCTCGCTATTCTTTCTCTCCATGATTTTCGTCGAGGTCATAATCTGATTCCGCCCCTGCCGTTTTGCGGCATAGAGGGCTTGGTCTGCCTGGGAAAAAAGCGTTTTCGGCGCGGCAATGATCGGGAGCACCGGATAATTTGCGATGCCGATGCTAACCGTCATACGAATACCTTTTTCTGCTTCGTTGAAAATCGCGTTTTCCACACGGTCTTTAATCCGATTGGCGACCACCATGCCCTTTTGAAGGTTTGTGCCGGGGAGGATGATGACGAATTCTTCTCCGCCGTATCGAATGAGGACGTCAATATCTCTGAGGCTCTTTTGGAATATGGCCGCCATCTCACGCAGGACTTGGTCGCCGGCCAAATGTCCATAAGTGTCGTTCACCATTTTGAAGTGATCGAGATCGATGATCATCAGGGCGAGAGCGGTGTTGTAGCGCTCCGCACGGCGAAACTCGCGTTCTAAAATGCCGGGTAAGGCTCTCCGGTTTAAGGCATGGGTCAATGGATCTTTAACGGCGAGGTCCTCTACTTTTTTGTACATCTCCGCATTCCGTATAGCGATCGCCAAGGGTGCCGAGATCATCGAGAGCACTTTTAATTGATAGTCGCTAAAGATCTTTTTTTGTCCGTCGATCGTGTCCGATTTCTCGTTTTTTAATCCTCCGTTCCCTTTACGGATTAAGCGGAGGATCCCGATTTTATTTTTCTCGACTTCGAGCGGAACTATTATTTCGGAGTCGCCGTCTCGGACCAGTGTGCGGGCATGAGATCGTTTGGACTTATTAAATCGTTGCCCTTCTAGCCGCATTTCGCTGCTGACCTGCCGAATAAGGTGGCCCCACTTTTCCTGGTTGGCCTCAACACGAACCTGGCCCCAGCTTTTGAGGTAGAGGCTTGCGAGATCGTAAGGGACAATTTTTTTGATATGGGTCATGAGGGATGTCACCACTTCGTCAATATGAAGAGACTCGCTTAGTTTTTGGTTGAGGTCGTAAATCTGGCTTAAGTCACTGTTCCATTTCTTAAGATGGTCTCTTTCTTTGGAGATTTTTTTATTGGCTGCTTCGAGCTCTTGCGAGAGGTTCAATACTTTTAGGAGGTTCGATCGATTGTCGAGCCCTTCGCGGATGGCCTTCTTGAGCCGGTTGGGAGAAAAGGGGATCTTCAGATAATCGAATACGCCTGCACGCAGCAAGGCCCCGACCCGAGAGACCTCAAGGTTCGGCCCGATGAGGAGAACGGTCGCCGTCGATTGCGTTCCTTGTAGCATTTTAAGGAATTTGAATATTTTGAAATAAGGAAAGTTGGCTTCGATGAGGATGACATCCGTATCCGGTTTGATTTTGAAGTCTAGGCTGTTGAGGCTGCGCACATGGCTTCCAAGCCCTTTCAAATGGGCGATGCATTCCTGATGTTGGGATGGATCTAAACTATAAAACGTCATTTTTGTCCCATCTAACATATCCGCTCCCTCGTAGAGATTTGAATCGAAGGTCTTCAACGACAAGAGGTCTTCCATATGCCGCGGCCATGAGGAGAGGCCGAACTTCGACCCCTTTTTCTAAGCTGGGATAAAGCAACATGTATGCCGTTAAAAAAGACAGGTATCCAAACGGTCTGCGGCGAAATACATTTTGGTTCCGGCCGCTTAGCTTTGATCCGGCCTGGCGTAGACTTTTAAGAGCTTTTCCCTTAAGGCTTGAATTAAATCGAGGCTGGTGATGTGATCTGAATTTTCATCCAGATTTTTAGTGACTTTTTTTATGGCCTTTTCGTGCATTTTCTTTAATTCATCGAGTAAGGCATTGTTTTCTTTTATTAATTTTATCCTCTCGGTCGCATTTTTAACGGCGATGTAGAGTTCGTCCAATTGATAAGGTTTGGTCAGGTAATCATAGGCGCCCTCGCGGATGGCTTCGATCGCGGAGCGAAGTGAGGAGTAGCCCGTGATGAGAATGACCAGGGTTTCGGGTGCGCGGGTTTTTATTTCTTTTAATAGGTGCATCCCACTTAATCCGGGCATTTTCAAATCGGTGAGGACCAGATCGAAGGGGCTGTCGTCAAACAATTGACAAGCTTCTTCTCCGCTTTTGGCAGTTTTAACGAAAAACCCTTTTTCGGTTAAGGCGCTCCTTAAGAGCTCCCGTGGACCGGATTCGTCATCGACCACAAGAATGCGGACCGGCGGGAGAACAGGTACTTTTTGCTTATTTCTAGGCAAGTTATTCCTCGTTGAGCGCCTCTAGGGGTTTGTCCTGGGTCGTCGGCTCATCCTTTATCGGCTGCGCTCTCGACGGATTCGAGAGCGTAATCTTGTCTTGGGCAGGGACGGGACCTTTTGGCGGACGCGCAGCCAGCTTGCTTTCCCGCGCTTTTACTGCGTGATCGGGCATTTCTTTAATAAGATGGTTATAAGTTCTCAAGACGTTATGAATTTGGTAGACCGATATTTCCATAGGGTTCCTTATGATATTGAATTAGGCTAACGTCCCCCTATCGGAAGATTGAGGGAGAAACTTTAACGATTTTTTTAAATATTTCTATGAAATTATTCTTAAATATAACAAGAAAAGCTCGACCGAATCGTCGCGACTTAGAAACGATAGGGCAGCACAGAGTCTCATGCATGGGTCGATGAGGAATGGCGTTGGAGATCTCCATCGCAGCCCTGACAAATCGCCGACGTTTCTGAGGCCCTCGATCTCTATTCGCATCAGCAGGACAAGAGTATCTTCCTTTATCGGCGGGGCAGACTTTTTTTTTAATGTTATTCTCTTTCAAAGCTTGTTAGTATAAACTCGAATTCTGCTTGCGAGATGATGAGAATGACTTCCCTGTCCTTTCATACCCGGAGAAAATATGGAAAAGAAGCTTCGTCTTCAAGAAACAGAAGCGGGGAGTGTCCTCTTTAACATCGATCCGATCATTATTCGGTGGCATTATGAGGTGAACTATCTCCACTCCTATGCGCAAGATTCCCCCTTTTTCGCAGGACTCGCAAAAGGAAAACTCATGGGAAGCGCTTGCACGGTTTGCCCGACGAAGTTTGCGACGCCACGCTCGCATTGTATGGACTGCGGTGCAAAGACGGACTGGACGCCGCTCCCTCAATCTGGAAAGGTCCACACCTTTACCACATGCTATTTTGGGGGTGAGGCCTTTTTAAAAGAAACACCCTTCACCCTGATCATGGTTGAGTTCGAATCATTCGATACGCTTTTCTTGTCCCGCCTTATGGGCGCCGAACCCGAAAACCTACGCATCGGTTTGCCGGTGGTGGCGAAATTTTTAAGGAACAGTAAGTTTTTAGCAACGGACGTTTATTTCGTTCCTCAAGAGATCGCCCAAGAACTTCCATGATCCGCTACCAGCTCACGGAAGCCCAAGGCTTGCTCCAGCGGACCCTTCGGGATTTTGCCCAAAGAGAAGTTGCACCCGGTGCTAGGGCGCGGGACGAGGCTTCCCTCTTTCCGCATGAGTTGATCCCCAAAATGGCGGCTTTGAAGCTTTTTGGGATTTCGATTCCCGAATCGTTGGGCGGGGCGGGGATGGCTGCGATGGAAACGGCCATCGTGCTGGAAGAAATCGCCCGTGCCGATGGCGCGACGGCGCTCATTGTCGCCTCTCACAACGCCCTCTGCACAACACACCTTTTTCGATTCGGAAACGATCGCCAGCGCGAGCGCTATGTCGTCCCCTTGGCAAAAGGGGAGGAGCTCGGGGCTTGGGGACTGACGGAGTCGGAATCGGGTTCCGATGCCGCGGCCTTGGAAACGACAGCGCTTGCGACCGATGACGCGTGGGTGATCAACGGAGGCAAGCAGTTTATCACCCAAGGATCGACGGCGGGGATCTACGTCATCATGGCAAAGACCCATCCGGAGGGTGGCGCAAAGGGGATATCCGCATTCGTGGTCGAACGCGAGCGACCCGGGCTCGTCGTCGGTAAGCCAGAAGATAAGTTGGGCGTACGGGCCTCGGACACCGCATCACTTTATTTCGAAAACCTCCGCATTCCAAAAGAAAATTTAATCGGCGGTTTGAATCAAGGTTTTCAAAATGCCCTGGCGATTTTAGATGGGGGACGCATCGGCATCGCCGCGATGGCGGTCGGGCTTGCCCGTGCCGCACTGGAGGCCTCGCTGGCATATGTTCAGACCCGCCAGGCCTTCAAGCGTCCCATCGCTGCCTTTCAGGGGATCCAGTCGAAACTCTCCGATATGTCCACCGAAATCGAAGCGGCCCGGCTCCTGGTCTACCGGGCCGCTTTTTTGAAAGATCGCGGCGAATCTTTTGCCCTGGCCGCTTCGGAGGCCAAGCTCTTTTCCTCAGAGGTCGCGATGCGGGCGACGACGCAGGCGATTCAAATTCATGGCGGATCGGGTTACATGAAGGAGGCGGAGGTGGAGCGGTATTTTCGCGACGCCAAGCTTTGCGAAATTGGCGAAGGGACTTCCGAGATTCAGAGAGAACTCATTGCAAAAGCCCTCCTTCGATAAGCGGGCCTTTGTGAAAGGCGTTCTGAAGGGGGAGGTGCGTGCCGCTTCGCGCCTACTTACGCTCATTGAGCGTCGCCGACCGGAGGCCCGCGACGTTTTGAAGGCGCTCTATCCCCATACGGGCCATGCAAAATTACTGGGCGTGACCGGTCCGGCCGGGGTCGGGAAAAGTACGCTCATCGATCGTCTCATCTCGGGTTTTCGAAAAAACAAACAATCTGTCGGCGTTTTAGCGATCGATCCCAGGAGTCCATTTACGGGGGGCGCTCTTTTGGGGGACCGTCTCCGCATGCATCGGCATTTTTTGGATCGAGGCGTCTTTATCCGTTCGCTGGCGACGACGGGGAGCTGGGGTGGGATCAGCCCTTCTCTTTTCGATGCCATTCACGTTTTCGATGCGATGGGAAAAGATATTATCCTTATCGAAACGCTTGGCGTCGGACAGGACGAGGTCCTCATCGCGCGCTTGGCAGAAACGGTGCTCTTGGTGTTGGCGCCCGGTGTAGGAGACGAAATCCAGGCCATGAAAGCGGGATTGCTTGAAATCGGGGAGATCATCGCGATGAATAAGGCAGATTTAATTGGCGCGGAAAGTTTTGCGGAAGAGCTTTCGTCCATAGTCGCGCCGCGTCCGGTAGTTCAGGTCTCCGCTGAAAATGGAACGGGGATCACGGGCTTAATTTCGGCTTTGAGTACGGCAATGAAGGCCAATGGCTCAAATCGCCTAAAAAAGAAAGCATTCGTTAGAGAAGAGCTTCGTGTGTTATACCAAGAAAAAGTGCTTGCCATGGAAGACCGAGCCATGTTTGGGGACAAAATCCTCGAAGCAATTTTGAAACGGAAATCCGATCCCTATAGCCTGATCGATGGCTGGCCTATTCCGAGAACGGAGTCGCTTGTTAAACGGGGCGCTACTAAGAACGTTTCTTGAGTTCTAGGATAACCAATTTGGCCACATCTTTGAGGGTCTCGAAGACGCCGGTACCTTTTGGGGCCACGGCTTCGTAGGAAGGGACTTTTCTGGGATTGAGAGTGCGCTCCAATTCATCCAGGGGAACCACATTAGGAAGGTCGCGCTTGTTGTATTGGATGACATACGGCAGGTTTTCGAGTTCGAAGCCTTGTTCTTTTAAATTCTTGCTCAAATTTTCGAGGCTTTCGATATTGGCCTCGGTGCGTTCAACTTGGGAGTCCGCCACGAAGATGACGCCATCGATTCCCCGAAGGATGAGTTTCCGACTCGCATCGTAGAAGATTTGACCCGGCACGGTATAGAGGTGAAATCGGATTTTAAAACCTTTGATGCTTCCAAGCGCCAATGGAAGAAAGTCGAAGAAGAGTGTGCGTTCTGTCTTCGTGGCGAGCGAGATCATCTTTCCTTTGCTGTCCGGCGTGACCTTATTGTAGATGTAGTGTAGGTTGGTTGTCTTTCCGCAAAGTCCAGGACCGTAATATACGATCTTGCAACTGATTTCGCGCGCCGAATAATTAATAAAAGACATCTCTACCCTCCTAAGCCTGCTAGGAAAATCACTGGACCGTATCGATTACTTCTTTGGGGAATGGGCTGAGCTCAAAATCATGGGCAACAAGGGAACGGGTCGTTTTAGCTGAACAGGTTTTCAATGTCGTCTTCGGTGATTTCCGCAAAAAATGTGGCGCCGTCCTGGGTATGGTTTATTTTTTCCATCTTTTTTAATAAATTCGTAAAAATTTCAGACAGAACGATGACGCTTTTTTTTGCCCTTAAACGCACTAAACCTAAAGAAGAACGATGATCGAAAATGATGACCAGAATGGCCCGTTGGCCCACGAGAGAAATATGGATATTGTCTTTAACGCCTTCATGAAAGAGGAGCGAAAATTCTTTTTCGCCAAGGAGTTTGGCCATCCCTCCCGTTGCCGCGATATTGCCAGCTGTTAAAGACGCCAGTGAGGTAGTGTCGATATTTGCGGTTTCTCCGACGCTGGCAATGAGTTGGCCATCTTTATCGACAAGGAAGGAGACTTTGGCATTGGAGAGTTGATTTAACTTTACGAGTTCGGCATCGATAAGCTTATAATCTTCTTCGTAAAGCACCAAGCCTTGATTGATCATCGTTCCCTGCCCCTTTGGACCACATAAAATCGTAGCCTTTTATTTATACCACTGGAAACGGACTTGCGCAAATAAGGTGGAGGTGAATGGACGGTTCGAGGGGAACTATTCGTCGGCCGTGAGGTCGAAATTTTCGACCTCATTGAGGCGTTCGATGAAGTGATCCGCCCATGTGAGATAGATGCGGCCGGCGTCTTTCATCGCCAGAATGCCTTTTTCTAAGCTACGAAGGTCATCCTCGTCAGCCCCTTGTTGATGGAGCTCTCCTAGTTTTTCCTCAAATAATTGATTGAGCTTTTCCATTGCGCCCATGATATCCGATAAGGATTGTTTTACGTCGCCAGGCATGTCCGGCCTCCCGTTATTATAGAATAGATGATAAAAAAAATCCCATCACTGTGGAGGTGATGGGATTAAAAAAGTGCGAGGGGCATCCCGATTACCGATGAACCAATCGGATGGCATTATGTTTTGCCGCGCTGCAGACGACGACACAGAGTTCGCATCCTTTACATCGCGATTCGATCACCGTAGCGACCTTTTTTTCGGGCTCAAATAAAATGGTATTCGCTTCGGGACAATACATAATACAGAGACGGCAGCCTTTATGGGCGACACAGTCTTCGTCGATTACTTCTGCAACTGCATACATCTGGTCGTTTTCCTCCTTTACTAATACTAAGCTAGGACAGGCGTCTTAATCGTTTCTATCCATTTCGCGCCGATCTCATAAACTTGCCGAATGGTTTCCATGTTCTTTTTGAGAAGCTGCTCTTTTTTCGCGAATTTCTTTTTAATGGCCTCATCGAGCGTTGCCGTTCCGCCAGATGCCACATATTTCTTTCCAAAGCGGTCTTGGATCGCCGCTTCCATCGAATCCATGCTGACGAGTTTTGTGGCCCCCATCAAGGCGCCCAGCATGCCCATGTTGGTCGCCAATTCCGTTCCGGCGATCTCAACCGCTAAGGTCGTTGCCGGGACGTTGAAGATGGGAATATTTTGCTCCTCAAAAAACCGGTAGTCATCGTCGGAAAGGGGAAGCGGTTTGTCGGTGTTGATGATTAAGATGCCCCCGTTTTTAATCCCATCGTAAAAGGGCATGGTATAGCATTTTCCCATCGTGATCACCTGGGGATGAAAGATCATAATGACATCCGGGTAGACCAGCTCACCCCGATCAAAAATCCGCTCGCCGGCAATGCGGACATAGCTTTCCGCCGGCGCCATCCTTTTTTCGGCGCCAAAGAAGGGGTTGGAAATTGCGTTTTTCCCATCCTTGGAAGCGGCGGTGGCCAGCACATGAGCCGAGGTGACGACGCCTTGGCCTCCAAGGCCGGACATTCTGATATTAACCCGTTTTCTCATCGTGAGCTCCTTAAACTAGATTTGAAAAAACCTTATGCTTCGGTCTGGGCCGCCACTTTCTTTCTTTCTTTTTTAGGCGCAATCGACTCTAAATAGGCTTTCGCTTCGTCAGACATATATTCTCTGAACTCGAAGCGCTTACCGGGTCCTTCGGAGTCTCTCATTTCCTGCAGGCCTTCCATCATCTGTTTCCCAATTTCGAGGATGCAAGGGGTATAAAGCTGAACGTAGGTCGGGCCGACTTCTCTGGCAATCAAGACGGCCTGTCGAATGGCTTTTTCCACTCGGTTGGGTTTGCTGACCGTGAGCATTGTCACATAGTGGCAGCCGGACTGACGTGCGATTTCAGGAAGATCGACCTTGTCGAATGTCTTGCCGGAGGGCGCCATTTTGGCCACGAAGCCCTTCTGCATGAGGCCGCTGGATTGGCCTCCCGTATTTGCGTAGAGCTCGTTATCGAAACAGATCGTCGCGATTTTTTCTTGTCGAAACCAGGATTGGAGGGTCATGTCCAATCCGATATCGACCGTCGCGCCGTCTCCCGCCAATACGACGACATCTTTCACTTTGTCGGGAAAGCGATAAGCGAGGGCCCGTTTTAATCCAGAAGCCACGGCATTCTGGTTCCCAAAAAGCGAGTGAATGTTATGCACGGCGACATGCGGAAATACGAGACTGGTGCATCCCGTCGATCCGACCATGACGGTGTCCTCTGGATTAGGAAGGCAGGCCAAGACATAACGGAATGCGATCGATTCCGGGCAACCCGCGCACAGGGAATGGTCTTCAATCAACTCTTTCGATTCGCCAACGTCTTTCCAACCCCGGCCCGCTTTGCCATAGGTTGCATCCTCGACCAGCTCTTGATATTCCTTTGGCATAATGTCGTAGAATTCGCGGTTAATTTTGATCTTTTCTTTACTCATGGACGGCCTCCTTTTTGGTCGCGAGCACTTTTTTAATTTCTTCTACAATGACTTCCGGCGGCATGGTCATCCCTCCGGCCACATGCGGGCCAGCAATGACGCGGTGGTTATCCGGGATACAGGCCTTGATTTCTCTTGCCATCCATCCTGCCACGTTGAATTCAGGAACGAAGATCAGCCGCGCGTCCTTTGTGGCCTCGCGAACTTCTTCATAAGGAAAGGGACGAATGGTTTTGATTTTGACAATACCGACTCGAATGCCCTCTTCCGCTAAGAGACGGGCGGCCTCCCGGCCCTGCGCCACTGCGGTGCCGGAAGAAACGATCAGGATATCCGCATCCGAACGATCTTCTTCAATGAGCCCCCCAAGGAGGCGGATGGTATGCTTCCGTGATCGTTCGCATGCTGCCCGCGTTTCTTGCTGCCAGCTGGCTTGGGTTGCGTAACTGATGTAATTACTCTTCATGACAAAGGGATCGCGCATCATGCGAACTGGTGGGCTTTCCATGTCCATGCAAACCACCGGGGAACGGTAGGGATCGTAAGTTGGGAGTGCGAGATCCGCTGAGGGAATATAGACATCGTCTTTTGTGTGACTGACGAAGAAACCATCAATACAAACGGCAATGGGGAGATGCACGTCGGGTTCCTCGGCGACGATAAATCCTTTCAGGAGGTAATCGAAGAAATCCTGTGCGGTTTCGGCATGCCAAATGAGCATTCCGGTATCAATGATCAGTCCGATCTCCAAGGTGTCCGGTTGAATGCTCAAAGGGGAGTTGACGCCCCGGACCATCATGTTCAGCATGATTGGAAGCCGTGATCCCACCCACATGGGAAAGTTTTCATAGGCACGAAGGGTTCCGGGACCTGAGGTGGTTGTAAAGACGCGAGCCCCGCCAAAAGAGGCCCCGGCGCATTCGGACATCACGGCAAATTCATTCTCGCCGCGAAAATATTCACCGACATAGCCTTCCACCCAAAGGTCGCCCACCATCGCTGCAGCCTCACTTTGAGGCGTAATGGGATAGGCAATGGAGACGTCCACGCTTGCGCGCCGAATGGCTTCACGCACGACTTCACTTCCCGTCATAAAATAGCGTTCTCTGGGCGCTTCATAAAAGAGATAGTCCGGATCGACGATCTTTTGCCCTATTTTATTTCTTGTCCCAATAAGAGATTTTGAATCCATCATCTCCCCCTATTCAGTTAAATGGTTGTTTAGCCTAGGACCGCGCCGCGCTATGCGAGGCGCCGTTTCCAGAGCTGGCCAATCCTTTTACTCTTTTTACAGCTTCGATCAGTTTGTACGTTGTATCGGGTGTGGCATCGCGGAAAGAGAGCATCGCGTCTTCGTGGCCTGCCTGGGCGCACATGGCAATGGTATAACAGTTTGTCCCACCGCGGATAATCTTTAAAGAAAGGTTGGCATAATGGCAATGAACGCCGACGAACATGCACACATCTATTTTGTTATGCCAGATGGTCAGATTGGGGTGATTGGGATTGATTTCGATCTCTGGATTGATCTTCGGATATTTGGGACGGTAATCCGGCATCGGGATGAGGAGTGCGCCCGGATTATGCGCTTTCAAGACTTCATACAGTTTATAGATTGCGCTGGCTTTTTTCGCCGCCTTTTCGTTCCAGTTCCATAAGACGAGGGGACCTGGGAAAATCGTGGGCACCTTGGCCGATAGGAACTGCCTTGCCGCTTCTTCCATCGCCACATCTTCTTGAACGATCTCGCCATTGACGTGGCCTTGGCCCGGATCCGGGAGGACATTTCCAACACAGGCGGCAGCTGGGGGAAGAAATGCTTCCGGTCCTGGTAAAACACGATATTTTTCCATCAATTAATCCCTCTTTGACTTTTTCCAGTTAGTAAGTTGAAAGAACCCTTTGAGAATAACCTGGCGCATATCTTGATTTGGGAAGAGTTAGAAACCGAAAAAAGATATGTATATTTCTGCGATACGATCAATTCTCTAATACTTTAGAAAAACCTTCTTTTTAGGCGGTTTTTTAAGAATATGTGCCCGATGCGGACCCTAAAATAGCAAGCTCTCGTAGCTAAATAGATATCATAGCAAACAGACCAAGTCAAGGAGTTTTATGAGGAGTGAGGTAGGCAAAAACTTCAATGTTTATGATATTTTGCTTAAAAAAAATCGAATACATCTGTGCTAGATTTGCTCTATTTCTCTGCGCCCTTGGAGCGATTTCGCGAGGGTGACTTCATCTGCATACTCAAGGTCGATGCCGACTGGGATGCCACAGGCAATACGCGTTACCATAATACCAAGAGGTTTAATCAGTCGGGTCAAGTAAATGGCGGTCGCCTCTCCCTCTATCGTTGGATTGGTGGCGACAATGACTTCCGTAACGCCCCCCTTTTTGAGTCTCTCGATGAGATTAGTCACCGTCTTTGACATCGCTTCGGAACCCGATAGAGGGGCCAGCATCCCTAAAAGCACATGATAAAGTCCTTTGTAAGCACCTGTTCTTTCAATGGCATAGAGGGTGCTCGGTTCTTCAACGATTAAAACCTTCTGGGTATTCCGGTTCGGATTGGCACAAATCGAACAAATCTTGTCTTCCGTAACATTGTTGCAGATTTCGCAAAAAGCCAGGCGATTTTTCACATCGACTATGGCCTGTCCGATTTCTTTTGCCGCTTCAGACGGCATCTTCAATATGAAAAAAGCTAGCCTTTGCGCGGACTTCTGTCCGATGCCCGGCAGTTTCATGAGTTGCGTGATGAGATCTGCGAAAACCCCTCTATTGTCCATCTTAAAACAGGCCGGGGATATTGAGACCGCCGGTCATCCCTTTCATTTCTTCCGCCATCAATTCCTGGCTTTTTCTCAAGCCATCGTTCACGGCCGCCAAGATCAGGTCTTGCAACATGTCCAGGTCTTCCGACTTGACCACCTCCGGATCTATCTTAATGGAGAGCAATTGTTGACGGCCATTCACTTGAACGGACACCATTCCGCCGCCCGAAGCCGCTTCGACCGTCTTTTGGGCGGCCTCTTCTTGCAGTTTCGCCATCCGCTCCTGAAGCGCTTGGGCCTGCTTCATGATACCGCCGAACATTTTTTTACCGGACATAGATTCTCCTTACTTCAAGGGTTGATCGGTTAATATCGGTTTCGTTTCAATCAATCTGCCGCCCATCACCTTGAGGACTTCCTGAATCAAGGGGTGGCTTGAGGGATTCTTGACAGCCCCCAGCTCGGGTGTTTCCATGAAAGAGGGAGGCGGTTTTGAATGTACAGGAGATTCGGGGACAGGGGAGGGCGTCGTTTTACTTTGTTGGAGCACCAGCTTCGCCTCGCTATGAAGTTGGGCCCGAATAAAACTGTTTAACCATTCCTTGTTGTCCTCTTTCAGAATCAAAGGCATTAAGAAGGCATTGTACTCCGAATAGGATAAGCGAATTTCATGGTCCGATAAGTCGAGAAAGACACCTTGTTCAAGATAAGAAGCAATGTTCGGCCGCTCTTGCTTCATTGCAGAAAGGAGGGTTCTCCATTTTTCCTCTCCCTTCAGCCCCTGAAGGTTTGGCTTGGCCAAGGGTGTTTTTAGAGGACTTTCGCTTTGAAGGCTTTTCTCGTTCACCTCTTTCGTCCCTTGTCTTCCCACCGATGGCGCGGGTGCTTTTGATTCCAATCGAGGCTTTTCAGGGTCGAGGGGCTGTCGGGTGGACGTGCCCTTTGCCAATCGGTCGAGGTCTTCGAGCAGGGTTTCAATGGGCTGAAGATCGCTCAGAAGGATGGCCTTCATGAGGGTGACTTCAAAAAGCAGAGTGGGCTGAGGGGTGTTGCGGATATCCCTCTGCAGCCGTACAAAAAGCGAAAAGAGCCGTTGCAGGGCCTCCTTCGAAAAAAGGGCAGCTTCGCTGCGGATCTCTTCAATGCCTTCTTTCGGCAGATCGATCCAATCTTCTAGCTCGGCGTGCCCGGATTCCCCCGAAATATTCTGAGAAATAATCAGATGACGCAAATGTTCCAACCAGTCATTTAAAAACTGGCGCAGGTCGCAGCCCTTGTCCGTAATTTCCTTAGCTAATTTGAGTGCAGCAGAAGCGTCCTTACGCGAAATGGCACCGACAAGGGTGTGGAAGGCCGAAGGGTCGATCCGGCCGAGCAGGTTGAGGAGATCTTCATCGGACACCTGGGCTCCACTAAAAGAGATGGCCTGATCGAGCAGACTCAAGCCGTCTCGCATGCTTCCATCGGAGGCGCTTGCGATAAATCGCAGACCTTTTTCGCTAAACTTCGCCTGCTTTTCTTCAGCAACCCGGCCAAGCTGGCCAATAATCTCGCTGGGGCGCATTCGCCGAAAGCTAAAATGTTGGCATCGAGAGAGGACGGTTGCGGGGATTTTGTGCGATTCGGTGGTGGCCAAAATAAAAATAAGATGGGGGGGCGGTTCTTCCAGGGTCTTCAACAGCGCGTTAAAGGCGGCATTGGAAAGCATGTGGACTTCGTCGATGATGTAGATCTTGTAACGGCCGCGCAAGGGGAGATATTTGACGTTTTCGCGCAAGTCCCGAACGTCGTCCACCCCTGTATTCGAGGCCCCATCCACTTCAACGACATCGACCGAGCGGCCTTCGGTAATTTCCAGGCAGATTTCGCATTGGTTGCAAGGGACCTGCTTGCCTTCCCGCAGGCAATTGATGCCCTTGGCCAATATCCGGGCCAGGGAAGTCTTCCCGACGCCTCGAATACCCGAGAAAAGGTAGGCCTGTGCGATCTTATCGAGACGGATGGCATTGGCCAGCGAGGTCGTCACATGTTTTTGTCCGATGACGTCCTCGAAAGTTTGAGGCCGCCATTTCCGTGCGGAAACCTGATAGGCCGGTCTTTCTATTTGATTTTGCATGCGCGTTTATGTCGTTCGAATAAAATGAGAAGCGAATAATAATGAAAAGCGCTTTGTTCGTGTGCAGCGCGGAGGTGTCGTTTGTGGAGAGGCCAGGCTTGACTGCGGCACACAGGAGCGCCTACTTACCGCTGCTTCCTTCCGGACCTGACGGGGTTCATAAGATCCTGTTGCACAGGACCCGGTCTCTCCACAAACGACACCTATTCCCTATTGGAGTAGTGGTGGTTCTTCTTATCATAAGCGATGGCGGAGAGAGGGGGATTTGAACCCCCGAGGCGGCTACAAACCGCCTACACGATTTCCAATCGTGCTCCTTCAACCGCTCGGACACCTCTCCTTCGTTCATCTATATGGATGATGCCCTATATGCTTAGTGCATCGTGATTTGGCCCTTTCCCCATGCCTTGGGAAAGCCGCAGCGGACCAAAATGTGCCGTGTCTCCCTCTATATGCTAGCAATGGACGATCGGCGGAGAGAGAGGGATTCGAACCCCCGGTGGAGTTGCCTCCACACCTGATTTCGAGTCAGGCGCCTTCAACCGAGCTCGGCCATCTCTCCGAGGAATCCAATCAGATCGGCATTATAGCTTTAGCTGATTCCGCAATCCTTCAAAAAACCGCTGCAACAATTTCGAAGAGTCCTCAGCCAACACCCCTCCCAACACTTCGATACGATGATTCAAGCGGGGTTCGCGGAGGACATCAACAATCGACCCGCAGCCTCCGCCCTTGGGATCGTCCGTGCCGTAAACCAGGCGGTCGATCCGGGCCTGCATGAGCGCTCCCGCGCACATAATGCAAGGCTCCAAGGTGGCATAAAGCGTTCCCCCCAAACGCCACCGTCCGAGTTGCTTCGCCGCTTCTCGAAGCGCCAACAGCTCGGCATGGGCGGTGGGATCGTGATGCGATTCTTTTAAATTGTAGGCGACGACCGTGGTTTCACCAGAAACAAACAAGGCGCCAACAGGCACCTCTCCTATTGCAAAGGCTTGTTCAGCCGCCGCAAGGGCCTGCCGCATGTATTCCGCATCGCGTTCGCTTGGGACCATCCCTCTGAAGGTCATTCATTACCGTGCGGCGGATCTTATGAAAAACGGCACGGAATGTCAAGATTTTGGGCCGTTTTTCAGGATCGAGTGCAAATTGTGTTCAAATCTAATCCAGGCCTTGCCCTTTATTCGGGTATCGTTAGGGACGGGGCGTTTCTCGCTTTGATTAAAATTTTAGAATTTCAAACCACCCAGAGTGGGTTTTTTCTCTATTCTGAAAGATTTGAATAAAGGATTTTGACTTTCACTTACGGGTGTGTTATTAGTGTCGAATAAGTCTAAAGTTGTCGGGTCTTAAAAAGGCCCATGCCGAGCGACATTGCGGCTCAAACCGATGATTAAAATAATAGTATTATGCAGGGTTGTTGGTCATTATTTTAGTTTATTCAATGAGTTATTTAACATAGAGCATTATCATATGCGTCCTGATTTTAACGATATAGGGAATCCAAGCGTAAGGGATTTAAGATGTCCGAAGTACCGCTCGAAATCTCATCGCCTGATCGAAGTGATGAACGTGATGGAAACGAAAGGCCAGCTCTTGACAATATATCTTCGCAACTCCATGAAAAGATAAGCCCGGTTGTACAGCTTTTTTCCGATTTTGCTGAGACAGGCGACGATCCAGCGATCTTTTTAGAACGCCTCTTGGACCAGATAAAGACCGTAATGGGAGCGGATCTTTTGCTTCTATTCGGCTGGAACGAGGGGAAAAAGGAGTGGCCGCTCCTCTACCATCACCGATTACCGGAACGATTCATTAAAGACGGCGTCGTCCCTCGCGCGTGGCAGTCGCTGCCCTCCATTGTCCTTGCGGAGGGAGAAACTCTCTTTTCAGACAATATCGCAAAAGATCGCCGCTTTGTCGGACAGGTGATCCGAGGCATGAATTTCGCAACCTTCCTCGGCCAGACCCTCCGATCCGATGAAACCCTCCTCGGCTCGCTTTCGATCTGTTACGAAACCCCGGAAGCCTTGTCTCCTATTGACCAGCAGGCCTTTGGCTTGATGGCCAATCTGCTGATCCCAGTGCTTCCGAAGCTTCCCCGGGACCAAAAAGACCGTGATCCCAAGCCCCAGCAACCCAAGTCTGAAATTCCAAGACCCGAGCGTTCAAAAGGAGAGCGCCGAAGGGCAAATCATACCAGACCGGAGAGTCCAAAGCTTGAAAGTCCTAAACTCGAGAGTCCGAAGCCGGAGAGTCCTAAACTTGAAAACCCCAAACCTGAAAGCCCAAGCCCCGAGCGTCTAATACCTGAAATACCAAAACCTGAAAATCCGAAGCCGGAGAATACAAAGCTTCAAAATCCCAAATCTGAAAGTCCAAAACCTGAAAGTTTAAAGCCCGAGGGTTTGCGGCTTTCGCTCGACCTATCTGGCCGTGTCCTTTCGTGTCATCCGTCTCTCGCAGAGCTACTTGGCCACACGCCTGAACGCATTCAAAAAAAACCCTTCTCCAGATTTTTAACGCGCGCCAGCCGAGGAAAGTATTCGGATGCACTCAAAACCCTGAAAGCGGATCCGGAAACCAACCTACTCCCGTTTAAATTAGAAATCGCGAAGCACGGCGGACGAAGACGCGTTCTTTTGGTTTCGCTTACGCCCATTAAAAAAGAGGATCAAGTTGCGGGTATAGAACTGAATGCCGAGAACGTCACCGATACCGAGCCCTTGGAAAAAGAGCTCTTAAATAAGGATGTCGTTCTAGCCATATTGAATTCGATCTTTACGGCCCTAGACCATTTTGATCCGGAAGAACATGCCCTGAAGACGGCCTTTGATAAGGTTTTTCCGCTCTTTGGGATCGAAGCCGGTATGGTGCTTCAGCTCGACGATAAAAGGCAGAAACTCAGGCTCGTCGCTCACCACGGTCTTCAAAGCGATCATCTCGTACAGATCGAAAAAGCGGGATTCGATCGCAAAGAACACATCTTATGGAAAGTCGTTGACGATAAAACGTCGGTCTTGCTGCTCCCCGAGCCCCAGTCCTCTTGCCTAGAAAAACGACAGGTTGGTGAAGACAAGCTGTTGTCTTACATGGCCGTTCCTCTGGAGTCCAGCAATCAGCTCTGGGGCGTTCTGTGCTTTTTTAGCCCAACGCGAATCTTTACAGGCTCCGATCTCAAGTTTCTCGAAGCCATGGGAAAAGACATCGGCTTTGCCGTCGATCAAATGCGATTGTTCCAAAGTTTGCATAAACGGATCGACGCCCTCAAAACCTTGAACGATGCGGGCAAGTCCCTTTCGAGCAGCCTACACCTTGAGCAGGTTTTTTCCTCAACCGTTAATAGCCTAAGAAAAATGATCGGCGTGAGTCACGGCTATATCTTTATGTCGGACGATAAACGGCACTACCTCACCGGGGTGGCCGCCTCCGGCCAGCTCGGTAATGTGGTGCGGAAGGTAGAGTTTAAGCTGAATGAGGACAGCTTGGTTCCCCTCACGGCACGAGAGCGGCATCCAATTATCGTCGAGAATGCCTCGCGTGACGCCACGATCGGCAAAAAATGGATGAAATCCTTCAAATCGCGCTCGCTGCTTTCGGTGCCCTTGATCAGCAAGGAGCGTGTACTGGGGGTTTTGGTCTTAGACGAAGGCCGTTATTTTAGAAAATTTAGCGATGAAGAGGTTGAAAAGGTCGTCGGTTTGGCGGCTCAGGTTTCCCTCGCCATCGACAACGCGGTGCGATACAATGCCGTCAGCCGTCATCGGGAGCGGCTTCAGACCCTCTCATCCGCCATTGTCAACATCCAAGAGGAAGAACATCGGCGCATCGCCAAAAAACTCCGCAACGAAGCCGGTGTTGCCCTATCCGCCATCCAAAAAGATTTGGCCTGGGTCAGCGAGGCTTTGGGCGAGGCCGCCGGGAGCGCTGCGCCCGCCATCCAGAAACGCATCGAAAAAATTCAGGCGCAAGCGGGCGAAACCTTCGAAAACCTTCGAGCGATTTCACACGATCTTAGACCGGCGATATTGGACGATTCGGGGCTCCTTGCCACCTTGAAATGGTATATCAAGGAATTCGAAACTCAGCATAAAACCAAAGTAAAGCTTCAAACCAACGGGTCGACGAAACGCTTCCCCGCCCGAATCGAGATCCTCCTTTTTAGAATTATCCAAGAGGCCATGGCCAATATTGCGGATCATTCCCATGCCGAGTCGGCCGTCGTTTCGCTCGAAAAGCGCGAGCCCTATGCCCATCTTTATATCACCGACGACGGAAGGGGCTTTGACGTTAAACAGTACTTTTCTTCCCCTCAAGTGATCCGAAAAGGGATTGGCATTCTCGGCATGAAAGAGCGGATCGAATTGGCGGGCGGAACCTTTTTCATCGACTCCAATCCTGGAAACGGCACCCGAATTTCCATTCGCGTTCCGGTGGTCAAAAGAGGGACCGCTTAAACCCTTTTTATGCAATCCAAGCCTTCAAGGGCAAATCCCTTCTGGTACTCGATCTATTCCCTAGAGTAGAGAGCAGTTCCACGTTGTCCCAAATCCACCATTCTAAAAAATGGTGCGAGTACCCGATCCCCGAAAAAATCCGGCAACGTTAGTGCGGCCGTCTGAGGTAGCCGTCGACGAAGAGATCGAGGTCGCCGTCCATGACGGAGGCGACATTTCCTTTTTCGATGCCCGTCCGATGATCTTTGACCATTTGATAGGGTTGAAAGACATACGATCGGATTTGGCTGCCCCAGGCGATCTCTTTTTTCTCCCCCGCCATTTTCGCCATTTCTTCATCTTTCTTTTTTTGCGCTAACTCGTAGAGACGGGACTTTAGCACGGCCATCGCGACCTGTTTGTTTTGGCGTTGGCTGCGTTCGTTTTGACATTGCGTTACCGTATTGGTCGGAATGTGGGTGATGCGAACCGCTGAAGAGGTTTTGTTCACATGCTGGCCGCCCGCCCCGCTGGCACGATAGGTGTCGATCCGAAGGTCTTTGTCGTCGATTTCAATGTCCGGATCATCGGTCACTTCCGGAGAAACGAAGACCGAGGCAAAAGAGGTGTGTCGACGCTTGTTCGCATCGAAAGGGGAGATGCGCACCAGGCGATGGATGCCCGCTTCCGCCTTAAAATAGGCGTAGGCGTAAGGACCTTTCACCAGCAGAGTCAGGCTTTTAATGCCCGCCTCTTCGCCCGCTTGCAGGTCAAGGGTTTCGGCCGAGAAGCCCTTCCTCTCGATCCATCGCAGATACATCCGGCTCAGCATTTGCGCCCAATCTTGCGACTCCGTTCCGCCCGCGCCCGGATGGATGGTGACAATCGCGTTGTTAAAATCCTTGGGGCCGGTAAAGAGGGTCTCGATGGTCATCGTGTCGAGCTGCGAACGAAGCGTCGTTAAAAGGGCGTCGATTTCTTTCTCGACGGAGGCATCCGCTTCTTCACGGCTCAAGTCGATCAGCAGGCCGGCTTCTTCACAGCCCGTATCGATTTTTTGCCACTGCTTGAGCGATTTTTCAAGCTGGGTCTTTAGGGCGATTTTTTTTTGGGCCGCGGCGGAATCGCTCCAAAATTCCGGAGCCGCGGCCTCGGCGCTCAGTTGTACAATTTGGGCTTCGGCGGAAGCGAGGTCAAAGATGACCTCGGAGCTGTGCCGCTTTACTCCGAATCGATTCGAGTTTTTCTTCCAATTCATACACCATGGCTTTTCCTCCTTTTTATATAGGTCGCCGATAAAAATAAAAGTACGATTATAGCACACAGCAGAACGAATACATCTCCATGCCGCGTGTAGAAACTCGGGCCCTTTCCAAGGCGAAGACGCCGTGTCGCCACCGCCTCCACGTCCATCGTGGTTTGATAAAGGATACGTCCCCAAGGATCGATAAAACCGGAGATGCCCGAATTCGCGGCGCGCGCGAAGGGGACGCGGTTTTCGATCGCCCGGAAAGTGACCATCGCAAAATGTTGGGCCGGGGCGGCGGAGGGCCCGAACCAGCCGTCATTGGTGATCGTGGTCATCGCTTGTGCGCCTGCTTTGACGAAATGGCGCACAAGGTCTGGAAAAACCACTTCGAAGCAGATGACCGTGCCAATCCGGGCGCCCTGGCTTTCCATGAGAATCGGACCCTGGCCGGGGATGAAGTCGGCGATACCGGAGACCAGTTTTTTGACGAAAAAAAGCAGTCTCGGAAAAGGGACGTATTCCCCAAAGGGCACGAGGTGCATCTTGTCGTAGCGTGGGCCGATCCCCCCTGCGGCCGAAATCAGATAGGCGCTGTTTAAGAGGGAAACTTTTCCGGAGGGACCCGCGTGTATCGAAGGCGCCCCCACCAGCAGATCGAAGCCCTGTTCGCGGACCCAGGCGGCAAGCGTTTCCTGGTATTCGTCTTCCGCTTCGTAGATAAAGGGGAGCGCCGCTTCGGGCCAGACGATCAACTCGGGCCGCTCGCCCTTTTCGTTTTCCAAGGCGGAGAGAGAAAGCCGCGTGTATTGCGCAACGGTCCGGTCTTGGAATGCGCGATTCCACTTTTGGTGCTGGGGGATGTTGCCTTGGATCACGGCAAGGGTAATCGATTCCTCGGCCTCCAGACTTTGGGCCATCCGAAATTTTCCATAGCCAAAGGTGGCGATGACGATCACCGCCGCGACGAGGAAGGGCGGCCAAGTCATTCGATGTGTTTCAAGCGCGGCGCGCAGGCTCAAGTAAATCCCCACATTCGCCAGCACGATGGCAAAGCCAACGGCATAAATGCTGCCTATATCCGCAATCTGAATCATGGGGAGCAAGCGGTATTGGGAGTAGGCCAGGCTCGCCCAGGGAAATCCGCTCAGGAGGTGGCCCTTTGCATATTCGAGGACGACCCACAGGGCGGGGGCAAAGAAAAGGAGCCGCCCTTCATCCTCAGGGGCAAGCCATCGTAAGAGGGCCGAAAAAAGACCAACATAGAGGGCCAAATAGGAAACGAGAACCACCATTAAAATGATGCTGATCGCCCAGGGCAGCTTACCGTATTCGGCCATCGTATAGGCCAACCAAGACACGGTGCCGATAAAATAGGCCAGACCGCAGAGCCAGCCGAGAAAAAAAGCGCCGCGAGGCGGACGGGTGCGGAGGGCGAACAAGAGAGGAATGAAGGCGATCCAGGCGAAGAGGTACGCTTCGGTGAAAGGGAAGCTGAGGGCAAGGAGACAGCCGGAGAAGAGGGCAAGGAAATAAGGAAGAACACTCGGGGTGCGGAGAGGGTTTACATCTCTTGTTCCGGAATTGCGCTCGATTTTAGGACCGTTTAGTTTTTAGATTTCGGATGATGATCGATCCCGATGTAGGCCTCGACAAAGCGCCGTATCCTGGCCTCGTCAAAATCGTCGAGCTGGTCGATCTTACCCCAAGCGGTCAAGGCGATTTTACTTTCCATGTCGGCATAAGGGCCCACAATAATATGCGCGTAGCGGCTTTGGCCCTTCTCTTGTTTTTCCGCCTTGCCTTTATTGAGGTAGTCCCATCCGATTTTTTCGAGTTTTTTAACGAGGTCTTTGCAATCCTTGCAATTGTATTGAATGATGACGCCGCCATCTTCGAGGTTGTGGACCTGAATCTCGTCCGGGACCTGCTGGCGATAAACCCCCCACTTGGCGACATTGTGCGTGTGCGGGCCCGAGGTCGGCGGCTTGGTGTTGTAGGGGATGTGTGGGGCGCGGATCGAGTTGATATGCTCGTTGCCGAGCGTGGGAATGGAACGGCCAGGGCTGTCCGCCATCGCGTCCGGGGCGGCCTCCGAAAGTTCGGCCTGGAGTGGCGCACTTACAATAAGGAATATCAAAAGCAAGGGCAAACCGCTGAAAAAATATTTCATTATTATTATGACCTCCGGCATTAATTCTTATCGGTGCCGATTTTAGCAGATCGTTTCTTTGAATGATAGAGGGATCCATCTCTAAAGATCCCATCGCGGCCCAAATCATATTTATCTCAACCCAGAAGTTAGAAATTCGAATAAGGAATTTTTCATGTTAACCGGCCCGCTAAGCGGACAAAAGTGATCCGCGATTATTTTTTTATTGAACTAAATCATTGTTCATTGTTTTGAATTCAGCTACAAGTTGTTGCGCTCTACTTTTAAAAAAAGTCGTAAGATATGGCTACACCGTTTTGAGCGTAATATCTGGGACACTTCGGATTCAAGCCATGTCCGACACCCGACCCGAGATCGGACCTCCCCAAAAAAAGCAAGGCAACATTACCTCCACAATGCAGACAGTAAAGCCCGACACCTGACTCGCTTGAGGGTCATCTAAGCTTGAGGGTCATCTAAGCTTGAGGATCATCTAAGATGGATGGAAGAGAAAAAAAGTTCGAGGAACAAGTTGACGCTTCGCTCAAATCGCTCGGCTTCGACGATCCGGCCCGCCTGGAATTGCTAAAGCAATTTATGGGAATAGATAAGGCGGTTATTCAAACGATACGGGACGTCAAAACCCAAGTGGACCCGCACCTGCCCGAGATTCTGGATCGCCTCTACCGTCACCTTCGTAGCTTTCCAGAAACGAATCGATATTTTGAGAGCGATGAAACGGTCCGGCGCTTGAAGCAGGCTCAGAAGGATTATTTCGAAGCCCTGATGTCGGGCGACTATCGTTCGGACTATTTGCGCAAGGTGGCGCGGGTCGGCATGGCGCATGTGCAGGTCGGTCTTAAGCCGGAATGGCACATCGGGATCTATTCCAAATATATCTGCGAGGTGATGTCGGCCATTATCGATGAAACCACTCGGACAAAAGGCGTGTTTCAACGTCCCCCGCAGGCGAGCGCATTGGCGCACCTCCAGGCCGTTGTTAAAGTATTTCTGTTCGATATGACTCTGGCCCTTATTTCGTACATCGGGCCGCTGACGAAAGGTCTGGAGGAGGAAAGGGAGGCGGCGCGGCATAGTTTGAAAAAGCTCTGCGCGCAGAGCGAGTGGGTCGGCGATGCATGCCGCGATAATGCCTGCAATGTGGTGACACTGAACAAGGCCGCGGAGGGAATGAATCAGTCAATTCATGATATTTCTAAAAGCATTCAAGAAACGACGCACATCACCCGCGATGCGGTCGAAAAAGCCACTGCGGCCTCAACGAAAATCTCGCATCTCACGGCCTTGAGCGGGGAGATCGGCAATATGATCAAGACAATCCGATCTATCGCCCAGCAGACGAACCTGCTTGCATTGAATGCAACGATCGAATCGGCCCGTGCCGGCGAAGCCGGCAAAGGGTTTTCCGTCGTCGCCAACGAGGTGAAAGAACTGTCGACTATGACGGCAAAGGTGGTCGAAGAGATCAGCCAGAAGATTACGACGATGCAGGAAGAGGTCGAAAAGGCTGTCAAGGCCATCAAGGATGTGGCGGAAACCATCGGCAGCATTAACGGTATCATTACGGCGGTATCGGATTCGGTTGAAGAACAGGCGGAGACGACAATCGAAATGACGCGCGGCATTGCGGAAATGGCAAAGCGCATGGGTGAAGTGAAGAATTATATCGAAAAAAATAAACTGTTGAACGGGCAAAACTAAAGCGAAACCGCTTAGCCGCGCTTCATAAGATTAAACAGGCCCCAAAGGATCAATGCCAAAATCAAAAAATTTAAGAACATTGCAAATAGCATTTCGAGTTCCTTTCTTAAAGACCTTCACCGCCGTGAAAAGTAAATAAAGATGCGCTCGTAAAAAGTCACAAAAGCCTGTCATTTCGACCAGCGGGAGAAAACTTTCCTTTTACAACATATTGATCACCCAAAGATTTCTCCCTGCGGTCGAAATGACATTTGGGCACCTTTTGACTTTTTACGAGTGCATCAAATAAAGGCGTCTGCACTTTAAGTCATCCTTCGCGCGTTCTCTGCTCTGAAAGTTTTTCCCATTTTTATGTTGCGGAGCTTTGCGCGGATTCGGCCTCATCCGCTAAAAACCGATAGCACCAAAGACAGCAAAAGATGGCCAAAGCGCCTCCGGCAATTTCCGAGAAGGACGACGTGCCGGGTCCCCTGCTCTAGAAAATAGATCGAGTGCCGGGCCTTTGCGTATTGAATACGCTAAACGGCGCGTTTCTTCAATATGAAATGCGGGAGGAGAGGGCGGGAGAAAAGGGGATGATGAAAGAAGAGTTTCACGCGGTTTGAAGGGAAGGTCTTCTTACACCGCCCCTCCGGCGCAGTAGCCCGATGCCCAGGCCCATTGAAAATTATAGCCGCCGAGCCAGCCTGTTACGTCGAGGACCTCCCCAATGAAATAGAGCCCCGGTACCGCGTTGCTCTCAAAGGTTTTGGAGGAAAGCGCCTTTGTGTCGACGCCTCCCGCCGTGACCTCCGCGGACCGATAACCCGCGCTGCCGCTCGGGACAAATTTCCAGCGATGGAAGTGCTCCGCGACCGCGTGAATTTCCTTTTGGCTGTATAGGCAAAGCGCTTTATTGTTTGTCCCTATTTCCGACCAACGTTGCGCAAGGCGTTTCGACAAGTGCGCGGCGAGACAGGTTTTGAGTTCCGCCCGCGGTCTTTCCTTCTGCCCGCGAAGGATCATTTTTTCGAGATCGAGATCGGGGAGGAGGTCGACGGTGATCGCGTCGCCCGCCCGCCAATAATTCGAAACCTGTAGAATGGCCGGGCCGCTCAAGCCTTTGTGGGTGAAAAGCATCGATTCCCGAAAGGCCTGTCCCTTACAGGAAACCACAGCTTCGACGGAGATGCCGGATAGGCCTTCGATCCGTTTTAAATCTTCATCGTCTAATCGAAGCGCCACGAGGCCGGGACGGCAGGGCAGGACAGGGAGGCCGAATTGTTCCGCCATGGCATAGCCAAAACCGCTGGCCCCGATTTTCGGTATCGACAAACCGCCCGTGGCGATGACGAGCGATTTGGCAACGAATTCGCCCAAGGAGGTCTGCACCCTAAAAAGTCCGTCATTTACCATTTTTTCGATATGTGCGACGCGGCACTGTGTCTGTATCCGAACGCCGCCCCTGCCGCACTCTTCCAACAAGAGATTTACAATTTGAATGGCTTTGCCGTCGCAGAAAAGTTGCCCCAAGGTCTTCTCATGATAGGCCACGCCGTATTTCTCGACCAAGGCGATAAAATCGTCGGGGCGAAAGCGGCTTAAAGCGGACTTGCAGAAATGGGGATTGTTGGATAAAAAATTTTCGGGAGAGACCGAAAGGTTGGTAAAGTTACAGCGGCCGCCGCCGGAAATCAGGATTTTTTTCCCGACCCGTTCGGCATGCTCCAACAGCAGCACCCGTCGTCCTCGCTGCCCGGCGGTGAGCGCGCACATCAGCCCCGCCGCGCCGCCGCCGATGACGATGACGTCAAAGCCTTGCATGTGCATTTATCGCGGGGCCCATCCCTCTTTTTTTCGGCTTTGCAGTTCTCTCACCGTCAAGACGGCTAAGGTGATCGCCGTGAGCGGGAGGGCAAAATAGCGCAGGGCAAGGCCGAGTTGGGGCAGGGCTTCATGCTGCGTCGCGCCTAAAATCAGATAGAGCGTATAAAAAATATAGTAGAGGACAAAGAGCCCTCCTTCCCACCGTGCAATGAGATTCCCGGTAAAGAAAATAGGGAGGCAAGCCCCCGCGACCGCGATCAGGACCGGGATGTCGAATCCGAGGGCGGCGGGGGAAATGCCGATACCCGCCGGGGAGAACAGGCTGGATAAACCCAACACGCCCAGAATATTGAAAATGTTGCTGCCCACGACGTTGCCCACGGCAATGTCGCGTTCTCCTCGCAGACTCGCCACCACCGAAGTGACCAGTTCGGGCATCGAGGTACCGGCCGCGATAATCGTTAAGCCGATCAAGAGGTCGCTTACGCCAAGATATTGCGCGAAGGCGACGGCGCTGTTCACCAGCCATTCCGAGCCGAGCACCAGTAAGGCAAGTCCGCCAAGAACGAAGGCCAGGTTGACGAGATGTCCTTTCATCTTTGACTCGCCTCCGTTACCGAAGGCGGCCTCATACTCGCTGACGACGGCCTTGCTCTCCCTGCGGCTCAAGCGAATCAGGAAGATGATGTAGGCGATGAGCCCGGAAAACAAAATGCCGCCTTCCAGCCGACTCAGCGTCCCGTCTCCGCCGAGCACCAACACGAGGACGGAAAAGGCAATCATCAGGGGGACATCGAGGCGTACCAGCTGTTGAGACACGATCAATGGCGCGAAGAGGGCCGAGAGGCCCAGAATAAATAGGACATTAAATATATTGCTCCCGACAACGTTGCCCAGGGCGATGTTGGCCTGGCCGGAGAGCGCCGATTTGATGCTCACCGCAAGCTCGGGCGCACTCGTGCCGAAGGCGACCACGGTCAGTCCGATGATCAAGGGTGAAATCCCCAGCGCCGCAGCCAGCTTGGAGGCGCCTTTTACCAAAATTTCAGCACCAACAACCAACAAAAGCAATCCAAGAATAAATAGGAGAATGTTCATTGATGGCGTTTCTCAGGGTGGAAGGGTGGAGCGTGTTGTATATAAGGCCGAATCGATGCCATTTCAAGGGTGCTCCATCAGCGTACTCCATTCAGAAAGATGCCTAGTCCAAATTCGAAAAGATACCTTTTTGATGCTTTGCTCGGCGCTACCTGTTTTCCAGCCGGTTGTAATCGAAAAGCCCGGCCTCAATGGGCGCATAGTGGGGATAGGCGGCGCGGAGTGCATCGCTGTGCGCCCAGAAATTGGGGTGGCGTCGGTCGATGCCGAAGCGGGCCACCAGGGCCCGGTAATCGGCCGCGCCGGAAAGTCCTTCAATCGCGTTCACAAAGGCGCTCAGTTCCGCTTTTTTGACACGATAAAAGGCATTGGGATAGGCCCCCAAAAACCCCCGGGCAAGCGTCAGCGTGTCTTCTCTCGGGCGCCGCCTTTCCTTTTCGAAAAAAAACTCCGACACATTGCTCATCCCGTTGCTGTGGAGCAGGCTGTAGTGCCCCTCCGCCACACCCTCAACATGCAAAAACACCGTCTGCGGCAGCCAAAAGAGGGCCGGGCCTTGAATCCCTGCAAGCTTGTTCAGTTCGACCAAGACCGCTGGATCAGTATCTTGGGGCAAATCGTATCGGGTATTCAAGACCGGTTTCAGTCGCTGACGCAGCAGCACAAGCAGTTCTCTTTTGGGGCTATCGCTCCGGTAGGCGATGCCGCTTTCCCGGTCGAAGAGCGTCATGTACTCATCGAGGTAGGCCTGCATGTCCTTGCCGGTGTTCCGGTACCAATAGGCCCATTCTTTTCTGCGGGTTTCCTTGGGGAGCAGGGTGAGAAAGTTAAACTCGCCTTCCATGCGCATAAAGTCCATGTAGAGCCGCGAGCTGAGCTGATGGCCGATATTGCCGAAGATGTCGTAGCCGGCCACCAGGAGATAATGAATCCGTTCCATCACCGGATAGCCCAGGGCCACCACGGTTTTCGGGTCGTCTCCCACAAAGCCTTTTACCACCGTGGCATTGTCCATGTGGCGGAACACCGTCAGAGCGGCATTGTCGTTGTGCCCCTCGCCGTCCCAGACCAGGTCGAGGGTGATGTCTTCGGGCTGCAGGACATCGCGCATGTATTTCAGTTTTTGCCTGAGATATTTTTTTTCGAGTTTGGAGTATTTCAACCAGGTCGATATGGGGTTGGTATTGCTTTCCTCAACGGTCGGCATCTTCAGGTTGTAATGGTCACGGGTCACTTCTTTTTGCCCGTGCGCCACGGTGGGGTGATTGGGGTTTACGAAGATAATCCAAAAATGCTGATTGATGACGCCGAGGGCCACCTGGCCCCTGCAGACCGGCCCCTTGATGAAATTCATAATGGTAAATCGGGCCTCGTCCAACAGAAAGCGATAGCGCGAATCGAGCGGAATGTCCTGAAAGGCGACGAAGGGATTGGCGGCGACCTCCGGCCTGTAGGAAGGCAAGGCCTTCACATCGTATGCGGGCTTTAAGAAGAGTTCGCGATAGCGATCTAACCGCGCCGGATTGAAGGCATAGGGCATGTGGGTCTTGGCCAGAATCGTCGTCCGAAGGGGCTCGATGCGATAGTACACCCGCTTGCTTTTGGGTCGTCATAAGGACGCCGCGAGCCGATCATGTCGATGGGCTCGCCCGGCGGGGTGCGGGAACGAACCATCCGGAAGAAGCTGCGGCTTGCGCCGTCGTCGAAATAGAGGTGGGCCAGAAACAGATGTTCGTAGAGATAACGCGCCATCAATTGCGTCTTGAGCGCATCGCCGTTTAAAAAACCTTCCCACTCGGCGATGGCTTCCCGTTCTTCGGCCCTTAAGGACGGCGGTTCGCGATAGGGCGCGCCCCCCTCGATCCAGCCCATCAAGGTGTCGAATTCATCGTCCGCCAGGTTCGGCAGTCCGTAGGGCATGCCCCACAGCGGCTTTTCTTTTGCGAAGCGATGAAGGGTATCCGGGGTCGCGCAAAACTGATCGCGGTCGAGGGAAAAATCGAAACTCGCGGGCAGGGGGCTGGCCTTCGGCTGGGGATGGTCGCGCTTCAGTTGAAGCATCCGGGCCATCACGCTCGCTTCTCCCTGGGCGTCTTTCACGGGCGCCCCTTCGTTGAGCACGGGGAAAAAGCCCATCTTCCGCCATTGCGCCACGGCGTGGGCATCCTCGAAGAGCCGCGTCGGGGCAATGGCCAAGAGTCGGCCCGGATCGTAGACCACGGTTTTATTCGCCCCGCGCACAAGGCCTTCGTGCGCACTGAGGTTCAACTGGCAGGGGGCATCGTCACAGCCGTGGTAGACCGTGCAACGGGCATCTAGCACGGGTTTGACTTCATTCCAGTAGTCGGGAGGATGGACCTCGGCGACGAGCCCAGGCGGCGCGGGCGGGGGTTGCGCGTCGTTTTTCCCCTTCGAGCTCTTGCCGACAAAGAGCCCCCCGGCCGCCAGCATCAGGACGAGCCCCACCCCGCCCGCAGCGATGATGATGCCTTTAAGGCCTTGCATTAGTTTGTGGGGCGTCTGTGCGTTGCAGGGCGTGTCCTCTGGTGGGTGTATGCATCAAATAGTGTGCTTTCGATCATGGGAGAGGGCCATGGGGTTGTAAAGTGGATAACGAGCCTGTAGAAAAACCCAAAAACTTTTCAAAATGTCGAAAAACGGGGATACCAAAATGATGTCCCGACCTGAGATCGTTGAAGACAGGCCATCCTAGGCGGTCGAATTTTTTTCGGTGATTCTCCGTTTTGACTTATTCTACAGCCTCAACGATCAAGCTCACCGGCGGCAATGGAGCGTAGCGGAATTGCCGTCTGGTGCAGTGCCTTGTTATCTGTTTTTGTTAAAACACCCCATTAGAAATATCAAAAAACCGTTCAAAGAAGCGTATCAATTTAGCCAAAACACTCTCGCGCTTTTTGGAACGCTCTCCTCCGGGAGAAAAGCGCGATACAGGCGGCAAAACTTTGGCCAGAGCAGTACCCGTGGTTGCAACACTGCCGTTACGAAACGCGCTTCTAACAAATTTATAGGTTTCGCCATGATCAAGGTTTTCGTGCTTAATAATCTCTTCCAGCTCTTCTATCTTTTTCTTTTCCACATACTTCTGCCAGTCTTCATCTACCACCGAATGGATATCAAGCGAAGCGATAAACTGATTAATAAGATCTTTTTTGTTGCGCAGTTCAACGCTTGAGTCGATTGCCTTGTTAATGCCGACAAGTAGTTCGTGGTTCTTGATATGGTCTTCGTGGTACCTTTTTACAAGCTCTAAGATATAATCAATATTGATCTCAATCTGCTTGATCAGTTCCATTTCAAACACGATGTCATCGTTGATATTTTCCTTTTCGCCTTCACCTATCTTGCGAAACTCGTTATAGAGGTCAATGTAGGCGCTGTGATAATCCTGAACATCCCGCTCGGTTAGAATTTCGTTGCCGCCAAATTCGTCAAAAGTAACCAGGATATTTTTCACCCGTAAAATAGCGCCATAGAGCCTGATGAAATCTTTTTGATTTTGTTCCCCTATAATCCGCTCGCCAACCGGAAATTTTGCCATAAGTTCCGCGACCAGACTGGCATATCCACGGACTTCCTTGTCACCGTCTTTGTATCCGTTGTAATACTCGTCATACGATTTTAAGAGTACAATCCCGCTGGCTTCCTTATCACCAAAGAGGGCAATGGACTCATTAGTCGCTTTTTCCAGATTGCGGAAGCAAATAATGTTTCCGAACGTCTTGACGGTGTTTAAGATACGGTTGGTGCGCGAAAACGCCTGCAACAAACCATGTAAACGCAGATTTTTATCCACCCACAAGGTATTGAGCGTCGTCGCGTCAAAGCCGGTCAAAAACATATTGACCACCAGCAGAATATCCACTTCCCGATTCTTCACCCGCTCGCTGACATCTTTATAGTAATTCTGAAATTTATCGGAAGAGGTGTCATACGAAGTTCCAAACATGGCGTTGTAGTCTTTGATGGCGTTCTCAAGAAAATCTCTTGAGCTTGCGTCCAGTCCGCTGGTGTCCTCGGAGTTTTCGTCTATCACGCCGTCAATTTCTTCGTCGTTTACGCCAAAGCTGTAAATAAGCGCTATTTTGAGTTTTTTATCACTCGGCGCGTCTGCCAGCTGTTTTTTGAATTCAGCATAGTATTTCTTTGCCACATCAATGGAAGAAACGGCAAAAATAGAGTTAAACCCCGCCAGTCTGCGGTCTTTAAGTTTGTAAAAGCTGTTCCGTTTGGTTTTTTGATCAAAATGGTCACGAATATATTGGACAATATTTGCTAACCGCTCCGGCGCGGCAAGCACTGCCTCGCGGTCGATGTCGCGCACTTTCTTATCTTCAATGTCTTCGGCTTCACGCACGGTAGAAATATAATCCACCTTAAACGGCAAAACGTTTTTATCGGCAATCGCGTTCACGATGGTGTAGGTGTGCAGTTTATCGCCAAAAGCCTGCTCGGTGGTCTTAAAATCGGGACGGCCGCCGGCAGAAGCGTTCAGGGCAAAGATCGGCGTTCCGGTAAAACCGAAGAGATGGTAGTTCTTAAACGCTTTAGTGATGGCGGCGTGCATTTCCCCAAACTGCGAGCGGTGGCATTCATCAAAAATCAGCACAATATGGCCGTTAAAAATAGTATGCCCTTTATTACGGCCAATGAATCGGTCGAGTTTTTGAATCGTGGTGATAATAATGCGCGCGTTGGAGTCTTCAAGCTGTCGTTTCAAAATTGCCGTACTGGTATTGCTGTTAGCCGCACCTTTTTCAAACTTGTCGTATTCGCGCATGGTCTGATAATCAAGGTCTTTGCGATCAACCACAAAAAGCACTTTGTCAACATAGGGCAGTTTGCTCGCCAATTGCGCGGTCTTAAAACTGGTCAGAGTTTTGCCCGAGCCGGTGGTGTGCCAGATGTAACCGCCAGCCTCCACGGTACCAAGTCTTTTATAGTTGGTGCTGACTTCGATTCTACCCAGTATTTTCTCGGTCGCTACGATCTGATAAGGCCGCATCGCCAAAAGCTGTTTGTCAGTGGTAAACACGCAATAGCGGGTGAGGATATTGAGAAGCGCATGTTTGGCAAAAAAGGTTTTGGCAAAATCTACCAAGTCAGTAATGGGTTTATTGGTTTCGTCCGCCCACCAGCTGGTAAACTCAAAGCTGTTGCTAGAGCGTTTCCCTTTTTTGACGGCGCCTTCGCTTGATTCTTTGATATGTTCCGAGCGCGTGGTGTTGCTGTAGTATTTTGTGTGCGTGCCGTTGGAGATGACAAAAACTTGCACATATTCAAAGAGGCCCGAGCCCGCCCAAAAACTCTCACGCTGATAGCGGTTGATCTGATTGAACGCTTCCTGAATCGCCACCCCGCGCCGTTTAAGCTCAACATGCACGAGCGGCAGGCCGTTGACCAGCACCGTTACATCGTAGCGGTTTTTTCGTTGCCCTTCTTCGGCGGCGTATTGGTTGATTATCTGCAAACGGTTTTCGTGGATCTTGTCTTTACGGAGCAGATAGATATTTTTAACCGTTCCATCATCTCGTTTTAAGTTTTTGATGTAATCTTCCTGAATGGTAGCTGTTTTTTCAGCAATACTTTGGTTGGGGTTGGCGATTTCGCCGGCAAAAAATGTCTCCCATTCTGTATCGGAAAAGGTGAAGTCGTTCAGTCTTTCGAACTGTTTGCGCAGGTTGAGCACCAGATCGGCTTCAGAGGTAATGGGCAGATACTCATACGCCTGCGACTGTAACTGTTCAATAAAGGCGCGCTCCAGGTCAGCCTCGCTCTGGTATGACTTAGCAGTACGGTACGCGGGCGTGTATTCCGCCACCACCGTGCTTTGGGGATTCTCGGCGACTAAATTATACTTATGGTTGGACATCATTTGTCACTACCCAGACTCTCTTGCATGTATCGATACACAATTGAAATAATTTCCCGAATCTCATCATTGGCGTTCTTGTATGCCAAATTATCAAAAGCAACATCGCTAAACTCGCGGATCGGGTCGCTCACCAACGCGTGAACAAACGACTGCGTAGCGCCCCGCACGCCATCAAAATCAAAAATGACTTCATCCCCCTTTAAAAGAGCGGGCATAACCTCTTCAATACGCAGCTTTTTTGCAATATCCTTGTTCTCTGCAAACTCTCCTGCAAGCTCATGCATGCGCAAATATTTTTTCATATGAATTTTGGTTTTCTATATTTTGCACGTTTACGTTCACGAATAGCTTGATCATACACGCCGCCAATACTGCTGAGTAGACTGTTGAATTCAGGCGTTTCATCTAGCGAGATATCTACGGCCACCAGCGTCCCTGGGAATTTTGGCGCTCTCTCAGTTTCTCGATGAGGGTCACGGGTCGGGTCTGCGTAAAGCCGCGGGGCGTGTTTTACTCGTTTATCATGTTTAAGTAATGTGTATTCAGCGCTGCCGCTATAAATGGAAAAATAATTTCGTGTAATCTTTGCGATTGATTTGATGAAAAAAAGGCCTGCGCCGGCGTTCTCCGCCGTACCACCTTCGCGCCGCGTCGTTCCCGTAATGCCCGGCGTAAGAGCCAAGTAAAGCGCTTTGATATCATTTTTCGGATGCCAATGTTCCTGCATGCTTTTCCAGATGCCGATGCCTGTATCGCAGATGCCGATACTGACACGATTGGTCTTGTTATAATACTGCGCCGCCACTACCGCACCATGCGGCGCAATGGCGTGCTCCAGCACATTGCGTACAAGCTCACCGATAATATATTTGACGATGGTTGCATTCTCTTCCGAAAGATGGAGGAGCGGCACCATGTCGGCAATAAAACGCGACTGTTCTTCGGAGGTCTTAATAACAGTGAGCGGCACAAACCTGCCGGCCTCTTCTTTTTTATTATAGGTAAATGGCGATGGAGTCTTAACCAATTCATATAACCCCATCCTATCCAGATAGACGCCGGTACTCGGCACGACACCGACTATTTCGGCATGCTCCTTTCCAACCGAAAGCGCAAGCGCAGACGCAAGCACCAAATTTGCCGGATGCACGGTTAGCCACTTGTCATGCGTGGAGATTTCCAGCTTTCCGGGATCACTCAAATCTAAAGCCTTCACGAAGCTTTGCAAGTTACGCAAATTTCCCTGGTTGGAAAAGTGGATTTTCATAACCGAAGTATACCCGTAGGACGTGTTTATGTCAATATACGCTCTACAGGGTTAATTTTACCTGTAGAACGTATATATTTCCCCATACGCTCTACAGGGATTTAAAGGTTAATAATTTCTCCCGGTAGTATTCGTATTGTTTCCGCCGGGCATTAAGTTCCGCCGGCAAGCCGATTGAAATATCATTCACGAGTGCATCGAATTTATCTAAAATCTTCACAATTCTTTCCTGCTCGGTGATGGGCGGAACTGGGATTTCGATTTCCAAAATATCATCTTTTCTTAAATTTGTTTGATCTGCCCCACTGTCATATCGTAATAACTGTTTGTTTCTATTTAAGACATACCACAGAAATTTTGCATTTAATTCCTTGTTATCTTTTACAGTCAAAGCGCAGATTCGTTGGTTCAATGTGTATTTATCATACTCATCAACATAAAAACATTTTGCCAATGCTTTTCCGTTTGGCAAATCGCTCATTACCATTAGAATGTCATTCTCTGAAACTGGGCTAATTTGCTTGACTGAATATTTCTTTACTCTCCCCCCGGTTGAAACAAATTTTGAATTGACAACAATATATTTACCGTTTTCATCAATATGTTTTTCGTGTCCTTTTCCATTCATAAAATGAGCAACATCGCTCAATGTACTCCATGCTGTGTCCTCGCCAAACGTCAAAAGCTCCTCTCGATAATGCTCATACTGCTTCTTTCTTGCTTCTAGCTCTGCTTCTAGCTCTGCTTCTAGCTCTGTAAAACTATTAAGGATTTTGACAATTTCTTCCTGGACTGCAAGCGGCGGGATGGGGATTTTTATTTTATTTAAAAAATCTACTGTGATTCCTTTAACTATTGTTCCATTTCCAATGACATTAACTGTCTGAAAATAATAAACAAGGTATCTGTTATTAAGGAAATTGTGCAATGACAATCCACGTAAATCTTGATTAATTGCAATATCAATATCGTTTATCTTCATCTTTCCTGGTGATATTTTTACAGCAACAATCACATTCCCTTTCGGTATTAGATGGCTTGAACTGTTCTTCAATCCTTCTTCTGTAATATGGTTTCTTGTTGAGGTAATCGCAATACCTGGGATGGACATGTCCCCTACAGAAGCCCACGGAATATTACCGTTCCAATAACTAGTAACAGCTTTTGACGGAGTGCCACCACCAATATTTTTAGTAAAACATTCTCCTAACTCCTTAAACTCCACCCCATTCAGGCAGAGTTCGGCAATTAGTTTTTCGATTTTTGATTGGTTGTTTTTCATGTTAAACAAAAGTTCTCATTTTTTTTATCGATTCATGCAGTTCCGACATTGTCGGTGAACCTCCGTTTTCTTTTGAATGATGAATTTTATTTCTCACAAATGTGTGTTTTGTAACCTTATTTTGAGTCCTTTTAAAAGGACTATCTATTGGCTCATGCTTTTGCTTTGAAAATAACTCATTATCAAAAACAATTTGGCGACCATCATTTTGATTATAACTTCCAGCTTGCTTTAAAGTCTTAAAATCGTTATTTGGGTCATTCCAGAAACTTATTTCAAGCTCGTTATAAAGTTCATTATGATATTCCTCCGTAGCTAATTCAAAAACGATGAAATTAATTTCATTTGCTGAAACATAAGGTAAAACTCTATTTTCTAACTCTAAAATTTTAACTTCTTCATTTTCCTTTTTCAAACAATGGATTTGGATTTCATCACTTTCACTATTTAAAGTCTGCTTAACAAAAAGTGGAGAATGTGTAGAAAGTAAAAATTGATTTTTATTAGAATTAGAAACTATATGATCAATAAGATTGTTTTGTAATTTGGGGTGAAGATGTAGTTCTGGCTCATCAATCAAAATTAAAAGATTTTCTTTTGAGATTTCTGCCAATGTTTCTAAAAACAGTAACGAAACAACCATCTCAACACCTGAACCTAAATGAGATATTGGCAAATCTAAACTTTCTAATTTTTGAGAAAGAAAGGCACTGTCAAAAGGAGCGTTGCAATCAATCAATGAGAGATCAGCTTTCGGCAAACCAACCTTTTGAAGTTTTTCATTGAGCGCTTGAAATGTTTTTTGTTGTGACTTTTCATCAATTTTTTCTAAAATGCTTGTCTCAAAATTATTTTTTTGAGTAGTAAATTTTTCACCACCAAACTCTTCAGCTGTTTCAATTTTTCTTGTTTCTTTATTAAATCTCCAATTAAAGTCATCAAAAATAGATAAAATAGACGTATTAAATCCTTTGTAAAGTTGCTTTTCTCTATTTTTTGGGAAATAAAAACTTTTTGGTAGTCCGCCAGTTTCAGCAGGGAAAGACAACAACCTTTCGTCAAATTTAAACTTTGTTCCAGTTCCTCTGGTAATTTCCCAACCATTTTCATTGTCTTTATCTCTGCTAGGCACAACATAATGAGAAACGACAACGATATCGGAAAATGCTTTATTTGGAGCTGCTCTATCTCTTTTCTTAATTTCTAAACAAACTTTATTACATTCTATCTCCTGCTTCTTATAGCCATCTGGTAAAAAAACCTTAAAATTTTCATCAAACTCTAAGACAATCTTTATTTCAACATCTTCACCTTTATAAAAATCTGTGTGTTTTATTCTTCCTGATAAAAAATAAGGAGAAAGACAAAAATTTATTGCTTCCAAAATAGAGGTTTTACTTGTTCCATTTTCACCAACAAGCAAAGAAAGATTTTTTAACTCGAAATTTTTTAATACTTTTATACCTCTAAAATTTTGGATTGTAATTTTTTTAATCATAATTGTTTGCTACCTTCAATATCCGCCACAATTTCATCAATCGCTTTTCGCAATTCGCTTTGCCGGAAAATGGCACTGGCGATCAGTTGTCCTGCCTGCGCCGTTGGCGCGGCAGGCAGGTCGATTTGATTTTGGTGTTTGGGCATATTATTTCTTTTTTATTTTTTTCTCAACCTGCTTCAAACTTTCCAAATAGGATTTTTCCACTTCACTAAGCGTTTTTGCTTTATATTTTCCGTATTCAATCTTTGCCTTCTCTTCGGCTTGATCTTTGCTAATACTTCCCGCATTCTTGAGCAACTTGCGTCCCGCTGATTTGAGAATAGCATCCAGTTCACGGATATAATCCGCCATACTCATGGGCTTGTGTTCAATGGCATTCACTTCGGCAATATCAAAATAGGCCGAGACGAGATTATTGAGCACTTTGAGCTCTTTTAGGTCTAAATAATTTTTTGCGATCATCGCTTCGGCTTGGGTTGGCTGCGCGCCTTTGAAATTCATGAGTCCGGCAAAAGTTTTATCGCTATCCACTCGCAGATAAATCACTTCACTTGCTGTGTGTCCATGCGCGGCAAAGTGAATTTTATTCTGAACGATTTTGAAAAATTTGAGAGACTCGCTCGTGTTCGGATTGTAGTCTACCGCTGTGGCATAGAGATCAAGCACTTGGCGATAGAGGACTTTCTCACTGCTCCTGATGTCGCGAATTTCATCGAGTAATTCTTTCCAATAATTGCCGCCGCCAGTATTTTTCAGTTTCTCACTGTTGACGGTAAAACCTTTGATGATGTATTCCTTGAGCCGTTCTGTTGCCCATTGGCGAAAGCGCGTACCGTGGATGGACTTCACGCGGTAGCCAACAGATATAATGACATCGAGGTTATAGTAGTTCGTAGGCTTTGTAGAAAAATCGGAATTTCCGATTTTCTTCATTGTTTCATCTGGCCGCAACTCGTTTTCGTCATAAATATTCAGTATATGCTCGTTGATTGTTGATTTTGCCTTGTTAAACAACTCCGCCATCTGATCTATAGTCAGCCACACTGTTTCGTTTTCCAGCGTTACTTCAAGCTTCAAACTTTTGTCATCAGACTGATAGAAGATGATCTTATTTTCGTCTCTCATTTTGTCCCTTCAATATCCGCCACAATTTCATCAATCGCCGTACGCAATTCGCTTTGCCGGAAAATGGCACTGGCGAACAGTTGTTCGATTTTAGATTGGCGTTTTGGCATAGTATTTTTAAAGCTCTTCCATTTTATGGGCGCGTTTTGTATCTTCGTCTTGCTGTTCGAGCCACAAATCATAATCCGACTTTTTTTCAGATTTCTTCTTGGCAAGAACCTCCAACGCAGGTTTGCCAGTCTCAACATCCACAAACTTCGCGCCTGTGGTTTCCTCAAAAAACTTCATGAACGCTTCGGCATCAATAATAGGTTTTTGCATAGGATTCTTCATGTTATTTTGTCCCTTCAATATCCGCCATCTATCCTCAATGAACCCAGACTGGTTGCCCAAACAAGATTTCTCGCGGATCATTTTAACTTCTTAATTTCCGAACTTCCCAGAATGGCGTTCATCTGCTCAATTGCCATTTTATTAAGTATAACAATCCTCTGATTCTGAGGAATTCCCTGTTTAATCAATTCAGCGTTCATACTTTCCATATTTGAAAGTACGATGAGCTGTTGAATAGCAGCTTCGTCCCGCATATTGCCTTTTGCGTCAGAATTTTGCTCTCTCCATTCTTTCGCGGTCAATCCAAAAAGAGCCATATTCAGCATATCCGCCTCCTCAGTATAAGCAAAAGATTGCTGTTTTTTAGATACAATATTTGGTATTAGATTATCCTTAATTGCATCGGTGTGAATCTTGTAATTAATTTTCGAAATGGTTCTGCTCAGGTTCCATTCCAATGTTTTTGGAGAAGTTTCCGCTTCTTTTAATCGCTGATAATCTTTTATAACATAGAGTTTAAATTCAGCTGATATCCAGGACGCAAATTCAAAGGCGATATCTTTATGAGCAAAAGTACCGCCGTATCGTCCGGATTTTGATATAATTCCAATCGCATTTGTGGCTTTAATCCATTTCTGGGGTGAGAGAGTAAAAGCGTTATAACCTGACTCCTGTCTAAACCTATCGAATTCGATAGGTTTAAAATCAGGGTTACTGAAGGACTCCTAAAGTCCAAGAAAGTCAATGGTGTCTCTCAAACGCATCCAGTTGTTTATTACAATAAATGCGTCATCTTTATTCTTGTACTTGGCGATATCCGTTAAAGAAATATAATCATTCTCATCACCCTTTGAAAGAACTGTTATCTCTGTGCCCTTCGCGTTGATTATGCCTTTCATATACTCATCCCCTTATTCCCTTCAATATCCGCCACAATTTCATCAATCGCGGTGCGAAGTTCATTTTGTCGGGCAACAATCCTGGCGATTTTTGTATTGAGCTCTGTAATATCTACGACTTCGCGGGTGTCCTCGCCCACCACATAGCTGGATACGGCGATATTGTAGTCATTGGCCGCAATGGTTTTGTTATCCACCAGCTTGGCAAAATATTCTGCGTCTTTGCGAGCGGTGAATGCTCCCAAAATCTTGGTTCGATTAACTTCGCTTAATTTATTTTTGTTGCCGCCGCGGACAAACTCGGCAGAAGCGTCAATGAAAAGTGTTTTGTTGTCTTTCTTGCTTTTCTTGAGCACGATGATACAGGTGGCGATAGTTGTACCAAAAAAGAGGTCGGGCGGAAGCTGAATAACGGCATCGACATAATTGTTGTCGATCAGATATTTACGGATTTTCTGTTCCGCGCCGCCGCGATACAGCACGCCGGGAAATTCAACGATCGCCGCCGTGCCGCTGGTGGAAAGCCAGGAAAGCATGTGCAGGGTAAAGGCAAGATCGGCCTTGCTCTTGGGCGCCAATACGCCTGCCGGTGAAAAGCGCGGGTCATTGATGAGAAGCGGATTGCTGTCGCCTTCCCACCTGATGGAATACGGCGGATTGGAAACAATGGCGTCGAAGGGCTCATCATCCCAGTGCTTTGGGTCAGTCAGCGTATCGCCGTGGGCAACATCAAAGTGATTGTAGTTGATATCGTGCAAAAACATATTGATGCGGCAGAGGTTGTAGGTGGTCAGGTTGATCTCCTGCCCAAAGAATCCGATTCTTACATTTTCCTTGCCGAGAATCTTGGCGAATTTCAAAAGAAGGGAACCGGAACCGCAAGCCGGATCGTATACTTTATTCACTTCCTTTTTGCCCACTGTTGTGATTTCGGCCAGAAGCTCGCTGACTTCTTGTGGAGTGAAAAATTCCCCGCCGGACTTGCCGGCTGTCGAGGCGTACATCGTCATCAAAAACTCATACGCGTCACCAAACGCGTCGATCGTGTTGTCGTAGTAATTACCCAGGCGAAGTCCGCCTATGGCTTCCAAGAGTTTAGCAAGCCGTTGATTTCTTTTTTCTACGGTTGGCCCAAGCTTGTTGGAATTGACATCAAGATCATCAAACAAACCTTTGAGATCATCTTCACTTTCTGTGCTTTTTGCCGAAGCTTCAATGTTATGAAATACGGCGGCCAGCGTTTCGTTGAGGTTGGCATCATGGCGCGCTTTGGCGCGGACATTGACAAATAGCTCGCTCGGCAAAATATAGAACCCTTTTTCCTTTACCGTATCGGCGCGGCCGAACTCCGCTTCTTTATCCGAAAGCCTGGCGTAGTCAAAGTCTTTCTTGCCGCTGCGCCGTTCGTCTTCATTGATGTAGCTGGTGAGATTTTCGCTGATGAATCGGTAAAAAAGCATCCCCAAAACATATTGTTTGAAGTCCCAGCCGTCCACACTGCCGCGCAGATCATTGGCGATCTGCCAGATGGCGCGGTGCAGTTCGGCGCGTTCTTGTTCTTTTATCATTAAATTATCCTCTGTTCTGGTCTATGTCTTTTTCCATAGCACAACATTCCGGCACGGTATTGATTTTTTTACAGATAACGACCAAGCTCACCGGCGCGCTTTAGCGCGTCCGCTGGAGCGCTTTGTTGGGCGAGAGCTACGGGCTGCAAGCCATTTTTTGAAAGACGACTGGCTTTCACCGGAGGGTTGGCCGGCCAGAAGACCTTCGACGCTGATGTCCTCGTCTATGTCCAACCAGTGTATTCCTTGCCCTTTACCGATCAACCGCCAATGCTTGCGCTCCGAAGGGGAGGCATGTAACAACCGGGGAAACCAAGCAAGAGGAGCAGAGACACTTCTCCCGTCGCTGAGATCAACCGTTAGGGTGTCTTCTGTTACCGTAACGCTTTCAGTATTTAGAATCTTGATTTCAGCCGCGGAAATATTCATTCCAAGCCTCCAGTAGTTTTTTGTGGTGCGCACTCACGAGTTTTTGGATACGACCTATTTCTGAACGCGAGAATCCACCGCTCCTTTGCAACCGAATCGGATCAAGCCAGAACTTCGCAACTTTGTCCTCACGTTCAATATGAACATGCGGCGGTTCGTCGCGATCGCTTGCATAAAAGAAGAACCGATAAGGACCAATCTTCAGTGCTGTGGGCATCTACCCCTCATATCATATCAAAGATTCTCTCGCCCAACATATACTATACGGCCCAATTGCCGTATTTTATTACGCCAAAATATTTCGATATTAATAGGCTTATCTAAGTAAATCAAAAACGTGTAGTCCAGCGAAGTGATATTGAAAACCTGCAATGGCGACAGGCAATCTTCTCAATGATAATTCATCATTCTTGCTGTGGGTCTGACCCTTGGGCATTCGCCATGTTTTAGCCCGCAGTTGCCGAGCCGAATTGTACTATAATCCATCCCAAGGGCCAAGCCGTTCTTGGGCAAGGCCTCGTCAAGGTTTCCGGTTTTAAGGGTTATCGACCGAGAATAGGCGCCAGGGCTAGGTGATGAAGCCTTGGAATTCGCTGCCCCCGCCGTGGGTCAGATCGGTGCGGATGTCTTATTGGAAGGATCGAGGGTCGATCTTCAGAGGAAGAATTCAATCCTTGAGAATAGCGGCCTGGATTTTTCACGCGCGTCGTTATGCGCGCAATTAGAGAGGCGCGTAAAGCTTAGGCGGGTTTGCCAATCATTGTCTCTTTGGCATCCGCCGCGCCCAGTTCCAATTTGACGGCCTCGAAAGGCGGAGCCTCGCAGCGTGCGCCGGAATAATAGGACAGGAGGATCAGGCAGTATTTCGCCGCGCCCGGAGAGAGATAAAAGTTTCGGCCACCCTCCTCGCCCTCGCCGGAGAAAAGGGCCATTTCCTCCGGTTCCTCTTCTTCGCTGTAGATTTCCTGAAATTCGGTTTTGAGCCTTTGCCCTTGGCCCTTGGCCACCTGGTCGCTTGTGAGTGCGATCTTGTTCCATTTCATCATAACGAAGGTCTTAGTGGCTTGTGCATTGAACGATTATTTTTCCGCATCGAAGGATTCCTTGGCCTTACGCCAGGTCTCGTGCATGGTGTCGTAGGCATCGGAAAAACCTTTTTTAACATGCTCCCAGGCATCGGCCGAGCTGCTATTGAGCCGCCCAAACCATTCGGCCAATTTCACCCGCTGCTCCCGCAAGGTTTTCAGGTTTGCGCGGGCTTCTTTCCGCGCCGTCTGGCTCATTTTATCCCATTCCTTATCGATACGGGTCTCCAAGGCATCGATATGCTTATCCAGGTGATCCAGGGCCACTTTTGTTTTTTCGATGGCTTCATCCCGTTGTTTCGCCGAATAGCCTTTCAGGGCCACCATCAAATCGTCCGCCTCTTTTTTGACTTCCTTCATGGTGGCCTTGTCCGCCGATGCGTCTGCCAAGATTGTTGGAACGCGGGCGTAGAGGGCGATGGCAATGACGATCAAAGTGAACAAAATTATTTTTGAAATCCGCATGACACCTCCTCTAAGCATGCTCAGGCCTCTATGGGTGAGAGGATGGATGGGAGCCATTTAGCTTGGCCCTCGGCATGATAAGTTTTATTATGTTTAGCGCTCTCGACGATGTCAAGAGCGCCCAGTTTAAAAAGTGATCTGTCCTTAGATTTAGTGTACTACGGGGTTTGTACGGCGCGTTGGGGCTTTATCGCCGGGAAGAAAAATGGAAAAGGCTCGCTGGCAAACACCAGCGGGCCTTTTTAGGGTAAAGGGATTTCGGATTTAGACTTTTACCAGCTTCGTGTTACGTCGTGTGATGCAGGATGGGTCCGAACCGGTAAGGCGTTCTATAGAGATGAAGCCCTTTCAAGATCCAACAAGTGTTGTTTCCGCCAAAGACCGCCGCCGTAACCTGTGAGCTTTCCACTTTTTCCGATAACGCGATGGCAGGGGATGACGATGGCGATACGGTTGTCGCCGTTCGCCTTGGCGACGGCACGCACGGCTTTAGGATGTCCGATGGCGGCGGCCTGCGCTTGGTAGGAACGCGTTTCGCCATAGGGGATGGTTTGCAAGGCCTGCCAGACCTTCCCTTGAAAGGGCGTTCCCGGCAGCACCAAGAAAAGGTCGAATGTCTTTCGTTGTCCGGAAAAATATTCGGCCAATTGTAATTCGAGCGCGGCCAAATGGGGGCTTTTTCCAGGCATGAAGGCCGCCTTCAATCGCTTTTTTAAAATCTTGATTTGCGTCTCCAGCATCCGCCGGTCTGTAAACTCAAGCAGGCAGAGGCCCTCCGCTGTCGCACCTGCCAGCATCGGTCCCAAGGGGGTGACGATGCGCATCACAGAAACAAGGTGCTTGTCTTTGCTCTCGGAGGGTGCAAAGCCCGTCGCCTTCTTGAAGGCCTCCGAAAACCCGCTCAAGGATTCGTAGCCGCTGGCGAAGGCCGCGTCCGTCACTGAATCGTTGCTTTTGATTCGGCCAAAGGCTCGGTTGATGCGCAAGGCGCGCAAATAGGCCTGAAAGCTCATCCCGTGATGTTTTTGAAACCAACGCCGAATGCGCGCCGGATCGATGCCACGGGACCGCAGCTCACCGGCTTTTAATCGAATATCGGGAGTGGCGTCGATTTCTTCGAGCAAGGTTTTAAGCCAAGACGGCGTTTGTCCCGGCAAGGCCATCGGTCGGCAAATACGGCAGGCGCGATAGCCCTGAGCGATCGCCTCCTTGGCCGAGGAAAAATACTCGACATGTTCCGCCTTGGGTCTTTTTGCCGTGCAGGTTGGCCGACAAAAGATGCCGGTTGTCTTTACGCCGAAAAAGAAGAGCCCTTCGAAGGCGCTGTCTTTTTTGCACAAGGCGGCATACAGGGTTTCATGGTGGGCTTGATCTGTCGCTAACATACGCTTCCTCCGAATCTTGAGGAACCATCGTACGCGAAATGTAAAACGCGGACATCCGAAAAATCGACATGCTATTTTTTAAGGTGTTCGGCCTCGTCTTGTGTCTTTGCTGGGATCAAAGGCTTGGTCGTTAGAGCTCAAATTCATCCTTGGGCGAACCCGCGTCGCATTTTTTGCACTGAAGTTGAAGGCCAATCATCGACGCGCGTCTTTCCGCGCTAAGGACCCAGGGGCGATTAAACCAAGGCGGTTTGTGCCGAACATGCTGAAAATGGCCACAGCTAAGTTTAGCCACCCAATGGCCTTCTTCGTCTTTGTGATATCCGACAATCCCTTGTTCCATGATGCCAAAGTCCAAAGCGGCACGATACGATTATTTCGCCGACCGTCTGTAGCCCTAATAACCTTTAAGCCCCCGCCCAATCCAACAAAAGATCACGCCATTGTTCTATAAATTTCTCTTTGATTAAGCCGAACAATTTATGCCCTTTCCCCGAATCCAATTCAATTTCTTCGAATTGGACCTGGTCGGAGTTAACGATGATCCCCTCGCAGGAACCAAAGGTCGTGTCGCGGGAGTCATAGATTGAAAGCAGGCGGCCAATGACCTTTTTTGAATCGACGTGATACTTTAGATTGAGCGCTTCTGAACACCCTGCAAGGAGGACATAATTTAACTCGGCGATTTGAATGGCGCCCGCTGCCGCAAGCGCGATGATCGAACCTTTCGAATACCCACTCAGCGTAATGTTTTTTGCTGGCACCCCTTTTTCGAGCAGCCTGCCGACCTGCTCCTTAAGCCTTAGGGCATAGGTGTTGGGATCGGTGTCGCCGCGCACTTCCGAAATGACCGTCGCCGAACCTTTGGCAATGGCTTCCACTGCCCCCTCGTATTTTTTTGTCGATCCTTTTTGTTCTTCTTTCACGCCATGTAAATAGAAAATATATTTTACGGAAAGATCTGGATCCGCGGGCACATCCGAAATGACATGACCTGCATAGGCTGCGACGGTGCATGTAAAATATAAAATGCCTGTGATGAGGAAATGAAGCTTCATCTTTGTGATTTCCAATATTGCTTGGTCCGATGCCGTGTTGCGATTAAGTTTTTTGAGAAACCTTGCGTGGGCCAAACCGCTCTGTCGATTTGGCGCGGGCTTTTTCTGTTTCTTTTTCTCTATCTTTCGGCAAGGCGGCCGTGCTTAAGGCCTTGAGCAGTTCGGTGACGGATGCCGTCATGTTGTCGACGGCCTGTTCGAATGCAGATTCATTCGCTTTTGAAGGTTTGGTTGAACCACTCACTTTCCGTACGAATTGAAGCGAAGCAGCGCGAATGTCCGTCTCGGTCGCAGGCGGTTCGAAATTGAATAGTGTTTTGATGTTTCGACACATGGCGACTCCAATTCATTCTGTAAGTTATTGTGGCCTAACTTCGTAAATAACAGGCAGGCAAAACGGGTCGAAGAGACGCTTTTGACTGTCCGTGTGAATTTGCCTTGTTAGGCAATTTCGTTGGTAATAAACTTGCAATCGTCATGTGCTCTTTAGGATGAGAGATACCGAGGTTGGCAGAGTTTTCAGCCAGTGATCAGGACCAGGTTGTCTTTTGACAAAGAAAACATTTTCTTGGCAATAGGTTCTGAAGTTTTCATTATCTGATGTTGATGCGGCGTAATCATGTCATTTAGCCTCGGATGAGCAGACAAATCAGTCCATACATCGTATTCGTCTTGATTTATCGAATATGGTGTGTCATATGCGTCATGACGATAAACAGATATGCGAGCGGTTGCGGGGGCATGCTGATGTGCGACAGATGCAACTACAGACGAAGTATGCGTGATGTCAGAGAGAGGAGTCGAAGGAACATCGAAGGCAACCGGCGCTCCGAGTGAAGCTATAACAGTATTCCAGTCCTGACGCCGCATCGTAAGTACAGATGTATCCTCTACCCGTTCCCAATAAAATTGAAAGCGTGATGCTTCAGCCATACTTAGCCACCTCTATTAATTTACTTTCAAAATAAATAGGGTCACATTGAGCCACCCCTCTTTTCATGGACACACAAAAAGGGGACCATACCCCCAGGAGGTGTCCTGTGAGAAAACGAACAAGCTACACCAAAGCCTTTAAAGCCGACGCCGTTCGGCTGTTGGAGCAATCGGACAAGACGGCTTCGGATCTGGCCCGGGAGATCGGTGTCCGGAGAAACCTGCTTTATAA